>Ga0207710_10000012_pt1 | contig 409603 bp, 375 predicted proteins | sample KBSS24metaG_FD_184400 | JGI IMG/M metagenome (GOLD analysis project Ga0207710, IMG submission 184400) | Switchgrass rhizosphere microbial communities from Kellogg Biological Station, Michigan, USA - KBS S2-4 metaG (SPAdes) (version 2) | ecosystem: Host-associated > Plants > Roots >...
TCCACCCCACCCGCGACCCCCACGCGAGCCCGACCACCGGGCCACCGTGACAGACATTCATCCCACCGTCCACACTCGCCGCCAGGAACACCTGGACGCGAACAACACAACCACGCCCACAGGCCGAATCAGAGCGGTTTTGTCGGGCGAATCCCACTCGCGGTTTCACAACACGACCGAACGGCCGTCACGAGAGAGAGGTATAGCTATGGAATATCGCGCGGCGGCCACGGCCGGAGTCCGAGAAGCCGAGCGGGTCCCCGGTGTCGCGGGGTCCCGGGCCGCCGGCCCGGAAACCTTTCATCCGGCCCGAAAGGCCGCGCGCGCGGCCAGCTCGAGGAGCGCGGCGCGCGCTGGGTCGCTGAGCCCAGCCGAGGTGCGTCCGGCGACGGCGACGGCCTGTATGGCGGCGTCGACGGCCGTGGTGATCCGAGCCTCGACGGCGGCCGGCGCCCCGCTGCCGACGATGATCCGCCGAAGGGTCTCGACGTCGTCCGGCGTCCGCTCGGGCACGGCCAGCAGCGCCCGGGCCCGGGCACGGGCTGCTGGGTCCAGCCGGCGTAGCGCCTCGGCGACCAGGGCGGTCGGCTTGGCCGCGCGCAGGTCGTCCGATGCCGGCTTACCGGTGTGGTCTGGGACGCCGCACACGCTGAGGAGGTCATCACGCAGCTGGTAGGCCTCGCCGAGCGCGCCGCCGTAGGCGGCGTAGGCGGCCAGCAGGTCTGGCGGGGCGCCAGCCAGCGTTCCGCCTAGCTCGAGCGGGCGGGCGACGGTGTAGCCGGCGGTCTTGAGCCGGGCGACCCGCAGCGCGCGCTCCATGACGGCGCCGCCGCTGAGGCCCGGGACGGTCGCGGAGCCGAGCAGATCCAGGTACTGGCCCGCGACCAGCTCGGAACGCATCCGGGCGTAGAGCGGCCAGGCCCGCGCGATCGAATCCGGTGGGAGGCCACAGCTGGTGAGCATCTCGTCGGCCCAGACGAGGAAGAGGTCACCCAACAGCACCGCGGCGCCCCGACCGAACGCATCCGCCGCGACCGGGCCTCGGGCGCTGGCACCGATCGCGGCGAAACGCCGATGGGCGCTGGGCGCGCCCCGGCGGGTGTCCGAATCGTCCATCACATCGTCGTGCACCAATGCGCAGGCGTGCACCAGCTCGAGCGCGGCGGCCGCCGTCAGCGCGGCCGGACCCGGTTCACCGCCGGCGCCGCGCCAGCCCCAGTAACAGAAGGCCGGACGCAGTCGCTTGCCCCCGCCGAGCAGGAACTGCTCGGCGAGGTCGACGAAGGGGGTGAGCTCGGCGTCGAGACCGGCGATCTCGGCGCCCCGGTCGCGCACGAAGTCTCGCAGCACGTCGGTGACCGCCGCCGTCAGCCGCCGGTGGTCGGGGGGCGTGGACCGGTACGGTTCGGGCATGCGGACAACCCCGGCCAAGGGATCCTGATGGTCGTCATCACCGTGGTCGTCGCGGTGCTCCTCCTGGCCGTGGCCGGGACGGCGCTGGCGGTGCTGCGCCGGCCGCCGAGCCGGGCCGAGCGGACGATTCCGGGAGTCGGCGCGGTCGAGATCGCCCTGGCCGCCGGCCGGGTCGAGATCAGCGAGGGCGACCGTCCCGACGCCCGGCTCCAGCTCACCGTCTCCCACCGGCTCGCCCGCCCGGAACCGAACGTCACCCTGGCCGGCGACGTCCTGCGGATCAACGGGACTGGCAGTGAGGCCCGAATCCAGCTGACCCTGCCCCGGGGGACCCGGGTGCGGGCCGAGGTCCGGGACGGCGAGATCACCCTGTGGGGCTCGGACGGCGAGCTCGTGCTGATCACGGAGACGGGCACGATCGCCGGCCGCGATCTCGGGGGCACCCGGCTGAGCGCTCGTTCGCTTTCGGGCGACATCTCTGCGCATTTCACCTCCAAACCGGACATGGTCACCGCGGTGAGCGACACCGGTTCCGTCACGCTCGTCGTCCCCGGCGGACCGTACGCGGTCGACGCGGCCTGTGCCGACCCGTCGGCGGCGACGGTGGACGTCGCGGTCGACCCCGCCGCCGAGCGCCGGCTGGCCGCGCGCAGTCGCGCCGGGCGGGTCGTCGTGGCGGCGGCCGCCGCCGGCCCGGTCCGGATCTGAGCTACATCCGGGTTTCATGCCCGGACCGGCGCCCGATCGCCCCCCGGCTGCCACTAGTCTCTTGGTATGACGGCTCTTCGATCGGCCCCGGCAGCGAGATCGGCGCCGGCGGCTCGCGTCGCGGCGCGCCCGGCGACGGTCGGGGAGTTCCTGTCCACTGGCCAGGCGTCGTTCTCCTTCGAGTTCTTCCCGCCGAAGACCCCGGACGGCGAGCGCCACCTCTGGCAGGCCCTGCGGGAGATCGAGCACCTGCGGCCGTCGTTCGTGTCGGTAACGTACGGCGCGGGCGGCTCGAACCGGCAGGGAACGATCCGGGTCACCGAGCGGATCGCCACCGACACCAGTCTTACCCCGATCGCCCACCTGACAGCGGTCAACCACTCGGTCGCCGAGCTGCGCCAGGTCGTCGGCAGCTACGCCGGGGCCGGCATCCGCAACGTGCTCGCGCTGCGAGGTGACCCGCCGGGCAACCCGATGGGCGAGTGGGTGGCCCACCCCGAGGGGCTCCAGTACGCCGAGGATCTGGTCCGCCTGGTCCGCTCGCTCGGTGACTTCTGCGTCGGGGTGGCCGCCTTCCCCGACAAGCACCCGCGGGCGGTCGACCTCGACGCCGACGCCGGCTACCTGGCCCGCAAGTTCGCCGCCGGCGCCTCGTTCGCCGTCACCCAGTTCTTCTTCGACGCCGACGACTACTTCCGGCTCGTCGAACGGGTCCGCCGGCTCGGGCGCGACGAGCCGATCATCCCCGGGATCATGCCGGTCACGAACGTCGCGCAGATCGAACGGATGGCCCAGCTGTCCGGGGCGGTCTTCCCGGCGGCGTTGGCCGAACGCCTGCACGCGGTGGCCGACGACCCGGCGGCGGTGCGGGCGGTCGGCATCGAGGTGGCCACCGGGCTCTCCGAGCGGCTGCTGGCCGGCGGCGCGCCCGGCCTGCACTTCATCACGTTGAACCGATCGACCGCGACGCGCGAGGTTTACCGCAACCTCGTCGGCTGAAACCCGGCTGGCGCGGGGCCGGCTGGCGCGGGGCCGGGCGCGCTCAGGCTCGGCCGAGAGCCGCTCAGCGCCGGGCGTCGTCGTCCTCGTACGCGTCGAATACGCACAGCAGCCACTCGTCGCGGAACGGTCGCTCCCGGACCAGCGCGAAGCCCGCCCGGTTCGCCTCGTCGACGACCTCGGCCACGATGCCCAGGTCCAGCGTCCCGAACACCGGGGTGATACGGACCGCGACCACGACCTGGTCACGGTCCGAATGGAAGATCGACTCGGCGTCGAGATCGTCGGCGGTTTCGATCACCAGGGGCGTTCGCTCGGACACGTCTTCTCTCCCGCGACCCGAGTTGGGCCGTCTTGTCGCGTCGTCGCCGGCCGGAGGATGTTCCGCCGTCGCGTGACGTCCCACCCGTGGCGCGGTCCCACCCATGGCGCGGTCCCACTTATGTCGCGGTCCCACTTATGTCGCGGTTCTAGCCATGAAACGGTCCTACCCGTGGCGCAACGTCACCTCAGACCCTAGTCGGATCGCCCCGGCGGCGGCGGCCCACCCCCGGCCGCCGCGCCCGCCCGCGGCCCCGCCCGCCCGGCGTGGCCGCCGGCGGGCACCATCGTCGGTGTGCGCAACGCCGTCCCGTCCCAGTCCGTCTACCTGGCCCGTTGGGCCTGCCTGCACGGCGGATACGACCCAGCCACAGGCCTGGCGACAGTCCGCTGGTGGTTGCGGGTTGTGTACCTGCTGTCCCGCCCGGTGGCCCGGGTCGGCATCGGGCCGGACGCGATCACGCTCGCCGGGACGCTGGTCACCGCCGTCCTGCTCGTCCCGGCGGCGGCTGGCGGCCGCTGGCCGCTGGCCGGAGTGATGATCGTCGTCGTCGGCGGCGTCCTGGACAACGTCGACGGGTGCGTGGCCGTCCTGACCGGGCGGGCCACCGCCTGGGGCTACGTCCTCGACTCGGTCGCCGACCGGGTCGCGGACGGGTTCTGCCTGGTCGCGCTGTGGCTGCTGGGTGCCCCGGGTGGCCTCTGCGTGGGGGCGGGCGCGGCGGTGATGTTCCTGGAGTACCTGCGGGCTCGGGCCGGCAACGCCGGCTACGGTGACATCGGAATCGTCACGGTAGGTGAGCGTCCGACGCGGATCATCGTCATCGCGTTCGGGTTCCTCGGCGCTGGCGTGGCGCCCGGCCTGGCCGCCCTGTCCGCGACGATCGCGGCGGCGGCCACCGCCGCGGCGGGGACGGTCGGGACCGTGCAGCTCGGGGTGACCATCCACCGGGCGCTGGCCGGGCGGACGTCACCGGCCGGCCAGCCAGTCCTGGACGAGTCCGGTGACGATCTTCGCGGACAGGGTGACCAGCGGTAGCCCCCCGCCGGGGTGCGACGAGCCGCCGACCAGGAACAGCCCGCCCACGCCGGTCGCGTTGGCCGGGCGCAGGAACGCCGCCGCCGGCCCGTTCGACGACGTCCCGTAGATCGCGCCGCCTGGCGTGGCGGTGGCGCGCTCGGTGTCGGCCGGCGTCAGGATCCGCCGATGCCGCAGGTGACACCGGACGTCCAGGCCACGGCTGGCCATCAGGTCCAGGACGTGGTCGGCGTACGCGCTGGCGCGGCCGGGCATGTCCCAGTCGACGCCCGCCCGCCGGTCCCCGCCTCCCGCTGGCATCCCGGCTGGAATTACGGCTGGACTTACGGCTGGACCTCCGGCCAGGGCGCGAAGGCCCCCGGCCGGGACATGGCGCGGGGCGTTGACCAGGACGAACCAGGCCTGGCCGCCCGGCGGCGCCAGGGCCGGGTCGGCGGGCGCGCTGATGTAGACCGTCGGGTCGGCTGGCATCCGCCCACCGAAGACCGCGTCGAACTCGGCGTCGTAGTCGGCCGGGAACAGCACCGTGTGCTGGGCTCCGGGGCGGGGCGCGCCCGGTTCGAGCGCGAGGAGCAGGACGAACCCGGCCAGCGACGGCTCGCATCGGGCCAGCCGGCGTCGGGCCCGCCGCCCCGCCCGCGCCACCGGGTCCCGGTCCGGGTCCCGGCCGGGGGCCGTCCAGCCGCGCCGCCGTGAGCGCGGCGGCGAGCCGCGAGCCGGCAGCAGGTCCCGCCAGACGGTGCCGGCGTCGGCGTTCGCCACCACGGCGTCGGCTGGGCGCGGCGTCCCATCACCCAGGGTGACGCCAACCGTCCGCCCGCCGCGCAGGCGGATCGCCGTCACCTCGCTCCCGGTGACGATCTCGGCGCCGTGCTCGCGGGCCCGGTCGGCCAGCGCGTCGGCCAGGGCCCGCAGCCCGCCGTCGATGTACCAGCCGCCGAACGCCCGCTCGGCGTACGGGATGACGGCCAGCGCCGCCGGGGCGCGCCGGGGGTCGGAGCCGGTGTAGGTCGCGTAACGGTCGAGCATCATCCTCAGCTCGGCCGCGCCCGGACCGCGCAGCATCGTCGAGCCCAGCTGGCGCAGGGTGCGGGTCGGGGCGATGACCGCGATGTCGCGGGGCGAGCGGGCGGCCAGGCGCAGCAGCGTCGAGGCACCGGCCAGCGGCTGGGACAGGAATGGGCCCTCGGTCGCCCGCCACATCCGCCCGGCCCGCTCCATCAGACGGCCCCAGGACGCGCCGGCGCCCGGCCCGAGGACCGCGTCCAGCTCCGCGGTGAACGCGGCGTCGTCGGCGTGGGCGCGCAGCCGGGTGCCGTCGGCGAATCGGTAGCGGGCGATCTCCTCCAGCCGGCGTACGGCCAGCACCTCCCGCAGCCCGTCGCCGGTCGCGGCGAACAGGTCCTCGAACACCCAGGGCATGGTCAGCAGGGACGGCCCGGTGTCGAAGGTGTAGCCGTCGATTGCCGCGGTGCCGAGCTTGCCGCCGACGGTCGCGGCCCGTTCGTGGACCTCGACCCTGTGCCCGGCGGCGGCGAGGCGGGCCGCGCAGGCCAGGCCGCCGACCCCCGCGCCGATCACGATCACCCGGGCCACGGCGCCGCCGTTCCCCCGGTGGCCGGTGGCGTGGCGCATTCGCCCGGGACCTGGCCGACCCGGACCGGCCGGCCCTTCCAGCGCGCCGTCCCGGTCCGGTGGCGGGCCCAGGACAGACCGGTCAGGTATCCGAAGAGGACGATCGAGACCGGGTGGGCCGCGCAGTCCGGCCAGCGGCGGGCCCCGGTCCGCCGGGCGGCCAGCCACCGCCCGGCCACCCCGGCCAGCGTTGCGGCCAGCGCCAGGCGGGAACCGGCGGCGGCGCGCGCCGCCGGCCAGACGAACACGAAGGCCAGCAGGCCGACCTGGGCCGCGCTGGCCGCCGGGGTGCCACCGGCCGCCCACAGCGACTTCGCGTACCCGTCGCGCAGCTGCGCCCACCCGTCGTACATCCGGGTCGTAGCGATCTCGGTGCCGTCGGCCACCCCGCCGCGCCCGCCGGCCGCCTTGACCGCCCGCAGCAGCGCGATGTCCTCCAGCACATGCCCGCGCACGCCCGCCGCCGCGTGTCCGCCGGCCCGCTGGTAGGTCGCGGCGTCCACGCACAGCAGCTGCCCGTTGGCGGCGGCGCCGCTGGGCCGGCGGGTCCGCTCGGCCCAGCGCAGCGGCAGCAGCGCCAGCCACGACCACTGGAGCAGCGGCTGGACCAGCCGCTCGGCCGGCGATCCGGCCATCTGGCGTGGATAGGGGGAGACGAGGTCGAGGGCGGCGGAGCGCAGCAGCCGGGCCGTGCGGGCGAGCGCGTCCGGCTCGACCGTCACATCGGCGTCGACGAAGATCAGGATGGTGCCGCTGGCCGCCTGGGCCAGCTGGTGGCAGGCCCAGGTCTTGCCGAGCCAGCCCGGCGGCGGCTCCCGCGTGTCGGCGATCACGCGGGCGCGGTGATCACCGGCGGCGGCAGCCCGAGCCCGCTCGCCGGTGCCGTCGGACGAGGCGTCGTCGTAGACGACCAGCTCCAGGTCGTCGAGGCCGGTCGAGGCGAGAAGGGCCCTGACCGCCGGGCCGATGCGGGCAGCCTCGTCGCGGGCCGGCAGCAGGACCGACACCCGCTCGCGCACTGGGGCTCCCGGCGGCGGCACCCGCAGCCGGCGGGCGTTGACGGCGACGTGCCCGGCCGCGGTGACGGCCAGCGCGCACGACAGCGCGTCGGCCACTCCCGCCAGTCGCGCGCGGCGACCGCGCCGGAGCGGGCGCATCACGCCGGCGGCCGGGCGGCGTGGATCACGGCCGCCAGCACGGCGCCTATCCCCACGGCGCCTATCCCCACGCAGCCCATCCCCAGGCCGCCGCTCAGCGCGACCCACGGCCGGCCGAAGAACGCCAGGTTGGCCAGGACGGAGGAGACATAGGTCCAGGCGAGCAGGGCCAGCGGCACGCGGTCGCCGCCGGCGGCCACCGGGCGTCCGGGCAGGGCGCACACCAGGCCGCCCAGCAGGCTCCCGACCAGCAGCCAGCCGGCCGTGTTCACCAGCGGCACACCGTTCAGGGCGGGAGCGGGCCCGCTCCAGCGCCAGTAGCCGGCCGCGGCCATCTGCGGATCGAGGAACAGGTCCCAGGCCGCCAAAACACCGGCGACTGTCAGCGCCGCCCGCAGGTGCTCGCCGCCGCCCGCCGGCCCGGCCAGCGGGCCCGACCAGCCGGCCCGGGCCCGGGCGGCGAAGACCACCGCCGGGTAGGCCATCATCGCCCAGGCCAGGGGGATGATGATCGGGACGCCGGCCAGGCGCGGCCCCAGCTGGCCTGAGTAGCGGTAGGAACCGAACGGCGCGCCGGTGGCGACTCCGACGACCTCGGCCGCGAACGCCACCGGCAGGCAGACCGCGACGAACGCGGCGGCCCAGGCCCGGCCGCGGGAGCGGGCGGCGTGACCGACCGAGGTGGCGCAGAAGGTCAGGACGGTCAGGACGGTCAGGACGGTGCGCCCATGCTCCCCGGCCAGCGGATAGGCGATCTGGAGGCCGACCGTCAGCGCGGCCAGCGTGACCGGGAGCGTGCCGGCCAGCCGCCGGCGACCAGGACCGGCCACCCCGGGACGATCGTGGCCAGCGCCGTGGCCAGGGCCGGCCAGGGCGCCGTCACCGGCACCGTGATCGGCGCTCCCGACGCCGCCGCTGGGATCGGCCGCGGGCTGGTCCGGGCCGCGGCTGAGGCCGCGCTGGCCGCTCAGCGGGCGGAAGCCGGCCACCGGGACCCGGCGCGGGAGCGCGAACGCCCGGCCGAACTCGGCGGGGGCAGCCGCCGGGCGAGCACGGCGTACTCGATGGTGCTACCCGGGAACTGGAAGTGCGACAGCAGCGGCTGGAAGCCCTCGCTGGCGTAGAGCCGGCGGGCCCGGCTGCCCGGGATCTCCAGCGCGGAGAGCGCGGCGGTCCGGAACGGCGCGTCCCGCACCAGCTCGCGGATGACCGCGCGGCCGATGCCCCGGCCCTGGAACTCAGGCCGGACGTGGAGCTCGACGATCTCCAGGCAGCTGCCGAGCCAGAACTCGCCGTCCTCGGGCGCCAGCGCGCCGCGCACGACGTCATGCCACCACTGGCCGTCCTGGCCGGGCAGGGCGTAACCGAATCCGGCGACCCGGTTGGCGCTGGTCAGCGCGACGACGACCCGCAGGTCGCGGCGCTCGGTGTGGCGCCGGGCATGCATGGTCCGCTCAATGGCGGCGCGACGCGGGTCGGACTCGTGGACGTCGAGGAAGGCCGCCTTGTACACGCCGATGATCTCGCTCAGCCGGGCCCGCATCCGGGCCGGCGACCAGCGCTCGATGACGACGTTGCCCGCCGGGTGGTTGCCCGTCGGGTGGTCACCCGTCGCGTGGTCACCCGTCGGGTTGAAGGCCGGGTCCGGCACGGTGGCAGTCATCGAGTTTGACGATAACCCGCGCCCGGCCCGGTCCGCTCGTCGCCCGCCTCCCGCCTCCCGCCTCCCGCCGTCCCGCCTCCCGCCGGCCGGGTGTCTGTCGGCCGGGTGTCTGTCGGCCGGGCGCCGATCAGCCGGGATCCGGCGCCTCGGCCGCGGGATCCCGTCCCTCGACCGTCCCCCGCGAGCCGGTGAGGGCGAACCGGGCGAAGAACTCCTCCGCGTACCAGCCCACCCGCGCCGTCCGCTCGACCACCGCGACGTGCTCAGCCCGCCCGCGCGCGAAGCGGAGGAGCGCCGCCTCGTCGTCCCACAGGCTGACCGTCCCCTGCAGACCGACCGGCAGCTCACCGATCCCGAGGGCGTAGCGAGGGCCGTCTGGACCCCGCGCGGCGGCGGCGACCGGCGGTACCGCCGCCAGGAAGCGGCGAGCCCCCCGGGCGGACAGCCTGGCTCGGGTGATCGCGACGACCGGCCCGGCCGCGTCGCCCGGCACCCGGGGCGCCAGCTGGCCCAGCGGCCGCCGCCGCGACCAGCGACCTCGGGCCGCCAGGGGACGCAGGTCGAGATGCCAGTGCTCGTCGGCGATCGCGGCGAACGCGCGTCCGACCGGGCTGGCGTCCACCCGGGTCGCCTCGGCCGTGCTGGCCCAGACGCACAGCAACGCCCAGCGCCGGGGCGTCGCGTCACGGACAGTGAAGGTCCGGCCGTCACCAGTACCCAGCACCTTGTGGAAGACCAGTCCCTCGGCCCGCCGCTGGGTGGTACGCCCACGGGCGCTCAGCGCGGCCGCGCGCGGGATGGCGGCGGCCGGGACGGTCCACACGTCGAACGTCACGAACAGCGGGCGGGGACGTTCCAGCTCGCGCGCGATCGCCAAGGCACTCGGGCCAGGCTGGTCCACGGTCACGGCGGACCCGGCCGGGGCGGGCGCTGTTCGTGGAGCCAGAGGATCTCGCCGGGCTCGGCGGCGTACTTGAGCCGGAACGCGGCGGTCACCTCGGGGGCGGGTGGGCGCAGGGGCAGGACGAGGCAGGGGCCGAGGCCGGCCAGGGGATGCCGGGCGTCGGCGGCGCCGCTGACGCTGACCTGGTCGTCCTCCCGCGCGGCGAGGAGGGCGTCGAGCTCGGGCGACTGGACGTGGACCGCGCCGGCGACGGTGGTGTAGGCGGCGGAGATCGTTCCCCAGGCCCGGCCGTCGAGCTGGACCCGCAGCGGGATCCGCAGGTAGCCGGCGAGGTCGATGGTGTCGTCGCGGCGCCAGAGCTCGTCGAAGGTCTGCTCGGCGAAGCGGGTGAGCGAGGAGTCGGGGTGGGTCTGGTGCTGGGTGCCGGCGGAGGCGGTGTGGCCGAGGGGGAACATGGAGACGAGGGCTCCGTCGTCCCAGCGGTGGTAGGCGAAGGACGCCTCGGCGCACAGGCGGACGGCCAGGCGGGCCCGCAGGGGCGGGGGAAGCACGTCGGTGAGGGCGGCCAGCCGGCGCAGGTTGTCCCGGATCAGCGCGGGCACGTCGACGCCCTGAGCCCGTAGATCCCCAGGGCGGCGCGGGTCCTCAGGGAGGCGCGAGTCCTCGAGGCGGCGCAGGTCCTCGGAGCGGCGCTGGGCGCCGTGGGAGTCGGGGGAGAGCAGCAGGATCCGGACGATCGCGCCCCGGCCGGTGGCGGCGGCGACAGCGTCGGCGAAGGCGTCGGCGTGAGGTTCGGTGAGCAGGTCGGTCCAGGTGTTGAGGACGCGCACGATCCGTTCGCTGGCCCGGGCCCGGGCGATGAACGCGGCTGGGTCGAACCCGGCGGTGACCCGTTCGGCGCCGAGCGGGGTCGGCGTCGGCCGGGCGGGGGCGACGAGGCGGTCCTGGGCCGGGCCGAGTTCGGGGGAACCGGCCGCGCGCATGGCTTCGGTGGCCGTCGTCCAGGATGCCCGGGCCGCGTCCAGGTCGCCGAGCTGGGCCTGGACGTCGCCTTGGCGGACCAGGACGCGAGGGTGCCAGAGGGGGTCGGGCAGGTCGGCCAGCAGGGGCAGGGCGCGGCGGTAGGCGTCCAGGGCGAGGTCGGGATGCCCGAGCTCGCGGTGTACGTCGCCCATCCGGCGCAGCGTATACGCCAGCAGGGGGCGGCTGCCGGTGTCGCGGGCGATCGTCTCGGCCATGGTGAGGCTGTCGCGGGCTGGCCCGGGGTCGCGCTGGTCCGCGTGGCAGGCGGCGCGGCAGATGAGGGTTTCGGCCTCGGCGCTCGGGTCGTGGTGGCGGCGGAAGACCTCCAGCGCCGCGGTGAAGTGTTCCTGGGCCTCGGCGAAACGGCCCAGGCCGCGGGCGCTGTCGGCCAGGCCGTGGCGGGCTCGGGCGGCGCCCAGTTCGTCGCCGGCCGCCTCGAACGTCGCGCGGGCTCGGCGCAGGCGATGGGCGGCGAGTTCGAAGCGGCCGCGGGTGTGGGAGGCCGGGTGGGTGGCGGTGGCGGGGGAGTCGCGCGGTTCGGCGCCGGGCGCGTCGAGACGCCAGAACGCCTCTTCGAAGCCGAGCAGGATGTCCCGGTCGGCCAGGCCGAGCAGCATCCGGGCCTGGGCGTGGGCGTCGCCGGCGGTGTGGGCGGCGGCCCGGCCCAGCTCGAGCGCGCGTTCCCAGTCGTCCCAGTGGCCGCCATGGCCGCCGTGGATGGCGCCGAAGGCGTAGAGGGCGCCGACCGCGTCGGCCAGTTCCCAGACCGGGGTGGTGAAACCTTCCCCTGCCAGCTGCTCGGTGAGGGCCAGCAGGTTGTGCCGCTCGCCGTCGAACCAGACGAGCGGGCGGCCGCCGAGGGCGCTCGGGTCGGTGGCGTCGGGGGAGGCGGGGGAGGCCGGGGAGATGGTGGCGTCGGGGGAGCCGGTGGCGCCCGCGGGCTCGGCCGGCGGCCGGGAGGGCAGCAGCGCGGCCCGCGCGGCCCTCAGCCGGGCCAGGTAGGCCTCGGCCAGCCGCCGCAGCGCCGCGGCGCGCTCGGCCGGCCCCACGCCGGTGTCGCTGCTCGGGCCATCGCTGCCTGCGCCGGCGCTGTTCGGGCTGGCGCTGTTCGGGCTGGCGCTGTTCGGGTCGTCGGGGGCGGCTTCGAAGCGTTCCCGGGCGTAGGCGCGGAGCAGGTCGTGGAAGCGGTAGCGCGGCGCCCCGGTGGCGTCGGTGCCGGCCTGTTCGATGAGCTGGTAGTCGGCCAGGCCGTCGATGACGTCCTCGGCGTCGGCACGGTGAGTGCCCAGGCAGGCGGCGGCCGCCCAGGGCGTGAAGTCGGCCAGGTCGGGCTGGGAGAGCAGGCGGAAGGCGCGCTGCTCGTCGGCGGGCCGCCCGTCGTAGCTCAGGGCGAAGCTGGCCCGGATCTCCAAGTCGCCGGCGGTGAACCAGGCCAGGCGGTGGCGCTCGTCGGCCAGGCGTTCGGCCACCCAGCCCAGCCGCCAGTGCGGGTGGGCGTGGATGCGCCGGCCGGCGATCACGATCGCCATTGGCAGGTAGCCGCACATGCCGACGACGTCGCGGGCGGCGTCGGCCTCGGCCTCGACCCGCCCCGGGCCGATGATCTTACCGAGGAGCTCGATCGCGTCGGAGGCGATGAGGACGTCGGTCGTCCAGTAGCGCCGGGTGAACTCGTGCAGCCGGACCCGGCTGGTCACGATGGCGGCGCAGCCGGGCCGGGCCGGCAGCAGCGGGCGGATCTGGGCCTCGCTGGCCGCGTTGTCCAGCACGACCAGTACCCGCCGCCCGGCCAGAGCGGACTGGTACCGGGCGGTCAGCTCGTCGCGGTCGGCCGCCGGGCCGCCCGCGGGCTCGACCGTTCCAGAGCCGCCCACGCCCGGCCCCGTACCGTCAAGGGCCCGCAGGAGCCGCCTGAGGGCCAGCTCGGCCGGCATCGGTTCGGGCTGGGTGCCGCGCAGGTCGATGAACAGGGCCTGGTCGGCGAACACGCGGCTGACCAGGTGGGCGACGTGGACGGCCAGAGCGGTCTTGCCCGAACCGGCCTTGCCGGCCACCGGGACGACGATGTCCCCGGCCGCGAGGTCCCCGGCCGCGAGCGCGGCGGAGGAGCTCAGCTCCCGCACCATGCCGGCCGTGGTCAGGTCACGGCCGGTGAACGTCGCGATGTCCGGCGGCAACGACAGGTTGCCCGGCCGAGTCGTCCGGGCCGGCCCCGCGACCTGCGCGGTTACCGCCAGAAGCCGGTCTCTCCCGGCCGGCCTGCCCACTCCGGTCCCGCGCGTCGCGTCGCGCTCCGGTGGCCCGGCCGGCGGGTTCAGGCCGGGCTCGGGGGTGACGGGGTGAAGGCTGGCGGGCTGGGGAAGAACGGGCTCGGGGGCGGCGAGATCGGGGGCGGCGTTGAGGACGCGGTGCTCCAGCCGCTCCAGCCGGCTCGTGTCCAGCCCGGCGTCCACCAGCGCGGCCAGCCCCTCCCGGCAGGTGGCGCTCGCCTCCTCGGGCCGGCCCGACCGGTAGTAGGCCAGGACGAGATCTTCCCGAAGCTCCTCGTCGAGGGGGTGCGCGAACACCAGGCCGCGCAGATCACCGATGATCTCCCCGTGCCGGGCCAGTGCCAGATCGGCCCGCGCTCGGGCCTTGGCCACGGCCAGCCCCAGCTCCCGCAGCCGGACGACCTCAGGCTCCGCGAAGCGCCGGTCGGCGACGTCGGCCAGCGGCTCGCCCCGCCACAGGCTCCGGGCCCGGGTCAGGAAGGGTATCGCCGCGGCCGGGTCGCCTGTCTCGAGGGCGGCGCGGGCGTGGGCCAGCAGCTCACGGGCCAGGTTGGCGTCGATCTGGTCCTCGTCGACCGTGAGCAGGTAGCCGCCGGACTGCCGGGAGAGGACCGACGCGCCGTCCGGGCCGAGCAGGCCGCGTAGCCCGCTGATGTTGGTGCTCAGGATATGGCTGGCGTTGTTCGGCGGGTCGTCGTCCCACATCGCCTCGTGCAGCCGGCCGATCGTCACCGTGCGGTTCGCGTCCAGCAGCAGGGCGATCAGCACCGCCCGCCGCTGCGGACCGCGGACGGTGACGGGCCGGCCGGCCACCGTCACCTCCAGCGGGCCGAGCAGCCCGAACCGTATCCCTCCGGCCGCCCTCGGTTCCGGGTCGGCCGGGTTGGCCGGGTCGACTGGGTCGACTGGGTTGGCCGGGTTGGCCGGGTTGGCCGGGTTGGCCGGGTTGGCCGGCGCGGCCGGGAGGCCGGGAGGCCGGGCCGCTCCCGCGGCGGTCGTTGCGCGGGCCGCCGCCGGGTGGGCCCTCGTCCTGTGCATGATCGCCCCGTTTTCTCCGGCGCGCCGGGCGGGTGGCCCCCATCCCGGCGGACGGTGTCACTACTGTGCGCGTCCGTCCGACGGTGGGTATCCGAAGTCGGTCAGCCGACTCCCTGAGGTAGCCCCATGGGTTGGGCGTCCGGCACGTGACGGAATATGATGATCGAGTCCCTCTGGGGTGACCGTAGGTCAATGAATTATCAACGGCAATGAGGCTTTCTCCGTGGTCGGGTTGTTGACCCGGTGGGTCTTTCCTCGATGTCAGTCAGGTCGCGGGAGCGCGACCTCGCTCGATGCGAGGAGTCCCTACGGTGAACCTCTACCCGATGCCGTCAGCCGGAGCGGCCTCGTCACCTGTTCCGCCTCGAAGCTGGGCCGGAGACGGGCCTGACGCCCTCGTCCCGCGTGAGCTGGCCCGCCGGACCGTCGACGGAACCGACGACCACGTCGTGCTGCTCCCGGTGGCCGCGCGGGCCGCGGACATCCGGGCCGACTGGCTGACCCGCGGCCGGGTGGAGCTCATTGTCGCCGGCCGCGCGCTCGTGATCGAGAGGGCCGAGGTGGGGGGCGGGCTCGTCGTCACCGAGCCGTTCTCCGACCGGGTGATCGCGACCTACGTCCCGGCGCGCCGCCGCGGCTGGCGCCGGTCCGCCCGGTCGGATTCCCCGGCTCGGCTGGACGGCGGCGGGTGGGTTGACGGGCCGACCTGGTCGGCTCGGTGGACCGTGGGCAGCGGGTCCGTGTTCGACGTCGGTTTCACCTGTGACCTGGACGGGCGCCTGCTGCGGTTCGCCTATGACGGCACGGCGATCGTGACGGCCGACCCGACCCGCCGCGTCCGGGGCGCCGCCGGCGAGCTGGAGCTCCTGCTCGTCCTGGGCTGGTTCCTGCTGCTGGTGTCCGGGCGGGTGCCGGTCGCCTCCTATCCGCGGCTGGCGGGCGTCGTGGGCCGGTCCGTCCCGGCGGTCCGGGCTGGGACGCGGACCGGGGTCCCGTCCGTCCGGGTTCCTGGCGCTGGTCGGGGTGACGGTGCTGGTCGGGGTGACGGTGCTGGTCGGGGTGACGGTGCTGGTCGGGGTGACGGTGCTGGTCGGGGTGATGGCGCTGTTCTGGGCGGCGCTGTTGTCCGGCAGGGGGGTGAGCCGGTTGGGACCGGGCCCGGCGTGCCGCGCGTTCGCCCGGCGCGCCGCGCGAGCTAGGGCGGGCCGACGCGCCGGTCACCTGGCCGTTTGACGTCACGGCGCCGCCGGGGTTTACTCCTTTTCGAACGCGAGTTCGACGCAAGGAGGGTCCGGTCGTGCTCAGCAACGCTACGCCAACCGCGTCGGTCCCAGGGGCTGGTGCCCAGATCTCCCGGGTACCGGTTCCAGCCGCCGCCCTGTCCCGCCGGTCCCGTGACGCGCTGCTGTCGGCCGCGCGGGCGGGGCTGTCCGAGTCCGCTCTCGCCCAGGTCCCCGGGGAGCGCTACGCGCTGGCCCACCTGGCCGGACTGCGCGCCGCCGCGGCCGTCCTGGCGGTTCGGGCCCGTCCTCGGCCCGGTTACCGGGGGCGACCGGCCAGCGCGTGGCGCCTGCTCGCCACGGTTGCTCCCGAACTGTCCGAATGGGCGGCCTTCTACGCCGCCGGAGCGGGCAAGCGGGCGGCGGCCGAGGCGGGGCTCCCCGTCATCGACACCCGGGAGGCCGACGACCTCCTGCGGCAGACCGAGGCGTTCGTCGGGGTCGTGGAGGTCCTGCTCGGGTTGCCCGTCCAGAACACCCTTCCCGCGACCGTCCCCATGGTCTCTCCGTCCGCCTCCCGCGGCGGCGCCCCGGTGAGGGCCTGATGAGTACCGCCGCGCCGGTCGCCGTGGCCAGGCCGGTCGCCACCGCCGGGCCCGGCGGTGGCGACCGCCTCACCGCCCCGGTCATGATCCCGACTGCTCGCGGCGACTCCGCTCCACCCGCGACCGCAGCCGGGGCGGAGCGGCGTCCCGCCGCCGCGGCGGCATCGGGCGGGCGGGGTTCGTTCGCGCGGGGTCCGGCCACGCTGGAGGCGTTGCGCCAGGCTCTGGAGACCGGTACACCGGCGGCCGACGGCCGGGCGGCGACCCCTGACCGGGTTCTGCCGGTGCTCCCGGCGATCGCGTCGGTCCTGCCCGACGGCGGCCTGCGGCGGGGGTCGACCGTCGTCCTCACCGGTTCGACGTCGTTGCTGCTGGCCACGCTCTGCGTGCCGTCCCGGGCCGGGGCCTGGTGCGCGGTGGTCGGCCGCCCGACGCTCGGCCTGGCGGCGGCGGCCGAGTACGGGATCGCGATGGACCGGCTGGCTCTGGTGCCCGAACCCGGCCACCGCTGGCAGACGGTGACGGCCGCGCTGCTGGACGCGCTGGACGTCGTGGTCGTCCGGCCGACCGGCCGGTTCGGCGGCCGGTTCAGCGGTATGGACGCGCGCCGGCTGTCCAGCCGGGCCCGGGAACGGGGAGCGGTGTTGATCTCCCTGGGTGACTGGGAGGCGGCGGACGTCCGGCTCTGGGTGACCGAGGCCGGCTGGAGCGGCCTCGGTCAGGGGCACGGCCGGCTGCGCTCCCAGCGGATCGTCGTCCACACCCGCGGCCGGGGCGTGGCCTCCCGGCCTCGGCGGACCACCCTCGTACTGCGGGCGTCGCCCGGCCGGTTCGGCGCGGTCGACGCCGCCGGCGCCCTGCCCGGCGGTGCCCTGTCCGGTCCCACTGGCCCCACCGCCGTCAACGCAACTGTCAACGCGGCTGTTGACGGTTTTCCCGTCGGCGGCCCGACCAGCGACGTCGGCGGTGGCGGCGGGCGGGCGGGCGAGTCGGCCGGCGCACCCGCCGGCGGGTCGACCGGCGCTCTGGCCGTGCTCGGGCGGGCGAGGACGGATGGGGCGGCGTGAGTGATCATGACCATCCGGACGCTTGCCGTCTGGTGTCCCGACTGGCCGCTGGTGGCGGCCGGGGTGGACGCCGCGGAACCGGCCGCGGTCAGTTCCGGCAACGTGATCCTCGCCTGCTCCGCCGCGGCCCGCGCGGCCGGCGTCCGGGTGGGCCTGCGCCGCCGGGAGGCCCAGGCCCGATGTCCTGAGCTCACGGTCCTCGCCGACGACCCGGTCCGGGACGCCCGTTCCTTCGAGCCCGTGCTGGACGCGGTGGAGGCGGTGGTCCCCGGGGTCGAGGCGATCCAGCCCGGGGAGTGCGTGGCGGCCGTGCGCGGCGCCGCCCGGTACTTCGGCGGCGACGCCGCCGCGGTCGCGGCGGTCAGCGCGGCGGTGGCCCCGCTGACCGGCGGCGCCGGCCGCGTCGGCGTGGCCGACGGGCCGTTCGCGGCGGGGCTCGCCGCCCGGATGGGGACGATCGTCCCGGCCGGTGGGAGCCGCGAGTTCCTGGCCCCGCTGTCGGTGGACGTCCTGGGCCATCTCGACCTGGCCGACCTGCTCCGCCGCCTCGGCCTGCCGACGCTGGGAGACTTCGCCGCGCTGTCCGCCGACGACGTGCTGGCCCGGTTCGGACCGGCGGGAGCGACGGCCCACCGCTTCGCGCGGGGCCAGGACAGCCGGCGGGTCACCCCCCGGGCGCCGGCCGCCGACTACTCGGTGGCCAGCGAGTTCGACCCGCCGGCCGACCAGGTGGAGCCGGTCGCCTTCGCGGCGCGCCGGCTCGCGGAACGGCTGCGGGACCAGCTCGCCGCCACCGGCCTGGCCTGCACCCGGATCCTCATCGAGGCCCGGACCGAGCAGGGCGCCGTCCGCTCCCGGGCCTGGCGGCACGACGGTCCGCTGACCGCCGCCGCGATCGCGGAACGTCTGCGCTGGCAGCTGGCCGCCTGGCTGACGGTGGATGCCGGAGCCGACCACCCCACCGACGACACCGACGCCGGCCCCGCCGGCCCTGGCGGGCGTCCTGGTCCTGGCGGGCATCCCGACCCCGACAGCGAGGTGGACGGGATCGTCACGCTGCGGGTCGTTCCGGACGGGCTGGTGCGGGCCGACGGCCGTCAGCTGGGCCTGTGGGGGGAGCCCGGCTCGGGCGCGCAGCGGGTCGGGCGGGCACTGAGCCGGGTCCAGGCGATTCTCGGGCCGGACGCGGTGACCACCGCGGTGATCGGTGCCGGGCGGGGCCCGCTCGAGCGGCCCGTCCTCGTCCCCTGGGGGGAGCCCCGCCCGGACCCGGGCGACGCCGGGCCGCCCTGGCCCGGCCGGCTGCCGGCGCCGTCGCCGCCGACCGTGTTCGCCCGATCGACGCCGGCCCGGGTGGTCGACGGTGGCGGCGACACCGTGGGGGTCAGCGGGCGGTCCGAGGTCACCGGCGCGCCCGCCTGGCTGTCCGTCGACGGCGGGCCCCTGGTCGAGATCAGCGCCTGGGCCGGCCCGTGGCCGACCGACGAGAACTGGTGGGCTCCCGCCGGGCAGGGGGCTCCCGCCGGGCAGGGGGCTCCCGCTGGGCAGGGGGCTCCCGTCGGCCAGGGAGCGTCCCCTGGCCGGGGAGGACCTGTTGGCCAGGGTGGACCTGTCGGCCAGGAAACACTGGGCGACCCGGAGCGGTCACCCGGCGCCCGGCGGCGCCGGGCTCGGTTCCAGGTCGCGGCGGTGGACGGGTCGGCCTGGCTGCTCGCGGTCGAAAACGGCCGCTGGTGGGTGGAGGCCGGCTATGACTGAGCGTCCACTGCCGGCCGGGGCCGACCCGGGCGGGCAGGACCGGGGCGGCACCAGCCGGAAGAGCCGGAGCAACTGGTGGAACCCACCGATCTCCTGGTCCGAGCTTGAACGGCGGCTCTCCAGCCCCGCGCCGGGCGCCCCGGCTGGATCCGGGCCGGCGATGTCTGGCCCGGGGGTGCCTGATCCGGGGGTGCCTGATCCGGGGGTGCCTGGCCCGGGGGCGCCGGCCGAGCCGCTGGAGGAACCCGACGGCGGCGACGCTCCCGGCTGGTCGCGCCGGCGGCCGCCCTACTCGCCGCGGCCCGCGGCGCGGCCGGGGGCCGCCGAGGCGACCGTGCCCTACGCCGAGCTGCACTGCCACTCGGCGTTCAGCTTCCTGGACGGGGCGAGCCAGCCGGAGGAGCTGGTGGAGGAGGCGGCCTGGCTCGGCCTGTCCGGGCTCGCGATCACCGACCACGACGGGATGTACGGCGTCGTCCGTTTCGCCGAGGCGGCGAAGACGGCCGGGCTGCCCACTCTGTTCGGCGCCGAGATGTCGGTCGGGCTGTCCGGGCCCCAGAACGGGGTCGCCGACCCGGAGGGCACGCACCTGCTGGTCCTGGCCCGGGATCCGGAGGGCTACCGCCGGCTGTGCCGGGCGCTCACCCGGGCGCACCTGGCCGGGGGAGAGAAGGGACGGCCGGTGGTGGACGTCGAGAGCTTCGCCGCCGACGGCGCCGGGCACTGGCGGGTGCTCACCGGTTGCCGCAAGGGCACGGTCCCCCGCGCGCTGGCCCGGGACGGTCGGGCCGGTGCCCGGGCGGCGCTCGACGAGCTGGTCGCGCTGTTCGGGGGGGAGAACGTCCTGGTGGAGCTGTGGGACCACGGCTACCCGGACGACGGCGAGCGCAACGAGGCGCTGGCCGAACTGGCCGCCGAGGCCGGCCTGGAGGTCGTCGCCACCAACAACGTCCACTACGCGGCCCCGGGCGGGTTCCGGCTGGCCTCGGTGCTGGCCGCCATCCGGGCCCGGCGCTGCCTGGACGAGCTGGCCGGCTGGCTGCCGCCGGCTGGCGGGGCCCACCTGCGGGCGGGCGCGGAGATGGCCCGCCGGTTCGCCCGGTTCCCCACCGCGGTGGCCACGGCGGCCCGGGTCGGCGCGGAGTCCCAGTTCGACCTGCGCCTCATCGCGCCCCGGCTGCCGGACTTCGCCACCGCCGGCCGCGGCGAGGCCGACCTGCTGCGCGAGCTCACCGCGGCCGGCGCGCGGCGGCGCTACGGCCCCCGCGAGGCCGAGCGGGTGACCGGGGCCTACGCGCAGATCGACCACGAGCTCGACCTGATCGAGCGGCTGGACTTTCCCGGCTACTTCCTCATCGTGCACGACATCGTCGACTTCTGCCGCCGCCACGACATCCTCTGCCAGGGCCGGGGCTCGGCGGCCAACTCCGCCGTCTGCTACGCGCTGGGCATCACCAACGTGGACGCGGTGTCGTTCGGGCTGCTGTTCGAGCGGTTCCTGGCCCCGGAACGGGACGGCCCGCCCGACATCGACATCGACATCGAGTCCGGCCGGCGCGAGGAGGTCATCCAGTACGTCTACCGGCGCTACGGCCGGGACCGGGCGGCCCAGGTCGCCAACGTCATCAGCTACCGGCCGCGCTCGGCCGTGCGCGACGTGGCCGGGGCGTTCGGGTACTCCATCGGCCAGCGAGACGCCTGGTCGAAGGGAATGGACCGCTGGACGGGGATGTCCGGCGCCGCCGGGCTGCCGCCCGAGGTGGCCGAGTTCTCCCAGCGGCTGCTCGGCTACCCCCGCCACCTGGGCATCCACTCCGGCGGAATGGTTATCTGCGACCGCCCGGTGTCCGAGGTCGTCCCGGTCGAGTGGGCCCGGATGCCCGGCCGGACGGTCGTGCAATGGGACAAGGACGACTGCGCGGTGGCCGGTCTGGTCAAGTTCGACCTGCTCGGGCTGGGCATGCTCTCGATGCTGCACGGGGCGTTCGACCTGCTCCGCGGCTGGTACGGACTCGACCTCGACCTGGCCGGCATCCCACCGGAGGACCCGGCCGTGTACGAGATGCTCTGCGCGGCCGACTCCGTCGGCGTCTTCCAGGTGGAGAGCCGGGCCCAGATGGCGACGCTGCCCCGGCTGCGGCCCCGGCACTTCTACGACCTCGTGGTCGAGGTCGCGCTCATCCGGCCCGGCCCGATCCAGGGCGGCTCGGTCCACCCCTACATCCGCCGCCGCAACCATGAGGAGGAGGTGACCTACCCGCATCCGCTGCTGGAGCGCTCGCTGAAGAAGACACTCGGCGTCCCACTGTTCCAGGAGCAGCTCATGCGGATGGCCATCGACATCGCCGGGTTCACCGGCGCGGAGGCCGACCAGCTGCGCCGGGCCATGGGGTCGAAGCGGTCGACCGAGAAGATCGGCGAGCTGCGGGAGCGCCTGTACGCGGGAATGGCGGCCAACGGCATCACCGGCCCGACGGCCGACGACCTGTACGCGAAGCTGGAGGCGTTCGCGAACTTCGGCTTTCCGGAAAGCCACTCGGTCAGCTTCGCGTACCTCGTCTACGCCAGCTCGTGGATCAAGCGGTACTACCCGGCGGTGTTCTGCGCGGCGCTGCTGGGCGCCCAGCCGATGGGGTTCTACTCGCCGCAGAGCCTGGTCGCCGACGCCCGCCGGCACGGGGTGACGGTCCGCGGGCCGGACATCAACGCGTCCGGTGCCGACGCCGTCCTCGAGCCGGCCGACGAACGGCCTGGGGACGGGCGGCCCGGGGAGGGCCGGGCGGACGGTCCCGGCGCCCCCGCCGTACGGCTCGGGCTGTCCGGCGTGCGCCACGTCCGGACCGAGACCGCCGAGCGGATCGTCGCCGAGCGGGAGAGGGACGGGCCGTACCGGGACATGGCCGACCTGGTCCGGCGGACGGGGATCTCGACCGCGCAGGTCGAGGCGCTGGCGACCGCGGGCGCCTTCGGCTGCTTCCGGCTGGCCCGACGCACGGCGCTGTGGGCGGCGGCCGCCGCCGCCCAGGCCCGGCCGGACCGGCTGGCCGGCACGGAGACCGCGCTGGCACTGGACTCGGTCGGAGCGGGGCTGCCCGCGATGACCGGGCCCGAGACCGTCGCCGCCGACCTGTGGTCGACCGGGATCACCCCGGGGACCTACCCGACCCAGTTCACCCGGCCCCGGCTGGACGCGATGGGGGTCCTGACGGCCGCGCGGCTGAGGGAGGCCCCGGACGGGTCCCGGGTGCTGATCGCCGGGGTGGTAACCCATCGCCAGCGACCGGCGACAGCGGGTGGGACGACCTTCGTCAACCTGGAGGACGAGACGGGAATGATGAACGTCATCTGCTCACGCGGGCTGTGGACCCGCTACCGGGTGGTGGCCCGGACCGCCGCGGCGCTCCTCGTCCGCGGCCGGGTGGAGAAGGCGGACGGGGTCGTAAACGTGATCGCCGACCGGCTGGACCGGCTGCCGCTGGCCCTCCGGTCCCGGTCGCGGGACTTCCGGTGACCACCGAGAACGCGCGGCGGGACCGAGGCCGGCCCCGGCCGGATGGGCCGGGTGGGCCGGGTGGGCCGAGCCCGGCCGCGCGGCCGGTGACCCGGTGGCGGCCGGCCGAGGCGGACGCGACCGGCGCGGCGCCGCCGGCGCTGTTCACGGTCGAGGAGGTGACGGTGCCCGAGATCGGGTCCGCCTCGCTCACGGGCACCCGGTTCATCCACGTCCGGGCCCGGAAGATCATAAACACGCTGCCGGCCGGGTCGCGGATGCCGTTCCGGCACACGATCAACGCCTACCGGGGCTGCGGGCACGCCTGCGTCTACTGCTTCGCCCGGCCGACCCACGCCTGGCTCGGGCTGGACACCGGCCGGGACTTCGACACGGCCATCGTCGTGAAGATCAACTCTGTCGACCGGCTGCGGGCCGAGCTGCGCGCGCCCGGCTGGTGCCGCGAACCGATCGCGATGGGGACGAACACCGATCCTTACCAGCGGGCCGAAGGCAAGTACCAGCTGACCCGGGGCCTGCTGCGGGCGCTGGTGGACGCGGGCAACCCGTTCTCGATCCTGACCAAGTCCCCGCTGGTGCTGCGCGACCTCGACCTGCTGACCGAAGCGGCCCGGACCATGGACATCCGGGTGAACCTGTCCATCGGGACGCTGGACGAAGAGGTCTGGCGGGCCTGGGAGCCCGGGGCGCCGCACCCGGGCCGCCGGGTGGCCGCGGTCCGGGCGCTGCGAGAAGCCGGCGTGCCGTGCGGGGTGTTCATGGCGCCCGTCATCCCGGGCGTCTCCGATCGGCCGGAGCAGCTGGCGGCGGTGGCCGAGGCGGTCACCGCCGCCGGCGCCGGGTCGGTCAGCCCGGTGATGCTGCACCTGCGGCCCGGCGTCCGCGAGCACGTCCTCGGCCACCTGCGCGGCCGTGATCCCGCGCTCGCGAACGAGCTGGAGCGCCGTTACCGGCGGGGCGCCTACCTGCCGGAACCGGACCGGGAGGCGGTAGCCGCGCGGGCGCGGCGCGCCCGCGCGGCGGCGGACGCCGCGGCGGCGGGCGCGGTCAGCGGACCAGGGTGTGATGATGATTACGATGAGTTATCTTCCCTCGGGTCCTGACTACCGAGAGCGAGTAACCATGATCATGTCATCGTTGGGCCGCGGGGTCGTGTCCGGGCCTCGCGGCGGCCGTCCGTCGCTGGTCGTGCGCATGGGCGGCATCCTGCTGGGGGGCCTGGCCGTCGGCGTCGCCGTCGGGCTGGCCCTGCCGGCCCGGTGAATCCGGCCGGCTCGGCGCCGCGCGCGGCGGCGGTCCGCTGACACCCGGCGATACCGTTGGGTGGCCGTCGTTCCGCGCGTGGGTGGGACGCGTGGGTGGGACGCGTGGGTGGGAGGTGACGCCGTGACCGTCGCGACGGCCGCGGGCGGGCGGGAGCTCACCTGGGCCGACGTTCCGCGCGCGGCGATCTGGGCCGCCCTGGGCGAAGCGCTGCGCGCCCTCGGCGCCGAGGCAGGCCGCAAGGGCGCCGCCGAACCCGGCCGGCCCGGCCGCGAGGGCGCCGCCGAACCGGGCCGGCCCGGCCGTGCCGGGGCAGGACTGGCGGGCGCGCCCTCGCGCGGCGGTCCGCCGGCGGTCCTGTCCGTGGTGGACGCGGGCGGGGGAAGCGGCGGGTTCGCGGTGCCGCTGGCCGCGGCCGGGCACCGGGTCCTGGTGATCGACCCCAACGCGGACGCGCTGGCCGCGCTGGCTCGGCGGGCGGCCGAGGGTGGCGTGGCCGACCGGGTGAGCGCGCGGCAGGCCGATCTGGTCGACCTGCCGACGCTGGTACGCCCGGGATCGGTCGACCTCCTGCTGTGCCACGACGTGCTTGAGCACGTCGAGTCACCGACGGCGGCGCTGGCCGCCCTCATCTCCACCCTGCGTCCCGGCGGCCTGCTCAGCGTCGTCGCGGCCAACCGCGCAGGTCCCGTGCTCGCGCGGGCGCTGGCCGGGCGGTTCGGCGAGGCCGAACACGCGCTCGCCGACCCGTTCGGGCGGACCGGGCCGGCCGACACTCCGCGCCGCTTCGACCTGGCCGAGCTGACCGCGCTGGTCGAGGCGTGCGGGGCGGAGGTCATCGCCGCCCGCGGCGCGCGGATCGTCACCGACCTCCTGCCCGCCGCCGGCCGGAGCGCGGCCGGGCCCGGCGGCCCGGCCGCGCTCGCCCGGCTGGAGCGCGCGCTGGCCGAGATCCCCGAGTACCGCGCCGTGGCCGCCGCCGTCCACATCCTGGCCCGCCGGGGCGCGGCCGATGCCCGCTGACGCCCGCCTCCCGCCGGCCGGCCCGGCCGGCCCGGACAGCCCAGCCAGCCCGGACAGCCCAGCCGGCCCAGCCGGCCCGGGTGGCCCGGGTGGCGCGGCCACGATCCTGCACGTCGACATGGACGCCTTCTTCGCCTCGGTCGAGGTCCGGGCGCGGCCGGAGCTGCGCGGCCGGCCGGTCATCGTCGGCGGCGGCCCGCGTGGGGTCGTCACGTCGGCCACCTATGAGGCCCGGCGCTTCGGCGTACGCAGCGCCATGCCGATCGGGCAGGCGCGGGCGCGCTGCCCACAGGCGGTATTCGTCCCGGTCGACCACCCGACCTACCGGCGGGTGTCGGCGGAGATCATGGAGATCTTCCGCTCCGTCACCCCCCTGGTCGCGCCCCTGTCACTGGACGAGGCCTTCCTCGACGTCGCCGGCGCCCGCCGCCGCCTCGGCTCACCCGTCGAGATCGCCACGGCACTGCGGGCCCGGGTCGCGGCGGAACAGCGCCTGACCTGCTCGGTCGGTGTCGCCCCGTCAATGTTCGTCGCCAAGATCGCCTCCGCTCGGGCCAAACCGGACGGAATGTTCGTGGTGGAGCCGGGCGGCGTGCTCGACTTCCTGCACCCGCTGCCGGTCTCCGCCCTGTGGGGCGTGGGCGCCCGGACGGAGGAGCGGCTGCGGGCGCTGGGCCTGCGCACGATCGGTGACATCGCGCGGGCCGACCCGGCGACCCTGCGCTACCAGCTCGGCGAGGCGGCCGGCGCCCACCTGCATGCACTCGCGAACGGCGTCGACGAACGGACGGTCGTCCCCGGCCGGCGGGAGATCAGCATCAGCGCCGAGGAGACGTTCCCCCGCGACGTCACCGATCCGGCGCGGCTCGCCCGCGAGCTGCTCCGGCTGGCCGACCGGGTCGCCACCCGGCTGCGCGGGCGGGCTGAGCAGGCTCGGACAATCTCCATAAAGGTCCGCTACTCGGACTTCACCACGCTGACCCGAGCCCGCACGCCGTCCGCGCCCACCGACGAGACCCAGGCGGTCTTCGGTATCTGCCAGGAGCTTCTGGCCTCGCTGGGGGAGCCCGCCCGGGCCGTCCGCCTGCTCGGCGTGCGGGCCGAACGACTCGTCCCGGCCGGGCAGGGAAGCCACCAGCTCGCCTTCGACGAGACGCCGTCATCCTGGCGGGTCGTTGACGCGGCCGTCGACGGCGCCCGGCGCCGGTTCGGCTCGGCGTCGATCACTCCGGCCTCGCTGCTGGGCCGGGCCGAGAGCGACTTACCCGCCGCCGGCACCGACCGATCCACCCCGACCCGGCAGGGCGCCGCCCGCCGGCCCGGGGGCGAATCGCGGCGACCAGGCTCGACCCGTGTGGACCCGGGCACCCTCGGGGATGGATGAGGTTGCCAGGACCGTCACCGCCTGAAGCGACCGGGAGAATGGGCGGAGCCCCCCCGGTCGCGGAGGGCGGCCAGTCGGATCGTTGGGGGGACATGATCGGATGCATCACGGCATCTTCGGTTGCCTACCGCGTCCGCCCGCTCGTGCCTATTCTTGGACGTGGGTTCCATGTAGCCGAACCCGCCGGTCGTGGGAGGAGCGTTGATGCCGCTCTCGGAAAACGAGCAGCGCATGCTGGCGGAGATCGAGCGCGCTCTCATCGAGGACGATCCGAAGTTCGCCAGCACCGTACGGTCGACGAATCCGCGGAGCTTTCTCCTGCGGCGGGTTCGCCGCTGCGCGCTGATCTTCCTGCTTGGTCTGGTCGCCCTGGTGGTGGGGGTCGCGCTCAAGCAGACGCCACTGATCATTACCTTCGGGGTTCTCGGCTTCGCGCTCATGCTGTTCGCCGCGCTGCGCGCGGCCACCGCGCTGCGCCGCCTGTCCGGGCGGGGCACCGAGGGCGGCGGACGGCATCCCGGCCGCCGGACCGGGCCGAAGCGCCGGACCCGGCCCTCGATCACCCAGCGGATGGAGGAGCGCTGGCGCCGCCGCTGGGAGGACAACGGCGACTGAACGGGCTCAGCGCGGTCCGTTCCCCGTCCCGGACAGCGCGTCGTCCGGGGCATTCCCGTCGCGGGAGGGGCCGCGGAAGCGGCCAAACGCCTCGAACACCGAGCTGGGCACGACGGCCGCCCGGGCTCGCCCAGCGAAGCCGGCGGCGGCCCGCAGCGCGTCGGCGATCGCGGTGATGTCCTGGGCCAGCTGGGCGTGGCTGATCGGCGCTGACCGTCCAGCCGGTCCGTAGCGCGCGATCTCGTACGCGCCGGCCAGCCGTGCCAGCGCCCGCCCGGCTTCGTGGCTCGCCGCGCTCCCGTCACCCGCGTCACCCGCGCCGCCCGGAGCGTCCGGCGAGCCGGGCGCGCCAGGCGAGCCGACTCCGGCCGCGTTCGCCCTCGCCACCAGGGCGGCCAGCCGCTCGGCCAGCGCCCGCGGCGACTCGGTCGGATCGGCGCGTTGCCCGTAGTCCGTGGCCAGGTCACACAGCTCCTCCCAGGCGGCCCGGACGGCGGCGGCCGAGGCCGCCGGCGAGCCGTCCCCGGTAGGGCCCGAGACGGCCCGGCCGCCGGCCGCGCCTGGCTCGACCAGCCCGGGCTTCAGCCGCCGGCGGCGACGCTGCCGGCGGACAAGGCCCGGGACCGCCAGGACGCCGAGCACAGCCAGCAGCCCGAGCGCGACGGCCAGCGCGATCAGTAGCACTCCCGAGCCGGTCGAGCCGGTCGCGGCCGGCACCTCCGGCGCGGCCGTCGCCGAGCTCGGACCGCCGGGCCCGGCGCTCGGCTGGCCGTCCCCGGGCAGCGGCTCGGGCGTGAGCGTCGCGGGCGGCGGCGTCGCGCTGGCCGCCGCGCCGGGATCCGCCCCGGCGCCCGGCTGGACCGGCGGCGCGTAGGAGGGCAGCGTGGCGTTCCCGCCGGCGCCCGACACGGTGGGTTCGAACCGGACCCAGCCGGCGTTCGCGAACCAGACCTCGGGCCAGGCGTGAGCGTCCCGGTTGGTGATCAGATAGGTGCCGTCGGGCTGCCGCGCGCCGCCGGTGTAGCCGATGGCCAGCCGGGTCGGTATGCCCAGCGACCGCATCATCACGGTCATGGCCGAGGCGAACTGCTCGCAGTAGCCCCGATGGCTGTTGAACAGGAACTCCGACAGTGCACCGCTCTGTGAGGTCGGCGCGCCGTTGAGATCGTAGGTGAACTGCCCGGACTGGAAGTAGTCCTGGACGGCCAGCGCCTTGGCGTAGGCCGTGCCGGCCGACGCGGTGAGGGTGCGCGCGAGCGTCGGTATCCGCGCGTCGAGCGTGGGCGGCAGCGCGGTGTCGAGCTGAAGATCTTCCGGGACGTCGGGGGAGGCGCCCGCGAGCTCGGTCCCGTCCGGGCTGGGTGTCACGGCGGTGACAGAGAAGGACTGCCCCCCGGCGTTCGCCCGAGTGCTGAAGATCGTGCCTGTCTCCTGGGCCACCCGCCAGTCCCCGCGCAGCCCGGTGATCCGCACGGGCGTCCCGGGCAGGGGCAGATAGGGATCGGTGAGCACCGACGACACCCGGATCGTCTCCGCGACGGACTGCGCGGCCACCGTCCCCACTGGCTTCGGCAGGCCGTTGCTGACCTTCTCCTTGGACGTCGCCCGCAGCGCGCGCAGCGTGAACCGCTCGCCGTCGAAGTCTTCGAGGGCGGTCGTGCGCAGATAGCTCGACGTCGTGCTCTGGACCCGGATCAGGTCGATGGTCCGCGTGGCGTGCAGCCGCTGCGCGACCGTGACGATCGGTTGGGTGACGCTGGTCGACCCGCCACCCGACGAGCCGCCACGAGACGCGAGCCGGATCCCGCTCGGCGCGGGAGCGGCCGTCGAGATCGCGACGGCGGCGCCGAGGGCGAGCAGCGCGATCGGCGCCGCTACCAGCGCAGGCCGGGCCGTCCGGTAGCGGGGCTGGGACGGGCCGCCCTCGGGCTTCCCCCGTGCGCCGCTGCCCGGGCCGCCGGCACCGGGGCCGCCGGGTTCCCGCCCGGCGGTCTCCCGGCCCGCGACGAGCAGGAGCAGGAGGTAGCCGATCGCGCCGAGCACGAACGGAACGACCCCCACACCGTGGGGGAGTACCGCCGCCGGTACGGCGAACAGCCCGAGCAGCGGCAGGCCGGCCAGCGTGGGGCGACGCAGGGTGACCGCGATCATGTCTACGGCCAGGGCGACGACGTAGATCCCGATGATCGTCAGGACCACCAGCCCGTCGCGGTGCGGGACCGGCACCGTGAGGGTGTTGATGTCGCCCCGCCCCTGGGAGACCAGGTCGCTCAGCGCCCGCACCGTCCCCGGCGTGGGGATGCAGCCGGCCAGCGCGCGCGAGCGGGCCGCGACGACGGTAAGCGTCAGGAGCAGGCCGACCAGACCGAGCCCGAGCGTGCCGACCAGCGGCCAGCGCAGCTCCCGGCCGAGCACCGAGCACCCGACGGCGACCAGCGTCGCGATCACCACCGGGACCAGCCACCACCACAGGCCGGCGAACAGGGGCGCGAGCGCGGCCGAGGCCAGCAGCGACGCGGCGGCACCGGCAACCGTCGCCGCGGGTGGCATTCTGATCATCGGACGCCCTCGGGTACCGGGCCACCCGCGGTCGGGGCGCCGGCTCGCGCCGTTGCCCGAGCGGGCTGCGCGCTCCCGTTCGATCTGGAGGCCGCTGCGGTCCCGGCCGCCGACCAGCGGTGGGCCAGCTGGTCGCCGTACCCGGCCACGAGCACGTTCCAGCCCCGCCCCGCCAGCGTCGCCCGGCACGCCTCCAGATCGCTGGAGCGAGCCGCGCGCCGCCGCGGGGAGAAGGAGTCGACGTCGACCAGGATCGCGATCGCCGGTGACGCGGCCGGGCGCGCGGCGGCCAGCGCCGCCGCCTCGGCCTGGCCGGTCCGGCCGAGCACAACGATCATCAGGCCGCCCCGCTCGCCCCCGAAGGCGCGCGCCGCGCCGCGCAGGGACTCGATCGGTTCCCGCTCGACGACGGCCAGCTCGTCGAGGAGCGCCGCGGCCCCGCTCGCCTCGACCGTGCCGGGCGCCGAGGACGCGCGCAGCAGCCGCACCGGCTGGCCGCGCCGGCTCAGGTGGGCGGCGACCGAGGCGGCCGCGCCGACCGCCCACTCGAACGAGGAGCCGGGGCCCTCGCCCAGCCACGCCTCATCGCGGGTGTCGAGCAGGAGCGACGCTCCCGTCGCCCGCCGCTGTTCCTCCCGGCGCACCATGAGCTCGCCGACCCGCGCGCTCGTGCGCCAGTGGACCCGCCGCAGGTCGTCCCCGGGACGGAACGCGCGCAGCGACCAGCCGACGGTCCCATGGCCGGCCGCCCGGCGCGCCAGCTCACCCCGCCCGCCCATCGGGCCGATCGGGAGGCTCACCGACAGGCGTTCCACCGCCGGGGTCACGATCACCTCGCCCTGGGTGCGGAAGGAACGGCGGAGCTCGCAGAGGCCGAACGGGTCGCGCAGCTGGACCGACAGCGGCCCGACCTGATAGCGGCCCCGGTGGTGGGCCCGGACGGTGTAGGCCAGCTCACGCGAGCCACCGGCCTCGATCCGGTCGAGCGCGAAACTGACCGGGCCGCCCAGCTCGTAGGGGACCTCGTCGGTCACCCGCACCGGAGCGCACCGGCGGGCGCCGAGGTTGTCCACGCGCAGCGCGACGCCGACATCGTCGCCGGCCGCCACCCGGATGGACCCCATGCCCCGGCCGCAGGCCAGCCGGTAGCGGGTGCGGCAGACGAAGGCGGCCGCGCAGACCGGGAGGGCCACCAGGAGCAGGCCCACCCGCAGCAGGTCCTCCTCACCGATGACGATCGCGCAGGTCACGCTGGTCACCCCGGCGGCGAGGAAGCCCCGGCCGCGCAGCGTCAGACCGCGCAGCGCGGTAAGGAAGTCCCGCGCGGCTCTCATCAGCGGCCCGGTGCTCATCAGTGGCTGGTACTCATCATTGGCTGTCGCTCATCAGTGGCTGTGCTCAGCGGCCTCGGTAGGGCCCGCGCACGCCCGGGCGGGGGATGGGAACCCTGGCCAGGATCTCCGCGACGAGGCGTGCGGAGGTCTCGCTGGCCGGCACGCCGGCCAGCGCCATCTCCGGGTGGACGACGAGGCGGTGGGCCAGGACCGGGCCGGCCAGGGCCTGGATGTCGTCGGGTACGACGAAGTCACGCCCGTCGAGCGCGGCTCGGGCCCGGGCCGCCCGGACGAAGTGCAGGGTCGCCCGCGGGGAGGCGCCCAGAATCAGCTCCGGGTGCGGCCGCCGGGTCGCGGTGACCAGGTCGACGATGTACTGCCGCATGTCATCGTGAATGTGCACACCGCGCACGACGGTAACAAGCTTGTTGATTTCCGCCACATCCGTAACCGGTTCGACATCGTCGAGTGGGTTCGCGGTCCCGTGGGTGTCAACCATGGCGAGTTCGGCCGCCGGCGACGGGTAGCCCATCGAGACCCGCGCGGTGAAACGGTCGCGCTGGGCCTCCAGGAGGGGATTCGTCCCCTCCATTTCGATGGGGTTCTGGGTGGCGATGACGAGGAACGGGGGCTCCAGCCGGTAGGACACGCCGTCCACGGTCACCTGGTGCTCCTCCATACACTCCAGAAGGGCCGCCTGGGCCTGCGGCTCGGCCCGGTTGATCTCGTCGCCTACCACGATGTTGGCGAAGATCGGCCCGGGGCTGAAGTCGAATCCGCCGGAGCGGTTGGGCAGCCCGACACCGGTGATGTCGCTGGGGCGCAGGTCCGGGGTGAACTGGATTCGCCGGATGCGGGCATCGATCGAACGGGCCAGTGTCTTGGCCAGCATCGTCTTCCCGACACCCGGCACGTCCTCGATGAGCAGGTGACCCTCGGCCAGCAGGACCACCAATGCCATGCGGATCACGTCGCGCTTGCCGTCGATCACCCGCTCGACCGAGGCGGTGATCCGCCCGGCGACGTCGGCCAGGTGCCCGAGGTCGTTTCCGCTGTCACGCCGGCTGCGCGGCCCGGGATCGGTCAACGTCACGTTGCTCCTCCGCTTCCACGATCCCTTATACCTACGGCGGGCCCGGACGCGGCGTCGATCCGCGCCGCCCGACCACCACTGGGCCGCCCGACCACGACCGGGCCACCGGGCGGCCGGGACGCCCGGCCGCCGAAGGGCCGACCGGCGTTCCCACCAGGACCAGGGACCGACGGCCGGCCCCGGGGCCGTCCGCTGGCTGGCCCGGAATGCCCAGGAGGTCCCGGGCCGTCGTGCCCGCGCCGCCGCGGCCACATCACGAGTGTGACATCCACACGGGCGGGGTCGGCGATGAGCCGGCTATTGGCCGGCCGGACATGTCCGATGGGGGTGCACGAACGTCCACGCACCGTCGTGGCCGCCGGGCGAATTGGCACGTGGATGGATCGCGGGGGGTGTCAATGTGAGCCCTGGTGGGGAAGAGTGGGGTAGAGTGGCGCGCAGTGGGGGGCTGAGGGCTCTCGTCGCCGTTCCGGTGGGGCGAGGTGCCCGCGTCCTCCGGGCATGGGCGAGGAGGGGCCGGTGTTTCTCGGCAGCCACTCGCCGCGGTTGGACGACAAAGGCCGGATCACGCTGCCGGCGAAGTTCCGTGAGGAACTAGAGGGGGGGCTGGTGATTACCAAGGGCCAGGAACGTTGTCTCTATGTTTTCCCGATGGCCGAGTTCACCCGTATCAGCGAGTCGCTGCGTACCGCCCCCGTCACAGCGAAGGCGTTGCGTGACTACAGTCGGGTTTTCTTTGCCTCAGCGTCCGATGACACTCCCGACCGGCAGGGCCGGGTCACCATTCCAGCGGCGTTGCGTGAGTACGCCGGTCTGAGTGGGCGGTGTGTGGTGAACGGGGCCAACACCCGGGTGGAGATTTGGGACGCCGACCGGTGGGAGACCTACCTGGCCGATCAGGAGGAGCGTTTCTCGGAGCTGTCCGAAGAGGTGCTGCCGGGAGCGGTGTGAGCCGCCCAGCCGCGCACCGACCGCTCGCCCGACCCGGTCCCGCGAGCCCGCCCGTTCCACCGGACACCACTTCCCCGGTGTCCGGCTCGGCGGCTGGTGGGCTCCGAGCCAGTCGGTCGGTGGCGCGTGCGGCCCCGGCGTCCTCGTTCTCCGTGTCCCGCCCGGTTCCGTTCGATCATCCCCGTCGATTCGATCATCCCCGTCGATTCGATCATCCCCGTCGATCAACCGTGCCGATCACCCACGCCCGGCGCTCACCGCGCGGCGGCCGGCCGGCGTCCCGGCGCGCATCCTTCCAGCGATGTCGTCCGGTGAACGCGGTGGTCCCGCGCGCCCGGTGGCGCGGCCGGCGCCAGGAGGGAGGGCCGAGCGACGTTCACCCATGAGCCGGTGATGCTCGGTGAGGTCCTCGACCTGCTTTCCCCGGCGCTGACCGAGGAGGGCTCGGTCGTCGTCGACGCCACCCTCGGGCTGGCCGGGCACGCCGAGGCCCTCCTGCGAGCCGCGCCAGGCTCGAGGTTGGTCGGGCTTGACCGTGATCCCGAGGCGCTTGCGGCCGCGCGGGCCCGCCTGGCCCCCTTCGGCGACCGGGTGAGCGTGCACCACGCCCGCTACGACCGGATGCCGGCGGTGCTGGCGACCCTCGGGGTGACGCGGGTGCGCGGCGTTCTGTTCGACCTCGGGGTGTCCTCGCTCCAGCTCGACTCGGTCGAGCGGGGCTTCAGCTATTCCCGCGACGCGCCGCTGGACATGCGGATGGACACCACCACCGGGCCGACCGCGCGCGACGTCGTCAACACCTATTCGGTCGGGGAGATCAGCCGGGTTCTGCGGGAGTACGGCGAGGAACGCTTCGCCCGCCGTATCGCGACCGCGATCGTCGCTGAACGGTCCCGCTCGCCGATCGACTCCTCGGCCCGGCTGGCCGAACTCGTCCGGGAGGCGATCCCCGCCGCCGCCCGCCGGGTCGGCGGCCATCCGGCCAAACGAACCTTCCAAGCGCTGAGGATTGAGGTGAACGGCGAGTTGGACGCGTTGCGATCCGCCGTCCCGGCCGCACTGGACTCGCTCGCCGTCGGCGGGCGGATCGTCGTGCTCGCCTACCAGAGCCTCGAGGACCGGCTGGTCAAAAGGGCCATAGCCGAACGGGTGCGGCCTGACGTGCCGCCCGGGCTGCCGTTCGTGCCGGCCGAGCTGGCACCGACCATGCGCTGGCTCACCCGCGGGGCCCAGCCGCCGAGCGACGCCGAGGTGGCGCGCAACCGCCGGGCCGCGCCGGCCCGGATGCGCGCGGCCGAGCGCATTGAGGAGATCGCCGCGTGAGCGCCGCCCGTCCGCTGCCGGTCGGCGACTACGACGACGGGATCGGCGGGTACGCCGACGACCGGGCCGAGGCCGCGTACCGCGAGCCGGCCGGGGCCCGGGTCCGGGCTGGCGGAGCGCGCGTCGCCGCGGGCCGCGTCGGCACCGCCGGGGATCGCGTCGGCACCGCCGGCGATCGGACCGGCATGGCTGGCGATCGGACCGGCATGGCTGGCGATCGGACCGGCATGGCTGGGGAACCGGTCGGCGCCGGCGGCGAACGCGCTGGGACGGCCGCGCCGAGCCGTCCGCACCGTCCGTCCCGCCCGCCGGCCCGCCGCGCGCCGGCCGCCCGCCCGCCCCGCGAGCCGCGGCCGCCCGCCGAGGCGCGCCCGGCCGCCTACACCGACCTCGAGCCCGGCCAGGACGATCTCGGCGGGAGCCCGGGCGCGGACCTCGACGGGCCGAGCCCGACCGAGGCGGCACCCGCCGGCCGGCCGGCGGCAGCGGACGACGCGGACCGGGAGTTCTTCACCGTCGTGCGCGGGCGCCCCCGGCGGCGCGCCGCCCGGGCTCCGTTCGTGCTGCTGCTGATGTTCCTGCTCGGCGCCGGCCTGCTCTGCCTGCTGCTGCTCAACACGGCGTTGGCGCAGAACTCCTTCCAGCAGCACGCGCTGACCCGCTCGTCCAACGAGCTGGCCGACACCGAGCAGGCGCTCTCCCTGCGGCTCGACCAGCTCTCGGATCCGACGCAGCTGGCCCAGCGGGCCGCGCAGCTGGGGATGGTGCCCGGCGGCCTGCCGACCGTGCTCGCGCCGGGCGCGCCGCTGCCGCCCGGCGCGCGGGTCATCGGGCGGGACCCCGCCTCGGGCGCGACCCTCGTCGTCGTGCCAGCGCCGCCCGCGCCCCCCGCGGCCAAGCCGGCCACCCATAAGCCCGGTGCGTCAGCGCCGGCCGCGCCCAGGCCGTCGGCTGGCGCCTCCAGCGCGTCCGCCGCTGCCGCCGCCGGCACGTCCGCCGCTGGTGCGTCCGCCGCTGGTGCGTCCGCCTCCGGTGGGTCCGCCTCCGGTGGGTCCGCCGGCGGGCCGAGCGCGCCTCCCGGCGGCACCCGGTGACCTCGGCCGACGGCCGAGGGGACGGGGACCCGGGCACGGACGGCTACCCCCGGCGCCGCCCGCCGCGCCCGGGCGGCGCGACCGGCTCGACCCGCTCCGTCGGCTCGGCGAGCGGGCGGACGGCGAGCGCGACCCGCGCGACCGGCGCCCGCGCCGGCACGGCTGGGTCTTCTCGCGCCGGGACGGCCGGGTCCTCTCGTGCCGGGACGGCGACCGCCCCTGGCCGCCGCCCCGCCCGTCCGGACGGGGCGGAACCGGTCCGCCGCGGCGCAACCGCCCGTGACCGGCCCACCCGTCGCCCGCCGGCCAGCCGCCAGGCCCCGCGCCAGGCCCCGCGCCGGCCCCCGGGCGAGTCCGTCCGCCCGGTCCGGGGCCCGATCCGGCTGGCCAACCCGCGCGGCCGGCTGCGCGCGGCCGCGATCTTCCTGGTCCTCGTGATGCTGGTCCTCGCCGGGCGGCTCACCCAGCTGCAGGGGCTGCAGGCCCACGTCTACGCCGACCGGGCCGAAGCCCAGCGGCTGCGCGTCGTCAACCTGCCGGCGGTGCGGGGCACCATCGAGGATCGGAGCGGGGCGACCCTGGCCCAGGACGTCGACGCCCGCTCGGTGTACGCCAACCCGACTCTGGTCACCGACGCCGACGCCCTCGCCCGGACGCTCGCACCCGTCATCAGGCAGCCGGCGTCGGCGCTGGTCCCGAAGCTGCGCCAGCACGGCGAGTTCGTCTACCTGGCCCATGGCCTGACCCCGGCGGTCGGGGCGAAGGTGAGCGCGCTCGGCCTGAGCGGCATCGGCGTCGTCGAGACCCGCCGGCGGTTCTATCCATCGGGGACGCTGGCCGCTGACGTTCTCGGTTTCACCACCCGCGGCACCAACGACACGATGGTCGGCATGGGCGGTGTCGAGCGGGCCTACGACTCCACCCTGCGGGGCGAGGCCGGCCTGCTGCGCATCGAGCAGGACCCGGCGGGGCGCCCGATCCCGTCGGCTGAGACCCACGAGCTCGAGCCGGAGCCCGGCTCGGCGGTGCGGCTCACCCTCGACCGCGACATCCAGTGGTCGGCCCAGCAGGCCATCACCCAGGCCGTGGCGTCGACCGGCGCCGACGGCGGCACCGCGATCGTCATGGACCCGCACACCGGTGAGGTCATTGCCATGGCCGAGGCGCCGGCGTTCGACCCGAACAACCTGGCCCAGGCGTCGCCGTCCAGCCTGTCCAACCGGGCCGTCAGCAACGTCTACGAACCGGGCAGCACCAACAAGGTCATCACCGTGGCCGCGGCCGTCGATGCCGGGCTGGTCACGCCGAACACCCCGGTGACCGTCCCATCGCACCTGGTGATCGACAAGCAGTCGTTCAGCGACGCCGAGCCGCACGGGACCGAGCACCTGACGGTGACCGGGGTGCTGGCCAAGTCCAGCAACATCGGCGCGATCGAGATCTCCCACGCGCTCGGCACGGCCAGGCTGGAACGCGCGCTGCGCTCCTTCGGGCTCGGCTCGACCACCGGGATCGGGCTGCCGGGGGAGAGCGCGGGCCTGCTGCCGCCGTCGAGCCGATGGGACCCCCAGCAGGCCGCGACCATCTCCTTCGGCCAGGGCATGTCGGCCACGGCGATCCAGATGGCGTCGGTCTACGCGACGATCGCCAACGGCGGGGTACGGGTGAAGCCGAAGATCGTGGAGTCCACCGTGGGCGCCGACGGGACGGTCCACCCCACGCCGACCGACCCGGGCACCCGGGTGGTGAGCCCGGCCACCGCGCGGACCGTCTCCGCCATGCTCGAGTCGGTCGCCACCAATGTCGGCACCGCGCCGGCGGCGGCGATTCCCGGCTATCGGGTCGCCGGCAAGACCGGCACGGCCAGCCGATACGACTCAACCCTCCACAAGTACAGCGGCTATGTGTCGTCGTTCATCGGTTTCGCGCCGGCCAACAATCCGCGGCTGGTGGTCGATGTCGTTCTCGACAATCCGCGGCAGGAGTATTACGGCGGAGCGGTGGCGGCGCCCGTCTTCAACAAGATCATGACATTTGCGCTGGCCAGTCTGGGTATACCGCCCACAACCACGGAACCGCCGAAACTGACGATCGATCTGGACGACCACTCCTGAGCCCACCCGGCACGGGAGTGCCGCTGGGCCGCCCGGCCGCGGCGGCTACTAATGTCGTCCACGTGACCTCACCGGCGCGACCAGCCGCCCCACCGGCCCGGCTGCTCGCCGATCTTCTGGGCGCCGGCGGCGTCGCGGCGGCGGCCGCCGCGCGCGTCGTCGGCCCGTCGGCGGCCGCCGTCGTCCTGCGCGGCGTCACCCACGACTCCCGGGCCGTCCAGCCCGGCGACCTCTACCTGGCCCTGCCCGGAGCGAACACCCACGGCGCCCGCTTCGCCGGCCAGGCGCTGGCCGCCGGCGCGAGCGCGGTCCTGACCGACGCGGCCGGCGCCGCCCTGCTCGGCCCGGACGTCCCCGTGCCGGTCGTCGTGGCCGACGAGCCGGCGACACCGGGGCCGCGAGCGCTGATGGGGCCGGTCGCCTCCTGGCTCTACGGCGACCCGTCAGCCCACCTGCGGCTGCTCGGGGTGACCGGCACCAACGGCAAGACGACCGTGGCCTACCTGCTGGAGGCCGGGCTGCGCGCCGCCGGGACGGCGACCGGGCTCATCGGCACGGTCGAGACCCGGGTGGCCGGCCAGGTTCTGCCCTCGGCCCGCACGACGCCCGAGGCCAGCGACCTGCAGGCCCTGCTGGCCCTGATGGTCGAGCGCGGGGTCGGCGCGGCCGCGATGGAGGTCTCCAGCCACGCGCTGGCCCAGCACCGGGTGGACGGGGCGCGCTTCGCCGGCGCGGTGTTCACCAACCTCAGCCGGGACCACCTCGACTACCACCCGACCATGGAGGACTACTTCGCGGCCAAGGCCCGGCTGTTCGAGCCGGGGCGGGCCGGCGCCGCCGTCGTCTGCGTCGACACCGACTGGGGTCGCCGCCTGGCCGCCGCCCGGCCGGGCGCCGTCCGGGTCGCCTCCCCGGCGGGGCGACCGGGAAGCCTGGGCCAGCGGGGGAGCACCGGCCGGGCCGGGGGCGAAGCCGACTGGGTCGCCGCCGACTGGGTCGCGGCTGATGTGGAGGCGAGCCCGGCGGGATCGGCCTTCCGCGCGCTGGGCCCGGGCGGCCTGGAGGTGCCGCTGCGGATCGCCCTGCCCGGAGCGTTCAACGTCGCCAACGCGTTGTGCGCGCTCGCGCTGCTCGTGGCGACCGGCGTGCCACCCGAGCCGGCCGCCGCCGGCATCTCCACGCTGCCTGGCGTGCCGGGCCGCATGGAGCGGGTCGAAGCGGCTGTGCCGCCGGCGGGGGGGCCGTTCACAGGGCCGCCGTTCACAGGGATCGTCGACTACGCGCACACGCCGGACGCCGTCGAGCGGCTGCTGGCCACCGTGCGGGCGCTGGTCGGCTCCGGACGGGTGCTCGCGGTGCTCGGCTGCGGGGGCGACCGGGACCCGGGTAAACGGCCGCTGATGGGCGCGGCCGTGGCCGCGGGCGCCGACGTCGCCATCCTGACCAGCGACAACCCTCGCTCCGAGGACCCGGACCTGATCCTGGCGGCGATGGCCGACGGTGCCCGGACGGTCGGTCCGGCCGGCGGCGAGGTCGTCGTCGAGCCCGACCGGGCGGAGGCCATCGCGCTGGCCGTGCGGCTCGCGCGGCCGGGCGACGTCGTGGTCGTGGCGGGTAAGGGCCACGAGCGCGGCCAGGAGATCGACGGGGTCGTGTACCCGTTCGACGACCGCGAGGTGCTGCGGGCCGCGCTGAGCGGCGTGTCCGCGTGAACGTCCGGCCCACCGATCACAGTCCCGCCGATCACAGTCCCGCCGACTACGAGCACACCGATCACGAGCACACCGATGACAGGGGGATCCAGGCGTGAGAGGCGTACTCGTCGCGGCCCTGGTCGCGCTGGTCGTCTCGCTGCTGGGGACGCCGTGGGTGATCCGGTTCTTCCGGCGCCAGGGCTACGGGCAGGAGATCCGCGAGGACGGGCCGTCCAGCCACAAGACAAAGCGCGGCACGCCGACCATGGGCGGCACGGTGATCATCCTTGCCACCCTGGCCGGCTACTTCTTCGCCCACCTGATCACCCAGAAGGGCTTCACCGCCTCCGGGCTACTGGTGCTCATGGTCATGACGGGCCTGGGCATCGTCGGCTTCCTGGACGACTACATCAAGATCCGTAAGCAGCGCAGCCTCGGTCTGACCGCGCGTACGAAGTTCGCCGGGCAGGCCGTCGTCGCCCTCGCCTTCGGCCTGTTAGCCGTGCGGTTCAAGAACGGCGAGCACCTGCTGCCCGGCTCGACCTACATCTCGTTGATCCGGGACACCGGCTTCTCGGTCGGCCTCATCGGCTTCCCGCTCCTGGCCTGGATGATCATCGCCGCGACGTCCAACGCGGTAAACCTTACCGACGGTCTCGACGGCCTGGCCGCCGGGACCTCGGCCATGGTCTTTGGCGCCTACGTGGTGATCTCGTTCTGGCAGTTCGGCAACACCTGCCAGCGCGCGCACCTGGTCGCCGGCTGCTACGTGGTGCGCGACCCGCTTGACGTGGCGCTGGTCGCGGCGGCGGCGATGGGGGCCTGTTTCGGCTTCCTGTGGTGGAACGCGAGCCCAGCCAAGATCTTCATGGGGGACACCGGCTCGCTGGCCCTCGGCGGCGCCTTCGCCAGCATCGCGATCGTCAGCCGTACCGAACTGCTGCTGTTCGTGCTGGGCGGCCTGTTCGTCGTCGAGACGCTGTCGGTGATCATCCAGGTCGCGTTCTTCAAGGCGACCAAGCGCCGGGTGTTCAACATGGCGCCGATCCACCATCACTTCGAGCTGGCGGAATGGCCGGAGACCACGGTCATCATCCGGTTCTGGATCGTGTCCGGCCTGGCCGTCGCGTTCGGGCTCGGCCTGTTCTACGCCGACTTCCTCTCCCAGCGGGGCGGCTGAGCCCGACCGACTGGGGCGCCGGCCCCCCAGAAGGGGTGGCCGGCGGAGAGACCGGCCCACCTCGGCGCCCGACACGCCCCCGATGTCCCCGTGCCGCGGGGCGCGAGCGGGGACCATGCGACGAGCGGGCGCGCGCGAGGAGAGTCCGGCGCCCCGCGGGGACCAGGCGGCGAACCGGACGTGCGCGCCCGGCGGCGATGGCCCGGCGCGGGCCGTGAGGGGGATGGGGTGTGACGACACTCGGCACGGCCGCCTCGCCGCCCGCCGGGCGGCCGGAGAGGGGCGGCGGGTCCGGTCCCGCCTCGTCCGGTCCCTCCGGTCCCTCCGGCCCGGCCGGCCCGGCCGAGGCGAGCGACCCGGCCGCGCCGGTTCCGCTGCTGGCCCGCCCGCTCGCGTCCTACTACCTGGTCCTCTTCTCCGCCGGGCTGTTGCTGCTGCTGGGCCTGGTGATGGTCCTGTCGGCCTCCAGCGTCCGCTCGTACGAGGACTTCGGCTCCTCCTACGTCGTGTTCATCCGCCAGGCGACCTGGGTCGCCATCGGCCTGCCGCTGCTGGCGGTGGCCAGCCGGGTGCCGCCGCGGTACTTCCGGGCCCTGGCCTACCCGGTGCTGGCCCTGGCGCTGCTGCTGCTGGCCGTCGTGCTGGTGCCGCCGTTCGGGTCGTCGGTCAACGGCGCGCGCCGGTGGATCGCGCTGGGGCCGTTCTCGATCCAGCCCAGCGAGCTGGCCAAGCTCGGCCTGCTGCTGTGGGGCTCGGACCTCTTCGTCCGCAAGCAGCGGTTGCTGACCGACTGGAAGCACCTGCTGGTCCCGCTGGTGCCGGTGACCATCCTCATCTCGTTGTTGATCATGATGGAACCCGACATGGGGACCACCATCGTGATCGTCTCCATCCTGCTGACCCTGCTGTGGGTGGTGGGGACGCCGATGGCGGTCTTCGGCTCCCTGGTCGCGCTGATCGTCGGGTCGGGCGTGGTCATGGCTATCACCGAGCCGTACCGGATGGAACGGCTGCTGTCGTTCCGGAACCCGTGGAAGGACGCGAGCGGCACCGGCTACCAGGCCGTGCAGGGCCTCTACGCGCTGGGCTCCGGCGGCTGGTGGGGCGAGGGGCTCGGCGCGTCCCGGGAGAAGTGGCCCGACCTGCTGCCGCACGCGCACACCGACTTCATCCTGGCGATCATCGGTGAGGAGCTGGGCCTGCTCGGGTCCCTGGTGGTGGTGTCCTTGTTCGCGACGCTGGGCTACGCGGGCATCCGGGTGGCCCACCGCTCCCGTGACCCGTTCGCGCAGCTGGCCGCGGCCGCCATCAGCGGCTGGATCATCTGCCAGGCCGTGGTCAACATGGGAGCGGTGATCGGGCTGGTCCCGATCACCGGCATCCCGCTCCCGCTGGTGTCTTTCGGCGGCTCGGCGCTGCTGCCGACCATGGTCGTCGTCGGGATGCTGCTCTCGTTCGCCCGGGCCGAACCGGCGGCGGAGCGGCTGCTGGCCCGCCGGGCCGCCGACCGCCGGGCCGCCGGCCGGTTCCGGGCGGCCCGGCGCGCGGCCGCCCGCCGCGGCCGCGGGGCAGCTGCCCGGGGCGCCCGCCGCGTGGCCACCCGGGCCGGCGAGGATCCCCGGCTTGAAGCGGCCCGCCGGATCGGCGAGCGGGCCCGCGAGCGCGGCATGGTGTGACCCGGGTGTGACCCGGCGACCATCCGGGACCGGTGGTGTGCCATCGTGGCGGCGATGCTCAGGAGTGTGATGCTCGCCGGGGGTGGCACGGCGGGCCATGTCGAACCCGCGTTGGCGGTCGCCGACGCGTTGCGCGCCCACGATCGCCGGCTGCGGGTGACCCTGATGGGCACCGAGAGCGGGCTGGAGGCGCGGCTGGTCCCGGCCCGGGGCTACCCGCTGGTCACCGTGCCGAAGGTGCCGTTGCCGCGCAGCCTCAGCCCGGCTCTGCTCAGCGTCCCGGGCCGGCTGGCCGGCGCGCTCGGCCAGGCCAGTGCGGCCCTGCGGGAGACCCGGGCCGACGTCGTCGTCGGCTTCGGCGGCTACGTGTCCGTCCCGGCCTACCTGGCCGCGCGGCGGGCCGGCATCCCGATCGTCGTCCACGAGGCGAACCCGCTGCCCGGCATCGCCAACCGCCTGGGAGCCCGCTTCACCCCGTTCGTCGCGGTGTCCTACCCGAACACGCCGCTGCGCGGGGCCCGGCTGACCGGCATCCCGCTGCGCCCGGAGATTCTCCAGCTCGACCGGGGCGAGGCGGCCCGGCGGGCGGCCGCGCTGTCCTACGGGCTGGACCCGGGGCGCCCGACCCTGCTGGTGTTCGGTGGCTCCCAGGGGGCACGCACCATCAACGAGGCCACCCTGGGCGCGGCGGGCGCCCTGACCGCGGCCGGTGTGCAGGTGCTGCACGCCACCGGGCCCAAGAACATCGACGCCGCCCGGGACGAGCTGCCGCGCGGCCTGCCGTCCCGCTACGTGCTGCGCCCCTACCTGGACCACATGGCCTCCGCCTACCAGGCCGCCGACCTGGCGCTGTGCCGGTCGGGCGCGATGACCTGCGCCGAGCTGGCCGCCATCGGGCTGCCAGCCGTCTACGTGCCGCTGCCGATCGGCAACGGCGAGCAGCGCCGTAACGCCCTGCCGGTGGTGGAGGCGGGCGGCGGCCTGCTGGTCGACGACGCCGAGCTGTCGGCGTCGTGGGTGGCCCGGAACGTCCCGCCGCTGCTGACCGCGCCCGAGCAGCTGGGCAAGATGACGGCGGCGGCGGCGGGGTCCGCGTTTCCGTCGGCGGCGGCCGATATCGTTTCGATGATCGTGGAGGCCGAGCCGACACGGCGGCGCGGGCACGGCCGGCACAGTGCCCTCTGAGATGCACAGTGCCCGCTGGGACACACAGTGCCCGCTGAGATGTTGACGCGCCCGCTGAGATGTTGACGCGGCTGGGGCCCGGATGGGGGAGGAGAGCCCGATGAGCGATCCGTTGCTGCCGGCCGGATACGAGCGTCCGCACCTCGTCGGCATCGGCGGGGCCGGGATGAGCGGACTGGCCCGGCTGCTGCTGCGCCGGGGCGCGCGGGTGTCCGGAAGCGATGTGAAGGACTCCCGCCGGCTGGCCGCCCTGCGGGCCCTGGGTGCCGAGATCCGGCTCGGGCACGACCCGGAGCAGGTCGGGTCGGCCTCGCTGGTCGTGTACTCGCCGGTCATTCCGGCCGGCAACGTCGAGCTGGCCAGCGCCCGCCGCCGCGGCCTGCCGGTGGTCGACCGGGTCGAGGCGCTGGGCGCGCTGATGGCCGGCTCCCAGGCGGTCGTCGTTGCCGGGTCTCATGGCAAGACCACGACCACCTCCATGCTCACAGTCGCGTTACAGGCCTGTGGGCAGGACCCGTCGTTCGTCATCGGCGGGGACGTCAACGAAGCCGGCTCCAACGCCCACGCCGGCTCGGGGGAGATCTTCGTGGCCGAGGCCGACGAGGGTGACGGGGCCTTCGCCCACCTGCGCCCGCGCGGGCTGGTGGTGACCAACATCGAGACCGAGCCGGCCGACGCCGGGCTGGCCGCCTACCTGGCCTTCGCCGAGCGGGTCGGGCCGGACGGGTTCGTCGTCGCCTGCCAGGACGACAGCGGTGCCCGCGAGCTCGCCGCCGCGCTGCGCTCGGCTCCGGACCCGCCCCGGGTCACCACGTATGGCACCGCGGCCGACGCCGACGTCCGGCTCGAGTCGCCGACCGTCGCCACGGTCGGGTCGGTCGGCTCGACCGGCGAGATCGTCGCCCGCGGCCGCCGGCTGGGCACGGTCACGCTGCGGGTGCCCGGGCTGCACAACCTGCGTAACGCGGCCGGGGCGCTCGCGGCCGGGCTGGAACTCGGTCTGCCCGCCGCCGGGCTGGTGGCGGGGCTCGGCTCGTTCGGCGGGGTCCGTCGCCGGTTCGAGTACAAGGGCGTGGCCGGCGGGGTACGGGTCATCGACGACTACGCCAACCACCCGACGAAGATCGCCGCCGTCCTGCGTACGGCGCGGGCGGTCGCGGCGGGCGGGCGGCTCGTGGTCGCCTACCAGCCGGATCTCTACAGCCGGGTGGCCGCGGCCGCGCCCGCCTTCGGCGCCGCGCTCGGCCTGGCCGACGCGGTGGTGGTCATGGCGGTCTTCGGCGGGGCCGAGGAGTCCATCCCCGGGGTGACCGGCGCGATGATCGCCGCCGAGGTGCCGTTGCCGGCCGGTGATGTGGTCTACGAGCCGTCCTGGTCGGCGGTGGCCGAGCGGGTCGCTCGGTTCAGCCGGCCCGGCGACGTCGCGCTGACGGTCGGAGCGGGCGACGTGACGCTGCTGGGCGGGGAGATCATGCGGGTTCTGGCCGAGCGCTCGGCCCTCACCGGCTAGCCAGGCCGGCGCCGCCCGCCCGGATGATCAGACGCGGCCGGGCGGCCGGGCGGCGGGCGGCCGGCGGGATCCGCCCGGGATCAGTCCGTGGGCTCCAGCAGGACGACCGGGATCTCGCGCTCGGTCCGGCTCTGGTGGTCGACCAGATGCGGGATCTTCGTGGTCAGCGCCCGATAGGCGATGTCCCGTTCGGTGCCAGCGGTGGTGTGCGCCTTGACCGGGAACCGTCGCGAGCCGTGCTCCACGATCGCCTCGGGATTCGCGAGCAGGTTGAAATACCAGTCGGGGTGGCGAGGGGCCGCCATGTTCGACGCGAAGACGATCAGCCGGCCCATGGCGTCCTCGGCGTAACCCAGTGGGGTCGCGTGCGCGCGCCCCGAGTGGGCTCCGGTCGTGGTGAGCAGGATGAGGTCGGCGCCGGCCAGCTCGGCGATCGTCAGCGTCCCGGCGTTCTCGCGGTAGTCGTCGATCACCTTCTGGTTGAACGCCCGCCGCTCGGTCCCGAACTCGTCCTTGCCTGGCGCGTTCTTGCCGGGCGCGATATTGCCGGGATCGTTCTTGCCGGCATCGTTCTTGCCGGCATCGTCCGTCGTGGCCACGTCACACTTCCTCTCGTCCACTCCCGTCGGATGAGGGACTCAGGCCGGCGAGAAACGCGGGACCGACAGCGGTGATCGTACCCGCGCCGAGCGTCAGGATGAGCAGGCCGGTCGGGGCGGTCCCGGCGCCGGCGTCGGCCGTCAGCCGGCCGACGAGATCCGCCCAGGCGACGTAGGCGACGTCGGCGGGAGCGGTGATGCGCTCGGCCAGCTGCCGGGCGTGGAGACCGAGATCGTTCTTCTCCCGGGCCGCGTAGATGTCGGTGACGTAGACCCGGTCCGCCGAGCTGAACGCCTCGGCGAAGTCGTCCAACAGGGCCGCCAGGCGGCTGTAGGTGTGCGGCTGGACGATCGCCCAGACGGCCCGCTCGCCCGCGCGGGCCCGGGCCGCGGCCAGCGTCGCCCGGATCTCGGTCGGATGGTGGGCGTAGTCGTCGATCACCTCGACCGGGCCGTGGCGGCCGGGCGCGGCGGGCAGCGCGCCGACCGGAGTGAAGCGACGGGCGGCGCCCGTGAACGTGCCCAGCGCCGCCGCGGCGGTCGCGGGGTCCACGCCCAGCTCGGCGGCGGCGGCGACGGCGGCGAGGGCGTTGCGCACCATGTGCTCGCCGGGCAGAGCGAGGCTGAGAGTGGCCACGGGACACCCGTCCCGGGTGATGGTGGCCTTCGCCCCGGCGGCGTCCTGGCTGACGTTCACGGCCCGCCAGCGGGGTGCCCAGCCGGGAGCGGGGGCCTCGGCCAGCCCGTAGCCGATCAGCGCGGGGGCCTCGGTGACGGCGGCCGTCTCGGCGGCGAGCGTCACGGTCGCCCGCGCGCCCGGGTCGTCGAAACAGACGATCATCCGGCCGCCGGCGGAACCGGGGCGGACGCGGCGCAGGAAGCCCGCGAAGGCGGTCCGCACGGCGGCCGCGTCCGGGAACAGGTCCGGGTGTTCCCACTCGACGTTGGTCACGACCGCCACGAGTGGCTCGAGGCCGGCGAAGGCGCCGCCGTACTCGTCGGCCTCCAGCACGAAGACCCGGCCCGCCCCGACGATGCCGCCGGTGCCGCTGCCCGGGCCGGCGGTCAGCCCGGTTCCCGGCCCGGTTCCGGGCCCGGTTCCCCGCCCGGCGAGCGCCGGCACCTCGGCCCCGATGACCGCCGTCGGATCGAGCCCCGCGGCGCGCAGGATCACGGTCAGCATCGACGAGGTCGTGGTCTTGCCGTGCGAGCCGGCCACCGCGACCAGGTCGAACCCGGCGGTCAGGGCGGGCAGCCACTCGGACCGCCGGGCCAGCGGCACGCCGGCGGCCCGGGCCGCGAGGACCTCGGGATGGTCGTCGGGCAGCGCGCTGGAGGCGACCACGACGTCGACCCCGTCGAACTCGGCGGCGAGGGCGGCCGGGTCGGCCGCCGGGCCGGTGCGGACGCGGGCGCCGGCGGCCCGCAGCGCGCTGACCCGGGGCGAGTCCTCCTGGTCACTGCCGCTGACGGTGTCGCCCCGGGCCAGCTGGATGTGCGCGAGGGCGGACAGGCCGGAACCCCCGATGCCGAGGAAGTGGACGTGGCGGGGTTCGCGAGCGGGCACCCCCGCAGTGAACACCACCGGCCCAGTCCACCGGCCCTGTCCACCGGCACGGCACGCGGCCGGAGCGGTCGGTCAGCGGTAGGGCGCTGGTTCGTCGCTCAGGGTCAGCGCGTACTCGACCAGCTCGATGAGGGTCGCCGTGGCCGACTCGCGGTCGCGCGCGTCGAGCAGGACGACCGGGATCGCCGGGTCGAGGGTGAGCGCGTCGCGGACGTGGGCGGCGGTATGGGTGATGTCGTTGTTGAAGCAGTTGACCCCGACCACGAACGGGACGCTGCGCTCCTCGAAGTAGTCGATGGCCGGGAAGGACGCGGCCAGGCGCCGGGTGTCGGCCAGCACGACCGCGCCGATCGCGCCGGTCGACAGGTCATCCCACATGAACCAGAACCGTTCCTGGCCCGGGGTCCCGAACAGATAGAGGACCAGGCCGTCGCCCAGGGTGATCCGGCCGAAGTCCATGGCCACCGTGGTCGTCCGCTTGTTGTCGAGCCCGTTGATGTCGTCGACGGGGATGCTCGCCGTCGTCATCGCGGCCTCGGTGCGCAGCGGCGTGATCTCGCTCACCGCGCCGACGAACGTCGTCTTGCCGACACCGAAGCCGCCGGAGACGACGACCTTGACCGGTGTGAGTGACGGCGCCTCGGTGCCGGCGTCGGGCTGGGGCGGCCTCACGTGACCCGCGCCCAGGCAGTCGGCGCGCCGCTCTCCACCGCGCCGCCGGTCCCGGCCGAAGCCGTCCGGGCCCGGCTCGTCCCGGCTCCGGCGGACCGCCGGTCCGTACCCATCCTGCTCTTTACCCCCGACCACGCGAGAAGTCCCCGGGCGCGGCCTGACCGCGCGTAGCGGCCCTGGCGGGACCGCCGCGCGTCAGGGCCACGCCATCCTAGTCGGCCGCCCGGAACGCTCCGCTCGCGGCTGGGACAAAACCGGCCCAGAGTGGCCGGAACCCCACGAGGCGCCGCCGATACCGCCCTGGCCGGGAGGCTGCCACGAGCGGAGGATGACACCGATGTGATGACGCGCCGACGGCTTCCTTGACCCTCGTCGAAGGCGTGCCTACTGTCCGATCCACGGTCGCAAGTTGACATAACATTAACCGTCTAGTTGACGGTGAAGGTTGAGGCTCGCAGACCGTTTTCCGTTCCGCGGACCCCCTGACGCTGCCTTCCCCGCCGCGCCGGGGCACGCGGGGCATCCGACCTGTTCGCGTACCGAAGCCGCCGGAGGACCGACACCGTAATGGCCGCCCCCCAGAACTACCTTGCGGTGATCAAGGTCGTCGGTATCGGCGGCGGTGGCGTCAACGCGGTCAACCGAATGATCGAGGTTGGCCTCAAGGGCGTCGAGTTCATCGCCATCAACACCGACGCCCAGGCGCTCCTGATGAGTGATGCCGACGTCAAGCTCGACGTCGGCCGCGAACTGACCCGAGGCCTGGGCGCCGGCGCCGATCCGGAGGTGGGCCGCCAGGCCGCCGAGGACCACCGTGAGGAGATCGAGGAGGTCCTCAAGGGGGCCGACATGGTCTTCGTCACCGCGGGCGAGGGCGGTGGCACCGGCACCGGCGGCGCGCCCGTCGTGGCGAACGTCGCCCGGTCGCTGGGCGCCCTGACGATCGGTGTGGTCACTCGGCCGTTCACCTTCGAGGGCCGCCGCCGGGCCACCCAGGCCGACGCCGGCATCGAGGCGCTGCGCAACGAGGTCGACACCCTCATCGTCATCCCCAACGACCGCCTGCTCCAGATGGCCGACCGGGACATCAGTGTCCTGGACGCCTTCCGCAGCGCTGACCAGGTGCTGCTGTCCGGTGTCCAGGGCATCACGGACCTGATCACGACCCCGGGTCTTATCAACCTCGACTTCGCCGACGTGAAGACCGTCATGTCCCACGCCGGCAGCGCCCTGATGGGTATCGGCCGGGCCAGAGGCGACGACCGGGCCATCGTGGCGGCCGAACAGGCGATCGCGTCGCCGCTGCTCGAGGCGAGCATGGACGGGGCCCAGGGCGTCCTGCTCAACATCTCCGGCGGCTCCGACCTCGGCCTCTTCGAGATCAACTCGGCCGCCGAGCTGGTCGCCGACGCCGCGCATCCCGAGGCGAACATCATCTTTGGCGCGGTCATCGACGACGCGCTGGGCGACGAGGTCCGGGTCACGGTCATCGCCGCCGGCTTCGACACGCTCCCCGACCGGCGGATGCGCGGGCGCAAGGGCGGGACGCAGGGCGGCCCGGCGCCGGGCGCGGCTCCCGTCCAGCCCGCGCCGGCTCCCGTCGCGCCACCACCGCCACCGCCACCGCCACCGCCGCCGGCGCCCCCGGCGCGGCCGGCCCGGCCAGCCGTCGGGTCCGGGCCGGCCGCGGGCGCGCCGAGCGGCGCGCTGCCCCCACTGGGCCCGATCCCGGGGGCCACCGTTCCCGACGTCGCCCCGTCGTCGGCTCCAGCCCCGGCGCCGGCGTCGGGCGGCGGCGCGCCGGTGGGCGGCGGGCCGGTTCCGCCGGCGCGCGCAACCGCGGGCTCCGGCGTGGACGGGCGTCGGATCGTTTCGCCGCCGCCCCGGCCGGCCACCCCGGGGAGCGGGCGGACGGTGCTGGACAACGGTCTGCCCCCGGCGCCGGCCGAGGCGGCCGATTCCCACCGCGCCGTCGGTGAGGTCGACGGCGTCGCGCCCGACCCGGCGCGGGCGCCCTACCCGCGTTACGCACCGGACCCGGCGCCGGAGCGGAGCATCCCCGCGTCCGGTGACCTGGGCGCGCCCCGAAGCGTCGGCGCGGTCGATCCGGGCCGGACGCCGATGCCGGGCCGGGAGCCGCTGGGCGAGGCCGCGCCGGCCCGCGAGCCCTACCCGCCGGCCTCGGGCCCGCGGGAGGGCGGGCGGCCCATCTACCCGTCGCCGGTACGGCCGCGCCCCCGCCCGGTGCGGCCGATCGCGGACGACGAGGACGAGCTCGACGTACCCGACTTTCTCAAGTAGGCCGGCGTGCCGAGCGCGCTCACCTCGCGGGCCGGTGGGGTCAGCACCGGCGCCTACGACGGGCTGAACCTGGGTGACCACGTCGGGGACGACCCGGGGGCCGTCACCGAGAACCGGCGGCGGTTGCGCCAGGTGCTCGCCCGGCCCGTCCAGTACATGCGGCAGGTGCACGGCCGGGACGTGGCGGTCGTCCACGACGGTGCCGGGTGGCCGGCCGAGGGCGCGCCGGAGGCCGACGCGATGGTGACCACGGCGCCCGACCGGGTTCTCGCCGTACTCGTCGCGGACTGCGTCCCGGTCGTCCTGGCTGGCCCGGGCATCGTGGCGGTCGCGCACGCCGGCCGAGCGGGCCTCGCGGCCGGTGTGATCCCGGCGACGGTCTCGACCATGATCGGTCTCGGCGCGGACGCGGCCGCGCTCACGGCGGCGGTCGGACCGTCGGTGTGCGGTCTCTGCTACGAAGTTCCGGCGGGGATGCGGGCCGACGTGGCCGGGCGGGTGCCGGCGGCCTGGGCGTCGAGCCGGGCCGGGACGCCGGCCCTCGACCTGCGGGCGGGCGTCGCCGCCCAGCTGAGCGACCTCGGCGTCGGGTCGATCGCCGTCTCGCGACGGTGCACTCGCGAGGACCCGCGGCTCTACTCGCACCGGCGCGACGGCGTGACCGGGCGGTTCGCCGCGCTCGCGTGGCTGGGGGAGTCGGTCGCGTACGGGGAGCCGGTCGCGGCGTGACCGGCGTCACCGGCTCGGCTGGCGCGATCGGCGCGAGCGGCTCGGCTGGCGCGAGCGGCTCGGCTGGCGCGAGCGGCTCGGCTGGCGCGAGCGGCTCGGCTGGCGCGAGCGGCTCGGCTGGGGCGAGCGGCGGCCCCACGGGTGATCCCGGCCGGCGGGCGGAGCTGGCCGCGAACCTGCTGGCGGTACGGGCCCGGGTCGCCCGGGCGGCTCGCGCCGCCAGCCGGGACGAGGCCGGGATCACGCTGATCGCGGTGAGCAAGACCTGGCCGGCGGCCGACGTCGCGGCGCTGCGCGACCTCGGTCAGCTCGACTTCGCCGAGAACCGGGAGCAGGAAGCCCGGCTCAAGGTACCGGCGGTTCTCGCGACGGCGCCGCCGCGCGCGACGGCGCCAGTCACCGCCGATGACGGCCCGCCGGCCGGACCGGGCCCCGAGGCCCGGCCGGTCCGCTGGCATTTCGTCGGGCAGCTGCAGCGGAACAAGTCGCGGGCCGTCACGGCGTGGGCCGACTGGGTGCACACGGTCGACCGGCCGAGCCTGGTGCCGGCGCTGAGCCGAGCCGCGACCGAGTCGGGTCGCCTGCTGACGGTGTGCATCCAGGTCAGCCTGGACGAAGCGGGGGAGCGGAGGGCGTCCGGGCGGGGCGGAGCGCCGCCGGTCGAGGTCCCGGCGCTGGCTGACGCTGTGGCTGGCGCGGAGGGGCTACGCCTGGCCGGTGTGATGGCCGTCGCGCCCAGGGGGCGCCCTGCGCGGCCCGCGTTCGCGCTGCTGCGGACGGTGGCGGATCGCATGGTGATGGACCACCCGGCGGCGACGGCGGTAAGCGCCGGCATGTCCGGTGACCTTGAGGACGCCGTGGCCGAGGGCGCGACACACCTACGGATCGGCACCGCTTTGTTCGGTCACAGGGGTGCTGTCCCTTAGAGTCCCCACCATGGGTGTCGCGCGCAGGGCGATGGTGTACCTCGGCCTCGCCGAAGAGGACGAATACCTCGAGGACGACTACGACGACAGGGTGGACGATCATGTCCACGACGATCGTCGAGAGGTGCGTGAGCCGCTGCCGGTCGAACGATCGGTGCGCCGGATCGAGGCTCGGGAGGAGCCGCCCGCCATGCCGCGACGGCCGGTCGAACACCTGCGTCCCGCCGGGCAGCCCCCCATGCGCCGGGTCGCTCCCATCGACGAACCAGCGCCCTACCGTATCACAACACTCCAACCACGAAGCTACAATGAGGCCCGCCAGATCGGGGAAGAGTTCCGCGACGGCACACCCGTTATCATGAACCTGACCGACATGGATGATGTTGACGCGAAGCGGCTGGTCGACTTCGCGGCGGGCTTGGTCTTCGGCCTCCGCGGTCGCATCGAGAAGGTGACGAACAAGGTCTTCCTTCTCTCGCCGGACAACGTCGAGGTCACCGAGACGGACAAGCGGCGGATCCGCGAAGGCGGGTTCTACAATCAGTCGTGACCCACCGTTGAGGGCATGGGCGCGGGGCCCCTGGGGGCCCCACCCTGCCCGTTCAGTACAGGAGTGACCACTATCAGCGTACTTGGCACCTTGCTCGTCTGGGCGCTGACGATCTACCTCCTGTTGCTGGTAGCTCGGATGGTCATCACACTCGTGCAGCAACTGAGCCGGTCCTTCCAAGCGGCCGGTCTGCTCGCCGTGGTGTTCGAGGTCGTCTTCAGCGCCACCGACCCTCCCCTGCGGGTACTGGGTAGGTACATCCCCCCGCTCAGGGTCGGTACCGTAGCGTTTGATCTCGGCTTCCTGCTGCTCTTCATCGTGATCCTGGTCCTGAGGCGGTACGCCCAGGACCTCGGGTAGCGACCCATGTGTCGCGGATGGATGGCAGCGCGGCAGACTGCCGGGAGAAAGCCCTCTCTTCAGGGAGCGGGAATGCCGCTATCGGGCCGACGACGGCGCCCTGACCACGCAGCGTCGCCGGCGGCTCATGACCTGGGATCACCAGAGGAGGCGACGTGGCTCTGACACCGCAGGATGTTCAGAACAAGGTCTTCAGCCCCACCCGGTTCCGTACCGGATACAACGAGGACGAGGTCGATACCTTCCTCGACGAGGTCGAGGCCGAGCTGACTCGGCTCCTCGACGAGAACACCGACCTGCGCCGGCAGGTGGACGACTCGCGCCGCGGCGGCGCCGGCGTCCCCGCGCAGGTGCTCGAGGAGAACCAGCAGCTGCGCCGGCAGCTCGAGGAGAACCGGCGCCAGCTCGCCCAGACCCAGGCGCAGGCCCAGCAGGCCCAGCAGCAGGCGGCCCAGGCGCAGGCCCAGGCCGCCCAGGCGGCGCAGGCCGCGCAGCGCGAGCGGGCCGCCGGCACCGGCCCCGGTGCCGCGGTGATGCCGGCGGCGCAGGCCGCGCCGCCCGCGCGTACCGGCAACTCCGCGATCGACGCGGAGATCGAGGCCCGAGTGGCCCGCACTCTGGTGCTGGCCCAGCGCACGGCCGACGAGGCTCTGCGGGAGGCGCGCAGCGAGTCCGAGCGCGCCCGCCGCGAGGCCCGCGCCGACGCCGACCGGATCATCGGCGAGGCCCGCGCCCACGTGGCCGAGCAGCTCGGCGGCCTCGAGGACGACAAGCGCCGGCTCGAGGGCCAGGTCGAGCAGCTGCGGGCGTTCGAGCGGGAGTACCGCACCCGCCTGCGGGCCTACCTGGAGATGCAGCTGCGTGATCTCGACGGCATGCCCACCCAGCCGGCCGTCGGGGCCGGTCCGGCCCGCCCGCCGCTCAACCCGGGCGCCGGGGGCGCGCCGGCTCCGAACGCCATCCAGCCGGGAATGCAGCAGCCGCCGCACGCGGCGCCCGGCGGCCCCCCGATGGGCGGTGGCTTCGCGGCCAACGCGCAGATGCAGCCAGCCATGGTCCGCGGCGGGGAGAACGGCGGTCCGCGTCAGCCTGAGATGGAACCGGCTCGGCGTGAGCCGACTGGCATCCAGCAGGAGTTCTAGTTCCGCTCGCCGTGCCACATGATCACCATCAGTGGGATCGGGCTGGGGGTCGCGGCCGTCGCGGCGGTGCTTGCCGCGCTGGTTGACCCCGTGTGGGGCTATGTGTCCCTGGTGCTCAGCTTGGCGTCGGCCGCTGTGCTGACTGTCGGTGTTGGACGGCTGGCTCGCCGTGGCTGAGCCGGTGTACTCCGCCGTGATCTACACGGCCCTGGCCGCGATGCGCGTCACCGGGCTCCGTCCCGAAGTCCGCGGGGCCGAGCACGTGCCGCGGGTCGGCGGGGCCGTGGTTGCCGTGAACCACATCTCCTACCTCGACTTCGTCCTCGCCGGCGTGCCCTGCTGGGCCAGCGGCCACCGGCTGATCCGTTTCATGGCGAAGGAAGCGGTGTTCCGCCACCGCATCGCCGGGCCGCTCATGCGCGGCATGCGCCACATCCCCGTCGACCGGTCCGTCGGCGCGCCGGCCTACCAGCGGGCCGTGGCGGCCCTGCGGGCCGGTGAGCTGGTCGGTGTGTTTCCCGAGGCGACCATCAGCCCGAGCTTCTGCCTCGAGTCGTTCCGCACCGGCGCGGTCCGGATGGCGGGCGAGGCCGGCGTGCCGATCGTTCCGATCGTGATCTGGGGGGCCCAGCGGCTGCTCACGAAGGGCCACCCGGGACGGGGCGAGACGGGCGGGCACCAGCGCCCAGGCCTGGGCCTGGCGTCCGCGCGGCGAGTGCCCGTCTCGGTGACCGTCGGCGAGGCGTTCAGGCCCTCGCCCGCCGCGACCAGCGAGCCCGAGACCGACACCCGACGGCTGCGGGCCCGGATGTACACGCTGCTGGATGACGCCCAGCGCGACTATCCGGACGCCGGCCGGTCGGCTCCTGGCGGGACGCCCGCCTGGTGGCTCCCGGCGCACCTGGGCGGCGGGGCGCCACCGCCGGTGACGCCCCGCGAGCCCTGACCCGTCCGCCCGTCAGGCGCGGCGCAGCCGGAAGCGCAGGCCGAGGTCGCCCGCGTCTGCCCAGCCCGCCGCGCCGCCGGCCGGGGACTCGGTCTCGGTGAAGGCGACCGCGAGAACCTCGGTCGCGACGGTCTCGCCGTGCGCCCGCAGGCTGGCCGCCGTCTCGGGGTCGGACGCGGCCCACTCCAGCCGGATCCGGTCGGTGACCTGAAGGCCGGCTGCCTTGCGGGCGTCCTGCAGGACCCGGACGACATCGCGGGCCAGGCCGGCTCGGCGCAGCTCGGGCGTGATCTCCAGGTCGAGCGCGACGGAGAGGCCGGCGTCGGTGGTGACGGCCCAGCCCTGCCGGGGGGTCTCGGTGAGGATCAGCTCGTCGCCGGAGACGGTCAGCGTCTCGCCGTCGACCTCCACCGTGAGGCTTCCGTCGACCGGCGGCCCGGCCGCGGCGATCGCCGCGGCGACCAGCGGCGTCCGCTTGCCGAAACGGCGGCCCAGGGCGCGGAAGTTCGGCTTCACCGTCACCTCGACCAGCTCGCCGCTGGCGGCCTCGACCGTCCCGACGTTGAGCTCCTCGGCGATCTGGGCCCGCAGCTCGGTCGGCAGGCCGGCCACGCCCTGACCGCCCACGAGCGCGCGGGCCAGCGGCTGCCGGGTCCGCGCCCCGCCGGCGGCCCGGGCCGCGCGGCCGAGCTCGACCACCCGCCGCGCCACCTCCATCGCCTCGCCGAGCGCCGGGTCGACCAGCGTCGGGTCCGGCTCCGGCCAGTCCGCCAGGTGGACCGACTCGGCCGCCCCGGCCCGGACGCCGGAGCCGAACATCGCCCGCCACAGCCAGTCGGTGAGGAACGGGGTGAACGGCGCCATCATCCGGGTCAGGCCCTCGAGGCAGGTGTAGAGGGTGGCCAGCGCGTCCGGGTCGGCCTCCCAGAACCGCCGCCGCGAGCGCCGGACATACCAGTTCGACAGGTCGTCGATGAAGCGCGCGAGGCGGCGCCCGGCCCGGGGTGAGTCGAACGCGTCCAGCGCGTCGCTGACCTCGACGCCGGTCGCGTGCAGCTCGGAGATGGCCCAGCGGTCGAGCACCGGACGCTCGGCCACCGGCCGGGCCGGCGAGGCCGACGCCCCCTCCGGCCGCCAGCCGCCGGCGCCGGCGTACAACGCCAGGAACGAGGCGGTGTTCCAGTAGGTCAGCAGGACCTTGCGGACGATCTCCTCGAGCCCCTCGTGGCCCACCCGCCGGTCCGACCAGGGCGACCCGCCGGCCAGCATCAGCCAGCGCACGGCGTCGGCGCCGTGCCGGTCGAACAGCTCGAACGGGTCGAGGACGTTGCCCAGGTGCTTGCTCATCTTGCGGCCGTCGGCGTCGAGCAGCAGGCCCAGGCAGAGCACCGTCTCGTACGAGGAGCGGTCGAAGACCAGGGTGCTCACGGCCATCAGCGTGTAGAACCAGCCGCGGGTCTGGTCGATCGCCTCGCAGATGTACTGGGCCGGGAACTGCCGGGTGAACTCCTCGTGGTTGCGGTGCGGCGCCCCCCACTGGGCGAAGGGCATCGCGCCCGAGTCGTACCACACGTCGATCACCTCGGGCACCCGGTGGGCGGTGGCACCGCAGGTCGGGCAGGGCAGCGTGACGTCGTCGACGTACGGCCGGTGCGGGTCGAGCCCCGAGTGGTCGGTCCCGGTCAGCTCGGAGAGCTCAGCCAGCGAGGAGACACAGGTCAGGTGGCTCTCGTCGGCCGAGCAGCGCCAGATCGGCAGCGGCGTGCCCCAGTACCGGTTGCGGGACAGGGCCCAGTCCACGTTGTTGCGCAGCCACTCGCCGTAGCGACCGTCCTTGATCCGACCCGGGTGCCAGTCCGTCCGGGCGTTCTCGGCCAGCAGCGCGTCGGCGATGGCCGTCGTCCGGATGTACCACGACGGCAGCGGGTAGTAGATCAACGGTGTGTCGCAGCGCCAGCAGTGCGGGTAGCTGTGCTCGTAGGCCAGTGCCCGCCACAGGACGCCCCGCTCGCGCAGGTCCTCGACGAGCACCGCGTCCGCCGCCTTGAAGAACATCCCGCCGACCAGCGGGACGTCGGCCCGGAACCGGCCGTCGCGGCCGATCGGGTTCACCACCGGCAGCCCGTGGCGCCGGCCGACGGCGAGGTCCTCGGCGCCGAACGCCGGCGCCTGGTGCACCAGGCCGGTCCCGTCGGTGGTGGTCACGTAGTCGGCCAGCACGACCGAGTGCGGCGGGGCGAGACGCTCCGGCGGAGCGACGCCGGCCGGCGCCTCGAACGCGTCGGCGGCCAGCAGCTCGAAGGGACGGGCGTACCCGACGCCCTCCAGCTCCCGTCCGCTTACCCGGTCGATGATCTCGGCGTCGTCGCCGACCGCCGCCGCGACCAGCGGCTCCGCCACGACGACCAGCTCGCCGTCGGCCGCCCGCACCACGGCGTAGGTCACGTCGGGATGGGCGGCGACGGCGGTGTTCGACACCAGCGTCCACGGCGTCGTCGTCCAGACCAGCAGCGTGGTGCCGCGCAGCTTCGTCGGGCCGGACACGACCGGGAAGCGCACGTAGACCGACGGGTCGACCACGTCCGCGTAACCGAGGGAGACCTCGTGATCGGACAGCGGCGTCTCGTCGCGGGGGCAGTACGGCGTGACCCGGTAGTCCTCGACCAGCAGGCCCTTGTCGAAGATCTGCTTCAGCGACCACCACACGCTCTCGATGTAGGGCGTGTCCATGGTGCGGTAGGCGTTCTCGAGGTCGGCCCAGTAGCCCATGCGCTCAGTCATCGCCGAGAAGTCCGAGACGTGGCGCAGGACGGACTCGCGGCAGCGGGCGTTGAACTCGGCCACGCCGAACTTCTCGATGTCACCCTTGGTGGTGAAGCCGAGCTCCTTCTCGACCGCCAGCTCGACCGGCAGCCCGTGGCAGTCCCAACCGGCCCGGCGGGGGACGTGGTAGCCGCGCATCGTCTTGTAGCGGGGGAAGAGGTCCTTGAAGGCACGGGCCTCGACGTGGTGGGTTCCCGGCTTGCCGTTCGCGGTCGGCGGGCCCTCGTAGAAGACCCACAGCGGCCGGTCCGCCGAGGCGTCCATCGAACGCTGGAAGATCTTCTGGTCGCGCCAGCGTTCCAGGGTCTCCCGCTCGAGGGCGGGCAGGTCGACCTGGGCCGGCAGCGGCCGGAACACGGGCGCGGCGGGCGCGGCGGGCGCGGCGGGCGCGGCCGGGGCGGCAGGCGCGGCGGGGTCGGATGGGGTAGCGGTCATCAGGATTCTCGCGGTCTCCGTCGGCGATCGGTTCTCCAACGGAGGGACGACGTCGCCTCCGGGCCGGGCGTACGCCCGGTCCGGAGGGATACCGCGGTACCACCCTCCTTGCCGTCCGCTCGCCCCGAACGGGCGCCGCCTGGACGGCCACTCTTGTTCCCGCGACGGCCGGTTCTACTGATGCGCGGCCGAGGCACTGAGCCCACGAGCACTGAGCCCACGAGTACTGAGCCCACGAGTCCGAATGCCCAGGCCACGCACGTTCTTCCGGCGGCTCAGGGGTGATCTTCGCAGCGTGCCTGCCACCGGGCTCCCACCGTCCCCGGCTCGCTGCCGCGCCACCCTCGTGCTCGAGGGCGGCCGGCTGGCCGCGTGCGCCGCTACTCCTCCCCGTCAACACCTGTCCGCGCCGCCATCGTAGCTGACGGGCGCGGATGGTAGCGAAGGAAGAGATAGCCGTCCTCCGCCAGGGCGTGGATCAGCTCGAGACCCACCGGGGCTGGCCAGGCCGGGCCGGCGGCGATGCCGGGCTGGCCGGGGCCGGCCAGGATGGGCGCCACCGTCAGGCACAGCTCGTCGAGCAGCCCGGCGCCCGCGATGCTCGTGTACAGCGACGGCCCGCCCTCGCACAGGATCTTGGTCAGGCCCCGCTCGGCCAGCGCCGCCACCGCGGCCGCGGGCGCGACGACCTCGTCCCCGACGATGACGACGTCGGCCACCTGGGCCAAGGCCTGGCGGCGCTCGGCCGGCGCGCTGGCCGTGGTCAGCACGATCGGGCGGACCTCGGCGCCGAACAGCCGCGCGCCCACCTGGAGCCGCAGGCTGGCGCTCACGACGACGACCGGGGGGACGGGAGCCAGGCCGACCGAGCGGCGCCAGTCCCGCCGCGCCGGCGGGACGATCACGCCCCCGTAGTTCTCGGCGATCGCGGTGCCCGAGCCGACCAGAACGGCGTCGCTGTGCCAGCGCAGGGTCTGGAAGACGCGCCGGTCGGCGTCGCCGCCCAGCCCGCCCGAGCGGCCGCTCAGCGCGATGGCGCCGTCGAGGGCTGCCACGAAGTTGGCGCGGACGTGCGCGCGGCCGGCCGGCGGCGGTGGAACGGCGTAGGCCACGTCCAGGTCGGCCTCGACCGGCTCGATGCCATCCGGACCCGACGGCGGAATCAGGCTGCGCACGAGCCGACTCTAGCTAGGGCGCCAGGCGGGTGCCGGCGCCGCACCCGCCGTCGGCGCCTCCGATCCCGAACCGGCATGATGGTCGGACGGTGCGACGGCGGCAGCGGCGACGGCGGCAGCGCGAACAGCGGTAAGGAGCGGCGACGATGGTCACTTACGTGGTCCTGCTGATCGTCATCCTCCTCGTCGGGATGGCGATGCTCGGCGGACTCGTGCTGGCGTTGTCCCGCGCGGCCGAGCGCGAACGCCGCCGCTGATCGCGGGCCGCCCCGCCGCTCGCTAGCCGGGCGGAGCGTCGACGAGCCGGGCCACGACAACCGACTCCCCGTCGAGGTCGACCCGTCCCGGCATGTACAGGAAACCGGGCAGCGACGCCGCCGGGACGTCGAACGGCACACCGTCGACCGGGACCTCGCGCCGCTCCCGGCTGAGGTTGGCCACGACCGCCAGCGAGGCCCGGTACAGCACGAACCAGCGAGCCTCCTCGTCGAAGGCGCAGCGCACCGACGCCCACGACGGGTCGGACAGCCCCGGCAGGTCCCGGCGCAGCGCGATCAGCCGCCGGTACCAGTCGAGCAGCGACCGGTGCTCGGCCCGCTCCGGCTCGTTCCAGTCCAGCTGGGAGGCCTCGAAGGTCGACTGCTCCTGGGGGTCGGGTACCTCCGAGGGCCCCCAGCCGTGGGCGGCGAACTCGCGGCGCCGCCCGGCGCTGACCGCCGCCGCCAGCTCCGGCGAGACGTGGTCGGTGAAGTACTGCCAGGGCGTGCGTGCCCCCCACTCCTCGCCCATGAACAGCATGGGTGTGAACGGCGAGGTCAGCAGCAGCGCCGCCCCCACCCGCAGCAACCCGTCCGACAGCGTCTCGCTGGCCCGGTCCCCCCGCGCCCGGTTGCCGATCTGGTCGTGGTTCTGCAGCGACACGACGAACCGGTGCGCCGGGATGTTCGGCGGCACGGGCCGGCCGTGGTGGCGGCCGCGGAACGCCGAGTACGTCCCGTCGTGGACGAAGCCCCGGCTCAGCGCCTTGGCCAGCGTGGCCAGGGAGCCGAAGTCGACGTAGTAGCCCTGCCGCTCCCCGGACAGCGCCGCCCACAGCGCGTGGTGCACGTCGTCGGTCCACTGCGCGTCCAGGCCGTAGCCCCCGGCCTCCTTGCGCGCGACCAGCCGCGGGTCGTTGAGGTCGGACTCGGCGACGACGAACAGCGGCCGGCCCTGCTGGGCCGACAGCTTGCCCACGGCGTCGCCGATCTCCTCCAGCAGCGGCCGGGCCCGGCTGTCGGCGAAGGCATGCACGGCGTCCAGCCGCAGCCCGTCGCAGTGGTAGTCCCGCAGCCACATCCGGACGTTGTCGATGACGAACGCCCGGACCTCGTCCGAGCCGGGCGCGTCGAGGTTGACCGCCGGCCCCCACGGCGTCAGGTGGGTGGTCGTGAAGTACGGCCCGAACTGGCTCAGGTAGTTCCCGTCCGGCCCGAGATGGTTGTACACGACGTCCATCACCACGCCTAGGCCGCGGTTGTGCGCGGCGTCGACGAACCGCTTCAGCCCGTCCGGCCCGCCGTAGGGCTCGTGGACGGCGAACAGGTCGACCCCGTCGTACCCCCATCCGCGCCGGCCCGGGAAGGCGTTGACCGGCAGCAGCTCGACGGCGCTCACCCCGAGCGCGGCCAGGTGGTCGAGGCGATCGATGGCCGCGTCGAACGTGCCCTCGGGGGTGAACGTGCCGACGTGGAGCTCGTAGAGGACGCTGCCCGGCAGCGGGCTGCCGTGCCAGGCGGCGTCGGTCCAGGTGAACCGGCTGTGGTCCACCAGCCGGGAGCGCCCGTGCACCCCGTAGGGCTGGCGGGCCGAGCGGGGGTCGGGCAGCTCGCGTGCCTCCCCGTCCAGGAGGAACGCGTAGTCCGTGCCCGGCCCGGCGGCGGGGACGTTGACCCACCACCAGCCGCCGGCCTCGGCGATCATGTCGTGGACGAGATCACCTTCGTCGGGGCCGCCGTCCTGGTCGGCGGCCGGCCCGGGGTCGCTGTTCGTGACCACCCGCACAGCTTTCGCGTCCGGTGCCCACAGGCGAAAGGTGCTCATAACGTCCTGTCTACCGTGTCGAAACCTCGCCTGTGGGGCCCTCCCCAAAGGTCACGGTCGTTCTGCCCCGAACCCCCGCTGTCACTAACCCTGACGCCGATGTCGGACGGCGACTGGCCCCTCCCGGCTCCAGGCCCGGCTCAGGCCCGGCTACAGGCAGGCACGGCTACACGCGGACGGCTACACGCGGACGAGGAGGCAGACGGGGAAGTCGCGCAGCAGCCGCAGGACGTAGGCCGTCCCGCCGTCGTGGCGGCGCCCGGTGAGGATGTCGGTCCAGCGCCCCTCCGGGAGCGGCAGCGTGGTGTCCCGCCAGCCACCGCCCCGGCGCAGGCCGAGCACGAGCCGGGGGGCGACGGCGATGACGGACTCGGAGCGGACGAACGCCACCACGTGCCCGGCGGCCGAGCCCGAGGCCCACAGCGGGCGGTAGGTGCCGCGCTGGTCGAACCATTCCGGGTGCTCACGGCGTAACCGCAGGGCCCGGGCCACGACCAGCAGCTTCGCCCCGCCGCTGTCGTCCAGCGCCGGCGCCCGCCGGCTGTCGGCGTCCTGCCCCAGCTCGGCCAGCATCCGCGCCCGCTCGGTGAAGTTGACCGGCCGCCGGTTGTCCGGGTCGACCAGCGAGGCGTCCCAGAGCTCCTGGCCCTGGTAGACGTCGGGGATGCCGGGCGAGACCAGCTGCAGCAGCTTCTGGGACAGCGAGTTCTGGCGGCCGAGCTCGACGCAGCCCGAGACGTAGCTCTCCAGCGCGCCGACGAAGTCCCGGTCGTCCAGCACGGCGTCGATGTAGTTCGCGAGCGCGCCCTCGTAGGCGGTGTCCGGATCGACCCAGCTCGTGTGCAGCTTGGCCTCGCGGACGGCCTTGAGCATGTACTCCTGGACCCGCTCGGCGGAGATCGGCCACGCGCCGAACAGCGTCTGGGCCAGCAGGTAGACGGTGATCCGGTCCGGCCAGCCGAACTCGGCGTCGGCGTAGCGGTCACCGAAGGTGATCAGCTTCCGCACCAGGTCGGCCCAGCCGCGCGGATCCTCCGAGATCAGCACGAGCCGGGCCCGCACGTCCTCGGACCGTTTGGTGTCGTGGGTCGACAGGGTCGTCATCGTCAGCGGCAGCGACCGCTGGACGTTGACGTTCGCCTCGTGGAACTGCTCGACCGCGCCGCGGGGATGGCCGATAGGGAAGGCCGGCAGATCGCCCGGGGCGCCGCCGACCTCGTTGGCCGCCAGCAGCCGCGGGTAGCGGTAGAACGCCGTGTCCTCGATGCCCTTGGCCATCACCGGGCCGGTGGTCTGCTGGAAGCGGGTGACGAACGACGTCGGGCCGGACAGCGCCAGGTCCTCGACCAGGTCGACCTCCCGCAGCCGGTGCGGGCACAGGCGGCGGGCGGCCTCGCAGGCGCGCACGACCGCGGCCCGCGCGTCGAGGCCGGGCACCCCGCCCGGCCGGACGTAGGCCCGGTAGACGTCGAAGGCGGCCAGCACCTCGACGACGGCCTCGCGCAGGCCGGCCCGGGTCAGGTCGGCCCGCCGGGTGCGGGCCTCCCGCAGGGCGAGGGTGACCAGCGCCTCGAGCTCGGGGCGCAGCACCTCCTCGAGCACGTCGAGCTTGGCCTCCCGGGCCAGCTCGGCGAAGTCGGCCGGGAAGCCGGTGACCTCGGCGTTGAGCGTCGTCAGCGCCCGCGTGGAGGCCGGGTCGACGTAGAGGCGCAGGAGTCGGTTGAGTGCCTCGTAGCCGGTGGTCCCGTCGCAGGCCCACGACTCCGGCAGCTCCTCCCCGGCTTCGAGGATCTTCTCGACGACCGTCCAGACGCCGCCGCTCGCCGCGGCGAGCGCGTCCAGGTAGCCCTCGGGGTCGGCCAGCCCGTCCGGGTGGTCGATGCGCAGCCCGTCGACCGCGCCCGCGTGGATCTGCTCGAGGATCGTCCGGTGCGTCGCGGCGAAGACGTCGCCGTCCTCCTGGCGCAGCCCGGCCAGCGTCGTGATGTCGAAGAAGCGCCGGTAGTTCAGCTCGGCCAGCCCGACCCGCCAGTCACACAGCCGGTAGTACTGGCGGTCGAGGGTCCCGATCAGGTCGTCGGGGTCCTCGGTGCCCGCCGCCACCGGCAGGACGTGGCCGTAGTAGCCGATCACCCAGTCGCCGCCCAGGTCGTCCCGCTTGCTCAGCGTCAGCTCGCCGTCGGCCAGGCAGTCGACCAGGGCCCGGCCGAGGATCGGGACGAGGACCTGGCCGGGGTTGTCCGCGGTGTCCCAGTCGACGTCGAACCAGCCGGCGTAGGGCGAGTCCGGCCCCTCGCGCAGCACTGACCACCAGGCCGTGTTGGCGAACTGGGGCGCGGCGATGCTCATGTGGTTGGGGACGATGTCGACCACCAGGCCGAGCCCGGCCTTGTGGCAGGCCGTCACCAGCCGGCGGAAGCCGGCCGCGCCGCCGATCTCCGGGTTGATCTCGGTCGGGTCGACCACGTCGTAGCCGTGGGCCGAGCCCTCGGTCGCGGTCAGGATCGGCGAGCAGTACAGGTGGCTGACGCCCAGCGCGGCCAGGTAGGGCACGAGGACGGTGGCGTCGGAGAAGGAGAACTCCCCGCTGAACTGCAGCCGGTAGGTCGCGGTCGGGGCGGCGCGCTCGGAGCCGGCCGCATCGAGGTCACTGGGCACGGCGCAGCACCAGGATCGAGCGGCCGCCGACGGACACGGTGCCGTCGGCGTCGGCGGTTCGGACGACCTTCACCCCGCTGGGGGAGAGGGCGACCCCGACGCCCAGGCCGAGGCCGATCAGGCCGCCGCCGGCCGCCCCGGCCAGCGCCGGGCTGACCGACGCGACGGGCAGGCTGACCGAGTCCGGGTCGCCGGGACCCCGGTCACTGTCGATGATCTCGCGGGCGATGCCGTCACCGGCCGCCCCGACGGGTACGCGGGTGTCGATGATGATCTCCCAGAGGGGTCCGAACGACTTCGGGGGGACGCGGAAGTCGATCGACTCGAAGTGCGCGTTGAAGAACAGCAGGAACGAGTCGTCCCGGACCGGTTCGCCCCGGCTGTCCGGGTCGGGTATGCCGTCCCCGGACAGGAACATGCCCAGGGAGCGGGCCGTCCCGGAGTCCCAGTCGGCGTCGGACATCTCGGCGCCGTCCGGCCGCAGCCAGACGATGTCCTTGACCTGCTCGGCGTCCTCGCCCGTGCGGGCGGCCCCGGCGACCTCCCGGTCCGAGCCGCGGATCGGGCTGCCCTGGAAGAACCGCCGCCGCCGGAAGACCGGGTGCGCCCGGCGCAGAGCCGATACGGCTGCGGTGAACTCCAGCAGGTCGCGGTGGGTCTCGGCGTCGGACCAGTTCAGCCAGGAGATCTCGTTGTCCTGGCAGTAGGCGTTGTTGTTGCCGCCCTGGCTACGGCCCATCTCGTCGCCGGCCACGATCATCGGGACGCCCTGGGAGAGCAGCAGCGTCGTGATGAAGTTCCGGACCTGGGTGCCGCGCAGCGCGCGGATCTCCGGGTCGTCGCTCGGCCCCTCGACGCCGCAGTTCCAGGACCGGTTGTCGTCGGAGCCGTCCCGGTTGTCCTCGCCGTTGTCGATGTTGTGCTTGTCGTTGTAGGAGACGAGGTCGGCCAGGGTGAACCCGTCGTGGGCGGTGACGAAGTTGATCGACGCGGACGGCCGGCGACCGCTGGACTCGTACAGGTCGGACGAGCCGGTCAGCCGGGAGGCGAACTCGGCGATGCCGTGGTCCTGGCCGCGCCAGAAGTCGCGGACGGTGTCGCGGTACTTGCCGTTCCACTCGGTCCACAGCGGCGGGAAGTTGCCGACCTGGTAGCCGCCCGCGCCGACGTCCCACGGCTCGGCGATCAGCTTGACCTGGGAGACGACCGGGTCCTGCTGGACGAGGTCGAAGAAGGCCGACAGCCGGTCGACGTCGTAGAACTCCCGGGCCAGCGTGGCGGCCAGGTCGAAGCGGAAGCCGTCGACGTGCATCTCGGTGACCCAGTACCGCAGCGAGTCCATGATCAGTTGGAGGACGTGCGGGCTGCGGACGTACATGCTGTTGCCGGTGCCGGTGTAGTCCATGTAGTAGCGCTGGTCGTCCTCGACGAGCCGGTAGTACGCGGCGTTGTCGATGCCCCGGAACGACAGCGTCGGGCCCAGGTGGTTGCCCTCGGCGGTGTGGTTGTAGACGACGTCGAGGATCACCTCGATCCCGGCCGCGTGCAGGCTCTTGACCATCGCCTTGAACTCCTGGACCTGCTGGCCGGCGCCGCCGGCGGCGGAGTAGGAGTTGTGCGGGGCCAGGAAGGCGATCGAGTTGTAGCCCCAGTAGTTACGCAGGTTGCGCTGCACCAGGTACTCGTCGTTGACGTACTGGTGCACCGGCATCAGCTCGACCGCGGTCACGCCGAGCTTCTGGTAGTGGTCGATCATCGCCGGGTGGGCCACGCCGGCGTACGTGCCCCGGTACTCGGGCGGTATGCCCGGGTGCAGCCGGGTCAGCCCGCGCACGTGCGCCTCGTACACGAGCGTCTCGTTGTACGGGGTGCGGGGCGAGCGGTCGCCGGACCAGTCGAAGAACGGGCTGATCACCACCGACTTCATCATGTGCGGCGCGGAGTCGGTCGTCTCGACGCTGTCGGGCTCGCCGAACCGGTAGCCGAACACGGCCTGGCCCCAGCTGACCTCGCCGTCGACCGCCTTGGCGTACGGGTCGAGCAGCAGCTTGGCCGGGTTGCAGCGGTGCCCGCGCGCCGGCTCGTGCGGGCCGTGGACGCGGTAGCCGTAGCGCTGGCCCGGCCCGATGCTCGGCAGGTAGACATGGTGGACGAAGGCGTCGACCTCGGTCATCGCGACCTTGGTCTCGGCGCCGGCCGCGTCGAACAGGCACAGCTCGACGCTCTCGGCCACCTCGGAGAAGAGCGCGAAGTTCGTCCCCGAGCCGTCGAATGTGGCTCCCAGTGGATAAGGGTCGCCTGGCCAGCGCTGCAACATACGTCCGAAGCCTACGGGTGGCGGGTGCGCCAAGGCGCCTGGGAGGCCGCGCCCACGCGTGGCCTCGGTCCGGGGCGTCCGGGCCACCCGCCGGCCGGGCAGCGGGAGGGGCGCGCGGACGGCGGCGCGGGCACCGGCGTGGGCACCAGCGTGGGCACCAGCGCGGGCACCGGGCTCGTGGGCGTACGGGCGGTCATGGCTCCCATGGTGACAGCGTCGCCGCAACGACGTCCGTACACCGACAACTCAGCCATCCGACACGCCGATGGCACTAGTCGGGAAGGTGGTCCCGTGGGACTATCGGCCTGGTCCCGCGTGAGGGCCGTGCGAGATCGCAGGGGAAGGCGCTCTCGTTCGACGGAGGTCTCGCGTGGTCCCAACGTCATCTGCCCGGGGCGGGGTCTCGGGGCCGGTGTCCCACGGGGTGCCCGGCACACTGGTGGTTCTGGCCTGTCCGCCGCCGCTGTGCCCGCACCTGGAGTTCGCCGTGTCCGCCATCCTGGACACGCCGGTCTCCCTCACCTGGTCCTCCCAACCGGCGGCGCCCGGGCATCTCTACGCGGGCCTGGAGTGGCGCTCGCAGCCGTCCACGGCCAGCCGCCTGGCGGGCCGACTGCGCCGTCTGGGCCAGGTCTTCTTCGAGACCGTCGAAGGGCCCTCGGCCGGGTGTGACGCCGAGCGCTACGCCTTCACCCCCGAGCTCGGCCTGCACCGCGCGTCGATCGGCGCGAACGGGGACGTCGTCGTGGGCGAGGCACCGCTGCGGGCGCTGCTGGACCGGGGCGAGGCCCGCGACAGCCTCATCCGGGGCCTGCACCGCCTGCTCGGTACCCAGTGGGACGACGTGCTGGAGCCGATGCGCCGGGGCGCGCACGGGGCTCCGGTGACCTGGCTGCGCCGCACGGGCTGACGGCGGGCGCGTACCCGCGCCGCCACCGCCCGGGCACCCCGTCGGCCGCTCCCGCCAGCCGCTCCCGCCAGCCGCTCCCGCCAGCCGCCGCTGCCGGCAGCCGCTCCCACCAGTCGCTCTGGCCGCCCGGTCGGGCGGACGCGGGTCGGCTCGGTGGGCGCATGGTTGCGCCGTGGAGACGGTTGTGGTGAAAGCCACACCGGCCCGGGGTGGCTTTAGCGGGCACATACCCCGCCGGTCGTGCGTTGTGGGAGGCGCACGTGGAGACGCCCACACCTTCATACGGGAGTATCTGAAGTGGCCACCGATTACGACACACCCCGAACGACCGAAGTCGACGACTCTCCGGAGCAGAGCCTGGAGGCGTTGAAGGCCCGGCGGGCGGACGCGGCGGCCGATCTCGGGGACGACGCCGATCCCTTCGAGGCCGAGCTGGACGTACCCGGCGACCTCGCGGGAGAGGAGCTGACCCTGCGGGTCCTGCCGCGCCAGGCGGACGAGTTCACCTGCTCCAGCTGCTACCTCGTCCACCACCGCAGCCAGCTGGCCGACCGGGCGCACATGGTGTGCTCGGACTGCGCGGCCTGAGCCGAGCTCCGCGCCGGAGCGCGGGTCCAGCCCGGGTCGGAGTCCGGGTCAGAGCCCCGGATTGGGGCGCGCGGTGGCGCCGGAGCGTGGTCAGTTGGTGAGGACCACCCCGGCCCGCCGCATCTCGGCGACCGCGCGGTCGTCGTCACCGGGCTCCAGGTTCACGAACCGGGTCAGCCCGAGCGGTACTGTGACGCCGTAGCCGAGCGCCCGGCCGTCCAGCGCCGTCGCCTTCACGCAGTGGTCGCCGGCCAGGCCGGTCACCACCAGGTCGCGGGCACCGCTGGACGCGACGAGCCCGACCAGCTCGGTCGGGAGGACCGTCCCCCGCTCGGGGTCACGGACCGTGAAGCCCGAGTACCCGTCCTCTCCGCCCACGCCCTTACGGACCACCGGCCCGGCCACGACCAGCTCGGAATGGAGCTCGGCGCCGCCGGTTCCTCCCACGCAGTGCGTCGGCCAGACCCCGCCCATGGCCTGGAAGTGCGGAGTCACCGCCGGATGCCAGTCCTGGGTGTAGAAGACCGGCGACCCGTCCCGCGTCGCCCGCTCGACCTCGGCGTTGATCAGCGGGATGAGCGCCTCGCCGCCCTCGACATACAGGCTGCCGGCGGGGCTCGCGAAGTCGTTCTGCGCGTCGACGACGATCAGGGCGGTCGCGGGGCCGTAGCCGGCCGGCGGGGTGCTCACCCCGCCATCATCACCCGCGCGGGCCGCTCGCGGGACCCCGAGCCGAGCGTGGGACGGTCACGCACCGGGATCTTCAGCTACTAGAGTGGCCGCGTGCGGAGCAGAGACTACGGTCCGGACGTCCTGGCCGAAGCGGCCCGGAAGGCGCGTCCCGCCCCGCCGCGCGTCGTCGAGGTCGACGCGGACACGGTCGTCGAGGACGCCGCCTCCGGGTTCACTGGCCTGGTCGTCGAGGTCGAGGCGGGCGGGGCGACCCTGGAGGACGGGCAGGGCCGGCGCCGGGTCTTCCCGCTGGAACCGGGCGCGTTCCTGCTGTTCGGAGAGCGGGTCACGCTTGCCGGTCCGCGCCGCGGCGGCCCGGCCCGCCCGACCAGGACGGCGTCGGGCTCGACGGCCGTGCACGGTCAGGCGGCGCGGGTGGCCCGGCAGAGCCGGATCTACGTCGAGGGCCTGCACGACGCCGCGCTCGTCGAGCGGATCTGGGGCGACGACCTGCGCCTGGAGGGCGTCGTCGTCGAGCCGCTGGACGGGATCGACGAGCTGGCCTCGGTAGTCAGCGCCTTCCGCCCGGGGCCCGGGCGCCGCCTCGGCGTCCTGGTCGACCACCTGGTCCCAGGCTCCAAGGAGAGCCGGATCGTGGCGGGCCTCACGCACCCGCACCTGCTCGTGACCGGCCATCCCTACATCGACATCTGGCAGGCCGTGAAGCCGTCGGCCGTGGGCATCCCGGCCTGGCCGGTCGTGCCCCCGGGCCAGCCGTGGAAGGAGGGGGTCTGTGCCGCCCTCGGAGTCAGTGATCCCCGGACCATGTGGCGGCGGATTCTCAGCTCGGTCGACTCCTTCGCCGACGTCGAGTCCGGACTGCTCAGCGCGGTCGAGCGGCTCATCGACTTCGTCACGGCCGACGGCCGTGGCACCTGACCGGCCGTCGTCGGGGATTGGCCGCGGGTTCCGCCTTCCGCGACCAGCCGTTCGGGTCGGACCGCTCGCTTGAGTGGATTCGCCGTGATCGGCTAATTGTCGTGATCGGCTAATTGTCGTGATCGGCGGATCGGCCGGAGGCGCGGGACGTGGCGCTGCTCACGACCGGCCGGTGGCGCGGCCCCGCTGGCCCGTTGGTGCGCGAGAGTTGGTCCGGTCGCCGACGCTAGCTGGGCGAGGGTGACCTGGACGGCCCGCGGGTAAGTGTCCGGCCTGTCCCGTCTGTCCCGTTGGCGAGGTCTTCCTCGAGGAGCGACACGATGAGGAGCGACACGATGGTGAAAGCGTCGAGTCCCATCACGTCGGCCGCCGCCTCGGCGGCTCTGGCCGAGTTGCTGGCCGGCAACCAGCGATCCGCCTTCGACGCGCGGATCCACCCGCTGGGCGACGCCATCCGGCGGCGCGCGGTGGCCGGTGGGCAGAAGCCGTTCGCGGTCGTGCTCGGATGCTCCGATTCGCGGGTCCCGGTGGAACTGGTCTTCGACCGTGGGTTGGGGGACCTGTTCGTCGTCCGCACGGCCGGCCACGGTGCGGGGCCGGAGGCTCTGGCCAGCGTCGAGTTCGGAGCCGGGACGCTGGGCGCGCCGCTGGTGGTGGTGCTCGGTCACACGTCGTGCGGGGCGGTCGGCGCCGCGCGGGACGTGCTGGCGGGGGCGTTCGACCCGCCGCCCGCCCTGCGGCCGGTGCTCGACTTGGTCCTCCCCAACGTGCGGGCGGCCACCGAGCGGGGGATCACCGACCCGCTGGAGATCGTCTCGTCGCACGTGGTGGCGACGGCCGAGGCGGTCCGGGCGGGCAGCCCCGCGGTGAGCGAGCCGGGCCGTGCCGTGGTCGGGATGGTCTACAGCCTGACCACGGGCCTGGTGACCCTGGTGGACGGCGAGACTCTGTAACGGCTGGCCTGTCGCCCGCCCGGGCGGGTCGGGGCGACAGGCCACCGGCGCGGCACGCGACGTGAGAATCGGGTGGGCGTACGTGGTTTCGAACCACGGGCCTCTGCCGTGTGAAGGCAGCGCTCTACCACTGAGCTATACGCCCCGGAGGGATCGTCGGGTGCCGGACCTGTCCCGCCCGTCGAATCCGGCCACCTGGTGACGGGTCTGAGCTTACACCGCGCGGGCGCGGGTCCGACGCCGGCCCGGCATCCGGCGACGGCATCCGGCGACCGGAGGACCGGGCCGCCGGGCCCGGCGAGCTTCGGGCGGCGGATCCGCCTGTCCCGGTGGGGCAACCGTCGGGACAACATGGGCGTCGCTTGTCGGCAACGTGAGGGACGTTGGTGGTTGGCCGCCGGGGCCGTGGGTACAGGTATCGACACACGCACGACAACTCACTGGCATCCGACGAGAGGCACGCGTTGACGGGAGCCGCCACGGCGTCGAGAGTTGACGTCGGCGGCCTTGATCTGGGAGGCGCGCGTTGCTGCGACCTAACCCTTCGGGACTAGTAGATGTGGGCTATGCCGGACAAGTCCTCCGAACCGGCGTAACGGATGTTCACTTGGCATAACCTTGTTTCTGACGGGACTCCGAGAGGGAACCTTCCCGTTAAACGGGTGCTCGCCCGCACCACCGCAGCACTGAGAGGCCGCCCGATGACTATTCGCCACGACACCATCACAGCTGAACTTGCCCTCCGACTCGTCGTCCCCGGCGGCGCTCCCGTGCCCGTCGCGGCGACCATGCGGTACGAGCCCGCCGACCCCTACGCGGTGAGCATCGGGTTCCGGACCGGGGCGGACGAAGTCGTCGAATGGACCTTCGCCCGCCAACTGCTCTCCGACGGCGTCCGCCGCCCTTCCGGCGACGGTGACGTGCAGGTCTGGCCGGCCGCGCAGTCCGGCGGCCGGGTGGTCTGCCTGTCGCTGTCCAGCCCGTCGGGGCACGCGTTGTTCGAGATGCCGCGCTCGGAGGTCCTCTCCTTCCTGCGCCGCACCTACTCGGCGGTGCCGCTGGGAGCAGAGGGGGACGCCGTCGACCTCGACGCCGAGCTTGCCCTGCTGATCTGGGGCGGCCCCGAGACCTGATCCGGGGCCCTGGAGCCGGCCCGGGCGGGCCGGCTCCAGGTGCGCGGTGGATGTCCGCGGACGGCCGGACCGCCGAGGTTCGCACCGCCCGCGAGGCGCGGCACGGCGACGCCGCGGGGAGCGCGATGAGCTCCCCGCGGCGTCGCCGTTTTCCTGGGTGTTCGCCAGCGCCGTCCCCGTTGTGGGCATGCACGGCAGGGACGGCCCGGGCCGCGGGCTCCGGCCGGCGCGGGGCGCCCGGTCGCCGGCGAGGCGGCCGGTCGCGGGCGAGGCGGCCGGCCGCCCGGGCCGCCGGCGGTCGATCGACTGGGTGTCCGGTGAGTGACGGCTTCGCGCGGCGGGTGACGGCGCGGTGGCCGGCGGGCCCAGCCAGGGCCTGGCCCGGCACCTTCGGGCGGATCCATTGGCCGCCCACAGATATATCCGATGGCCCCAGGGCGGCCCGGGCCCGACGTGGGCCGCCGAGCGGACTAGACAGTGGGCTACATCACTCACCTCAGGCCGGTGGTCCGACTCGTTGGGAGTAGTCCCACCCGGCCACCAGCCGGACCACCGCGAGGGTGCCGTTGGCCCACCCGATCGACGAGGTGGAGGTGAGCAATACGGGCCATGAGGGTTGGCCCGCGTGGCCGAGGGCCGCGAAGCCGGACCGCCCGAGTCTCACCGCGGGCGCTACCGGCCCGATCAACCGACACTGGTCGCACTCGGGTGGGTGGGGCATTCGACGCTCCGGCCCGCCGTCCTATAGAGTGCAAGCACACCACCACAGCGGTGGGTACGCGGACGTGGCTCAGTTGGTAGAGCATCACCTTGCCAAGGTGAGGGTCGCGGGTTCGAATCCCGTCGTCCGCTCGAGTACATCGAGGTCAGAGGGCAACCACTGTCCGGCCAATCCGGGCGGAGTGGCCGAGTGGTTTAGGCAAGGGCCTGCAAAGCCCTGTACGCGGGTTCGATTCCCGCCTCCGCCTCGACATCTCAGGGGCGATTAGCTCAGTGGGAGAGCGCTACCTTGACACGGTAGAGGCCACTGGTTCAATCCCAGTATCGCCCACCCATATGTACCAGGCCGTCAGCCTTCCTCCTCTCCATCGAGTAGGGGGCTGTCGGCCTCGGTGCGTACGGATCCGCGAACGTCAGCGTCCGGATCCTTCTCGGGTGGAGCGTCTGGAGCCCCGAGGATGACACCCGCGATCGTGTCGGCGGCCTGCTTGTCCATCCCGGGGATCACGTGGCTGTAGAAGCTGAGGGTGAACGCGACGCTCGCGTGTCCCAGCCGCTCGGAGACCACCTTGGGATGCACGCCCGACTTGAGCGCCGCTGTCGCGTAGCTGTGCCGGACGTCGTGCAGCCGGATCACCGGTAGGCGCGCGTCCCGCGCGTGCCGCTGGAACCAGTCGGTGATGGTGTCCGGGTGGATCGTTGATCCGTCGGGCCAGCAGAACAGCAGTTCCGTGGTGTGCCCGAAGTCTCGCCGGTCCGCCTCCCACCGTTCGATGTGCGCGGCCAGCGCGGTCAGCGTCACCGGGTCCAGCGCGAGCGGCCGGTAGGCGTTGTCCGTCTTCTGCTCGCCGTCCTCGGCCTGGCCGTCGATGACGACCCGGGGCCGGCTGGGGGAGATCGTGCCGGCGGCGAGGTCGACGTCGGCCCGCCGCAGGCCGGCGAGTGCGCCGCGGCGAACGCCTGTGGTGATGACCAGGAGGTACATCGCGTACAGCCGATCGTCGCGCACGTGCTTGGTGAAGGCGCGCAGCTGCTCGGCCGTCCAGACCGTCGGGGCCCGACGGCCCACCCGCGGCCGCGAGGCGTCCGCGGCCGGGTTGCGGACCAGATAGCCCCACTTGACCGCGTCGCCCAGCGCGCGGCTGAGGGTCTGGTGGACGACCGCGACCGTCGCCGGCGCCAGGCCCGCGGACTGCTCGGCGCGCCGGCGCACCCGCCCGCCGTCCAGGAGATGGCCGTAGAGCAGGTCCAGCCGCCGGCCGTCGAGCTCCTGGAGGGCGGTCGAGCCGATCACCGGGACGACGTAGGCCGTCAGGTAGTTGCGGTACTTCACCCATGTGCCCTTGCTCATCGACGCCCGGGCCGTGGCCAGCCATTCCGTGACGAACTCGGCCACCGTGCGCCTGGACGGCTTCACTGTCCGGCCCTTCTCGTGCTCACTGATCGACTCGCGCATCTTGCGGGTCGCCTCGGTTCGGGTCGTGAAGCCGCCCCGGGAGGTGGTGCGGCGCTTGCCGGTCAGCGGGTCCGGGTCGATGTCGTGGCGGTATTCCCAGCCGTTGGGGCGCTTGTAGACGCTGCCCTTCACGCGGACACCGTCGCGGCGGCGGGTTCGGGCTGGAGGAGGTCGGCCAGGCGGTCGCTGATGATGTAGACGCGGCCGCCGAGACGGCGGACGGGGAGGTCGCCGGCGGCGGCCAGGCGGTAGGCGACGGCGCGGGAGAGGCCGAGGAGCTTGGCGGCCTGGTCGACGGAGATGAGCGGGGCGAGGCCGGCGAATGCGTCGCGCGGCCCGTCGGCGGGGGCTGGCCTGGCGGGCGCGGTGAGGATGGCGTCGATCCGGCCGGCGAGCGCGGCGAGGTCGGCGCGGAGCGCGTCGATCGTGTCGGGTGTGGTCGGGCTGGTGGTCATCCTCGGTTCCTCCGGAGGCTGGTGGGAGAAGCGGCCCGGGCGGTGATGGCTGGCGGCGTGCGCCCGGCGGGTCGGCTGGTCATCGGGTCGGGCCGGCGTCGCGGACGTAGAGACCGGAGGTCGCGTTGAACGCGAAGTCCAGGTCCGTGCGTAGGCCGACCAGGTGGCGGGGCTGGCGCAGCGCCTTGCTGGACTCGCGGATGGCCCGGTCCGGGTCGCCCTTGTAGCGGGAGAAGTCGTCGGCCAGGCCGGGTTGCCCTGCCTGGGTGACCAGGAACGCGGCGAGCTGGTCGAGGGCCTGGGGAAGCCGGCCGGCCGCCTCCATCAGCGCACCGATGGTGTTGTGGACGTCGACCGGGCCGTCGAGGCCGGGGTAGCTGTCGGCGGGCAGGGTGGCGTAGTTGAGGGCACGGACGTCTTCGGAGATCCGCCGGGCGATCGTCGCGGCGGCGTCACGGCGCGGTCGGGCCATCATCGGCTCCTTGCGGGAGTGCGGGGTCTGGTCGGGTCATCGCGGCGGGTCACCGGCCGCGGCCGGGCGCGGGCAGGGGGCAGTTCTCGACGTCGTGGTCGATCCGGCCGCAGCGGGTGCAGATCCGAAGGGCGAACACGAGCGGCCGGCCGGGGATCGGCGGCAGCTCCATTGCCGGCGCCGGGTCGGCGGCCGGCCCGGTCGGGTCGGCTGTGGGGGTGGGGCGTCTCATCGGGGGTGCCTCCGGGAGGCGGCGGTGGCGCCGCTGGTCCAGCCGGCCAGGCCGGCGGGCCGGTGGGAGCTGATGTCGGGCCGGGCGGCGCGGACGGCGTGGACCAGGGCGCCGGCGCGGGCGTTGCCGACGGGGACGCCGCGGGCTTTGAACGCGGCGATCAGGGTGGGCTTGCTCCAGGAGCCGCCGGTGGCCTGGACGTCGTCGGCGACGTCGAAGGCGACCCGCAGGTGCTCGTCGAAGGACAGGAGCGCCGGCCGGGTGGCTTTCGCGCTGCCGAGCAGGGTCTTGCGCAGGATGGCCACGGCCCGGCTGGTCACGACGTGGACCGTGTTCTCGGTGAGGCCGGTGACCAGGGCCGTGGCCGCGCCGGACTGCCCTTCGAGGTAGCGCAGCTCCACGAGCTGCCGGCCGCGGGCCGGCAGCGTGGTCAGCGCGGCGGCCAACGGTGCCGACAGCGGTCGAGTTTCGGTGATCGAGGGGGGTGGCAGGAGCAGCGCGGCGCGGGCTCCGGCGGCGGCCTGGTCCCCGCTCCACCGGCGGGAAAAGTAGCCGGTGAGGGTCTTGGCCACCACGTGGCCGAACAGCCAGCGGCGGAACGGGCCGTCCTGGAAGCCCCCGGAGCGCAGCAGCTCCAGGCAGGAGACGAACACCTCCTGCACCAGGTCATCGACGTCGTCGGGGGCGATACTGCGGCCGTAGAGGTGGCCGGCGACCATCGGCCGGTACCGGCGGTACAGCTCGGCGGCGGCGGCCTGGTCGCCCGCGGCGGCCCAGACACCGAGGACGTCGTCCTCGGTGTCGGCCGCCGCGGACAGCGGCTCGTCGTGGGTGCGTGGCCCCGCAGGAGCCTCAGATGTACCCCGGGCGGGTGACCACATACTCCGGTTCGGAGTCGTCGGGCTCCGTCTGCGCCGAGGCGGGGTGGTCTGGGCGGACCCGGTGGTCGGCATGGCGACCTTTCCTCCGGTCCCTGGCACCGGCCAGGGACGCACCGACAGGTGCGGGAGGCACGCCGAGGAGAGGTAAGACGCTGTACGCTCGGTGAGCGCTGTTGCGGCGCGTCTGGCCCGGTGCGGGGTGCCTCCCGCCCGGGCCTTCTTCATGTCCAGAACGCCCGGGCTGGCTGAGGCGGCGTGCCTGCCGTCTCAGTGGTTGCACCCTATGTCGGACAAGCTTGTCGGTCAAGCTTGTCCCTACAGTGCGAGTCTCGGGCCGCTGGGCCAGCCGCAGTGGTGCGCGGCGGGGCCTCAGCTCTCAGGCGAAATCAGGTTGGTACGACGTATCTAAGGACGAGCACGTTCCCCGGGATGATCGAGACCATGACGCGGACCGCTTTGCCTTCCGCTGTATAGCCAACGCGAGTATGTTCGGCTACTGGCTGACTCACATTGATCGCAAGCCGTTGCGCCTCGTCGGGCGTGGGCATTCTCGTGATGATTTCGTCGACGTCGTAAGTTTGCTCATATCCCGCTTCTTTTAGGATATCTTCGCGGGTTGTGTCCTCTGGCTCGGCCAGCTCAGTTCCTCTTACGATTTCCTCATCGAAGAAATCGTCGGAGGTGATCCCTGGCTCTCCGTCGATATAGCGCACGTGGCGCCTCACGACGCACCGGGCGCCTGGGCCCAGGGCAAGCCGCTCAGCGATCGCTGCCGGCGGCTCGATCACTTCAACTTCGAGGTCTTGCCTGGTCGGGTCGTGGCCTTGGCTCTCGATGTCGGTCTCCCAGGCGTCCGACGACGCAAGCCCAGTGTTCTCAGGTCGCTCGAACTCGGACAGGCGCCAGACGAGTCGGCCACGACCACGTACGAGACGCCCGCGGCGAGGTCGGACGACGACCAGCCCCTCCTGCTCGAGGACGAGGAACGCGGCGCGGGCCGTCTGGCGAGTTACGCCGTAGGAACGCGAGATCTCAGGTTCGGACGGCATTAGAGCGCCAGGGCCGAGCGTCCCGTCTTCGATCTTCCTCCGCAGATCGTTGGCAATCTGCTGAATGTGGAGTTGTCGGGCCATTGCTTCCTGCCCCTCGTGTGAAGATGGCCTCCTGCGCGAGTCGGCCCGATGATGCTCTGGTTCTATGTGCAACAAGCTTATCCGCCAAGTTTGCCGGGCCGCGAGGCCGGCGCCGCGTCGCGAGCGGCGGAGCGCTGTAGGCGATCTGTCACGTTATGCAACAGGAGGGTGTAGCTCGTCGGCGCTCGGTGGTTGAGGAGAGCGATCGTGATGCCGCAAACCCCGCAAACCCCGCTGGCGGGGCTGTGAGCTGGGCAGATGCGGCGGCAGAGGATCACGGGCCAAACCCCGCAAACCCCGCGCGCCGCGGGGTTTGGCTCTGCCGGTCGACGGGGGCTGAGTCCGCGGAGTCCGCAAACCCCGCATTGATCGTTTCGGGTTGTGGCTGGTCAGCGGGGGTGGTGCGGTGTTTGCGGTGTTTGCGGTGTCGGGTGGCAGGGTTCAGGGTGCTGGGGATGTTGCGGGCGCCGTGGCTCGCCTTGCGGGAGGCGGGCCACGGCGGGGTGACGGTGGTGCCCAGAGCGCGGTGAGGGCCCGGCAGGTAAGGAATTACCTGCCGGGCCTCGATCATGGTGCCGGCGCCCCTCTCACGACGATGAGCACATGGCGCCAGCGATAGGCCCAGACCAGGCCGTAGGCGATAAGCAGACGGCGGCGGGTCCACCCCTACACCAGCGGCGGGCTGGGCGGCGCCTGCGCCAGCAGCGTGCGCAGGACTCCCGCCTCATCCGGCCCCTCACCGTCGGTGACCAGGAGCGCGGTGATCCTCCACTGCCCGGGCGCGCTACGATGGCCTCTCGCGCGCGGGTGCGCGGGCGCGTCTTGGACCGTCTCGACGACGGTGGGGACCCAGCCCTCCTCCTCCAGGAGAGGAGAGAGTGGAGCTTCACTCATCGTGACTCCCATTCCGCGGCGAGCGCGTTCTCCACAGCGGTCACCAAGGCGGTGACAGCCGCGTCGGCCAGCGCCCCGCGCCGGGCGGGCGGGAGCTCGGCCCCCGCGGCCCGCAGGTAGTCGCTGGCCGCCGCGACCCGCCGCGCCGGCGTCGGCGCGGCCGCGAGCCGGGCGTGGAACCGGACCCGGCGGGCTTCCTGGCGCAGCCGGGCCTGGGGCGGCCCACCGTCCGCGGGGCCCGGCGCGTCGTCCACCGGCCGGCCCGTCCGTCCCGTCCGCTGATCGTCCGTGGACGGGGTTGCCACAAACGGACGACGAGCGTGATCGTCCATGGACGGCCGGGGGGGCGAAGCTGATGATCGTCCGTCCGGCGCCGGGCCGCCAGGACACCTGATCGTCCGTGGACGGGCGGGGCGCGGTGAGGGCCGGCAGGTAAGGAATTACCTGCCGGCCCTCGATCATGGTGCTGGTGTTCGTGCCGGCCCGCGCCCTGGCCCCGGCCGGCCGGCGGCCCTCTCGGGTGACGGAGGGTGCCGGGCCGTCCGTGGGGTCGGGTGGGTGGACAGTCCGGCCGGTTTCGCGCGCGCGTGCCCGCGCGTGCGTACGCGCGTAGGGCGCCGGGTGGGCTGGCTTGCGGCGGGTGGACGGTGGACGGTGGACTATCGGTGGACGATCACCGTGGGTCAGCGGCGGCGGGTGCGGGCCCGGGTCTTGGCCGCCCGGGCGGCGGCGGCGTGGAGCCGTTCGGTGGCGGCGTCGATCTCGCGGACCAGGCGGTCGACTTCGCGGGCGGCGAGCTCGGGGCTGGGGGCGTCGGCGAGCGCGCCGCGAACGAGGTCGATCGCGAGGCCGAGCTGGTCGGTGGGCCGGTGGGCCCTGCCGCGCCGCTCGACGTACAAGGCCTTGCGGCGGGCCTGCGCGGCCCGGACGGCGTCGAGGGGGGAACGGCGGGGTGGGCGGGACGCGGGCGGGATGGCGGTCACGGCGAAGCCTCCTGGGGGTGGTGGGGTTACCGGCCGGCGGGGCCGGACGGGTCGGGGTCGGTCTGGTGGTCGACCCACCAGGTCTTCTGTTTGGTGTGGCGGTCGACGTCGGCGCGCAGGACGTAGGTGTCGTGGTAGCGGCCGACCTGGCCGGCGAGCAGCCGACCGAGGGATTTGGGGTTGACGGGCCGGCCGTGGCGGTCGAGGAGGAAACGGCCGTCCCACCGGTCGGCCTGGTGGCCGTCGAGGGTGGGCGCCGGGTCGGGGTCGGCGGACGCGCGTAGCTGCGCGCTGGTCAGCCGGCGGCCGGGGAACAGGTGGTGCCAGCGGGCGAGGAAGACGGTCCAGTCGCTGTCGTCGTCGTCCATCTCCCGCACGGTCTCGGTGTTGGTAAGGAACCCGTCGATGCCGTGGTGGTCGAGGAAGCCGCCGGCGGCGGCCGCCCAGGGGGTGAACTGGCGCATCACGTGGTGCGAGCGGGGCGCGTCGGCGGCGATCCAGTCGCGGATGAGGATCAGCAGGGCGCGCAGGATCTGCCGCTGGTGGGCGGGTTGGCGGATCCACAGCGGCAGGTCGGGGATCTGGAAACCGGTCCGCAGCTCGGGCCGGGCGGTCTTGGGATCGAGGCTGACCAGGACGGCGCGGGTGGACATGTCCCCACCGAGACGCAGGTTGTTCCCGGTGGCCAGCCAGAGCCGGTCGTTGACCGCGCTGACGGTGGCCGATGTGCCCAACCGCCGGTCGGTCCAGGTCGTGGCGGTGAGGAGCTGGGCGAGGACGGGGGAGCGGATCAGGCCGCCTTCGCGGATGTTGTCGAAGACGAACACGCCGGCGGGCTGGGCCAGGGCGGCGGTGATGGCCTTGCGGAGTTCGGCGTCATCGCCGTCGGGCCAGGGCAGGGGGTGCTGGCCGTAGAGCAGGCCGATCCCTTCGGCCAGGATCGACTTGCCCGATCCCTGGGTGGTGGCGGTGATCAGCCCGAACGGGGTGAGCGCGCGGGTGAAGGGCCGCAGGATGTTCGACACCATGAGGGCGAGGTAGTTGGCCCGGTCGGCGGGGCCGGTCCAGGGGAAGTCACCCAACAGCCGGTCGAGCAGGAACACCCGGGCGGCGGCGACCTGGTCGCCGTCGGGCTGGTCGGGGATCGGGGCCAGGCGGACGCGGGGGGCGAGGAACAGGCCGGTGGCCGGGTCGTAGCCGGGGGTCTGCAACAGGCTGCCGTCGGGGCGTAGGACGGGGGCGGCGACGATGCCGTGCAGCGGCCGGAGGCCGGGCCAGTAGTGGCCGGACAGGACGGCGGCCAGGACCCGCTCGGCCGGGACGAACTCCTCTTCGTAGATCTCTCCGCTCTTGGTCCGCCGCAGCCGGCAGACGAACACGTGGTGGGCCAGCAGGGAGGCCAGGCCGGCCGGGCGCAGCGGGGCCGCGGCCCACGGGGTGAGCCCGTCGCCGTCGGGTTCGGCGCCGGCGGGGGCCTGGCCGGAGACCCGCTCCAGGTGGACCACGGTCCCGTCGGTCACGTACAGGCCGGGGATCTGCCCGGAGTCGATCAGGGCGGTCAGGTCCCGGATCGCGGCCGGGTGCCCGTCGATCGGCACCCTTGGCCGGTCGACGTCGGCCACGGCGGTCGGGTCCAGCTCCGCCGGCCCGGCCGCGCTCACCAGCCCACCGCCGTGGCGCGCCCGTGGCTCGCGTCCTGCCATCCGTCTACAGAACGTGACTGGCCTGACGGTCGCGCGATCGCCGACGCGCGCTGACCATCGGCCGCCCGCACCCTCTCTCGCCGGCTGTCCGGGACCTGCCGGAAGCCCTCTTCTGTGATCTTGCCGCTGATCTGCCGCACCCGCCCCCATACGCGCGCGCGGGCACGAGCGGCAAGATCAACGGCAAGATCGGCGGCAGATCGCGAAAACCGGGTCGCCGGGTCGGGAGAAGAGAGGATGTCGATCAAGAACCGGGGGGTCGTGGATCTGGGCCGCGAGGATGAATCGGTGACAGAACGTGGTCGCTGGTCGAGGGGGGCGGGCGCGCTGTCCGCCCCGGCGGCCGGCCGGGATGCCGGCGCCGCCGGGCTCACCGGCGCCCGCCGGCACGGGTCGGGCGGGGGTGGGCGATCCCCGCGCTCATCCCGGAGCGGATCGTCCGCGCGGCCTCGCTCACGCCGAGACCGCAGCGGCCGGCGGCGTCGTCCAGGGCGCCGCGCACCGTCTGCTCGTCGACGAGGCCGGCGCCGACGAGCTGGCCGAGGTTGAACGCGGCCCGGTTCAGCGCGTCATTGCGGCCCCGTCCCGCAGGGTTGCGCCCGCCGGCCGGCGGCGCCGGGGTGGCCGCGACCATGTGGCACTCCCGGTCGATCGCGACCTGGACATACCGGGTCACCTCGACGGCGATTCGGACCGGTTCCCGCCGCTGCGCGGCCGGGCCGGCCAGCGCGGCGAGTAGGCCCGCCGGCGCCGGCGGCACCCGCTCGGCCGTCAGCGGTCGGACCCAGCGGTAGACCTCGCCGGCGGCGTGGGCCGAGGGCGGGACGATCACGTAGCCGCCCCGGCCGCGCCAGTCGACCCCCGGCAGGAACCCGGTCCGGTTGCCCTGGCCGGTCGGCGCGACGTACAGGTGCCAGCCCCCCGACCCGGTCCGCACCATCGGCCCCGCCGCCGCCTCGCCGGCGAGCAGCCGCCGCACCGCGTCCGCGCCGGCCTCGCTGTCGACGTCGCACACGTCGAACCGGCTCCCGGTCGCCGCGCCGATCGACGCGCCCGGCCAGCGCCACCACCACTCCCGAACCTGGTCCGGATCCCGGGTCGCTTCCAACACCCCACGCCGAACACGGGGATGCTTCCCGGGCCGGGCGCAGTCCGCGCTCACGCACGAACACCGCCCCGGCCCGGTCGGGGCGAACACCGGGAACACCGGAACACCCCACACAGCCAGCTCCAACGCCGCCCGACCCAGCGGCCCCAGCCGCCTCACCGGGCCGCTCCGGTGGCGTTACGGGAAGCGCTTCCCGGGAAATGCTTCCCGCCCACAGGTGGCGCGGACGACGATCGGGAGCGCGGCGCGGAACGCTTCCGCGACAGGCTCTCCGGCCGCCGACCCAGCGTGATGGCGGGCCGCGGCGCGCGTACGAAACCGCGAACGAGACCCCCGGACATGGGGGAGTACAGCGCAGTGGTAGCGATCATGATCGGACGGCTTGAAGCCTGACAGGGCAGGGCTACCGAGACAGCACGTCACGCGCGAAACCGCGTCCCGCGCAATTGACACGGTAGAGGCCACTGGTTCAATCCCAGTATCGCCCACCAGATGGTGGATAACCCCCCGCGCGCGCCGCGCGGGGGGTTTGCTCGGTCTCGAGCGCCTCCGCGGGCCGTCGCTACGGCAGACCAGGGTAGAAGCCCGCGTCCCACAGGATCCCGGCCAGCGCGCGCTGACCGTTCTGGCTGAAATGGAATCCGTCGGCGGTGCTCAGATCGTCGGCCGTGACCGGCGCGGCGAACACCGCTCCCCGGTCGTATCCGCAGGTTCGCACCGGCGCGCAGACGTCCCGCAGTGCGTCGTTGTACGCGCGGATCCTCGCCTCGACCTGCCCGCGCCGGGCCGCCTCGGCCGGAGCCGGCGCGGCGGGACTGTCTGGGCCGGCCAGGACGGTCGGGCACGCGGCGGCGGATCCCGGACCGCCGCGCCCGGCCCCGACCCGCCAGATACCGACCAGGTCGGGCACGCTGGCCAGGAGGATCCGTGCGTCGGGCAGACCGGTGGCCAGCGTGCCCAACGCCGTCGCGACCTGGTCCCGGAAGGTGGCCACCGGGGTCATCCCGGCCAGGGTAGCCGCGCACGCGTCCCGTGTTCCGATCGTCACGGTGACGTAGTCCGCGTGGTCGCGCACGGCCGCCAGCGCCTGGGCCGGCAGGTCGGCCGCCCGCGCGCCGGCCGAGGCGTGAATGGTCGCCTGGACCGGGCTGGACGGGTTGATCGCGGTGAGCCGTTCGGCGTGGCTGTCCACCTGAGCCTGGCCGCCGATCGCCCAGGAGGCGCTCGGGCAGTCACCGACCAGGCCGCACGCGTCGTAGCCGGTGGTGATCGCGTCCCCGAGCGCGGCGATGGAGCGCGGCAGAGTAGGGGAGCCCGGCCCGCCGACGGGGGAGACGAGGCCGAGCGGGGCGGCGGTGGGCGGGGTCGGGTCGTGCTGGGTCGCCGCGAGCTGGGTCGAGGTGAGCTGGGTCGCGACGAGTGTGGCGGGTGCCGGCCGGCGCCGGCCGGGATCGGCGGCGGCCGGCGCCGACGAGGCGACGCCGGCGGCGAGGCAGACCAACGCGGCGGTGGCCGCGCGGCGCCAGCCGTGACGGGCCAGGCATGCGTTGGCCGGCCGGAACAACCTGAACGGGCGGGTCATGGCGACGTCCTCGGATTGTGCCCGCCGGTCGAGGCCGGCGGCGGCTCGAAATGTCGTATCAGTAGAGCATCCGGACCAGGGTCCGCCGAGCGCCGTTCCGCCGATCTGTGGATAACTCCGACAGGACGTCGAAAACGAGGCCGCGAACGGGTGTCGGTGCACAGGCACGCCGCCGCGCTGGAGACGGCGCCGCTACCCGCGTCCCGCCGAGCCCGGCACGGGATCGGGCTGGGCGCCGGTAGGCCGGGCAAATCCGCCCGTCGACGCCGCCGGCGACCGCGTCCGGTTCCCCTCGCCGCCGCGCCCGGAAAACTCTGTACAGCGGGGCGCTGTCGCCGCTATTATCCTTGGAAATTGGACGCAACGGGCCGCCGGTAGATGATGCAACGGGTTGCCACGTGACTGTGCGTGGCTTCTGGGCGCGGCGGCGCCGTCGGTGCGAAGCCGGTTGCGTCGCTTGAGAGGTTGGCGGCGACCCCCCCACGCCACCAACCTCTCTCTTACGTTGCGGGATGCCTCTTTCGGTGGCATGGGCGGCTCTGGTCGCGGCGGTCCGCAACGTCGGCCGTCCGCGTCCGCGCCTGGCTGGCCGGTCCGTCCTTGCGCCGGTCGACGGTAGGGTGGACATGCCGCCCGATCGTCCGGACGTGGCGCGGAAGGGGGTCGATCGCTTGGCGGGCATGACATCCACCTCGCCTGACGGGGTGCCGCTCGAGGAGCAGTCTGGTGTGGGGGCACCGGACGCCTTCCGTCGCCTCTACACTCCGCACCGGCTTGCCTACATCCGAGGAGAGAAGCCGGAACCCGACGGCGAGTGCCCGTTCTGCCGCATTCCGTCGCTCTCCGATGAAGAGGGCCTCGTGGTTGCCCGCGGCGACCTTGTGTATGCGGTATTAAATCTTTATCCGTACAATTCTGGCCACCTTATGGTCGTGCCCTATAGCCATGAGTCGGATTACGCCGCGCTCAGCGCGGGTGAGACCACGGAAATGGCCTCCTTCACCCAGCACGCGCTTCGCGCCCTCCGGCACGCGAGCGGCGCGCAGGGATTCAATGTCGGAATGAATCTCGGCCTGGTCGCCGGGGCGGGTATCGCCGCGCACGTGCACCAGCACGTCGTGCCCCGATGGGGTGGCGACACGAACTTCATGCCGGTGATCGGCGGCACCAAGGTCCTGCCGTCCCTCCTCGGCCAGACTCGCGAGATGCTGGCCGCCGCCTGGCCGGAGACGGCGGGCTGAGGCCGGCGGCCCGAAGCCGACGGGCCGCGGCCGAAGCGGTCGCGAGGGCCGCCCCGGTCGCGGCGGTCGCCTCACCCGTGGCCGGTCGCCTCGAGGGTCCGCGATGCCAGCGCCGCCGGCATCGGCTCGTAGCGCAGATGGCTCCGGGTGAAGCTGCCAGTGCCCTGGGTGAGTCCCTGGATGTCGATCGCGTACCGAAGCATCTCCGTCTCGGGCACCTCGGCTCGGATGACACCACGGCCGCCGCCGAGGGGCTCCAGGCCGACGACCCGTCCGCGCCGGGTGGCCAGATCGCTCGTCACCGCGCCCACATGCTCGTCGGGTACCACGACGCACACGGCCAGGATCGGCTCGAGCAGCGCTGTCCCGGCCTCGCGCGCGGCTTCCTTGACCGCGAGCGCCCCAGCGGTCTGAAACGCGATGTCCGAGGAGTCGACCGGGTGCGACCGGCCGTCGACCAGCCGTACCCGGACGTCGACCATCGGGTATCCGGCCAGCACCCCGGCGTCGAGCTGGCGCAGCACGCCCTTCTCCACCGACGGGATGAACTGGCGCGGCACCGCGCCACCGACGACCTCGTCGACGAACTCCCGCCCGGCCCCGGTCGGCAGCGGCTCGAGCACGATGTGACAGATTGCGAACTGACCGTGTCCGCCAGACTGCTTGACGTGACGCCCGGTGGCCCGGGCCACGCCCCGGGGTGTTTCCCGTAGCGGGACCCGGGTCTCGGTCCGGTTCACCTCGACCCCGAAGCGGTCGCGCAGCCGGCCGGCCACGACGTCCGCGTGGGCCTCGCCCAGGCACCACAGGACGAGCTGGCCGGTCTCGGCGTTCTGCCGGACGGTCAGCGTCGGGTCCTCGGCCGCCAGCCGCGCGAGCGCGGTGGACAGCTTGTCCTCGTCCGCGCGGGAGCGCGCCTCGATCGCGACCGGCAGCAGCGGCTCGGGCATCGTCCACGGCTCCAGCAGCAGCGGCTCGCCGACGTCCGAGAGCGTGTCGGCGGTCTCCGCCGTGGCCAGCCGGGCCACCACGCAGATGTCCCCGGCCGCGCACGAGGTGATCGGCGTGCCCCCATCCGGGTCCGGCCGGCTCAGGGCGCCGACCCGTTCGGTCGTGTCGTGGTCGGGATGGCCGGCCGCGGCCCGTCCATGCCCGCTGACGTGGACGTCGGTGTCCGGGCGCAGGGTGCCGGAGAAGACCCGGACCATCGACAGGCGGCCCACGTAGGCGTCGGTCGTGGTCTTGACGATCTCGGCCAGCAGCGGCCCGTCGGGATCGGCGGCCACCAGGGCCGGGCCGGGTCCGCCGTCGGCGCGGCTCAACGTCGGCAGGGGATGCTCCGACGGCGACGGGAACGCGCCGACGATGAGCTCGAGCAGGCCGGCCGCGCCGAACGGGCCGAGCCCTGACACCGGCATGACCGGGTAGAAGGCGCCCCGGGCCACGGCCATCTCCAGGTCGTCGAGCAGAAGCTTGGCGTCGAGCTCGGCGCCGTCGAGGTAGCGGTCGAGCAGGGTCTCGTCCTCACTCTCCGCGATAATCCCCTCGACGAGGGCGCCGCGGGCGGCCGCGAAGCGGTCCGGAACGCCCGGGCTGCCGGGGCTGCCCGCGGCGCTCGCCGGGTGCCGGCCGGCCTGGTCGAGGGTGGAGCCGTCCAGCAGGTCCAGGGTCGTGCCGCCATTGCCGTGCTGGTCGGGCCGCTCGAGCGGGACGTGCGCGGCGACCACGCCGTCCCCGAACGCCGCGCGGCAGGCCGCGAGGGCGGAGTCGAAGTCGGCGCGCGGGTGGTTGAGCTTGGTGATCGCGATTGCCCGAGGGGTACCTGCCTCGGCGCACTCGCGCCAGAGCGCGCGGGTCGCGCCGTCGACGTCGTCCAGCGCGCTGACCACGAACAGCGCGGCGTCGGCCGCGCGCAGCCCGGCACGCATCTCGCCGATGAAGTCGGCGTAGCCCGGCGTGTCCAGGAGGTTGATGGTCAGGCCGCGCCACGGGATGGGGGTGAGGGTGAGGTCGATCGTCCGGTGCTGGCGCCCCTCACCCCGCCCGGCGCCGTTCGGCCCGGAGGTGCCGGCCGGGGCGGCGCTGGCCGCGGCCCGGGCCGTCGCGCCGCCGCCTCGACCCGTCCCGCCCGCCCGGGCACCGCCGCCGCCTCCTCCGCCCCCGCCCCCGCCGAGCAGGGCGGCCGCGCCGCGCAGGGCCGATACCAGGGCGGTCTTACCGGCCCCGCTATGACCGACCAGGACGACGTTGCGGGTGTCGCACGGGATCGCCCTCATGCCCTCTCCCTTCCGCCACCGCGACTGGAGGCAGCGTGTGCCGTCCGTCACCGGGGCCGGCGCCCTCGGCGCCGGGGGCGATCCACCGGTCGGGCTTCGGGCCTCCGTTCGGTCGCGGGAGGTGGTCGCTGCTCGGCATCGGCCGGTCGAGATGGCGCTGACCGGTCGGGATGGAGGCGACGAGGTGACGGTTACCTGACCCCAGGGTCTCCCGTTACAGCGTGATGAACAAGTCCTCGCACCGGTCACTGTCAGCGCGCGGCTACTGTCCGATGGTGTCCGGCGCCCGGCGGTAGGCTGGAGTCTCAACCGAAGCGTCACGACGGGACGGACATGCTCGCTAGCAAGGCCCGGCCGCAGATCCAGAAGTTCCTCGACCCGCTCGGGGAGCGCCTGGCGCGCTCGCGGCTGTCGCCGGACATGGTCACGATCATCGGGACTATCGGCGTGGTCGGGGCGGCGCTGGGGTTCTTCACCCGCGGCGTGTTCTTCCTCGGCACCGTCGTGATCACCCTGTTCGTGTTCTCGGACCTGATCGACGGTCTCATCGCCCGCCACCGGGGCACGTCCTCGCCGTGGGGCGCGTTTCTCGACTCGTCGTCGGACCGGTTCGGCGACGGCGCGATCTTCGGCTCGCTGGCCGTCTGGTACGCGGGCGATGGCGACTCGCTGCCGTTGGTGATCGCCTGCCTCCTCTGCCTGGTCAACGGCTCGGTGATCTCGTATGTGAAGGCTCGGGCGGAGGGACTCGGCTTCACCTGCAACGTCGGCTTCGCCGAGCGAGGAGAGCGGTTACTCATCGTGCTCGTCGCGGCTGGGCTCTATGGTCTCGGCGTTCCCTATCTGCTGCCCGTCGCCCTGTGGGTGCTCGTCGCGGTGACGGCGCTGACCGTCGCCCAGCGCATCGTCCACGTGCACCGGCAGTTCCTCCAGCGGCCGGCCGCCACGACCGAGGCCGGCGGTACGCGGGCATCGGCGAGCGGGGGCTCGGCCGGCGCGACAGTGGGTTCGGCCGCGGGCGGGCGTGTCCAGCCGACGCCGGCCGCGCCCCCGGCGCGCTGACGGCGCCGCACCGGCTCCCCGGCACCGTGGCCCCGTCCCCACCCAGGCGGACCCGGTGGTCAGGCCGCCGTCCTGGTCAGCCTCGCCCGGTCGATCTCTCCCGGCTGGCCGACCTGGCCTACGCGGCCGGTTGGCGCCTGGTCCGCTGGCTGCCCGAACCGCTGGCCCGGGCGCTGTTCACCCTCGCGGCCGACGTTGCGTGGCGCCGGGACGGCCGGGGCACCCGCCGGCTGCGTTCCAATCTGGCCAGGGTCGTGCCCAGCGGCACCGACCTCGACGCCCTTACCCGAGCGGCGCTGCGCTCGTACGCGCGGTACTGGCTGGAGGTCTTCCGCCTCCAGGACATGCCCCGCGAGCGGATCGTCGGACGCATGCGGGTCCTGGACGAACACCGGCTGCGGGATGCCTACGCCACCGGTCGGGGAGTCATCCTCGCCCTGCCCCACCTGGGCAACTGGGATCACGCCGGGGCCTGGCTGGTCGCCACGGGCGTCCCGTTCACCACCGTGGCCGAGCGGCTGCGGCCCGAGTCGCTGTTCGACCGGTTCGTCGCGTTCCGGCGGGCGCTCGGGATGGAGGTCATCCCGCTCACCGGCGGCGCCGAGCCGCCGTTCGCCCTGCTGGCCGAGCGGCTGCGCGCGGGCGGAATGCTCTGCCTGGTTGCCGAGCGTGACTTCGGGTCGGGTGGGGTGCCGGTCCGGTTCTTCGGAGCGACGACGACCATGCCGGCCGGCCCGGCCGCGCTCGCCCTGCGCACCGGCGCCATTCTGCTTCCGGTCACCCTGTGGTTCGACCGGGACGGCTGGAGCGCGCGCATCCATCCGGCGGTGCCGCCGGCCACCGTGGCTCGGATGACCCAGACGCTGGCCGACGACTTCGCCGCCGGCATCGCCGCCCATCCCGCCGACTGGCACATGCTGCAGCGGGTCTGGCCGGATGCCGCCCCCGCCGTGGCTGGCCCGGCGGACTCGCCTGGCCCGGCGGACTCGTCTGGCCCGGCGGACTCGCCTGGCCCGGCGGACTCGCCTGGCCCGGCGGACTCGCCTGGCCCGGCGGACTCGCCTGGCCCGGCGGACTCGCCTGGCCCGGCGGACTCGCCTGGCCCGGCCGACCCACCTGGCCCGGTCGGCGCGGCCGGCGAGCCGGCCCGGGAGGCGGCGCGGTGAAGATCGGGATTGTCTGTCCGTACACCTGGGACGTTCCGGGAGGCGTCCAGGTCCACGTCCGTGACCTGGCCGAGGCGCTGCTGGAGGCCGGTCACCAGGTCTCCGTGATCACGCCGGTCGACGACGCCCGATCGCTGCCCCCGTACGCCGTCGATGCCGGCCGCGCGGTGCCCGTCCCGTACAACGGGTCGGTCGCGCGGCTGCTGGCCGGTCCGGTGTCGGCGGCGCGGGTACGCCGCTGGCTGCGCGAGCATGACTTCGACGTCCTGCACGTGCACGAGCCGACCGCTCCCAGTATCAGTCTGCTGGCCGTCATGCTGGCCGACGGGCCGATCGTCGCGACCTTCCACACGGCCAACCCGCGCTCGAAGATCCTCACCGCCGCCAGCGGCGCGCTCCAGCCGTCGATGGAGAAGATCCGGGCCCGGATCGCGGTGTCCGAGGCGGCCCGGCGCACGATCGTCGAGCATCTCGGCGCCGACGGGGTGCTGATCCCCAACGGCGTCTCGGTCCGCGCCTTCCGGGACGCCCGCCCGCTGGCCGCGGCGGCGCGGGCGCGGGACACGGTGGCCTTCCTCGGCCGCATCGACGAGCCGCGCAAGGGGCTGCCGGTCCTGCTGGCGGCACTGCCCGAGCTGGTGGCCCGCCGACCGGAGGCCCGCCTGCTCATCGCCGGGCCGGGGGACGCCGCCGCCGTGCTCCACCGGGTGCCGGCCGGGCTTCGGGACCGCGTCGAGCTGCTGGGCAAGGTTCCCGAGGCGGACAAGGCCGGCGTGTTCGCCAGCGCCGCCGTCTACTGCGCTCCCAACACCGGCCAGGAAAGCTTCGGGATCGTGCTGCTGGAGGCCATGGCCGCCGGGACGCCGGTCGTGGCCAGCGACATCGACGCCTTCCGCCGGGTCCTTGACGACGGCCGGGCCGGGCGCCTCTTCCCGGTCGGCGACGCGCCCGCGCTGGCGGGCACACTGGCCGACCTGCTCGCGGACGACGCCCAGCGCTCGGTGCTCGCCGGCCGCGGCCGGCTGGTCGTGGCCGAGTACGACTGGCCGGTGATCGTCACCAGGATCGTCGCCGTCTATGAGATGATCTCCGGGGACACGCGGGTCTCGGTGTCCGCCGACCCGCCGCCACCCGCGGCCTACGCGCGGGCGGCCCGGGCCGAGCAGGCCGAGCAGGCCGGGCAGGCCGACCGGGCCGAGCAGGCCGAGCAGGCCGAGCAGGCGAGGCCGCGCTCAGGCCGCTGACCACCGGCGCCGCGGCCGGCCCGGCCCGGGTTCGCCGGTCGGCGGCGGTGGCGTGGGTGGTGCCAACGGCGCGGGTGGTGCCGGTGGTGGCGGAAACCTCCGGCCGCGCGCCCGATCCGTGCCGGCTACTCTGCAACCGGTGGGAATCGTCATCGGCGTGGTTGTGGTCGTGATGCTGATCGCGACCTATCTGACCTGGTTGGCCAGCCGGCTCGACCGGCTCGCCGAGCGGGTCGAGGCTGTGCGGATCGGCCTGATCAGCCAACTGGGTGCGCGCGCGGCCGCCGCGCTGAGCCTGGCCCAGCTCTGCCTGCTACCCGAGTTGTCGGCCATCGCCCTGCTCGCGATGTCCGCCCACGACCGCGCGCCGTCCGCCCCGGCGTTCGACGACGAGGTGACCGACGCCGAAAACGCGCTCAGCCGTGCGTTGCGCGGCGCGGCCGCCGCGCTCGGTGCCCGGACTCCGGCCGCCCCCGGGCTCGGCCCGCCCCCGACGGCCGCCGCGCTCGCGGAGGTGGCGCTGGCCACGGAACGAGTCGGACTGGCCCGGACCCTCTACAACGACGCGGTGCGCGACCTGCGGTCCTTGCGGGCCCGACGCGTCGTGCGCCTGACCCGGCTGGCGGGCCGGGCCGCGCCACCGCCGTACTTCGAGATCGACGATGTGCTCGCGCCGCAGCCCACCGCTTCGGCTCCCGCGGCTGGATCAGGGTTGGCCGGGCCAGCCGGGGCGGGGCCGGAACGGGCCGAGCCCGGGCGGTCCGGGACTGCCGAGCCGCCGCGCGTGACCGAGGCCGGGGAACGGCCGGTCCACTGAACGTCCCCATCCGGCATGGCGAGCATCTCACGCGCCGGCCGCCGTCCGGCCGCTCGGCCTGGGCCCTCTGTCCGCCGCGAGTCGTACGATGAAGGACGGCCGCCGTGGCGCGCCGCGCGCTGGTGGTCGCGGGGACGTCGGTGAGCGGGGGCGGCGCGGACAGGCAGGCCCTTGGGATGTGGGCAGACGCCCGCGGGCCGCTGGATAGAGGGCAGCTGGAGACAGAGGGCCACCGGACAGCAGAGGCCACCGGACAGCAGAGGGCCGCCGGACAGCAGAGGGCCGCCGGACAGATGCGGACAGACGCTTGACAGAGAGGTCAACGATGGGAGACGGCCAGCCCGCCGCGCGGGACGGCGCGGTGGGGCAGGACAGCGCCGTGGGGACGGCCCGGGTCAAGCGGGGCATGGCAGAGATGCTCAAGGGCGGCGTCATCATGGACGTCGTCACGCCGGAGCAGGCCAGGATCGCCGAGGACGCCGGGGCGGTCGCCGTCATGGCGCTCGAGCGCGTCCCGGCGGACATTCGCGCGCAGGGCGGCGTTGCCCGGATGAGCGACCCGGACATGATCCAAGGGATCATCGAGGCGGTCTCGATCCCGGTGATGGCCAAGGCTCGGATCGGGCACTTCGTCGAGGCCCAGGTCCTGCAGTCGCTCGGCGTGGACTTCGTCGACGAATCCGAGGTGCTCACCCCGGCCGACCCCAGCCACCACATCGACAAGTGGGCGTTCACCGTCCCGTTCGTCTGTGGGTCCACGAACCTGGGTGAGGCGCTGCGGCGGATCTCCGAGGGCGCGGCGATGATCCGCTCCAAGGGTGAGGCCGGGACCGGGGAGGTCTCCAACGCGGTCGTGCACATGCGCACGATCCGCGGTGAGATCGCCCGGCTGTCCACGCTGCCGGCCGATGAGCTGTACTCGGCGGCCAAGGAGCTGCGCGCCCCCTACGAGCTGGTCGCGGCGGTCGCCCGTCGGGGCAGCCTGCCCGTGGTCCTGTTCACCGCCGGCGGTATCGCGACCCCGGCTGACGCGGCGCTCATGATGCAGCTCGGGGCGGACGGCGTGTTCGTCGGTTCCGGGATCTTCAAGTCGGGTGACCCGGCCCGCCGGGCCCGGGCCATCGTCGAGGCGACCACGATGTTCCGCGACCCGGCGGTGATCGCCAAGGTGTCGCGTGGCCTCGGCGAGGCGATGGTCGGCATCACCACCGACGAGCTCCCGCCGTCGGCCCGCTTCGCCGACCGCGGCTGGTGACCGCCGCCCGCTCGCCGTCCTCGGCAGCCGGGCTCCGGGTCGGCGTCCTCGCGCTACAGGGCGCCGTCCGGGAGCACCTGCGGGCGTTGTCGGAGATCAGCGTCGAGGGCGCTTCGGTCGAGGCGGTCGAGGTCCGCTCGGCGGACGATCTGGCCCGGGTGCACGGGCTGGTGCTTCCCGGTGGGGAGTCGACTACTATTGGGCGGCTGTTACGGGTCTTCGGCCTGCTGGACCCGCTGCGCGACGCGGTCGCGGGCGGCCTGCCGGTCTTCGGATCCTGCGCTGGGATGATCCTGCTGGCCCGGGACGTGCTCGACGGCCGGCCGGACCAGCCGCTGCTCGGCGGGCTGGACGTGGTGGTGCGGCGCAACGCGTTCGGGCGCCAGGTGGCCTCGTTCGAGGTCGACCTGCCGTTCGTCGGCCTGGCTGAGCCGGTGCACGCGGTCTTCATCCGGGCGCCCTGGGTGGAGAAGGTCGGCACCGGGGTCGAGATCCTGGCCCAGGTGGATGACCGGGTGGTCGCGGTCCGGCAGGGAAACCTGCTGGCCACGGCGTTCCATCCGGAGCTGGTGGGCGACAGCCGGCTGCACCGGTTGTTCGTCGGGATCGTGGCGGCGGCGCGGGCTGGCGGGCCGGATCAGGGCCGCCGGTGACCGGCGGGGCGGGCGCCCATGCCCGCCGAGCGGGTCGGGCAGACGGATGGGAGCGGCACGCGACGCCGGGCGGAGCGGCCGGTCGGTACTTCAGGCGGTGAGGACGCAGACATGAGCGGTCACTCTAAGTGGGCGACCACCAAGCACAAGAAGGCGGTCATCGACGCCCGCCGGGGCAAGCTGTTCGCCAAGCTGATCAAGACGGTCGAGGTCGCGGCCAAGACGGGGGGCGGTGACCCGGCGGGCAACCCGACGCTGGCCGACGCCATCGCGAAGGCGAAGTCCCAGTCGGTGCCGAACGACAACATCGACCGGGCCATCAAGCGCGGCTCCGGTGAGCTGGCCGGCGGCGTCTCCTACGAGTCGGTCACCTACGAGGCCTACGGCCCGAACGGCGTCGCGATCATGGTCGAGTGCCTGACCGACAACCGCAACCGGGCCGCCTCCGACGTCCGGGTGGCGATCACGCGCAACGGCGGGACGCTGGCCGATCCGGGATCGGTCTCCTACCTGTTCCAGCGCAAGAGCGTGGTGACGGTGGCGGGCCGGGACGGCCTGAGCGAGGACGACGTGCTCATGGCCGTCCTCGACGCCGGCGCCGAGGAGGTCAGCGAGCTCGACGACTCCTTCGAGGTGGTGGCTGAGGCGACCGATCTGCGGGCCGTACGGGACGCGGTCGTGGCGGCCGGGCTGGAGGTCACCTCGGCCGACCTGTCGTGGCTCCCGACCATGAGCGTCCCCCTGGACACCGAGGCGGCCCGCAAGATCCTCAAGCTGGTCGACGCCCTCGAGGACCTGGACGACGTGCAGAACGTCTGGTCCAACGCTGACATGGATTCTCTACCTGCAGATGCACTGTAAGTCGCTCTTGTTCGGCCCCGACGGTACCTGTAGATGCGTGTAGATGCAAGAGGGTGCAAGGGGGTCGGGCGCGCCCTGGGCGCGGAAAACGATCAGATATGGATCATGATCTAGGGTCATCCCACCAGATAGACGATCAACGGGGGAGATCATGAAACACGCCCTGACCATCGCCGCGCTCGCGTTTCTCGCCGCCGTCGCCGGATGCACGGGGGGATCGAGCGGGTCGCCCAGTTCGGCCCCGACGTCGACGAGCACGTCGACGTCGTCGGAGGCCGAGCAGCGTTTCATCACGGCGTTCAGGACTCAGTTCCCCGCGTTGCACCACACCGACCGGGCCCTGGGCGACGCGGTCAGGCATCTGTGCGCCGATCTCGCGACGGACCCCACGACAGCGGCCGCGCGCGTGCCCGACCGGTTCGCGGCCAGCGACGGATCAGCCGTTCCGACACCGGCTGAGGCCGCGGCGATCGTGAGCCTGGCGCGGACGACGGCCTGCACCAGCTAGCGCGCTCCCGCCGGCCGGCCGGCGGCGGCCGGCGGATCGACGCGGTGGATGGCCTGCCAAAGGGACTCCATCGCCGACACCACATCGGCGAGCATCCCGGGCGTCACGTGGACGTAGACAGCGTCCATGCCGCCGGTCTTGTGTCCGAGTACCTGATCCACCGCGACCGGGTCGCACTTGTGATCACGTAACCAGGTCTTCAAGCTATGTCGGAACCAGTGGGGCGTGACGTCCTCCAGTCCCGCGGCCTCGGCGGCCGCACCGAAGCGATGGAGGAAAGCGTCATACTTCACCCGCTTCTTGTCCCGGTTGAGGAACAGCGGTCCAGTGCTGCGCGTGCCCACGTACGCCTGCAGCGACTTGCGGTGACTACCACAGATCGGGATGAGCCGGATGCCGGCGGGGGTTTTGGATCCTCGCCGCCGGGGCCCGCCTTCACCGCGGCGCTTCGACGTGCCGGGCGGGATGGAGAGACCAGCCATGGGAGACCAGTCCGAGACGTCCCGCGCCAAGAGCTCTCCGACCCGACATCCGGTCATCGCGAGCGTCTTGGCGAGCTCACGATGCTGATCGAACCGATGGCAGATGGAGCCGATCTCAGCGGGGGTCAGAGCGCGCCGGCCGGTCGGCTCGATCGCGGGTAACCGGATCCGGACGAACGGTGACGCCGAAATGGGAACGGCTAGTTCGTCGATTGCGTCGAGCACCAGCGTCTTAAAGGTGCCGTAGATGCGCCGAACGGAACGAGGCGCGTATCCCTCGTCGTACAGCGCGTTCACCCACCGCTGGATGCGGAGCCGCGTGAGATTGTCCCAGGTCAGGCTCCCGAAAGCGGGAATGATGTTGTTGTCCAGATGGCCTTTCTCGTTCACCTGAGTGCCAGGAGCGAGCCCCCGACCGACCCGCCACAGCCCTATCCATTCACCTATCGTCTGTTCCTCGTCCCGTCTGACGATTCTGTACCGTTCGTCCGGGTCTATCCCTCGGTCCAGATCTAGTTCGGCGTTGGCCGCGCACACTTGCGCCTCGGCCAGGGTCTGGCGGGTGTAACTCCGTCGTATCTGTGTCCCCTGAACGGTCCTCTTGACGTCTATGCGTTGAGGCCCGTTCGGTCGTGCTGGGTCCAGGGCTCGGATATGAGCCATGCGCGAGTATCGCCTCCATTTCTTGGATCATGTCGTGTATCGCCCAGGCCTGCGACTCAGGGTCGGGGTACGCATCGGGGAGGAGTAGCGCGATCACGTCGTCGCAGTCGCCCGGGGTCAAGTAGGCCATTAGCGGCCAAATCACACTGGTGATCACAATATGTACATGCACGCCCAGATCCCCCTCGTCATGTGACGACGGTGAGCAAGGATGCACGTAGATACATGTAGGTGCTAGTGCCGAATCGTCAGCTTGTTGACCCGTTGGGTGACCGAAGGGTGCGCACGATCTGGTCGGCTAGGCGCCTGGCCTGCTGAATTGCGGCTGCTGTGGCCTCGGGAGTAGCCGCGATTGCGTCACCCAGCGTGCGCATGACTTCGACGCGCTCGTCGCCCTCGTCCCGGGCGTCTCCGTCGATCGGCTCCGGGGGTATGCCCTCCAGTACAGCCCTTTTCGCATGCCCGTTCTCCCAGCCCAGCTCTACCTCGATGCGCTTAAGGACGTCGCTGCGTGGCAACTCACCGTCACGGATCTTGACGAGGGTCCTGTAGTTCGCAAGGTGCTCTGGTTGCTTGTTCCGCCGTCGGCACCAGTACTCCATGGCGTCCCACAGCGTCGATCGGGTCGGCTCGGCGGTCACGCGGCACAGCATGGCATCTACGCGCATCTACGGGTACTCCCGGATAGCGATGTACAAGCATCTGCAACACAATGAGTTGTAGATACACGCATCTACACGTACCGTCCTGCATATGACGGTAGATGTGACCCCCGTCCTGCCCGAGGCGGCGCCGCGCACCCCCACCGGCCCAGTCCCGGACCTGATGGACGTCTTTCAGCTCGCCGAGTACCTCGGCATCCAGCCCGAGTGGGCCCGCGTCCTGATCCGCCGCGACGAGATCCGGCACACCCGCATCGGCGCTGGCCGCCGCGCCCGCTACCGCATCCGCAAGGAGTGGGCAGACGCGTTCCTCGACAAGCGAGCGGCCGGCGCCGAGCCGCCCCCGCCGCCGACCCGCCGCCGACGCAAGGCGGGTGGCCAGCCGTGAGCTACACGCCGACGGGCGGAGACGGCCGGTACGCCCGGCTGTACATCCGCGACCTGGAGCCGACCAGCGTCGACGAGCAGGCCGCCGACTCCGGCACGCTCGCCGAGCTGGCGGATCGCCTCGACCTGGCGCTCGCCGGTGAGCACCGGGTCGAGGCCGCCCACCTTATCCGCAAGATCCGCGTAAGCGCCCGGGCCAGCCGGCCCGCGGCCCCCGCCGGCGATGAGGGCCGCCAGCGGCGCGCCGAGGTCCGGGAGCTGCTCGACGCGGCACGTGGGGCGGGTGGGCACCGGTGAGCCCGTCCATCTCGCGCCGGTCAGTCGGCGCCGCTCTCCTGGTCGCCGAGGAGCGAGCGCGGTACGAGCAGCGCGGCGAGGTCGTGACCCCTGGGCTGGTCGCCCAGGCCCTCGGCCAGCCCGCGAGCGAGATCGCGGTCCGCGTCCAGCTCGAGTCCCTCGTCCGCTCCGGTTGGCTGGTGCGGCGCGGGCCCGGCGAATACCGCCTGACGCCGGGCGGGCGGATCCTCGCGGCCTCGGCCGGCCGGCCGATCCCGGGATCGACGCCGGACGGGCGTCTGCTCGGCGAGGCGAGGCGGCAGGCGGTCCCGGGAGCGCCGATCTATGGATGACCTTGTGACCGGGCCGGTCGACCAGGCCGCCGAGATGGCGGCGCTGGCCAGCCGGGTCGCGGCGTTGGAGGTCCGGGCCCGGCGAGCGGACGAGCTCGAGGCGCTGCTCGCGCGTGAGCTGGCGCCGTTCGCCGAGAACAACCAGGCGGCGACGCACCACGTCCTGCAGCTGCGCCGGGCGTGGCGGGCGTGGCTCGCCGCCCGCCAGGGAGATGGCGGCCGTGGCTGACCTGCGGCCGCCGCAGGCCTCGGCGCCCGGGCTGGGCCAGGCGGTGGCTGAGGCGCTGATCGCGCTGGCGAGGCTCGGCATGGTGATCGGCGACGAGCTCGCCCGGGCGGATGGGCCCGGGCGGCAGGCCGAGCTGGCCGAGGCGCGGGGGTGCTGCGGCCGGGTGGTCCGCGAGTTCGAGGCGATCCTGGCCGCGCTGCGCGCCTGGACAGCCGGGGCGCCGCTGTGAGGGGCCGATACCGCCACCGTCACCGGGCGCCTGGGCCGAGTTGGCTCGGGCTGGGCCTGCTGGTCCTGGCCCTGCTGGTCGCCGAGGCGCTGTTCCTGCTGACGGTGGTCGGCGGTCAGCCCGACGGCGCTGCGCTCGGCGGGACCACCGGCACCGGCGTCGTGAGCCCGACGGCCGTGAGGCCGGGCGGGTGAGCAGCCGGAAGACCCCGGCGCGGCCGCCGATGTTCGGCCAGCTGTTCGGCGCCGAACTGCCCGACCTGAAGGGCGCGGCGTGCCGTGATCATCCGGATCCCGACATGTTCCATCCGCGCCGGGCGCGCGGCGTGAACGCGTCCGTGTCGTCGGAGGGCAGTGAGGGCGAGCGACGGGCCGTCGCGTTCTGCCGCGCGCACTGCCCGGACGCGGTTCGGGCCGAGTGCCTCGCGTACGCGCTCCAGACGTCGGTGCTGGGCGTGTGGGGGGGCCTGCGCGAGATCGAGATCGAGGAGCTGCGGGCCGCCCGCGCGGCCGTGTAGAGCCGCGTCCCGTTCCGTGGCCACCGGGGCGGGACGCGCAGAGCGGCCCGCGCGGGGAACGCGGGCTGGCCGGTCCCGGGCGGGGTGACGTCGTCGGCCGCATGGCCACCCGCCCGGGACACGGACTAATCGAGGGGAGAACAGATGTACGAGGCCCCCGCGTGAGCTGGCCTGGCGTCACGTACTGCGCAGGATGCGCCCGGCCCGAGGTAGAACACCCAATCCGGGGCGACGGCCAGCGCGGCCGCCACGACGGGATGGCCGACCGGGCCGGCGTCCGGATCGCCTGCGAGCGCTGGTCGCCGGGGCGGGTCGAGGAACGTCCGCCGGAGGCCGAGCTCCGGCGCCGGCTCGACCTCATCGCGGCAATACACGAGCGGATCAACCGGCCCGCCGGCCCGGAATGCGCCACCTGCGTCGATCCTCAGGGGCGCCCGCGTGCATGGCCCTGCCCAATGGCCCAGATAGCCCGCGGTCTGGACCCGGCCGGCGTCGCGGCCCGCCAAGCTGCCCGGGAGCCCGAGCGGTGAGCGACCCGGCAGCGGGCCCGGTCGCCGATCTCGGCCTGTTCGGCTCGTTGCCCCCGTCCGACCCGGGCCGGCGCCGGTTCGCCAAGGACATCGTCGACTGGGATCGCCGCCGCCTCGAGGAGCTGTGGCGGGGGCGATCGAAACATCCGCTGGAATGCCCGGCGCCCGGTTGTAAGACCCGGCTCGCCTGGTACCTGACTGAGCGGGGCCGGTGGATGCCCGTGGCGGCCATCCCGGACCCGGCCGGCAACGTCGTGGTCGTCGAGCGCGGCTGTGCCCAGCTCGTTCGGTTCGTGCGGTCCGACGACCCGGCCCAGGCCGAGCAGACCCGATACAAGCCGCATTTCCACAAGCGGGCCAAGTGAGGCGCGACGGCGCAGCCGACGTGCAGGTGCCCTCCGCTAACTGGCGGACGGGGCCGCGCCCGCCCGGCGATCCGCTCGCCCGGCAGCTGCAGGTCCTCGACGAGCTCGACGCCCTACGCGGCGCCGGCTGGCGCGTCGCTGACCTGCCCCCAACTTCATCTGTCCATCACCGTTCCCGGCCCGCGTCCCGGCCGGAATCGCCGTGACCGAGGAGACCCGTTGATCGGGGTACACGAATGGATGACCCGGGTCCTGGACCCGGCCGACCTGCCGCCCAAGGTCAAGCACACCTTGATGGTCGTCGCGTCGTTCCTGGACTTCCGGACCGGGACTGGATATGCGTCCCAGAAGGCCATCGGCGCGCGGATGGGCCTGGAGGAGAGGGCGGTACGCGACCGCCTGGCCGAGGCGTTCGACAGCGGGCTGATCGTCCGGACCAGGCAGGGCGCCAAGGGCCGCGGAGCCTCGACCTACGCGCTCACGCTGCCACTGCGCGCCGGCAGCCCAGAGATCCAGTTCGACGTGGGCTCCCTGCCCGTGATCGGGGCCGCGCCGGCCGCCGAGACCCCCGCGCCCGTCGCTATAACCGGCAGTGCTGCTGCCGGTTATAGCCCGCCGCGGGCCGCCCCGAACCCCCCGGAAGCGGCCCGTCAACCGGCAGTCCTGGACCTCATAACCGGCAGCGGGACTGCCGCCCCTCTCCCTACTCACACCTCCCAGAGAAATCTTGTAGTTCCGTCCGTAACCGAGCTCCAGACCGCGCGGGCGCGCGACGTCGGCCCGCGCCCGGTGAGCGACTTGGACCGGCTGCTCGGCCCCGAGCTGGCCGGCCGGGTCCTAGCGGCCGAGCTGCCCGCCGCGATCAGCCCGGCATCCGCCCGGATGGGCGTGCACCGGTTCGTGTGGCGCGCCGTCGCCGGCCGGTACGCCGGCGACGTCGAGGCCATCCGGGCCTGGGCGGCCGGGCTTCCGCCGCCCCCACCGCCCCGGCTCGGCCAGGCGCGGCCACCCGGCCGGCGCCTCGCCCGGGCGGCCGCCGCGTGAACGCCCGCCTGCCCCCCGCCTTCGTCTCACCGCCGGCCCTGCCAGGCCGCCCGGCGCCCATGGCCGGCTGCGCGCTGGTGCTGCTGCCCGACGTCGATCTCCGCCGGCTGCGCGCCTACCAGGCCGAGCTGCTCACCCAGATCCACGGGACCTGCCCGCCCCTCCGTCGACCCGACACCCAGGAGATCCGTTGACCGCCGACCCCGCCAGCGCCACATCCGCCCCGTCCCCGGCGATGTGGGCGATCGTCGAACTGTTCGGCCACGTCCGCCGCGCCGGCCTCCTGACCGAGGTCGAGCTCGCCGGCGCCGGCTTCCTCCGGCTCGACATCCCGGACGGCGAACACATGATCACCCAGATGATCAGCTCGAAGGCGATCTATGCGATCACCCCGACGACCGAGCAGCTCGCCCGGGCCGCTGCCGGCCGCTGGCGGCCCGAACCCGTCCGACCATGGGAGCTCGAAAGCGCCGACCAGGACGGACCCGAGTTCTGATGCGCGGCCCGATACGCCGGCTAGGCGCGCTCCTGGCCGCCCCGGCCCAGCTTGAAGAGGCCCGTGCGATGTGGAACGCCGAGCGGATCGCCCGCTCGGCCGACCAGATCGCCCGCGTCCGGCTCGTGACCGAGCTCGCGTGGGACGGCGGGAACGGCACGATGATGGCTGCGGTGACCGAGGTCCTGGAGCGGCTGCGAGCCGAGCGCAACCGTGTGACCGCGCTCGAACATACGGCTGAAAAATGGCGGTCACGGGTTCATCAGAACGCCTGGAGCGCCGCGGCCGCCGAGATCCAGCGACTGACGGAGCGGCTCGCCGACGCCGCGACGGCCCGGAGCGCGCTCGAGGCCGAGGTCCTACGACTCCAGGCTGACGATGCTCACCGCCCGCCAGTTGACGAGCGCCGTACCGCCGCCGGCGAGGGTGAGCTCGGAGATCTCACCGCGGGTGATCATCTGGTGGAGGAGCGGCCACGCAGCCCATGGTTCGCCCGGGAGACCCCCACCGGGCTCGGCGGCGAGCGGCAGACGGACGCCGTCGACGATCAGAGTGAGCACACACAGAATGTCGCACACACGTGCGACGATGGCGAGGAACCGGCCCGATGAAGATCATTGCCCCCTCTATCCATGAGATCCGTCTCGGCATCTACGAGCACCTCCCATCCGGCCGGCTCTACCAGGCGCTCAACACGCTGGACCTGCTGCCCGGCCAGCCAGCCTGGCTCACCGTCGCGTCGAGCCTGCCCGCGCTCGACGCGACGAACAACACGCCCGACACGCATCGACGGCTCACCGTCGCCACCGACACCACCGGCGACCGCTCGGCCTGGCCGGCCCGGGTCACCTGCCCACGCTGCCCGTGGGGAATGGACGAGTCGCCAGACGGCACCGCTCTGGGCCTCAAACCCACCATGCCGGGCACCGACTACCCGAACGATCACGTGCGCCACCTCGACCGCGTGATCCAGGCCCACCTGTGCGAGCACAACATCCAGACGGCCGAGGAGGCACGGTCGCTGATCGACGCGGCCGTCGGCCTGTCCGCAGTCGAGTACATCGGTCTCAGCCTGGACGGCTCACCCCGCCCCGGCCCGCGGCTGCGCGTTCGGGAGGAAACCGAGTTCCTGCTCCGGTTCCTCTGGGTCGATGAGGAGCTCACCGACGCCATGATCGAGCGCGAGGCCGAGCGAATCGCGAAGGCGGCGGGCAATGGCTGACAAGCGCACGCCCGAACAGGTGCGCGCCTTCGGCCAGGCGGACGGCATCCTTGCCGCAATCATCGCCACCGACGGCCCGGAGGAAGCGATCACAATGCTCGCGGACGTCGACCCTGACGACCTCCGCATGGTCGTGGCCGATGCCGTGATGTGGCTCGCCGCGCTCGCCGCGGCCACCCTGGGGACGGACAATGCGCTCCATGCCCTCGGCGTCCTCGGCGAGCAGATGCGGGACAGCTCCCTCCACATCGCCGCCACCAACGGCGAATGCCGGGGCTGTCTGACCGACCTGCCCCACCGCATGCGGATTCGGCACCATGGCTAAGCCCGACCGCCTCGACCGTGGCCAAACCGGGCTCCGCGCTCTCGCCGGCGGCCCGTCTCTCTCCCACGTGATGGCCAGACTCGATGAGGCGATCACCGAGGGCCTGGCCGCCGGCCGCCTGGCCGCCGACGACGTCCCCGACGTCCGCCTCTACGCCGAGTGGCTGACCGCGCTGTCCGAGATCCTCAGAGCGGGGATGGACCCCGAGGCCGAGCAGTCCGCCATCGACGCCGCCTACGCCGACCGCTACAGCTGCCGGGTCGCAGTTCCGCGCGAGCTGGCCCGGCGCCGGGCGCGCGGCCCGACAGGCAACCGCCGGCCGGGCCGCGTGGGCGTCCGGCTGACGTGCCAGCTCGCCGCCGGCCACGACGGCGACCACTACCGGGACGGGATCCGCTGGCGGGACGGCGAGACCCCAGACCTCGACCAGGCGTGGCGGCGCCGCGCCGAGCTCGACGACCTGGTCGCGCTCTGCTCCGAGCTGGCCGTCGCTTGGGACGCGCTCGGCGTGGCGATGCTGCCCGGCGGTGCCGGCCGGGCCGGCCGCCGGTCGGTGCCCGGTTCCCGCTCGCCCGCCGGTGAGGCCCCGCTGGACGGTCGGCTCGAGCTCCAGCGCACCGTGGTCCGGGTCCACCACGAGCTGCGGGCCCGCCTCGGCCACCGCCAGCACCCGATGGACCTGCCCGGCCGGCTACGCGCGATCCCGCTGCTGGCCGACGTCGAGGACGACGACGCCCAGCGCGCCGCCGTCGCCGACGAGCTCGGCCAGGCCCGCGACCGGGCCCGCCGCCAGCTGCGCTGGGACGCGGATGTTCTCTGGCTCGGCCCCTGCCCCACCGACGGCTTGGACCCGGTCGACGTGCTCACCCGCGACGGGATCGTCGCCGCCGACACGGGGTGCTGGAGTGTGGATCACCGGGCCATGGGCGACTACGCCGCCGGCCGCCTGGACCCCGGCGTCGCCGAGCTCGTGACCGCCCGCGCCGCCGCCGGCCAGCCTGCCGTGATCTGGGCACGGTCCCGCCTCGGCCTCGACCGGGACAGCGACATCGCCCAGGCCGACGTGACCTGCACCAGCTGCGGCTACCGCTCCCGACCCCAGGATCGGGCCGCCGAGGTGCTCCGCGCGCTAGCGTGAAGCACGTGTCTCGGCCCGGGCGGCGCGTCTGGGCCTACCTGGATCGCGGCCGCCGCGTCTCGTTCGTGGCATGGGGTGTCCAGCGTCGACGTGGTCGTTGGGATGTCTGGGCACCTGGGGCAACCGCTCAGGCGTACCAGATGAACTGTTACCGCCGGCTACACGACTATCGGGACCGCCTCACGTGGGCGCCGATCGGAAGCGAAGATCACCACGCCGCCCGCCTCGCTGCGGAGACAGATCAGATCGTCAGCGGCGACGTCGCGTACGCCTTCTACAGCAAGTCCACGGGACTGATCAAGATAGGTAGGACGACCGATATTCGCCAGCGTTGGGCCGCCCTGGAGAACACGTCTGGCGATCTGAGGCAACTACTCTGCGTGTGGAGATGCCCTGACAGCCGCGCGCTCGAACGCGAGTTGCACAGTCGCTGGCTAAATCACCGAAGCTTCGGAGAGTGGTTCGTGGCGGAACCGTTGCTCGCTGACCTTCGCCGTATCTACGGGGGAGACGAGGCTTCCCAGCCAGAGCCGGTGATGATGGAGGAGTGCACCGTTCCGAGGGCCCGGCCGCGACCGCGGCCGTCCTCGGCCGGGCGCTCGGCATCCCGCCCGGCACCATCCGCTACTGGGCCAGCGTCGGCAGGCTGACGGCGATCGACCCGGCCGAGCGGCCGCCGCGCTACGTCGTGGCCGCAGTCTGCCGGCTGCGCGTCGGCCGGGCCGCCGCGCCGTCAGCGGGCCCGTTGTTGACCACTGGTGATCGCCAACGTACCGTGCGGTTAGATGGGCGTATCTCGCCCGACAAGCCCCGGCGTCCCCCCGTCGTCGGGGCTCTGTCGCGTCATGGGGGCGGTCCGCGGGCGGGCGCCGCGGACGCTGGTCACACGCACCGGGCCGAGGACTGACGGCCGCGGTTCCGGGCCCGCTCAATGCCCCTCGTCAGGGCGAGCGGGTGGCCAGTGAGCCGGTTCGATTCCGGACCGCCACCACCACGAGGGAGGGGCACGCCATGGCCGGCACCGGCGAACTCCCCACCACCGAGGCCGCGGTGTGCATCGTCTGCGCCCTGCCCGGGCCACGCCACGTCCCCCTGGCGCACCGCATCGCCCAGGCCGCCCGGCCCGGCCCGGTGTGCGGCTGCGACCCGTCCGACCACGACAGGACCGGACCGTGCATCCTGCGGCCCGGCCACGTCGGCGTCTGCGTCGGCCTGAGCCTGGACGAGCAGCGCCAGCCCACCGGGCCGCCCGTGCAGGTCGCCTGTCGGGACGACGACAGCACCCCGCACCCCGAGGTCTCGGCATGATCGAGGTCGACGCCAGCGACTACGCCGACCTCCGCCGTCGGGTGAAGGCCTTCGATCGTGATCTAGAGAAGGAGCTCAAGCGTGGGCTGAAGGAGGCCGGCGATATAGGGGTCCAGGCGGTCAAGGCCAAGATCGGCATGGTGAGCCTGCACCCGACCTCGCGCGGGCGGCACGGCACCGGCCGGCGGGCGCGTGGTCTACGCCAGCAGCTCGCGGCGAACACGAGGGTGCAGGTACGGGCCAAGGACGTACGGATCATCCAGGGCGCCAAGGGGATTCAAGGCGCTGGGGCCAAGGGGCTACCCAGGCGACTGGATGGCGACGCACCGTTCACTCACCCCGTGTTCGGCCACCGCGGCACCCAGATCAGCCAGCGACCGTGGGGCCACTTCGCCAAGACGATCGTGCCGAAGCGGGACGCGATGGCCCAGCGCATGCTGGCCGCGATGGAGCGGGCGGCTGACTCGCTGGCCAGTGGTGACTGATGGCCTACGCCCGGGCCAGCACCACGGCCCGAGGCCTGGGCACTGAGCACCAGCGTGTACGCGCCCAGCTCCTGCCTCACGCTTATGGCACCCAGTGCCCATATGCCGGGGTGGACCCGCGCTGTCCCGGGCTCATGCGGCAGGGTCAGCCTCTCGACCTGGACCACGCCACACCTCGCGCTCTGGGCGGCACGCTGGTCGGTGCGCGCATCGCGCACCGGGGGTGCAACAGGCGGGCAGGCTCACGGCTCGGGCATGCCTTACGTCGGTCGCGCAATACGGCACATGCCTCGAGGCATTCGCGCGATTGGTAGGGGGAGCGATGACCAGCACCACCGAGGGAACGCCGCCCGTCTTCCGCTGCTGCGTCGGCCCGCCTGGCAACGCATGCAACAACGAGCCATGCCAGACCATGATCTCGGTACGGACCTGGCCCGACGTCTACTCGGCCATCGGCATGGACGGGACCGTCATCGAACCGACCGAAGGTGGTATCGCCGCGATCTGCGAACACCATGCGAGCACCCCGATCAAGGACTGGGGTGGGGGTGGGTCCGATCCTGGTGGCGCCGGCTCCTGACTCGCCGCCAGTCAAAATTTCTCTCCCCGCGCCCCATATAACTCGGGCTGTGCGCTGCGCGTCGCATGCGACTCGGGCGCGATACTGATGACCATGGGCGCGGATCGAACCTTCGCTGAGCTGCTCAAGCTTCCGGCCGGCGTGACGATGGCCAAGATCACGGTTTCGGTACCCAGCCAAGCCTTGCTGCGGCTCAGGTGCGTGACGTGCGCCCGCGACGTAGGGGAGACGGCCGTGACGCCGAACACGCCGACGGAGGTCCCGCCCGGCTGGTTCGCCTGGGTTGCTTCTCATGATCCGGCGCACGCGTTCTCGCTGCTGACCGACAAGGCGGAGGCTCACGTCCAAGTCCTCTTCGCCACCTGACGCCTGGGGGTGAGCGATGGCCGCTCGCCGTGCTGCCGGCACCGTCGAGCGGGCGACCCGCGCGGACCTGCGGGCCCGGGGCGTGACGGTCCGGGCCTCGGCGCCGGCGGCGCTCGCCGTCCGCCTGTCCGCCGCCCTCGATGCCGAGACCGACAGCAAGGCCATGGCCGCGCTCTCGCGCGAGTTGCGCACCACCATGGCCGATATCGCGAAGGCCGCGCCGGTGGCCCAGGCCGCTGATGCCGTCGACGAGATCGCCGCCCGTCGTGCCGCGCGCCGCGGCGCCTGAGCTGCTCGGCCACCAGCGGCCGCGCCTGGCCGCCGTCCCGCCGGCGGTGTCCTCGGCCGGCGCTGAGGCGGCCGACCTCGCCGAGCGGGCCGGGCTGGTCCTGGACCCGTGGCAGCGATACGTGCTCGATGCGGCGCTCGGTGAGAAGGCCGACGGACGTTGGTCGGCCTTCGAGGTTGGGCTCATCGTGAGCCGGCAGAACGGCAAGGGGTCGATCCTGGAGGCTCGGGAGCTGGCCGGCCTGTTTCTGTTCGGCGAGCGGCTGATCTTGCACAGTGCGCACGAGTTCAAGACCGCGAGCGAGGCGTTTCGCCGGGTTCTGGGCCTGATCAAGCAGACGCCCGAGCTGAATCGGCGGGTGAAGCGGGTGCAGCAGGCCCACGGCGACGAGGGCATCGAGCTCCACGACGGCGCCCGGCTGCGGTTCGTGGCCCGCTCCTCCGGCTCAGGCCGCGGTTTCACCGGCGACCTGGTGATCCTGGACGAGGCGTACAACCTCGATGAGCGGGCGATGGAGGCGCTGCTCCCCACGTTGTCGGCTCGGCCCAACCCACAGGTCTGGTACACGTCGAGCGCGGGCGGGCCGAACAGCGTCCAGCTCGGCCGGGTCCGCCGGCGCGGCGTCGCCGGCGACGATCCGGCCCTGGCGTTCTTCGAGTGGTCCGCCCGGGCGAAGGCGCTCGGCGACGACGTCGACGACGACCCGACCGACCCGGCCGTCTGGGCTCAAGCGAACCCGGCGATGGGCCGGCGGATCACCGCCGAGTACGTCGCCCGGGAGCTGCCCGCGCTCGGCGTCCCGTCGTTCGTGAAGGAGCGGCTGGCGGTGGGCGACTACCCGCCCGATGAGGCGGACGGAACGTGGGGCGTCGTGCCCCGGGACAGCTGGCTGTCGCTGGTCGACCTCACCAGCCGCCTCGAGGACCCCGTCGCCCTGGCCGTCGACGTCACCCCGGACCAGTCAGCCGCGACGATCGCCGCCGCCGGGCAGCGACCGGACGGCCTACACCACATCGAGATCACCGACCACCGCCCGGGCACGGCGTGGGTGGTGCCGCGGCTGGCCGAGCTCGTCGACCGTCACGGCCCCATCGGGGTCGTCATCGACCGTCGGTCGCCGGCCGGGTCCCTATACGAGGCGGCCGAGCGTGCCGGCGTCCCGCTCGAGCCCTTCGGAACCCAGGACTTGGCGGCCGCCTGCGGCCAGTGGGTGTCCGCCGTGGCAGAGCGGGAGCTCCGCCACCTTGACCAGCCCGAGCTACGCACCGCGCTCGCCGGCGCCGAGCGGCGGACTCTAGGCGAGGGCGCGTTCGCGCTCGCCCGCCGCGGCGTCGACGTCGACATCTCACCGGCGGTCGCCGCGATCCTAGCGCTCTGGCTGTACCGGAGCGTCCCGCCGCCGAAGGTGTTCGGCGACGACGACCTCGGCGACGACGACGAGGGCCAGGAGCTGGCTGACGACCGGGACGGGGGGTGGCCGTGAGTCTGCTGCTCGAGCTGCTGGGGCTGGCCTGCCTGACCGCCGCGGGCTGGCTGGTCGCAGTCCCGCTCGGGCTGCTCGTCGCGGGCCTGGCCCTCATCCTCGTCATCGCCCCGGCCGCCGAGTCCGACCGGGCGCCGACGGGCGGCTGGCGCGGCCGGCTGCCCGGGCGCCGGCGGGGCGGGCCGACACCGTGACGATGCTCGGCCGAGCGCTCGGCATTCAGACGCGCGCGACCGGCGAGTGGGGTGACTCGTCGCCCCCGCCGCCGGGCGGCCCGGTGAGCGGCGGCCTGCCCGGGGTGGTCGGCACGGATGGGGCGCTGCGGGTGGCTACCGCCCTGTCGTGCGGGCTGGCCGTGTCCGAGGACATCGGCATGCTGCCGCTGGCCAGCTTCCGGCGGCCGCGCGCCGGCGGGGTTGTCCCGGTCGCGCCGGCGCCGACGATCGTGGCTGACCCGTTCGGCGAGCTCGCGGGTGGGGTGAGCCCGCAGACCGGCATGGCCCAGGTCGTGATGTCCCTGCTCTATCGGGGCAACGCCTACATGCGGGTCGCCGACCGGGGCCAGGGCGGCCTGCCCACCGCGCTGTTCGTGCTGTCCCCGGACGCGGTCAGCTGCCGCCTGGAGCAGGGCGCCAAGGTCTACCGGGTCGGCGGATCGGCGGTCCCGTCGGCCGAGATCGTCCACATCCTCGGCCCGTCGCTGCCCGGCGCGATCGTCGGCCTGAGCGTGATCGAATATCAACGAGTGCTGTTCGGTCTCGGCCTGGCGATCGGCCAGTACAGCCTGGGCTGGTTCGAGCGCGGTTCCAGCCCGGCTGGTCTGCTGCGCAGCAAACGGCCGCTCAACCGGACTCAGGCCCGGGAGTTGCGTCGGTCGTTCGAGTCCGCGCACGCCGGTGTGGGCCGCTCCCATGGTGTCGCAGTCCTGAGCGGTGACGTCGACTATCAGGGCCTCTCGTTGAAGCCCGAGGACAGCGCGTGGCTGGAATCCATGCAGCTGGTCCGGGAGGACATCTGCGGCCTGTTCGGGGTGCCCAGCTGGCGCGTGGGCATCCGGTCCGGATCGACGTCGCCCGAGTCCGGCGCCGTCCTGGACGCCTCGGGCGCCGCCTACATGCGCCACACGTTGCTGCGCTGGACCAGCCGCCTTGAGCGGGCCTGGACGCGGATGATCCCCGGCGGCGGCACCTACGCCGCGTTCGACCTCGGCGCCTTCCAGCGCGCCGACGCCTCGACCCGCTGGCGGAACTACGTGATGGCCCGCACCATCGGCGCACAGTCGATCAACGAGGTTCGGACGGCCGAGGGTTGGGAGGTCCTCGACGATCCGGCCGCCGACGACCCGATGACGCCGCTGAACTCGGCGCACGCCACCGCCGGCGATGCCAACCCGGCCGCGGCCGACGCCGACCCGGCGCCGCTGCCCACCGCCAACGACCAGGAGGAGGGGACGACATGACGCACCGCCGCGCGCTGATGGGAGGCCGCGAGACCCGCGCGCACCTCGCCGTGGGCCTGGCCGTCCGCGGCGCCGCAGGGGGTGAGGGCGGCACGCTGCGGACCGCCGGCTACGCCTCGACGACCGGCCAGCCCTACGACATGTACGACTGGTGGGGCGACTCCTACGCCGAGGTCGTCGACGTCGGCGCGTTCGAGCGGGTCCTCGCCGCCAGCCCGGACGTCCGGGCGCTGGTCAACCACCAGGGGATCCCGCTCGCCCGGACCCTGTCCGGCACGCTGACGCTGGCCGAGCACACGGCCGGGGCGACGACCGGCCTATACCACGAGGCCGACCTCGACCCGGCCTCGCCGCTCGCGCTCGAGGTCACCAGCGCGATCCGCCGGGGCGACCTCACCGAGATGTCGTTCGCGTTCACGGCCCGGGCCGAGTGGAGCCCGGACTACACGCAGCGGAACATCCGGGAGATCACCGGCCTGTACGACGTCGCGTACGTCACCTACCCAGCCAATCCGGGGACCTCGGTCGGCCTGCACTCGGCCGGGCTGGTCGGCGCCGAGGCCCGGGCCGCCCGCCAGGCCCTCGCCGGCCTGCGCGCCGGGCGGCCGCTCGCCGGCGCCGCCGCGACCGTGGCCCGCCGGCTCCTGGCCCGCGAGCTCGACGGCGCCGACCTCGAGCAGCTGCTCGACGACCCGGACGAGCCGCCGCCGGCGCCGTCGGCCGCGGCGGGCCGCCCTATCGGCGTCGTGCGCCGGCGCCTGGCCGTCGTCGCCTGACCGACCCTCACCCACCTTCACCCCCGGGCCAGCCGGCGTGGGGGCTATCGCCATGCGAGATCGGAGCACCACGTTGCTGACGCTGGAGGAGATGCGGGCCCGGCGCGATGCCGTGCGCGCCGAGCTGCTCGAGCTGGTCCCCGAGGGCCGGACCGACGACCTCACCGAGGAGGAGGCGACTCGGTTCGATGCTCTCGACGCCGAGGCCCGCCAACTCGGGACCGACATCCAGGCCGCTGAGGCCCGCGAGGAACGGATCGCCGCCGTGCGACGGGACTCCCAGCCCGGCCCGGCACGTGTCGGCGCCGAGCCCCAGGTCTACGGCCGGGGCGCCAGGAACTCCTACTTCCTCGACCTGGTCCGCCGGCAGCTGCGGGGCGACGCTGAGGCCTCCGACCGGCTCACCCGCCACGCCCAGGAGCTCGACGTCGAGCTGCCCCGCCGTGAGCAGGCCCGCCGGGCCCGGGCCGAGCGGGAGATGGAGGATGAGTTCGGGGGTGAGCGCCGGCGCGGCTACCGGGACGGCGTGACGCCCTTCGAGTCCCGGGTCGCGCCGAACCGGACCGACGGGCAGGGCGGCTACTTCGTGCCGCCGTTGTGGTTGATCGATCAGTACGTCGCGCTGCTGCGCAACGGGGCGCCGTTCCTGGCGATCTGCCGGAACATGGAGCTCCCGGGCGGCACTGACAGCATCAACATCCCCAAGGTTGCGACGGGAACCACGACCGGAGAGGTCGCCGACAACGGCGCCGTCCCGTCGCAGGACCTGACCGACACCTACATCTCGGTCCCGGTCCGGACCATCGCCGGCCAGTCCGACGTGGCGATGCAGCTGCTCGACCAGTCGCCGATCGGCTTCGACGAGATCATTTTCGCCGACCTGATCGCCGACTACACCCAGCGAAAGGACACCCGGGCCCTGTCCGGCACGGGCACCGGGCAGCAGTTCCGCGGGATCGACAACGTCGCGAACATCAACACCGTCACGTACACCGACGGATCGCCGACCCTGCCCGAGCTGTACCTCCCGCTGATGCAGGCCATGAGCCAGCTGACCCGGCTGCGCAAGGCGCCCCCGACCGCGATGCTCTGGCAGTCCACTCGTTGGTTCTGGGCGCTCTCCCAGCTCGACACCCAGAACCGGCCGCTGGTCACCCCGTATCCGGCGATGGCGATGAACCCCGAGGCCATCGCGACTGGGCTGGTCACCGAGGGTCCCGTCGGCCAGATCGGCGGTGTGCCGATCATCGTCGATCAGAACATCGCGACGAACCTCGGCGCTGGCGCGAACCAGGACCGCATCTACGCCGTCCGCTCCAGTGACTTCTATTTCTGGGAGTCACCGCTGCGGGCCCGGACCCTGACCGAGGTCCTCTCCGGCACCCTTCAGGTCCGGCTCCAGATCTACGCGTACGGCGCCTTCACCGGCGAACGGTACCCGTCGTCCATTTCCACCATCGACGGCACCGGCCTCATCGCCCCGTCCGGCTTCTGACCCGCCGGCCCGGCCGCCGCGCCCCGCCGGCGGCCGGGCCCGCTCGTCGCCCCCTACGACGGCGCCCTGGCGCCGGAAGGAGTACCGATCATGCCGCTCACCCGAGGCCGCTACGGGGTGCTCAACCCGTCGTGGCTGCTCGCCGGTACGCCGTCCGGCCTGGACCGGCGCAACCTCGACCGGTTCGACTGCGACGCCGACCTGTCCGCGCTGACCACCCAGGTCATGCTGTCCGTCGCGCTGCCGTTGCAGGCCGGCGACACCGTCTCTTCCCTAGCGTTCAAGAGCGGCGGCACCGCCGCGGGTACCCCGACGAACTGGTGGTTCGCCCTCTACGACCCGTCCGGGGCGCTGCTGTCCCAGTCCGCCGACCAGACCTCGGCCGCATGGGCGGCCGACACGACCAAGACCCTCGCCCTCGGCACGGCGCAGCCGATCGGCGCGGCCGGGGTCTACTACGCCGCGATCATGGTCAAGGCCACCACCGTGCCCACGCTCGTCGGGGTCACCCTCGGCCGGGCCGGTCTGTCCACCGGGTTCACGGCGGCCGACAAGGTCCTCGCCCAGACCTCGGGCTCGGGCCTCACGGCGACGGCGCCGGCGACGATCGCCAGCCCGACGGTCGTCGTGTCGGTGCCGCTGGTCGGCGCGTCGTGAACCGCGACACCTACGTGCAGGCGCTGCGGGCCGAACGCGGGTCGATCGCCGGCCGGCCGGGCCGGCTCGCCGACGTCGACGCCGAACTCGAACGGCTCGGCGCTGGCACCCCACCCGAGGCCGAGACGCCCGAAGACGGCCAGGCCCCGGCCGAGACGCCCGAAGGCCAGGGCGCTGGCACCCCACCCGAGGCCGAGACACCCGAGCACGGTCAGACGGCGCGGGAGCGTAGGACCCGCCGGAGCTGAGCCGTGCCGTCCTGGTCCGATCCCTACACCGGCTCCCTGAACAGTTTCACGACCTACGTCGGCGCATTCTCCGTCGTCTCCAACCAGGTCACGTCGACGAACACGGGCGCCTACTCGATCGGCGGCTACCTTTCCGGGAACCTCGGCGGCGACCATTTCGCGCAACTGAAGATCACAGCTCTGGACGCGGCAAATTCGCGGTCAATCGGCCCAGCCACGCGGATGGCCGGTGCCGGCGTCAATGGCTCCAACTACCAGCTGACCTTGGATGCCTCCAGTGGTGGTAGCTGGACCTTCAGTAAGTTCGTTAATTTCTCGTCGCAAATTAACATCGATCAACAATCAATCACCATCAGTCTGCCGATGGTGCTCCGGCTCGAATCAATCGGCGCTACTCACCGGGTTCTCATCGACGGCGTCCTGAAGGGCACCTATCAGGACACCGATGTTCCTGCGGGCACGGCCAATCTCTACTCCGGCCTGTACTCGGTGGACGGCAACAATGTCGTCACCGCCGATGATTTCTACGCCGAGACGATCTATGTGCCGCCGAGGGTCATAGGCGGCTATCGCGCCACCATCTGACGATCAAGGAGTCTCCATGGATCTCGCCAAGGCCCAGGCCGCCACCGCCCGGCTGCGCGCGGACCTGCACGACCAGTTCCCCGAGCCCGAGGCGGCGGCCCGGCTGGAACAGCTCGACGCACACCTCGCCACCGTCGACATGGTGATCGCCCACCTGTTCGACGAGGCCGCCCGCCGGTAGGCCAGCCCGCCGGCCGCCGCCCCCGACATTCCTCGCGACACGAAAGGTTCGATCATGGGTAGGTTCCTGCAGACCGTCGAGAGCCAGGCGGCGCAGCTCGCCGGCACCCCGTCGGGCACGACCTTCAACGGCTATTTCGCCGCGGTCGTCGCCGGCGCCTCGGCGAACTTCAAATTGCGTCGGGTCTCCATCGGTGTGCGCGCCGGCGCCGCGGTGCCGACGAGCCAGCAGATGACGGTGGCGGTCTACCGGCAGACCGTCCGCGCCGTCGGGACCGGTTTCTCGACCGTGACGGGCCTGGCGATGGACCCGCGCGGCGCCGCGACCGCCATCACCGGTGTGGACGTCACCACCGGCACGGCCGCCGGCACCACCGGGCCGACGATCGCGTCCAACCCCCTGGCGAAGCTCACCTTCAACACGCAAAGCGCCTGGGACAAGCCCTGGGAATTCCTCGAAGAGCTGATCTGCGACCAGGGCACGGCCAACGGCCTGGCGTTCGTCAACATCGGCAACGCCCTGCCTGCCTCGCACCTGTTCACCCTCGAAACCGAGTGGGAGGAGTAGGGAGTAGACCGCCACCGGGCGGCATAGGGGCGAGCTAAGGGGGCGGGATGGCGCGGCGCTGGCCACCGCGGGCACGCAGAGGCCGGCTGATCGGGCCGCCCCCCGCCCGCCCGCTCGTCGCCCCACCAGCCATAACCCGCATCCGCCGTCGGCCGCCGGCGCTGCCGCGCCGGGCGGACCGGGTCGAGCCGCCCTGGCTGGTGGCGGCCGTGCCGGCCGCGGTGTGGGTGCCTCCGGTGGCGGGGGCCAGGCGCCGCCCGCCGGCGGCGGCCCGCCGGGCCGGCAGGCTGGTCGGCCCGCCTGTCGGGGTGTCGCAACCCGTCCCGGCCACGGTGACCGGTCCGGATCGGCGGCCGCGGCCATCGATCCGCCCTGTCCGACTGGTCGGCCCGCCTATCGGGGTGTCGCAACCGGTCCCGTCGGTCGTCACGGGGCCGGATCGGCGGCCGCGGCCACCGGCGCGACGGATCCGGCTGGTCGAGCCGCCCTGGACGGTGGCTGTCTCGGTACCCCCGCCGGACTGGGTCGCCGCCCTCGCGGGCGCCCGGCATCGTCCGCCCGCCCTGCCGCGCCGGGCGGGCCGGATCGAGCCGCCGTGGGCGGTGGCGGCCGCGCCGGCCGCGGTGTGGGTGCCTCCGGTGGTGGGGGCCAGGCGCCGCCCGCCGGCGGCGGCCCGCCGGGCCGGCAGGCTGGTCGGCCCGCCTGTCGGGGTGTCGCAACCCGTCCCGCTGCTGGTCGGGCCGGATCGGCGGCCCCGCCCGCCAGTGCAGCGGCCCCGCCTCGTCGAACCACCCTGGACCACTGCCCGCCGGCCTCTGCCGATCGTGGCGACCCGACGGCAGCCGCCCGCGCTGCCCCGCCGGGCCGACCGGATCGAACCGCCGTGGCTGGTCGCGGCCGCGACTATGCCACCGGTCTGGGTGCCGCCGCCCGCCGGCGAGCGGCACCGGCCGCCCGCTCTGGCCCGGCGGGCGGACCGGATCGAACCGCCGTGGGCGGTGGCGGCCGCGCCGGCCGCGGTGTGGGTGCCTCCGGTGGTGGGGGCCAGGCGCCGCCCGCCGGCGGCGGCCCGCCGGGCCGGCAGGCTGGTCGGCCCGCCTGTCGGGGTGTCGCAACCCGTCCCGCTGCTGGTCGGGCCGGATCGGCGGCCCCGCCCGCCAGTGCACCGGCCCCGCCTCGTCGAACCACCCTGGCCGACCTCCGTACCCGTCGCGCCGGTCGCCGGGGCCCACCGGCGGCCGCCCGCCCTGGCCCGGCGGGCAAGCCGCCTGGTCGGCCCGCCGGTCGCGGTACCGCCTCCGCTGCTGGCCCGGGTCATCCGTCCCGCCGGCCAGCGGCCACGGCCCCCCGCCCGGCGGGCCCAGCTCGTCGCGGTCCCGTGGACCAGCACCGTCCCGCCGGCCCCGATCTGGGTGCCGCCGATCGTCGGGGCCCGGCCGCGCCGGCCGCTCCCGCCCCGCCCGGGCCGGGCGCCGGTCCGGATCCCCCCGGCCGCGCCCACCGGGCCGACCGGCCGGATCATCCGCCCGCGCGGCGCCAGGCCCTGGCCATCGCTCCGGCGGCGGCCGCTCGTCGCCCCGCCCGCCGGCGTGGCCGGCCCGCCTCCGGCGGCGCCGCACGTCCGCGCCCGGCCACGTCCGCCCGCCCGGGCGAGCCGGCTGGTCGCGCCCGGGTGGGGCCAGGCCGACGTGATCCCCGCCCCCGGCTACATCGGCACCGCCGACGAGCTGGCCGGTGGGATCACAGTCGCGGACTCGAGCGGCGGGATGGCGATCATCGAGGAAGGGGGCTGGGCATGAGGCGGCGATACGACGTCGGCGACATGGCCCGCGTCACCACCAGCACCACGGACCTGGCGGGCCAGCCCGCCAACCCGACCACCATCACGTTCTGGTGGGCGTCCCCGGACGGCGCGGTTCACCACGGCGACCCGACGCCGGTGTCCACGGGGGTCTACCGGTACGACCTGACCCTCGACCAGCCCGGCACCTGGTCCTACTGGTGGGTCACGACCGGCGCCCTCGTCCTCGCTGGCGGCGGCGTGCTGCACGCCTCACCCGAGCTCATCGCCCTGGCCGACGGGCCGGCCGGCACCGCGACCCCGGCCGCGCTCCTGACCGTCGCCGAAATCCGGGACCACCTCCAGATCAAGACCACGACCTACGACGGCCAGCTCCAGACCTACCTGGACGCCGCCGCCGAGGTTGTCGAGGAGATCGCCGAGGTCGTCATCCCCCGGACGCTATCCGAGTCCTACGACGGGGGAGGGACGACGATCCAGCTCCTGCGGACCCCGGTCCTGGCGGTCGCCAGCGTGACCGAGTACGTCGGGACCGTGCCCTACCCGCTGACCGCGGCCACGTCGCCGGCCGAAGCTGTCGGACCCTACTGCTACCAGCTCGACGGCGGCCGGATCACCCGCCTCGCCGTCGGCATGCCCCAGCCGTTCCCACGCGGACTCGGCACGGTCGCGGTGCTCTACACGGCCGGGCAGACCCAGGTCCCGGCCCGCTACCGGCTGGCCATGGCCGAGCTCGTCGCGCACTGGTGGCGCTGGGGTCAGCAGGGCGCCCGGCCCGCGTTCGGCGACCAGGTCCCGGACATGGCCGCGATGTCGTCCCAGGGCTACGCGATCCCCAACAGGGTCGTGGAGCTGCTGCGGCCCGTCCCGGGTGTCGCATGAGTTGCGACAGGGGTGTCGCAACTCGTCGTGACGGCCCTGACCTGCGGATACGCGGCAGCCGTGGGTCGGTGTCCAGTCCGGCTAAACCCCTGCCGTCTGCCCCCGGGCGTCAGGTGTCGCAACCCCGCGGCCGCTATGTGGCAACCGGGCCGCGGCCTGTCGCGCCGCCGCGCGCGGGTGTCGCAACCTGGCATCGACGTGTCGCAACCGGCCATCTGGGGTGTCGCGGATGACGCAGCCGATCCCCTCCGCCATTCCCCGGGCGATCGACGCGCTGCTCGCCACCGTCGCCCGGGTGACGGCGGCCGCGCCCGACGACTGGCAGGTAATCGACGGCTGGCCCGGCGTCAACCAGCAGACCAACATCATCGCCATCGCGTGGGGCGACGACGCGGTCAAAGCCACCCAGAGCGCGGCCTACGCCGGCAACGGGCGTAGGTGGGAGGACTTCGGGATCGCATGCTTGATCTCGTGCTGGGTCGGCGGCTACGACAACGCCCAGCAGCGCGACGCACGCGAACGGGCGTTCGATCTTCTCGGCCGGCTGACGGCCGAGATCCGGCCCGTCGCCGGAACCCCGGCCGGCTCGACGCTGCCCGACGAGTCCGGCCAGCCCACCGTCCTCTACGGCGAGATCACCGAGGCCCAGTACATCGCCACCGACGGCGAGGACGCGAGCCTCGGCCGGTTCGCGCAGATCACGTTCACCATCACGGCGAAGAAGGTCATCGGATGAAGGTGCGCAACATCGGGCCGGACGCGGTCCTGGTGCCCGAGCTCGGCGGGGCGCGCGTCGACCCGCGCGGCGTCGTAGACATCCCGCCAGAGCGGGCCGAGGGCTACCTGTGCCAGCCGTGGCAGTGGGAGGCCGCCGACGCCGAGGCCCGGGCCGTCGTGGCCGAGCATCTCGATGCCGTCGCCCGGGCGGCCGCCGACGAGGACGCCGAGCCGGTCCAGTCCTGGTGGGATCACCCGCGCATCGCCGAGGTCCAGGCGGCCGGTGGCACCATCGCCAGCCGGCCGAAGCCGCGGCCGGCCAACACCACGGCGAACGAGGAGGGCTAAGCGATGGCCACCGGATCCGGTGTAGCCGGCCAGGTAGGGATGGCGGCCGAGACGACCTATGGCACTTACGTGGCGCCGACGCGGTTCATCGAGTGGGAATCGGCCGAGCCCGACCTCAAGCCGATGCGCTACCAGGGCGGGGGGCTCAACGCCGGCCTGCTGGTCGACCGGGACTCCCGGTTCGTCGAGGTCCAGCGCGAGGGCCAGCTCAAATTGGAAGGCGACGTGTTGGCGCGGGGCTTCGGCCCGGTGCTCAAGCAGATCTTCGGCACGCTGGTCGGGCCGACGCAGCAGGGCAGCACCGCCGCCTACCTCCAGACCCACACCCTGTCCGACCTGGGCGGGGTGATGTCCACCCAACAGATCGGCGTCCCGGACGCCCAGCCCTCGGCGACGGTCCGCCCATACACGTGCCTCGGCTGCAAGGTCACCGAGGCCGAGTTCTCGTGCGAGGCCGGCAAGCAACTCAAACTCAAGATCACGATGGATGTCCGGGACGTCGTCGAAGGCCAGACGCTGGTGGCCGCGACGTTCAGCGCCGCCGGCGAGCAGCCATTCCACTGGGGCGGAATCTCCGTCAAGGCCGCGGCCTCGGCCGGGTCTGAGGCGCTGGTCGATGGCGTGACCAGCTGGTCCCTCAAGATCAGTCGGAAGTTCAAAGACGACAGGTTCTACGCGGGCGGGGCCGGCCTCAAGAGCGAGCCCCTGCTCGCCGACCGGGTCTCGGTCAGCGGCGAGATCGAGGCCGACTACGTCGATAAGACCTTGTGGGCCGACCGGTTCGCCGCAAACTCAGGGTTCGCAATGATCACACAGTTCACCGGTGACCTGATCGCCACCCCCTACAGCGAACAGCTGACGTTCGCCACGCCGCGCTGCCGGCTCACCGGCTCAACGCCCCAGGTCAGCGGGCTCGACACCGTCTCAGGAAAGTTCGGGTTCGACGTGAAGTACGACAACAGCAACCAGCCGATCACCTGCACCTACCAGACCGTCGACACCACCCTGTAGGGAGACGCCTGTGCCCCGCATAGACCTCGGCGGCCAGGACCACGCCGAGCTGCTCGACGTCGACCAGCTCCTCGACAGCCACGTCGAGGGAGTGCTCTCCCTGGTGCAGGCGGACGATCCGGCCATCGCCACGTTCGTCCGGCTGCAGCGTGCGCTGATCGTCCAGATGGTCACCTCCTGGACCCTGGTCGACGTCGACGGCGGCCCGCTGCCCTGCACGCTCGACACGATCTCGGGCCTGCACTGGCGGGTGTCCAAGAAGTTGCGCGGGGCTGTCGCCCCCGCGCTGCACGAGCTGATGTCGGACCTGGAGCCGGACCCAAAATCCGCGCCGTCCTCGTTGGAGTCGGCCTCAACGGGATGACACGGGGGGCGCGCGAGTGCCTCCCCGCCGCCTGGCAGGCCAGCGTGGATCACGACTTCTGGTGGGCCGAGCGGTTCGGGTTCACACCCCAGGAAGTCGACGGGATGCCCGCCCGCCGGGCGATGCGTCTCAAGGCGGCCACGATCGCGATCGACGAGGGCCGCGAGATGGCCCGCCAGGCCGAGGCTGACCGCCGCTCGAGCTGAGGGGGTGACGCCATGGCCGCTGTCTCTCTCGCGTTCCGTCTGCTCGGCATCGAGAGCGGCGCCGAGGCCTCGCTCGATCGACTCTCCGAGCGGGCCGACGGGGTACGCGAGCGGCTCGGCCGGATCGGGACGGCCGGTGTGGCCGCCGGCGGTGTGCTGGCCGGCGGGTTCGCCGCGGCGGTCAGCGACGGGCTGGACATCGAGCCGGCCATCGACCAGATGAACGCCCAGCTGGGCGCGACCGGCCAGAAAGGCAAGGACTACGGCCAGGCGGCCGGGCACCTCTACGCCCAGGCCTACGGCGAGTCCATGGGCGAGGTCACCGACGCTCTGAAGGACGTCGTGACCAACATCGGCGGGATGTCTACGGCCAGCCAGGCCGACCTGGAAGGGGTCGGCGCCTCGGCCTTCAACGTCGCGAAGATCCTGGGCGAGGACGTCGGACCCACGACCGTCGCGGTGGGCCAGATGATCAAGACTGGCATGGCTCGACGTAGTCACCGGTCGTCATCGGGACGAGGACGGGCCCTACGGGCAGGTAGCAGTCTCCGGAGCTGGGCCGGGCACAGCGTGAGTAGGCGAACGCCCCGCCCGTGCCGTTCTTGCGGATCCACGCGCCGTAGTCGGTGGCGGCGCCGGTCGAGTGGTAGGCGCCGGAGACCCAGTACTGGCCGGAGGTCTGCGCGGTGTACCGGCTCGTGTTCGAGCTGGTCGAGTGGCCGCCGTCTGTGTCGACGTCCTCGGTGGGGAAGGTGATCGCGACGTCGGTCGCGTTCGCGATCGACTGCGCGACGGACTGGTGGGCCTGGAACCAGCCGCCAGATTTCGCGGACAGGAACGTGGCCATGTCGGCGAGGGACTGGAGGCTGGCCGCGCCGAGGAGCTGCCCGACGGTGAATCCCGGGATGGTGGGGATCGTGGCCACTCGGCCTCCTGCTCCTGGTCAGTAGATGAGCGCGTTACCCGCGTCGAGATGGCCGTAGGTGGCGGAGTCGAGCTGGAACCCGGTATGCACCCCGGGCACGGCCGAGACCGGGCTCAGGCCGAGGGTCACGGTCCATTTGTTCGCCGACCAGCTGTCGGCGATCCGCTCGACGAAGTAGTCGACGGACGAGGCCGGGGCGAGGGTCGGCAGCTCGGCCAGGGTGATCTTGTCGCCCTGCTCCAGCAGGAGCGTTTGGACGACCAGCGGGGCCGTGCTCGCCGTGTGCAGGGCCAGGGAGATCTGGGCGACGCGGACGTCGGGCGAGGAGTAGCGCAGCGCCTGGTATTCGGCGGCGGCGGCGACCTCGGTGTCCGAGGCGACGGACATGGTCGTCGACGACGGCGGCGCGGCCCGGCCGTAACGGTCGATGGAGGCGGGGACGGTGATGGTGACGGTGGCGCCGAGCGTCCGGGCGATGGTGATGACGTTGCGGATCCTGGCGTCATCGAGAACCGGGCTGTAGTCCTCCTCGGCGGCGGTGCCCGCGCTGCCCGCGAAGGTGGCCACGGTCGCGGCGTTGATACGCCGGCGCCGGTTCTGCATCGTGACCTTGCCGGCAGCGTCCATCAGGACGACGGCGTTGCCCTGGGCGGCGACCTGCTGGATTAGCGTGAGGGGATTGGTCGGCGCCCATTCGCGCAGGAGCAGCATCGTGAGGCCGACATCAATGCGGGTGTCCTCGTCCGGCCAGCCCGCCAGATGTAGCACACCGCCGACCCGGTTGCCTTCGGTTTCGGCGAAACCACCGATGCCGACAGTGCGTTCGGCCCGGGCCCGAGTATCACTGACCAGCGACGGCCAGAACGCGAGATTCCCCATCAGGACCTTGGCCGGGAATGTCGCCTCGCGGGTCAGCGTCTGCCAGGCCGCGCCTATGAATGCCGCGTCGGGCTGGACTCCGAAACTGAACGGGCTGGCCGTGCAGGCATAGGAGGTGTCTTCCTCGGCGTCCGGGACGAACAGGCGCACGGTCCCGAATGGGCCCGCGGCCGGGTTGTAGGAGACCCAGTACAGCCAGGAGCCCGAGCCCTCATAGTGGAAAAAACTGGTGATGCAGGTCTCGGACGCGGTCTTGATGACGATACGGCCGGCAGTCGACACCTCGATCTGGAAACCAGTCAGCGAATTGTTATTGGACGCCTTGCCGGAGCGGTACAGGATGCCCGTCCAGGTCGGCACGGTCGGGCCTATGTCGAGCCAGAACCCGAATGTCCACGGTGTCGAGGAGGTCGGGTAGGTGGCGGGGAGCGCGGAGAGGTCGAGGACGTCCGCCGGGCCGCCGGTGGCCAGCGTCGCGGCGGTGTTGAAGTTGAGCGCCTTGGCGTCGTTGTCGGCGGTGTGTCCGGTCGTCGCGGTGAGGGTCATCAGCACCGGGCCGGCGCCGAACGTGCTGCCGCCGGGGCCGTACTTCGTGGTGAGCATCGGCGCTGTCCCGCCGGCGCCGGCGATGTTGCCGGCCGAGGTGGAGCCCTGGGCCTCGTCGAGCGGGAGGTAGGTCGCGGGCTGGTCCAGGAGGACGACCTCGGCCCGGTAGGGCGGCGGCATCGTCGGTCGGGCGAGCGCGCGGAACGCGTCCGCGCAGACCATGCTGACCTCGGACCAGGCCACGCCAGCGAGGCTCTGGCTGTAGCCGGTCGTGTAGCCCGTCCATCGGTGGTAGAGCGTGCCGGCGACGTCGGCCAGGAGCACGACCCGGCGCCCCGGCACGACGTTGCCGGTGTAGGGCGCGCCCGGGGAGGCCGCGCCCGTGGTGAGTTTCCCGTCGTGGTTGCCGAGGACGAACGTCGCCTGGCTGGCCTGGACGGTGTCGAGCTCGTCCGAGCGGCCGGCCGATGTCGACAACGACAGGAGCCGCCCGGTCTCCTCGGTCCCGAGGTCGTCACCGGTGACCGTGTCCGAGTAGTGGAGCTCGCCGGCGACGACGCCCGGGTAGGAGAGGGTCAGGATCGGGAACGATGCGCCGGCCGGGGCGACGGCGACCAGGAGGAGCTCGAGCCAGCGCCCGGCGACCTCGGTCAGGCTCGCCGAGGCGGTCCCGGCCGACGAGCCGCCGCCCGCCGTCCGGAAGTCCACGGACATCGTGGCGACCCGCGCTGTGGTGTCCGGGCGGAGGTAGGCACACCACAGGTAGGTGCGCCCGGCGACCGTGTCGCCGGCCTGCCCGGTCCAGCTCGCGCTGGCCGTGCCCGTAGTGCTGGTCCGGGCGACGGCCTGGGAGCGCTCCCCGGCGTGGCTCACCGCGGTCGTCAGGAAACCTGTCGTCCCGGCCGGAGAGGTCCAGGAGTTGCTGTTCTCCATCGTGCTGTCGACACCGGAGATCATCCCGACGCCGGCCGTCGCCTGGTCCCGGTCCCACAGCACGAACAGCCGCGGGGTGGCGAGGGCGGCCATCAGGCGATCCTGATGTTCGTACCGGGAATGACCCCGCCGTTGGTGACGCCGTGCCGGTGCAGCGCATCCACGATGTGGCCGATCAGGTCATCCGCGATCCCTCTGGCGGTCGAGACGGCGCCCATCACGGTGACCGGGACGGTGATGGTCACGTCGCCGGCCGGCTCCTGGCCCCGGGGGCGGGGCAGCGGAGTCACGGCCGCGCCGCGCGGCAGCTGGAGCAGCTCGGGCCCGCGCTCGCCGACCACCGCCATACCCGCACCGGTAATCAGCCCGCCTTGGGCGAGCAGCGGCACCGACGGGATATGCCACGATTTCCCGCCCAGCCCGGGCACCCAGTGCGGTACGGTGAAACCGACTTTCGCGACCGAGTTATTCCAGCCGCGGGCGACGGCATTAAACCCCGCCTTAAATGGCCCGTAAATGATGTTTCCGAGGCCGGAAAGCGCCGAGGTTAGTTTACCCGGGACCCCCTTGATGAAATTGAACACATCGGACACGCCGTTTTTAATGCTGGACCAGTGCTTGGCAATCTGCACAGCGGCCACGCCGATCGGGCCACCTAGAATTTCGATCAATAGCGGCCAGTGCTGACGCAGGAATCCCAGCACGAAATTCACGGCCGCGCTTATCCCATTCTTGATGTCGTCCCAGTATTTGATCACCAGGAAGACCGCGGCCGCCACGGCGGCCACGGCTATGGCGATCGGGGCGACCGAGAGCAGCCAGGCCGCGGCGACCTGGGCCCCGGCTATCAGCGCGGTCGCGCCGGTCGCGATCCACCGCAGCCCAGTCATCGTCAACGCACCCAGCTGCGTGGCGCCCGCGGTGACCGAGCCAGCCGAGCTCACCGCCCAGGCCGCGACCTGCGACGCGGCCGACATCGTCGCCTGGACACCCAGCGCGATCAGCGCGGGCAGCAGGAGCGTCGTGATGACACCCGCGATGATGGCCACTGGTACCCGGTTCTGGTCGACCCAGCGGCCGAACGCCGCGACGTCGTCGCCGGCGGTGCGCAGGAAGGCACCCATCTTGGACAGGGCGGGGCCGAAATCGGTCGCGAGGACTCCGGTCAGCCGGGTGATCGACGGGATGACCGAATTACCCAGCAAATTGACCAGCGTCATTTCGGCCTGGCGTTTGAACTCGGTCAGATTGGTCTTTGCATTGTCATTCAACGTCTTTCCGGCGCGGGCAGCGGCGCCGTCGACCTGGCCCAGTGAACCGACCGCGCCGGACACGTCCAGCGACTTGAATGCCCCGCCGAGGTCCTCCCATTGGGTACCGAAAAGCTCGGTTCCGGCGGTGTTCCGGGCGATAGGGTCCTTCATGGCATTCAGTTTGTCGATCACAGTGTCGAGGGCCTGTTTCGCGGCCGGGCCACCCTTGCTGATCTGAGCGGACATGGTCGAGGCACTCAGCCCGATTTTCTTGAATCCGTCGGCCGTCGACGTCGACCCGTCGATCGCCGGGACAGCGACCAGGCGGACGAGCGCGGCCGAGCAGACCGCGGCCGACCGCCGCGCCGACCTGCAGGTGCTACGGGCCACGATCCAGGAATTGCGCGCCGAGAACGCGCGCGAGCGAGACGACCACGCCGCCGAGGTAGCGCAACTGCGCGCCCGTATCGCGACCCTGGAGGGGCGATGACCCGGCTGTCCGTCGGCGGGATGCGGATCGCAATCACCGTTGCGACGGTGCTGTCCCTGCTGGCCTTCGGCGTGAGCTGGTGGACGTTCGAGACCCGCGCGTCGATCGCTGACGCCCGCTCGGCCCGGGCCGTCGCCGGCGTCGACCAGCTCGTCGAGCGCCTCGCCGCCCAGCAGCAGGCCGACCGGGAGTCGGACTGCCGCATCCTCAACATCGGCCGGCTCAAGCCCAGCGACCCCCGGCCCACAACCGCCCTCGGCCGGGCCCGGGCCAATGAGTACGAGCGGGAGTACCGGGCCCGCGGCTGCCCGCCGTGACCTCGCCCCGACCGCCCTCACCCTGGCTGGCCACCGCCGTCTGGATGGCCCTCACCGTCGCACTGGTCCTCCTGCTCACGAGATGAGGGATGCCGTGGACCACGACGAGCTGGCACGCACCCAGCCCATACCCCGGCGCGGCAGCCTCGCCGCGCTCGCCGCGACCCTGCCCGATGACTACCTCTGGTACCCAGGCGCCGACCGCGAGCCGCTGAGCGTGAACATCGGCGGCGAGCTCCGCGCCACCCGGGGTCTGGTCCTCCACGTCCAGCAGGGCAAGGGCGACCTGTTCGGCTGGTTCTCCCGCGCCAGCGCCCAGGTCTCAGCCCACTTCTGGGTCAGCAAGACCGGCCGGGTCGTCCAATACATCCCCACCGTCCGCGAGGCATGGGCCCAGCGTTCCGGGAACGACGCATGGCTCTCGGCCGAGACCGAGGGCTACGACCACGAGCCCCTCACCGACGAGCAGATCACCGCGCTGCGCGGCATCTACACCTGGGGCGCCGCCCGCCACGGCTGGCCCTGGACGCTCGCGGACAGCACCACCAGCCGCGGCCTCGGCTGGCACGGCATGGGCGGGCGGGACTGGGGCAACCACCCCGGCTGCCCGGGCGAGCTCCGCAAGGCCCAACGCATCCAGATCATCGCGACCGCCCCGGAGGACGACGTGACCGAACAAGACAAGGTCGACATCGCGAACAAGGTCCTGACCCTGCTACGCGATCAGGTGTTCTCCGTCCAGCCCGCCATCCGGCAGGGCAACGCCGGCCAGGTCCTCGGCGCCACCTACAACAAGGTCGGCGCGCTCCAGACCACGGTGGCCGACCTCGGCGGCGTCGTGAGCGCAACCCAGGCCGTCGTAGCCGGCATCGCCGAGGCGGTCGCGGCCGCTGTCCCCGCGCACGGGCCCGGCCTGCGCGAGGCCGCCGCGCGGCTGCGCCAGCTGCCCCGCCCGGTCGACGTCGCCCTGGGCGCCATCGCCGCGATCGACGACACGACCGACCTCGCCGCGCTCGCGGCCGAGGTCCACCACCGGGCCAGCATCCTGCCGGTCCCGTCCCCCATCACGATCACGGAGCCCCAATGATCCGAGACCTGGCCGAACGCGCCGGCCGCGCGTTCCTGGCCGCGTTCCTCGCCGCCCTGGCCGTCGCCGTCCCGGCCACCGACCTGAGCACCGCCCGGGCCGCGCTACTCGGCGCGTTCGCCGCCGGCGTGTCCGCCGCCCTGAGCCTCATCGCCGGCGCCGGCATCGTCGGCGCCCGCGGCAGCGCGTCGCTCGACCCCCGCAACTTCGGCACCATCCGGAGCCTCAACCGATGATCTGACCGACCTGGAGCAGATGCTCGAGCACCACGGGCCCGGCCACCCCCATAGGGGGCGGCCGGGCCCGCTTCGCCGTGTTCTGGTCGGGGCTTGGTCAGAGTCGATGGCGGCTGGTCGCCGTGACGACCGCGGCGCCCGCATCCCCGGGATCCGGGTAGACCTTGGGCGGCAGGCTGACGGGGCGGTGGACGTCGCCGTCGAGGCGCCACGCGGTCCAGCCGCCCACGGCGGGCCGGATCTCGCCGAGCCGCCGGCCGTGTTGATGGACGGCTCGTGTGCCGTCGTTCCTATCGGTCAGATCGAACAGGCCAGCCCGCCCGCGGTAAAGCCTCTCCGACATCTCGGCCTTCCACTGCTCCGCCCCGTTCCGATCGCTTCTGTGACGGGGGTGTCACCCTAACCCGTCCGTGGTCCTGTTTACAGGGAAAATGACTGGTCCTAAGCACAGTGTCATTGTCCGCCCCGTGTCTCCGCCCGGCCCCGACGAGGACTGGATCCGTCGATCCGACCTGGACGACCTGGTCGACATCGACGAGCTGCGCGACCTGCTCGGTCGCGGCTCGCGTCGGCGTGAACGAGTCGCCCGCTCGTATGCCGACTCGATCAGCCGCCAGTACGACTTCCCGCGCCCGCTGATCACCCACAAGCGGGTTCGGCTGTGGCTGCGGGCGCCGGTCATCGACTGGATGGATCAGAACCGGCCGGGCTGGCGGGACCCGATCTGAAGGGACTGTCCGCCTGGCGCTCGGGCGGAGTCCACCGACCGTCCGGCCCTCGGTGCGGGTACATCGCCCGCCCGATCTCGGCGCGCGTCAACGAGTCCGGCGTTTGGACGGGGGCGACGACCCACCCCTGCCGGGACGCGGCCCAGGCCAGGGCCGCCTCACGAGACGGGCACAACTTGACGGTCAGCGTGTCGTCCCGGCGGACCGCCGCCCACAGGAACGGCTCGTCGTCGCTGGTCACCTCGGCGGGTCGTACACGAGTCGGACGCCATCAGCCAGGCTCGACCCGATCGGGGCGTAGAGCATCAGGATGCCGCTGATGTCGTTCGCCGGCGTACCGGGCGCAATGTCGATCTGGACGCGACCGTCGGTGAGACCGGTGACGGTATGGTGATCGCCCTTGATCACCTCTCCGGCCTTGACAGCCAGCCGGCCCCCGGGCCTTCTCGGGGTCCGCGTGGGTGGCTCGCTCATGGTTGGTGATCCTTCATGGTCGTTGGTGGGGGATGGAGCGCTCGCCCCGGCGTCCAGCTCCGGTCCTCGTGCCGCGTGAGGGCGGAGCTGGACGCGGGGTGCCGCCCGGGTCCCTCGTCCAGCCGGGGGGTACCGGCGGGACCCGGGCGGCGTGGTGCCCAGCCCGGACGGGCGCGGGCGTTCTCGCCATCGCGCGGTCCGGGGATTCGAGGGGCACCGGGTTGCCCCCGTCTCGCCACGCCGGAACGCTGGAGCGTCCCGGCGCCGCGGGGCGAGACGGGGGCGTCCCCCAACCCCGGCCGGCGTCGGAGGTGCGCCGACGTCCGGCCGTGGGCGGGTGGGGGCGGTGCCGGGAGCGCTTCCGCACCGGCACCGGCTTGTGGTCTACGCCCCGAAGGCATCCAGGTTGAGCGGTGGCCCCTCGGCCCTCGTCCCGCCCTCGCCGCCGGTCTCCCGGATCATCTGGGCGCGCAGCGCGTCCATCGGGATCCGGGCCGGCTCGCCGAGCTCGGAGCCGAACCGGAAATGGGCGACGACCAGGTCGGGCCCGTGCTGGAGCTGGTACATCCGCGCCTGGTCCTCGGAGCCGAAGAACTTCCCGAGGACCAGGGGCATCCCGTCCTCGGTGGTCGGCACGATCAGGACGAACAGATCCGGCTCGATCCCGGAGTCGGGCGCCGACTCCGATCCCCGGATCGCGCCTTCCAGAGTGACGGTCACCCCTCGTAGCCCTCGAAGGTGGCCGCCGGTTCCGCCGGCTCGTCCTCCGCGGGCCCCTCGTCCTCCGTTCCGGCCGGCTGCTCGTCGGCCACGGCCGGCGCCTCCGTGGCGGCCGGCTGCTCCTCCGCCAGCGGGTCGGCGCCGTCCGCGTCGTCCAGTCCGGTCCTGCTCTCGAGGGTCTGCGTCATTCCCCGTTGTCCTTCCTGCTTCGTGGCCGGTCCGCTACCGTGCCGACAGGAAGTGATAGTGGCCATAGGTCCTGTGAACTCGCCAGTGTGTGGCGGTAGTTACACCTCAGTTACACCACGGCGGAAAGGAACACGACGTGAACGGGGAGACTCCCGCGCAGCAGTTCGGCCAGCGGGTACGGGAGCTCAGGACGGCGGTCGATCCTCACCTTGACCAAGGGCGCCTGGCCGATGCGGTCGGATATAGCCGGGAGTACATCTGCCAGATTGAACGAGGCAAGAAGCTTCCCTCAGCCGACGTGGCGAGGAAACTGGACGAGAAGCTCGGAGCCGGCGGCGACCTCATGGCGTCCTGGCGAACCATGTGGCTGAGGAAACAGGCCGAGCGGGTGGGTCGCGGCGGAGATGCGGAGGTCGCGGTGCAGGTAGACAGGCGGCAATTCGGCGAACTGTCACTCGGCGCGCTCGCAGCCGCTGCCGCGACAACGAGCGAGACGATCGCCCGTGCCAACACGACAGCGCTCAAGGTCGACGACCTTGAGGAGGAACAGACCGAGATTTTCGGCCTACTGCACAGCACGCCCCACGACGAACTCCTGCCCCGTGTAGCCGGCGACTGGAGGACCGTCGAGGGCTACCTCGAGACACGCCTGACCTTCGCTGTGCACGGCCGGCTTACCCTCCTGGCAGGCCACTTCGCCCGGGCGTTGGCGACGCTCGGCCGGATGGCAGGCAATCGGCAGATGGCCAGGAAGTTCGCGATCCTCGCAAGCCAGCACGCCGACGACACCGGCGACCCCCTTCTGATCGGCGCCGTCGCTCTGCTGCGCAGCCGAATCGCACTGGACGCGGGCCAGTTCTCGAAGGCCGCCGACATCGCCGGCCGGGGCCGCCTTGCCGCGCACCCCGGCCAGCGAGCCCGCATGGCCGCCTACCAGGCCGAGGCGCTCGCGGCGGCGGGCCGGATGGTTGAAGCGCGCGACGCCCTGGCCGCCATGCGCGCGGCCATGCCCGAGGCCATCTGCTCATCGGCACCAGCGCTCATCTCGTGGAACGAAGCCGAAGAAGCGCTCTACGGATCGATGACCTTGGTGCATTTGTCGGCCGGGATCGAGGCCGAACGCCTCGCGCTCCGGGCCGCCGACGAGTACGTCGATGACGACGAGGGCGTCGGGCTGGCGCACGTCACCGCCGCCCGGGCGCTAATCATCCGGGATCATCCCGACCCTGGTGCCGCCGTGCGTGAAGCCCGCGCCACCCTCGACGTCATCAGCCGCGTGCCCAACGCCGCGATTTCCAGACGGCTCGCGACGATCCGCAGTGAGTTGACCCAGCGCTGGGAGAAGGTGCCCGAGGTAGGGGCCTTCGATCAGGAGTTCGCGGCGGCCAGCGCCTGACCGGTCCCGCGCAGCCGACAAGCCGCGCGGACACTCCGCGCGGCTACGGCCGAACCTCTCCGAAGTTAGACCCGGTACGCCGCCAGCTCCCCGAGCCAGACCGCGCCGGCTACCGCGAGGGTGAGTAGGGCGATGACGACGAGGGCCAGGAGCACGACCCGGCCCCACGGCCAGCGCCGCGCCGGTCGCCGTTCGGCCAGCTCATCCCCGAGGACGTCCGTCGCCGCCCACAGCTGGGCGCCGGGCAGGATCGGCAGCCAAGCGGGCCGCTCGCGGGTCATGCCCTGGTCCTCTCGGCCTCCGCGAGTGGGGCGAGAGCCTCGTCGCTGTAGGCCCCGGTGGTGCAGCAGATCGCGCACTGGTGATCGGCGCCGCCCTCGTGGCAGGCGTTAACGCAGGCCACGCAGGCAATCCGGTTGAAGGCGCCCCGCATGGAGCCTGGCCGGCGCCGGCACCGCACGCACATCGCCGCGTCCTGCGCCGACGAGGCCGCCGCGACGGGCTTGTCGAGGCCGAGCGCGGCCCGGGTGCCCTCGATGGACAGCTCTACGTTGCCAGTCTCGATCCCGATGCGGACGCCGTCTCGGACGATCGAGACGGTCGCGTAGGCCTCGCGCTCGCTGTGCGAGCGGACCCTCGGCTCGACGCCCAGGATGCTGGCGATAGCGCGGAGGTCCGCCAGCTTCACCACGCCGCGCTCCCGCTTGTCAGAGGTCAGCGAGCCCTTCAGGACGAGCCGCACGTCCCCGACCATGGACGAGCTGATCAGCTCGCCCGCGCATCGCCACGCGTCGAGCTTGCAGCCGAACGGCTCACCTATCGCGGTCTCCAGCTCGTCGACGAGCGCGAGCGCGGTCCGATAGGCGGCGGCCAGACTCGGCCGGGAGGCTGTCTGCTCGGCGGGGGGCTCCAGCAGCGGGGCGCCGGGTCCGGGCTGGGTGAGGACGCGCCGCGCGTCCTCCGTCGCGATCCGCATGATCCCGGTACTGATATGGATCTTCACACCGTCGCGGACTACCTCGACCACGCCGATCGGCCCGATAGGGTGATCCTCGAAAGTCGGTTCGATACCGAGCCATCCGGCCAGCGACCGCAGGCCACCCAACATCCAGGTGTAGTCATCGCGGCCGAGGTCGCCGGTCATACCGCCCAGGTCGATGGCCACGTCGCTGAAGCTCGCTTGGATGCCGAGGCCGGGCCGCCCGGTGTACCTGTAGGCGTCGAGGCTGTAGCCCACGAGCTCACCCGTCGCCGCCTCATGCTCGTCCATCAGGGCGAGCGCGGCCGCGTACGCCTCCTGCAGGGTCGGGCGCCGCCGGTCGGCGTCGGCGGCGGCCGCGGCGCGCCGGGCCGCACGCCCCGCATCGGCCCGGGCGGCTTGGACCTGGCCGAGCTCGGCGAGCGCCTGGGCGACGAGCTCGTCGACCCGGGCCGGATCGTCGGCGTGCGCGGCCGCCTCGAACGCGGCCCGGCCGGCCTCGTGCAGCTGGGTCCGGATGCCGGCGGTCTCGGGGCGCTCGTCCCGGACCACGATCGCCACCGGGTTCGGGTGGTCCTCCGGTCGCATCACCTGATCGGTCATCGCCAGGACCGCCAGCGGCTGCAGCCGCCCGGGCAGGTTGGTCGCCTTCCGCCGCATCGGCCGGTAGCCTCCGGCGCCGTCGGGCGTCATGCCGATCGCGCCGGCGACCTCGGCCGACACCGGGATCACCAGGCGGACGCCGCCACGCTCGGGCAGCAGCCACGGCGCGGCGGCACCCGGCGCCTGGTCCGCCGACCAGACGATCCGGGCGAACGGGAGGAGATCGGCCCCGGTGATCCTCTGGCCGGTCACAGGGCACCGGCCGGGGCGAGCGCGCGGGCGTAACGGGCCTCGCGGCGGGCGGCGCCCTGGCGCAACCTCGCCGCGAAGGCCTGGGCCTGGTTCCAGTCGTGGAAGGCGGTCCGGATGCCGTTGGCGTTGGTGACGGCGTAGCGGCCGCCAGCGATTTTCGTCGCCGTGTAGGTCATGATCACTCCCCGGGCGCCTCTGGGGCGCATAGCGTGCCGAGCGTGTGCTCCGCCGCAGGTAGGAGCCGGTTGTCCATGACGTCTGGTCCAACGCCGACATCTCCGACGAGATCATGGAGCTCGTCTCGGCGTAGCCGATCGCTGTGCCGCCCGCCCGGATTCCGGGCGTTCCCGGCGAGTTCCGGCGTGTCGCCCCGGGGCTGTCGCCCCGGTGTACTAGTCTCGAACATGAGTTCATGACAGTGTGCGCGCCGGCCTGGGCACAGCGATCCGGGCCAGGCGGATGACAACAGCCGGGAGGGTCGGGTGCGGGTGCTCGGCGTCGATCCAGGACTGACCCGTTGCGGCGTCGGCGTGGTGGACGGTGAACCGGGGCGGGGCGCGGCGCTGGTCGAGGTCGGCGTGCTGCGGACGCCGACCGCTGAACCGGTGGCGGCTCGCCTGACCGCGCTCGAACAGGGCGTGAACGACTGGATCGACCGCCACCAGCCGGACGCGGTGGCCGTCGAACGGGTCTTCAGCCAGGCCAACGTGCGCACCGTGATGGGTACCGCGCAGGCGGGCGCGGTGGCCATCGTCGCCGCCGCGCGGCGGGGCCTGCCCGTGGCGCTGTACACGCCCAGTGAGGTCAAGGCGGCTGTCTCGGGCAGCGGGCGGGCCGACAAGCACCAGGTGACGTTCATGGTCACCCGGCTGCTCGCGTTACCGGAGCCGCCGAAGCCGGCCGACGCGGCCGACGCGCTCGCCCTGGCCCTGTGTCACCTGTGGCGCGGCCCGGCGCTGGCGCGCCTGACCGCGGCGCGGGGGGCGGGCCGTGGCTCGCGGCCTCGCGTTGGCGGGGCTTCCGGCGGTGGCGCGTCCGGTCGAGACGCTCCCGGCGGCGGGGCGTCCGGCGGCGCCTTGCCCGGTGCCGGCGTAGCGGGCGGCGCGGTGTCGGGTGGCGGGGTAGCGGGCGGCGCGGTGTCGGATGGCGCGGTGTCGGGTGGCGCGGTGTCGGGTGGCACGGTGTCGGGTGGCGCCGGCTCCGCCGGCGTCCGCTCCGGCGACGTGCTTCCCTTCGGCCGGCCGGCGGTGGGCCGGTGATCGTGTCGCTGGCGGGTTCGGTCGCGGCGCTCGCGCCCGAGGCGGCGGTGGTCGAGGTCGGTGGTGTCGGGCTTCGGGTGCTCTGCACGCCCGCGACGCTGGCCGGCTTACGGGTGGGGGAGTCGGCCCGGCTGGCCACCAGCCTCGTCGTCCGGGAGACCGAGCTGACCATCTACGGGTTCGCCGACGCCGACGAGCGGGACGTCTTCGAGATCCTGCAGGCGGCGGGCGGCGTCGGTCCCAAACTTGCGCAGGCCATTCTCGGGATGTACTCGCCGGACGCCATCCGGCGCATCGTCGCCGGGGACGACCTGAGCGCGCTGACCAAGGTGCCGGGCATCGGGCGCAAGGGAGCCCAGCGGATCATCCTCGACCTCGCCGGTCGGCTGGCCCCACCCGCCGTCGACGGGCCGGTGACCGCCCCCGCTCCGGTGGCCGGCGCCCTGGAGCCGATCGCCCAGCAGGTCGCGACCGCCCTGGTCGGCCTGGGCTACAGCGCGCGTGAGGCCGACGACGCCGTCACGGCGGCCACCGCGTCCGCTCCCGAGGCGAGCACCGACCCGGGAGCGTTGCTGCGGGCCTGCCTGGCCGCGCTGCGCCCCGGCAGGTAGCGGGCGGCGCGAGGCAGAGGCAACGGACGGCAGGCAGGCGACAGGTAGCGGGCGAGTAGAGCGGCCGGGAGGCTGGGCCGCCCGAGGACCGCGCCGAGCGAGGGAGGAAGCTGCACCGCAATGGACGAACAGCTGATCTCGCCGGTCGCGACGGCCGAGGAGCGCGCCTTCGAAGCGGGCCTGCGTCCCGGTTCCATCGACGACTTCATCGGCCAGGAGAAGGTCCGCGAGCAGATCGTCATCCTGGTCGACGGAGCGCGCCGCCGCGGTCGGCCGCCCGATCACATCCTGCTGTCCGGGCCGCCCGGGCTGGGCAAGACGTCGCTCGCGATGATCATCTCGCGGGAGCTCGGCGTGCCGCTGCGGATGACGTCTGGCCCAGCGATCGAACGGGCCGGCGACCTGGTCGCCATCCTCACCGCGCTCACCCCGGGCGAGGTGCTCTTCCTCGACGAGATCCACCGGATCGCGCGCCCGGCCGAGGAGCTTCTCTACGCCGCCATGGAGGATTTCCGGGTCGACGTCGTGCTCGGCAAGGGCCCCGGCGCGACCGCGATCCCGCTGGAGATCGCGCCGTTCACCCTTGTCGGCGCGACGACCCGCTCCGGCCTGCTGACGGCGCCGCTGCGGGACCGGTTCGGCTTCACCGCCCACCTGGACTTCTACGACACCGCCGAGCTCAGCCGCGTCCTGGTCCGCTCGGCCGGCCTGCTCGACGTGCGCCTGACCCCGGACGGCGCCTGGGAGGTAGCCGGCCGCTCCCGCGGCACGCCCCGGATCGCCAACCGGCTGCTGCGCCGGGTCCGTGACTACGCCGAGGTCCGCGCCGACGGCGTGGTCACCCTGGAGGTGGCCCAGGCCGCCCTGCGGGTCTACGACGTGGACGGGCTCGGCCTCGACCGGCTCGACCGAGCGGTACTGGACGTCCTCGTCCGCCGCTTCGGCGGCGGGCCGGTGGGCCTGCGGACGCTGGCCGTGGCGGTCGGGGAGGAGGCCGACACAGTCGAGGAGGTCTCCGAACCGTTCCTCGTCCGGGCCGGGCTGATCGCCCGTACGCCGCGAGGGCGGGTCGCCACCCCGGCCGCCTTCAGCCACATCGGGCTCGACCCGAACGCGGCCACGCTGGTCCGTTCCCCGATCTTCCCGAGTGGGGACCTGTTCGACGACGGGGCCTCCGGCCCGGGGCCGGCCTGAGCAAACCCGGAGGTTCCGGCCAACCCGGGCGCCACGACCGGTTGGGGGAACTGTGCGCCGTCCCGCCTCGTCGAGGCGGAGGAGGCCGCCGCGCCGCCTCGGACCCAGCCCGCGGCGGTCCGGGGCGGCCGCGGTACGTACGATCGGCCGCACACGAATAAGGAGCAATGGACGTGCGGGAATACTTGGCTGCCGCCACAGCGGCCGGCAGCGGCGGTTCGTCGATCGGATCGCTGCTGCCGATTCTGATCATCCTGGCGGCGGTCGTCTTCTTCATCAGCTCGCAACGGCGGCGTCAGCGGGCCCAGCAGGACGTGCGTTCGCGCGTCGAGCCGGGCCAGGAAGTCATCACCACCGCCGGTCTGTACGCGACCGTCGTCGAGGTGGACGGCGGTGACGTGCTCCTGGAGATCGCTCCCGGCATCGTCTGCCGCTTCGTGCAGGGCGCGATCGCCCGCGTGGTGCCGGCGGCCGAGCACGCCGATCACGCCGATCACGATCATGGTCATGACCACGACGGCCACGATCACGACGGCCATGATCATGAAGATCGCGCGCACGCGGAGCACGCCGAGCACGACGGTCCCAGCGGCGAGCCGGGCGCGAGCGCCGGCACGGCCGAGGGGGCCGGCGGCCCGGCGCCCGGGGCGGCCAAGGCCACGCCGAGCAGCGCCAACGGATCCGGTCCGGCCGACCCGCCCGCGGTCGGTGGCGACCGGGTGGAAATACTGAAGAAGCCGGGCGAGTCCGGGACCGGACGGTCCTGACCGTCCAGCCGGGGATTCAGGGGCACATCCGGGCCCGGTGATCGGTCGGCGTGACCGCCGGGGCACCGGAACGCACCGACGGTGACGCTCGTTCCGATACGTTGAGCCTCGCCCCGTCGTTCGGTCGGCCAGGCGCCGTCCGTGGCCGCTGGCGTGGTCCGGCGGCCGGCGCGAGCCTGATGGTCCGTGGCCGGGTCTCGGTACCCGGGTCCGAACCGTCTGAGTACGACTGCGCGACACTCGCGTGTGGAGGAAGGGACATCCGTTGGCACGAGGGTCTACCAGGTCGCGGGCTTCTCGGCCGGTCTGGGCCCGGCTCGGGGTCCTGGCTGGCCTGCTGGTCATCCTGTACGGGATCATGACACTGACGGGGACGCTGACGCCCCGGCTCGGCCTTGATCTCCAGGGCGGGACGAGCGTGATCCTGACTCCCAAGTCGACCGAGAAGGGCAAGAAGGTCGACAGCGGGGCGATCAACCAGGCCGTCGACATCATCCGCCAGCGGGTCAACGGCCTCGGCGTCGCCGAGGCCGAGGTGCAGCGGGCCGGTAACACGATCGACATCTCGGTGCCGGGCAAGGGCCGCAACGACGTGGTCGACCTGGTCGGTCAGACGGCCGAGCTGCGCTTCCGGCAGGTCTACCAGACGTCCGCCGCCACCCCGGCAACGCTGCCGTCGGCCACCGGTGCCCCGGCTACCGGTGCCTCGGCTACCGGTGCCCCGGCCACCGGCGCGCCGGCCAGTCCCGCCACCTCGGCGCCGGCCGCCGGTGGGAGCACCCTCGCGCCGTCCGGCGGGGCGGTGCCCAGCGCGGCCGCGACGCACGGCGACGCCGTGGCGTCCGGCCTGCTCGCCGCGGGAACCCCGGCCGCCAGCGCCCCCGCGGCCACCGCCCCGGCGACCCCGACGCCGTCCCCAGCCCCGCCGGCCAGCGCGAGCGGCGCCGCCTCGGCGGCGACACCCCCGGCCTCGGTCCTCAGCGCGTACGCGAGCCTGACCTGCTCGCCGTCGGATGTGCGGACCGCCTCCGGCGCGACGGACAAGTCCAGCGACTGGATCGTCGCCTGTGACCGCACCGGCACCACCAAGTACATCCTGATGCCGGCCTCGGTGGTCGGAACCGACGTGAAGACCGCGTCGGCCGGTCTCGCCTCCGCCGGCGGCACCACCCAGATCACCACCGGCGAGTGGGTGGTGAACGTGAGCTTCACCGGCTCCGGCCAGGCGAAGTTCACCAAGCTCACCGAGAACACCGTCGGCAAGGCGGTGGCCATCGTCCTGGACGGCGTGGTGCAGTCGGCGCCGGTCACCAACGAGCGCATCGCCGGGGACGCGCAGATCTCCGGCAACTTCAGCCAGTCCGACGCCAGCGACCTGGCCAACGTCCTGCGCTACGGCGCGCTCCCGCTGGCCTTCGAGAAGTCCCAGGCCGAGTCGATCTCGCCGACCCTGGGCCGGGACTCGCTGCACGGCGGCCTGCTGGCCGGGGCCATCGGGCTGGCGCTGGTCGTGCTCTACTCGTTCCTCTACTACCGTTCGCTCGGCGTGGTGACGATCATGTCGCTCGTCGTCGCCGGCCTGCTGGTCTACGCCGCCGTCGTCCTGCTCGGGTCGGCGGTGTCGTTCACGCTCTCGCTGGCCGGTATCGCCGGCCTGATCGTCTCGGTAGGTATCACCGCCGACTCGTTCGTCATCCTTTTCGAACGGGTCAAGGACGAGGTCCGCCACGGACGTACCGCGCGCGCCGGCGTGGACCGGGCCTGGACGTCGGCCCGGCGCACGATCCTGTCCGCCGACATCGTCTCCTTCCTGGCGGCCGCGGCGCTCTACGTCCTGTCGATCGGCAGCGTCCGGGGGTTCGCCTTCACCCTGGGCATGTCGACCATCATCGACCTCGTCGTCGTGTTCCTGTTCACGAAGCCGGTGGTGACCTTGCTCGTCCGTAGGCGCTTCTTCTCCTCGGGCCGGTGGTCGGGCCTGCGGGTCGCCCGGCCCGTGGCCACCGCCGCCCCGCCCGAACGGGCTCGCCTGACCCGGCGCGCTCCGTCGGGGGCCGGCGCCCCCGCTCCGGGTGCCTCGACGCCCCCCGCTGGCCGCGGCGGTGGGGACCCGAGCGGCCCGGCCCGGCCCGGCGCCGAGCGCGGACGGAGGGCCTGAGATGGGAATCCGGGCCCTTGTCGCCGGCGACGCGTCGAACATCGACTTCATCGGGCGAAGGCGCGTCTGGTACGTCGTGTCGGGTCTCATCCTGACGATCTGCGTCGTCAGCATGATCGTGCGGGGCTTCTCCTTCGGCATCGACTTCAAGGGCGGGGCGATGTTCCAGTTCGCCGCGCGCGGTCACACCACCACCGAGGCGAGCTCGGCTCTGTCCGCCGTGGGTATCAGCCCGGACGACTCGTCCGTCCAGGAGCTGACCACCACCTCCACGCGCGAGCTGCGGATCCAGACCCCGGCCCTCACCGACGCGCAGACCAACGGGTTCACGAACGAGATCACCAAGCGCTTCGGGGTCCAGGAGAAGAACATCTCGATCTCGACGGTCGGTGCCTCCTGGGGCTCGACCGTCACGGCGAAGGCGATCCAGGGCCTCATCCTCTTCCTGGTCCTCGTGCTGGTGTACCTGTCCATCCGCTTCGAGTGGAAGATGGCGCTCGCCGCGATGATCGCCCTCATCCATGACCTCCTGGTCACGGCGGGCGTGTACTCACTGGTCGGGTTCGAGGTGACCCCCTCGACGGTCATCGCGGTGCTGACCATCCTCGGGTTCTCGCTCTACGACACCGTGGTCGTCTTCGACCGGGTCCGGGAGAACACCGCCGGCCTGCTGACGACCGGCCGCCGGACCTACGCCGACGCGACGAACGACGCGCTCAACGAGACGTTGATGCGTTCGATCAACACTTCGCTGATCGCGCTTGTCCCGGTCGCCTCACTGCTGTTCGTCGGGGCTGGCCTGCTGGGCGCGGGGACACTGAAGGACCTGGCCCTGGCCCAGTTCGTCGGGCTTGCCTCCGGCGCGTACTCGTCGCTGTTCGTCGCCAGCCCCATCCTGGTCGACCTGAAGAAGGGGGAGGCCCCGGTCCGGGCGCTCGACGCCAGGGTCGCCCGAGCCCGCTCCCGCGGCGGCGCCGGGCGGGCCGCCGCCGGCTCGCCCGCCGGGGGCGAACGAGGCGATCGGGAGCGTGGGGCTCGGGAGGCGGGCGGGGACCAGACCGCGCCCCTGTCCTACCCGGGTGACGCGGAGTCCGCGCGCGCCGGGCGGTCGGGCGAGGCCGGCGCTCGGGGTGAGGACGGCGAGCGGGAACCGGTCCCGGCCACCGCCCGACCGGGGTCCGGCGGCCAGTCCGGCCCGGCCCGGCGGCCCCAGCAGCCGAGACCTCGCCGCAACCAGCGCGGCGGCGGGCGGCCCAGCGGCAAACGCCGCCGATGACCCAGCCGAACCACCGAGGGGGACCTGTGACAATGACGCCCGAGCACGCGCCCGGCTCCGTCGGGCGGGGTGGCGCGGACGCCGCCGGGGTCCGGGCCGCCGATCTGGGTGCCGCCGACGTGGCCGCCGCCGAAGCTCGGGCCGCCGAGGTGCTGCGGGTGCACGTGCGGGACGTGCCGGACTTCCCGAAGCCCGGCGTCGTCTTCAAGGACATCACTCCGCTGCTGGCCACCGCCGACGCGTTCGCGGTGGTCATCGACCACCTGGCCGCCCAGGCCCGGGCACACGACGTGGCGGCGGTCGTCGGGATCGAGGCCCGGGGCTTCCTGCTGGCCGCGCCGGTCGCCTACCAGATCGGGGCGAGTCTGGTGCCGATGCGCAAGCCGGGCAAGCTGCCCGGGGCGACGCTGGCCCAGTCCTACGACCTCGAGTACGGCGCGGCGACCCTTGAGGTCCACGCCGACGCCTTCGCCGCCGGCTCCCGGGTCCTGCTCATCGACGACGTGCTGGCCACCGGGGGCACGGCGGCCGCGGCGGCGAGCCTGGTCCGGCGGGCCGGCGCAACGCCGACCGGGCTGGCCGTCCTGATGGAGCTGACGTTCCTGCCCGGGCGCGAGACCGTCGGAGATCTCCCGGTCTCGGCGCTGATGGCCGTCTGATCCGCTTCGCGCCCGGCCGGGTCTCCGGTCCTGGTCCGTCCCGAGTGACCCGTCCCGAGTGGTCCGTCCGGTGACCGTGGCCCAGGTTGCGGAAGGGGCTCAGCCGTCCGACGGTTAACCTCTACAGGACGTCGGGGAAACAGCCGAGCGTTTCGACCCCGGCCGAGACGACCCCGGCCGAGACGACGTGGAGAGGACCGAGGTGCCCGAGGCAGCGCCGGTACGGACCGGCTCGTCGATCGCGGTCCCGGCGGAGGCCGGGCCGCCGTCGCCGGGCCAGTCCGTCGCGCCCGGACCGGCCGCGGCACTCGGGCCGGTCCCGCCGGGTCCGGCCGCGCCGCCGTCGGCCCCGCCTCCGGACGGTCGGCCGGCTGACGGCGGCGCGCTCGTGGACGAACCCGCGCCGGCCGAGCCACGACCGACTGGGCCGGCAACGAGCGAGCCGCGAACGAGCGACGCGACCGGCCCCGGCAGCCGGGAGCCCGCGGCCGACGCCCCGCTCGTCCCGCCCCGCCTCGGTCACGAGTCGCCGCCGCTGCCGCGGCGCATGCGCGGCCGCCTCACCTGGCTCGCCTCCCACCGCGCGTCGGCATCCCTGCTCGAGCCGGTGTTGCGCGGCCTGCTGGCCAACCATCCGAAGGCCGACCCCGCGCTGGTCGAGCGGGCCTTCGAGGCGGCCGAGGTGGCGCATGCCGGCCAGGTCCGCCTGTCCGGCCACCCGTACATCACCCATCCGGCCGCTGTGGCGGGCATCCTGGCCGACCTGGGCATGGACATCCCGACCCTGTGCGCGGCGCTGCTGCACGACGCGGTCGGCGACGACGGCCTGACCCTGGAGGCGGTCGAGGCCGAGTTCGGCGCCTCGGTCGCGACCATCATCGACGCGGTCCAGCGGCTGCACCGGGTCAAGGTGGGGGAGACAGCCCAGGCCGAGATCATCCGGCGGATGGTCGTGGCGATGGCCCGCGACCCCCGCACGCTGCTGGTCCGGCTGGCCGACCGGCTGCACAACATGCGCACCCTGCGCTTCCTGCCCGAGCACAAGCAGGAGCGCAAGGCCCGGGAGACGCTGGAGATCTACGCGCCGCTGGCCCACCGCCTGGGCATGAACTCGCTCAAGTGGGAGCTGGAGGACCTCTCGTTCGCCACGCTCTACCCGAAGCGTTACGACGAGATCGTCCGCCTGGTCGCGGACCGCGCGCCCAGCCGCGACACTTACCTGGCCGGCGTGACCGGCCAGGTGCGTGACCAGCTGGCCGACTCCCGGATCAAGGCGGTCGTCTCCGGCCGGCCCAAGCACTACTACTCGATCTACCAGAAGATGATCGTGCGCGGCCGGTCGTTCGACGATATCTACGACCTGGTGGGCATCCGGGTCCTGGTCGACTCGGTCCGGGACTGCTACGCGGCGCTGGGCACGCTGCACGCGAGCTGGCAGCCGATCCCGGGCCGGTTCAAGGACTACATCGCGATGCCCAAGTACAACATGTACCAGTCGTTGCACACGACGGTGATCGGCCCGGGCGGCAAGCCGATCGAGCTGCAGATCCGGACGCACGCCATGCACAACCGGGCCGAGTACGGCATCGCGGCGCACTGGAAGTACAAGGAGGACGGCGTCGCCGCCCAGCCGTCGGGTATCTCCGCCCCGCCCGGCCTGAGCCTGGCCGACGGCGGCGGCCGGGCCCGCGGCTCCCGGCGGGACAAGGCTGACAAGGGCGATCCCGCGACCTGGCTGCGCCAGATCCTGGACTGGCAGCGGGAGTCGGCCGAGCCCGGCGAGTTCCTCGACAGCCTGCGGTTCGAGGCGCACATCGACGAGGTCTTCGCCTTCACCCCCAAGGGTGACGTCATCCCGCTGCCGGAGGGCTCGACCCCGGTCGACTTCGCCTACGCCGTCCACACCGACGTCGGTCACAGCTGCGTCGGCGCCCGGATCAACGGCCGGATCGCCGCGCTCGACACGACCCTGGCCAACGGGGACACGGTCGAGATCTTCACCTCGCGGGCCCAGGGCGCCGGCCCGAGCGGGGACTGGCTGGCCTTCGTCCGCTCGTCCCGCGCCCGGACCAAGATCCGTCAGTGGCACGCCCGGGAGCGCCGGGAGGACGCGGTGATCGCCGGCCGGGACGCCATCGGCCGGATGATGCGCCGGGCCGGTCTGCCGCTGGCCCGCCTGACCGGCGGCGACGCGCTGCTAAGCCTGGCCAAGGACCTGCGCCACGCCGACGTCTCCGGCCTCTACGCGGCCGTCGGCGAGGGGCACATCAGCGCCGAGCACGTCGTGTCCCGCATGGTCGCCGCCCTGGGCGGCCCGGACGCCGCGGCCGAGGACGTGGCCGAGACGGCGGTGGCGATCCACGCCGTCCAGCGCGCCGGCAACGAGCCCGGGGTGATCGTTGACGGCCTCGACGACGTCTGGGCCAAGCTCGCCCGCTGCTGCCTGCCGATGCCGCCGGATGAGATCCGCGGCTTCATCACCCGGGGCAAGGGCGTGTCGGTCCACCGGGCCGACTGCCCGAACCTGGCCCGGCTGCGCGACGGGCCGCACGACCGGACGGTCGGCGTCCGCTGGGCCAGCGCCAGCGGCTCGGTGTTCCTCGCGGTGATCCAGGTCGAGGCCGTCGACCGGCCGCGGCTGCTCTCCGACGTCACCCGGGTGCTGTCCAACCGGCACGTCAACATCCTGTCGGCCTCGGTCACGACGTCCCGTGACCAGGTCGCGATCAGTCGATTCACCTTCGAGATGGCGGATGCCAAGCATCTCGGCCACATCGTCGAGGCGGTCCGCGCGCTCGACGGCGTGTACGACTGTTGCCGGGTCACCGCGAACGCGAGGGGCTGACGTCATGACACCTCCGCCGCCGGGTCGCGTGCCGGGGGTGGCATGCGCTCGCGACGGGGGAGGGCAGTGCCGGTCGGGGGTCCGGTCGTCCGGTGGCCCGCCGCTGGGCGGTCCGCTGTCGGGTGGTAGAGGGGGGACGCGGTGAACGCTGAGGTCGCGGGACTGGGTTTCCCCGCCGGTTCGCTGCCAGGGCCGGCACCGTCGCCGGGCTCCGGCGGGTCGGGGACGGGGCGCGCGAGCACGCCCGCCGCGCCGGCTCGCCCGGCTCGGGAGCCACGGGAGCTCCGGGAGTCACGGGCGTCGGAGCCACCGCCGGGCGCAGTCGGCGCGGGCGTCGACCGGCCGGACGAGGCGTCCCGAGCGCTGGCCACCCGTCTGAGCGGCTCCCGGCTGGCGCAGATGGCCCGGCGCCGCTCGCCCCGCACCCCGGTGCCACCGGAGCTGCGCGGCGTCATCGACCTGCACCGCCGGCACTATCCGAAGGCCGACGTCGGGCTGATCGTGCAGGCCTTCGACGTGGCCGAGCGTATGCACTCCGGGCAGATGCGCCACAGCGGCGAGCCCTACATCACCCATCCGGTGGCCGTCACCGAGATCCTGGCCAGCCTTGGCGCGGACACGACGACGATCGTCGGTTCCCTGCTGCACGACACGGTCGAGGACACTCCGTACACGCTGCCCGGCGTCGAGGCCGCGTTCGGGGTCGAGGTGGCCAACCTGGTCGACGGGGTCACAAAGCTCGACCGGATGCGGTTCGGGGAGGCGGCCGAGGCCGAGACGCTGCGCAAGCTGATCGTAGCGCTGGCCAAGGACTACCGTGTCCTGCTCATCAAGATCGCCGACCGGCTGCACAACATGCGCACGCTGGGGTTCAAGTCCCCGCCGAAGCAGGTCAAGATCGCTCGGGTGACGCTGGACGTGCTGGCGCCGCTGGCCCACCGGCTCGGCGTCAGCGTCATCAAACGGGAGCTGGAGGACCGCTCCTTCGCCGTGCTCCACCCCGAGGACTCGGCCCGCGTCAGCGCGATGGTCGAGCGCTTCGCCGCCGCCGAGCGGCGTGAGCGGACGCTGGCCACGGTGGCCGACGAACTGTCCGACGCCCTGCTGCGAGCCCGCATCGAAAGCACGATCTCGGTCCGTCCGAGCCACCTGTTCTCGATCTACAAGCGGGCCCGGGAACGGGGCCGCGAACCCATCAACTACAACGACATCGTCCGGGTGCTGGTCCTGGTCAACTCGGTGACCGAGTGCTACGCCACGCTGGGCGTCGTCCACTCCCTGTGGCGACCGGTGCCGGGGCGACTGCGGGACTTCATCGCGGCGCCCAAGTTCAACATGTACCAGTCGCTGCACACCACGGTGCTCGACCCGCGCGGCCGGCCGGTGGACATCCAGATCCGCACCGAGGCGATGGACCAGCTGGCCGAGACCGGGATCGTGGCCCGGCCGGTGGGGCCGGGCGCCGACGGGGCCCGGCTGGAGGGCCTGGCCTGGCTGCACAGCCTGCTCGACTGGCAGGGCGACGCCGACGACCCTCGGGAGTTCCTGGAGTCGCTCTCCAGCGACCTCGACTCGGACGAGGTACTCGCCTTCACCCCGAAGGGCAAGGTCATCGCGCTGCCGGCCCGCTCGACCCCGCTCGACGTCGGCTACGCCGTCCATACCGAGCTCGGTCATCGGGCGATCGGAGCCCGGGTCAACGGCCGGCTCGTCCCGCTACACACCCGGCTGCGCAACGGAGACCTCGTCGAGATCCTCAAGTCGGACCGGCCGGATGCCGGGCCGTCAGAGGACTGGCTGTCGTTCGTCAAGACGTCCCGGGCCAAGGTCAAGATCCGCCGTCGGCTGGCCCGCCAGCGCCGGGCGGACGAGCGCCGGCGCGAGGACGAGCACGCCGCGCCGGCCGGCGCCGGCACCTCGGCGTCGAGCCCGGTGAGCCCGGTGAGCCACGGGACCACGAGCGGATCGGGGGCGTACGGGTCCGGGATGAACGGGTCCGCCGCGGACCGGGCGCCGGTCGACCGGCGCCCGGCGGCCGGGGCGGTGGCGGGCCAGGCGGTCGCGGGCCACGCGGTGGCGGATCCCGCCCCGGCGGGCCAGCCGCCGAACGGTCGTCCGGGCCCCGCCGCGGGCCGGGCCCGGGCCGGCCGCCGGTTCTCGCCGGTCGAGGGCGGAGCCGGCGAAGCGGCTGCCCCGGACAGGGCCAGCACCCGCCCCCCCGTCCTGGCCGGCGGAGACCACGCGGAGCCCACCACCGACGCCCAGGCGCCGCGTTGGGCCGGCATGGCCGAGTTCGACGGCCACGAAGCCGCTCCGGTCCGCCTGGCCCGCTGCTGCCTGCCGCTGCCCGGTGATTCCGTCATCGGTTTCACGACCTCGCACAGCCTCGCGGTCTCGGTGCACCGGCGGGAATGCGCGAACGCGGCAGTCCACCGAGACGGTCGGGAACGGGTCGTCGTCACTTCCTGGACCCCGGACGAGCGGGCAAGCTTCCCCGCCGAGATAGCGGTAGAGGCTTTCGATCGGCATGGCCTGCTGGCCGATATCACCGAGACCCTCTGTGACAATTCCGCCGCCGTCCGATCGGCCTCGACTATCACCACCGACGACCGGGTCGCGCGTCTGCGCTTCACGGTCGACGTCGCCGGGCCCGAGCATCTGGACAACGTGCTCGTCGCCGTTCGCACGGTACCGGGTGTCTACGACTGCTACCGGGCACAGGCGACGGTCAGCTAGGCAGCCGCCGGCGGCCGTGACGGAATCGTGATCCGCTCCGCCCGGGGCGGCATTCCCGGCGCGGGCCAGAGTGCGTGGGCCCCGGCGGACGCGTACGGTTTCCGTCCCGGCCGCGCCGCCACTCACCATTTTGGGCGAGGAAAGCCGCTGCCCGGTCAGGGCGCCGAACCGACCTGGACGCCGACGGCGACTCGCCCTCGGACCGCCTGATATCACGGCGCTACGGGACGCGTCAGAAACCCCTTCCTGACCAGCGCGCAGCCGTGCCTGTGCCGGCCCGGCCACGTCTCGCCGCAACCGTCGATCCCTACCGAAACCCATCAATCCTCGCGAAACGCGCATCTGGGATTAATCGGTAGGCAAGAACAGTCAGCCTGACTTGTTGTGCCACTAATAGAATCCTCGTGGATCACGGATTCGGCTGTAAGATGCATAGTTGCGTCCCCGGATGGTTCGGGAGGGACCATGGATTATTTGCAGGTTGCGACCACCATCGATTCGGCCGAGGGGGCGGAAGCGCTGGCCCGAGCACTAGTTGACGAGCGCCTCGCCGCCTGCGTCCAGGTGCACGGGCCGATTCGCAGCATCTACCGGTGGGACGGAGCCGTCCAACAGTCGCAGGAATGGCTGTGTACCGCAAAAACGACAACCGAGCGTTTCGACGCCTTGCGGGCGGCGATTCTCCGGCTGCACCCTTACGACGTTCCGGAGGTCGTCGCGACCCCGATCGTCACCGGAAACCCGGAGTACCTGACCTGGATCAGGGCCGAGACGGCTCTCGACGCCGCCGTCTGAGCCCGCCGCCTGACCCCGCGGTCCGAGCCCGGGCGGCGCCCGGTGCCGCGCGACGGCCCGGTCGGCCGGAGCGACCGCTCCGGCCGACCGGGAGAAGTGTCACCTAGGCCAGCGCGCGCATCTGCTCGTCCAGGTCACGAACGGACTGGCGGCCCTCCCAGGGCCGCATCCGGCCCCGCAGGCGCTTGACCTTGGCCAGCCCCATCGAGAAGTCGGTCTGCGCGACGATCGCCAGCGCGTCGGCCGCCAGCCGGCACGCCTCGTCCACCTCGCCGTTCTGGAGATGGATCTCGGCCACGTCCCCGAGCAGCAGCGACCGCTTCTTGGTCGCCGCCGGGCCGGCCTCCCGCAGGCCCCGCTCGGCGGCGTCGCGGGCCTCGGCCCGCCGGCGCAGCCGGGTGAACGTGGTGAGCGTCAGCCCGTCCAGCCGGCCCCGGTCGAAGAACTGGGTCCAGACCCGTTCCGAGTCGGGCGCGCCGCGGTCGAAGGCTGAGTGCGCCCGCTCGAGCGCCCGCAGCGCCGCCGGAGTGTCGCCCCGCGCGGCCTGCTCCTCGGCCTCCCGGGCCGCGAGCCAGGCCCGGGTCATCCCGGCGTCGCTGTCGCCCCCGGTCCGCCGCTGCGCCTGCTCCAGCAGGGCGCAGGCCTGGTCCGGCCGCCCGCTCATCGTGTGCGCGTAGCTTTCGTAGCCGAGCACGCAGGCCCACAACGCGGTGTCGTCGGCCTCGCGCGCGGCCTCGACGGCCACCCGGTAGTAGGCCCGCGCGCTGGGCGTGTCGTGCATGTCGAAGGCGAGCCAGCCGGCCAGGGCCGCCGTCTCACCGGCCGTCACGGCCAGATCCCGGCGGACCGGGCCGCGGCTGGAGGTCTCCAGCAGCTGGCTGAGCCCGGACAGGTGCGTGCGGACCCGGTCCATCAGGGCGTGCGCGGGCACCCGCTCCTCGAGGCCGTAGAGACCGGCCGTGCGCTGCGACATCTCGTCGACCACGGCCGGCGTCACCACGTTCTGCCGCCGCAGCGCGGCGGACAGCCTGTTCCACGGCTCGTCGTCGGCCATCCCGACCCCGCCGGCGGCCACCCCGCCCGCCGCCGCGACGATGCGCAGGAACGCCCGCCGCTCGACGCCGGAGGTGGCGTCGACGGCTCCCGGGATACCCGCCATCGCGGGCACGGACGTCGCCGGGACGGGGCGGGGCGCCTCCTCCTCCACGAAGCCGAGCTCGGCCGCCGAGTGCTGGAACAGCATTCGCAGCAGCCGCTGGTAGCGCAGGCTCGGCTTCTTGTCGCCCTTCTCCCACTTGCAGATCATGTTCCCGGTCACGCCGGCCTCGCGGCCCTCGTGGATCACCGCGAAGCGCCGTAGCTCGGTGGCGAGCCGCTCCTGCGACCAGCCCCGCTCCTCGCGACAGTTACGTAGACGGGTGTTTGGTGTTCGAGTTGTGGTTGCCATCGCCAGCCTTCCCCACGTTGGCGGCCCGGCCGGGCACTCGCCGCGCCCGCTCGGCCGGGACATATGGCCGATGACCGGCTCCGCGCGACCCCACATGATCGACGCCGGTAACTGGTCCTGTCCTTGATCACATGGGCCGCCAGCTCCGACGGCGCTGGCGGCGTCAGGAAGCCCACGTCGAGATCGGTCGCCCGTGCCGCGAGCGGCCAATCTCCTAACAGATCCAATTCTATCCTGACTGGGGTGACCTTCCACCTAGTCATCTTGTCCCGCCGTGACAGGTGCGGGACAATATGGAGCCGCGACGGGATACATCGCTTGCCAGATTGGCCAATTCTGGGACGGAAATTGTCGCTCCATTGACAGTTGCCCGCGGCCTGGTCTGTCGGTCGTTCGCCTCCGGGCGGCCCCGCGGTGACCAGTCGGCGCCGTCCCGGGGCCGCGCTGGGGGCGGGTGGCCATCGGCGCGCCCCGGAGTCCGCGTGGTTCTGTCCGACCGGCGCCATATGGTGGTCCGGTGAGACCGGCGCCTGTCCCCCCCACCACACCGTCCGCCGCGCGCCGCCCCCTGCGGGCCTGGCAGAGCGCGGCGATCGCGCGTTACCAGGCCGCGAGCGCGGCCGGGGCCCGCGACTTCCTGGCGGTGGCCACCCCGGGCGCCGGCAAGACAACATTCGCCCTGGCCATCGCGGCCGACCTGCTCGCCGCCGGCACGGTCCGGGCGGTCACGGTCGTCACGCCGACCGAGCACCTCAAACGCCAGTGGGCCGACGCGGCCGCCGCCGTCGGGATCGCCATCGATCCGGCGTTCAGCAACAGCGCCGGCGCGACCTCGTCCGACTACACCGGCGTCGCCGTCACCTACGCCCAGGTCGCGGCCAACCCGGCCCTGCACCGGCTGCGCAGCGAGCGGCGCCGGACGCTGGTCATCCTGGACGAGATCCACCACGCGGGCGACGCGCTGTCCTGGGGTGACGCGGCCCGGGAGGCGTTCGCGCCCGCCGCCCGCCGCCTCGGCCTGACCGGGACCCCGTTCCGCTCGGACGTCAACCCCATCCCGTTCGTCAGCTACGTGCCCGGCCCGGACGGTGTTCGGCGCAGCGTATCCGACTCGTTCTACGGCTACGCCGACGCGCTGCGCGACGGTGTCGTTCGCCCGGTGCTGTTCCTGGCCTACTCGGGGGAGATGTCCTGGCGTACGTCGGCCGGCCACGAGCTGTCCGTGCGGCTGGGCGAGCCGCTGACCAAGGACCAGACCGCCGCCGCCTGGCGGACCGCGCTCGACCCGAAGGGCGACTGGATCCCGGCGGTGCTGGGCGCGGCCGACATCCGCCTCAGCCAGCTGCGCTCGGGCGGGATGCCCGACGCCGGCGGCCTGGTCATCGCCGGCGACCATGCCACCGCCCGCTCCTACGCGGCCACGCTGCGGGAGATCAGCGGCACCTCACCGGTTGTCGTGCTTTCCGACGACCCGACCGCCAGCTCCAAGATCGCCGAGTTCCGGGGTTCGACCGCCCGCTGGATGGTCGCGGTCCGGATGGTCAGTGAGGGGGTCGATGTTCCCCGCCTCGCGGTCGGCGTCTACGCGACCTCGGTGGCGACCCCGCTGTTCTTCGCCCAGGCCGTGGGCCGGTTCGTCCGGGGCCGGGGTCGGGCCGAGACCGCCTCGGTCTTCCTGCCGAGCGTTCCGGCGCTGCTCGGGCTGGCCGGCGAGATGGAGGCCGCCCGCGACCACGTGCTCGACCGCCCGATGACCGAGGCCGACGAGATGGCCTTCGACGACGAGGCGCTGCGCGAGGCCAACCGCCGCCGCGACACCCCCGATCAGCTCGAGCGGGGGATCACCGCGCTGGGTTCGTCGGCCCATCTGGATCGGGTGATCTTCGACGGGGGCGAGTTCGGCACCGAGGCCGCGGTCGGGTCGCCCGAGGAGGAGAACTACCTGGGCATCCCCGGCCTGCTCGAGCCGGACCAGGTCTCGGCGCTGCTGCGGGCCCGGGAGGCCGAGCGGGCCGCCGCCCGCCGGCGGGCCCCGACCGCGGCGGCGGGCCCAGGACCGGCGGGGACGGCGCCAGCGGGGACGGCGCCAGCGGGCACGGTGCCGGTGGCGCGCAACGGCGCCGCGGCCCCGGCGGCCGAGGCCGAGGCGCCGCGTCCCACCCACGAGGTGATCGCCGAGCTGCGCAAGGAACTGAACAAGCTGGTCGCGGCCTACCATCACCGGACGAACCGGCCGCACGGGATGATCCACGCCGAGCTGCGGCGGACCTGCGGCGGCCCGCCCACCGCCCAGGCCAGTGCCGTCCAGCTGCGCGCGCGGATCGACACCATCCGCCGCTGGAACTGAACGCCCCCGCTTGAAGCGGTGCCAACCGCGTCGGCCGGGCCGGCCGACGAGCGGCCGACCCGGCCGCGGCTCAGCTCAGGGAAACGTCCCGGCGCTGGGTGCCCGGCTCAGCTCTGTGTGATCGTCAGTGACGTGATGACCGGCTTGGAGGCCGGCGTGCCGTCGGTCCCGCCCCCCTCGACCCCCGGGGAGGTGATCTTGTCCAGGATGTCAAGACCCTGGGTGATCTTGCCGACCACTGTGTATTTGCCGGCCAGCGCCTGCGCGCCGGAGGCTGCCGGGTCCTTGTAGTTGATGAAGAACTGGCTGCCGTTCGTGTCGGCGCCCGCGTTCGCCATCGCGATCACGCCGCGGTTGTAGTTGACGTCCTTCGTGTTCTCGTTCTTGTACTGGAAGCCCGGGCCGCCCTGGCCGGTCGCGGTCGGGTCCCCGCACTGGAGCACGAAGATGCCATCCGTCGTCTCCCGATGGCACTGTGTGTTGTTGAAGAACTTGGCCTGGGCCAGGTCGAGGAGCGCGTGCACCGTGCAGGGCGCGGCCGCCGCGTCCAGGTCCGCCTTCATCGTGCCCAGGCTGGTGACGATCGTCATCGTCGCCGGCTTGGTGCTCACCGTGCTCGCCGCCGCGGGCAGCGAGACGGCGCGCGAGGGTGCCTGGCCGGTCGAGGTGTAGGTGCAGGAGCCGACCGTGGTCGTCGTCCCGGACTTGGCCGCGGTCGGGGTGGCGCTACCGGTGGCGGCGGCCGTGCTGGCCGTCGAGCCCGACCCGCCGCCGCTGAGCAGGATGAGGCTGATGACCCCGGCGCCCGCGACGACCACCAGGCCGGTCGCGACGCCGGTGATGGTGCGTCGTCGGCGGCGCTGCGCGGCCATCCGTCGCTCGGCCTGCCGGGCCGCCCGGCGCGCCTCCAGTTCGCGCTGGCGTCGTGTCTTCGTCGTGCCCACCGCTGGCTCCCGCCTCACCGCTCATCGTTTACCGGACGGGCCGCGCCGCCGCTGGGCCCGCCGTTCACAGCCCACCGCCGTCACGCCACATTCTCGCGCGCCGCGGCCGCCGCCCCCGGCTTGGCTCGGCTCGGCGCGGACAGTGGTCTCGGGCCGGTGCTTCCGGCGAAGTCTAGCCGGTCACACCGCCGTTGATCGTCGCGGTCGCCGACGGCCCCGGCGGCGGGGTTCCGCCGGGGCCCCGGCGAGCCGGTTTCGCCGCCCGCGAGCGGCGCTGGGGAAAACCGCGCCGAGGCCGAGCCTGCCGGAAGGATCTTCACGAAAGCTGGCCAGAGCCTTCAGGGAGCCTGAGTGTTCGCGCGCCCTCCTCCGGCCTGCCCCGGGCCGCGCAGCCCTGGCCGACGGCGTCGGGACGGCCCGGTCATGACATCTTTTCGTGTCGATCGTCCAACTCTCTGTCAGAGACCTGACCATCCGTAGTTTTCTGCCGGTGTGGGTGGAGCGTTCATGTCGTTGCCGCGACGTGCGCGTTGTCGGATTTGGGGCGGTCATGTGGATCCGGTCACGGATGCGCACGGTGTCGACCTACTCTGGTTGCGATGCTCTCTATCCCAGATCGCGACGGAACCCGCGCGGGGCGCCACCGACCCCGCTGGGGCCGGCGCATCCTGCCCCGGCGGTGGTGGCGCCTGGTGGTCGCCGTGCTCGTGGTCGCGGGCGCGGCCGGGACGGGGATCGGCCTCGCGCTGGCCGGAAACAGCTCCTCGACCCGGCGCCCGCCGGCATCCGCCGCCGGCCAGCCGGGCGGCGTGGCCACGCCCGGCGTGCCTGGCGGCGCCCGGCCGTCCACCGCGCCCGCCGGCTCGGCTGCCGGCCCGACCGCCGTGTCCGGCGGTCGCCCCGCCCCGGGCGCGGCGCCCGGCGGCGCCGGCGCCGCCGGCGGGACCAGCGGCGACGCGGGTGGCGCCGCCGCGCCCGCGACCGCCGGCACCGGTATCGCCTCCGGCACCGCCGCCCCGCCGTCCACCGGCGCGAGCGACCGCCCGTCGGTGGGAGCCGGGGGACTCACGGCACCGGCGAGCGTGTCGGCGCAGCCGCCTCCCAGCGCGACCTCCAGCCCGGTACATCCGGGTGGGAAGGGCGGGCTGGGCCTGTCCGGGACCGCCCTCGACCTGGGGTCGGTCAACTCCTCGGGGACGTTCGACATCACCAACACGGCGGCCGCCGCCGCGCCGGTGACGATCAGCGCGTCGGCCAGCTGGCTCTCGGTGAGCCCGCGAGGTCAGAACGTGCCGGCCGGCGGGCGGACGACTGTCACCGTCGCGCTCGACCGGGCCGCCGCCCCGACCGGGCCGGTCAGCGCCACGGTCACCGTGACGACGACCGCCTCCGGTGTGGCCACCGCGGTCGGGCGGGTCACGGTCAGCGCGAGCGTCGGCGGCCCGGCCACGGTGAGCTCGGTCACCGCCAGCCCGGCCGCGCTGACTCCGGCGGCGTGCGGTTCGGCCGCGTCGGCGTCGACCACACTCACGGTCGTGGTCAGCAGCTCCGTCGGGGTGCTCTCCGTCGACGCGGACGCCACCCTGCCCGACGGTGCCGCCGCCCACACCTCGCTGACGATGGCCAGCGGTTCCGGCGACTCGACGACCTGGACCGGAGCCATCGGCCCCGTCACCCGCGGTGGCGAGCTCCGCTACACGATCAGCGTCACCGACCTGAACAACCGGGTGACTACCACGGCGACGCGGTTACTTTCCGTCGCTTCCTGCCCATCCTGACGTGACCGCGCGCCCCGCGTGTTCCGTCCCGCCGGCGACCCGGCGCCACCGTCGGCGGTCTGGAGAAACCCACGCCGCCGGCCGGGTATGACTTTGGTGGTGCCCGTTGTTGGGCGGATACGAGTGGGAAACGGGTCGCGCGGGGGGACGGTACGCGGCGGAGGGGACGTGGACGGAGCAGAGCACGGGGCGGACTCGGCCACGCCGGGGACCGGCGTACCGGGAGCTGGCGTACCTGGAGCTGGAGTACCGGGAGCTGGAGTAGCGGGATCCGGCTCGACGGGAGCTGGCGGGGTGCCGGCGAGCGCGGTGTCCGGCCCGTTACCAGTCGGGCCGTTCGCCGTCGACCGGCCGACGTCACAGCCCCCGACCGACGGCCTCAACCCGCTCGAGCGGGTAGTGGGCGCCGCCGTGGCGGCCCGGTGGCGGCGCCCGCTGCTCACGCTGCTGGTCGCGGTCACGGGGATACTCGTCCCCTGGACGGTGTTGCTCGCCTTCACGCTGCCCAGCCACTACGTCGTCGTGCACTGGGCGGTCGTCTGGATCGGGCTGGACGTGGCCGAGTTCGCGCTGCTGGCGGGAACGGCCTACCTGGCCTTCCGGTGCCGGCCGCAGGCGGCCCTGCTGGCCTGGGTCGCGGCCACCGTGCTGTGCTGCGACGCCTTCTTCGACGTCGCCACCGCCTCGACCCGGGTCGACGTGACCGCGAGCATCGTGAGCGCGCTGATCATCGAGCTGCCGCTGGCCGGGCTCCTGTTCGCCCTCGGCTGGCGGTTCTTCCGGCGCGTCCTCGGACGATTCGCGGAGGCGCCTCGGCCGCCGGCGGCGCCCGTGGCGCCCGCCGCGACGGCTCCGGCGCCCGCGGCCGGCGATGACGGGACGGTCCGCGACAACGCGGCGATGTGGATCACGACGGTAGTGCCGGCGCGGGCCCATAACCGGGACGGGACGCTGCGCCCGCGCTGACGCGACCGGGTCAGCTGACGTTGACGCCGAAGTCGAGGGCGATGCCGCGCAGGCCGGTCGCGTAGCCCTGGCCGACCGCGCGGAACTTCCACTCCCCGTTGTACCGGTAGAGCTCACCGAAGATCATTGCGGTTTCTGAGGACGCGTCCTCGGTGAGGTCGTAGCGCGCGATCTCCGCCTCGGTCGTCGAGTCGGCCACCCGGATGAAGGCGTCCCGGACCTGGCCGAAGGTCTGGCGACGGGCCTCGGCGTCGTAGATCGACACGGCGAAGACGACCTTGGCCGCCTGTGGGGTCAGCGTGCCCAGGTCGACGGTGATCTGCTCGTCGTCCCCGCCGCCGCCGCCGACCAGGTTGTCACCCAGGTGGTGCACCGCCCGGTCCGGACTGGTCAGATTGTTGAAGAAGACGAAGAACTGATCATTGATGACCCGGCCGGCCTCGTTCAACACGATCGCGCTCGCGTCGAGGTCGTAGTCCGCCCCGTAGGTCTGGCGGACCTGCCAGCCGAGACCGACCGTCACCGCGGTCAGGTTCGGCGCGACCTTGCTCAGCGAGACGTTCCCGCCCTTGGCCAACGACACCGACGTCATGAACGCAGAGCCTAGACCGCGAATCGCGACGGGGCGCGCCCTGTCCTGAACTGGACGGGTCCCGCCCAGCCAACCTGCGCCCTCCGCGACCGGGGGCTCCGCCCATTCTCCCGGTCGCCTCGGGCGGGTGGCCGCCCAGCCCGGCGGGAGCCCGCCGGCGACCCGGGAGCAGCGGGCTCAGTAGTAGCTGGGGCAGGTCGCCACGCCCGGCACCGGCTTGCCGCTCGTCGACCCGGTGATCGCCGTGGCCGGGAGATAGCCCCAGGCGTGGCTGTATCCCGAGGTGTTGGACCGGTTGGCGTCGCCCTGGGTGTAGAGCCACCAGACGTTGGTCCTGCCTTGGGCCCTGGGATTCGCGCGGCCCTTGAACTGGCAGATGAACCAGTTCGACGAGGCCTTGTTCAGGTAGCCGGTGTCGTCGAGCGCCGCCGTCTGGCTCGCGCGCACATTTCCGTAGAGCGACGCCGCCGCGTTGGCGCACACGTAGCGGGTAGCGAACTTCCGGTTCTTGTAGTCCGTTGTCGCCGCGCTGGTTTTGTGACACGGGGCGCTGGCGGTCGGCGAGGCGCTGGCGCTCGGCGAGGGTGGGGCGGGAGCGTTCGACGAGGGAACCGCGCGCGGCGACGGTGACACCGACGTCGGCGCGGCTGTGGCCGTGGCCGTGGGGCTGGGGCTGGCGGGGGGAGGCCCGGCGGCGACCGGCTGGGCGGTCACGACCGTCGCGGGGGAGGCCCGGACGGGGACCGGTGCCGGCTCGGGCAGCGGCGCGGTGCCCAGCCGCGGCTGAGCACCGGAGCGGGGCTGGTCGGGACTGCCCGTCGCGCTGGCGCCGGCCGTCGGGGCCGCCGTCACCACAGACGGTCGGGACGGCGAGCTGAACACGCCGGCCACCGCCATCGCGGCGAGGGCGATGACGGCCGCGCCCGCCAGCGCGGTCACCACCAGCCACCGCGCCGGGCGGCGGGCCCGCCGGGCTGGTGCGGGCTCCGGGCCGGGCGGAGGGCCGGGCGGCCCGCTGGCCAGCACCGTCGTGCCGGCCAGCTCCGCGCGCTCGGTCGGCCCCGTCTGGTTGGCCGGCGCCGTCTGGTCGGTCAGCTTCGCGCCGGCGCCGGCGCCGGCAACCGCGGCCCGCTCGCCCGCCCGAGCGGCCTGCTCGCCGGCGTTGTCGGCCGGACCTAGCTCGCTGTCCGCCCCGGCCGCCGTGAGCGCGGCGGTGATGTCGGCGAGCTCGGCCGCGACCGCCTCGGCCGAGGCCGGCCGATTGCGGGGCTCGGCGGCAAGCAGGCGCCGGACCAGCGCCTCCAGCTCGGCCGGCACGTCGTCGCGCCCTAGGACGGGGAGGGCGCCACCCATGATCGTCGAGTAGAGCTGGACCGGGCCGCTGCCTCGGTAGGGCGCTCGCCCGGTCAGCAGCACGAACAGGGTCGCGCCCAGCGCGTAGAGGTCGGAGGAGACCGAGGGCGCGGCGTCGGCCAGGACCTCCGGCGCGGCGTAGTTCGGGGTGTAGGCGGTGGAGTACGCCTGCCCGGTCAGGTCGGATGACAGGCTCGCGATCCCGAAGTCGCTCAGCACCGGCGATCCGTTCTCGCGCAGCAGGATGTTCGCCGGCTTCAGGTCGCGGTGCAGGATGCCGCGCTCATGGGCGTAGGCCAGCGCCCCGGCCATCCGGGCTCCGACGCGGCTGGCCGCCGCCGGCGGCAGCGGCCCCCGCCGCGCCACCAGCTCGGCCACCGAGCCGCGGGGCAGGTATTCCATGGCCAGGTAGGGATGCGCGTCCGCGGTCGCGCCGGCGTCGAAGACCGTAATGATGTTCGGGTGGTCGCCGACGCGGCCGAGCGCGTGGCATTCGCGCACGAACCGGCGCTGCGCCTCGGGCGCGGCCAGCGTCGCGTGGAGGACCTTGACCGCGACGCGGCGATCGAAGACTCGTTGCACCGACGCGTAGACAGTGCTGAATCCACCGTGGCCGATCGGCCTCAGCTCGCTGTATCCGTCGATATGCATCTTCTGCACGATATAGGGCGGTTCAGACGGCTCGTTCGGCCCCTACCCGGTCGCGATGCGTTCGGGCGCGAACGCGATCCGTAAGTAATTCAGCGCCGGTTTTCGGCCGGCGCGCTGACCGCGAGCTGTCCGGGCGCGGCCTGGGCGGTCTTTGCTGGCCGTGGCCGGGAATCGCCGGGGATTGGCGCGCCGTGGCATTGCGTGGATGCCGCCTTTAGTTTCCGCCTCGGGACGCCCGGTGAACGGCGAGGAGTCATGAAAAGACCTTCGAGAGCGATAGTCGCCGCCGGCGCGCTCGCGGGCGCGTTCGGCCTGCCGGGCCCGGCGCCCGCCGTCGCGGCGGTCCCGGTCCCGGTCCCGGTCCCAGGCCCGCCGGCCCCGGCCCCGGCCCCGGCCCCGTCGCCGGCTCCGTCGCCGGCGTCGGCCCTGTCGTCGTCACCGTCGCCGTCCGCGTCGTCGCCGTCGGTCACACCCAGCGCCGAACCGAGCTGCCCGCCGGTCCTCGAACCTGACGGGCCGGACGCGGGGTTCGGCTTCGTCCCGCCCAGCTGCGGTCCCGTGCCGCCGGTCGATGATCTGGCCGCCCAGCAGGCGGTCGGGGCCGACTCTGTCCCGCCCGACGCCAGCCCCCGCGGCCAGGTCCGCCCTACGACGTCGCCGTTCCCTACCCTGCCGAGCTATCCGTCGCTGCCGATCGGCGGTGTTCCCTCGGCTCTGCCGGCCATGCCGACGCCGACGGCGGCCGGGCAGGTCCCCACCTACGTCCCGCCGCCATCCCGATTCCCGCCCGGGGCCGGCGACGATCCGGACGGCGGTGACTCGGCCGCGGACCAGGGCGGTGGCCCGCGCCCGGTCCCGCCCGGCGCCATCTCGGCGCCGGCGGGCCCGCGCCCGGCTGGCGCGGTCGCGGCCGGCGGCGGCGGGACGGCCGGGCTGTCAGCCGGCCCGGAACCGCTGGCCGCCGCGGCCATCGCGGGCGGCACCGCCCTGCTCGGCGCGACCGCCGTGGGGTCCGGCCGAGCCCGGCGCCGCCGGCGGGCGGCCGCGCGCTGACGACGGCGGCCCGCCGCGGGTCACTCCGGGCGGGCGTCGCCCTCGCGGCGCGGCGCGACCACCATGACCTTCACGCTGGTCGTGTTCGCGTCGATCTGGTAGAGCACCCGCCAGCCCGGACCGAGCGCCTCGAACATCGTCGAGCGGTCCCCGGCCAGCTGCGTCCCCGCCCGGCGCGGGTTGTTGCGCAGCGGTCCCTTGACGAACTTGCGCACCGCGTCCGACGAGCGGTCGGGCAGACGGTCGATGTCCCGTTCGGCCGAGGCCGAGACCACGACCTCGTGCCGGCCGCCGACACCTGGCCGCCGGCCGGACCCACTGTTCCCTTGCTCAGCCACGTATAGATCGTAATAAGCCCGTTCGTCCGGACGCCGGATTCACCTCGGGCCACGCCGCCGCCAGCCGCGCCCGGGTGCCGGGTGCCCGGGTGCCGGGTGCCGGGTGCCCGGGGCGCCCGGACGGCGGGCCGGGATGACGCGGGCGCTGAGCGCGGTTGAGCCGGACATGCGTTACGGCGACGACGAGACCATCCGGCGGCTGCTCACCGACACGTCGGTGTGGGCGGTGGCCGGCCTGTCGACCAACCGGGCCCGCACGGCCTACCCGGTCGCGGCCGCGATGCGCGCGCGGGGCGTCCGCACCATCCCGGTCCATCCCGACGCGCCCACGGTCGACGGCGAGACCGGCTACCGACGGCTGGCCGACATCCCCGAACCGGTCGACGTAGTGAACCTCTTCGTCCGCTCGGAGCTCGCCGGGCCGCTGGTCGACGAGGCGGTGGCGATCGGCGCCCGCGCGGTCTGGCTGCAGCTCGGGGTCCGCGACGACGCGGCGGCGGCCCGGGCCGAGGCCGCCGGCCTCGCCGTCGTCATGGACACCTGCCCGCTGATCGAGGGGCCGCGCCTGCTGGACTGGGCCGCCTGATCCGCCGCCTGATACTCCGCCGGACCGGGCGCCGCGGGGCCGGCGCACCCGTCAGCTCGCCGCCGGCGGAAGGCCGCCCCGCGACCGCGCCCCCGGGCGCCCGGCCCGCCGGGACGGGCGCCGCGGCCGGACGAGGTCCGGCGCCTCCCGGCGCAGCGCCGCGACCGCCAGCGCCGCCGCCGGCGGCAGCAGCACCAGCGTCGGCAGCAGGTAGCGGTAGTCGAAGGTGACGGTGGCCGCCGGCACGACGATGAGCGTCAGCCCGGCGACGGTCAGCAGCGCGATGTCCCAGCGCAGCTGACGGCCGATGATCTTTCCCCGGCGCCGGGTCGCCATCACGAAGCCCGCCCCGGCCAGCAGCACCGTCAGGGCAAGCACCGGGCCCGGGGTGTAGACGACCCGCTGGTAGCCCCGCAGGAAGCCGATCGGGCCGGCCGAGTCGCGCCGGGTGAACGACCGCGGCGTGAAGTCGATCTCCCGGTCGTTGTTGTGGTAATAGGGCGAGGTCGACGACGTCGGGAAGACCCAGCTCGCGTTGAACCAGTCCTGGTGGGAGGTGTGCCGGCCCGGGGCGAAGTAGTGCAGGATGTCCCCGGCCACCATCCAGGTGTAGTCGGCGGTCTGCTGGCGGATCACCCGGTGCGCGAAGTCGCCGAAGTACTTCTCCCGCGCCGGGGTCGAGTAGCCCACGGTCGGCGGCGCGCCCGGCAGTGCCGCGGTGAACCGGGGGCTGTTGTGGTTCCACACGTAGTAGCTGGGGTCGGGCCGCTCGCTCGGCGGGTGGGGTGAGCACAGGGCCGTCTCAGCCGGCGGCAGGCTCAGCCGGGAACAGTTCGCGATGACCGCCGTCCGCCCGTACAGCCAGTAGCTGTCCCCGCCGGTCAGCGCGAACTTGCCGAACGTCGCGTGGTACTGGGTGGCATAGGCGCCCAGCGGGATGAGCAGCGTTGCCGCCGTGACCGCGAACCGGCGCCAGCCCAGCCGGCGCACGACCAGCCAGACCAGCACGAGCACACCGAGCGTGGCCCCGATCGTGCGGAACAGGGCCGCGGCGGCCAGCAGCACGCCGGCCAGGCCACACGCCCACAGCGACGGCGAGGGCGACCACAGCAGCGCCAGCAGCGCCCCGACCAGCAGGACGTCGAACATCCCCTCGGCCAGGACGAAGTGCTCGATGTTGAGTTCGTAGGCGTCCAGGAGCACCGGCGCGGCCGCCAGGGTGGCCGCGGTCCGGCCGGCGCCGCGTCGCAGCAGCAGCGCGTACAGCGCGATCCCGACCGCGATTCCGCCGACGTGCTGGATGACCGGCACGAGCCACAGGCCGCCGACCTCGGAGACCGCCCGCAGGAACACCGGATAGCCGCCGGGCCGGGTCTGGACGGGGTCCAGCTCCATCAGGTGGGCCAGGTGCAGGTAGGCCATGGAGTCGCCGCTGAACTCCAGCGCGGGTTGGTAGGCGAGGGTCACGACGACGCGCAGCGCGCAGCCCAGCGCTACCAGGGCCAGCAGCGCCGGGTGCCGGCGCGCCAGCTGCCCGGCCCGCTCAAGCCGGCCGGGGCCGGCCGCCCGGCGCCGGCCCCGGCCGGGACGGACCAGCGCGACGGTCGCGTCGGCGTCCGGTGGCGGGCTGGTCACGTCCCCGCCCCCCGTCTCGCCGGCTGCCTCGCCGGGCGCCTCGTCGGGTGTCTCGTCGGGTGTCTCGTCGGGCGCGCGGCCGCTGGCGGGGCGGGCGGGGACGTCGAAGGCGCCGGTCCGGCTGATCGGGTCGGTCCGCTCCAGCGGATCCTCCGCCGGCGCGTTCCCTTCCGGCGCTGTGGGGTCGGCCCGCGGTGGCTGGCCCGGCGACGGGATCGGCCGGCGGGGCCGGCCGGTCTCGTTCAGACCGCGTCCCGCGCCGGGCCGGCGTCGCCGTCGGGGACCGGCGCCGGCGCCGCCGCGCGGCTGGAGGAACCGCTCGGCCCGGTCGAGATCAATCGCAGCAGGAACGACGAGAACGCCGTCTGCGCGCCCACGATCATCGAGGTCATGGCGAGCAGCGCCGGGCGCAGCTCGTCGAGTGGCCCGAGATCGTTCTCCAGCCACCGGGTCAGGACGACCAGGTCGATCACCAGCCCGACGGTGAACAGGGCCGCGCCGGCGAGCAGGCCCCGTTCCAGGCTGAAGGATCGCTCGATCCATGTGATCGGCCAGCGCGCCCGGCCGGCCCATCCGGCGGCGGCGTTGTGCGCGTGCGCGAACAGGCCGAGCAGCGTCACCTGCCAGCCGAGGATCGCGATCAGCGCGAACAGCACCGAGAAGTGGGTGTCCAGCGCGTGCCAGCCGAGGTTGAGCGCGCCCGGCAGCAGCGCGAGCTGCCCGGCGACGCCGAGGACCAGCATCGTCAGCCCGGGCAGGACGAACAGGTGCCGGGGCGCGAGCATCAGCATGAACCGCAGGTGCCGCCAGCCGTCGCGCAGCGAGTGCAGCTTGGACGAGCCCAGGCGCGGGTGGTAGACGATCGGGACCTCGGCGATGCGCAGCTCGGCCCGGGCGGCCGCGATGACGAGCTCGGAGGCCAGCTCCATGCCCTCGCAGCGCGGCGCCATCCGGTCGCGGGCGTCCGCCGTGAACGCCCGCATGCCGGAGTGGGCGTCCGAGGAACGCAGCCCGAACAGCCGGTTGAGCACCCAGGTCAGGACCGGGTTACCGACGTAGCGGTGCAGCGGCGGCATCGCCCCCGGCAGGATCGTCCCGGCGAACCGGGAACCGAGGACGTAGTCGGCCCGCCCGGCCGCCAGCGGCTCCACCAGGTCGCCGAGCTGGGTGAAGTCGTAGGAGCCGTCCGAGTCGCCCATCACGATGACCCGGCCCCGGGCGGCGGCGAACCCGGCCCGGTAGGCGTTGCCGTAGCCGCGGCGGCGCTCCGGCACGACCCGCGCCCCGGCGGCGGTGGCGACAGCGACCGAAGCGTCGGTCGAGCCGTTGTCCACCACGACGACCTCGCCGTGCACACCCGCCTTGGCCAGCCCCGTCACGGCGGCGGCGACACACTGGCCGACCGACTGCTCCTCGTTGAGGCAGGGCATGACGACGGAGATCTCGATCGGCGCGCTCAGGGCACCGGCCGGTCGGCCGCTGTCGGGCCGGCCCTTGTCCAGCCCGGGGCCGCCCGTTCCGGGGCCGCCCGTACCGGGGTGGCCCAGCCCGGCACCGCCGTCGCCTCTGGGCGCGACCACACTGTCACCGCCGCGCCCGGCGGCGCCGTCCGGACGCGGGCCAAGTGCTGCCGCCCCTAGCTCACCCACCTGGGTCTCCCTGTGCCACCGCCCGCGGCGGGTCCGTGCCGGCCGGAGCCGCAGTGTCCCCTGGCTGCTCCGGGGTGGTCTGTTCGTTGTCTTTTTCCTGACCGGTGCGTCGGCCGGCGCCGGATCGGGTTGTCCGCGCGGACCGTCTCCCCACCTTCCCCTGGCCGTAGCGCTCTGGCGTCGGTGGGCGGGTCCCGGCCGTGCCCCCTGACGGTACATAGCCGCCCGAAGTCGGTGGATGGCTGGTCCTACCTGGGTCGTCGTGTTGGCCTTTGATCGTTGGCTGGACTGGAGGACACCTGGCGATCCGCGCTCGCCGGTCCAGTGTACTAACGGACAGTGACGAAACATTGTCACATTGTTGTCCGTCTAGCGGTTCAACGAATGGAATACGGTGTCGACCCTGAGCGCGGGTCGGTGTGACGGCCGTTACCGCGAGGCGTAACCTCTGGTGACTGTGCAAGCAGTCGCAACTTCCGGAGATCGCATGATACGGACAAGCTCGACGGCCGGACGGGCGGCGGGCCCTCCAGCCGATCGGACCGCTTGCCTGTGCCCCCATCAGCCGCCGTGCCCGACGGCGGAGGATCCCGACCGGGATGCCGCCCGCGTCACCAGCCGCCATTTCGACCAGGGATGGAGCCGGCTGTGTAACGGGGTCATCCTGTTTGAGGACACCGGCGAGATCCTGCCGACCGGCCGGATTGTCGAACCACGCCGAGTTCCGCCCCGCGATCTTGTTTTCACCGACAATCCGTCGTCGGCGACGGCCCGGCTCATGGTGCCGGCTCCGCGCGGTCGCTGATCCGTCGCCGCCTGGCTGGCCATGGCGGAAAGGCGGGGCGGGGGCAGCCTGACCGAAGGTTCCCGGATGTCGGACTCGTTCCGGTGTCGGACCTCGGCCGGTAACGTCCCAGCCGTGGATGCCGACACACCCCCGCGCGTCTCGCGGCCGCTGGTCGCGAGCCTGACCCACCACCGACGACGGTTGGTCGGGCACGCCAGCCGGGTCGACAGCGCCACGTTCGCCCGGATCGCGGACGGCCGTTCGCTGCTCGGCCCGCTGCTGCCCCGACTGTCGCGGGCAGCCGACCACGGCGTGCTGTGGTGGGCGGTCGCGGCCGCTCTCGGCGCCAGCCGCGGGGATCGGCGCCGGGCGGCCGTGCGGGGTCTGCTGGCGGTCGGGGTCGCGAGCGCCGCCGCCAACGGGCCGGCCAAGGTCGTCTTCCGTCGGCAGCGGCCGGCGACGCACACCGTGCCCTTCGCCCGGCGGCTGCCGCGCGAGCTGACAACGTTCTCCTTCCCGTCCGGCCACTCCGCCTCGGCCGCCGCCTTCGCCGCCGGGGTAGCCGTCGACGCGCCGGTGGCCGCGGTTCCGGTCGGTGCGCTGGCGGCCGCGGTCGCCTTCTCCCGGGTCTACGTGGGCGCCCACTACCCGTCCGACGTCGCCGCCGGCGTCGCGCTCGGGATCGGCGCCGCCGCCGCAACGACCAAGGTCATGCCGCGCCGGCCGGGGCTGCCGGCCCGGGCCCGGCCGGCCTCGGCCTGGGCGCCCGCGCTGCCCGACGGAGGCGGCCTGGTCGTCGTCGTGAACGGCCGGGCCGGGTCCGGGCGCCACGAGGCGATCGTGGACGCGATCGCGGCCGGGCTGCCCGCGGCCGAGATCGTCCGGGTCGGCGAGGGTGAGAACGTCGGCGACGCGCTGGCCAGCGCGGCCCGGCGGGCCCGGGTGCTCGGTGTCGCCGGCGGCGACGGAACGGTCAACGGCGCGGCGGCGCTGGCCCTGCGCCACCGGCTCCCGCTGGCCCTGTTCCCCGGCGGGACGCTGAACCACTTCGCCGCCGACTTCGGGCTGGCCTCGGCCGACGACACGATCGAGGCGGTGCGGGCCGGAAGCGCCGTCGCGGTCGACGTGGGCCAGATCTCCGGGTTCGGGCCCGGCGGCGAGCCCGTCGAGGCGGTGTTCCTCAACACGGCGAGCCTGGGCAGCTATCCGGACATGGTGGCCGTCCGCGACCGGCTCAAGGACCGCCTCGGCAAGTGGCCGGCGATGGCCATCGGGCTGGGCTGGGTCCTGCGCCACGACCCGCCGATCCGCCTCGACGTCGACGGCCGGCACCGGAAGCTGTGGCTGATCTTCTTCGGCAACGGGATCTACCACCCGAACGGGTTCGCGCCCACCTATCGGCGGCGCCTGGACGAGGGCCTGCTCGACCAGCGGATGGTCGACGGCACCTCACCGCTGTCCCGCACGCGCCTCGTGCTGGCAGTCCTCACCGGCCAGCTGCGCCGCAGTCGGGTGTACGAGCAGCGCTCGACCCATCAGACGGTTCTCGCCTCCCGCGACGGCGCGCTGCCGATCGCCTACGACGGCGAGGTCGGGCAGCGGGTCACTCAGGCGACCGTCGGGGTCAGCCCGGTCCGCCTGGTCGTGTACCGGCCGGGCGGCTGACGCCGGCCCCGCGCGGCCCCGCCGCTGTGCTCAGCGGGCCCGGCTGGTGCCGCCGAGCTGGGGCGGGATGAGGGTGTGCAGCGGCGCGGTCAGCCCGGCCACGGTGTCCGGGTCGAGGATGTCCTGCACCAGCAGCGCGCAGGCCAGGTCGGCGCACAGCTCCATGACCCGGCTGTCGGTGCTCGACTCCAGCGTCGCGGCGTGGCGGGGGCAGGACGGGCACAGCCGCCAGAAGCCCTCGGCCGCGCTGCGGCGCACCAGCGTCCACACCCGCCGGCGGCCGGTGCTGACCGCGGAGTGGAACGCCAGTTCCATCGCGGCGCGGTGGGCCGACTCGTCGCGGGTGAGAACCGTCACCACGAGGCTGTCGTAGAGGCGCATGCTTTCGCCGTCGTGGCAGCGCCGGGAGAGCACCGGGAGGGTGGCCAGCACCCGCTTCACCTCGGCGCCGAACGGGCCGAGGTCGGGTTCGTGACCGCGCGGGCGGGGGTAGACCGATCGCCAGGGACGCATCAGGCCGCTGTACTCGCCGCGCGAGAGGATCGGGCGGGCATAGGCGGCGGCCAGGGCGTCCCGGACGGACTTCAGTGCCCGGGAGGTGATTTCCGGCCGGACGGTGACATAGTCGTCGAGGCCTACCAGGTCGTCGGCGTAGATGGCCGACAGCGCGTCGAAGGCGGCGAGGACCTCGACGATGAGCGGCGAGTCCGGCGAGAGCGCCTTGTCCCGGGCCACGGCGAGCGCGGGGGAGTTGCGCCAGGCCCCGGCCAGGTCGATCAGCTCGGCATCGCTGGTGTGGACCAGCTGGGCGAGGATGGCGAGGATGCCCCGCAGGTTGGGGTGGTCCTCGAGCCGGTCGATCCGGCGTGACCGCATGATCATGCTGCCTCGGGTCCGGGTGTCCCGGGGATGGTCGGTCCGGGTGTCCCGGGGATGGTCACGCCGGGTGTGTGGGCGCCGGTGCCGGTCTTCGCGGCTGGCGAGCCATGGACGAGCGGTGGGGGAGCCGGATCGTCAGCCGTCACTGGGTCGCCTCCTCGAAGCCACTGGCCCGCGCCGACGCGGCGCGGGACCGCGCCGCGGTCACCGGCCCACGCCCTACGTCGAGCGCGCCCGGCCGCGATGTGCGCGGCCTGGGCCATGAGATCCTACGTGTTCGTTCGGAGCACGCGGCCCATGGAGTCGACGGTGATCTCCGTGCGCGCGGCACTCCGCGCCGATGGTAGCGCCGTCCTCGCGGCCGGCGGCACCGGGGCGAGGGCGAGGCGAGGGCCGTCGACTCTCCGCGTGTTTCTCCTCACTTGACGTGTCGATCTGCCGGCGTGCCTACGCGGCCCCGGTCGTGTCTTCTGGTCGGTCGCGCCCCGTGGGCGTGCCCCCGCGCCCGGCGGGGACAGTGCCACGTCGGTTAACTGGCGTCGGGACGGTCGCCGCGCCGGGCCGGCCGGCGAGGCTCAGAGGCCGAACCTGGTTCGGGCCTCCTCGACCATCGACGCCTTCACCTCGCCCCGCCGGGCCAGGGCCTCCAGTGTGGCCAGCGCGACCGACTCCGCGTCGACGTGGAAGTGGCGCCGCAGCGCGGCCCGGGTGTCCGAGCGGCCGAAGCCGTCGGTCCCGAGGGAGGAGTAGTCGCCGGGTACCCAACGCGAGATCTGGTCCGGCACGGCTCGCATCCAGTCACTGACCGCGACCACCGGGCCGGGCGCGTCCCCAAGCAGCCGGCTCACGAACGGGACCCGCTCGGCATCGTCCGGGTGCAGCAGGTTGTGCTCGTCACAGGCCAGGGCCTCGCGCCGCAGCTCGTTCCAGGACGTGACCGACCAGACGTCCGCCGCGACCCCGAAGTCGGTGGCCAGGATCTCCTGGGCCCGCAGCGCCCACTGCATCCCGGCGCCGCTGGCCAGGACCTGGGCCCGGGGAACCGGCGTCTCGGCGCCCTCGGTCGGCTCCCCGCCCACTGGGCGGGGGCGGGGGACGGGCGCCCCGCCGGTCCCGGCCGGGCGGAAGGAGTACATCCCGGCCAGGATCTGGGCCGCGTCGACCCCGTCGGGCTCGGCCGGCTGCGGGAACGGCTCGTTGTAGACGGTCAGGTAGTAGAAGATGTTCTCGCTGTTCTCGCCGTACATCCGGGCCAGGCCGTCGCGGACGATGTGCGCTACCTCGAAGGCGAACGCCGGGTCGTAGGCCACGCAGGCCGGGTTGGTCGAGGCCAGCAGCAGCGAGTGGCCGTCCTGGTGTTGGAGGCCCTCGCCGTTGAGCGTCGTACGCCCGGCGGTGGCGCCGAGCAGGAAGCCGCGGCCGAGCTGGTCGGCCAGCGCCCACATCTGGTCACCGGTGCGCTGGAAGCCGAACATCGAGTAGAAGACGTAGACCGGGATCGTGTGCACGCCGTGGGTGGAGTAGGCCGTTCCGGCCGCGATCACCGAGGCCATCGAGCCGGCCTCGCTGATGCCCTCGTGCAGCATCTGGCCCGACGTCGACTCCTGGTAGGACAGCAGCAGCTCCCGGTCGACGGCGTCGTAGCGCTGGCCGTACGGCGAGTAGATCTTCGCGGTCGGGAACATGGCGTCCATGCCGAACGTCCGGGCCTCGTCCGGGATGATCGGCACGAACCGCGCGCCCATCTCCTTGGTCTTCATGAGGTCCTTGAGCAGCCGCACGAAGGCCATCGTCGTGGCGACCGGCTGCTTGCCCGACCCGCGCTGGAATGTGTTGAACAGCGACGCCGGCGGGCTCGCCAGCGGCTTGGCCACCACGTTGCGCCGGGGGATCGAGCCGTCGAGCGCGGCCCGGCGCTCCTTCATGTACTGGATCTCTTCGGAGTTCGGGCCCGGGTGGTAGTAGGGCGGCAGGTAGCCCTCCAGGGCCGAGTCCGGGATCTCCAGGTAGAGCCGGTCGCGGAACTCCTTCAGCTCGTCCTTGGTCAGCTTCTTCATCTGGTGGGTGGCGTTGCGGGCCTCGAAGTCCTTGCCCAGCGTCCAGCCCTTGATCGTGTGGGCCAGGATGACCGTCGGCTGGCCGGCGTGCTCGGTCGCCGCCTTGTACGCGGCGTAGAGCTTGCGGTAGTCGTGGCCACCCCGGGACAGGCGGCGCAGCTCGTCGTCGGAGCGGCCCGCCACCATCCGGCGCAGCCGGGGGTCGGCGCCGAAGAAGTTCTCCCGGATGTAGTCGCCCGGCGACGTCGAGTACGTCTGGAACTGGCCGTCCGGTGTCACGTTCATCCGGTGGACGAGGGCGCCGTCGGTGTCCTGGGCCAGCAGCGGGTCCCAGTCCCGGCCCCAGACAACCTTGATCACGTTCCAGCCCGCGCCCCGGAAGAGCGACTCGAGCTCCTGCATGATCTTTCCGTTGCCGCGCACCGGGCCGTCGAGGCGCTGCAGGTTGCAGTTCACCACGAAGATCAGGTTGTCGAGCTCCTCGCGGGAGGCGACCCCGAGAGCCCCGATCGACTCCGGTTCGTCCATCTCGCCGTCGCCGAGGAAGGCCCAGACCCGGCTGTTCGAGGTGTCCTTGATCTGCCGGTTGAGCAGGTAGCGGTTGAAGCGGGCCTGGTAGATGGCGTGGATCGGGCCCAGGCCCATCGACACCGTCGGGAACTCCCAGAAGTCCGGCATCAGGCGCGGGTGCGGGTAGGACGACAGGCCACCCGGCTCGCTCTCCCGCCGGAAGGCGTCGAGCTGGCGCTCGGTCAGCCGGCCCTCCAGGAACGCGCGGGCGTAGATGCCGGGCGACGCGTGGCCCTGGATGAAGATCTGGTCACCCGAGCCGCCGCTGGCCGTGGGGGACAGGTTGTCCTTGCCGCGGAAGAAGTGGTTGAAGCCGACTTCGTACAGGCTCGCGCTGGAGGCGTAGGTCGCGATGTGGCCGCCGACGTTGTACTCGGGCCGGTTGGCCCGGCTGACCATGATCGCGGCGTTCCAGCGGATGTAGGCCCGGATGCGGCGCTCGATGTGCTCGTCGCCGGGGAACCACGGCTCGCGCTCCGGCGGGATCGTGTTGATGAAGTCGGTGCTGGTCAGGGAGGGAACGCCGACAGCCTTCTCCCGGGCCCGCTCCAGCAGCTTGAGCATGAGGAAACGGGCCCGGCCCCGCCCCGCCTCGTCGATCACGGAGTCCAGCGACTCGAGCCACTCGCCGGTCTCGCCCGGATCGATGTCGGGCAGCTGGCTCGGGAGTCCGTCGGTGATGACCGAGAACCTGTTCGTACTCTCCTGCGCCACGCGAACTCCTGCCCTCGTCCCGTCGTTCGTACGTCCACGCTCGCCGGCGGTCGCCCGGCCGCGCCTCGCGGCCCGGCTCGCCCGCCCCGCGCCGGCGGCTGCCCGGACGGGCCCGTCGCCGGGACCGTAACCGTCGCGCCGACGGCACCTCGCTCACTATGGTGCTCTGCCCGCGCGGCGGCGTCACGTGCCCCGCGGTTACGGCTCGGTATTCTCCGGCCTCGGCGGGTGGCTGGGCCGTTCGAGCGCAAATCCGATCGCACAATGGTCCGTCATGGAGGGTCCGTCATGGAGACGTTCACCTGGTCGGTCCGGACCGGGGCCACCGAGGCCGTGCTGGACATCACTGATCGCGCCACCTCCTTCGCGCGCGGGCGGGGTGACGGCCTGCTGTCGGTGTTCGTGCCGCACGCCACGGCCGGGGTCGCGATCCTCGAGCTCGGCTCCGGCAGCGACGACGACCTGCTGGCCGTCCTGCGGGAGATCCTCCCGGCCGACGACCGCTGGCGGCACGCCCACGGCAGCCGGGGCCACGGCCGCGCGCACGTCCTGCCGGCCGTGATCCCACCGTCGCTGACCGTTCCCGTGTTCGACGGCGAGCTTGCCCTCGGGATCTGGCAGTCGATCGCCCTGGTCGACCTGAATGTGGACAACCTGGTTCGGACAGTGCGGCTGTCCTTCCTCCCCGGCTAGGCCTGCTCGGCCCGCGGTCGGCTCTTCCTGCCTGGTCAGGGCCCTGGCGGCGACCGGCCCGGGGCTTGCGGGAGGCATCGACGGGCCGCCGGGAGCCCTCGGCGGGGGCATGGCTGTCCACATCCGTCGGCGTGGCACTTGCGCAATCACAGCTTGCTCCGGTGGACTAGGTCCACGACGACCGGGGGAGGAGATGGCCACGGCGCCACCCGCGCCCGGCTCGCCGACCCGGGCGGCGCGTCCGGGGGCGGACGCGGGGCGTGTGAGCGCGCCGGCACGACAGGAGGTTATGAAGGGTGAGTCCGACCGCGGCGAACGCCGAGGGTCAGCGACGAGCGGAACGTCTGGGCATCACGCCCGGGATGCTGGTGCAGTCGCTCAACGAGCAGGATGACGTCGCCCAGGATCTTCTCGCGGCGGTTACCGCCGTCAGCGGGACGGACCTGGTCCCCGAGGACTCCGACGACGTTGTCGAGATCGTGCTGCTGTGGTGGCGCTCCGATGACGGGGATCTCGTCGACGCCCTGGTCGACGCTCGCCGGCAGCTCTCCGACGACGGCGTGATCTGGCTGCTCACGCCGAAGGCCGGGCGCTCGGGCCACGTCGAGCCCAGCGACGTCCTGGAGGCGGTCCCGACGGCGGGCCTGGTGCAGACCAGCATCGTCAGCGTGGCGGCCGAATGGGCCGGCATGCGCCTGGCGGCGCCCAAGTCGCAGCGCGTCCGGCACCGCTGAGCGATCGGTGCGGCCCGCGCGGTCCTCGCTTCGCGTAAGCGGTGCGTTCGCCGGGCTGTCCCGACCGGAGCGCTCGCAGGCCGGATGCTCGTTTGCCGGGCGGTGCCCGGTCCGGGCCTGGCGCCGACGTCAACCCCGGCGTCAACGCCGGCGTCGACGCCGGCGGGGCCCGGCGCGCGGTCACACGCGTCCCTGGTGGTCTGAGCGCCGCATCGCGCGGCGAGGGGCGTCGGTCTCGCCGCGCTCACGGCGTTCGTGGGCCTGGCCACAGTTTTCGGCCCGCCGCGCGCCGTCGGCGGCCGCGGCCGGCGGGCGGGTCCGGGCTGTTCGCGCCGAGGATGGCGGTGAGCTGGGCGTATGCACCCGATGCGGGCGGCATGGCCAAGGCGGCCCCGCGGGGTGGGCGGCCGGCCCCACCGAGTCGCGCCGCGGGCCATGGGCCCAGCTGATGGCATGCTGGCAGCAGAATCCCGAGACAGCAGGAAGGACTCACCGTGAGCGTAGACGTCGGTTCGGTCGCGCCGAACTTCACGTTGAAGGACCAGAACAACCAGGACGTGTCGCTGGCCGACTTCAAGGGCGACCGCAATGTTGTCCTGGTGTTCTACCCGCTGACGTTCACCGGCGTCTGCCAGGGCGAACTGTGCTCGATCCGGGACGACATCGGCTCGTACCAGAACGACGACGTCCAGGTCCTCGCGGTGTCGGTCGACTCGGTCTTCGCGCACAAGGTGTGGGCCGACCAGCAGGGTTACACCTTCCCGCTGCTGGCCGACTTCTGGCCGCACGGGGCGGTGGCCGAGTCCTACGGCGTGTTCAACGCCGACCGCGGTATCGCCGTGCGCGGCACCTTCGTCATCGACAAGACGGGCGTTGTGCGGTACAAGGTCGTCAACGCGATCCCGGACGCTCGCGACCAGTCGGAGTACCTGAAGGCGCTCGCGTCGCTGTGATGCGGACCGGTCGGCCGGCCGGATGATCGGTTGAGTCGGGGGACAGTGATCCGCAATGCCCTGCGCGCGATGTAACGAGCGCCAGACCGACCCGGCCCGGGGCGCCAGCCCCTGGCGTCGGGTCGTGTCCGGCGGTGAACAGCTGATCGTCTGCCCGGCCTGCCAGCGACGCCCGGACTGGGAGCGCTGGACGGCCGGGCTGGACCGCTGCCCGGGCTGCGGTTCCATCCGGCTGGCCAAGGCGCTGGGCGTCCTGCGCTGCGGCGAGTGCGGCCTGCAGTGCGAGGCATCGGCTCCGCCGGCGTCCGGGCCACGCGATCTGGCGGCGGTCGTGGCCGCCGACGCGGTGGTCCCGGCCGCGTCGAGGCCCGTCCCGCCCGCGTCGCCGGCGGAGGAAATGGGCCGTGGCGACCGGCCGGACGAGCCGGTGCCGGCCAGCCCGGTCGGCCCGCGGCCCGACCTCGCGGCCGAGGTGGAGGCCGCGCTGGCCCGAGTGCTGGGCCGCCGGGCCGCGCCGCCGGCCCAACGGAAACCGAACCGATCGGAGGCCCGCCAGCGCCAGCGGTGACGATGTCTGCGTACCCTGGTGCCCGATGGGCGCGTAGCTCAGCGGTAGAGCCCTCGCCTTACAAGCGAGTGGTCGCAGGTTCGAACCCTGCCGCGCCCACTTACCCACTCTGACCAGCGGGGATGTCCAGCAGCCGGCTCATGCCTCCGTCGGACAGCGCTGGAACAGCGGCAAACTGCTCCGCGTGCGGCAGTCAGCGAAAGCGGACGATGTGGTGGCGCCCGGCCTCACTCGACCGCGACGGCCATCCGTAGACGTAGAGCGAGCGCGGGATCTGGTCGGGATCTGGTCCGGGTCTGTGATGTTTAGCCCGAGCTATAGTCCGAGCGTGCCCCCGAACCTGCCCCCTCGGTGGACGATCAAGACGACACCAGAGGTCCGGTCCTGGCTGCGCTCGTTGCGCCAGACCGAGCCGAACACATACAGATCCGTCAATGTGGCGATCGACATGCTCGCGGAGATCGGGGCCGGCCTCGGCCGTCCGCTGGTCGACACGGTGGCTGGATCGGACATCAAGAATCTCAAGGAGTTGCGGCCTCGGTCGGGTCGTGACGTGGCGATTCGGATCTTGCTCGTCTTCGATCCGTGGTCGCAGGCGGTGCTGCTGGTGGCCGGCAACAAGGCTGGCGACTGGTCGGGTTGGTACCGTGCCGCGATCCCGGCCGCTGAGACGGCCTACGGCGGCTGGCTGGCCGTGGAGAGGAAGCGGAGGGAGTCTCAATGACCGAGTTCCACGACTGGGATGAGATCCGCGCTGAACTGCACGACGGCGACGACGAGGCGCTGGCCGCCGAGCGGGCCCGGACGGAGGCATGGGTCAGCGCCTTCCACCTCGCGCAGGAGCGCAACCGGCTCGGCCTGACTCAGCGCCAGGTGGCCGAGTCGATGGGCGTCTCGCCGGGTCGGGTGAGCCAGATCGAGAACGGCGATCTGGAGGCGAACGAGGTCGCCACCCTGGGCCGGTACGCGCGAGCCCTCGGCGCCCGGCTGCGGATCGTCTTCGACTATGGCAACGAGCTTCACCAGATCGCCTGAGGAAGGCCCACGGCCTCCTCGCGGGAGGCGCTTACCTGAACCTGGTCACTCTTGGTCACCAGGTCCCATCGTGCTACGTTCGGGACGAACACAATTCGCCGAACGGCGTATCGCTCGTCCAAATGGTGCGGTCTTGCTGGTCAGCACAGCGCTGAGGCTTGTTGACCTTACATGCGAGTGGTCGCGGGTTCGAACCCTGCCGCGCCCACCTCTCGGCGTCACTATCCGTGGTCGCGCTCGCGACCGGCCGTCAGCTGACGTCGTCTGGGCCGGCGAGGTTCAGCCGCCGCAGCCGCTCGGGATCGTTGATCGAGTCGATCTCGACGATGCGGCCTCGCGCCACGGTGAACGCCAGGACCAGGACGGGTTCGCCGGCCCGGAAGACCACCGCGCCGGGCGTGCCGTTGACGAGCGCCGGCCATGGCGAGCCGCCGCTTCGTGCCCCGGCCAGCGCCGATCGGGCCACGGCGGTGGCCCCGCGCACCACGGTGGGCGGCGTCCCGGACCCGGTGTCGGTGACCAGGACGACGTCCGGGTCCAGGGCCGCCACGAGCGCCTCGAAATCGCCGTCGCGAGCGGCCGCGAAGAACGCGTCGACCACCGACCGCTGGACGGCCAGGCTCGCGTCCGGCACCCGGGCCTCGCCCTGGACCCGCCGGCGGGCCCGGCTCGCCAGCTGCCGGGCCGCGGCCGGCGAGCGGCCGACGATCCCGGCGATCTCCTCATAGGGCACGGCGAACATGTCGTGGAGCACGAACGCGAGCCGCTCGGCCGGGGCGAGCGTCTCGACCACGACCATGAGCGCGAGTCCGACGGAGTCGGCCAGCACCGCCTCGGACTCGGGGTCGAGTACCCGCGCGTCGCCGACGATCGGGTCGGGCAGGCCGGCGCCGTAGAGATCCTCGCGCCGCCGCTCCCGCGACCGGAGCATGTTGAGGCAGATCCGCCCGACGACGGTGGTCAGCCAGGCGTCCAGCTGCTCGATCGCCGCCGTGTCGGACCGGCTCAGCCGCAGCCAGGCCTCCTGCAGCGCGTCCTCGGCCTCGCTGAGCGAGCCGAGCATCCGGTAGGCGAGTGCGCGCAGCCGCCCTCGGCGCTCCTCGAACCGCCGCGCCAGCCAGTCGTCACTCACGCTCATCGTCACATCCCGGCGTCGGTGCGGGGCATCTGTCGTTCATAGACCCCGGCCGGGGCCCCGGCGTGACGCGGCGGCTCGCGCGGCCGACGCCACCTTCCTGGCCGCCTGCCCTCCCTCCCGGTCCTGTGCGCCGGCGCTGTCACATCTTCCGGCGGCGTGGGGTCACCGGGGCAGTGCTCATCTCGAGGAAGGACGCGGACATGAAGTCACGTACAGAAAACCCGGCGGTGGCCCTTCCCGGCGTGCTGGCGGCGCTCCAGCAGCTCTCGGCGGCGGCGGAGCAGGCGGGGCTGCCCCGCACGGTCGTGATGCTCGTCGAGCTGCGCGCCAGCCAGATCAACGGCTGCGCCGTGTGCCTGGACATGCACTCGCGCGAGCTGTGGGCGGCGGGCGAGACCGACGAGCGGATCGCCACGGTCGCCGCGTGGCGGGAGACGCCGTACTTCACCGACGCCGAGCGGGCCGCGCTGGCGTTGACCGAGGCCGTCACCCGGCTGGCCGACCGCCCGGACCCGGTCGGGGACGAGGTCTGGGCCGAGGCCGCGCGGCACTACGACGAGCGGGCGCTCGGCGCGCTCGTGCTGGCGATCGGCCAGATCAACCTCTGGAACCGGCTCAACGTCTCCACTCGGCAGATCACCGGCGAGTGGGTCAGCCAGTGGGTGCGGGGCGCGCAGGAGGTGGCTTCGGCCGTACCCTTGACCACGTGCTGAGAAGGCTGGATCTGCGGGCCGGGGTTCCCTCCGGCTCCGAGGTGCGCCGCCTGGTTCCCCGGGCGGCACTGGACGTCGACGCCGCCGTGGAGATGGTGCGCCCGGTGTGCGCGGACGTGCGCGAACGCGGGGATGTGGCGGTCCTCGACGCCACCGAGCGGTTCGACGGTGTCCGCCCGGCGGCCGTGCGGGTGCCAGGCGACGCGCTCGCCGCCGCGCTCGAGGAGCTCGACGACGCGGTGCGCGAGGCGCTCACCGAGGCGGTCCGCCGCACCCGGCTCGTCCATCGCGCCCAGCTGCAGGCCCCGGTGACCACCGAGGTCGCTCCGGGGCTGCGGGTCACCGACCGGTGGGTGCCGGTCGAGCGAGTCGGCCTCTACGTTCCGGGCGGCCGGGTGGCCTACCCGAGCAGCGTCGTGATGAACGTCGTCCCAGCGCAGGAGGCCGGGGTGGAGTCGCTGGTCGTGACCTCGCCGCCCCAGGCCGAGTACGGCGGCCGGCCCCACCCGGTCGTCCTGGCGGCCTGCGCGCTGCTCGGGGTGGACGAGGTCTACGCCGCCGGCGGGGCGCAGGCGGTCGCGATGCTCGCCTACGGCACCGAGAGCTGCGCTCCGGTCGACGTGATCACCGGTCCGGGCAACGTCTACGTCGCCGCCGCCAAGCGGCTGGTGCAGGGCGTCGTCGGCGTCGACGCCGAGGCCGGGCCGACGGAGGTCGCGATCCTGGCGGACGACAGCGCCGACGCCGGCCTCGTGGCCGCGGACCTGATCGCCCAGGCCGAGCACGACCCGCGCGCCGTCTGCGTCCTCGTCACCCCGTCCGCCGAGCTGGCCGACGCGGTCGAGGTCGAGCTGGACAAGCAGGTGCCGGCCACCCGCCACCGGGCCCGGGTCGAGGAGGCCCTGGCCAGCCAGGGCGTCGCCGTGCTGGTCGCCGACCTGGAGGCGGGGCTGGCTGTGGTCGACGCCTGGGCGGCCGAACACCTCGAGATCCAGACGGTGGACGCCGCCCGGTGGGCGGCGCGGGTCCGCCACGCGGGCGCGGTGTTCGTCGGCCCGTTCTCCCCGGTACCGCTGGGGGACTACCTGGCCGGGTCCAACCACGTCCTGCCGACCGGCGCGACCGCCCGCCACGGCGGCGGGCTGTCGGTCAACGCGTTCGCGCGGCGAGTGCAGACGATCGAGGCCGACCGGTCGGGTCTGGCCGGCTCGGCCGGGGCCATCGCCGCCCTGGGCCGGGCCGAGGACCTGCTCGGGCACGTGGACGCGGTCGAGGCGAGGTTCCGATGAGCGCGCCCGGTTCAGGACCGGCCGGCGTCCGCATCAGCGGCGGCGGCGCGGACCCGGCGGCGCCGGCGGACCCGGCGGGCGTCTCGTCGCCGCGGCTGGCGGATCTGCCGCTGCGCGACGACCTGCGCGGGCAGAGCCCGTACGGGGCTCCGCAGATCGACGTGCCGGTGCGGCTCAACACCAACGAGAACCCGCACGCGCCCTCGCCCGGGCTGGTCGACGCGCTCGGCAAGGCCGCGACCCTGGCCGCCACCGGCGTCAACCGCTACCCCGACCGGGACGTCGAGGACCTGCGCGCCGACCTGGCCGCCTACCTGCGTCCGGACGCCGGCTTCGCGCTGACCCCCGCCTGGGTCTGGGCGGCCAACGGCTCGAACGAGGTGCTCCAGCAGATCTGCCAGGCCTTCGGTGGGCCGGGGCGGATCGCGGTCGGGTTCGAGCCGTCGTACTCGATGCATCACCTGATCGCCCAGGCGACGGCGACCGGGTGGCACCGGCTGGAGCGGGGGGCGGACTTCTCGGTCGACCCGATCGAGGCGGCCGAGCAGATCCGGCGCCTGCGGCCGGCGATCGTCTTCCTGGCCTCGCCGAACAACCCGACGGGCACGGCGATGCCACTCGACGTCATAGCCGCCGTGTGCGACGCCGTGACCGAGACCGGGGCGGGCGTCGTCGTCGTCGACGAGGCGTACGCGGAGTTCCGCCGCCGGGGTGTCCCGAGCGCGTTGACGCTCCTGCCGCGCTACGGCCGGCTGCTGGTCACCCGGACGATGAGCAAGGCGTTCACCCTCGCCGGCGCGCGGGTGGGCTACCTGGCCGCGCACCCGGCGGTCGTCGACGCGCTGCAGCTGGTCCGGCTGCCCTACCACCTGTCGGTGTTCACCCAAGCCGTGGCCCGGACCGCGCTCGCCCACGCCGGTGAGCTGCTGGGAACGGTCGAGGCGGTCAAGGGCCAGCGGGACCGGCTGGTGGCGGAGCTGACCGAGCTCGGCTGCGCGGTCGCTCCCAGTGACGCGAACTTCGTGTTCTTCGGGCGCTTCGCCGACCAGGCCGAGGTCTGGCGCCGCCTGCTGGAGCACGGGGTCCTGATCCGGGACGTCGGCATCGGCGGCTATCTGCGGGTCACGGCCGGGCTGCCGGGGGAGACCGACGCGTTCCTGGCCGCGTTACGGACCGTGCTGGCCGAGGCGCCACAACTGTGGGCGCCGGGCGGTCCGGCCGGCGCCGAGGGGAACACGACCACATCCGTAGCGGAGAGGTGAACAGAGGAATGGGCCGGGTAGCGCGGGTCGAACGCAAGACGCTCGAGTCGCACGTCTTCATCGAACTCGACCTGGACGGCACCGGCGACTCGTCGGCGCACACGGGCGTCCCGTTCTTCGACCACATGGTCGCGCAGCTGGGCAAGCACGGCGGCTTCAACCTGTCGGTGCGGACCAAGGGCGACCTGCACATCGACGCGCACCACACGGTCGAGGACACAGCGATCGCCCTGGGTGAGGCGCTGCGCGAAGCGCTGGGTGACAAGACGGGCATCCGCCGGTTCGGTGACGCGCTGGTCCCGCTGGACGAGGCGCTGGTGCAGGCGGCGGTCGACCTGTCCGGGCGGCCGTACTGCGTGGTCGAGGAGCCGGAGCTGATCGAGCTGATCGGCACCTATGACACCACGCTGACCAGGCACGTCTTCGAGTCCATCGCGGCGGCGGCCCGGATCGCGTTGCACGTCCGGGTGATCTCCGGACGCAATGCCCACCACGTCGTCGAGGCCCAGTTCAAGGCACTCGCCCGCGCACTGAGGGACGCCGTCGCGCTCGATCCCCGGGTGGTCGGCGTGCCGTCGACGAAGGGCAGTCTCTAGGTGGGCGCACCGTCGGTCGCCGTACTGGACTACGGTTCGGGGAACCTGCGCAGCGCCGAGCGGGCCCTGGCCCGGGTCGGCGCCGCGGTGACGGTTACCGCCGATCTTGACCTGGCGGCGCGGGCTGACGGCCTGGTCGTACCTGGTGTGGGCGCGTACGCCGCCTGCATGGCCGGGATCGAGGCCATCGAGGCGGGCGGAATGATCCGGGACCGGGTGGCCGGGGAGCGGCCGGTGCTCGGCATCTGCGTCGGCATGCAGGTGCTCTACGAACTGGGTGACGAACACGGCGTGCGCACCGCTGGGCTGGGCCTGCTTCCGGGCGAGGTGACTCGGCTGGCCGCGCCCGTCCTGCCGCACATGGGCTGGAACACGGTGCGGCCCCCGGCCGGCTCGCGCCTGTTCGCGGGTCTGTCGCCGCGGACCCGCTTCTACTTCGTACACTCCTACGCGGCCAAGCCTCAGGACGGCGACACCGTCGCCGTCCACGGCGAGCCGTTTGCCGCCGCCGTCGAGCACCCCTGGCTCGCGGCGACGCAGTTCCACCCCGAGAAGTCCGGCGACGCCGGCGCGACGCTGCTGGAGAACTGGCTGCGCGGGCTGCGGTAGACACCGGCCGTCGTTGTGGGTCGGAACCAGGCATCCCACTATCGGGGAAAGCCCGGCGGTAGACCGGGCATGCGCCGTCGACGGCGATGAGCGGTGGAAGCCAGGGACCAGCGGTGGAACCGTGAACCGGGGCGACGGTCGTCGGGATGAACCGGCCGGTTCATGTGTCGTTCAGATTCCCGCGGCACGTCCGTGGTTGTGGCGGGCGAGAAATCAACGAATCGGCCCGAACTCCGGCATCGTCGCGAAGGGCGGGCCTAGCCGAGTAAGCCGATCACGTCGGCGGCCCCGGTGTTATGCGAGCGATTGCCGCGCAGGTGGTTGTGCCAGTGCTCGCGCGCACCGCTCGAGTCGCCTCGCACGATCAGATCGATAACCGTCTGGTGCGCGTGAATGACTCGTCGGGCCGCAACCTCGTCCGCCGGGGCGGTGACGGGCGCGGCATGGTCCGGTGTCGCGCTCGCGGCCGCCAGGCGAAGCACCTCCCAGAGCACGGAGAGGGTCGCGCTGCCGGCCGCCGCGACCAGCGTGCGGTGGAAAACGCTGGTCGCCGCGGCAAAGGCGGCAGGGTCGCCGATCGAAGCCTCGGTGGCCCGCAGTGACGTGTTGAGGGTCTCCAACGCGGCGGCGTCAGCCCGGTCAGCCAGCGCCGAGACACACATGGTCTCGATGGCGTCCCGCGAGTGCCGCACGTCCGCCGCGTCCGCCGACCGATGCTCGAGAACCATGGTGAGGTAGCGGGCAGCGCTCTCCTCGCCGGGCACGTGAACCTGGGCGCCCCCGTGCGCGCCGCGACGGACGGTGAGCAGGGATTCGGATTCGAGGACGCGAAAGGCTTCCCGCAAGGTCGGGCGTGAGACGCCAAAACTCCGCATGAGGCTGGCCTCTGGCGGTAGGAGGTCGCCCTCCTTCAGGTCGCCACGGACTATCCGGCGACGAAGCTCCGCGGCGACGAGTTCGGCCGTCTTCGGCACCCTGAGTCGTTCGCTCGAGCCAATCCGCTGGTGGGTGACTGTCGTTTCAGCTGCCGGCATCCGGGGGTCTCCTCGCGGTTTTGTCCCACGGGGCCAGGGAGGGGGGCTTCCTCACGGCACCGCGAATCCTCGATACCAGAAGCAATCGTACCAACCGAGTCGGCCGCGTCACGCCCGACCGACCCGTCGTCCGGTCGGCGCGCACGTTTCTTGTCCGTTCCCTGCATATTGTTGTCCTTAGGGGGACAGGTTCGGCTGGCACTCCCGTCTTGACGGACCCATTTCCTCGGCCCGGATGGCCCACCGGGGCCAGCGAGAGGTGGGATGGTTGCGGGTTACGATGCGGATGCCGCGTTGGCGCGCGGCGCCCTCGCCGGCCTTGCCGTACCGCTGGGCAACTGGTGGCCGGTGCAACTCGTTGGCCAGTGCAACTCGTTGGGCAGGGCACAGCGGCGGGACGCGGGTCCCGCCCGTTGATCGGAGGCCGCGACGCGCGGATTAGCTCTGGCCGGCCTGTCCGCCCGCGGCTGGGACCCCTCGCGGCTGGCAGTCATACTCACCTGCCTGCTGGCCCTCGCGGTAGTCGTCAACCGCCGGGCCTGGCCGGTCGCTCGGCATGTGATCACCATCGCTCACGAAGGCGGCCACGCGGTGGCCGCGTTGGCCTCCGGCCGCCGCCTCGCCGGCATCCGACTGCATTCGGACACCTCCGGCGTGACGATCTCGTCGGGTCGACCGCGCGGGCCCGGAGTGGTCATCACCGTTGCCGCCGGCTACGTCACCCCGTCGCTGCTGGGTCTGGGGGCCGCCGCCCTGCTCGCCGGTGGGCACGTGAGCCTCATGCTCCGTCTGAGCGTGGTGCTGCTGCTCGCGATGCTCCTCGCCATCCGCAACGGCTTCGGCGCCCTGTCAGTGATCATCAGCATGGCCGTCGTGCTCGCGGTCTCGTTCGAGGCGCCGGGGCGCGCGCAGGACGCCTTCGCCCTGTTCATCGCCTGGTTCCTGCTGTTCGGCGGCTTCCGCCCGATCATGGAGCTCCAGCGCGGCCGCCGCGGGCGGCGGGTGCACCAGTCCGATCCGGACCAGCTCGCGCGCCTGACCGCGTTGCCGGCGATGACATGGATTGTCCTGTTCGCGCTGGTCTCTGTCGGGTGCATCGTCCTCGGCGGATCCTGGCTGATCGGCTGATCGGGCGAGCGGGTCGCGGGCTACCGACGCCCGCGCAGCGCCATCGCCAACGCGATCTGGCTCGCTCCCTGAATCACCAGCACGATCCCGAACAGCACCGCGAGGATGAAGACGGTCGCGGAGGGCCACACGATGGCGATCAGCCCGATCACGATCAGGACGGCGCCGATCGCGAGCCCCCGCCCGGCTGGTTGTCCGGCCTGGCGGGCCCGCAGGGACAACCCGGCCCGCACGGCGCCAGCCAGAATGAAGGAGGCGCCGATGAGCAGCGCGAGCGTCCAGAGCGTGATGCCCGGCCAGAGCAGCGCGACGATCCCCCCGATGGTCAGCAGCAGGCCGAAGGCCACTCCCGAGGCTCCACCGCGGTCCGAAACGGCCGCCAGCACCTCGGTGATGCCTGTCACGACCAGTGCGGCCCCGATCAGCAGGGCCAGCGTCGTGGCGGCGGCAAACGGGTTAATGATCAGGAGAACGCCGAGCACGGTCACGGCCAGTCCGAAGAGCAACAACGCCGTCCAGAGACCCCCGGTCCGGGAGCCGAACTTCGAGGTGGCTGAGGCCATGATCTCCCCCTGACTCATTTGCCGGGCTGGCCGCGGCCGCTCGCTCTGAGACGGCTCGGCCGGCCCGGCATCAGCTGACCCCCGCGGTACTACCGTTACCTGAGAACGCCGGATCGCGTCTATCACAGGGCGGTTCCGACGAGGGTACGCAGGTTGACCACCCCGTCCAGCTCCTGATCGGCCAGTCGGGCCCGCGCGACCGGCGTTGGAACCTCCCGCGGCCCGGCGCGGCGCGTGGGTTTCGCCGGCCGCGACCAGAACCGATCCGAGCGTCCTATATCCCTGACTTCCGGTAGGCCACCACTTTCACCCCCAGAATACGACGTCGATACGAATATCCGAGACAGAATATCGCCAGTCGGCCAACAAAGATACGGGGAATTCCTGTGTTCCGCGAATCGGGAGCCCCCCGACGGCTGGCCTGGCGCCCCCGCCGGGCCGACCGGTCGAGCACCGAGGAGCGCCGGGGCCCTGTCCCGGCTCTTCCCCACGGGCTGGTCCGCCCGGACGGTCCGGGCGGACAGCCCGCGGGGGGCCCGCCGGCGTCACCCGGCTCTACGGACGCGGCGGCAGTGAGCCCTCAGCGTCTCGGACTCGGAATCCGCGCCAGGACACACTGATCCTCGCCTGCGCGCAGTCAGTCTTGGGTACGGAGTGCTCCCATCGGCGCTGGCAAGCGCCGCCCATGACCACGAGGTCGCCTGACGCGGGCAGCAGGAGACGGGACGGGCCGCCCCCGAGCGGGCGTAACCGGAAGGGGCGCCGAGCGCCGAGGGTGAGGACCGCGACGACCGTGTCGTCCCGGTCCCGCAACTCGCGGTCGCGATGGAACGCGACGCTGTCCGCCCCGTCCCGGTAGAAGTTCAGCCCCACCGCGCCCAGTGGCACCCGGTATCGGCTCGACAGAGCCTCCCGAGCCGTCTCGAGCACGGGATGGGGCGCGGTGGCGGTCGGCCCGTAGCGGCAGGAGAGCCGAGGATCGTCGACCATCCGGTCGTACATCCGGCGCCGCCCCTGGCGCCAGGGCACGGACGGAACCAGGAGCTGGCACAGCTCGTCGGCGCCGGCCAGCCAGCCCGGAGTCACATCCACCCAGGAATCGCCGTCGAGCCAGACCCGCTCGGTGGGAGCGCTCTCGGAGAGCGCGGGCTGACCAGCACCGAACAGGTCGGCCTGCATCGTGGTCGCTGAGCCCATGACAACAGCTTGCGCCGAACGTACGTTCGCCGCAAGTGTGCGGCGCTCGCCGGCCGGCCCCGCCGTGCCGGCGCGGGCGATCAGTCCAGCAGGCTGATCGCCTCGGTCGGGCAGGACTCGACAGCCTCCTCAAGGCTGGCCCGCAGGTCCTCGTCGGGCTCCTCGATGAGGATGTAGAGGTAGCCGTCGTCCCGGATCTCGAAGACGCTCGGCACCAGCTCGGTGCAGGTGCCGCTGCTCGCGCAGCGGTCAAAGTCAACGCTGACCTTCATGGCATTCTCCCAGGTCGCCTCCGGCGTTCCCGACCATACCGCCGATCGGCCCATGGATGGACCTGTGGGTAGATGTCGCGTCCAGGCCGCCGGCGCCGCCTCGGCCGGCGGTTGTCCACAGCGCGGGGGCCGGAGGCTCCCGGCCGTCCCCCGTTGGCCCTAGCGTCATGCGCATGATCGATTTCCGTGAGCCCGACAGCGGGCCCGACGCCACCGACCTCCTCGTCTCACCGGCCGCGCATGCCCACCGGCAGTCCGATCCCCTGGCTGACCTCGGCCTGCTCGAGGACGACTTCGACGACGACTTCGACGACGGCCGCGACGACGGCCGCGACGACGGCCGCGACGACGGCCGCGACGACGGCCCCGACGACGACTGCGACAGCGATCGCGACGACGGCCACGGCGACGGGCCGGACCATGCCGGCTGGCTGTTCGGCGGGTCCGGGACCATCCCGGCGGGCGCGACGGACACCGAGTCCGCCGGGACGGCCCCGACCGGTACGGATACCCCTGGGAACGGGAGCGGGCCGGTCCAGGGCGACACGCGCCATCGGGCCCGGTCCCGTCTCGGGGCGTCCAGGCCGCGGCTCGCCCGGGCGATCCTGGTTCCGACGCCGCGCGGCGCTACGGTGATCGCGCTGCTCGCCCTGCTGGCCGCCCTGGCCACAGGGGCGGTCGCGTGGCGAGCCCGTCCGGCGGTCCGAACCGTCTATCCCACCGCCGCGCCGGGAGCGTTCGCGGACTACCTGGCCACCGGCCATCCGTCCCCGACCGCCGACGCGGCCGGTGGTTCCCGGGCGGCCCCGGGCGATCCGGCCGCCGCGGCTCCGGGCGACCCGCCGGGGGCGGACGGCGTGGTGGTTGTCGACGTCGCCGGGCGGGTGGCCCACCCGGGAATCGTCCGGCTGCCGGCCGGTTCCCGGGTCGCGGACGCCCTCGCGCGGGCTGGCGGCGTGGTGCCCGGGACCGACACCACCGGCCTCGCCCTCGCGGCGCGTCTGGCCGACGGCGAGCAGATCCTCGTGGACGGCCATCCGGGACCGGCCACGGCTTCAGGGCCGGCCGCCGGGCCGGGTGGCGGGCCGGGTGGCGGGCCGGGTGGCTCGCTCGCGGGTGGTTCGTCGTCCCCGGCCGGCGGCGGCGCACCCGGCCCAGGCAGTTCGGCCGGTCCCGACCAGCCGGTCAACCTGAACACGGCGAGCGCGGCCCAGCTGGACGGCCTGCCCGGCGTGGGACCAGCCCTCGCCGCTCGGATCATCGAGTGGCGGACCCAGCACGGCCGGTTCTCCTCTGTCGACCAGCTGGGCGAGGTAAGCGGCTTCGGTGATCGTCGACTGGCCCAGATCACCCCGCTGGTGACGGTGTGACGGTCCCCGCTGGTCAGGGCGGCGCGATGCGGGATAGCCCAGGCCGGGCGTTGCCAGGCGGGGAGCAGGACCCGGGGGCAGTCGACCTTCGCCTGGTGCCGCCGGCGCTCGCGGCCTGGGCCTGCGCCGCGATCGCCCGCGAGATCGCGCCGGTCGCGGTGCTCGCCGTGGCGATACCGCTGCTTGTGGCCGGTGTCGGGACGGCCGTCGGGAGCGGGCGCCGCTCCCGACCGGTCCGACGGCTGGCGCGGCACAGCCCGGTGGCGAGCCGCCCCGCGCCCCGGCCGGCTCCGCTCGTCGCGGCGATGGCTCTCGCCTGCGCCTGCGCGGGGGCGGCTGACACCGCGCTACGTAGGATCGCGCTGGTCGACGGGCCGGTCGCCGCGCTCGCGGAGCGCGGCGCGTCCGTCGACGCCGACCTGGTCGTGACCGCCGATCCCCGCCCCGCTCGCGAGCCGGCCACCGGTGGCTCCCCCCGCTCACCGGCCGCGGGCTCATCCCGCCCGGCCGGCCGTCCGCCGCTGACGGTCGCGCCCGCCCGGCTGATCGTGCTGACCAGCGGTCGGCTCCGGGTCCGCCAGCGGGTCGCCGTGCTGGTCCTCGCCTCCGGCGGCGGCTGGGACGACGCCCTGCCCAGCCAGCGGGTCCGGATCAGCGGGCGGCTCGCCGCGGCCGGGCCGGGCGACTCGGTCGCCGCTGTCGTGTTCGTCCGCCGCCCGCCCACCTACCTGGGGCGGGCGTCACCAGACCAGCGGGTGGCCGGGTATCTCCGCGCGCGGTTGCGGCGGGCGGCGGCGTCCTCCCCGGGCGGGCTGCTGCCGGGACTGGTCACCGGGGACACGCGCGGTCTCGATCCCTCCGTCGACGCTGATTTCCGGACAGCCGGGATGACCCATCTGCTGGCGGTGTCCGGGGCAAACATGATGATCGTCCTGGACGCGGTGCTGGTCGTGCTGCGCCGGCTCGGGGTGTCCCGGCGTGGATGCGCGGCGGCCGCTGGCTGCGCGCTGGCGGGATTCGTGCTGGTCGCGCGGCCATCGCCCAGCGTCCTTCGGGCCGGATCGATGGCGCTTCTCGGTGTCGTCGCCCTCGCCTCCGGCCGGCCGGCGGCCGCCCTCCCGGTCCTCGCCACCGCGGTCGGCACCATGGTCCTGATCCAGCCGGACCTGGCCGTGTCGGCCGGCTTCGCCCTGTCCAGTCTGGCCACCGCCGGCCTGATAGTCCTCGCGCCGCCCTGGGCCCGCGCCTGGGAACGGCGCGCCCCACGGGTACTTGCCCCGCTGGCGGAACCGATCGCGGTGGCCTGCGCGGCGTTCGTCGCCTGCGTGCCGGTCGTGGCCGCGCTGGCCGGACAGATCAGTCTGGTCTCCGTGCCGGCGAATGTCTGCGCCGAAGTCGTCGTCGCGCCGACCACACTGCTCGGCCTGGTCACGGCGCTCGTCGCGCCGGTGAGCGTCCGGGCCGCGCGCCTGCCCGCCGCGCTCGCCGGAATCGGCTGTCGCTGGCTGATCGTGATCGCGCACACGGCGGCGCGGATCCCGACCGGGCAGATCGGCTGGCCTGGCGGGGGAGTGGGGCTGGTCGCGGCGGCCGGGGCCGTCGCCGGCTGCGCGTTGGCGGTCCGCCACCGGACGGGTCGGCGCCTGCTCCTGGCGGCCGGTGCCGGCGCCGCGCTCTACCGCGTAGCCCGGCTGCCGTGGTGATCGACAAGTGGTCCGCTCGGGGCGGGCTGTCCGGCGGACCGCCCGCCGCCATGGCATGCTCGGCCCGTGGCAGCCGCGGCTCGTTCCGTCAACTCCCCGCTCACGCTGATCGTCGGCGACGAGGAACTGCTGGTCGCCCGCGCGGTCCGTGAGGTCGTCGAGGCCGCGCGGGCGGCCGACCCGGACACGGAGGTCGTCAACCGGCGTCCCGAGGAGCTGACCGAGAACGACCTGATCGACATCGCGACCCCGTCGATGTTCGGCGGCGCGCGGGTTGTGGTCATCCGCTCCGGCCACGAGCTCAGCGACGAGCAAAGGGACGCGGTGCTCGGGTACGTCGCGACCCCGCCGGCCGAGGTGACCCTGGTCGTCGCCCACAGCGGCGCGCCCCGGAACCGGAAGATCGTCGACGCGATGAAGAGCGCCGGGGCAACGGTGGTGAGCGCGGCGAAGATCAGCCGACCGCGGGAGCGGCTCGACTTCCTCACAGCGGAGTTCCGGCGGCTGGGCGCGCGGGCCACCGACGGCGCGGTGCGAGCGCTGGCCGATGCCGTCGGCGGGGACCTGCGGGAGCTGGCCGCCGTCTGTGAGCAGCTCGTCGCCGACACCGACGGGACCATCGACGAACGAGTCGTGGCGCGATTCCACCGCGGCCGGGCCGAGACCACCGGGTTCGCCGTGGCCGACGCCGCGATCGCCGGTGACCTGCCGGAGGCACTCACGACGCTGCGACAGGCCCTCGCGGGCGGAACCGCTCCGGTGCTCGTCGCGAGCGCGGTGGCGGGTGGACTGCGGGACCTGGCCCGGGTGACCGGCACAGGCGGCACAAGCTACGAGGCGGCCCGAGCGCTGGGGATGCCCGACTGGAAGGTGGACAAGGCGCGGCGCTCGGCGCGCGGCTGGTCCGACGAGTCGCTCGCGCGGGCGATCCGCGCCGCCGCCGGCGCCGACGCCGCGGTGAAGGGCGGGGCGGTCGACGCCGCCTATGCGCTGGAGACACTGGTCACTCAGGTGGTGGGCGCCCGCGAGTCGGCGCGGGGCTCCCGACGGTGACCGGCCGGCCGCCCGCGCCGGGCGATGACGGCATCCTGGGCGACGACGGGTCGGTCACCCGGCCGCTCCCGGTCGGGCGGGCAATGATGCCCCTGCCCGACTGGGTGTCGGGGGCGGGCCTGTCACGCTCCGGGCGAGAGCCTGGCCAGTCAGGACCGGGGGGTCCCGCGGACCGGGAGGCCAGGTCCGGGGCCGGGAAGTCCGAAGAAACCGGGAAGGCCGGGAAGTCCGGGAAAACTGGGAAGGCTCTGGGGGAGGCCGGGCCGGAGCGGGCGGCTGGGGCCGGGCCGGACGGAGCGGTCAGCGCCGGGCCAGCCGGGGATGGACCTGCCGGGGCTGGGCCGGGTGAGGTCGGGCCGGCCGGGGTCGACCGGGCCGGGGCCGGCCCGGACGAGGCGCTCCCGATCAGCGCTGAGGACGACGGGTCCGCTTCGGACGAGGCCACCCGCGACGGGGCGGCCTGGAAAACTCCCGGATCGAGCGACGTCGATGGTACGACTGCCGGCCCGTCGGACGAACGGACGGTGGCCACCGGCGGGGCCGATGGCCACATCGAGGATGACTACCGGGAGCGCGCGCGGTCGTACACGCTCCCACTGACCGTCGCCAGCCTCGCTGTCGCGGCCTTCCTCGCGCTCGCCGAACTGACGACCGCCTGGATCCTCGTCGTCCTGCCGCTGGCGACGCTCGCGCTGATCGGGTTTCACCGGATCCTGATGCGGCGCCTCGCTCCTGACCGGACCCGGGGCGAGGCCGACGCGGCCCGGCGGCGCTGACGCGCTCCGGACTGGGGCCGGCCCAGCCAGGCCGGCCTGTCGCGGACCGGCGTCAGCCGTCGGTCAGCGACGCGTGGCGCTGCGCCATCGCGGACTTGCGGTTGGCGGCCTGGTTGGCGTGGATGACGCCCTTGCTGACCGCCTTGTCCAGCTTGCGCGACGCGATCCGCAGCTCCTGGCCAGCGCGCTCGGCGTCGCCGGCGTCGGCGGCGGTCTGGAAGCGGCGGACCAGCGTCTTCAGCTCGGACTTGACCGCCTTGTTGCGCAGCCGTCGCTTCTCGTTGGTGAGGTTGCGCTTGATCTGCGACTTGATGTTGGCCACGCGAGAAAACCCCTGACAGTCTCGAGACGATGTGATGGCACGCCGCGCACCGTCCGCCGCTGTCGTTCGACTCGCCGCCGTCTTCGACCGCGGGCGCGTTCCACTACGAGGCGGGAGCGCTGGGCATGCCGACGACACCGTATCAACTCCGGATGGCCGGGTGCCGGACAGCTCGGGCCGGTCCTCGCCCGCCGCCCCCGGGAGCATCGCCGCGGCGCCGGCCGCGCCCCCCGCTGAGCTCGGCATCGGGCGGTGTGTCCGAGCGGCCTGGCACGATGAGAGCAAGGGCCCGCCGGCAACGTCCGGGGCCGAGCCGCCTGCCGAGGAAACGAGAAGCTCCGCGTGTCACCTGCCACCCACGGATCCGCGCAGTCGTCCGTCGACCAGTCGATGATCAGAAACTTCTGCATCATCGCCCACATCGACCACGGCAAGTCGACGCTCGCCGACCGGATGCTCGACGTGACGGGCGTGGTCGAGGCCCGCAACATGCGGGCCCAGTACCTGGACCGGATGGACATCGAGCGCGAGCGCGGCATCACGATCAAGGCGCAGAACGTCCGCCTGCCCTGGCGGGCCGACGACGGGCGTGACTACGTCCTCCACCTGATCGACACCCCGGGCCATGTCGACTTCAGCTACGAGGTCAGCCGGTCGCTGGCGGCCTGTGAAGGCGCGATCCTGCTGGTCGACGCGGCCCAGGGGATCGAGGCGCAGACCCTGGCCAACCTCTACCTCGCGCTCGAGAACGACCTTCAGATCATCCCGGTCCTGAACAAGATCGACCTGCCGGCCGCCCAGCCCGAACGCTACGCGGCCGAGCTCGCCTCGATCATCGGCTGCGAGCCGGACGACGTCCTGCGGGTGTCGGGTAAGACCGGCCAGGGCGTCTCCGACCTGCTCAACGAGATCGTCCGGCAGATCCCGCCGCCGGCCGGCGACCCGGCCGGTCCGGCCCGCGCGCTCATCTTCGACAGCGTCTACGACATCTACCGGGGCGTGATCACCTACGTCCGGGTGGTGGACGGCCGGCTGACGACCCGCGACCGCTGCCTGATGATGTCGACCGGCGCCAGCCACGAGGTGCTGGAGGTCGGGGTGATCTCGCCCGAGCCGACCTCCACCGGGGCCCTGTCCGCCGGCGAGGTCGGCTACGTGATCCCCGGTGTCAAGGACGTCCGGCAGGCCCGGGTCGGCGACACTATGACCGCCGCCGCCCACCCGGCCACCGACATGCTCGGTGGCTACCGTGACCCGCGACCGATGGTCTACAGCGGTCTGTACCCGATCGACGGCAGCGAGTACCCGGCGCTGCGGGAAGCGCTCGACAAGCTCCAGCTCAACGACGCCGCCCTGGTCTACGAGCCGGAGTCCTCGGCCGCCCTCGGGTTCGGTTTCCGCTGCGGCTTCCTCGGCCTGCTGCACCTGGAGATCGTCCGCGAGCGCCTGGAGCGCGAGTTCGACCTCACGCTGATCTCCACCAGCCCGAACGTCGTCTACCGGGTGGTGATGGAGGACCTGTCCGAGGTGGTCGTGACCAACCCGAGCGACTGGCCCGTCGGGAAGATCGCCGAAGTGTTCGAGCCCGTGGTCGACGCCATGCTGCTGCTGCCGACGGACTACGTCGGCCCGGTCATGGAGCTGTGCCAGTCCCGCCGGGGCATCCTGCGCGGGATGGACTACCTCTCGCCCGAACGGGTCGAGCTCAAGTACACCCTGCCGCTCGGTGAGATCATCTTCGACTTCTTCGACTCACTGAAGTCGCGGACGAAGGGGTACGCCAGCCTCGACTACGAGCCGGCCGGCGAGCAGAGCTCGGAGCTGGTCAAGGTCGACATCCTGCTCCAGGGCGAGACGGTCGACGCCTTCTCCGCGATCGTCCACAAGGACAAGGCCTACAGCTACGGGACCGCGATGGCCTCCCGGCTGCGGGAACTGATCCCGCGCCAGCAGTTCGAGGTGCCGATCCAGGCCGCGATCGGCAGCCGCATCATCGCCCGGGAGAACATCCGGGCCATCCGCAAGGACGTCCTGGCCAAGTGCTACGGCGGTGACATCACCCGCAAGCGCAAGCTCCTGGAGAAGCAGAAGGAGGGCAAGAAGCGGATGAAGACGATCGGGCGGGTCGAGGTGCCCCAGGAGGCATTCATCGCCGCGCTGTCCACCACCGAGCCGACGAGCCGCCCCAACCGCTGACGCCGACCGCCGGTGTCAGTTCGGGCTGGAGCCGGTGGCGCGCGGTAGTATGATCGGAACTGTCGGCGGCTCGGCCACCGGTTCGGTGACCAGCCCGGCGCGGTCGAGCTGGCCCGGCTCGAGTAGGCCGAGGGTTTTGCGCAGGCTCCCGGCCCGGTACTCCGTCACGCGGGGAGGAAGCAGATCCTCCAGGTTGCCGAGGCTCTCGCGCGCGGCATCGTCATTCATAGAGCGATTTTGGCGCGGCCGAGACCACGACCGGACGATGCCCGGTCCATATCGGCTCCCTGATTAACAACGGCCGGAAAACGGGCCGCCCCGCGCGATCGTAGCCTGGAAATGGGGATAAGGGTCCACGGCGGGCAGACGTTTCGGGCTCGGTCGGGCACACTGGAGGCATGCCAGGTAAGCCACCCGAGGGGAACCCCGCTCCCACCGACGGCCGGCTGCCCGACTCGGCGCTGGCGGGCCTGGGGGAGCGGCCGTTCGGCGTCTACATCCACGTGCCGTACTGCGCGACGCGCTGCGGCTACTGCGACTTCAACACCTACACGCCGACCGAGCTGACGGCCGACGTGGGCACGGCGACCTTCGTCGACAACGTCGCCCGCGAGATCGTCTTCGCCCGCCAGGTGCTGGGCGAGGCCGACCTGCCCGTGGCCACCGTCTTCCTCGGCGGCGGCACGCCGACCCTGCTGCCGGCCGACGACCTGGCCCAGATCCTGCGCGTGCTCGCGGCCGAGTTCCCGCTCGCGCCGGACGTCGAGGTGACCACCGAGGCCAACCCGGAGTCGGTCGACGCCGACACCCTGGGCAAGCTGGCCGCGGCCGGCTTCACCCGGATCTCCTTCGGCATGCAGAGCGCGCGCCCGCGCGTGCTGGCCGCGCTCGACCGCGCCCACACCCCGGGCCGGGTCGCGGACGTCGTGCGCTGGGCCCGGGAGGCCGGCTTCGCCGACGTCAGCCTCGACCTGATCTACGGCGGGCCGGCCGAGTCGGACCTCGACTGGCTGGCCAGCCTCCACGCCGCCCTCGACAACCGGCCCGACCACGTCAGCGCCTACGCCCTGACGGTCGAGGAGGGCACCCGGCTGGCCCGCAAGGTCCGGCGGGGCGACGTCCTGCCGGCCGAGGACGACCAGCTGGCCGACCGCTACCTCAACGCCGAACTGGTGCTGAGCGCGGCCGGCCTGGACTGGTACGAGATCAGCAACTGGGCGACGGGCCCGGAGCACCGCTGCCGGCACAACCTCGGCTACTGGAGCGGGGCCGACTGGTGGGGCTTCGGCCCGGGCGCGCACAGCCACGTCGGCGGGGTGCGCTGGTGGAACGTGCGCCACCCGGCGGCGTACGCGGCCGCCGTGGCCGGGCGGACCTCGCCGGCGGCGGCCCGCGAGGAGCTGGACGACACCGCCGCATACCTCGAGTCCGTGATGCTGGGCATCCGGCTGTCCGACGGGCTGGCGCTCGACGCGCTGGAGCCGTCCGGCCGAGCCCGGGTCGCGACGCTGGTCGACGACGGGCTTCTCGATGCCGAGGCGGTGGCCGAGGGACGCGCTCTGCTTACCCTACGTGGTCGCTTACTGGCTGATCGTGTTGCTCTCGATCTCGTGTCGTGACCGCGACCGGGGCCGCGCGCGCCCGCGGCGCGTGACCTCCTCGCGTGCTGTCGAGGCCGGTTACACTTGGCACTCACGGCGGTGGAGTGCCAGTCGACGCTGCCCCTTCTCGACGGTGGTTTGCCCAGGCACGCATACCGTTGTGGCGGCGGAGGAGGTGGTGCGTTGTGCTGGAAGAGCGGCGGATGGAGGTTCTCCGCGCGATCGTTGAGGACTTCGTGCTCAGCAACGAGCCCGTGGGCTCGAAGGCTCTGGCCGAACGGCGCCAGCTCGGCGTCTCGCCGGCGACTGTGCGTAACGACATGGCGGCCCTCGAGGAAGAGGGCTACATCATCCAGCCGCACACGAGCGCCGGCCGGGTACCCACCGACAAGGGCTACCGGCTCTTCGTCGACCGGCTGTCGGGGATCAAGCCATTCTCCCGGGCCGAACGCCGGGCCATCCAGAGCTTCCTGGAGGGCGCGATCGACCTCGACGACGTGGTCATGCGCTCCGTCCGGCTGCTGGCCCAGCTGACCCGGCAGGTCGCGGTCGTCCAGTACCCGACGCTGTCGCGCAGCAGTGTGCGGCACATCGAGCTGGTGGCCATATCCTCCAGTCGGCTGCTGCTGGTCGTGATCACCGATGCCGGCCGGGTCGAGCAACGTATCGTGGAACTCCCGGCACCGATGGAGGAGACGACGGTCGGTGAGCTGCGTTCCGTGCTCAACACGGCGTTGCACGGCCACCGGGTGGTCGACGCGCCGACCACCCTCGCCGATCTGCAGGACGGGGTCCGCCCCGAACTGCGGCCCATGTTCACGACCCTCGCGACGGTGGTGATGGAGGCTCTCATCGACAAGGCCGACGAACGTGTCGCCCTGGCCGGGACGGCCAACCTCACCCGATCGGCGGTCGACTTCGCCGATTCGCTGCGTCCGATCCTGGAGGCGCTGGAAGAACAGGTGGTGTTGCTGACGTTGATCGGGGAGGTGCGTGATCCCAACACTGTCACCGTCCGGATCGGTCGGGAGAACAACGTGGACGCGCTCCGTTCCACCTCGGTGGTGGCGACCGGATACGGTCGCGGCGGTGCCGCTCTCGGTGGCCTGGGCGTACTGGGCCCGAAGCGGATGGACTATCCCGGGACGATGGCGGCAGTACGCGCCGTCGCGAAATACGTAGGTGATCTTTTGGGTGCCGACTGATGGCTACCGACTATTACGGCGTGCTCGGCGTCCGGCGCGACGCCTCGTCCGACGAGCTCAAGCGGGCCTATCGCAAGCTGGCCCGCGAGCTGCACCCGGACGTCAACCCTGACCCCGATGCGCAGCAGCGGTTCAAGACGGTCACCGCGGCCTACGAGGTCCTCTCGGACCCCGAGAAGCGCAAGATCGTCGATCTCGGCGGCGACCCGCTCGCGCCGGGCGGCGGCGGTGGCGGCGGCTCCCCGTTCGGCGCCGGCTTCGGCGGGCTCGGCGACATCATGGACGCGTTCTTCGGCTCGGGCACGAGCCGCGGACCGCGCTCCCGGGTGCGCCGGGGCAACGACGCCCTCCTGCGCATCGACCTCGACCTGAGCGAGACCGCCTTCGGCGCGACGAAGGACATCGCGGTCGAGACGGCGGCCGTCTGCGGCACCTGCAAGGGCGACGGCGCGGCCCCGGGCAGCCACCCGGTCACCTGTTCGGTCTGCAACGGCCGGGGCGAGATCCAGCAGATCACCCGGTCGTTCCTGGGCCAGATGGTCACCTCGCGGCCCTGTCACCGCTGCGGCGCCACCGGCACGGTGATCGACACCCCGTGCCGCGAGTGCGGCGGCGACGGGCGGGTGCGCAAGCGGCGGACGCTGACTGTCAAGATTCCGGCCGGGGTCGAGGACGGCATGCGCATCCGGCTGTCCGGCGAGGGCGAGGTCGGCCCGGGCGGTGGCCCGACCGGCGACCTGTACGTCGAGGTGCACGAGCGCCAGCACCCGGTCTTCACCCGGGAGGGCGATGACCTGCACTGCGAGCTGCGGGTGCCGATGACGGCGGCCGCGCTGGGCGCTACGGCGAAGCTGGACACGCTTGACGGCGACGAGACGATCACGGTGAAGCCGGGCACCCAGGGTGGCCAAGTGGTCACCCTCAACGGGCGGGGCATCCCGCACCTGCGCTCGGTCGGGCGGGGTCACCTGCACATCCACGTGGTCGTCGAGACGCCGATGAAGCTCGACGCCGAGCAGGAGCGGCTGCTGCGTGACCTGGCCAAGCTGCGTGACGAGGAGTCGCCCTCGATCGTGACCGTCGGCTCGGGTGACGGCCAGGGCTTCTTCTCCCGCCTGCGCGGCGGCCGCGGGGGTCGGTGACGGCGAGCTGAGCGCGCCGATGTTCCTGTGCGTCCCCCTGCCCGACGCGTCGACGGTGACGGTGAGCGGGCCGGAGGGGCGGCACGCGGCCACCGTCCATCGGTTGCGGGTGGGTGAGGCCATTGATCTCACCGACGGTGCCGGGACGGTGGCCCGCTGCACTGTGGCGGCCGTTGAAGGTCCCGACCGGGTGGTCTGTGCCGTCGAGAGCCGGCAGGCGCACCCGGTGGAGCGGCCCCGGCTCACCGTTGTCCAGGCGCTGCCCAAGGGCGAGCGGGCGGAGCTCGCGGTCGAGCTGATGACCGAGGTCGGCGTGGACGAGATCGTGCCCTGGGCGGCCAGCCGCTGCGTCACCCGCTGGGAAGGCGAGCGCGGCCGGCGTTCCCGGGCCCGGTGGGAGACGGCGGCCGGCCGGGCCGCCCGCCAGTCCCGCCGGGTTCGCTGGCCGCTCGTGGCCGAGCTGGCGGGCACGCCGGACGTCGCCGCCCGCCTGGAACAGGCCGAGCTCGCCGTCGTGTTGTGGGAGAGGGCGGACGAACCGCTCACCTCGGTGCTGGCCGGCGCGTTCGGCCGGGAAGAGTTCGGCCGGGAAGAGTTCGGCCGGGAAGAGTTCGGCCGGGAGGAGTCCGACGCGGAAGAGTTCGGCCGGGACGCGCTCGGCCCGGACGCGTTCGACCGGAGCGCGTCCGACCAGGCGGCGCCCGGGTCGGCGGATCTTCCGGCGGGCGGTCCGGCGGAGATCGTCCTGGTGGTGGGGCCGGAAGGCAGTATGAGCGACGCCGAGATCGCCGCGTTCGTCGCGGCTGGCGCCCGTCCGGTGGTCCTGGGCCCGACCGTCCTGCGCACCTCCACCGCCGGCGCGGTCGCCGCGACCGTCGTGCTGGCCGCCTCGCCCCGCTGGCGATCCGCCGCCCCGTCATCCGAGCGGCCGGCCGCTCGGTCATCAGAGCGGCCAGCCTCGCCCTTATCTGTCGCTGCTCCGCTACACTGAAGGACTGTCCTGCTTCCATGCCGTCCGAAGGATCTCGTGGCCAGCGCCGGCCGCAGCCGATGACCGATCTCACGCCTCCGTCCGACAAGACCGCTGTGACGCGCGTGGTCGTACCGGGCGCCCACACGATGCTGAGCCTGCTCGGGCAGCAGGACGAGCTGCTGCGAGTGATCGAGCACGCCTTCTCCTCCGACATCCACGTCCGGGGCAACGAGATCACGATCAGCGGTGACCCGGCGGAGAACGCCCTCGCGGCCAAGCTGTTCGAGGAGCTCATCGCGCTGCTCGACGCGGGCACCGCGCTCACCCCGTCGCACGTCGACCACTCGCTGTCGATGCTGCGCAGCGGAAGCCAGGAGCGCCCGGCCGACGTGCTCACGCTGAGCATCCTGTCCAACCGGGGCCGCACCATCCGCCCCAAGACGCTCAACCAGAAGCGCTACGTAGACGCGATCGACGCCCACACGATCGTCTTCGGCGTCGGCCCGGCCGGCACCGGCAAGACCTACCTGGCCATGGCCAAGGCCGTCCAGGCCCTGCAGGCCAAGCGGGTCAACCGGATCATCCTCACCCGCCCGGCGGTCGAGGCCGGCGAGCGCCTCGGCTTCCTGCCCGGGACGCTGTACGAGAAGATCGACCCGTACCTGCGCCCGCTCTACGACGCCCTGCACGACATGATCGACCCGGACTCGATCCCCCGCCTGATCCAGAGCGGGACGATCGAGGTCGCCCCGCTGGCCTACATGCGCGGCCGGACGCTCAACGACGCCTTCATCATTCTGGACGAGGCTCAGAACACCTCACCCGAGCAGATGAAGATGTTCCTGACCCGGCTCGGTTTCGGATCCAAGATCGTCGTCACCGGTGACATCACCCAGGTCGACCTGCCCAGCGGCACCCGCAGCGGCCTGAAGGTTGTCCGGGAGATCCTCGACGGCATCGAGGACGTCCACTTCTCCACGCTGACCAGCACAGACGTCGTCCGCCACCGGCTGGTCAGCGACATCGTCGACGCCTACGCCCGCTGGGACGCCACCGGCGCGCCGACGCCGTCGCGCCCGGCCCGCCCGACGTCGGCCGGCCGGCGGGACCGCCGGTGACCAGGACAGCCCGCGAACCGGGCGGAACGGGAACAAGGGTGACGTACTGATGGCCGTGTTCGTGGCCAACGAGTCGGGCGCCGAGATCGACGAGGCCCGGCTGGCCGCCCTCGCCCGGTTCGTCATGGACCGGATGAAGGTCAACCCGCTGGCCGAGCTGTCGGTGATGCTGGTCGACCCGAAGGCGATGGAGGAACTCCACATCCGCTACATGGGCGAGGACGGCCCGACCGACGTGCTGGCCTTCCCCCAGGACGACGCGATGGACCCGTCCGCGCCCGACAGCGGGGAGGACGACCCGACTGTCCTGCTCGGCGACGTCGTGCTCTGCCCCGACGTCGCTCGCCGGCAGGCGGCCAAGGCCGGTCACCCGATGGAGCGCGAGATGCACCTGCTGTGCACCCACGGCATCCTGCACCTCCTCGGCTACGACCACGCCGAGCCGGAGGAGGAGCGCCGGATGTGGGATGTGCAGTCGCGGTTGCTGCTGGCCTGGGACGCGGCCCGGCCGGCGACCCAGTCGTGACCGGGGCCGGCCGGGCCGGCGCCCGATCGACCCGAACCGCCCGATCCACTCGAACCGCCCGATCAGGCCGAACTGCCCGATCAAGCCGATCAAGCCGATCGACCCGAACCGCCTGGTCCGGAGGCGACGATGGGCTCCGGTGACGCGCCGCTGATCCTGCTGGCGATCGTGGGGGCTCTGCTCGCCGCCGGTTTCGGCTGCATCGACGCGGCCCTCACCCGGGTGTCGCGGGTGTCGGTCGACGAGGCCGCCCGGGCCGGCCGGGCCGGCGCCGAACGGCTCGCGGAGATCATCTCCGACCCGGCTCGGTACCTGTCGCTGCTGCTCCTGCTGCGCATCGGCTGCGAGATGCTCAGCGCGGCCTGCGTCGCGGTGCTCGCCGTCCACTGGTACGGGTCCGGCTTCGCGGCCGTCGGCCTGGCCACACTGATCTCCACGCTCGTCGCCTACATCCTGGTCGGGGTGATGTTCCGGACGCTGGGGCGCCAGCACGCCCCGGCTGTCGCCGTCGCCACCGCCGGCATCACCGCCTGGCTGACCAGGATCTTCGGGCCGCTGCCCCGGCTGCTGATCGCGTTCGGCAACGCGGTGACGCCCGGCCCGGGCTACCGCGACGGCCCGTTCGCGACCGAGGCCGAGCTGCGGGACCTGGTCGACCTGGCCGAGGAACAGGACGTCATCGAGCCCGGCGAACGCGACATGATCGCCTCGGTGTTCGAGCTGGGCGACACCCTCGTCCGCGAGGTCATGGTCCCCCGGCCCGACGTGGTGTTCATCGAGTCGACCCAGACCGTCGTCGAGGGCATCGAACTGGCGCTGCGCAGCGGCTTCTCCCGCATCCCGGTCGTCGGCGAGACGGTCGACGACGTCGTCGGGGTCGCCTTCCTCAAGGACATGGTCGGCCGGGACCGGGACGGGCGCGGCGCGGACCTGCTCTCGGCGAGCATGCGCTCCCCGGTGTTCGTCCCCGACAGCAAGCCCGCTGACGACCTGCTGCGGGAGATGCAGTCGACCCGGGCCCACATGGCGATCGTGATCGACGAATACGGCGGGACGGCCGGGCTGGTGACGATCGAGGACATCCTGGAGGAGATCGTCGGAGAGATCACCGACGAGTACGACCGGGGCGGTCCGCCAGTCGAGTGGATCAGCGCCGACGTGGCGCGGGTGACCGCCCGGCTCCCCGTCGACGATCTCGCCGAGCTGTTCGGCGTCGACGAGCTGCCCGGGGCGGAGGACGTCGACACCGTCGGCGGGCTGCTGGCCAGCGCGCTGGGCCGGGTTCCGATCCCGGGCGCGACGGCGAGCGTCGGCGGCCTGGCGCTGACCGCCGAGAGTGCCGCCGGACGGCGTAACCAGATCGGCACCGTGGTCGTCCGGCGGGAGAAGCCGCCGGGCACCCCGGACGAGCCTGGCGTCGGCGGTCGCGCCGGTGGCGGCCGGCGCGCGGACGCCGGCGAGGGCGAGGGCGATCGGGTGCCGGCCACGTCGAAAGCGTCGAAGGCGTCGACGGCGCCGAACACCGGATCCGGCGGGTCGGGTCGGCATGGTTCGATGAGTGGTCGGGCCGATCGCCGAGAATGATCTCGACTGGCGAGCCAGGCCGGTCGAGGGCGAGCGTGGATAGTGAACCTGGGCCACGAATCCGGATCGCGAACCTGGCGGGCAGTGGACGTAGGCAGTGGACGTAGGCAGTGAACGTGGACAGCGAACGTGAACGTGGACAGGGGTGCGTGGTGTCGGAAGTGGTGTCGGACGCCGAGCGGGCAGCCGCCGAGGTGCGGCCCGAGGCGTTCGACGGCGAGCTCGCCGCCGAGGACGCCAAGCTGGTGACGCTGGCGCGGTCCTCCCGCCTGCGCGCCTACGTGCCCGGCGGCTGGATGGCCGAGGGCGCGGCGGTGCGGGACACCGACGGCCGCACGTACACGGCGGCCACCGTGGAGATCGCCGGCGGCCAGCTGTCGGTGTCGGCCCTGCGGGGGGCCGTGGTCGCGGCCGCGTCCAGCGGCGCGCGCCGGTTTGAGGCGGCGGTGGTCGTCTCGGCGGCCGAGACGCTACGGGTCGACGACCTCGCCGCCCTGGCCGAGTTCGGCGCGGGCGTCCCGGTGTTCCTGGCCGGCACCGACGGCGCCGCCCGTGGCCGGGCGAGCACGTGACCTCATCACCCACCGCGGCCGCCGGTTACCGCTCCGGCTTCGCCTGCTTCGTCGGGCGGCCGAACGCCGGCAAGTCGACGCTGATGAACGCGCTGGTCGGGAGCAAGGTCGCGATCACCAGCGGCCGGCCGCAGACGACTCGGCACGCGGTGCGGGGCATCGTCCACCGGCCCGACGCCCAGCTGGTGGTGGTCGACACCCCGGGGCTGCACCGCCCGCGCACGCTGCTGGGCCAGCGCCTCAACGACGTCGTCCGCTCCACCCTGTCCGAGGTCGACGTGGTCGGGTTCTGCGTTCCGGCCGACGAGAAGGTCGGGCCGGGCGACCGGTTCATCGCGGCCGAGCTCGGCCGGCTCCCCCCGCGGACGCCGGTCGTGGCGATCGTGACGAAGACCGACCTGGTCGGGAAGCCCGACGACGTCGGGGCCCAACTGCTCGCCGTCTCCGCGCTCGGGCAGTTCGCCGACGTCGTCCCGGTCAGTGCCGTCTCGTCGTTCCAGGTCGACACACTGGCCGACGTGCTCGTCTCCCGGCTGCCGCCGGGACCGCCGCTGTACCCGGACGGCGAGCTGACCGACGAGCCCGAGCAGGTCATGGTGGCCGAGCTGATCCGCGAGGCCGCGCTGGAGGGCGTCCGCGACGAGCTGCCGCACTCGCTGGCCGTCGTCGTCGAGGAGATGCTGCCCCGCGAGGGCCGGCCCGACAACCGGCCGCTGCTGGACGTTCGGGTCAACGTCTACGTCGAGCGGCCGTCGCAGAAGGCGATCGTGATCGGCTCGGGTGGTTCCCGGCTCAAGGCGGTCGGGACGCGTGCGCGCGGCCAGATCGAGGCGTTGCTCGGCTCACCCGTCTACCTGGACCTGCACGTCAAGGTGGCCAAGGACTGGCAGCGCGACCCGCGCCAGCTGCGCAAGCTCGGCTTCTGACGGCCGGCGAGCCCGACCGCGTGGGCCCGACCGCGTGGGCCCGAACGGATGGGTCGGCTCGCGGGCCACGCCACGGCGTTCACACCAACGGCCGGTAGCCTGCCAAGGTGTCTGATCGGTCCCGTTCGACGCGGCGCGGCTTTCTTGCCGGCACGGCCGGGGTGGCCGCGGCCACCGGCCTGGCCGCCTGCTCCGGCTCGGGAGATTCGGGCGGGGCCGGGGCCGCGGTCCGGCCCGCGCCGGTCACCGCGAGCCCCACCGGCCCCGCCGGCCCCGCCAGCCTCGCCGGCACCAGCCCCGCCCCCGCGACGGCCGCCGCCGGCGACGGCCCGGACCTGGTTCCGGGCGGCCCGGCGCTGGCGGTCGCCCATGGCCCGCGGGACCGGCCCCAGGTCGCGCTCACGTTCCACCTCGGTCCGCACGAGGCCGGCCAGGACATCGGCCTGGCCCACCAGCTGCTGACCGAGGCGACCCAGCTCTCCGTCCCACTGACGGTCTTCGTGGTCGGTCAGTGGCTCGACGCCCACCGCGATCTCGTCCCGGCACTGCTGGCCGGGGGCAACGAGCTGGCCAACCACACCTTCACCCACCCGACGCTGACCGCACTGGCCCCGGCCGCCGTCAGCACGGAGATCGTCGGCTGCCGGGACGTGCTGGCCCGGCTCGCCCCGACCGAGGGCCGCTACTTCCGCCCGTCCGGCACCTCGACGGCGACCCCGACGATCCTCACCGCCGCCGGTGCCGCAGGCTACCGGACGGTCGTCGACTTCGACGTCGACCCGCTGGACTACACCTCGCCCGGCGCGGACGCCGTCGTCGCCCGGGTCAGGGCGGCCACTCGCCCCGGCTCGATCGTCAGCATGCACTTCGGCTACCCGGGGACGGTCAGCGCGTTCGGCCGGATCGTGGCCAACCTGCGCGCGGCCGGGCTGACCCCGGTCCGCGTCCAGGACCTGCTGACCGGCTGAGCCCCCAGGCCCGATCGGGCGGCCGGGTCAGGCGGAGGGACCCGGCTCCAGCTCGGCCGAGCCGGTCAGCCGCAGCTTGCGCCGCGCCCGTTCGTAGAACGAGCTGCCGCCGAGGCGCACCACCCGGGCCGCCATCGGCCGGGCCCGCAGAGCCAGCTCCGCGCCCGCCTCGACGTGGGCCAGCACCCGCCCGTCCACCTCGACGGCCAGCCGGGCGCTCTCGGCGAGGACCTCGAGGGTCAGCGTGTCGGCCACCGAGAGCACCAGGCCCCGGTTGAACGGCGAGTGCGGCGCGGCCGGGGTGATGAGCAGCGCCTCGACCGACGGGCTGACGATCGGCCCACCGGCGGAGAAGCTGTAGGCGGTGGAGCCGGTCGGGGTGGACACGACGACCGCGTCGGCGGCGTAGCGGACGAACGGCCGCCCGTCGACCCGCAGGGCGACGGCGGCGCTCCCGCCGTGGCCTGGCATCCGGACCACGGCGACGTCGTTGAAGGCGGTGAACGTCCGGCCGGCGACGGCGGCGTCGACGGCGAGGCGCGGCTCGAGGGTGTACCGGTGGCTGTCGATCGCGGTCAGCGCGGCCGGCAGCTCCTCGACGTCCACCTCGGCCAGGAAGCCGAGCTTGCCCAGGTTGACCCCGAGGACCGGGGCCCGGCCGCCGTCGGCCAGCCGCATCGTGCGCAGCATCGTCCCGTCGCCGCCCAGGCTGACCAGCAGATCGGAGCGGGCGGCCAGCTCCGCCGCCGCCACCGCCTCGGCCGCGCAGCGCAGGCGCTCGATCTCCGCGCCGATGCCCAGCACCCGCACGTCCCGCTCGGCCGCCCAGTCGAGGATCGCGCTGACCGCCTCGGCCGAGTCCCGCTGGGGATGCATGACCACCCCGACCACGTGCATCCTCGCGCCGCCTCCCTGCCGCGTCCGCCTCCCTACCGCGTCCGCCAGCACCGCGTCCGCCAGCACCGCGTCCGCCAGCGCCGCGTCCGCCAGCATGCCGCGGGCGCGGTCCTACCCGGGGAGGTTCGCGAAGACGCCGGCCGCCGCGGCGGCGGCCGCGGCGCGGGCCGCCCGGTGCGCGGCCGGCTCGTCGGGCGGAACGCCGGTGGTCAGCCAGCCGTAGTAGAGCGGCGCGGACACCGCGCGGATGACGGCCGGAGCGTCAGTGCCCACCGGCAGCTCGCCCCGGTCGACGGCCGCCGTCACACAGGGGGCCCACTCGGCGACCCGGACGGCGTAGAAGCGGTGCAGCGCGGCGGCGGCCCGCTCGTCCCGGGTGGCCGCCGCGATCATCGCGGCGAACAGCGCGCCCTGGCGCTGGTCGGCCAGCGTGCGCGCCACGAGCAGCGCGTTCGCTGCCAGGTCGCCGAGCAGGGAACCGGTGTCGGCGCGGGGCAGGGACTGTTGGGCCATGTCGGTCAGGAGGTCCGCCACGAGCCCGCTCACGGTGCCCCACCGCCGGTAGACGGTGGTGCGCCCGACCCCGGCCCGGGCGGCGACCTCGGCCAGGTCGAGCTGGGCGATGCCGTGCTCGGCCACCAGGTCACCGGCTGCCCGCAGGACGGCCGCGCGCACCCGGGCCGTCCGCCCACCGGGCCGGACGCTGCCGGGAGGAGCGTCCTCTACCGTAGCTAAACGGGACTCTGGTTCCATCAATGCCGTACCTCCGCTATCCTCGGACCACACTATCGATACCGTGGTCCTGTTAAGGAGTGGTCAGATGGACTACCGGCGGCTCGGAGCGTCCGGTTTGCGGGTGCCCGTGCTCAGCCTCGGCGCTGGCACCTTCGGGGGCCGGGGCCCACTGTTCGGCGCCTGGGGCGACGTCGACATCGCGCGGGCCCGCCGCATGGTCGACCTGTGCCTGGACGCGGGCGTGACGATGTTCGACAGCGCCGACGTCTACTCCGGCGGCGCGTCCGAGGAAGTCCTCGGCGCGGCGATCCGGGGCCGGCGCGACCGGTTGATCATCTCGACCAAGACCGGCCTGCCGACCGGCCCGCGACCCGAGGACGCCGGCACCTCCCGGGCCCGGCTGGCCCGGGCCTGCGAGGCCGCGCTGCGCCGTCTGGGCACCGACTACATCGACCTGTTCCAGCTCCACGCGTTCGACGCCGGCACGCCGATCGAGGAGACGCTGGCCGGCCTGGACGACCTGATCCGCGCGGGTAAGGTCCGCCACGTCGGCGTCTCGAACTTCTCCGGCTGGCAGCTCATGAAGAGCCTGGCCCTGGCCGACGCGCGCGGCTTGCCCCGCTACGTCGCGCATCAGGTGTACTACTCGCTGATCGGGCGCGACTACGAATGGGAGCTGATGCCGCTCGGCCTGGACCAAGGCGTCGGCGCGCTCGTCTGGAGCCCGCTGGGCTGGGGCCGGCTGACCGGACGGCTGCGCCGGGGCGCTCCGCCGCCGGCCGGCAGCCGGCTGCCCGCGACGGCCGAGTTCGGCCCGCCGGTCGCCGACGACCTGCTCTTCCGGGTGCTCGACGCCCTGGCGACGGTCGCCGCCGAGACCGGCCGCACCGTCCCCCAGATCGCGCTCAACTGGCTGACCACCCGTCCCAGCGTCGCCTCGGTCATCGTCGGTGCGCGGACCGAGGAACAGCTCGTGGCCAACCTCGGCGCCGTCGGCTGGTCCCTGGCGCCCGAACACCTGGCCGCGCTCGATGCGGCCACCGAGGTCGTCGCGCCCTACCCGTACTTCCCCTACCGGCGCCAGGAGGGCTTCGCCCGGCTCAACCCACCGGCCGCCTGACCGCCACGCGATAGTAGGCGGGTGGCCGTGCGTCGGGTGGTACCGCTCATCCTGGGCTGGGTCGAGGTGCCGCACACCATGTCCGTCGAGGGTGGCGACGCGGAGCGGCGGCTCGTCGAGCCGGTGCCGGCGCTCGGGCTGGACACGCCCGCCGGCTGGGTCCTCGTCGACACCGGCCTCAACCCGGCCGGACTGCGCGACGAGGCGCTCTACCGCCGCGTCCACCTCGACACCGCCGTCCGCGCCTGGCCGGCCGCGATCGCCGGACCGGGCGCGGCACCGCCCCGGCCGAGCGCGGCCACGCTGGGCCCGGACGGTCCCGGCGCCCTCGGCCCGGCCGATCCGTTGCCCGATGCCCTGGCGGCGGCCGGGCTCCAGGTGAGCGACATCGGCGCCGTCGTCCTGACCCACCTGCACAATGACCATGCTGGCGGCCTGTTCCACTTCGCGGGCCGGGACGTCGAGGTGTTCGTCCAGCGGGCCGAGCTGGACTTCGGCCGGCGCACCCCGGCCGCGGCCCTGCTGGCCGAGGGGATCGACCGCCGAGACTACGTCCTCCCCGGCCTGCGCTGGCACCCGCTGGACGGGCCGGCCGAGGTGGCACCCGGCGTCGAGGTCGTCCCCAGCGCGGGCCACACGCCGGGTCACCAGAGCCTGGCCGTGACGCTGGCCGGGCCGCCCGCGGATGACGCGACGAACGACGGCCCGCCCGGTTATGTGTTCGCGGCGGACGCGGCCGACCTGACCGAGAACATCGAGGCGGAACGGCCGGTCGGCGGCCGGATCGGTGCCTCGCCAGCCGATTCCGTCGCCGTGATCCGCGCGCTGAAGGCCCGGGCCCGTGCTCTGGGCTTCCCGCTCGTGCCCGGCCACGACACCGACGTCTGGCTCGGCCTCGTCGGCGCGGCGGGCGCCCCCGGGACGGGCGGTCGCGACTGAGGCCCGATCGGCGCCGCGTTCGGTGTCCGAGCGGCGTGCGACCATAGAGCGGTGCCGGTCTATCGCGATGAGGGAGTCGTGCTGCGCACGACCCCGCTCGGCGAGGCCGACCGCATCGTCACCATCCTGACCCGGCGGACCGGGCGGGTCCGCGCGGTCGCGAAGGGCGTGCGCCGCACCTCGTCCCGCTTCGGTGCCCGCCTGGAGCCGGGCGTTGTCGTCGACCTCCAGCTACACGAGGGACGGTCCCTCGACACGGTCACCCAGGCGGTGATCATCCGTCCCTATGGGGCGCTGATCGCCACGGACTACCAACGGCACACGGCCGCCGCGGTGATGCTGGAGACGGCCGAGCGCCTCACCGCCGAGGAGCGCCAGCCGGCCCAGCGGCTGTTCCTCCTGCTCGTCGGTGGGCTGCGGACGCTGGCCGACGACTCGCATCCGGCCCCGCTGGTCCTCGACGCGTTCCTCCTGCGGTCACTGGCGGTGTCGGGCTATGGGATGGCTCTGCACGACTGCGCGGTCTGTGGCGAGGAAGGGCCCCACCCGTCGCTGTCCGTCCCGGCCGGCGGCGTAGTCTGCCCGGAATGCCGCCCGCACGGCGCGGCCTCGGTCTCCGCGCCGGCTCTGCGCCTGTTGGCTGACCTGTTGAGCGGCAACTGGGCCGACGCCGACACCAGCGAGCCCAGGACCCGGCGCGAGGCCGGCGGCGTCGTCGCCGCCTACCTGCAGTGGCATCTCGAGCGCGGCCTGCGCGCGTTGCCGTATCTCGAGCGGGCCTGACCGGGGGGCCCGGACGGACGGTGGGGGGACCGCGCTGTGGGGGAGCGCGGCGCCGGGCGCCGGGGGAGCGCCGCGGGAGTGAACTGTGGTGAGGGACAGTGAGGAACAGTGCAACGGCACGGCGGTGACCTCGAGGTGGGCGCACCCGCCCCGAGGGGGGGACCATGGAGCGGGGCTCGAGCGCCGGGGTACGACCGGCCGGCCCGGGCCGGCCGCCGGGACGGGGCGAGAGGAGGGACGCCGTGAGCCGTACTGAGGCCGTGAGCCGCACTGAGACGAAGGTGTTACGGGACCCGCACCCGCATCCCTCGGGGGCACGCGCCCCGCTGTTGCCGGCCGCGGTGGTGCCCCGGCATGTCGCCATCGTCATGGACGGCAACGGCCGCTGGGCCAAGTCGCGCGGCCTGGCCCGGACGAAGGGCCACGAGGCCGGCGAGGACGCGCTGTTTGACTGCGTCGAGGGCGCGATCGAGCTCGGCGTGCGCTGGCTGTCGGTCTACGCCTTCTCGACGGAGAACTGGAAGCGCTCCCCGGACGAGGTGGCGTTCCTGATGCGCTTCACCGACGGCGTGTTCGGCCGGCGTATCGACGACATGGACTCCCTCGGCGTCCGCGTCCGCTGGGCCGGCCGCCGGCCCCGCCTGTGGGGCAACGTGATCAGGCGGCTGGAGGCGGCCGAGGAACGCACCCGGGACAACGACCGGCTGACGCTGGTCATGTGCGTCAACTACGGGGCCCGGGCCGAGCTGGCCGACGCCGCGGCGGCGATCGCCCGCGACGTCCAGCGTGGCCTGCTGAAGCCGGACAAGATCGATGAGTCGACGGTCGGGCGCTACCTCGACGAGCCGGACATGCCCGACGTCGACCTGCTGATCCGCACGTCGGGGGAGAAGCGGCTGAGCAACTTCCTGCTCTGGCAGGCCGCCTACGCCGAGTTCTCGTTCGTCGACACCCTCTGGCCCGACTTCGACCGGCGCGACCTGTGGGCCGCCTGCCAGGACTACGCCAAGCGCGACCGCCGCTACGGTGGCGTCGTCGCCAAGTCCGGGTGACCGGCTCCGAGGCGGCGGCCGCCGGCGCCGCGCCCGCCCCGCCGCCGCCCGGCCCGGCGGCGGGTCCGGGCGGCGCGCCGATGCTGGTGCTCAACCGTTTCCAGGTGCCGGCGGAGGAGGCCGACGCCTTCGGCGCGCCGGCCGCCGCCGCGCTGGCGGCGCTGCGCCGCCAGCCCGGCTTCCTGCGCGGGCAGGTCGGTCGCGCGGCCGACGACCCACGGCTGTGGACGATCGTCACCGAGTGGGCCGGCGCCGGGTTCTGGCGGCGCGCGCTGTCCGCGTTCGACGTCCGGGTGGAGCTGACCCCGCTCACCGTCCACGCGCTGGACGAGCCGGGCGCCTTCGAGGCACTGCTCACCGTGGCCGGCCCGGGCCCCACCCCGGACCCGGCGGCGCCGGCCGGGGGCCTGGGGCGCGGCTCCGACCGAGCCCCTGACGCCGCCCAGGCCGGCCCGGGCGGCCGGCCTGGCTGATCGCCTGGGCGGCTGATCGCCAAGCTCGCGATCACAGGCACCCGCGGCCCCACCCGGGTACGGTCACGGCTAGGTGACTTAGGGCGCTCCCCGGCCGTCCCGCCCACCGGCCCCGGCCCGTCCCGAGCCACCCGAGCCGAGCCGAGCCGCGCGGCCCGAGCCGGGCGGGCGAGGAGGTGCCGGGCGTGGTGTACGTGTACGCCTTCCACGAGGGCAACAAGGACATGCGGGACCTGCTCGGTGGCAAGGGCGCGAACCTGGCCGAGATGACCAACCTCGGGCTGCCGGTCCCGCCCGGGTTCACGATCACCACCGACGCCTGCCGGGCCTACCTGGCCAGCGGCGCCGAGCCGGCGGAGCTGGCGGCGGAGGTCGACGCGCACCTGATCCGCCTGCAGGACGTCATGGGCCGCCGCCTGGGGGCGGAGGCCGACCCGCTGCTGGTCTCGGTCCGCTCGGGCGCGAAGTTCTCGATGCCCGGCATGATGGACACCGTCCTGAACGTCGGCCTGACCGACGCCTCGGTCGCCGGCCTGGCCGCCCAGTCCGGCTCGGACCGCTTCGCCTGGGACTCCTACCGCCGGCTGCTGGCCATGTTCGGCCGGACCGTCCTCGGCGTGCCCGGCGAGCGTTTCGACGCCGCCCTCGACGCCGCCCTCGCCGGCGCCCTCGCCGGCGCGCCGGCCACCGCCCGGCACGGCCGCGGCGTCGCAGCCGAGAACGAGCTGGGCGCCGACGACCTGGAAGGCCTGGTGACCGCCTACAAGAAGATCATCCTTGACGCGACCGGCCAGCCCTTCCCCCAGGACCCGCGCGAGCAGATGACGGCGGCGATCCACGCGGTGTTCGAGTCCTGGAACGGCGAACGGGCCCGGCTCTACCGCCGGGCCGAGCGCATCCCCGACGACCTGGGCACCGCCGTGAACATCGTCGCGATGGTCTTCGGCAACCTGGGCGAGTCCTCTGGCACCGGCGTCGCCTTCACCCGCGACCCCGGCACCGGCGAGCCCGGCGTCTACGGCGACTACCTGCCCAACGCCCAGGGCGAGGACGTCGTGGCCGGCATCCGCAACACGCTCCCGCTGGCGGAGCTGGCCACCCGTGACCCGGCCTCCTACCGGGAGCTGCTCGACGTCATGAAGACGCTGGAGGGCCACTACCGGGACCTGTGCGACATCGAGTTCACGATCGAGCGCTCCAAGCTGTGGATGCTCCAGACCCGGGTGGGCAAGCGGACGGCGGCGGCCGCGTTCCGGATCGCCGTCCAGCTCGTCGACGAGGGCGTCATCGACCTGGACGAGGCCGTCCGACGGGTCAGCGGCGACCAGCTGGCCCAGCTGATGTTCCCGCGCTTCGACACCTCCGCCGCGCCCGAGCCGCTGGCCACGGGCATGAACGCCTCGCCCGGCGCCGCCGTCGGCGCGGCCGTGTTCGACTCGGCCCGGGCCGTCGAGCTCGCCGCGACCGGAGCGCCGGTCATCCTGGTCCGCCGCGAGACCAACCCGGACGACCTGGCCGGGATGATCGCGGCGAAGGGCATCCTGACGTCGCGGGGCGGCAAGACGTCCCACGCGGCGGTCGTCGCCCGCGGGATGGGCCGCCCCTGCGTCTGCGGGGCTGAGCAGCTCGACGTCGACCTGGCCGGGGCCCGCTTCACCACGCCTGAGGGCACCTCCGTCGCCGAAGGCGAGGAGATCTCGGTCGACGGCTCGTCCGGCGCGGTCTACCGGGGCGCGCTGCCGGTCGCCCCGTCGGCCGTCGTCGACTACTTCGAGGGGACGACCTGTTTCGACGGGGCGACCGGTCTCGAGGAGGCGACCGGTCTCGAGGAGGCGACCGGTTCGGGCGGCGGCAACCCGCTGGTCGAGGCCGTCCACCGGATCATGACCCACGCCGACGCCCGCCGCCGCCTCGGCGCCCGGGCCAACGCCGACACCCCGGCCGACGCGGCCCGGGCCCGCCGCTTCGGCGCGGCCGGCATCGGCCTGTGCCGCACCGAGCACATGTTCCTCGGCGAGCGCCGGATCCTGCTGGAGCGGGTGATCCTGGCCGACGACGACACCAGCCGCGCGAAGGCGCTGGCCGACCTGCTCCCGGCCCAGCGGGGCGACTTCGAGCAGATCCTGGCGGCGATGGACGGCCTACCGGTCACCATCCGGCTGCTCGACCCGCCGCTGCACGAGTTCCTGCCCGACCTGACCGAGCTCTCGACCCGGCTGGCCGCCGCCCGCGGCCGCGGCGAACGTCCCGGCGCGGCCGACGAACGGCTGCTGGCGGCGGTCCGGCGGCTGCACGAGGCCAACCCGATGCTGGGCCTGCGCGGGGTCCGGCTCGGGCTGGCCGTCCCCGGGCTGTTCGACCTCCAGGTCCGGGCGATCGCCGAGGCGGCCGCCGCCCGGCTGGCCGCCGGCGGCGACCCGCGCCCGGAGATCATGGTCCCGCTGGTCGCCGACGCCACCGAGCTGGCCCTGGTCCGAGCGCGGGCCGAGACGGTGCTGGCCAAGGTGGCCGAGCGGACCCGCGCCGACCTCCACGCCCGGATCGGGACGATGATCGAGGTGCCGCGGGCCGCGCTGACGGCCGGCGCGATCGCCGGCGAGGCCGATTTCTTCTCCTTCGGCACTAACGACCTGACCCAGATGACCTGGGCGTTCTCCCGCGACGACGTCGAGGGCAAGTTCTTTTCCCGCTACCTGGAGCTCGGCGTGTTCGCCGTCTCCCCGTTCGAGAGCCTGGACGTGACCGGGGTCGGGGCGCTGGTCGGGACGGCCGTGGCCGACGGGCGGGCGGCCCGTCCCGACCTGGCGCTCGGGGTCTGCGGTGAGCACGGCGGCGACCCGGCGTCGATCCGGTTCTTCCACCGCGCCGGCCTCGACTACGTCTCCTGCTCGCCGTTCCGGGTGCCGGTCGCCCGCCTCGAGGCGGCCCGGGCCGCGCTGGGGGTTGAATGACGCGGGGCGGGACGCCGGGCTGAGTGACGGTGGGCCGAGTGACGGTGGCTGAGTGACGGTGGCTGAGTGACGCACGCCACGCCGGGTGAGTCCGGTCGCGTCGAGTGACGGGGCTCGCGGTTGACCGGCCCGGAACAGGGGAGAGGCTAGGCGGTGGCGGCCCGTCCCCCGGGCGTGGCGGCGGGGTGCGGACCGCTGCCCGCCCGCGCGTTCGAACGGCGGGTATACCGAAGCTGAAAGGCACCGGCCGGGCCGCCTGACCGGTAGTCCCGCATGATTTCATGCAGACGAGCAAGGCCGCCGAAACCGGCGCGATCTCCCCGGCGGGAGGATCGGCGTCGCTCGCCCGCGGCCGGAACATACGAGGGAGGCTCGCGTGGCAACGCCCGTGTCCGAGATCACCGTCGACGGGTCCGACCTGGCGCAGGTCAAGGAACTGGCCCAGCAGCTTCGGGTCGACTCGATCCGGAGCTCCACGTCGGCCGGTTCCGGCCATCCGACGTCCTCCATGTCGGCGGCCGACGTGATGGCCGTGCTGCTGACCCGGCACCTGCGCTACGACTGGTCGGATCCGGCCGACGCGGCCAACGACCACCTGATCTTCTCCAAGGGGCACGCGTCACCCCTGATCTACTCGATCTTCAAGGCCGCCGGGGTGGTCTCCGACGAGGAGCTGATGACCGGCTACCGCCGCTTCGGCGAGCGGCTGCAGGGCCACCCGACGCCGATCCTGCCCTGGGTCGACGTCGCCACCGGCTCCCTCGGCCAGGGCCTGCCCGACGCCGTCGGCGTGGCGCTGGCCGGCCGGTACCTCGACAAGTCGCCCTACCACGTGTGGGTCGTCTGCGGGGACAGCGAGATGGCCGAGGGCTCGATGTGGGAGGCCCTGGACAAAGCGTCCTACTACGGCTTGTCGAACCTGACCGCGATCGTCGACGTCAACCGGCTCGGCCAGCGCGGCCCGACGGAGCTCGGCTGGGACCTCGGCGCCTACACCAAGCGGGTCGAGGCGTTCGGCGCCGTGGCGATCGAGGTCGACGGCCACGACCTGGAGGCCATCGACACGGCGCTGGCCGAGGCCAAGGCCGCCGCCGGCCCGGCGGTCATCCTGGCCCGCACCCGTAAGGGCGAGGGCTTCTCCGAGATCGCGGACCATGAGGGCTGGCACGGCAAGCCGCTGCCCGAGGACATGGCCGAGCGCGCGATCGCCGAGCTCGGCGGCGTCCGCGACCTGCGGGTCAAGGCGCTGCCGCCGGATCCCGACGCGCCCCGGCCGCTGCCGCCGGCCGCGGTCCCGGTCACCCTGCCGACCTACGAGGTCGGCGCGAAGGTCGCCACCCGCAAGGCCTATGGCCAGGCGCTGGCCGCGATCGGCGTTCGCGAGGCCGTCGTGGCACTGGACGCCGAGGTCGGGAACTCGACCTACTCCGAGGACTTCCAGAAGGCCTTCCCCGACCGCTTCTTCGAGATCTTCATCGCGGAGCAGCAGCTCATCGCGGCGGCGGTCGGCCTCCAGGTGCGCGGCTACATCCCGTTCGCCTCGACGTTCGCCGCGTTCCTGAGCCGGGCCTACGACTTCATCCGGATGGCCGCGATCTCGGCGGCCGACATCCGGTTGGCCGGCTCGCACGCGGGCGTCGAGATCGGCGCCGACGGCCCGTCGCAGATGGCGCTGGAAGACCTGGCCATGCTGCGGGCCGTCCACGGTTCGACCGTGCTCTACCCGAGCGACGCCACCTCGACGGCCGCGCTGCTGCTGGCCATGGCCGAGACCAGCGGGATCAGCTACATGCGGACCACGCGCGGGGCCTACCCGGTGCTCTACCCGGCCGGTGAGAGCTTCCCGATCGGCGGATCGAAGACACCGCGCTCGTCCGAGGAGGACACGGTGACGCTGATCGGCGCGGGGGTCACGCTGCACGAGTGCCTGGCGGCGGCCGACGCGCTGGCCGCCGACGGCATCTCGGCCCGGGTCATCGACCTGTACTCGGTCAAGCCGATCGACGCCGATACGGTGGCGGCGGCCGCGCGGGCCACCGCCGGCCGGGTCGTCGTGGCCGAGGACCACTGGCCCGAGGGTGGCCTGGGCAGCGCGGTGATCGACGTGCTGGCCCGCTCCGGGGTCACGCCGAAGGTCGCCCACCTGGCCGTCCGCGACCTGCCCGGGTCCGGGACCTCGGCCGAGCTGCTCGATTTCGCCGGGATCTCGGCCAGCCACATCGCGGACGCGGCGCGCGGCCTGCTGCGCTCCTAAATCGCACGACAGAAACGGCCGGGTGGCGTTCGCCGCCCGGCCGTTCCGGGTCAGTACTCGCGAGTCGCGCGTCAGGTATGGGGGCCCGCCGGGCGGGTCAGTCGTCTCCCGCCGGGCTGGGCGCGCCGCCGAACGTCATGTCGCACATCGTCTGGTAGAGCCGGTCCGGCTTGGGGAGGAACTTGATCGTCCGCAGTGCCTGGTCCTGCCCGGCCGACTCGACGATGAACTCGCCGTAGCCGAGCAGACGGCCGGTGGGGTCCCGGGAATAGGTGAAGTCCGTGACCTTGGTCAGCGGCATCGCCTGGACCTTGCGGACGAAGATGCCCGACACTTTCATGATCCGTTTATCCGTGATCATGATGTGGTCGACATGCCAGTCGATGACGTACCAGAGCAGCCGCAGAATGGCGGCCAGCGCGATCCACCAGGGAATCGACGACGCGCCACCGGAGTCCGAGCCGCCGGCGACGGCCTCGAACAGCAGCACCACGATGAAGACGGCCAGCGTCTGCAGGAACTTCGGCAGGAGCTGGGCCCAGTGTGGGCGCACCATCATCACCAGTCGCTCGCGCGAGGCGAAGTATTTCTGTTCGTCCCTGGCCGCGGGGTCGGGGAGGCGGATCCTCACCGCGCCACCCTGCGCTCACACCTCACTGAAGTCCAGTGCACCGACGTCCACCCGCGCCCGTCGTGTCGATCAGACAGTGGCGTCGACGAAGTCGGACAGGTGGTGGCCGAGGTAGCCGAGCCCGTCGATGGCCTTGTGGATGATGTCGGCCGCGCTGCCGGGCACTGTCACCACGAAGAAGATCAGGAAGGCGATCAACCCATATTTGACGATGTTGTTCACGGCGGGCCTCCGGGCCGAGTATGGGAAGTTCGAGCACAAAGTATCGCTGATCCGTGCCGTGAGCGTGGCTGGATCGCGTGACCTGGCCGGTCCGGGTTGTGTGTCCGGTGGGGCGTGAGTCGGTTTGATGATCGATAGTGCCGGGCAAGGCGAAGGTTACACCAGCTCAGGGTGGTTGTGGTGGATGCGCGCGGGGAACGCGCCGCTCGTCGGGAATGCCACACCGTGGCCGTCGGGTCGTCGGGTCGCCGGGTCCCCGCTTCGGGCGGGTGGCCGCCTTCGGGCGGGTGGCTGTCGGGCCCGCCGAGTGTTCACGGTGGGTACTCTCCAGGCGTGACCCGCCCCGCCTACGACGCGGCCGCCGCGGCCCGGTGGCTCCAGGAGCCGGCCAAGGCGACCCCGGACACCAGGGGCCCCTTTGGGCGTGACCGTGCGCGTGTCCTGCACTCCAGCGCGTTACGACGCCTGGCCGGCAAGACCCAGGTCGTCAGTCCGGCCGACGACGAGTTCCCGCGCACCCGGCTGACCCACTCGCTGGAGACCGCCCAGATCGGCCGCGAGCTGGCCGGGATACTCGGCGCCGATCCGGACCTGGTCGACGCGGCCTGCCTGGCCCACGACATCGGCCACCCGCCCTTCGGCCACAACGGCGAGGCCGCCCTGGACGAGGTCGCGGCGGCCTGCGGCGGGTTCGAGGGCAACGCCCAGAGCCTGCGGGAGCTGACCCGCCTCGAGTTCAAGGTCGTCGGCGCCGACGGGCGGGCCGGCGGCCTGAACCTGACCCGCGCGAGCCTGGACGCGACGGTCAAGTACCCGTGGCCCCGCCAGCCCGGCATCCGCAAGTTCGGGGTCTACCCCGACGACACGCCCGTCTTCGACTGGGTCCGAGCGGGTGTGCCCGCGGGCCGCCGCTGCTTCGAGGCCGAGATCATGGACTGGGCCGACGACGTGGCCTACTCCGTCCACGATCTGGAGGACGCGATCGTCACCGGCCGGCTGGACGCGGCCGAGCTCGACGACGCGGGCGTGGCGGTCGAGCTGGTCGCGGCGACCGTCGCCGCGTTCCCCGGCTGCGACCCGGCACAGCTCGCGGCGGCGCTCGGGCGCCTGCGTGAGCAGCCCTGGTGGTGGCGGGGGCGCCCGAGCTCACCGGCCGGGATGGCGGCGCTGCGCCGGATGACCAGCGAGCTGATCGCCCGCCTGTGCGTGGCCGCCGTGGCGTCGACCCGGGCCGAGCACGGCGGCGGTCCGCTCACCCGCTACGCGGCCGGCCTGGTCGTGCCGGAGCCGGCACGGGCCGAGTGCGCCGTGCTCAAGGGCGTGACCGCCTACTTCGTGATGGCCCGCCGCGAGTTGGACGCCGTCCGGGCCCGGCAGCGGGAGCTGGTCGCCGAGCTGGTCGCCCTCCTCGCCGCCGGCGCGCCGGCGACCCTGGACGACGTCCTGCGCCCGGCCCACGCCGCGGCGCCCGACGACGGGGCCCGGCTGCGGGTCGTGGTCGACCAGGTGGCCCGGCTGACCGACGCCGGGGCCGTGCGCCGCCACGCCGAACTGACCGGCCGCGCCGCGGCCGTGACGCTGTGAGACGGAGCGAACCGGGTGGCTGAGCGGGCGACGGGGCGAACGGGCGACGCGGAGAAGGCGCGTAGAGAAGACGCGGGGAAGGCGCGTAGACGCGTAGAGAAGAGGAAGAGCGAGCCGGCGGGGCGCGGCGAGTTCGGTCCACCGCGCGGGTGCAGCGGTCAACCGCTTGGCGGATGATCGGTACTGTCGGGCTGATGACAAGTACCATCGGCAAGGATGGCCGGTCCGTGAGGGCGGAGCCGCCGAACCTGAACCCGGCATCCGGAGCGCAGGGAGGGACGCGTGGCTGGTCGCATTCGTGACGCCGACGTCGCTACCGTGCGTGAGCGTTCGTCGATCGAGCTGATCGTCTCGGACCACGTACAGCTGCGCCCGGCCGGTGGTGGGTCGCTGCGGGGTCTGTGCCCGTTCCACGACGAGAAGACACCGTCGTTCAACGTCCGGCCGCAGGTTGGCCTCTATCACTGCTTCGGGTGCGGGGCCGGCGGTGACGTCATCTCCTTCGTCCGCGAGATCGACGGGCTGAGCTTCCAGGAGGCCGTCGAGCGGCTGGCCCGTCGGGCCGGGGTGACGCTCACCTACGAGGGCGCCAGCGCCGGCAGCCGGGAGCTGGTCAGCCAACGCCAGCGGCTGGTCGACGCGCACCGGGCCGCCGCCGAGTTCTACGCCGAGCAGCTGGCCAGCCCGGCCGCCCGCGGCGGCCGGGAGTTCCTGGCCGCCCGCGGCTTCGACGCCGAGGCCGCCGGCCGCTTCGGGGTCGGCTACGCGCCCGGCGCCTGGGACGCGCTCGCGCGCCACCTGCTGGGCCGCCGCTTCAGCGGCGAGGAGCTCATCACCGGCGGGCTGGCCAAGCAGGGCGCGCGGGGCGGGCTCGTCGACCGGTTCCGCGACCGGCTGATCTGGCCGATCAAAGATCTGTCCGGCGACGTCGTCGGGTTCGGCGGCCGCCGCCTCGGTGGCGAGGACACCGGCCCCAAGTACCTCAACACGCCCGAGACGCCGTTGTTCAAGAAGGCGAACCTGCTCTACGGGGCCGAGGCGGCCCGCCGGGAGATCGCCCGCCGGCGCGAGGTCGTCGTCGTCGAGGGCTATACCGACGTGATGGCCTGCCACCTGGCCGGGGTGCCGACGGCGGTGGCCGCGTGCGGCACCGCGTTCGGCTCGGAGCACGTCGCGGTGGTGCGCCGCCTGCTCATGGACTCCGATTCGCAGCGCGGCCAAGTAATCTTCACGTTCGACGGGGACGCGGCCGGGCAGAAGGCCGCGCTGCGCGCATTCGACTTCGAGGAGAGGTTCGTCACGCAGACCTTCGTGGCGGTGGAGCCCACCGGTCAGGATCCGTGCGAGCTGCGCATCAGCCGCGGCGACGCGGCGGTGCGCGATCTCATCGCGCGCCGCGTCCCGCTGGTCGAGTTCGCGGTGCGCCGGACGATCACGGACTACGACCTGGACACGACCGAGGGCCGGCTGGCCGCGCTCGACGCGGCCGCGCCGCTGGTCAACCGGATCAAGGATCGCGGCCGGCGTCAGCGCTACGCGGTCGAGCTCGACCGCTGGCTCGGCTTTCTCGACGAGAAGTTCGTCGTGAACCGGGTGGCCGAGGCCCGGATCGCCGCGCAGCGGGCGGCCGAGCGGACCGCCGAGCGCGCCGGCGGCGGCGCGCCGGACCGGACGGGGTCGCCCGATCGCGACGGGCGGTCCGACCGGACCGGACCGCCTGAGCGGGCCGGCTCGGCCGGGCCGGCTCCCCGCGCTCCCACGCCGATCCGGGCCGCCGGCGGGCGGGACGACGCGGCGGAGAAGGTGGAAAGGGAGGTGCTGAAGGTTGTCCTGCAGTACCCGGGCCTGGCCGGCCCGATGTTCGACATGCTGCCCGCGGAGGTGTTCACTCGCCCCGAGCACCGTGCCGTCCAGACCGCCGTGGCCGCGGTCGGCGGCGCCGGGGCTGGCCTGAGCGCGGCGGGCGACGTCCCGTCGTGGGTCGCCGCCGTGACCGCCGCGGCGGCGGAGAACGTGCGGCGGTCCGTGATGGCGCTCGCGGTCGAGGAGATTCACTGCGACCGGGACGTCGATGACCGCTATGTCGAAATCCAGCTGGCACGCATACAGGAGTTGCATGTGGCTCGTCGCATCGCGGAGCTGAAGTCGCGGGTCCAGCGACTGAACGCCGCGGCCGACACCGAGGCGTTCGCTCGCACGTTCAACGAGCTGATCCGGTTGGAGCAGAGCCAGCGGCAGCTCAGGGAGCGGGGCGTCGGTGCCGCGTAACCTGGGTCGAACCCGACAAGGAAGTGACGAGAAATCCCCTATGAGCCCTACCGTCCTACCCCGCGAAGCCCAGGTGGACGAGGTCAAGGACCTCATCACCCGCGGCAAGGAAGTCGGTTTCCTCACCACCGAGGACATAACCGTCGCGCTGCAGGCGGCCGAGCTGCCGCCTGAGCAGACCGACGCTGTTCTGCAGGTGCTCAACGACGAGGGCATCGAGGTACTGGACGCTGGCGGGGAGGACTCCGAGGAGGCCGAACTGCTGGCCCGTCGGCGCCGTGAGGAGGAGGAACTCGCGCTCAAGGCGCCGACCTCCGACCCGGTGCGGATGTACCTCAAGGAGATCGGCAAGGTCCCGCTGCTGACCGCCGAGGAGGAGGTGGACCTGGCCAAGCGGATCGAGGCCGGTCTGTTCGCCTCGGAGAAGCTGGCCGGGGCGCGCAAGACCGCGCCGGCCATGCGCCGCGACCTCGAGGCCATCGAGCGGGACGGGCAGATCGCCAAGCGCAAGCTCGTCGAGGCCAACCTGCGGCTGGTCGTCTCGATCGCCAAGCGCTACGTCGGGCGCGGCATGCTGTTCCTGGACCTGATCCAGGAGGGCAACCTCGGCCTGATCCGCGCGGTCGAGAAGTTCGACTACACCAAGGGCTACAAGTTCTCGACGTATGCCACCTGGTGGATCCGGCAGGCCATCACCCGGGCCATCGCCGACCAGGCGCGGACGATCCGTATTCCCGTGCACATGGTCGAGACCATCAACAAGCTGATCCGGATTCAGCGGCAGCTCCTGCAGGACCTCGGCCGCGAGCCGAGCCCGGAGGAGATCGCCAAGGAGATGGACCTCACGCCCGACAAGGTGCGCGAGATCCTCAAGGTCTCCCAGGAACCGGTCTCGCTGGAGACGCCGATCGGTGAGGAGGAGGACTCCCACCTCGGGGACTTCATCGAGGACTGCGACGCGGTCGTCCCGGTCGACGCGGCCAGCTTCATCCTGCTGCAGGAGCAGCTGGACTCGGTGCTGCACACCCTGTCCGACCGGGAGAAGAAGGTCATCCAGCTGCGGTTCGGGCTGACCGACGGGCACCCGCGCACGCTGGAGGAGGTCGGTCGCGAGTTCGGCGTGACCCGCGAGCGCATCCGCCAGATCGAGTCGAAGACGCTGTCGAAGCTGCGGCACCCGTCGCGGTCGCAGAAGCTGCGGGACTACCTCGAGTAGGTTGCCCGACGCCACGCCTCCAGGGGGCGGATGGGCGAGCCGCGGGTCCGGTCGGACGGACCCGAGCTCGACCGTCCGCCCCCTTTTTTTGTCGTGTTCCGCGCGGCCACTCATTTCTATGAGATAGCTCTTTGCCATCAGCGTGCCGCGTTGGAGGATCTTTGCTAATATTCGGCACTGTCGATCCGTTTTCGGTGGGTCTGGCCGGCCGACGGGTCGGCGAGACGCATCCTGACTTGACATCCGCACAGTAATGTCGGTCATCCGGTGGCTGAGGTGCTAACGTTCACCAAATGGCCTGTTCAGCGCGGCCTTCGGGGAAGGGTTGGCGATTGAGGGTGTCCCCCATGCGGGCCGCCGGCGTCCCCTTGGGGGGTAATTGACGGGGTACGTGCGCCCCTATGACGGGAAGCACCGGGAGGACTACGCTTATCGCCGATTCGCGGATGCGGGGGCCGCGAACGGCAGACATCTGCTCAAGGGGGAGCGATGCGTGGGGGGAACCGGGGCGGGAATGCGCGCATCAGGGGTTTAGCGCAATTTCGCGAGGGCCCCCGCGCAATGCGCCGCCGTTATCGAACCGTCGGAGTTGACCGAAGTGAGCGGGCGAACGGGCGAGGCGGCGTTCCGGCTGAGGCCGGCGCCGATCCGGATCCTCCGGCCGGGGCAGGCCGGCACCACCGGGCGAGGGGACGAGACCGCGCGGGCAGGCGGGACGGGGCGGCTGGCGGGCGGGACGGGGCAGGTGGGCGGTAGCCGGTCCGGCTCGCGGCGCTCGCTCTCCCGGCACCGGCACCGGCATCGGCACCGCGACACGGCGGCCCGTCCGCTGGCGGTCGACTCCCGCCGCGGCCAGGGCGGACACCCGCTGACCTACCGCCAGCGGGTGCTCCTGCCCGCCCTGGGAGCGTTGGCTGGCGCGGCCGTCCTGTGGGTGGCCGCCCGGGCGGGGGCCGGTCTGCGAGCCCTGGCCGACGCGGCGCGGCCGCTGCCGCGCCGGGCGACCCGAGCGGTCCGGGCCTGGGCCGGCCTGTTGAGCCGCCGTTCGACCGGCCGCTGCCTGGGCCGGGTCGACCCGCTGACCGGGGTCGCGTCACGAGCGGCCTTCGCCCGCCGGGTCGCGACGGCCACCGGCGGGCGGGAGGCGGCCGGGGACGTCGCAGTGGTGGTCGCGGACGTCGACCGGTTCGCGGACGTCAACGCGGTGTTCGGCGGCGCGGCCGGTGACGAGGTCCTCCGTGAGCTGGCCCGCCGGTTCGGCGGCACGCTGCGGCCCGGCGACCTGCTGGGCCGGGTGGGCGCCGACCAGTTCGCCGCCCTGTTGGCCGGGACCGACGAACGCGGAGCGGTCTGTGTGGCGGACCGGATGCGCAGGGTCGCGCGGCGGCCGGTCGTCGTGGGTGAGACCGCCGTTCCGATCATGGTCCGGGTGGGGGTGGCGGCCCGGGCCGCCTCACCGGCGCCGGGTGAACCGCCGGCGCCGGCCGGATCGCCGGTTGTCCCGGCCCCGTCGATTCCGCGCCAGCCGGTCCCGGCGCGCGGCCCGGCGGGCGCCGCGGCGGGCACTCCGCGAGGTGGTCCGGGAGGTGGTCCAGGGGGTGGCCCCGGACCGGCGGCGGCGGTGGGCCGCGCGCGCGACGCCGGCCCACCGCGGCCCGCGGCCGCCTCGGGCGGGCCGGCCGCCTCGCGGGAGCCGGGGCGGGAACCCGACTCGGATCTGCTACGCGACGCCGAGCTCGCGGTGGCCGAGGCGAAGCGCCGGCGGGTCGTCTACCACGTGCACCGGCCCGGGCGGAACCAGGTCTCCGCCGGCCACTTCGAGCTGCGCTCCGGCGTCGCCACGGCCCTGCGGGAGCGGCAGATCGAGGTCCGTTACCAGCCGAAGGCCGATCTGCGGGGCGGACGTATCACCGGCGTCGAGGCGCTGGCCCGCTGGCGTCATCCCGTCGACGGCGTCCGCCCCCCGGGCGTGTTCCTGGCCGAGATGGACCGGCAGGGTCTGATGCCCGAGCTCACCCGGCACATCCTCACCGTCGCGCTCGCGGACTGTGCCCGCTGGCGCGCGACCGGTGAACCGATGAGCGTGTCGGTCAACGTCCCCCCGAACGTCCTGGCCCTGGATGGCTTCAGCGTGATGGTCTCCGCCGCCCTGCGCGCGGCGGGCCTGCCGCCCTGGGCGCTGTGCCTCGAGATCACCGAGAACACGCTGATGGACGCGGGTGGTTCGGCCCTGGCCACCCTGGCCGGCCTGCGCTCCGACGGTGTGCGCATCAGCCTGGACGACTTCGGGACCGGGTACTCGTCGCTCTCCTACCTGCGGGAGATCCCGGCCGACGAGCTGAAGCTGGACAGCTCGTTCCTGACCGACCTCGACCACGACGGGACCGGTGTCGCCACCGAGATCATCCGGGCGGTCGTCGACCTGGCCCACGCGGTGGGGATGCGAGTGGTCGTCGAGGGCGTCGAAAGCTCCCGGACCTGGGCCGTGCTGGCGGCCCTGGGGGCGGACGAGGCGCAGGGGTTCTGGGTGTCGCGCCCGGTGCCGCGCGAACACCTGCCGGCGGTGTTGGGGGAGTGGGCCGGCCGGGCCCTGTGGTCCGACTTCCACCAGAGCGCCGGCTTCCCCGGCGGCGGGCCGCACCCGGGCGCGGGCTCCCCCGAGGGCGCCGTCCGACCCGAGGCCCCGCTCTGGGAAGACGCCGGGCGCCCGGCGTCCGGGCCGTTCCCGGGGCAGCGCGGGGAGCGGGGGACCTGGACGCCGCCGCTCGACGGTTTCTGAGCGGTTCCGCCCTGTCGGCTCGGTGTGGGCTGACTCGAGGCCACGGATCCGAGTAGCGCGTCCGACACGCAGTCGATAGCTTTTGGTAGTCAAATGACTTCGGGCTGTTGGTATTGAGTCGGGGTACCGAGCCGCGCGCCGAGTCGGGCACCGCGCCGCCGCGGCGCCCCACCACGAAGCTGGCGCGGACCCGGGCGGTGGATGGCGGGTGGTCGGATGCGGGTAGTAGTCGCCACGGATGCCCGGATGCGCCGAGCCCCCGACGGCCGGATCGTGGCCGTCGACGCGGCCGGCGCCTACCCCGTCTGGTCTGCCTACCATTCCGTCTTCGACGAGGTCATAGTGCTGGCGCGGGTCAGTGGCGGGCCGGCCCGGCCGGCCACGACCCGGCACCGCGCGCCGCCCGGCGCGGACCGCTGGGAGCCGGAGGGCCCGGGGGTCGCGGTCTACCCGCTGCCGGACGTCGGCGTCCATCGCTCAATGGCCGCGCCACCCCGGCTGTGCCGGGCGGTCGCCGCGGCGCTGTCCGCGCTCGGCTCGGCCCGGCCGGGCTGGGGACCGGTCCAACCCGGCGGCGGTGACCGCTACCTGGCCCGCCTGCCCGGCGTCGTCGGCGACGCGCTCATCCAGGTGTTGAGCGGGGCCGGCGCCGGCTACGGCGTCGAGGTACTCGGTGATCCGCGCCCGCCGCTGGGCGGGCTGGCCGGGCGGTGGGCGCGCGCCCCGGCCCGGCGCCGGCTGGCCCGCCATGCGGCCGGGGCCGGCGCGGTCAGCTATGTCACCCGCCGTACGTTGCAGGAGCGCTACCCGGCGGCGCCCGGCGTGATCACCACGAGCTACGCCCCCGGCCTCGAGGCGGCCGACTTCGTGGCCTTCCCCCGCCCCCGGGGCGCGGTGCCCACCCCGGCCCGGCTGCTCGTCTGGACGTCCCGCGACGCCGGCCACCGGGAACGGGCCGTCCTGTCCTGCGCGACGACGCTGACCACCGCGGCGCTGGCCACGGCGGGTGTCCGCCTCGAGGTGACCGTCGCCGGTCCGGCGGCCGACCACGGGCCGGTCGGCGGGCGCTCCCTGGGCGCGGGCGGCTGGCCCGGTCCCGCGATCATCCCGGCGCCCCGTCTCGGCCGGGCCGGGGTGCGGGCCGCCCTCGACCGCGCCGACGTCTTCGTCCACCTGCCGGCGGCGACCGCGCTACCCCGGGCCGTACTGGTCGCGATGGCCCGCGGGGTGCCCACGGTGGCCGCCGCCGCCGGCGGGCTGACGGAGCTGCTGGCGCCGGCCGACCTGGTCCGGCCCGGTGACGCGGCCGCGTTGGCCGGCTGCCTAGCCGCGGTGGTGACCGACCCGGCACGCCTGGCCGCGATGTCCGCCCGCAACCGCCGGCTGGCCGCCGGTTACCGGGCCTGTGACGCCCGCGAGCGGGCCGCCGCCTTCTACGCCGAGTTCGCGGCCCGTACCGGCGGGCGGCGGCGGGCGATCGGGGCTCGCCGGTGACCGCCCCGGCGGCGGGCGCCCCACGGCCCGGACCCCCGATCCGGGTGCTCGACGTCGTCGGCGCGCTCGACGACGACCGGCGGCCCCGGCTGGCCGAGCTGGCCGACCAGCTCGAGCCCGGCGAGTTCGAGCTCAGCTTCGTCGTCCTCGGCGAGCCGGCCGCCGGCGATCCGCCGACAAGCCCCTCCCGAGCTGGCGCGGCCCCAGGCAGCGCCGCCCCAGGCCGTGACCTCCGGGCCGCCGGTATGCCAGCCGCCGGTATGCCAGCCGCCGGTATGCCAGCCGCCGGCAGGTCGGCCGTCGACGCGACGGCCGCGCTTGAGCGACTCGGCGGCCATGTCTACCACCTCGATACCGGCGCCGGCTTCCCGCTCGCCTTCCGGCGGCTGCTGCGTCGGGTGCGCCCGGACGTGGTGCAGGCGAGCGCGGCCCGGCCGGCGGGCGGCGTCCTCGCGCTGGCCCGCGCGGCCGGCGTCCGCCGGCGCGTCGCGCTGCTGCGCCTGGCGGACGCGGCGCCGGCCGGCGCCGCGCACTCGCCCCGGCGCACCCTGGACCGCAGGCTCGTCGACGCCTGCGCCACCCACATCGTGGCGACCTCGGAGACGGCGATGCGGTCGCTGTGGCGGCCCGACTGGCGGATGGACAGCCGGTGCCGGGTGATCTACGCCGGGCTGGCCGCCGAACCGTATGGGGTGGCCATCGCCGCCCGGGTCGGCGGGTCGGAACGCGACGCCGCCCGCTCGGTCGCGCTGGCCGAGGCGGCCCGGGTCGCCCGCGAGGCCCGGGAGGCCCGGCGGGCCCGCGAGGCCGACGGGCTGGGCGGGGCGGACGGGCTGGGCGGGGCGGGCGTCGCCCGGCCCGACCGAGCCGGCCAGAAGGACGGGGCTGAGGGGGCTGAGGGGGCTGAGGGCTCGGACGCGGGGCACGGGAGCCGCGAGGGCGAGGCCCGCGCCGGCGCCGGCTTCGCGTTCCGGGCCGCCGCCGGGTCGGGCGTGCCGATTCTGCACGTCCACGCGGGTACCGAGGCGACCGGCGACCGGGCCCGCGCGTTGCGGATCCTCGCCGCTGTGCGTAACCGGTCGGTGGACGCCCGCCTGTGGCTGGTCGGCCGGATCGGCACCGGGGAACGGGCCGCGCTGGACGCGCTGGCCGCCGAGCTGGGAATCGCCGGTGAGGTGGAGATTCTGGGTGAGCGGGCCGAGATCTCCCGGCTCATCGTCGCGGCTTCGCTGGTTCTGGTCACCTCCTCGCGGGAAGGCGCGCCGAACGCGGTAGTGGAGGCATGCGCCGTGGCCACGCCGGTGTTGTCGGCCGACCTCGGTGAGATGGCCGAGATAGCCCGGCTGCTGCCCGGCGTGACCATGCTGCCGCTCGCCGCCGCCGACGAGGCCTGGGCCGAGACCGCGCGGGCACTGACACTGTCCCGCCCGACCAGGGACGAACGGCGGGCCGCGCTGCGGGCCTTCGTCCACTCCCCCTTCACCATCGAGCACTGGCAACGCGAGACCACCGCGGTCTGGCGATGTTGACCCGCCGCCCTCCGCGACCGGGGGCTCCGCCCATTCTCCCGGTCGCTTCGGGCGAGTGCTGACCCGCCGACCTCCGTGACGGGGGGCTCCGCCCATTCTCCCGGTCGCTTCGGGCGAGTGCCAGGGCGTTTGCGCGTGACAATCCGGGGAACGCCCGACGGGCCGAACAATGAGGGTTGGTGGCAAAACAGGCATAAAACCCCGCCTTAGCGCCCGCGGGCATGATCCTGTGAAGAGACCAACACCTATCCTGCCGGATGCGCGCCGCCGAAGTCGGAAGTCGTTAGGCTCATCCCACAACGGGACGAGGAATGGCGCCCGAGGCGTCGGCCCCCCGGGCCGGGATGTACGGACAGTGACGGTTGCCGTCACGGACCACCACCGAGACAACGAGGAGATCGGCGTGGCCACGCGGGTTGGAGTCAACGGATTCGGGCGGATCGGCCGTAACTTCTGGCGCGCGCTCGCCGCCAGCGAGGCGGACCTGGAGATCGTCGCCGTCAACGACCTGACGGACAGCAAGACGCTCGCGCACCTGACGAAGTACGACTCGACCCACGGCACCCTGGCCGAGGCGGTCAGCGTGACCGACGACGGCCTCGTGGTCGGCGAGAAGACGGTCAAGGTGCTGGCCGAGCGCGACCCGGCCGCCCTGCCCTGGGGCGAGCTCGGCGTCGACATCGTGATCGAGTCGACCGGCCGGTTCACCTCGAAGGACGATGCCTCCAAGCACATCGCGGCCGGCGCCAAGAAGGTCATCATCTCCGCCCCGGCCAAGGGCGAGGACCTCACCGTGGTCATGGGCGTCAACGACGGGGTCTACGACCCGGCCAGCCACCACGTGCTGTCCAACGCCTCCTGCACCACCAACTGCGTGGCGCCGCTGGCGAAGGTGCTCGACGAGGCGTTCGGCATCGAGCGCGGTTTCATGACCACCATCCACGCCTACACGAACGACCAGGTCATCCTGGACTTCCCGCACAAGGACCTGCGCCGGGCCCGCTCGGCCGCGCAGAACATCATCCCGACCACCACCGGGGCGGCGAAGGCCACCTCGCTGGTGCTGCCCCAGCTCAAGGGCAAGCTGGACGGGATCGCGATGCGGGTGCCGGTGCCGGACGGCTCGGTGACCGACCTCGTCGTCACCCTCTCCCGCTCCGCCTCGATCGCCGACGTGAACGCGGCCTACCAGGCCGCCTCCGACGGCGCGCTCAAGGGCTACCTCGTCTACACCGCCGACCCGATCGTCTCCTCCGACATCGTCGGGACGCCGGCCTCCTGCACCTTCGACTCGTCGCTGACGATGGCGGCCGGTGACCAGGTCAAGGTGGTCGGCTGGTACGACAACGAGTGGGGCTACTCCAACCGGCTGGTCGACCTGACCGCGCTCGTCGCGGCCCACCTGTAAGCCCGATGAGGACGATCGAGGACCTCCCGGTCGAGGGTCGGCGCGTCCTGGTGCGCGCCGACCTGAACGTCCCGCTCGACCGCTCGGGCGGCGCGGGCTCCGGTGGCAGCGCGCGGATCACCGACGACGGGCGGGTGCGGGCCAGCGTCCCGACCATCCAGGCCCTGCGCGAGCGGGGCGCGAGCGTCGTCGTCTGCTCCCACCTGGGCCGGCCCAAGGGCGCCTACGACGAGGCGTTCTCGCTGGCCCCGGTGGCCGCCCGCCTGGGCGAGCTGCTGGGGACCGACGTCGCCTTCACCGGCGACGGCACCTCCGACATCGCCGGCCCGTCCGCCCGGGCCGCCGTCGAGGCGTTGCCCGCCGCCGGCGTCGCCCTGCTGGACAACCTGCGCTTCCACCCGGCCGAGACGGCCAAGACGGCCGAGGGACGGGCGCCGCTGGCCGACGCCCTGGCCGGTCTGGCCGACTTCTACGTCGGCGACGCGTTCGGCGCCGTGCACCGCGCCCACGCCAGCGTCGTCGACGTGCCGGCCCGGCTGCCCCACGCGGCCGGCAAGCTGGTCCTGGCGGAGCTGACCGTCCTGCGGGCGCTGTCCGACGGCGCCGAGCGGCCGTACGTCGTCGTGCTCGGCGGGTCGAAGGTCAGCGACAAGCTCGGCGTCATCCGGGCTCTGCTGCCCCGGGTCGACGCCCTGCTCATCGGCGGCGGGATGTGCTTCACCTTCCTGGCCGCGCAGGGGCACGGCGTCGGCAGGTCGCTGCTGCAGGCCGAGATGATCGACACCTGCAAGGACCTGCTGGCCGAGGCGGGCGAGCGGATCGTCCTGCCGAGTGACGTCGTGGTCGCGCCGGAGTTCAGCGCGGACGTGCCCACGGCGACCGTGCCGGCCGAGGCCATCCCGGACGGCCAGCTCGGGCTGGACATCGGCCCGGACTCGGTCGCCGCGTTCGCCGCCCGGCTGGCGCCAGCCCGGACGGTGTTCTGGAACGGCCCGATGGGCGTGTTCGAGCTCGCGCCGTTCGCCGCCGGGACGCGGGGCGTCGCCGAAGCTGTCGCCGGCCTGAGCGCCTTCACCGTCGTCGGCGGCGGCGACTCGGCGGCCGCCGTGCGCACGCTCGGCATCGCCGAGTCCGCGTTCAGCCACATCTCCACCGGCGGTGGGGCCAGTCTGGAGTACCTCGAGGGCAAGGAGCTCCCGGGGATCGCCGCGCTGGACGACGCGACAGACGGCGGTGGTGCCTGATGGCCGCCAAGCCGACCCGTCCGGCCCGGCTGCCGCTGGTCGCCGGCAACTGGAAGATGAACCTCAACCACCTCGAGGCCATCGCGCTGGCCCAGAAGGTCGCCTTCGACCTCAAGCCGGCCGAGCTGGAGGCGGTCGAGGTGGTGCTGGTGCCGCCGTTCACCTCGCTGCGCAGCATCCAGACCCTGGTGGACGGGGACAAGCTGGGCATCCGCTACGGCGCCCAGGACCTGTCCAAGTTCGCCTCGGGCGCCCACACCGGCGACATCGCCGGGTCGATGCTGGCCAAGTTGGGCTGCTCCTACGTCATCGTCGGGCACTCGGAACGCCGGGCCGACCACGGCGAGGACGACGCGCTGGTCGCGGCCAAGGCCCGGGCCGCCTACGCCAACGGGATCACCCCGATCCTGTGCGTGGGCGAGCACGAGGCCATCCGGGTCGCGGGCACCCACGTCGAGCACGTCCTGACCCAGCTCGACGGCTCCCTGGAGGGCATCACCCCGCGGGAGGCGACCACGCTCGTGCTCGCCTACGAACCGGTCTGGGCCATCGGCACCGGGCGGACGGCCTCGGCCGCCGACGCGCAGGAGATGTGCGGGGCGATCCGGAGCCGGCTGGCCGAGCGCTACGACCCGGCGACGGCCGCGGCGGTCCGGATCCTCTACGGCGGGTCGGTGAAGGGCACGAACGCGGCCGAGCTGTTCAAGCAGCCCGACGTCGACGGTGGTCTGGTCGGCGGGGCCAGCCTGTCCGGCGAGGAGTTCGCGACGATCGCGCGGGCCGCCGGGCCCTGACGGCCCTGTAGCATCCCGGCGGCTTGACAGTGTGCCGGTCGGGTGAGAGCGGGCCGGTAGGTTAACGACGTGATGATGAGCTGGCCGGCGCGGCGCCGGACCCGCCATGGGTGCCGGAGCGTGTCGGCCGTCGCGGCGACGCTCGCGGCCGTGGTGGTGGCGGCGGTGCTGGCCGGCTGCTCCGGCGGTGGGAGCGGCGGCGGCCCGTCGGCGCCGGGCTCGAACCCGCCGGCCACCGTCAACACCCACGTCATCCAGCGCTCGACCACTCCCGGCGGCACACTGCGCGTCCTCGGCCAGGCCGACTGCCCGTCCTGGGACCCGGCGCGGGCCGTCTCCGGGCCCTGCCGCGACGCCCAGCGGCTGATCTCCCGCCAGCTCGTCACCTACGCCGCCGCGCCCGGGCCGGCCCGCCTGGTCGGCGACCTGGCCACCGCCGTCCCCGGCTCGCCCGACGGCCGGACCTGGACCTATCACCTGCGGCCCGGCCTGTTCTTCTCCGACGGCGAACGGCTGACCTCCGCCGACGTCAAGTACGCGCTGCGCCGGCTGTTCCTGGCGACGCCGGCCGCCGGGGCGCCCAGCCTGGTCCGTGACCTGCTCACCCCGCCCCGCGCGCCCGCGAGCCCCGGCTCGTCCGCCAGTCCCTCCACGCCCGCCAGTCTCCCCACGGTCAGCACGCCGGACGAGCTGACCGTCACCATCCACCTCAACCGGCCGTACTACGGGTTCAACGACCTGATGGCGACGCCGGTCAGCAGCCCGGTGCCACCGGCGGCCGACGGCGCGGACTACGGAGTGAACCCAGTCTCCTCCGGCCCGTACCTGATCAACTTCTACGACCCCGGGCACGTCCTGACGCTGACCCGCAACCCGCGCTGGGACACCCGCACGGACCCGGTGCGCCCGGCGCTGCCCGACCGGATCCAGCTGACCTTCGGCCTGGGCCCGGCCGCGATCGACTCCCGGCTGCTCGACGACGCCGCCGACCTGGAGTTCGAGGCGGCCGGTGTGCTGGGCGACCTGCGCTCCCGGCTGGCGGTCAGCCTGCCGGCGCTGACCGGGCGGACCAGCACGGACGTCACCTTTACCGTGCACTACCTGGCCGTGGTGACGACGTCGGCGCCCTTCGGTGATCTCCGCTGCCGGCAGGCGGTGGCCTGGGGGGTGGACCGGTCCGCCGTCCTGGCCGCGCGCGGCGCCGGCGGCGGGGTGGCGGCGACGGCGCTGCTCAGCCCGGTCACCGCCGGCTACCAGCCGGCCAACCCGTTCCCGACCTCCGACGGCGGGGCCGACCCCGCGCGGGCCCGGGCCGCGCTCAAGCGCTGCCCGTCCGGCGGCGGCATCGTGACCAAGCTGGCCAGCCCGGACGACCCGACCGACCTGGCGACCGCGCAGGCCCTCAGCGCCGCGCTGGCGGGCGTCGGGATCACCGTGACGGTCGTGCCGTTCCCGGCGAGCGGCTACGACACCCGGGTGCTGGGCTCGCCCGAGACCCTGCGCACCCACAGCATCGGCCTGGCCCTGGGCGCGGCCGTCCCGGCCTGGGACGCCCCCGACGCGCAGCTCGCGCCGCTGGTCGCCGCCGCTCCGGCGGCCAACCCGGCGGGCCTCGACGGCCAGCCCGCGCGGGAGGCGCTGAGCGCGGCCATGGCGACCGGGAGCGACACCGGGCGGGCGGCGAAGCTGACCGCCGTCGCGGCGAGCCTGCTGACGTCGGCCGCGTACGTGCCGCTGGCCTACGACCAGCCGCTCAACCTCTACAGCACCCGGCTGTCGAACGTGTACTACGCGACCGCGTTCGCCGCGCCCGACCTGGTCGCCCTCGGGGTGGTCCCGTGACCGGCCGGCGGCCGGTGACCGGCCGGCCACTCGCCCGAAGCGACCGGGACAATGGGCGGAGCCCCCGGTCGCGGAGGGCGCCCCGTTGGCCACTCGCCCGAAGCGATGGCCGGAACCGCGCGGCCGGCACTGTCAAGCCGGTGACGGAGCGCGCGCGGGCCGCCGCGGCGCCGGTTGGCCACAGGCGTGATGTACCTTGGCACGACCGCCAAAATGGTTGACTCCTCGGCACCATCCGGGCGTGCTGGAGCACTCGACGCGGGAGCTGGTGCGGATGACTGTCGGACTCTCGATCGTTCTGGTGATCGCGAGCGTTCTGCTGGTCCTGCTGGTGCTGTTGCACCGGGCCAAGGGCGGCGGCCTGTCGACTCTGTTCGGCGGCGGCGTGTCGTCGTCGCTGGGCGGCTCGTCGGTCGTCGAGAAGAACCTCGACCGGATCACGATCGGCATCGGGGTGATCTGGCTGCTGTGCGTCATCGGTCTCGGGCTGCTGCTGAAGAGTTGAGGCCGCGCGGGAGCGCCACCCGGGTGCTCGCCGCGCCCTCCCTGGCCGCCCTCGTGGCCGCCCTGCTCGGCCTGTGCCTGTCCGCGCTGGCCGCCTGCGACGGCTCCGCGGCCGCGCCCAGCCCGGCCGCCCAGGCCAGCGGCGTGGCGCCGATCACCCCGCAGCCGCTCGGCAAGCCCGGCGGCACGCTGCGGCTGATCACCGACGCGATGCCCACCGGTGACCCCGGCTGGGCCGACGACACCGCCTCACGGCAGCTCGCCCGGCTCGTCGCCCGCCAGCTCTACACCTACCGGACCGACGTCGACCCGGCCAAAGCCACGACTGCCGTGCCCGACCTGGCCGCCGGGGCGCCGGTGGTCAGCCCGGACGGCCTGACCGTGACAGTGAAGCTGCGCTCTGCCCGCTGGGACACCCAGGGCGGCCGGCTGATCACCTCGACCGACGTGGCCCGCGGCCTCAAGCGGCTATGCGAGCCGCCGTCCCCGTCGCCGATGCGGGCCTACTTCGCCGCGACGGTCGCCGGCTTCGACGCCTACTGCAAGCAGTTGAGTGCCGTGAACCCCGCCGACGCGCCCGCCGTCATCGAGAGCTCGGGCATCCCCGGCGTCAAGGTCGTCGGCGACGACGCCATCGAGTTCGACCTGATGGCCCCGGCACCCGATTTCACCGACATCCTGGCGCTGCCGGCCGCGTCCCCGGTCCCGCTGGAGGAGCTCGACTACCCACCCGACTCGGCTGACTACCTCGAGCATCTCATCTCCAACGGGCCCTACCGCTTCGTAACGTCGACCGGGCGGGACGAGTACCGCCTGTCCCGCAACCCGAACTGGTCGATCTCCTCCGACACAGTTCGGCAGGCGTTGGCCGACCACATCACGATCACCACCGGCGTCGGCGCGGCCGCCGCCCAGGCCCAGCTGGCGGCGGGGAAGGCCGACCTGTCGCTGGACGCGGCCGTGCCGGCGCGGGACGTGGCCGCGCTCGGCCAGGCCGACGACGCTCGGCTGTCAACGGCTGGGCCGGGATCGGTCGTCACCCTGGTCGTTGGCCTGCACGGCCCGTCGGCCCAGGCGCTGGACACCCAGGGGGCCCGCGCGGCCATCGCCTACTGCCTCGACCGCTCGGCGGTCGTCACCGCGCTCGGTGGCCCGTGGGTCGCGACCGCCACCGCCCAGCTGCTGCAGCCGTCGATGACCGGCTACGAACCGAGCGACCCGTACCCGACCGCCGGCTTCCGCGGCGATCCCCGCCGCTGCCGTGCCGGCCTCGCCGCCGCGCCCGGCGGCCCGGTGCGGGCGCTGACCCTGCTCACCACGACCGGCGCCGCGGACCGGGCGGTCGCCGCCGCGCTGGCCAGCTCGTTCGTCCGGGCCGGGGTCACCCTCGGCGTCCAGTCGGTCAGCCCGGCCGACTTCGCCGCCCGGACCGCGGCCGGCTCGGTCCAGGACTGGGACCTGGCGCTGAGCACGATCACGCCGGACTGGTTCGGCCCGGCCGGGCGGACGGTGTTCCAGCCCCTGTTGGAGCCGGCGTGGACGGCCGCCCGGCCGGCCGACGGCGGCTACCGGGCGCCGGGCCTGCTCGCGGACGCGCTGCACGCGACGAAGGCGGACGCGTCCGCCGACGCCTGGGCCGCGCTGGAGTCGAAGGTCCTGTCCGACGCGGCCGTCCTGCCCCTGGCCGACGTGACCGTGCCTCGCTTCCACAGCGCGAACGTGACCGGCTACCGGCGCCTGCCCAGCCTGGGCGACGCGGATCCGACCGCTGTGTCGCTGGGTATTCCGTGAGCCGTCGCCCCAGATCCCGACCGGGCCGAGGTTGTCACGTACCGTGGTCGATGGCGGGCGGCCCGCTTCGGGTGGCACCCCGGGGCGGCCAGTGTCTGTACCCGCGGGCGTGGCGTCTTACACTCGCTCAGAGGTCGAAAAGTGTGCGGCGGCCGACACGGCCCGGCTGGGCCTGGGGCTCTGACCGGGCATGTGGGACCGTCCCGGGCCTGAGGCGACGTTGGGGGCGCCATGGGGGCGCCGGATCGGCGCTCACAACTGAATGGTGACGTTCAGCATCCACCATGGACGAGACGAAGGAGTACGCGGACCGTGGCAGGTGGTAACGCCATCCGGGGGAGCCGGGTCGGGGCGGGACCGATGGGCGAGGCCGAGCGCGGGGAGACTGCTCCTCGCACCCGGGTGTCCTTCTGGTGCGCCAACAACCATGAGACGAAGCCGTCGTTCGCGGAGGACGCGGCCGTCCCGGACGTCTGGGACTGCCCGAGCTGCGGCTTCCCGGCCGGCCGGGACCGGGAGAACACCCCGGCTCCGCCGAAGATCGAGCCGTACAAGACGCACCTCGCCTACGTGCGGGAGCGGCGCAACGAGAAGGACGGCGAGGCCATCCTGGCCGAGGCGCTGGCCAAGCTGCGCTCCGGCTGATCTTCTATCTCGGACCCGGGCCGGGCCGGGGTGGTCTTGTGACCGCCCCGGCGCGGCCTATGCCGGAGTGCCGACGTAGTAGACAAGGTAGTAATGGTCCCGCGCGGCTGGGCTACGCCGCAGCTTCTACCGACGGTAGAATAAGACGTGATGCGACGACTGACTGACCGCCTGCCGACGGTGAGCCCGGCTGTGTTCCGGTGGGCCACCGGGATCAGCGTGGTGCTGCTCGGCCTGATCGTGGTCACCGGCGGCGCCGTGCGGCTGACCGGCTCCGGGCTGGGCTGCCCGACCTGGCCGCGGTGCGGCGACGGCTCGTTCGTGACCCGGCCCGAGTACGCCGGCCACGGCTGGGTCGAGTTCGGCAACCGGATGATCACTATCGCTGTCGGCGTCGTCATGATTGTCCTGCCGTTGCTAGCGCTGCGGCTGCGCCCGCCGGACCGCCGGCGCGATCTCGTCCTGCTCTCGTTCGGGCTGTGGGCCGGCTTCGTCGGCCAGGTGGTGCTGGGTGGGCTGACCGTCCTGTTCGACCTGAACCCGGCGCTCGTCGCCAGCCACTTCCTGCTCTCGATGCTCCTGCTGCTCAACGTCGTCGTGCTCGACCGGCGGGCCCGGCAGGGGCCGGGGCCGGTGCGGCCGGGGGTGCGGGCCGAACTGCTGTGGCTGGCCCGGCTGCTGGTCGTCGCGGGCGCGGCGGTGCTGGTGCTGGGCACGGTGGTGACCGGAACCGGCCCGCACAGCGGCGACGACGCCAAGGCCAAGCGGTTCGGCTTCGACCTCCAGAACGTCGCCCAGCTGCACGCCGACGGGGCGATGCTGCTGGTCGGCCTGTGCGTGGCGACGCTCTTCGCGGTCCGGGTCGCCGGAGCGTCGGCCGAGGCGCGCCGAGCCGCGAACGGGCTGGCGCTCACCGTCGTCGCCCAGGCCGGCGTCGGCTTCGCCCAGTACTTCTCGGGCATCCCCGTCGGCCTGGTCGAACTGCACATCGCCGGGGCCACGCTCATGTGGATCTTCGCCCTGCGGGTCTGGCTCGCGATGGCCGAGCGCCCGCCCGTCCCCGCGCCGGCGCCCGCTCCTGAGTCGACGCCGGCCGCCGCCTCCGCCCCGCCGGCCGTCCAGGCCCCGTCACCCGCCTGAGGACGGCCGCCCAGGCACCCGGCCGCCCGCTCAGGCCCCGGCGCCGGTCTGGCCCCGCTCGCCCAGGTGCGCCTGGAAGCTGTACCGGCTCAGTTCACCCACTCGCGCCTGGTATGCCCCGACCTGGTCGGCGACGGGGCATAGTTCGTCGACAAGATCCGCGAGGCGCCGCCGGACGGCCCGGTCGTGCTCGCCGAGCGTCGGGTCGGGCCGGCGCAGCAACTCGACGAGTTTGGTGTCCGGCTCGGCGTCGGCCAGGTCGGCGAACAGGGCCGGGCAGACCGTCGGGTGCCCGGTCAGGACGGCCAGCAGGATCGCGTCCGCCTGGTACGGCCCGGCCAGGAAGGCGTCGAGGTCGTCGCGGTGGCCGATCCGGACCAGCCGGTAGAGCCCGACGAACTTCTTGACCGCCCGCGGGTTGGACAGCAGCGGGTGCAGCCGGCCCAGGAACGCCCGCTCGGCCGCGTCGAACATCTGAAGCGCGGGCCGTTGCCTGAGTACCGGCGCCCTGGGTGACGGCAGTGGCTCCCGCTGCGTACCGCCCGCGTCCGGAGCCGGGCGGGGTCTGGGTGAAGCGCCGAGCCGGGTGTTCCGCTCCCGCCGGGCGCCGCCGTCGCCTCTGTCGCCGGTGTCGTCTCGGTCGCCGCCATCGCCTCGGTCGGCGCCGTCGGTCGCGGACCGCTCGTCGATCGGCGCCCGGCGCGGGCTCTCGCCTTCCGGCTTCGCCGGTTCGCGAGCTGTCCCGGACGCGGGTGCGGGCTCCGGCGCGACCGGCGGCAGCAGGTCCAGCAGGTAGCCCTCGGCCGCCGGTCCCATCGGCTTGAGGCCGAAAGGGATCTGGAAGATCTTGTCCAGGTAGTCGAGAGCCACGGCCTCCGGCGGCGGGCCATGGGCGGCCGGATCGCCCTCGGCCGGGAGCGGGAACAGCGACGCCTGCTGCGCGGCCAGGCACCGGACGAGCCAGCGGGCGTCCACCTCGACGACCACGACGAACAGGTCGAGGCCGAGCAGCAGGTGGACGGCCCGCAGGACGTCGACGACCGAGCGCGGCGGGCAGCGGTCCAGGTCCTCGATATAGAGGACGATCCGTTCGGGCGGCTGGCGCTCGCCGGGCTCGGCGGGACGGCCGGCGGACCGGTCCGCCGCCCACTGCTCGCGGGCGGCGGCCAGGTAGTGGCTGAGCTGCTCCAGATCGTCGCGGACCTGGCTGGTCACTCCCCGGTAACGCTCGTAGCCCGCCCCGTCGCTGTGTCCCGCGGTGAACGCGGCCAGTCGGCTGATCGCGTCGAAGCGGGCCAGCTCCGATTCGATCGCGGCGACCTCGCGGGCCAGGGCGTCGCGCCGCGTTTCCAGCCGCCCGGTCGTCCGCGCGTCGGCCTCGCCCACGGCCCGGACGAACGCGCGGCCCAGTTTGGCCACGGCCCACAGCGACGGCGGGGCGGCCGCGATGACAGCCACTCCGATCGTCCGAAGCTCCGGGCCGAACCGCCACCACAGCCCGGCCGCGACCGCCGCGGCGACCAGGCAGCCCAGCAGCGAGCGCCAGCCGGCCCGCAGGTCGGCGGCGAACCACCGGAGGGCGGCCGCGCCCCGGTGGGCCACGGCGATCGGGGACCAGCCGGGCAGGGCGGAGGCCCGGGCGTCCTCGCGGCCGGCGCGGTCGAGACGGGCGCGCAGGCGGCGCAGGCGCGCCGTCCGGTCGGTCAGGTCGGCGCGCAGCCGGTCTCGCTCGTCCCGCGCCGCGGCGACGTCGACCCCGGCGTTCGACGCCGGCCGGCCAGCCAGATGGCTGAACAGATGCTCGATGATCCCCGGCCAGACGTGATCGTCGCCGTAGTGCCAGGCGTTGAACTCGACCTGTTCGACCGCGTCGACGTAGCCGGCGGTGCTGCCCGCCGCGCGGTAGCGCTCGACCTGCCGGCGCAACTGGAGGGCGAACGTCGACTTGCCCGACCCCCACGGCCCCAGCAGCGCGATCGACAGCGGCGGCGTGGTGCCGTTCGCCGCGATCAGCTCGGCCAGCCGCTCGACGTCGGCGGCGATCCCCAGCAGGTCCCGCTTGCTCGGGACGTCCCCGGCCTGGCTCAGCACGACGCGCTCGGGCCAGCCCCCGACCGGCAGGGCTTCGCCCGTGCCGGCGTCCCACAGACGGACGGTGCCGTCGTTGCCGCCGGTGGCGAGGGTCGAACCGTCGGGGGAGTAGGCGACCGCCTTCACCCCGCCTTGGTGGCCGGTGAGTTGGTGGGTTTGCTGGCCGGTGGTGGGGTTCCACAGGCGGATGGTGCCGTCGTTGCCGCCGGTGGCGAGGGTCGAACCGTCGGGGGAGTAGGCGACCGCCTTCACCCCGCCTTGGTGGCCGGTGAGTTGGTGGGTTTGCTGGCCGGTGGTGGGGTTCCACAGGCGGATGGTGTTGTCGTTGCCGGCGGTGGCGAGGGTGGTGCCGTCGGGGGAGTAGGCGACCGCGTTCACCGGGCGCTGGTGGCCGGTGAGTTGGTGGGTTTGCTGGCCGGTGGTGGGGTTCCACAGGCGGATGGTGTTGTCGTAGCCGGCGGTGGCGAGGGTCGAACCGTCGGGGGAGTAGGCGACCGCGTTCACCCCGCCTTGGTGGCCGGTGAGTTGGTGGGTTTGCTGGCCGGTGGTGGGGTTCCACAGGCGGATGGTGTTGTCGTAGCCGGCGGTGGCGAGGGTCGAACCGTCGGGGGAGTAGGCGACCGCGTTCACCCAGTCCTGGTGGCCGGTGAGTTGGTGGGTTTGCTGGCCGGTGGTGGGGTTCCACAGGCGGATGGTGTTGTCGTAGCCGGCGGTGGCGAGGGTGGTGCCGTCGGGGGAGTAGGCGACCGCGTTCACCGGGCGCTGGTGGCCGGTGAGTTGGTGGGTTTGCTGGCCGGTGGTGGGGTTCCACAGGCGGATGGTGCCGTCGTTGCCGGCGGTGGCGAGGGTCGAACCGTCGGGGGAGTAGGCGACCGCGCGCACCCCGCCTTGGTGGCCGGTGAGTTGGTGGGCTTGCTGGCCGGTGGTGGGGTTCCACAGGCGGATGGTGTTGTCGTCGCCGGCGGTGGCGAGGGTCGAACCGTCGGGGGAGTAGGCGACCGCGCGTACCGGCCCGGGATGGATGCCGAGGACGCCGAGCTCCAGCGGCGCCGCCCCGTGCAGGATGCCGGCCTCATCCGGGCTGTGCCTACCGGCCCGCGACTCGGCCCCGCCCCCCGTGGGTGTCACGGTGGCATTATGCGGCGGGTGCCCGGGGTGTCACGATCGCCCCGGGCGTGACCGGTCAGCCGCCGCCGGCGGCGGCCGAAGCGCTCCCGAGCAGGACGATCAGGTCGTCGAACCGCTCGCCGGGCGGGTAGACCTCGTTGAACAGCTCGGAGCCCTGCTCCGTCAGCGCGACGTTGTGCCCGACGTAGGCGCCGTCCGGCGGCCCGGCGGGGGAGACGTTGATCGTGGCCAGCGGGAACCGGTCGGGGCTCTCGCCGGGGGAGGCCGCGAGGCTCAGCGTCCCGGCGCCGTTCTCGACGGTCAGCCAGGGGTCGGCGATCCGGACGAACAGGAAGCCGTGGTGGGCGGAGAACCGCACGTCACCCTTGAACTTCAGCACGCCGGTCCCCGTCGCCGGGTCGAACGTCGTCTCGGGGTCCGGGACGAAGCGGATCATCCGGCCGTTGACCACCTCGGCGCCGTCGGTCACCGAGTACCGGCCGTCGGACTGGCCGAAGATGTAGCGCAGGAACGCGAGCTTGATGCCCCACATCAGGCCGGGCTCCAACGGGGGAGCGTCCTGCTCCGGCGCCGCCGGGCCGGGCGCCTCGTCCACCGGCGCCGTCACTGGCTGCTCGGCCGGCTCCGCTGCCATGCCCTGTCCCCTCCCGCGTGGTGACGATCCGGGACGAAACGCTAGCTTACGAGCGCGGTAACCGCGACCGCCGCGAACAGCAGCGTCAGGTAGGTGATCGACAGGTGGAACAGTCGCATCGGGCGGATGCGCTGGCCGCGGGCGGTGCGGTGGACGAGGACGTGCGCCTCGGCCAGGAACCAGGCGCCGAGCGCGGCCGCCGCGATCAGGTAGACCAGACCCGTGTGCGCGACCGGTACCAGCGCCAGCGACACCGCGACCATCGCGTACGAGTAGAACAGGATCCGGCGAGTGACGGTGCGGGGTGTCGCGACCACGGGGAGCATCGGGATGCCGGCCGCGGCGTAGTCGTCCTTGAACTTCATCGCCAGCGCCCAGAAGTGGGGCGGCGTCCAGAAGAAGATGATCGCGAACAGCAGCACCGCCGACCAGCCGACCGTGCCGGTCACCGCCGACCAGCCGATCAGCACCGGGAAGCAGCCGGCCGCGCCGCCGATGACGATGTTCGACGGCGTCCGCCGCTTGAGCCCCAACGTGTAGATCAGGACGTAGAACATGATCGCCCCGTCGGCCAGCAGCGCCGAGGGCCAGTTGACCGCGAAGCCGAACAGCAGCGTCGAGCCCACGCCGAGCGCGATCCCGAACCGCAGCGCCTCGAGGGGCGTCACGGCCGCCTTCACCAGCGGCCGGCGCTTCGTCCGGTCCATGATCTGGTCGATGTCGCGGTCGAGGTAGCAGTTGATCGTGTTGGCGCTGCCCGCCGCCATCGTCCCGCCGACCAGCGTCAGCAGGATCAGCCAGACCGACGGCATCCCGCGCTCGGCCAGCAGCATCGCCGGGACGGTCGTGGTCAGCAGCAGCTCGATGATCCGCGGCTTGGTCAGAGCGATGTACGCCCGGATCAGCGCCACGGCGGGGCGGCGGGCCGATGTGCCCGCCTCGGCCGTGCCCGCCTCGGCCGTGCCCGCCTCGGCCGTGCCGGCCTCGGCCGTGCCCGCCTGGGGGGCGCCCGCCGTCGTATCCATACCGACGACACTGTCCATACCGACCGGGCCGGCGGGCACAGGCAGCGGCTGGACGGGCAGGCGCGGACCCTGGGTTGGCGACGTCGCCACCGAAGTGGACAGGGCAACCTTCCGATCGGCGGTCACCGCCGAGGGGCGATCCCGGTGGTTACCACCCGAAGTCTGGCCCCGGGCGCGGGGCGTCCAGCATGGTTCTACGACGTGTCGGAGTCTAACCGCCGGCATGGCCGAGAGGCGCGCGGGGCCGCTGGCCGCACTCGGTTGCGCGCGTGGGCCGCCGGCCCGGAACCCGGTCCGGACCGGGGCCGGCCGCGGGCGGCGGCCCCGAGTGGGCGCGGAAAAGCGGCGAAAAGCACTCTCCGGACGCGCCGGTGGCCGGGAATCGGCCACCGTCACAAGCGTTGTCGAGCTGTTAACCAGATTCGGACCCGGGGATGAGGCGGGCGCGAGAGGGTAGGTCGTGGATGTGCCGGCTTCGGCGCCGACGTCGGCGTGCCTGAGCGCACGGACCGGTGGCCGACTTGTGCGCAGGTCAGCCACGGGCCGCCCGCCCCCCCACAGACCAGCCCCCACACAGAAGTTCCGCGAACCCGGGACCCGGGAAAGGACACTCGTCGCGATGAGCAACCCCCTCAAGGACCTCTCCGCCGCCGGGGTGGCGGTCTGGTTGGACGACATCAGCCGCCAGCGGCTGCGCACCGGCAACCTGGCCGACCTGGTGCGCGACTTCAGCGTCGTCGGCGTGACCAGCAACCCGACGATCTTCCAGAAGGCGATCGGCTCGGGCGAGACCTACGAGGAGCAGCTGCGCGACCTGGCCACCCGCGGCGTCGACATCGGCGAGGCCGTGCGGGCCGTCACCACCGCCGACATCCGCGAGGCCTGCGACGTGCTGCGCCCCGCCTACGACGCCTCCGGCGGCGTCGACGGCCGGGTCTCGATCGAGGTCGACCCGCGCGTCGCCCACGACACGGCCAAGACCGTCGCCGAGGCCCGCGCGCTGTGGTGGCTGGTCGACCGGCCGAACCTGTTCATCAAGATCCCGGCGACGCTGGAGGGCCTGCCGTCGATCACCGAGACGCTCGCCGCCGGTATCAGCGTCAACGTCACGCTGATCTTCGGCCTGGACCGTTACGACGCCGTCATGGACGCCTTCATGACCGGCCTGGAGAAGGCCCGCGAGGCCGGCCGTGACCTGACGAACCTGGCCTCGGTCGCCTCGTTCTTCGTCAGCCGGGTCGACACCGAGGTCGACGCCCGCCTGGAGAAGATCGGCGGCGAGGAGGCGAAGGCGCTGCGCTCGAAGGCGGCCGTGGCCAATGCCCGGCTGGCCTACGAGCGGTACGAGAAGGCGTTCGCGACCGACCGCTGGGCGAGCCTCGCCGCCGCCGGCGCCAAGCCGCAGCGCCCGCTGTGGGCCTCGACGTCCACCAAGGACCCGTCGCTGCCCGACACCATGTACGTGACCGACCTGATCGCCCCGGGCACCGTCAACACGATGCCGGAGTCGACGCTGAAGGCGTTCGCCGACCACGGCGTCGTCGTCGCTGACACGATCACCCCGCACTACGCCGACGCCCACGGGGTCATTGACGCCCTCGGCCGGCTCGGTATCGACTTCGACGACGTCATCGCCGTGCTGGAGAGCGAGGGTGTGACGAAGTTCGAGGACTCGTGGAACCAGCTGCTGGGGACGATCAGCAAGGCGCTGGAAGCCCGCACGGACTGACGAACGGGCCGCGTGCCGGAAGCGGCGCGGTTCACGGGCGGGCCCGGCCGGGAGCCGGGCCCGCCCGTCCGCCGGGGGGTAACCCGCCCGGACCGGTACCGGTGCGCGGAGTGTCGGACGGTGCGGGTAGAACGGCGGTGGGGCACCACAGACCACCACCAGGCGCGAACTTCAACGGCGCAGTTCAACGGCGCAGTGCAACGGCGCAAGTCAGTCGGGTCGACGGGGCCGGCCGCGGGGTCGGACTGAAGGAGGGAACTCCGGTGACGCCATCGGTGAACGGCAACCCGCTGCGCGATCCACGTGACCGCCGGCTGCCGCGGCTGCCCGACGCGTGCGCGCTGGTCGTGTTCGGGGTGACGGGCGACCTGGCCCGCAAGAAGCTGCTGCCGGCCGTCTACGACCTGGCCAACCGGGGGCTGCTGCCGCCGGGCTTCGCGCTGCTGGGCTTCGCCCGCCGCGACTGGGGCCACGGCGACTTCGCCGACATGGCGCGTGACGCGGCCAGCAAGGGGGCGCGGACCCCGTTCCGCGAGGACGTCTGGGAGCGCCTGGCCGGCTCCATCCGGTTCGTCCCCGGCTCGTTCGACGACGACGCGGCCTTCGACCGCCTCGTCGCCGAGCTCAAGTCGCTCGAGGAGAGCCACGGCATCCGGGGCAACGCCGCGTTCTACCTGTCGATCGCCCCGTCGGCCTTCCCGGTCGTGCTCAAGCAGATGCAGCGCACCGGGCTCGCGTCCGACGCCGAGGCCGGCGGCTGGCGCCGGGTCGTCGTCGAGAAGCCGTTCGGCCACGACACCGCCTCGGCCCGGGAGCTCAACGAGCTGGTCGACGACGTGTTCGGCCCGGACAGCGTCTTCCGGATCGACCACTACCTGGGCAAGGAGACCGTTCAGAACCTGCTGGCGCTGCGCTTCGCCAACACGCTGTTCGAGCCGGTCTGGAACTCCCACTTCGTCGACTCGGTGCAGATCACGATGGCCGAGGACGTCGGCATCGGCACCCGCGCCGGCTTCTACGACCAGACCGGGGCGGCCCGCGACGTCCTGCAGAACCACCTGCTGCAGCTGCTCGCGCTCACCGCGATGGAGGAGCCGGTCAGCTTCAACGCGGAGGCCATCCGCAACGAGAAGCTGAAGGTGCTGCGGGCGATCTCGGTGCCCGAGGACAAGAAGTCGTTCGCGATCCGCGGCCAGTACGAGCAGGGCTGGCTGGCTGGCCAGCGGGTGAAGGGCTATCTGGAGGAGGCCGACATCCCGGCCGACTCCCGCACCGAGACGTTCGCCGCCGTCCAGCTGGGCATCGAGACCCGGCGCTGGGCCGGCGTGCCGTTCTACCTGCGCACCGGCAAGCGGCTGCCGCGCCGGGTGACCGAGATCGCGGTCCTGTTCAAGCAGGCGCCGCACCTGCCCTTCGACGCGACCGACACGACCGAGCTCGGCCACAACCAGCTCGTGATCCGGGTCCAGCCGGACGAGGGCGTGACGCTGAAGTTCGGGTCCAAGGTCCCGGGCTCGGCGATGGAGGTCCGCGACGTCGCGATGGACTTCCTGTTCGGCGAGGCCTTCACCGAGTCACTGCCCGAGGCCTACGAGCGGCTCATCCTCGACGTCCTGCTCGGCGACGCGACGCTGTTCCCGAACAACGCCGAGGTCATCGAGTCGTGGCGGGTGATCGACCCACTGGAGGAGTACTGGGCCGGAACCTCCCCGGAGCGTTACCGGGCCGGCGAGTGGGGCCCGGCGGCGGCCGACGAGATGCTGGGACGCACCGGCCGCGCCTGGCGGCGGCCGTGACGCGGCGCCCGGCGACGGTGACAACGACAGCGACGAGCGCAGGGAGGCGCGCATGACCACGCTGTGGGACACGACCGGCACCGAGGTCGTCGCGGCCCTGTCGGCCGAGCGGCGGGCCGCCGGCGCGCTCGCGTTCGGCCTGGCGCTGACCCTGGTCGTCGTGGTCGACGAGCGCAACGTCAAGGCGGCCGAGCAGGCCGCGACCACCGCGGCGGCCGCGCACCCGTGCCGGCTGCTGATCGTCGTGCGCCGCGAGGTCACCGCGCCCGAGCCGCGCCTCGACGCCGAGGTCTCGATCGGCGGGCGCCTCGGCCCGGGCGAGGCGATCATCATGCGAATGTACGGGCGGCTGGCGCTGCACGCCGAGTCGGTCGTGCTGCCGCTGCTCGCCCCGGACGCGCCGGTGATCACCTGGTGGCACGGCGACCCGCCCGAGCGGATCTCCTACGACCCGCTCGGCGTGTTCGCCGACCGCCGGGTCACCGACACGCTGCACGCCGCCGCGCCCCTCGCCGCGCTGCGCCAGCGAGCCGTCGACTTCGCGCCCGGCGACACCGACATCGCCTGGACCCGGGTCACCCCGTGGCGCACCCTGCTCGCGGCCGCGTTCGACTCGGTCACCGAGACCCCGAGCGCGATCACGATCACCGGCGACCCGGCCGACCCGAGCGCGGCCCTGCTCGCCGGCTGGTTCACCGACCGGCTCGGCGTCGAGCCGAGCATCGTCGCCGGGCCGACCCCCGGCCGGCTGACCAGCATCGCGCTGACCCTGTCGGGCGGCGACCTGACGTTGACCCGCCAGGACTCCCGGACGGCGGTGCTCTCCCGCCCCGGCCAGCCCGACCGGGCGCTGCCGCTGGCCGAAAGCGACCTCGGCGACCTGCTGGCGGAGGAACTGCGCAGGCTCGACGACGACGCGACCTACGGTGACGCGCTGTCCGCCTGGAGCGGTCTGCCCGACCTCAACGGCCGTTCGCCGCAGCGGGAGCACATCTGGCGTGACCCGATGGCCCCGGCCGGCGCCGGTGCTGGCGCCGCGACCGCCGGGACGGCTGGCTGATGCCGGCGGACGCGGCCGGAGCCGCGACCCCGGCCCCGCCCCTGTCGCCGACGGTCGTCGTCCACCGCGACGCGCCGCTGCTGTCCCGGGCGATCGCCGCCCGGCTGGTCGCGAGCCTGAGCGACGCCCAGGCTGAGCGAGGCGAGGCGTCGCTGGTGCTGACCGGCGGCGGGATCGGCACCGCGTCGCTGGCCGCCCTGCGCGACACTCCCGCCCGCGACGTGATCGACTGGTCCGCGCTCGACGTCTACTGGGGCGACGAGCGGTTCGTCCCGGCCGACTCGCCCGACCGCAACGAGGGCCAGGCCCGCGCGGCGCTGCTCGACCACGTCCCGCTCCCACCCGAGCGGGTCTTCGCCATGGCGGCCGAGGCCGCCGGCCTGGACGCGGCCACGGCCGCCGACGACTACGCGAAGGTGCTGGCCGGCCGGGCGGCGCCCGGGGCGGCCGTCCCCGAGTTCGACGTCCTGCTGCTCGGCATCGGCCCGGACGGCCACATCGCGTCGATCTTCCCCGGCTCGCCAACCGTTGACGCGCCCGGCATCGTGCTGCCGGTGTTCGGTTCGCCGAAGCCGCCGCCGACCCGGATCACGCTGACCTACACGGCGATCCGGGCCGCGCGGGAGGTCTGGGTGATCGCGGCCGGCGAGGAGAAGGCGGACGCGGTCTCCCGCGCCCTGTCCGGCGAGCCGCCGTCGGCCATCCCCGCCGCCGGCGCGATCGGCACCCGGCGGACGCTGTGGCTGCTCGACCGGGCCGCCGCCTCCCGCCTGCCGGAGCACCAGCGTCCCGCCCGCGTCCCACCCGGCGGCGCCGCCCCGGCCTAACTGCCCCGACATTCATTGCGTCGCGGGGCTTTCTTGTGGAGGATCAGTAGCCTAACAGGTAGGATAGATCCTATGGTCGAGCCTACCGGCAAGTATTCGATCACCATGCCGCGCGACATCGCGGAAGCGGCCCGGGCGCGGAGTGGGCCATCGGGGCTGTCGGCCTACGTGACCGCCGCGGTCGCTCGGCAGATCGAGCGGGACGACCTCAACGAGCTGATCGCGGTGGCTGAAGCCGAGCACGGGCCGATCACCGACGAGGAGATCCAGGCGAAGCGAGATCTTCTCGCCCGGGCGCGGGAGCAGCAGCTCCCGCCGTCCGCGGTGGCGTGACCCGGCCGCGCGCTGCACCCGGCGGCACGGTCGTACTTGACAGCGACGGCTTGGCGAAGGCGGTGCGTCGCGATCGAGCGGTCACCGAGTGGCTCGCCCTGGCACGGGCCGATGACATTCGTGTCGTCACCAGCGCGGCAACCCTTGTCGAGGTGATCCACCCGGGACTGCGGCGGCCCGCGCTCGACTGGACGCTCTCACGTCTCGTCGTCGAACCGGTGACCGAGGGCATCGCCCGTCGGGCCGCGGCCCTTCTCGCGGATGTGGGCCTGCACGGCCACCGGTACGCGATCGATGCCATTGTCGCGGCGACGGCCCTGGCCGCCGATGGCCCGACGACTGTTCTGACGTCCGATCCGGACGACCTGCTGGCGCTGTGCGGTGGCCGGGCCGTCGTCATCCCGGTGTAGGCAAGCCCGGGTTCGGATGACCGTCGTCCGTTGACGTACAGCAATCTAAAATGATGTCGGGGCGTTCGGCGGCCCTTCGGGGCGCGCCGTCGGGGTGGGGACGATGCAAACGGGGGACGGCTTGTCTGACGTGTGTGATCAGGTCGCGGAGGCGCTGGCCGGCCGGCGCGACCAGCGCGCCTTCGTCGAGGAGCTGGCGGCGGTATGGGGCGCGCTGCGGTCCGAGATCGCCGAGCTCGACCGGGGAATGGACGCGACCTCGCGCGCGCTGTCGTCGATTTCCCAACCCGGTGACGAATACCGGCGGGTCGGCGCTCTGGTCGCGGATTTCGCCGCCGCGGGCCGGGGCGCCATCGCGGATATCGCACACCTGGCCGCCCAGGCCGACGCGGATCTCGACGCGGTGGTCGGACGGGTCAACCGGGAGACGGTCAACATCGGCGTCCTCGGCCTGACGAAGGCCGGCAAGAGCACGCTGCTGCGCACCATCACGAACCTGCCCGACGACGTCATCCCGTCGGCCGAGCACGACCCCGTCACCGCGACTCCCAGCATTGTCTACCATTCGCCCGGGGGTGTCGTCGGCCGACCTTTCGGTGCACACCTGGGAATCATTTCGGGACGAGTATCTGGCCCCGTTGCACAGCGCGGCGGGGCTGGCGCCGGCGCCCCGCACGCCGGCCCAGTTCGCGGATTTTTTCTATCCCGAAACCGCTGATCCGGACAGCCCGGCCGAAACCCAGAAGTTCCTCGGTCGGCTTTCGGTGGCCCAGGCGTCCTTCGCCAGCTACAGCGGCCTGCTGCGCGGCGGTCACCTGAGCGTTCCGCTGGGTGAGCTCAGGCCGTTCGTCGCCTACCCGGTCGAGGGCCAGCACGACCTGGACCACCGGCCGTACCACGCGGTGCGCGGGGCGCGGATCGACAGCGAGTTCCCGAACCTGGCCGTCACGGGTCTGGGGCTGGTCGACCTGCCTGGCGGGGGCGAGGCGGGTCTGGACGTGGAGCGTCAGTTCCTGCGCGGCATCCGCGACGAGGTCGATCTCCTGCTGTTGGTGAAGCGGCCGACGGTCGCCTCCGCCTTCGTCACCGACGAGGACTGGCAGACCATCCAGCTCGCCGACGTGGCCCGGGTCGGCGTGAGCCTCGGCGACTTCCTGTTCATCGTCGTGAACCGGGATCCGGAGCATCTCGAGCCCGGGCTGTTCGACAACGCCCTGCACCGGATTAAGACCGAGGCCGATCGGCGGCGGATCCGGGTTCTGCCGGCGGACGTGGCCGACGAGGCCGAGGTCAACCTGGACGTGATGGAGCCGGTCCTCGCCCATCTGGCCGCGAACCTGGCCGAGATGGACCTGGCCGCGATCACTGGGGTGCTGGAACAGGTCGAGTACGTGGCCGCGACGGCCGCCGCCCTCAGCCAGGACATCCAGGTCCGCGTCTACGGCTGGCGAGCCGGCCTGCCCAACGCCGACGACGCCTTCCGGCGCCTGGCCGTCGAACTGTGCGACCAGATGGCGGACGACCTGGAGAGGTTCTGCGACAAGTACGACCAGACCGTTGACGCCGACCAGCCGATCGAGGAGCTCGCGCGAGGGATAGCCGAGGCGGCCGGGCAACTGCGCGAGTTCGTCGCGAACGGCCTCGGAAAAGGCAGCCGGGAAGCGTGGGAATCCTATACAAAGGGCGCCACGGCGAGGCGGCCGCTGGAAATCCGGCAGGACGAGTTCTACCGGGTGCGGGCCGAGGCCTACCGGGTCATAAGCGGTGTCGAGCTGGCGCTCGACCGCACAGTGGAAATTCTCTGGGCGGAGGCCGCCGACCTTCTCCGCTGCCATCTGACGGACGTTCTCGTTCCCGCGGGCGAGTCGAGGAACGACGGCGGCGAGCTGCGCGGGCCGCTGGCGGAGCTGCGCCTGGCGGCGCTCGATCACCACGCGCCGACCATCGCCGACGCGCTCGCGCAGCTGATGAACGTCCGCGTCGACTACGGAAGCATCGTGCTACGGGTGGCCGGGCCGATCCTGCGCGGCATCAGCTGGGACGACGACGCCGAGCCACTCGTTTCCGAGGCGGACGCCGCGCCGGCGGCGGCCGACGCTTCGGCGGCGGGCGGCCGGCGTAACCAGGACGGCGCCCGGTCCTCGCGCCTCGGGGGCGCGGCGCCGGCCCGGCGAGGGCGCTTCCGCCTGCCGGGCGGCGGCGCGGCGTCGCCGAGCGGGCAGAACGAGGGCACCCGGGCGTTCCGCAGCACCCAGCAGAAGCGCGAGATCTACGACGAGATCACGGACGTGGTCAACCGTCGGGTCGACGAGCTGGAGAAGGCGCTGCTCGAGGAGGCGCGCTACTCGGCCCGGGTGCTCGCGGCGGCGGCCCAGCGTTTCTTCGACGCGCTCTCGCACACCAACGACATCGAGAACGAGTACGGGCGCCTGTGCGCTCCGGCGCGGGAACGGCTGTGGCCAGCGATGTTCGAGGGCGGCCCGGCGACGGTGACCGCCGAGCTGGCCCGCCTGGACGAGCTGGCCCGGGCCGTGGACGCGCGGGCGGCCCAGCTCACCGACCTGCTCGGTTCCCGTCGCCCGCGCTAACCAGTCCCAACTTCAGAACGCGCGCCGTCGCTCAGCCAGGCCGCGAGGTCGTCCGGAGCCGGCGGGGTTCCCCCGGCCGCGATCGACCGGTGGAGGGCGCGGACGAACTCCGGCCGCGCGGCCAGCGGATCGCCGGCGGCTGGGCGGCCGGCTCGGCCCGCCAGCCACTGCCGGGTCAGCGCCAGACCCGCCCAGGCCGCGGCGTCGTCCGGGTCGGCGGCGACGCGGCGGCGGTACTCGCCCGCCGCCTCGGCCGCACGGTCGGCGCAGATCAGCCGGTCGGCGCGGTCGGCGCCGGCCCGGTCGGCCTCGGCGGCGAACCCGTCCGGGTCACGGAGGCGCAGGCGCCGAAGCCGTGACCTGGCCCCGCCGGCGAAGGAGACCCCGTCGCCGGCGGACGCCGCGGGCACGATCACGCTGGTGGGCACGGGACGGTCCGGGGCCGGTTGTCCCGCCGACCAGGCCACGCGCCAGGCCACGAGCTCCGATGGGGCGACCCGCAGGTTGCGCAGTCGCCACCGCGTGAGATGGTCCGCGGCCTCCCGGGCGGCCAGGGCACGCGGGAGCGCCGGAATCTCGCGCGACCGCGCGGGCACCAATGCGGACCTCATTCCCGCTGTGAAGCGCCGACCCGGCTCGGTCAGAGCGCCCGAGCTCTCCAGCGCCGAGAGCGCCGACCAGACCTGATCACGCCAGAGCGCGAACTCGAAGAAGGCAAGGTCAGCGGCGGGCCCGTCGGCCAGTTCGGCCTGACGGCCCCAGAAATCGGTCAGCCCGAGGTAGGCGTAGGCCCCGTGCAGGAGCCCCCGCGCCGGCCGGGGATCAGGCCGCCAGGGGGCGTAGTAGAGCCGGTCGTGGTCGGGCTGATGCAGCGTCACCAGGTCCAGCAGAGCCGCCAGCTTCGCGTGCTGGAACTCGTGGACGAGCGCGGCGGCGAACGCGACACCGTCGCGCGGCGGTGTGAGTGCGACGGCTCCGAGCGCGTCGGCCGAGCTCGCGCTGAGCTCCGGCGCGTCGTCGCGCGAGCGCAGCGGCACCAGTGAGGTCACCCCGGCCGCTATCGCGACCGCTCGCTCCCAGTGATGGGTGCACAGCAGGCGCCACGCCTCTTCCAGGCTCGCCAGCCAACGCCCCGCCTCCTCGTCCCGGGCCGGCCCGGCCGCGCCGAGCCCATGGCAGTCGCGGTAGGGATCGAGGGCGACGTCCAGGGTCAGGCCATGGGCCGTCGCGGTGAGACGGCGCACCGGACACCAGCGCGTGGCCACGGCCGCCGGCCTGGCGGCGGACGCCGGCCGGTCGGTGACCGACGGCGGCCCGGAGCCTGCCGCGGGCGTCAGATGGACCCGGCACCAGCCGGCGGCCGGCGCTCGGGCGGCCGGCGTGCCCGTCCCGGCCGGTGCTCGGCTCGCCGGCGCCGGCCACACACGGCCATGATCGGGCAGTACGAACGATCCGTCCGGGGCCAGCCACACCGTCACCTCACAGTCCCGGCCGGCACGCAGCGCGACCGCGGCGACGACCGCGCCGAAATGCCCCAGCAGCGGAGGGAGATCCTCGGCGGCCGCGGGCCGGCTCTCGGCCAGACGCCGCACGCACGCGGTGGCCCATGCTCCGACCTGCGGATGCAGTAGCATCGCGTCAGCCCGAACCCGGTCGTGGCGCTGTGCCGCGCCGAGTGTGCTGAGGCCGCTCTCGAACGACGCGTCCCGATAAAGATCGGGACAGTGCCTCCGGACCGCCGAGACGAGTGAGTGGATCAGCATCATGCGCTTGCTGATCTGGGCGCTGCGCAGACCGCCGTCGGTGCGGCCGAAGCCCTCCGCGAGGCGGTCGAACTCCGCTCCGGACAGCCGATGCGGCGCTATCACGCTCATCGTGGCCGCCGGGCCAGGAACGGCGCGAGGTCGGCCTCGATCCGGTCGCGAATATGGTCGATCAGCGCGTAGAGATCCGCGCAGTACACGGACGGATTGCGAAACCCGGAGCCTTCACGATATCGGTGCTGTGGAAAGTATCCGCCGCCGCAGACGTCGCGAACCGCGCATGACTGACATTCAACGCCGAGGCCGTCCCGGCCCGACTGCCGGACGACCATGGTGGGCAGGTCGGCCACTTCATCGAAGGACGTGGAGCTGAGATGCCGCCCGGTGGCGGCGGCGCCCGCGTAGGCAGATTTCAGGACGTCGAGGAGCTCGATTGATCCGTCTGTCTCCACAACGACCGACGAGACCGGCGAGAACCCGATCGACTCGGTGTCGGAACGTCCGCCCATCAGAAGCCTTATTATGCTACCGAAAAGGCGGATATAGGTGGTAGGCGGTCGTGTTTCGTACCAGCTGTCAAAGACCGCGGCCAGCCAGTCGGCGTAGGGCGTGGCGCCCGGCGGCCCAGGCGGCCGGGGCGGCGGCGCCGACCAGTTTCCGTGCGGCAGGAGCAGGTCGATCATCGGCGGTGAGAATGCCAGGAGATCGCGGTAGAAGACCACCGGGTCAGCCGTCACGTCAACAGTGGCGAGGATACCAGCATAGATGTCACGAAATCGGGGATCACGGAGTCTGGAGAGGCCTGCGGCCGCATCGGTGAAGCTACCTTTTCCGTTCGCGTAGCGACGGTTTCGATCATGTTGTCGGGCCACCGTCAAGACTGACTCCGACGCGGATTCCTTTTCTCCGCAGCAGATCCAGCATGGACTCCTCGAGCAGCACCCCGTTGGTCTGCACGACGATGTCGACGGCGGCGACCGCCCCGACGGTCTGGTTGATCATCGTCGCGGGCAGATCGATGAACTCATGGCCGGCCAGCAGGGGCTCGCCTCCGTGCAGAACCACCCGAATCCGCCGAACTGCGTTCCTGACGGCGTGTTCAGCGATACGTTGCGCCGCGAGCGCGAGAACGGTCGGCGTCATGGCGACCGGCTGGTCGCGCCAGCTCTGGTCGGCCATGGTGTAGACATAGCAGTAGCGGCAGGAAAGATTACAGCGACTGTGAATCTTCAGAATGAACTGCGACAATGGGGCCAGGCTTTGCCCGTCCGCGCGGCCGCGCCCGCCGCCGGCCGGTTCATCTGTTGGCATCCTGGTGCTCACATCTGGCCCGGAGGCCCCCGTTTTCACCGTCAGGCACCATGTGTCCGAAGACTTCTAGAAACTGGAGTTGAACCCCGCTGTCGCCTCGTCTGGGCGCAGCGCCTCCTCCTTAATGCGCCGAAGCGAACTGGCAAGGACATCATTTTCGAGCTCGTCGATGTCGACGCTGGTCAAATGTGTGATATCGACCAGACCTGACACTATCTCTGTCGACGGCTCCACTGGCTCCCCCTCTGGCGCGTGCCCCCGCCAAGGTACCGTGCCCCCGGTGTCGGGCGGCGGCGGGCCGGTCGGTCCGTATCCCACGCGAAGCCGTGGCCACACCGGCCTGGAACGATCTGAACATCCCCAGGTCAAAGATTAGTCAACGAATGCGTAGCGTCAAAGCATACGCACGTTCGGTCATGTTGATGATCGGTCATATCGAGCCATCGCCCGAGCCACAAAAGCCCTCCGGTCAGCCAGCGACCGACGAGTGGACCCGGTGCCAGCATCCCAGGGCCCCCGGGTGCGCGGCTTCGCCATGATCGCGCACCCTTCGGCCAATGAGGCAGCCTGGCATGACCGGCCCGCTCGGTAGGATCGATCGCGTGGCGGAGGTTCCGGCGGTGGAGATCACCGACCTGGTCAAGACCTACCGTTCGCGTACGGGCGCAGATGTACAGGCGGTAGATGGTCTGTCACTGGAGGTGCCGAGTGGTTCGGTGACGGCCATCCTCGGCCCCAACGGCGCCGGCAAGACGACGACGGTGGAGATCTGCGAGGGCTTCCGGCGGGCCGACGGCGGGCTGGTCCGGGTGCTCGGCCTCGACCCGGCCCGCGACGGGAGCCGGCTACGGCCCCGGGTCGGGGTGATGCTCCAGTCCGGCGGGATGTACCCGGGGGCGCGGACGGCGGAGATGCTGCGGCTGCTTGCCGCGCACCACGCACGTCCGCTCGACCCGGACGCCCTGCTGGCCCGGCTCGGCCTGACCGCCGCGGCCCGCACCCCGTTCCGGCGCCTCTCCGGCGGCCAGCGCCAGCGGCTGTCGCTGGCGATGGCCCTGGTCGGACGGCCGGAGCTGGTCTTCCTGGACGAGCCGACCGCCGGCTTGGACACCCACGGCCGCCGTGCCACCTGGGAGCTGATCACCGAGGCGCGCGCGTCCGGCGTCACGGTGGTGTTCACGACCCACGCGATGGACGAGGCCGAGCGGCTGTCGGACCAGGTGGTGATCGTCCACCGGGGGACGGTCGTCGCGGCCGGCTCCCCGGCCGAGCTGACCAGCGGCGGGGCCGAGGGGCAGCTGCGCTTTCGCGCCCCGTCCGGGCTCGACCTGAAGCGGCTGCTGCTGGCGCTGCCCGAGCCGACCACCGCCGTCGAGGGCCCGGCGGGCCACTACACGCTGCGCGGGGTGGTCGACCCGCAGCTGCTGGCGGCGGTGACGGCCTGGTGCGCCGGCAACGGGGTGATGGCCGCCGACCTGCGGGTCGAGCAGCGCACCCTGGAGGACGTGTTCGTCGACCTGACCGGATCGGAGCTGGGCGCTTGAGCACCGTTTCGGCCGCCGCTCCGTCCACTCCCCCGCCGGCCGTGGCCCCGCTGGACCTGCACCCGGCGCCGGGCGCGGCCAGCCGGACCCGGATGCTGGCCGCCCAGACCGGCATCGAGCTGCGCCTGACGCTGCGCCGGGGCGAGTCGGTGCTGCTCACGCTGATCATCCCGGTCGGGCTGCTGCTGTTCTTCGGCTCCGTCCACGTGCTGCCGGCCAGCGCCGGACGCGACATCGACTTCCTGGTCCCGGGGGTGCTGGCGCTCGCGGTGATGTCGACGGCGTTTACCGGGCAGGCGATCGCGACCGGCTTCGAGCGCTCGTACGGGGTGCTCAAGCGCCTCGGCGCCTCGCCGTTACCCCGTTCCGTCCTGCTCGGCGGCAAGACGCTCGCCGTGCTCGGTGTCGAGGTCATCCAGGTCGCGGCCCTGGTCGCGGTCGGCTATGCCCTGGGCTGGCACCCGCACGGCTCGCCGGCCACGGTCGTGCTGGTCCTGATGCTGGCTACGGTCGCCTTCTCCGGCCTCGGCCTGCTGATGGCCGGGACCTTACGGGCCGAGGCGACGCTGGCCGCCGCCAACGGCGTCTACCTGCTGCTCCTGCTCATCGGCGGGGTCGTGTTCCCCCGCGACCAGCTGCCCGGCTGGCTGGGCACGCTCGGCCGGGCCCTGCCGACGGGCGCCACCTCGGACGCGCTGCGCTCCGTGCTCCAGAACGGCACCGCCTGGCCCGGCCTCGACCTGGCCATCCTGGTCGCCTGGGCCGTGGGCGGCCTGGCCTTGGCCGCGCGCCTGTTCCGCTGGGAGTGACGGGGACGCCGGCCACATCCCAGGGCCTCGGAGCTGGTGAGCTCGTAGTCGACCGCCAGGTTGTTCGCGCTCCCGAACGTGTTCGGGTGGTCCTCGCCGAACACGGCCCGGTGCAGGCTGAGGCATTCGGTGTCCATCTCCCGCGCCTCGACGAACCGGCCGCGGGCCCGCGGATCGGCGCCGTGCCCATTGATCAGGTTCAGCGTCTCCTCGTGGTTCGGGCCGTCCGTTCCGGATCGAGGAGGAATACCAGGCGGGGCATACCCCGCTCGGTCGCGGCGGCGAACTCGAGCTCGGTGTAGGAGAGGTCCGGCTGGTCCGGTACCTCGGAACCGTATTTGAAGCCAACAATGGCGACATAGAGGTCGCACCGGAACACCCGTGCGCGGCAGACCTCGGCCGGTGCCCTGTCCTCGGCCGGGAATCGGCCCATCTCCTCGGCGACCTCGCCGAGAAGGTGGACCGCCTCTTCCGCGGCCGCGACGAAGGAACGCTCCGACGGCAGCGACCGCAGGTCGCTCGTGTGGCTGAGAAAAACACGCCAGGGGGTCATCCGCCCCCACTCCCCGTTTTGTGTGCGGACAGGGAGCACGTTACCCGGAGAAAGTCCGGCTCGATTGCGTTGTCGGGATGTGGCCAGGCTTGCCCGGGGCGGCTATCGGCTGGGGCGCGTGACCTCCTCGGCCAGCGCGCCCCAGGCCGACAGGCGGTCGTAGAGGGCGGCCGGGGTCGTGCTGTAGAGGCGGGACAGTGAGCGCAGATCGGTCCGCCGCAGCTTCAGGACGTCGCGCGGGGAGTCGTCCCGCAGGATCTGGATGATGGTGATCCACCGCCGCAGCGGCCCGGTCCGGGTCGGCGGCAGCTTGCGCAGCCGGCGCAGGTCGATGGCCAGCGGCGGCAGCCCCTCGGCCTGGCCCCGGGCGGCGGCGGCCGGGACGAGCAGGGTCGCCGGGACGTCGTAGAGCTCGGCCAGCTCGACCAGTCGGTGCACGCGCAGGGAGCGACTGCCCCGCTCGTAGGCGCCGAGGGTGCCGGCCGTCCACCGGCCATCGGTCCGTTCCTGCACGTCGGTGAGCGAAAGCCCGCGGCGCTGCCGGGTCGCGCGCAGGCGCCGGCCGAGCTCGAGGGCGTAGTCGGGCGGGTCGCCCACGATGAACTCGGTGTCCGTCACGGTCTCCGTCCGGGGTCAAGGCGAACGGGACCTCCCCCGTCCGAGTTACAGACTGTCAGGGATCGGTCGCTGTGACTGCCGGTTTCGGGCCGTCCTGCCCTGGTGTTTGTGGTCCGCCTGTGGTGGCGGCCGGGGTGGGGCCGGGGTGTCCCCCCGCCTAGCCGAGCCTGGACGCCTCCAGGGCCCCGGCCGGGGGCCTGATGGTCACGGCCGCGCCGTAGGCGGTGAACTCCAGATGGCCGGTCTCGCCGCCAGCCAGGTCGAGGCGCAGAGGGTAGGGCGCACCGGTCGAGGCCGCCCACAGCTTCGTCCCGTCCGCGCCCGTGACCAGCACGCTCGGCGCGCCGGCGTAGGTGGTGGCGCTGGGGCCGGCGGCCAGGGTACCGAGGTAGTCGCCCAGAGTCGTGGCCAGCCCGTTCAGGCTGAAGTAGCGGTACGGCGCGGCCTGCTGCGCGGCGACCCGGACCCAGCGGTCGGCCAGCAGCGCGGCCACGGCCGGCTGGCCGTTCTGGACGTAGTACTCCCGGGACGCCTTGAGGTACGTGTCGTCGTTGATCTTGACGATCTGGGCCGTGCGGCCGTCGGTGGTGACCGTGCCCTGGCTGGCCTGGCCGGTCACGAGCAGGTCGTAACTGGTCGTGCTGTCGCCCTTGGCCGAGGTCACCGCGGCCACCACCCGGACGCTGGGGGCCCGGCGCAGGGCGTCGGTCACGGTGGTGGCGACGGTGGCCGGGCGCTGGCTGGCCAGGCCGTTCGGGCCCTTCGAGCCGGACGAGCCGCCGCCGCAGCCGGCGAGGGCCAGCGCGGCCAGCGCGAGCAGGCCGGCCAGGGCGGCGGCGGGGCGGCGGGCGGCTGGGTGGCGCTGGGCGGCTGGGTGGCGCTGGGCGGCTGGGTGGCGCTTTGGTCGTGTGATGTTGTTCATACGGCTCCGTCCGTCCCGTCCGATCCCCCTGCGCCCGGCACCTCGCCTCCTCAAGGCGGCGATCGGCCCGGTTACTCCGGAAGTGTCCACGGCCACGAATGATCGGAGCGCGCGGGGTCGCCGCCCGGGGCGGCGGCGCCCGCCGGCCCGGGCGGCCTGGGCGGGTCGGGTAGTTGACCCGTGTTCGACCGCGTCCCGGAAATAGGGCACACTCGTGTTGTGAAAACAGTTCCGGAGCCGGGATCAGGGGCGGGGGTGGCAGCGTGTCCGACATGACCGCCCATCTCGACGCGTCCGCCCCCGGCGCCGGGGCCGCTGGCGCCGGCCCGGCCGACGGGCGGACCCGGGATCGGGTCGCCCGCCTCCTGCTTGAGCTCGGGCCGTCGACCGCCGCCGCTCTCGGCGAGCGCCTGGGGCTGTCCCCAGCCGCCATCCGCCGGCATCTCGACGCCATGGTCGCCGACGGGACGATCAGCTCCCGCTCGGCCCACCCGCGCTCCCGCCGCGGCCGGGGCCGGCCGGCTCGCCTCTACCAGCTCACCGACGCCGGGCATGCCGCCGGCCCGACCGCCTATGAGCAGATCGCGGCCGACGCCCTGCGTGAGCTGGAGGCCGTGGGCGGTCCCGGAGCCGTCCGCCGGTTCGCCGAGAACCGGGCCGACGAGCTGGAGCTGCGGGTGCGGGCCGCGCTGACCGAGGCGCGCGAGACCGATCGCGAGACCGATGGGGACGGCGCCGGCCATGACGGTTCCGGGTCCGCCGGGGGCGTCGACCCGCTGGCCGTCCTGGCGGCGGCCATGACCGACGCCGGCTACGCGGCCAGTGTGTCGCGGCTGCCGACGGGGAACCAGATCTGCCAGCACCACTGCCCGGTCCAGCACGTCGCCGAGCTGTTCCCGGCGCTGTGCGAGGCCGAGACGCTCGCCCTGTCGCGGCTGCTCGACTCGCACGTCCAGCGGCTGGCCACCATCGCCCACGGCGACGGTGTCTGCACCACGCACATCCCGGCCACCCCGCCCACGCGGGACGAGGCCGGCCCGGCCCGCCCGGAACGTCCAGCCCCACCCACCACCACCTCCTCGGAGGGACACGCCATATGACCACCCCCGCGCAGACCGAGGTAGACCGCGTCTCCTCCGCGCCGCCGGACACCACGTCTCCGGACGCGCTCGAGGGCCTGGGGTCCTACCGTTTCGGCTGGTCCGACGCGGACGCCTACGCGGACGACGTCGAGCGCGGCCTGTCCGAGGCGGTCGTCCGCGGCATCTCGGCCAAGAAGAACGAGCCCGAGTGGATGACGAAGCTGCGGCTCAAGGGCCTGCGGCTGTTCGAGCGCAAGCCGATGCCGACCTGGGGCGCCGACCTGTCCGGGATCGACTTCGACTCGATCAAGTACTTCGTCCGCTCGACCGAGAAGCAGGCCGAGTCATGGGAGGACCTGCCCTCCGACATCAAGGCGACCTACGACCGTCTCGGCATCCCCGAGGCCGAGAAGCAGCGCCTGATCGCCGGGGTGGCGGCCCAGTACGAGAGCGAGGTCGTCTACCACAAGATCCGAGAGGATCTTGAGGAGCAGGGCGTCATCTTCCAGGACACCGACACCGGGCTGCGCGAGCACCCGGAGATCTTCCAGGAGTACTTCGGCTCGGTGATCCCGGTCGGCGACAACAAGTTCGCCGCGCTGAACACCTCGGTCTGGTCGGGCGGCTCGTTCATCTACGTCCCGCCGGGCGTGCACGTCGAGATCCCGCTGCAGGCCTACTTCCGGATCAACACCGAGAACATGGGCCAGTTCGAGCGGACGCTGATCATCGTCGACGAGGGGGCCTACGTCCACTACGTCGAGGGCTGTACGGCGCCGGTCTACTCCTCGGACTCGCTGCACTCGGCCGTGGTCGAGATCGTCGTCAAGAAGAACGCCCGCTGCCGCTACACGACGATCCAGAACTGGTCGAACAACGTCTACAACCTGGTCACCAAGCGCGCCGCCTGCCAGGAGGGCGGCACGATGGAGTGGGTCGACGGCAACATCGGCTCCAAGGTGACGATGAAGTACCCGTCCGTCTGGCTGCTCGGTGAGCGGGCCACCGGCGAGGTGCTCTCGATCGCGTTCGCCGGCGCCGGCCAGCACCAGGACGCGGGGGCCAAGATGGTCCACGCCGCGCCCCGGACCTCGTCGAAGATCGTCTCGAAGTCGGTCGCCCGGGGTGGCGGGCGGACATCCTACCGCGGCCTGGTCCAGATCCAGGAGGGCTCGCACAACTCCCGTTCGACGGTGAAGTGCGACGCGCTGCTGGTCGACACGGTCAGCCGGTCCGACACCTACCCCTACGTCGACGTCCGCGAGGACGACGCCTCCATCGGCCACGAGGCCAGCGTCTCCAAGGTCGGCGAGGACCAGCTGTTCTACCTGATGAGCCGGGGCCTGTCCGAGGACGAGGCGATGGCCATGGTCGTGCGCGGCTTCGTCGAGCCGATCGCCCGTGAGCTGCCGATGGAGTACGCGCTCGAGCTCAACCGGCTGATCGAGCTCCAGATGGAAGGCGCGGTCGGCTGATGGCCCTCGACTCGACAGCGGTGGCCCCGGGGGCGCCGGCCCCAGCACCGGCCGTGCCGGGCGGCGCGGCGGTACGCGGCGGCGACGGCCGGGGCGGTCCGGCCAGCGCCGACGCCCGTCCCGACCGGGTGCGCTCCCGCGACCCGGAGGCGTTCGCGCTGCCCACCGGACGGGAGGAGGAGTGGCGCTTCACGCCGCTGCGCCGGCTGCGGGGCCTGCTCGACGGGCCGGCCGCCGACGGCAAGGTGCGCGTCGAGGTCACCGGCCCGGACGCGGTCGGCGTCGAGCAGACCGGGCTGGACGACCCCCGGCTGGGCCGGGCGCTGGTGCCGGCCGACCGGATCGTCGCGCTGGCCTCGGCCCGGGCCGACGGCGCCACCGTCGTCACGATCCCGGGTGACACCGCGTTCGACGCCCCGGTCGTCGTCCGGGCCACCGGCGAGGGCGGCCTGGCCTACGGCCACATCCTGATCGACGCGCGGGCGTTCGCGAGCGCGACCGTCGTACTCGAGTTCACCGGCAGCGCCACCTACGCCGGCAACGTCGAGATCGTCCTGGGGGACAGCGCCGCCTTGACGGTCGTTTCGCTGCAGGACTGGTCGGACGACGCCGTCCACGTCGGCGCGCACGCCGCGCTCGTCGGCCGGGACGCCCGGCTGCGGATGTTCACCGTCACGCTGGGCGGCGAGCTCGTGCGGCTGTCCCCGACCGTCGATTACGCCGGCCCGGGCGGCGACGCCGAGCTCTACGGCCTGTTCTTCACCGACGCCGGCCAGCACCAGGAGCACCGGCTGCTGGTCACGCACGGCCCGCGCTCCTGCCGCAGCCGGGTCGTCTACAAAGGCGCGCTGCGCGGGGCGTCGGCCCACTCGGTGTGGATCGGCGATGTGGTGATCGGCCCGGACGCGGTCGGCACCGACACCTACGAGCTCAACCGCAACCTGGTGCTGACCGACGGCGCCCGGGCCGACTCCGTGCCGAACCTGGAGATCTCCACCGGGGAGGTCGTCGGCGCCGGTCACGCCAGCGCCACCGGCCGGTTCGACGACGAGGCGCTGTTCTACCTCTCCTCCCGGGGCATCCCGGCCGACGAGGCCCGCCGGCTGGTCGTGCGCGGGTTCTTCGCCGAGATCGTGGACCGGATCGAGGCGCCCGAACTACGCGAGCGGATCATGACCGCCGTCGACGCCGAGCTGGCCGCCGACTCCGCGGCCGACGCGGAGGACGCCTCGGCCCTCGCGGGGAGCCCGTCGTGACCGCCCGGCGCGCCTGCGCGCTGGCCGACCTGGCCGAGGACTCGGCCCTGGCCGTCGAGATCGACGGGGTGCCGGTCTGCCTGGCCCGCTCCGGCGGCGAGGTCTACGCCGTCCGCGACGAGTGCACCCACGCCGAGGTCATGCTCTCCCAGGGGGAGGTGGAGGATGGCAAGATCGAATGCTGGCTGCACGGGTCGCAGTTCGACCTGGCCACCGGCAAGCCGATCGGCCCGCCGGCCACCGTCGCCGTCGCCACCTACCCGGTGACCGTGTCCGGCGACGACGTGCTCGTCGACATCTCCGCCGGCGCCGACGCGAGCAGCGGCCCCGCGACCGGCACCGGCCCCGCCCAGACCTGACCGTGCCCGCCGGCGGCCCCGCCCCGCTGCCCGCCGCCCGCGCGCATCCCAGCCACCTGATCTTGGAGCATCCAGCAGTGTCCAGATTGGAAATCCGCAACCTGCACGTCTCGGTCGAGACCGAGACCGGCGAGGGACGCCAGATCCTGCGCGGCGTCGACCTGGCCGTGAGCACCGGCGAGACCCACGCGATCATGGGTCCGAACGGCTCGGGCAAGTCGACGCTGGCCTACTCGGTGGCCGGCCACCCGAAGTACACCGTCGACGAGGGCTCGATCACCCTCGACGGCGAGGACGTGCTGGCCATGAGCGTGGACGCCCGGGCCCGGGCCGGCCTGTTCCTGGCCATGCAGTACCCGGTCGAGGTCCCCGGCGTGTCGGTGTCGAACTTCCTGCGCTCCGCCGCCTCGGCCATGCGCGGCGAGGCCCCCAAGCTGCGGCTGTGGGTCAAGGAGGTCCGCGAGGCCATGGCCGGCCTCGAGATGGACCCGGCGTTCGCCGAGCGCGGCGTCAACGAGGGCTTCTCCGGCGGTGAGAAGAAGCGCCACGAGATCCTCCAGATGGAGCTGCTCAAGCCGAAGATCGCGATCCTGGACGAGACCGACTCCGGCCTGGACGTCGACGCCCTGCGGGTCGTCTCGGCCGGGGTGAACCGGATCCGCGAGGCCGGGACCACCGGCACCCTGCTGATCACCCACTACACCCGGATCCTGCGCTACGTCACCCCGGACTTCGTCCACGTGATGGCCGGCGGGCGGATCGTCGACTCCGGCGGCCCGGAGCTGGCCGCGACGCTGGAGGACTCCGGCTACGACCGCTATGTCAAGGGCTCCGGGCCGGCGGCGGCCGGCGGCGCCGCGCTCACGGCGGGAGCGGTGTCGTGAGCGCGGCCCCTGCCCCCGGCGGCGGCTACGACGTCGAGCTGGTCCGCAAGGACTTCCCGATCCTGACCCGCCGCGTCGCCGGCGACCGCACGCTGGTCTACCTCGACAGCGCGGCCACCTCGCAGAAGCCGACCGCCGTCCTCGACGCCGAGCGCGACTACTACGAGGCACACAACGCCAACGTCCACCGGGGCATCCACACCCTGGCCGAGGAGGCGACGGCCCTCTACGAGTCGGCCCGGGACAAGGTCGCGGCCTTCGTCCACGCGCCCGACCGGCACGAGATCGTGTTCACCAAGAACTCCTCCGAGGCGATCAACCTGGTCGCCTACGCGATGAGCAACGCCGCTGGCTTCGGCCCGGCCGCCGAGCGATTCCGGCTGGGCCCGGGCGACGAGGTCGTGGTGACCGAGATGGAGCACCACTCCAACCTCGTCCCGTGGCAGATGCTGTGCGCCCGGACCGGGGCGACGCTGCGCTGGATCGGGCTGACCGACGACGGCCGGCTCGACCTGTCCAACCTCAGCGAGATCATCACCGAACGGACGAAGCTCGTCGCGTTCGTCCACCAGTCGAACATCCTCGGCACCGTCAACCCGGTCGCGCCGATCGTGGCGGCGGCCCGGGCCGTGGGCGCGCTGACCGTGCTCGACGGCTCCCAGTCGGCGCCGCACCTGCCGGTCGACGTGGCCGCGCTCGGCGTGGACTTCTTCGCCTTCACCGGTCACAAGATGTGCGGGCCGACCGGCATCGGCGTCCTGTGGGGGCGGGGTGAGCTGCTGGCCGCGATGCCGCCGTTCCTCGGCGGCGGCGAGATGATCGAGACCGTCACCATGGAGGGCTCGACCTACGCCGCCCCGCCGCACCGCTTCGAGGCCGGCACGCCGATGATCGCCCAGGCGGTCGGGCTGGGCGCGGCCGTCGACTACCTGACCGGCCTCGGGATGGACAACGTCGCCGCCCACGAGCACGAGGTCACCGCCTATGCGCTGGAACGGCTCGTGGCGGCGCCGGGCGTGCGGATCATCGGGCCGGCCGAGCCGGTCGAGCGCGGCGGGGCGATCTCGTTCGTCGTCACCGGGCCGGACGGCCGCTCGATCCACCCACACGACGTCGGTCAGATCCTCGACGAGACCGGAATCGCCGTGCGTGTCGGGCACCACTGTGCCCGGCCGGTCTGCCTGCGCTACGGCATCCCGGCGACCACCCGGGCCTCGTTCCACCTGTACACGACGCTGGCCGAGGTCGACGCGCTGGTGGAAGGGATCGAGGGCGTTCGGAGGTTCTTCTCGTCGTGAAGCTCGACTCGATGTACCAGGAGATCATCCTGGACCACTACCGCCACCCGCATCACCGCGGGCTGCGTGAGCCGTTCGACGCCGAGGTCCACCACGTCAACCCGACCTGCGGGGACGAGGTGACGCTGCGGGTCGCCGTCGCGGACGGGGTCGTCAGTGACGTCTCCTACGAGAGCGAGGGCTGCTCGATCAGCCAGGCGTCGGCCAGCGTCATGACCGACCTGGTCATCGGGCGTTCCGTCGAGGAGGCGATGGCGCTGGAGGCCGAGTTCCTGGCCCTGATGCAGTCGCGGGGGACGCTCGAGCCGGACGAGGACACCCTGGAGGACGCGATCGCGTTCGCCGGCGTCTCGAAGTACCCGGCCCGGGTCAAATGCGCGCTGCTGTCCTGGATGGCCTGGAAGGACGCCACCTCACAGGCCCTGGACACCGCCCCCTCCGCCCCCGACGCCGTTGCCTCGGCCGCCACCGCGGCGGCGCCGACACCACGGAAGGCCTGAACCATGAGCGAGACCAGCACCGGCGAGGCCGTCGCCACCGCCGAGACCCCGCCGGACGCGCTGCCCACCTCGACCGTCGCCCCGGGCGCGACCGCGTCGATCGAGGACGTCGAGGAGGCCATGCGCGACGTCGTCGACCCCGAGCTCGGCATCAACGTCGTCGACCTCGGCCTCGTCTACGGCGTCCACATCGACGGCGACAACGCGGTCACCCTGGACATGACGCTGACCTCGGCGGCCTGCCCGCTGACCGACGTCATCGAGGACCAGGCCCGCTCGGCCCTGACCGACGGCCCGGACCAGCTCGTCTCCGGCCTGACGATCAACTGGGTCTGGATGCCGCCGTGGGGCCCGGAGAAGATCACCGACGACGGCCGCGAGCAGCTGCGCGCCCTCGGCTTCAACGTCTGAGGGTCACGCTCGCCTGATCATCTGACGGCGCGGCGCGGCACGGTCGGCGAGGCACGGGTGGCCGCCGCGCCCGCCGGCCCGACGCGCGTGGAACTGCTGGCTGCCGAGGACTCCCAGGCGCGGTGCTGGACGTCGGCGCGGCCGTATCGGCTTCCAGTCGGTCACGACCACGACGCCGTACGTCTGGGAACCGACCTCCCGTAAGACCGGCAATCTGCTCAGGAGAAATCGGATTTTTCGAGTCCGGCCTGGCGAATTATCGAATAAAATGTACCGACGCGCATGTTCTTGCGTCCCATCGGAACGATGACGGTGTGACGAGGTGGTCCATCGTACTGGTACTTGCGATGCGAGCCTCGCTGGCCGACCAGTCGAACCCCGTGCTTCTCCAGCGATCGGCATATCTCGTCGGACGACGGCGTGTTAGGCAACTCTCGGCGTCACCGTGGCTACTTGTGCGTGGTCGAGGGTTGGTGTCTCCCAGTCCTCGTTACCTTCGAAGTAGAGGGCTAGTGCCTCTTCTAGATTCGCCTTCGCATCGTCGGCCGTGTCGCCGTCACTTGTCACCTCTACTTCGAGGCAGCGGGCGATGAAGCCGTCCTCCTCGTGGTACACGACGGCGTGTAGGACCCCTTCGGGCATAGGGCACATCCCTCGGTTCGGATATCTGGCTTGCATATTAACTATACCAGAAGTCGGAGTGGTTATCAATTCTCGCGACCGGTCCCGACAATTGAGCCCAATTATTGCGATCTTTCTCTGAAGGAGGTCTGGGGAACTATCTTCCAGTGCGCGTGAATGCCTCAGTGGAGCGTAGTCGACCTCGGACTCGTCCGCGGCGTCCACGTCGACGACGCGAACGGGGTCGGTCGGGATCCCTCGACGGGCGCAATAGTTGCACCTCCAGGCACAGAGCGTGGCATTGTGGTGGCAGGCTCGAGGACTGGGCTCGACGGGGCTGCTTTCGCGTTGCTGGATGTCGGTCCCGTCCCTTCCCCCGCGACGAGGTCCGCGCCTGGAGGTCGGGTCGGTGGCTGACTGGTCGGTGCTGGGCCTGGACGAGGACCCGGTGCCGGGTGACCCGGAGACGGTCGGGGATCTGGCGTCCCGGCTGTCGGCGCAGGCGACGCTGGCCGACACCAACACGGATCGGTTGCGGACGGTAGCGGCGAACGGCGGCGACCTCCAGATGGTCGGCGACTACGCCCCGCACTACCTGGACGCTCTGAGGGAACTGCCCGGCGGCCTGGCGAAGCTGGCCTCGGCGTACCGGGGCGCCGGCGCGGCGCTGCGGGCCTACGCGTCCAGCCTGGCGACGGCGAAAACGCGGGCCGCCGGGGCGTTACGCGACGGCACCGACGCCGCCGCCCGCTACCACGCGGCGTTGACCCAGGTGCATTCTCTGCTGCCTCCTGATCGCGATGCCCTGCTGGTTCCCCGCGCCGAACTGACCGACCACTCGATCGCCCTGGCCACCGCAAACTGGGAGTTCCCGGACCTGACGCTGCAGGTACGGGCGGCGGCGGCGCGCGGGCAGGCCGCCCGGGCCGACCAGGAGCGAGCCCGCCAGATCGCGCTGGACGCGGCGCGGCTGCGCGACGAGGCCGCGTCGACCTGCGCGCACGGCATCGAGCAGGCGCTGTCCCACAGCGGGATCAAGAACAAGCCGTGGTACGAGAAGGCCTGGCACACGGTCACGAAGCCGTTCCGGTCCTGGCATGACTTCGCGAACCTGTGCCGGGACGTGGCGATGGTCGCCGGGGTGGTCGCGCTGGTCATCTCGGGCCCGGTCGGCTGGGCGCTGGTCGGCGTGGCCCTCGCCGCGTCGGCGGTCGCGTTGTCGGACTCGCTGGCCCGGTTCGCCTCCGGGCAGGGCTCGCTGGGCTCGGTGCTGTGGGACGCGACCGGACTGATCCCCGGCGAGGCCGGCGTGGCCAGCGTCGGGCGGATGAGCCGGAGCCTCGGCGCACTGACCCGGGGCCTGGCCGCCGGCGAGGGCGGCCGGATGATCAGTGTCGGTCTGCGCACCCTGGGCGGGACGGCGGCGCGGCGCGGCCGGACCCTGGTCACGGCGGTGCCGTTCGGACTGCGGCGGGCGTGGACGGCGCGCGGCACCCTGAGCGTGTCGGAGATCTTCACCAAGACCGCGAAGTGCCGCTTCCTCGGCAGCGACCCGGTGGAGCTGGCGACCGGGCAGATGATCACGAGGCAGGTGGACGTCGAGCTGCCCGGGGTGCTGCCGTGGCTGCTCGAACGGACCTACATGTCGTCCTACCAGGCCGGACGGCACTTCGGCCGGTCGTGGAGTTCGACGCTGGACGTCCGCCTGGAGATCGACGAACAGGGAGTCTGCTACGTCGCGCCGGACGCGGTGCTGCTGGCCTACCCGCATCCCGGGCCGGGCCAGTCGGTGCTGGCGGACAAGGGGCCCCGCCTGCCGCTGACCCGGTCGGAGACCGGCGAGTACGTCCTGGTCGACCCCGAAGCCGGTCACGCCCTGCACTTCGCGGTCCCGGCCTTCGGGCAGCGGAACGTGGGCCTGCCGCTCGCGGGGATCGTCGACCGCAACGGCAACCGCGTCGATTTCGACTACGCCGCGGACGGGACTGTGAGAGAGGTCCGCCATTCCGGCGGTTACACGCTCGCCGTCACCTCGACCGGCGGCCTGGTCACCGCGATCAGCCTCCGGCTCGGTGACGGGACTGACGGGACGCCCGACCAGGAACTCGTCCGCTACGGCTACGACCGGTCCGGCCGGCTGACCGACATCGTCAACTCCTCCGGCGAGCCGCTGCGGTTCGACTACACCGACGACGGCCGGCTGGCCCGCTGGACCGACCGCAACGGCACCAGCTACAGCTACTCCTACGACGCGGCGGGCCGGGTCGTCGCCACAGCCGGCTCGGACGGCTGCCTCGACGGGTCGATCCGCTACGACGAGGCGCGCCGGGTCACGGTCGAGACGAACTCCCTCGGCCAGGCGACCGAGTACCACTACAACCGCGCGTTGCAGCTCATCCGGAAGACCGACCCGGCCGGGAACGCCACCGCGTACGAGTGGGACCGCTACGACCGCAAACTGGCCGAGACCGATCCGCTGGAGCGGACCGTCCGCTACGGCTACGACCGGGACGGGAACCTGAGCGACGTCGTCCGCCCCGACGGCGCGCGCGTGAGCGCCGAGTGGAACGAACTGAGGCGGCCGACGCGCATCGTCGGCCCGGACGGCGCGGACTGGCGCTACTCCTACGACGAGCGCGGCAACCTGGCCGCCGCGATCGACCCGACCGGCGCCCGGACGAACTACCGGCATGACCCGCGGGGCGCGGTAGTCGAGATCGTCGACGCGGCCGGTGCCACCCACCGGTTCGACAACGATCCCGCCGGCCTCCCGGTCGCCGCGATCGACCCGACCGGCGCGATCACCACCGGCGAACGCGACGGCCTCGGCCGGATCACGACCGTGACCGACCCGCTGGGCGGAGTCGTCCGCCACACCTGGACCGTCGAGGGCAGGCTGGCGTCCCGGCAGTTCCCCGACGGCACCCGCGAGCACTGGCGGTACGACGGCGAGGGCAACCTGGTCGAGCACCGCGACGCCGCGGGCCTGGTCACCCGCACCGAGATCACCCATTTCGACCTGCCGGCGGCCCGGGTCGATCCGGACGGTGCCCGCACCGAGTTCGCCTACGACACCGAACTGCGCCTCACCACGGTCACCAGTCCCCGCGGTCTCACCTGGACCTACGACTATGACCAGGCCGGGAACATGATCCGGGAGACCGACTTCGACGGCCGGGTCCTGCGCTACACCTACGACGCGGCCGGCCAGCTCACCTCCCGCACCAACGGCGCCGGCGAGACGCTCACCTTCACCCGCGATCTGGTGGGCAACCTCGTCCGCCAGGAGAGCCCGGACGGAACCACCGCCACCTTCGCCTACGACGCCGCCGGCCGCGTCCGGCGGGCCACCAACCCCGACGCGGACGTCACCCTCGCCTACGATCCGCTCGGCCGGGTGCTCGCCGAGACCTGCAACGGCCGTACCGTGCACTCCGCGTACGACCCGCTCGGCCGCCGGACCTCCCGGACCACGCCGTCGGGCGCCGTCAGCACCTGGGACTACGACGAGCGCGGGCTGCCCCGCGCCCTGCTCACCGCGGGCCACAGCATCACGTTCACGCACGACCGGGCTGGACGCGAGACGAGCCGCGGCATCGGGGGAGACCTGGCGCTCACCAGCGTCTGGGACACCAACCACCAACTGCTGTCCCAGACCGTCGGCGCCGGGGCCGGCCTACTGGCCCGCCGTGACTACACCTACAGTCCCGACGGCTACCTCACCCAACTCGACGACTCGCGGCTCGGCGTCCGCCGCTACGAACTCGACCCGATGCGGCGGATCACCGCGGTCACCGGCCCCGGCTGGCGGGAGCGCTACGCCTACGACGCCACCGGGAACATCACCCGAGCCGACTGGCCGGCCATGCCTCCTGGGGCCGGCGCCGATGCCGCTCGGGGCGACCGCGACTACGCGGGCAGCCTTGTCCGCCGGGCCGGCAACACTCGCTACGAGCACGACGCCCAGGGCCGGATGATCCTGCGTCAGCGCAAACACCTGTCCGCCAAACCCGACACCTGGCGTTTCACCTGGAATGCTGACGATGAGATGACCGGCGTCACCACACCCGACGGCCAGCGGTGGCGTTACCGCTATGACCCCTTCGGCCGGCGCGTCGCCAAGCAGCGGCTCGACGCCGACGGCGGGGTCGCCGAGCAGACCGATTTCGTCTGGGACGGGCCTTTCCTGGCCGAACAGCACTACACCGGCGGATCGGGGCCCAGTTCAGTTACCACCTGGAACTGGGAACCCGACAGCTTCCGTCCCCTGACCCAGGCCGAACGCCTGCGTCCGCCCGATGACGCCGGCGAGAAGGCGGCCGACCAGGACTGGTACGACGCCCGCTTCCACGCCATCGTCACCGACCTCGTCGGCACCCCCACCGATCTGGTCAGTCCCGACGGCACACTCGACTGGACGAGCCAGGCCACCCTCTGGGGCGTCGCCGCGCCGCCCCCGCCCGGCGCCGTCGAAACCCCGTTGCGTTTCCCCGGCCAGTACCATGACGCCGAAACCGGCCTCAGCTACAACTACCACCGCCACTACGACCCCGCCACGGCTCGCTACCAGTCCGCCGACCCCCTCGGCCTCGATCCGGCACCGGATCCCCGGCAGTACGTCCAGAATCCCATCCTCGAGTTCGACCCCTTTGGACTAGCTCGCTGCCAGCCGGAGATATTCGAGCGCTTCGGAAGCAAGGAGGAGGCCCTGAGCTCAGCTCAGGCGAACGGTCTGGTCCCACGACCCGCCCCCCACGGCAACAATCCGAAATGGATCGCCGAGGTCGGTAAAGTGCGGTATAAAAAGCTCGGTTTGGGGAGAAACTACACCCACCGTATTGAAATCCAGGCGAGACCTGGAACGAGAGAATGGCTGCGACAGTTCGAAGTCAAGCCGAGTAACGAGCCGGGACGTTATGCAATCCCGCGAGAGCGACTGGAGGAATTCAATAGTATGGTTGTCAAGATTCTCATCAGGAGGGTGAGTTAGGTGAGCCAAGATCCTCCCTGGCGCCGCTTTCGCGAGATGATAATATCGGTAATCGACGAACGGGAAGAGAATCCTAGAATTGATCAGGAGTTCAAGGAGGCTCTTCTTTCGTTCGGCTCCGCTACTGAGGATAATACCAGATGCGTTGAGCATGTAAAAGTCGGCGGCAGTTCTAACTCTGGGCGCGGATTCTCGCTCCGTGGTTCTGATATTGCGGTATCCGACATTCTGCACACGGTAGAAGGCGAGCCTATTCCGAAAGTAGTGGTGGAAAGATTTCCAGGGGTAACGCAGGAAGACTGGGACGCGGTGCTCCGCCTATCTACTCTCCTGTTTATCTTGTTCGAAGAGTAGATAAAATCGTGTCGAAGACAAGCATCTCATCGTGATCCATCGCTTAGACGAAGCTCCAGATCGATTCGCGAGGCAACTCCGGCAATTCTGGTAGATCATCCTCGGCCCAGGAGTCAAACAGGAGGTCGATCGCCCGCGGGCCTGAGATCGTCTCGTCTCGGTAGAGGCGTAGGACCGACGTCTCGTACCTGTGGGGGAGATGCACCGGTGCCGGCGCGAGCTCGTCGGTGACGATCAGATCGAACTCGACGATGTCAGCGCGCGTGGTGCGCATCTTCCGTACTGCATCAGCGCGTCCGTTGTTGGCGAGGCCCAGCTCGACCAGGCGGCGAGCGAGCGTTGACATGTCCACCCGGTAGGTGCTGGCCAGCCGCACGGCGGTCTCGCGGAACTCACCGTCCTCCATGGAGTTCCACGGCCGCCTAAGCCCCGCCTCAGGAAGCAGGAGCGCCCGAGCGAAGCGGTCCAGCCGTGCCTCGCTAGCCTCGGGGTCGGACTGTTCGGCCACGCGCCAGTCGACCGTGTATTCGTCGGCGCAAAGGAAATGGCCGATCTCGTGCGCGACGGCCAGCCGGCGGCGGCCCACCTTCAGGTCCCCGTTCACGAGGGCGACTCCGCCGGTCGTCAACAGAATGGATGCCGCATCAGCGGCGTCCGGCCCCAGACGGAACGCAAAGGTCAGCAAACCCAGGTCAGACGCTCGACGCGAAATGTCCAGCAATGGGGCATCTTGCGCTAGGTTCAGCTCGGCCCGGGTATGGGCGGCCATGTTCTCGGCCGCGCGAACACCGTCGGGGCACTCTCGTGGGGCCGGCGACCGAAGGGTGAAAGCTTGGTCATGCTCAGCCACGAACTCCACGTGCCGGGCGACCCGCTCGATCTGAGCATCGATGACCGACTCCACAGCGCCCGGTTTTCGGAGATTGCGGTGCGACACGATCGCGGGTGTGGGCTCGGTCAGGAACCACTCGATCCGCTCTCCGAGGGCGTCGGCGATCTGAGCGAGCTCGATGGCGGTCACTCGCCGAGCACCGATCTCGATCTTGGCCAGGGCTGACCGGTCCAGGGAGATCTCAGACGCCAGATCGGCCTGTGTCAGGCCACGACGCCCTCGAGCCTCCGCGATACGGACGCTGATCGTGTGCCCATCAAGATCCCGCACTGTTCGATTCTAGAACACAGCGGGGCTTCGCGCCTGGATGCCTCGCCTACCGGAATGGAGCGCCTCAGCGGAGCGGGGTCAGGGTGACGGGGAGGCCGTCGCGGGGGACGGGCAGCGGGAAGCGGTCGACCGGCATTTCGTAGTCCGGGGCGATGCTCCACTCGTAGCCGCGCAGCAGCTGGTGGAGCACGGCCTTGACCTGCTGGCCGGCGAAGTGCAGGCCGATGCAGGCGTGCGCGCCGCCGCCGAAGGGCGTCCACGCGGCGGGGTGGATTCTGTCCTCGCGGCGGTGGTCGGCGAACCGCTCCGGGTCGAATCGCTCCGGCTCGGGCCAGATCTCGGCCATCTGGTGCGTGAAGCCGACGATCACCGCCGCCAGCGTGCCCGCCGGCAGCGCCACGCCGGCGACCTCGGTGTCGCGTACGGCCGTGCGCAGCAGCAGCGGGACGGGCGTGGCCAGCCGCAGCGTCTCCTTCATGACCATTGTCAGGGCTGGCAGCCGGTCCAGGTCGGCGGAAGCCAAGTGGTCCGATCCCAGCGCGAGCGACTCGTCCCGGCAGCGCCGCTGCCACTCCGGGTGCCGGGCGAGGTAGTAGATCATGTTCGTCAGCGTGATGGTGGTCGTGTCGTGCGCGGCCACCAGCATGAGGATCATGTGGTTGACGACGTCGGAGTCGCTGAGGCGCTCGCCGTCCTCGTCCTGGGCCAGGCACAGGCGGCTGAACATGTCCGTCCCGCCGTCGTCACCGCCGGCCTGGGCCCGCTTCGCCGGCACCCGCGGTCGGAGGAACTCCTCCATGTAGCGGCGGCCGGCCAGGCCGCGTGACCAGCGCATCCCCGGCACCGGCACCCGGACGACCGAGGCTGGCGCCCGGATGATGGCGGTCAGCGCCGCGTTGAACCGGTCGGCCCCAGCCCCCATCCGCTCACCCATGAAGATCTCGGTCGCGATGTCGAGGGTAAGCTGCTTGATCGCCGGGTAGACCTCGAAGTCCGCCGCCGGGCGCCAGCGGGCCAGGCCCCGCTCGATCGACGGGTTCATCCCGGCCAGGTATTCGCGCAGGCGCTCCGGGGCGAACGCGCCGGCGATGATCCGCCGGTGGTGCCGGTGCTCGTCGAAGTCGAGCATCGTCAGCCCGCGCGGGAAGAACGGGCCGACGAGCCGCTCCTGGCCGGGGCCGTTGGCGAACGCCTGCTCGGAGTTGCGCAGCGCCGGGCCGGTCGCGTCCGGGCCGAGCAGGGTGACCACGCGCATCCCGAACGTCCGCTCCCACGACACCGGCCCGTAGCGGTCGTAGCGCCGCCGCCAGTGCCGGATCGGGTCGCGCAGGTAGCTCAGCGTGTAGCCGGCCAGCGGCGGACCGCCGTCGCCCGGGATCACGCTCGCGCTCGCGGAACTCGCCACGCCGCCGACGTTAGTACATTGATCGCGGGCCCGGGAGCCGCTCCCGTTGGCCGCGCTCAGGCGCGGTTTCACTGCCCCGGACGGGCCGGGCCGCAGCCGGGCTGCCCCGACACCGAGTCGTGCTCGAGGGGGAGCGTGTCGAGGTTGGCCGGAGCGTTGGTCCTGCTCCGCTGGACGACCAGCCGCGAGCCGTCGAACCGGTAGTAGGTCGACGTGAGCCGGTAGACGTTCGGACCGGTGCTCGGCCCGGCCGCGGTGGCCAGCGCGGCGCCCGGCGTCGAGGCGGGCCGGCAGGCCCAGGAGGCGACGAACCCGGTCGATCCCCCGTAGGCCATCCTCGCCTGCTGGCCGTCGAGGGTGACCAGGCGAAGGTGGCCGTCAGCGTAGCGGAAGACGGTCGAGACCTGCTGCGAGGCCGCCTGATCGACCTGGACGAACACCTCCGCGTGGCCGTCGGAGTCGGCGTCGGAGGCGCCGATGACGCGCACACTCGTGGCATCGCCCGCCTCGAAGGCCGCGCTGTCTGTTCCACCAGCGGAGTAGCGGACGACGAGTTTCCCGCCCGTGACCGTCAGCTCGTCGGGCCGGCCGTCACCGTCGACGTCGCCGTCGATCGCCCGGCGTGCCCCGGCCGTCGCCGACCCGTTCGGTGTGGCACCCGTCGCGGCCGCGGGGCCGCCTGTCGCTGTCGCGGGGCCGCCCGTCGCGGACCCGGACGCTGTCATGCCGGGCGCGGCCGACGAGGCCGGCGGCGGGGTCTGGACCGAGGCCGCGGTCGCGGGTGAACCGGTGCTGTCCGAGCAACTCGCCGTGGCGAGCACGGCGGCGGCGATCGCCACGGGCGCGAGGGCGCGCGTCGGGGGTGGGAAGAACACCGCGAACTCCCTGGTCAGGAGGGCTCCTTGGGCGGGTAGGCGGGGCGTCGCGTGGCCTGGTGCGTCCGCGCGATCTCGCGCCGATCCTCAGCCGGAAGCGTACGGACGCGGCCGGCATCTGATCGTGGATCGTCGTGCTGACGACGGAGACCGATCAGTCGTCGCGGCCGGCTTGACCGCCTGCCCTGACCGAGTACCTCGGCGCCGGAGCCCGGGCTATTGTGTCCACAAATTTATGGTAACATCAATGTCGTGGCGAGCCTGGATGAGCACACGGTCGGATTGCGGGAGCTCCGCCATCACACCAGCGAGGTGCTGGCGAGAGTTCGCCACGGCGAGACGATTGACATCACCGACTACGGCAAGCTCATTGCTCGTATCGTGCCCGTCGAGGAGCGCGACCCGTCGCCTGTGCTTGATCGTCTGATCCGCGCCGGGCGGGTCCGCCCGGCGGAACGACCGGGCTACCGGCCGAGGATGCTCGAGGGCGACGGCACCAGCCCGTTGAGCGACGCGCTCCGAGAGCTGCGCGACGAGGAACGCTGGTGAGTCTGTACTATGTCGGCACGTCAGCGGCGATCAAGCTTCTGATCGAGGAGCCGCACTCCCGGGCGTTCGCGCGGTTCTACGACGAGAACGCCCGAGATTCGTGGGTGAGCTCCGCCTTGTTGCGCATCGAGCTGACTCGTGCCGTCGGCCGGGCCCGTCCGGCAGCGCTGCCCGAAGCGAAAGGACTGCTGACGGCCTTTGACTACGTCGCCATCGATGATGAGATCGTCGACGGCGCGATTGGGGAGCCCGACCGGATGCTGCGCTCGCTGGACGCGATTCATCTCGCCACGGCGCGGATCTTCGGTTCCGAACTGAGCGGCCTGGCCACCTACGACGACCGCCTCGCCGGGGCCGCCCGCGACGCTGGGATCGCCGTCGTGGATCCGCGCGACTGATCCACCGCTTGGGTGCCACGCGGGCAGCCTCGCGTCCGTGTCCGGTGGGCGGCGCGCTACGGGCGGGGCGCGCTCTCGTAGGCCGCGTCGACCAGCGCCGTGAACTGGTCTTCCTCGGCGTCGCCGGCGGTGATGTCGACCCGGGTCGCCCGGGCCTTCGTCCAGAAGGCATACATGTCGGCGCTGCGCATCAGGTAGGCGAGCGCGCCGCGCAGTTCGTCGAGCTGGATGGTGGACGCCTCGTACGCGACTTTCTGCAGGTTCAGGATAAGGTTGCAGTAGTGGTCTTTGCGGGTTTCGGGCACACCAGGGCTGATGGGCGGCCAGACCTCGGCGAGCTCGCTGTCGTCGATCGCCATCTTGATGAGATCGGTGTGCAGGGCGCGCAGCGCTATCTCGCCGCCGCGGCGTTGCTCGTCGGGGGCGATGGCGAGTTCCGCGCGCTGGTTCTTCAGGTCGTGGCGCTGCATGAACAGCGCGAAGATGACGGCGAACAGGGCGAGGCCGGCGTACAGGACGCTCAGCGGCGTTATCGCCTGGCCTATCATCGACCACCGGTTGAGCGTCCGGTCGCCGACATTGGTGAGAATCGCGACCGGAACGACCGTGGAGGCGACAACCAGGATCGCGCCGGCCAGGGTCGCCGAAGTCACCAGGATTCCGCGTCTACGATCGGCCATGCCGCTCCCGTCGCCCGACGACCGTTGAGCTCGTCCCGACGCTACCCGATCTAGGGCGCACATGCCCTCGATAAGCGTCCGCCCCCGCGTTACATCCCATGAGCCGCGTCGGGATCATCCGTCCGTGCCCCGTCCGGCGATGCCGGCATCCTGCTGACTGGTCAGCTCTCGCTGGCCCACGCGGGCCGGGGTCGGGGTAGCCCCGGGCCGGTCGGCCGCTGGCCCGTCGGCCGGGCCACCGACCGACGCCGGTCGGATTCCTTTGTGTGGAATGCCGGTGAGCTGGTGCAATGGGCGGGGAATGGGGCCAGCGAGAAATGCCACTATGGGTCCCTGGCCTCTCGGTGCCGCGGCTGTTACCGTCGGAAATGGATCAGGGCAATGGGCGACCGGCGGGGACGGTGGCGTATGGAGTACGTACGGGCGGTCAGAAGGCTGGGCCGCGACGGCGGTGACCAGACAACGGGAACGACGGGATCGCCTGACATCGTCGAACTCGAGAGTGGTGATTTCGCCGTGGTCGGCTGGGACATCACCGAGAGCATCGACCTCTCTCTTCTGCCTGGTGTGCACTGCGCGCCCGGCGAGAGGACCGTCCGGATCGACCGTGAGGTGCTGGTGAATGCGAGGCGGGACATTCCGGATGCGTGACGAGATCCGCCCGCCGGCCTGGGTGGTCGGAAACGCCCGGCGCCTGACGCCGGCCGAGTTCGTCGCCGAGTTCGGCCGCTGGTCGCCCCGCGTCCGGTCGCGCACCCTGAAGTGCGAGACCTGGCAGAGCTATCTGGAACCGGAGACCGCGTCGCTGCGGGAGTACGCCGCCGGCAACTACGGCGCCGTCGAAAGCCTGCTCGAGGCCGAGGCCGAACTCGACGGTCAGGTCTACGACCGGGCCCGGGCGAACGGGACGCCGTTCGTCCGCGCGCGGGCCGTGCTGAGGCCGCTGACGCCCTACCTCACCTTCGAGATGTGGAACTACGTCGTCCGGGCCGCCCTCGGCGAGACGATCGAGATCGCCGACCTCACGGCCGACGGCCGCCGGCTGCCGAACCACGACGTCTTCGACTTTCTGCTGTTCGACGACGAGGCCGCGCTCATCCACGACTACGGCCGCGGCCGCGAAGGGCTCCAGAACGGCGGCTGGCTGACCACGGACACCGACGTCCTGGCCCGGCTCGACCACCTCGGCGCGCAACTGCGGCGCCGCGCGGTACCGCTGGAACAGTTCCTGCGCACCCACGGGATCCGCATCCCCTCGTCGGCTCCGTCCGCCTGAGCCCGCCGGGCGGGACGGCGGCAGCGAGCACTGAGCTGGGGCTTCCGCCAGCGCGGACCGTCTGGAACGATGTTCGCTGGACGCCTCGCCGGCCAGGCGGAGGCTGTCCAGACCGAGGGAGGTCCGCGTCCGTGCCGGAGGACGAGCCGCGCCCGCCGCGACTGCCTCGCGGCCCCGCACCCGGGGATCAGATCAGCCCGGAGCGGGCCTCGGCCATCGAACGGCGGCTGGCCGAGGCGGAGGCCAGCGGCGGCGAGACGATCTTCCTCGGCCAGGAGCGCTTACCCGCGGCGGGTCCGCCGCCGGGCTCGTTCCCTCCGTCACCGTCCCCCGCGCCCCCGTCCCCTCCGCTGCCCCCGCCACCGGCTCCGGTCTACGGCGCTCCGCCGTTGCCGCCGCATCTCCGCCCGCCGACGAACCCGCCCGGCCGGCGGCGCTGGACGTCCTGGCTGTGGTGGCGACGCTCCGGGCGATGAGCCCGCCGCCCGCCGCCGGCCCGGCCGACCGGAGCGGGCCGCGCCGGACGTACGCCGTGTGGGAGTTGACCCTGGCCTGCAACCTGGCCTGTGGGCACTGCGGCTCCCGCGCGGGTGAGCGGCGCCCGGCCGAGCTGACGACCGCGCAGGCGCTGGACGTCGTCGCCCAGCTCGCCGAGGTGGGGGTGGACGAGGTCACGCTGATCGGCGGCGAGGCGTTCCTGCGGCGCGACTGGCTGACGATCGCGGCCGAGATCACCCGGCGCGGCATGGGCTGCACCGTCACCACCGGCGGCTACCGGATGAGCGCGGCCATGGCCCGCGGCCTGCGCGCGGCCGGCGTCGAGCAGTGCTCGGTCTCGGTGGACGGCCTCGAGCGCACCCACGACCGCCTGCGCGGCCGGGACGGCTCGTGGCGGTCGTGCTTCGTCACCATCGGTCGCCTGCGGGACGCCGGCGTCGCCGCCACCGCCAACACCCAGATCAACCGGCTCACCGCCCCCGAGCTGCCCGGCCTCCACCTGGCGCTGCGCGCGGCCGGCATCGCCGCCTGGCAGTGGCAGCTGACCGTCCCGATGGGCAACGCGGCCGACCGCCCCGAGATCCTCCTGCAGCCGGTGGAGCTGCTCGACGTCTTCCCCATGCTGGCGCGGGTCGCGCGCCGGGCCGCGGCCGACGGCATCACCGTCCACGCCGGCAACAACGTCGGCTACTACGGGCCGTACGAACGGCTGCTCCGCTCGCCCGGGACGGCGGCGTTCTGGACGGGCTGCCAGGCCGGCGTCACCACACTGGGCATCGAGGCCGACGGCACGCTCAAGGGGTGCCCATCGCTGCCGACCGCCGCCTACGCCGCCGGCAACCTGCGCGAGCGGCGCCTGGCCAACCTGCTCGCCGACGCGCCCGAACTCGCCATCAACCTGCCCGCCGCCACGACCGACGGCGGCGGCGAGCGGCTGTGGGGATACTGCCGGACCTGCGAGTTCGCCGACGTCTGCCGGGGCGGCTGCACCTGGACGGCGCACACCTTCTTCGGCCGGGCCGGCAACAACCCGTACTGCCACCACCGCGCCGTGGCCCACCGGCGGGCCGGGCGGCGGGAACGGCTGGTCCAGGTGGCCGCCGCCCCGGGCCGGCCGTTCGACCACGGCCGGTTCGACCTCGTCGAGGAGGACATCGCCGCCCCCTGGCCAGCGGGGGAACGCCCCCGGCTGACCGCCGACGCCATCGGCTGGCCGCCTGATTGGACGGACGCCTGACGGCGAGCGTGGCGGCTCCGGACGCGTGCGAGGGGGCGGCCCCGGCTGGGCCGCCCCCTCGACCTGATGCCCTCGGCTCAGAGCGCCCTCGGGTCCGCCCTCGGGTCAGAGCGCCCTCGGGTCAGAGCGCCGTCGGCTCAGAGCGCCGTCGGCTCAGTGCGCCGACTGGACCGATCCGTTGGGGGCGAGGATGACCTGCTTCGCCCGCGGGTGACCGAAGTCGAACAGGTTGTACAGGTCGCCGGAGCGGGCGTCGAACGAGCCGCCGCCGATGCGCCCGGTAGCCCAGTTGTTCTCGATGAACTTCAGGATCGACGACTGCTCGGTCGGCGTGTGGTCGATGAAGTTCGTCTTCGCGAACGGCGAGATCACCAGCAGCGGCAGGCGCGGGCCGGGGCCGCAGCGGTCCTGGTAGCCGGCCGCGATACCGGCCTTGGCCGCCGCCGCGGTGCAGATGGCGGCGTCGTTCGCCGCGTCCGTCGAGCCGTTGAGGATCGTCGGAGGGACGTGGTCGTACCAGCCGTCCGAGTCGTCGTAGGCGATGACGATCGCCGAGTCCTTCCAGTACTTCGACTTCTGGATAGCGTTGATCTGGCTGACGAGGAAGTTCTGCTCGTCGATCGGGTCCGAGTAGCCGGCGTGGCCGTCCTGGTACTCGGCCGCCTTCACGAAGCTGACCGCCGGCAGGCTGCCACCGGAGAGCGCCTGCTGGAAGTAGGCCAGGTCGTAGTTGTGGTTGGCCTGGTCGGTGTGGCCGACGGCCGCGACCGACGTCGGGGGCAGGTGGTGCGGGTTCGACGTCGAGGCGTAGTACTCGAACGGCGAGTGGTGCGGGCTGTAGTCGACCACGCTCGCGCCACCGATGTTGGTGTGCTTGGCGCCGCAGACCGCGTAGGTGCCGTCGCCGGCGTAGGCCGTCGTCGGCGCGAAGCCGCCCTGGAACCAGCCCCAGGTCACGCCGCGGGAGTTGAGCAAGTCACCGATGTTCTTCCCGCTCATCGAGGCCAGCGCGTTCGTCGACGTGTGGTTCTTGTCCGAGCAGTCGTCGTAGGCCGGGTCCGGGTCGTTGATGACCGTGCCCACCCCCTGCGCGTTCGGCGACACCGACGTGTGGGCGTCAGTGACCGGCTTGCCGGTCTTCGGGTCGACGGCGGTCACGCCGTGCGTCTGGCCCGAGATCAGGTTGAGCGCGCCCGGCGTCGACGGCCCGAAGACCGTGTTGAAGGAGTTGTCGCTCATCGCGTAGTGCTGGGCGTAGTTCCACAGCCCGGTGACGGTGTTGCCGTCGTAGTACTTCATGGTCAGGCCGGGCGCGCCGTACTCACCCGTGCAGGTGTCGACGCTGACGTTCGGGACGAAGGCGTCCATCTTGCCGCCGTCGAACGCCTTCTGCTCCGCGCCGTAGTTGTGGTTCTGGTCGCAGGTCAGCGCCTGGCTCGGGCTCAGCCGGCCCGGCGGGTAGGCGTTCGGGTTCGACGTCAGCAGCCCGGCGGTGACCAGGTTGTTGTTCGTCGGCGTCGCCGGCGCGGCGTGGAAAGGCGTGCCGTCGGCGTTCGTCGCGTTCGGGTACGTACCGAAGTAGTGGTCGTAGGAGATGTTCTCGTCGAAGAAGACCACCACGTGCTTGATCGGGCTGGTGGTGATCGACGAGTGGTCGGGTGTCGGACGCGCCGAGGTCGCCTGCGTCGTGAGCAGGACGACGGCGGTCGTCGCCGCCACCGTCGCGGCGCCGAGCGACGCCGAGAGGGTGAACGTGCGCCGCCGAGTCAGGCCGAAGGTCACTCAGTGTTCTCCCATCGGACGGTGATTGTGGCGCTCGCCCGGTCCGGGAGGTATCCCCGGCCGGGCGACCGACGGCACACTCGTCCTTCAGATCGGCGCCGGGGAACCGTCAGGTCGACCTGTACGTGAACTTCGTGTTTCCGTTTCCGTCCGCTTCCGGGCGCCATCGCGGCGGATCACGCCCCGAAGGTGTGCCCGCGCCAAGCCGCCACCGCCGTCGCTCCGAACCGAAAGATGGTCATTCATCGGCGGTTCCGACAGATCGACTTCGGAGGCGGCATGATCCCGTTTCACAGCTTGCTTTTCTGGTGTCTGCTGATGCCAGTGGCCGGTTCCGCCACCGCGATCACGACCGTGGGCGCAATGGCCGCTCGGGCGCGCGTGAGCCCGCGCCGGCGGGACCTCCCGAGGTGGCTGGACGCGGCCGAGCGGCGGGCTGACCCGGCGCGGCGTCGCGAGGTGGCCGACGCCCGCGACGCCCTGGTCGGGCCGCTGACCCGCCTGCGCACAGCGGTCCGCGTCGTGGCCGGCGCCGACGGCGCCGCCGGTGGCGCCAGCGCCACCGGCGAGGTGAGTGACGTCGTGGGCGCGGCCGAGACCTACGCGGAGATCGACGCGAGCGCCGTCGAGCTGGCCGCGCGGGTGAACGCCCTGTTTCGGGTGGCCGCCGGCCGGCCCGTCCAACGGCCCGGCACGGACCTTCAGGCCAGCGCCGGTCAGGTCAGCAGGGCCCGGCCGTACCAGTCGGAGCCGTCGCGCACGCCCGGCAGCGCGAAGAAGTAGCCGCCGCCGAACGGCACGATGTAGTCGACCAGCGGCTCGTCGGCCAGCCGTGCCTGCACCGCCTCGAACTGGGTGTGCAGGTCACGCTGGAAGCAGGTGAACACCAGGCCCATGTCCAGCGTCCCGTTGGCGTCGATGCCCCGGTCGTAGTTGAACCCGCGTCGCAGCGGGATGCTGGCCGCCGTGGCCGTCGTGCGCGGGTTGGCCAGCCGGATGTGCGCGTCGAGGGGTATGCCGCCGCCGGTCGGGTCGTCACTGAAGTCCGGCAGGTCCGTCTCGAGCGCGCCCGACAGCGGGGCGCCGGTGTCGCGCCGGCGGCCGATCATCCGTTCCTGCTCGCTGATCGTCACCCGGTCCCAGAACTCGACCAGCATCCGGATGAGCCGGACGACCGCGTAGCTGCCGCCGGCCGCCCAGGCCGGCTCGCCCGCTCCCGCCCACAGCACCTGGGCCGCGACATCGGGTTTCGCCACCGCCGGGTTGGCCGTGCCGTCCTTGAAGCCCATCAGGTTGCGGGGCGTGCCATCCGGGCGGGGCGGGGAGACGAAGCCGTCCATCCGCCAGCGGGGGGCCAGCGCGCCCCGGGTGTGACGGGTCAGGTCGCGCAGGGCGTAGAGCGTCGCGTCCGGCGCGTCGGCGCCGATCTGGACGAGCAGGTCGCCGTCGCACTGGGCCCGGTCGAGGGTGTCGTTGGGGAAGGTCCGCATAGCGGTCAGCTTCGCCGGCTTGGCCTTCGCCAGGCCGAACCGGTCGTCGAACAGGGACGCGCCCACCCCGACCAGCACGGTCATCCCGCTCGCGGCGCCGGCCGGGCCGAGGACGCCGGAGTCGGACGGCGGGCCGGAGATGCCGTCGTTGACCGGGGCGGCGGCGCCGGTCAACTGGCGGGCCCGGTCGGTCAGGGCCCGCATCGCATCGGCCAGCTCGGCCTTGTTCGCGGCGGTGACGTCGAAGGCGATCGTGACCGAGTTCTTCTGGGCCGGGGTGAGGATGCCGGCCTGGTGGGCGCCGTGGAACGGGACGACCTGGGCGCCGGCCGGCGCGGCGACCGCCTGGGCCGGGGCGCTCTCAAGCGCGACCGCTGCGCCGGCGCCGGCGCCCAATACCGTCCCACCCAGCGCCGTCCCGCCCAGGCCGGCCGCGCCGACCGCCGCGACCCCGCCCCGCAGGAACGCCCGCCGCCCGACGCGCCCCCGCGCGGGGCACTCGCTCAAGAGATCCTCCGGGGTTCGCAGATGGACGCGACCGGGGCCAGTAGCTCGGCCAGCTCGCTGACGTCGTCGTCGATGTGCGCGCGGGCGGTGCGGGAGAGCGCGTCGAGCGCGGTGTAGGTGCCGTCCGGGCGGCGCTGGGCGGCGACGTCCTTCGTCGTCGTGGCCAACTGGGCGTCGAGGCGGGGCAGGGCCTGGTAGCGGGGGACGAGCAGCGGGCGGAGCAGGTTCAGCACGACGCGGGTACCGTCCAGGTTCGCCGCGATCGTCGCCAGCTGGGAGTGGCTGCCGAAGTCGCTTTCGTCGGTCAGGGAGAAGCGCAGCGCGTTCTCGGTGATCTCATGCGCCCGGATGCCGACGTCGACCGGGTCGATCTGCTCGGACGGGAAGTCCTTGACCAGGCCGTTCTCGGCGTCGAGCAGGGCGGCGGCGACGGGGGTGAGCGTGGCGGCGTCCTGGCCGTGCCACAGGCCGTACTCAAGGCGGTGGAAGCCGGCGAAGCCTGGGTCGTCGACACCGCCCGGCAGGCCGGCGGGCAGGCCGTTGATGTCCCCGTCGGCGTCGCCGAACGCGCCGTAGGCCGCGCCGAGCCGCTCGTAATCCTCGTGCGCCGGCAGCCAGTCGCGGCGGGCCGCGGCCAGGTCGTCCCTCGTCACGTCGTCGCGCAGGGCGGTGGTCGCGGCGACCAGGCCGGGCAGAGCGCCGGTCACGTATTTCTCATACGCCCGGGTCGGCGGGAGCATGTCGTTCTGGGTGACCGGCCGGACCGGTTCGACGGGCGTGCGCAGCGACGATGTGATCGTGACCGTCGGGCCGGTGAACGCGGCGTCGTCCTCCATCACGCAGCGGAAGGCGTAGCGCCCGCCGCCGAGGGTGATCCGCAGGTGCGCGGTCGCGCCGGTGCCGAGCGGTTCGACCTCGGCGTAGACGGCGCCGGTGGCCGGGTCGATGAGCTGGACGTCCGCGTCGCGGGTGTCGGTGTTGGCCAGCAGGAAGTCCTGTTGGCCGGCGGCCGGGTCCGTCCAGCCGGCGCCGCACTGGCTGACCCCGACCGAGATCCTGGTTGCGGCGCTCCTGGCGGCGGCCGGCTTCGAGTGTCCGGAGGAGCAGCCGGCGAGGCTCGCCAGCCCCACGCCCAGCGCGGCCAGGCCGGCAGCGGCCCGGGCTCCGCCCGCCGCGACCCACCGTCGTCGTCGCACCGGTGCAGACTAGACAGCGCCCTGGGCGCTCGGCCACCCCGGAGACAACCGTTACTGGAGCTTCGCCTCCCGTTCCACCAGCCGTCCCACCGCCTGAACCGCGACGGCCGAGCGCGTTCTCGCGTGAGCGATTTTCGGTATCTGGACACAACTATAGAAGAATGTAATCCTTTCAGCTCTATTTGATCACCGATGCGGGACTCGGGTGAAACAGTGGCGTATTTCCTCTCCAGTCGCAATGACGGTTCATGTGCTCGGTCAGTGCGTTCTGGTTGGATTCGCGGTTCGTTGGCGCTAGAATTCGGCAGACCGCGGTCGACCGGGGAGGCTGTCTGAATGAGCGGGACGGTTGTCGCGGTCAGTCGGAGCTCCGGGCACGCGTTCAGCAAACCGAACCAGGCCAGCATCCGGCTGCTGGCTGGGCTCGGCGTCGAGGGTGACGCGCACGCCGGCGTCGCCGTCAAGCACCGGTCGCGGGTCGCTCAGGACCCGACCCAGCCGAACCTCCGGCAGGTTCACCTCATCCACGAGGAGCTGTTCACCGAGGTCGGGGCGAAGGGATTCACCGTCACCCCCGGCGCGCTCGGCGAGAACGTCACCACGCGGGGCGTCGACCTGCTCGGCCTTTCCGCCGGGACGATCCTGCGTCTCGGTGCCGACGCCGTGGTGGAGGTGACTGGCCTGCGTAACCCGTGTGGGCAGATCAACGGGCTGGCTGACGGGCTGCTCAAGGAACTCGTCATCGCGGACGCCGCCGGGGGCGTCGTCCGCAAGGGCGGCGTCATGAGCGTGGTCCGGGCCGGCGGGATCGTCCGGCCCGGCGACCCGATAACTGTCATCCGGCCTGACGGCCCCCACCGGCCCCTGGAGCGGGTCTGACCCACCGTCCCGGCTTCAGAGCTTGACGACGACGAGGGCGACGTCGTCGGCGCCGCCGTCGCTGACCCCGCACCGGGCATGTTGGTCGGGCTTGGCGATAGGTGACGGTAGATCTCGGAGATCTGCGTGTCCCGCGCGGCCACACGAACAATTGAAGGCCGGACAACGGGAGCGCGGAACGGGAATGCCACCGAGCGGTCATCCCGCTGGCCACACGGACCATGCGCGCTGGTTCAACCGAGTGGGCCTACGGCCGGGCGCGCGGGGAGAGTCGTCGCCGGGACTCCTCAGGCACCATGGCGGCATGCGCCGCGCATCCCGGTATGCCCTCCTGGCGCGGCGGCTGTGGGCGGTCGCCCTGCCGCTGGTGGTCGGCCTGTTCCTGCTGGCGGCGCTGTCCGGAGAGCACAAGCTGTCCAGTGAGCAGAGCGACGCCCGCAGCGTCCGGCTCGGGCTGGGGACGGCGCTGATCGTCGGCCAGGTGGCCGCGCTGTACTGGCGCCAGACCCGGCCGGTGACCGTGGCGGTCGTCGCCGTCGCCGGTGGGGCGGGCAGCCAGTTGCTGGCGCCGAGCGGGCTGTTCCCGGCGGCGGGGATGGTCGCGCTGTGGTCACTGACGACGCAGCGGTCGTGGCGGCTCTCGGTGCCGGCGCTGGTGGCCCTGCTGGGGGTGGTCGCGATCAGCCTGCCCACCGCGGTCGACGGGGACGTCTACTTCGTGATGGCGGTGGTCGCGCTGGTCTGGGCCCTGGCCGAGGCGGTGCGTAACCACCGGCGGGCGCTGGCGGAGCAGACCCGTCGGGCGGTGTCGGAGGAGCGGGCGCGGATAGCCCGGGAGCTGCATGACATCCTCGCGCACAGCGTCTCGATGATCGTCGTGCAGGCGTCGGCCGGGGACGACGTGTTCGACCACAGCCCCGAGTCGGCGCGGGCAGCGTTGCGGGCGATCGAGACCGCCGGCCGGGAGGCGCTCGGTGAGCTGCGGCTGCTGCTCGCGGCGGTCCGGCCCGGTCTCGGCCCCGACTCCGGCCCCGACTCCGGCCTCGACTCCGGCCCCGGTACCGTCTCGGCGCCGGACGGGGAGGCGCTGCGCCCCGGCCCCGGGCTGGACCGGATCGACGAGGTGACCGATCCGCTGCGCGAGGCCGGGCTGGACGTGGCGGTGCGCCGGGCGGGGACGGTCCGCCCGCTGCCCGGCGCGGTCGACCTGTCGGCGTACAGGATCGTGCAGGAGGCGCTGACGAACTGCCTGCGTCACGCCCGCGCCACCCGGGTTGTCGTCGAACTGCGCTACGGTCGTGATCTGCTGGAGGTGGACGTGCTGGACAACGGCCAGGGGGATGCGGGCTCGGCCGGTGCCAGCGCCGGCGCCGGGATGGGTCTGATCGGGATGCGGGAGCGGGCGGCGGTTCTCGGCGGCAGCGTGATCGCCGGTCCGGGGCCCGACGGCGGGTACCGCGTCGAGGCCCGGCTGCCGCTGGCTGCCTCCCCGTGAGCAAGGACCTCCCCGTGCGCGGGGACATCCGGGTGCTCGTCGTGGACGATCAGGCGCTGGTCCGGGGCGGGTTCGAGATGATCCTCGGTTCGCGGCCGGGCGTCGAGGTGGTGGGGGCGGCCGCCGACGGGCAGGAGGCGGTGGCGCGGGCGGCGCGGCTGCGGCCGGACGTGGTGCTCATGGATGTCCGGATGCCCCGCCTGGACGGCATCGAGGCGACCCGGCGGATCGTCGCGGCCGCGCCCGCGACCAGGGTGATCATCCTGACGACGTACGACCTGGACGAGTACGTCTTCGCCGCGTTACGGGCTGGGGCCAGCGGGTTCCTGCTCAAGGACACCCGCCCGGCCGAGCTCGTCGAGGCGGTGCGGGTCGTCGCGCGCGGCGACGCGCTGCTCGCGCCCACCGTCACCCGGCGGCTCCTCGACCACTTCACGGCGGCCCTGCCGGCCGCGGGCGCCGGCGCCGGCGCCCGCGGCCGCGGCCGAAGCGGCCCTGACGCCGGCGGGCTGGGCGCGCTCAGCGAGCGGGAGACCGAGGTGTTGCGCCTGGTCGCGCTCGCGCTGTCGAACGCGGAGATCGCCGAGCAGCTGGTGCTGACCGAGGCGACGGTGAAGACGCATGTCTCCGCGGTCCTGCGCAAGCTCGGGCTGCGCGACCGGGTGCAGGCCGTCGTCCACGCCTACGACGTCGGGATGGTCCGCCCCCGGTCCCGCTGATCTCCGACGTGGGCGTCGGCGGCGGCAACCAGCGACGGACGCCGGCTCCGCCGAAGGTCGTAGCCGAACCATCCGCGCGTTGGATGTGCCCGTCCGTAACCGTTTGTAGCGTTCTGAGCCATGATCGAAGTACGTGAGCTGTCGAAACGGTTCGGCGCCACGACGGCCCTGCACCCGGTGACCTTCGACGTCGCGCCGGGAGTCGTCACGGGCCTGCTCGGCCCCAACGGCGCCGGGAAGTCCACGCTGATGCGGATGATGCTCGGCCTCGACCGGCCACCGGCGGGTCGGTGACCATCCGGGGCCGGCCGTTGCGGGCATCGGAAGCGCCGATGCGTGAGGTCGGGGCGCTGCTCGACGCGCGGGCGGTGCAGGGCGGACGGACTGCCCGCGGCCACCTCCGGTGGCTGGCCCGGGCCGGCGGGATCGGGCCGGCCCGGGTCGAGGAGCTGCTGGGCCTCGTCGGGCTGGCCGAGGTCGCCGGCCGGCGGATCGGCGGGTTCTCCCTCGGCATGTCCCAGCGGCTCGGGATCGCCGCCGCCCTGCTCGGCGACCCGGCCGTGGTCCTGCTCGACGAGCCGGGCAACGGGCTGGACCCGGAGGGCGTCCTGTGGGTGCGGACGCTGCTGCGCCGCCTCGCCGGCGAGGGCCGCGTCGTGCTCGTCTCCAGCCACCAGATGGACGAGATGCAGCACAGCGCCGATCACGTGCTCGTCCTCGGCCGGGGACGGCTCATCGCCGACAGCGACATCGACTCGTTCACCCGGGCCGCCGGGGACGGCGGGGTACGGGTGGTGTCGCCGGACGCCGACGCGCTCGCGGCGGCGCTGGCCGCCGAGGGCGCGGCGGTCGCGGCTGCTCCCGGCGGAGTGCTGCGGGTCACCGGGATCACGGCGGAGCGGATCGGCGACCTCGCGGCCGCGCGCGGGCTGCGGCTACACGAGCTGACGCCGCGCCGGGCCAGCCTCGAAGCCGCGTTCGTAGAGCTAACCCGCGACAGCGTCCAGTACGCGACCGCCCCACCCCCACCCCCACCCCCAACCCCAACCCCACCCGCGGCCGACGTCCCGGTCGCGGCCGGCCACCCAGGATCGGAGCGGAGCTCATGACGTCAGGAACGACGGCGCCCGCGCGGGCCGAACCGGGCCGAGCACGCGAGCTGGACTCGCCGGCCGAACCCGGGCCTACCTGGCGGGACACGGTCGCCTCGGAATGGGCGAAACTCATCTCGCTGCGCTCGAACGTCACCACCATGGTCGTGTCCGTGCTGGTCGGTCTGGTCCTCGCGGCGCTGCTCGCCGTGCTGGTCGGGGCCACCTGGCCGCACTGGGACCAGGCCGGCCGGGACGACTTCGACCCCGTCCTGTTCCCGCTGACCGCGGGCATCCTGCCCGGCGTGCTGATGATCGGCCTCTCGGTGCGCGCCGTGACCGGCGAGTACGGGTCGGGCATGATGCGCCTGACGCTGACCGCGACGCCGAGACGCGACCGGCTGCTGGCGGCGAAGGCCGTCGTCGTCACCGGGGCGAACCTCCTGGTCGGCACGGTGGTGACGATCGGCGGGGTGCTCCTGGCCCAGGTCGTCTTCGCGGCCTACGACCTGCCGACGGCGCGGCTGGGCGACCCGGACACCGTGCGGGCACTGCTCGCGGGCAGCGCACTGTCCCCGCTGTTCGCGCTGATCGGTCTGGCGATCGCGGTGGTGGTGCGCGGCGCCGCCGCGTCGGTCATCGCCGTGCTGGGGCTCGTGTTCGCGCCGGCCGTCGTCGGCTCCGTCCTGCCGGACTGGTGGCAGCGCAACATCGTCGCCTGGATGCCGGGCCCGGCCTCGGACGCCCTGACCATTGCCCCGCTCGACGTCGAGACCGACTATCTCGCCGTCGGCCCCGCCCTCGTCGCCGTCGCGCTCTGGGTCGCGCTGCCGCTCGCCGCCGCGCTGCTCGCCCTCAACCGCCGCGACGCCTGAGCCCGGCCGGGGTGGCCTGTCGCGGCTGGCCACTTGCCGGCCGCGTCAGGACCTGGGCCACCATCGAGGCGTCAGCTTCGGCCACACCCGCGCCGCCGCGCGGAAGCGTTCGTCCCGCGCGCGGCCTTACTCAGTATCTCCGCCCGGACCGCATCGGGAGTGCACAGCGGTCCGAGGACGCCGATGAGCAGGCGCTCCTGGCGAGGGTCGGCGTTCGCGAGGTCGGCGCTACTGGCCGCTGGCGGCCCAGGCCGTCTCGACGACGGGGGAGGCGCCGATCAGCGGCGCCCACCAGGACTCGTTGTCCCGGTACCAGGCCACCGTCGAGCGCATCCCGTCGGCGAAGGTGATCTCCGGCGCCCAGCCGAGCTCGGTCCGCAGCCTGGACGAGTCGAGCAGGTAGCGCCGGTCGTGCGAGGGCCGGTCGGGCACGATCGTCTTCAGCGACGCCGGCAGCCCCAGCTCGCCAAGGATTGTGTCGGCAATCGTCTCGATGTCCGCCTCGACGCCGCTGCCCACGTGGTAGGTCTCGCCGACCCGGCCCCGGGACAGGACCGCGTCGATGGCCCGGCAGTGGTCCAGGACGTGCAGCCACTCTCGCCGGTTGCGGGTCGAGGCGTACAGCGGCAGGGCCTCCCCGCGCAGCGCCCGCGAGATGAACAGCGGGATGACCTTCTCGGGGAACTGGTAGGGCCCGTAGTTGTTCGAGCAGTTCGTGATCGTGACCGGGATGTTGTACGTGTAGCCGTAGGAGCGCACGACGTGGTCGCCGCCGGCCTTCGCCGCGTTGTACGGGGTGCGCGGCAGGTAGGGGGAGGACTCGGTGAACGCGCCCGGGTCGTCCAGGTCCATGTCGCCGTAGACCTCGCAGGTGGAGATCTGGTGGAAGCGGGCGACACCGACCGTCCGGACCGCCTCCAGCAGCGCCTGGGTGCCCATCACGTTGGTCGAGAAGAAGTCACCGGGCCGGATGATGGCCAGGCTGTTGTGCGACTCGGCCGCGAAGTTCACGACGACGTCGACGCCGTGCTCGCGCAGCACCTCGGTCATCCGGGCCTGGTCGCGGATGTCGGCGTGGACGAAGGTGATCGCCCCGGCGACGTCGGCCAGGCTCTCGCGGCGCCCGGCGTAGGTCAGCGCGTCCAGCGCCACGACCTGGTCGCCCGGGTGCTCCTGAGTCCAGTAGCGGACGAAGTTGGAGCCGATGAAGCCGGCCCCTCCGGTCACCAGCAGCGTGGACACCTGTTTCCCCCTCGGTTTCGGTCGTGGGCGCGCGAGCGAAGCCTATGGTCCACGACCGTCGGGCGGACGGCCCGGGGCGGTTGCCGGTCACCCGGCGTTAGACACCTGACGCGACGACCGTAGCGTTATCCGCCGGTAACACGGGGGACCTACCCTCACGTCCGTGGCCGACCTGTTCGAGGGGTACGCGGCGGAGGTGGCGTCCACCGCCGCCTGGGATGAGGTCTTTGTGGCCGACGACGCCCCACGGGGTGTCTACCAGGCGTTGTACGACGCCCTGCGGCCGATGACGAGCAGTGATCTCGCGGGCCGGACGAAGGCGCTCGACCGCGCCTTCCGGGACGCCGGGATCACGTTCAACCTCTTCGGCGAGGAACGCCCGTTCCCGCTCGACCTGGTGCCCCGCCTGATCAGCGCCGACGAGTTCGACGTCGTCGAGCGGGGCGTCATCCAGCGGGTGAAGGCGCTGGAGGCCTTCCTGGCCGACGTCTACGGCCGGGCCGAGGTGCTGGAGGACGGCATCGTCCCCCGCCGGCTGGTCCTGACCAGCACCCACTTCCACCGGGCCGCCCACGGCATCGACCCGCCGAACGGGGTGCGGGCCCACGTCAGCGGCATCGACCTGATCCGCGACGAGGTCGGCGGCTTCCGGGTCCTGGAGGACAACGTCCGCGTCCCCTCCGGCGTGAGCTATGTCATCGAGAACCGGCGGGCGATGACCCGGGTGTTCCCCGAGCTGTTCGCCACCCACCGCGTCCGCCCGGTCGCCGACTACGCGACCCACCTGCTGCACGCGCTGCGGGCCGCCGCCCCGCCCGAGGTGGCCGACCCGACCGTCGTCGTGCTCACCCCCGGCGTCTACAACTCGGCCTATTTCGAGCATGCCCTGCTGGCCCGCCAGATGGGCGTCGAGCTGGTCGAGGGCCGCGACCTGGTCGTCCGCGACAACCATGTGTTGATGCGCACGACCGAGGGGGAGCGGCCGGTCCACGTCGTCTACCGGCGGGTCGACGACGACTGGCTCGACCCGGTGCAGTTCCGGCCCGAGTCGGTGGTGGGTTGCGCCGGGCTGCTCAACGCGGCCCGGGCCGGCGCGGTGACGATCGCCAACGCCGTCGGCAACGGGGTCGCCGACGACAAGCTGATGTACACCTATGTCCCCGACCTGATCCGCTACTACCTGGGCGAGGAGCCGATCCTGCCCAACGTCGACACCTACCGGCTGGAGGACCCCGACGTCCGCGCCTACGTCCTCGACCGCCTCGACGAGCTGGTCCTCAAGCCGGTCGACGGCTCCGGCGGCAAGGGCATCGTGATCGGGCCGAGCGCGAGCGCGGAGGAACTGGACGCGCTCGGGGAGCGGGTCCGGGCCGACCCGCGGGGCTGGATCGCCCAGCGGGTCGTGCGCCTGTCGACGTCGCCGACGCTGGCCGACGACGCGCTCGGCCCCCGCCATGTCGACCTGCGCCCGTTCGCGGTCAACGACGGCAACCGGATCTGGGTGCTGCCCGGCGGGCTGACCCGGGTCGCGCTGCCCCGGGGCAGCCTGATCGTCAACTCCAGCCAGGGCGGCGGGTCGAAGGACACCTGGGTGCTCGCGCCCGAGGGGGAGGCCGCCCGGCGCCGGGAGACGCTGACCCGCCTGGCCGGCGTGCCGCGGCTGGCCGCCGGGCCGGAGCTCGGTCCCGTCGACGGCTCCGCCCAGCAGCAGCAGCAGCAACAGCAACAGGGTGGGGCGGGGGAGCCGTGCTGAGCCGGGTCGCCGAGGCGCTGTTCTGGATCGGCCGCTACACCGAGCGGGCCGAGCACACCGCCCGCATCCTCGACGTCCACGTCCACCGCGTGCTGGAGGACCCGTGGCTGGACGAGGCGTCGGCCTGCCGGGCGCTGCTGGCCGTGATGGGCGTGCCGCCCCCCGACGGCGAGCTCGACGCCCGCCGGGTCACCGAGATCTTCGGCTACGACCTGATCTCGCCGGCCAGCATCGCCGGCGCCCTGTGCGCGGCCCGGGAGAACGCCCGGGGCGCCCGCGACGTCGTGTCCAGCGAGGTCTGGGAGTGCCTCAACGTCACCTGGAACGACCTGCCGCACAACATCGAACTGGGCCGGCGCCTGGGCCCGCACACGTTCTTCCGCTACGTCCGCGAGCGGACGGCCATGCTGGCCGGGCTGATCGACGCGACGACGCCCCGCGACGACAGCTGGCGGTTCGTCATGCTCGGGCGCGGCCTGGAACGGGTCGACATGACCGCCCGGCTGCTGTCGTCCAGCATCAGCGACGACCCGGCCTCGCAGAGCTGGCTGAGCCTGCTGCGTTCCTGCGGCGCGCACGAGGCCTACCTGCGCACCTACCGGCGGGCGGTGGACGCGGCCCGGGTGGCCGAGTTCCTGCTGCTCGACCGGCTGTTCCCGCGCTCGGTCTACTGGTCGCTGGCCGCCATCGAGGACGTCCTGGCCGAGCTCGACGGCACCCGGGGCCGCTCCCGGCTCGCCGTCCACGACGTCGCCCGGCGCACCATCGGCCGGGCCCGCACCGATCTGGAGTTCGCCCGGCTCGACGAGCTGGTCGACGATATGCCCGAGCTGCTGGCCTCGCTGCAGCGCACCTGCTCGGAGGTCAGCCTGTCGATCACCGCGCGGTACTTCGCCCGCGAGGTTCCCAAGTCGTGGGCGAGCGAGGTTCCGGCTTGAGTTCCGACCCGAGGACGGTGGTCCAGTGAGCTGGCGCATCCGCATCGAGCACTCGACGGGCTACCGCTACGCGGCCCCGGTGACGTCGTCCTACAACGAGGCGCGGCTCATCCCGCAGACATCCCCGCGCCAGACGACGCTGGAGGCGGTCGTGCGCACCGAGCCGGGCGCCTCGACCTACCGGTACTGGGACTACTGGGGCACCCAGGTCACCGCGTTCGACATCCACACCCCGCACACCGAGCTGGTGGTGACCGGCCGCTCCGTCGTCCAGACCGGGGAGGAGCCCCCGCCGGCCGGCGGCGGCCCGAGCTGGGACGACCTGCGGGCCGACGCGCTGGCCGACCGCTATGTCGAGTTCATCCGGCCCAGCGCCGCCACCGGAGAGATCCCGGAGCTCGTCGACGTGGCCCGGGAGCTGGCCGCGGGCGCGACGCCCGAGGCGTTCGTCGAGGCGGCCTGCGGCTGGGTGCACGACCAGCTCACCTACCGGCCCGGCACGACCGGGGTACAGACGTCGGCCGCCGAGGCGTTCGAGGCCCGTTCGGGCGTCTGCCAGGACTTCGCGCACGTCGCCCTGGTGCTGATGCGGGCGGTCGGCCTGCCGGCCCGCTACGTCTCGGGCTACCTGCACCCGTCGCCGAACGCGGAGGTCGGCCAGACCGTGGCCGGCGAGAGCCACGCCTGGGTCGAGGGCTGGGTCGGGCAGTGGTACGGCTTCGACCCGACCAACAGCGTCCCGGCCGGCGACCCGCACGTCGTCGTGGCCCGCGGCCGGGACTACAACGACGTCCCGCCGATGCGTGGCGTGTTCTCCGGCGGCGAGTCGACATCGCTGGGGGTGACGGTCGGCATCACCCGGCTCGGCTGACGCCGCCGGCGACCCGGCCCCCGGGTGGTAGCGTCCCCCGGCGTGTGTCGCCCATGTGACGACGTGGGCCGGTGACCCCCCTTGCGCGTAGCCTCGTGACGTCCGGGTTACCATTGATCGGGAGGCGTGGGTGCGGCTGACCGGTCTGCCCTTCCTGTTGTGCGTCTGCCTGCTGGTGACGGCGGCGGTCGGGGCGACCGCCGCGCTGTGGAACCGGGCCGGCCGCGACCGGGTGGGCCGCGTGGGCGCCACCCTGGCCTGGACGGTCCGCCTGACCTGCCTGGCCCTCGTCCTGGCCGGCGGGGCGCTGCTGGCGCTCACCGAGACCAACCGAATCTACGGCTTCTACGACTCGCTCTCGGAGCTGACCGGCTCCACGCCGACCGACGTGCCCGCGCCGGGGGAGGCGTCGAACGGGCTGTCGCCCCGGGTGATGGCGGCCGGCCGGGTCGACGCCGCCCGGGGACGCGGGATGGTCGTGCGGATCAGCCTGTCCGGTGGCCTGTCGCGCATACGCCGCCCGGCCTTCGTCTACCTGCCGGCACGGTACTTCGACGGTCCGCCGGCCACCCGCTTCCCGGTCGTCGAGCTCTTCCACGGCTGGCCCGGCATCGCCCGCAACTGGGTCAGCCAGCTCGACCTGGCCGGCACGATGGACCGCGAGATCGCCGCCAGCCGCATCCCGCCGATGATCGCCGTCGTTCCGACCGACACCGACGGCCAGCGGGACGAGGAGTGCGTCGACGCCGCGCGCGGCCCGGCCGACGACACCTACCTGTCGGCCGACGTCCCGACGGCGATCGCCAACGACTACCGGGCGCTGGGGCCGGGGCGGGCCTGGGCCACCATGGGCTACTCCACCGGCGGGTACTGCGCGGTCAACCTGGCCCTGCGCCACCCCGACCGCTACTCGACGGCCGTGTCGATGTCCGGCTACTTCGACGCAGCCGGCGGCTCGGTCGGCCGGAGCCTGTTCGGCGGGCGGGCCTACCTGACCGAGGCGAACTCGCCGAGCTGGCTGGAGCGCCACCGGCCGGGCGGGGTGGCGCTCTACCTGGCCGCCTCCGGCGGTGACCGGGACGCGACGACGGCGCTCACCGAGTTCCGCCGCGACCTGCCGCCGGGCGGCGACGACACTGTCGTCGAGCTGCCGGGCGGGGGCCACAACTATGCAGTGTGGTCGGCGCTGTTCCCGGCCGCTCTCGACTGGATCGGCGCGCACGTCGCCGGCCCGTCCACGGCCCCGCTGCTCCCGCCGGGCACCGTCCTGACCGGCCCGGCGGCCCGCCTGGGCACGGTCGCGACCGTCCCGGCCGGGGAGCAAGCGGCGGCGGCCGGGGCCGCGACCGCCGCGGGGGGCGGGACGGCTGGCGCGCCGCGCGGTCACCGGCACAGCAAGCCGTTCCTCGTCCACCCGCCCGCCCGGCCCCGCGTGACAGCCTGAGCCGTGGCCCGCCCGGGCTGAGCCAGACGAGGCCAGACGAGGTCAGACGACCAGCCCGGGCATCCGGGAGAGCGCGTCGTCGAGCTGGATCGCGCTATTGATCATCGTCTGTCGCTTGGGGCCGTCGACGGTGGCGTAGTTCACGAACCGGCCGCCGGGCCGCAGCGCGGTCAGTTGGCCGGTCAGGTTGGTCAGCGCGGCGCTCACCTGGTCGTTCACCCCGGTGTCGGACTGGGCAAGGCCGGGGGAGAGCAGGGAGAAGATCTCCCGGGCCGATTCGACCTTGCCGGCGACGTCCCACAGGCTGGTACCGGAGTAGTGGTCCTCCGCCGCCGGCAGGTGGACGTCGAGCGACTCGTCGATGGACGCACCGGCCCCGTTCGCCAGCTCGGCCGGGGTGAAGCTGTGGGAAACCAGCAGGCGGCGGAAGGTGACGAGGTCGGCGTCGAGCCTGGTCGCCAGCGCGGCCCCGCCGGTCATCGTGTGCTCGCCCCACAGCAGCTTCTCGATGCGGTGGAAGCCGGTCCAGGCGGCCAGGCCGCCCGGGCTCTCCTGGGCGGCGGCCTCGCGGGCGTCGATGGCCGTGTCGAGCTTCCCGCCGTCGACGTGGTCGCCGACGAACTCGATGTTCTCGTAGATCATGTGGGCCGGCCCGTAGGCGTCCATCGCGGCGGCCATGTTCCCGGCCCGGATCGCGTCGGTGAAGGTCTTCGTCTTCGTGATCAGCTGGTCGGCCTGGCCCAGCGCGTAGGTGTGATAGGAGTCGGCGATCGCCTTCTGGGCGGGGGTGAGAGTCGGCTCGGTGGCCGATCCGGTGACCGTCAGCGGGCCGATGCCGTTGGTCGCCCCCTCGCAGTTCAGGCTGTAGGAGCCGGCGGCCAGCCGCAGCGCGAAGACGCGGGTCCCGCCCGGCTTCAGGTTCTCCCGCGAGGCGAGGATGTCCTCGTCGCCCGCCTTGGCCAGCTCGATCTCGTCGACGTCGTCGGCGTTGGTGTTCCGGACGGTGAAGACGACCGGTCCGGCCGGGACGCTGGCCGGCCGCGCGGCGCAGCCGGCGGCGGTGACGGTGACCGCGACGGTCTGGGCCGCGCCGGCCGCCCCGCCGGCCCCGCCCGACGCCGGGGTGGCGGCCCCGGCCGAGGCACTGGAGCCGGCGCTGGCGCCGCCGCAGCCAGCGGCGGCCGCGGCGCAGATGGCGGTCACAGCGGCCCTCACGAGGCCGCGCTGGACGAGCGCGCGCCGGCTCTCCGCTCGTGCGTGGACAGGCGCGGGAGAGACATTCACAGGTGAGCTCCAGATAATGGCTGGCTGGATCAGAATCGCCCGGGGCTGCGCAAGCTTGCCTTACCTAACGTGAGGGTGTCTGTAGCCCGACGTACTTTCGGGTGACCGTACTTTCGGGTGACTTGGCCGGCTCCCCGCCGAAAGTCGCCGCGAGGTCAGACCTTGGTGGGGTCCGGCGATAGCCGCCCGGCCGATGCGGCGTGGTCCGAGGCCCGGCGATCATCTGACCGATCCTGACGGAATCGGCTGGTGAGGATGCCATGACTATCGCGAAACGCGCATTGTTGCTCGCGGCGGCGCTGAGCGCCGCCGTTCTCCCGGTTGTTGGTTGCGGACCGGCCGGGGGCAGCCCGAGCGGGGCGGTCGTCCGGACGGACACCGGCGCGATCCGGGGAATGGTGGCGCCTGACCACCGGGTTTTTCTGGGAATTCCCTACGCTGCCGCGCCGGTGGGGAAACTGCGCTGGGCTGCGCCGGCGCCCGTCCAGCCGTGGAAAAACGTTCGCGACGCCACCGAACCGGGCAGCGCCTGCCCACAGGCCGGTGGTTTTCCCGGCGACCCGCCCAGCTTCGACGAGGACTGTCTCCACCTCAATGTGACGACGCCTCGCGACTCGCGAGACCACAGGCTGCCGGTCATGGTGTGGATACACGGCGGCGGGTTCTTCTCCGGGTCCGGCGCCGAATACGGCGCCGCGCGGATGGCCGTGGAAGGTGGCGTCGTCGTGGTGACTCTGAACTATCGGCTCGGTGCCCTCGGCTTTATCGACGATCCCGCGCTTGGCGGTGCCAGCGCCGGGAACTTCGGGCTTGCCGACCAGGAGGCCGCCCTGCGCTGGGTCCGGCGCAACGCCGCCGCCTTCGGCGGAGAGCCGGGCAACGTGACGCTCTTCGGCGAGTCGGCCGGCGGCGTCAGCACCTGCTCGCTGCTGTCGGCGCCGGGAGCGGCCGGGCTGTTCCAGCGGGCCATCGTCCAGAGCGGCCCCTGCGGACTGAACTGGCCATACACACCGACCTGGGGCCCGATCGACGATGCGTCCGCGCGGGCCTATGCTCGCACGGTGGAGCGGCAGCTCGGCTGCGGCGACCGGAACACCGTGGTGGCGTGCATGACCTCCAAGCCGGCGAAGGTGTTCGCCGACCTGTTCAATGCTGATGACGTGTTCAGCCCGGTCTACGGAACCGCGACCCTGCCCCAGAAGCCGAGCACCGCCGTCGCCACGGGCAGCTTTTCCCGCGTCCCGGTGATGGTGGGAGTGACCCGCGACGAGTTCCGCACGTTCGAGGAGCAGTTCGAGGAACTCGCCGGGCATCCCACCCCCGCCCAGTACAGCGCGTCGCTCTCCCAGACATTCGGCTCCGGCGCGGCCGCGGTACTGGCCCGGTATCCGCTGAAGAACTACGTCAACGCGGGCGAGGCATTCTCCGCCGTCGTCACCGACTGGGGCCTGGCCTGCCCGACCCTGACCATGGAAAGCGCGCTGAGCCGCCACGTTCCGACGTACGCCTACGAGTTCGCCGACGAGGCCGCGCCCTGGTTCCGCGGCCAGAACGAACCCGATTTCCCCACCGGCGCCTATCACGCCGGTGAGTTGCAGTACCTGTTCGACGGCGCCTACGACGCGGGAACTCTCACGGCGGAGCAGCGGGGACTGGCGCACCAGATGATCCGCTACTGGACCGACTTCGCCCGCACCGGCAATCCCAACGGAACGGGCCTGCCTGCCTGGCGGCCCACCGGTTCGGCCGCGACTTCCGTCGAGGCTCTCGCCCCGGACAGCCAGGGCGGCATCCACCCGGTCGACTTCAGCCGGCAACACCAGTGCGGCTTCTGGCGCGGCATGCCCGGGGCGGGCGGTTCGTAGGCCCGGCCGGCTGGGCGGTCCCCGGGCGTCGGCGACTCGCCGGCCCGGGGACCGCCGTCGGCGCCTACCGGTCTACGCTTCGTGAGAAGAGCAGTACGTTCGGCGAGTGTGGGCCGATCTGGCTCAGCACGCCGGTGGTGCCGGCGGCCACGATGGCTTCCCTGACCTGGTCGGGCCGGGCCCGCGGGTGGCCTTGCAGGTAGAGCGCGGCGACGCCAGTGACGTGCGGCGCGGCCATCGACGTCCCGTTTAGCGTGTTCGTGGCCGTGTCCGAGGTGTTCCAGTCCGAGACGATGCCCGTGCCGGGGGCGAACAGGTCCACGCAGGGGCCGTAGTTGGAGTACTGGGTGTCGCGGCTGTCCGTCGCCATGGTGGCGCCGACGGTGATGGCGCGCCGGACCCGGGCCGGCGAGGTGGCGCAGGCATCGCCGCTCTCGTTGCCCGCGGCCACCGAGTAGGTCAGGCCGGCGTTGATCGACTGGCGGACCGCCTGGTCGAGGGCCCGGGACGGATCGGCGTCCAGGCTCAGGTTCACGACGGCGGGCCCGGCGCCACCGGTGCCGTGATCGGCCGTCACCCAGTCCAGGCCGGCGATCACGCCGCTGACGGTGCCGAAACCGTCGCAGCCGAGCACCCGCGCGCTGACCAGGTTCACCGCCTTGGCGACACCGCTGGCCGTGCCGCCCACGATGCCGGCGACGTGGGTCCCGTGGCCGTAGCAGTCGGTGGTGCCGTAGCCGTCGTCGATGGCGGAGAAGCCGCCCCGGGTCCGGCCACCGAAGTCACTGTGGGTGAGGCGGATGCCGGAATCGACGATGTAGGCGGTCACTCCGGCGCCCGTGGCGGTGTAGTGGTAAGCCCCGTCGAGCGGGAGGCGGCGCTGGTCGATCCGGTCGAGGCCCCAGTCGGCCGGCCGCTCGACGGCGGTGGCCCGGGCCACCTCGTCGGGTTCGACGTACGCGACGCTGGGATCGGCGCGGACCGTGGCGAGCTGGGCGGCGTCCAGGCGCGCCGAGTACCCGCTGACCGCGTGGCTGTACTGGTGGATCACCTGGATCCCCCGGGACCGGGCGGTCGCGACGGCGGCGGCCGAAGTCGTCGCCGAAGGTTGCGCGTTCAGCACAACGATGTACTGACCGGCCGGGTCCGACGCCGTCGGGGTTGCTGTGGCGGCGCGCGCGGGCATGGGCGCGAGGCCGATGAGCTGGGCGCTCGCGGCGGCCAGCGCGATCAGGCCGCCGATCGCGGCGGCGCGGGCGGGCGGGCGTCGTCTCAAGGATCGTCCTTCGGTGGTCTGTTCGTCGGGTCAGCGCGGGTCGGGTCAGCGCAGGTTGGGCAACGGTGGGTTGGGTCAGCCGCGGTCGAGGGAGCGGGCGACGCGCAGTTCGGCCTCGTTCAGCAGCCGCGCCTTCTCCAGGCCGTCCCGGTTGGCCGCGATCGAGCCGCGCTGGAGGCCGGCCTCGACGCCGGCCCAGGTTTCGACGAGGTTCGTCTGGCGCTTGCAGCCGATGTCGGTCACGGCGACGGTGACCTCGGTCATGGACACCGGCCCGCGCGCGAACCGCGGGTCGGCGGCGGCGGCAAGCGGGTTGGCGTAGTTGTAGCCGTGGCCCCGCATGCAGTTCGACCATGATCGAAACGCCGTGAGGACCCGGGGATCCCGTCTGGATGCGACGAAGCTGTCCAGGCTGAGGCGCTGCGCGAGATACCGGTCGACGCCGGTCGGGGCGCCGGCCTCGAGCCGTCGCGTGGCCTCACCGGCGCAGCCGCCGCGCGGAACCGGTTGGCCGTTGACGCGGGTCCGGCCGTTGCCGGTCAGGACCTCGAGCGTGCGTGGGTCCCTGGCCTCGGCCGGCCTGACCGGCGGAGCGGTCGCCCGGACCGACACCCGGTAGCCGGCCGAGGAGGCCAGGGCCGGATCGGTGATGCCGTAGCGGCGTTCGTTCGCCGTCCGCGGCCCGTCGGGGGCAGGCTGTTCCGGGTCGGCGGCGACTCCGAAACGTTTCTCACAGGCGCCGACCAGGATGTGGTAGGCCCGCGCGACCCGGACCGAGTCGGTCGGGCTCGGCAGATAGCGGTCCAGCGGCAGGCTCGGTCCAGGCGAGACATTCGGCCGATGGCTCGGAGGCGGCGGGGCCGGGTGTGCCCTCGAGCTGCCGCATCCGGCGGCGAGAATGGCCGGGGCGGCCAGGACCGCGGTCAGAAGCCAGCGCCGCGCGCGGCGGTACCGGGCCGTCCGAGGTGACATTGTTACTCCGTCCGCGCGGGTCGTGGCGCCAGCTGCGCCGTTCGTCTTCAACGGTGTTCGTTGCCCGGGTGGGTCGGGCAGGTCCCCGCCTGGATGCGGGAACCTGCCCGGTCAGATCAGAACCAGTAGAATGATTCGATGTTGTCGGCGAAGTAGGTGGGGTAGACCCAGGTGAAGTTCGCGTAGCTGTTCCTGGGGAGGACGACGGAGTAGCCGGTGTAGTTCGCGCCGGTGAACGCGCGCACGTTGTAGTACGGGTCCCGGTTCCACCACGACTCGGCGTTGTTGCCCACGTGCTGGTACTGGCCGGCGCCGGGGCTGACGAACCAGTTGTCGTTCAGGTTGGAGTCGCTGTAGTAGAAGTCGTCGAGGCTGCCGGCGAAGTTGTAGTAGTAGTAGAGGCACAGCTCGTAGACCTCGCAGACGCCGTTGAAGGCGCCCTGCGCGCGGACGCCGCCGGGCTTGCGGACCTGCCCGGTGGCCGCCGCGCCGACGACGGCGCCGCCCGATCCCTGCGTCGCCCCCGGCGCGGGGGCGGCGGCCGGAGCGGACGGCTTGGTGCTGGCGGCATTGGCCGGCATCGCCGTGGCGACGAATCCGGCCAGGGCCATCGCGCTGACGCCGACGGCGATGCCGCGGCGAATGAAACTGGTTCTCATGGGCGTGCTCCTCGATTCAATGGAATGCTTGAAACACGTCGCGGAGGCGACGTCGCGGGGCCGGCCACTGCTTCTGTTGTGAACGCCGAAAGATCTCGTCTCGGCAGCACGACAGAATCGGTCGTGGCTGACCGTGGCGGTGGAGTTCGCGCGCCGTAGACGGGCGCCCGACGTACACGGCTCCCCATTCGGCTCACGTTTCGGTTGAACTTCGTGACCCACCGTGCCGGCCGTGTACGAAGCTGAAAATAGGCTGAGGGATGATCTGTGTCCAGCACGCGGGCTGACGCGTGTCGAACCATGGCCAAGGGGCAATGTCCGGTCATGTCCGCTCTACCCGATCAGCGCAAGTCCGGGGCAGTTAATATTGACGCGTCACGTCAGTGATCGTTCTTTGGCGACGCCTGATCCCTTGGGGCGCAGAGATGTTCGCGGTGGTGGGCGGTTCGGAAAGGCGCCGGGGCTCCCCGCCGACAGAATGCGCCGCGGCCGCGCCGCGGTTGCCATCCCCGCCGGGTGACAGGTAGGCGACAACCGGCGCGGTGGCGAGCCGCTGCCTTTGTCTCCAGCGCTGGGTCGACGGGTCCGGGTATCAATTTGGGATTACAGACCGGCTCTTCGGGCGGGTCGGCCACTCGCCCGAAGCGACCGGGAGAATGGGCGGAGCCCCCGGGCGCGGAGGGCGGCAGGGTGGGAGCGGCTGGACGCGGCGCTCACGGTCACGGCGCTCGTCGGCGCGGGTGAGCTCACCCGCCTCGGCTGAGCACGGTCACCGGGCGGCCGGCGGGGCCACCGGACGGAGGCGGCCCGTACAGTGGAAGGCGACTGGGTCCGTATCGTCCACCGCCCGTCTGCCCCGAGCCGTTACGGAGTGTAACTTAATGATCATAGCGACGGACGTGGAGCTCCGCGCCGGCGCGAGGATCCTGATCGAGCCCGTCTCGTTCCGGGTGCAGGCCGGGGACCGGATCGGCCTGGTCGGGCGCAACGGCGCGGGCAAGACGACCTTGCTCAGGACCCTGGCCAAGGAGGGCCTGCCCTTCGCCGGCACGGTCGAGCACCGCGGCGAGCTCGGCTACCTGCCCCAGGACCCCCGCGTCGGCGACCCGACCGACTCCGCCCGTGACCGGGTGCTCTCCGCCCGCGGCCTCGACGCCATCCTGCGCGAGATGGAGAAGCTCCAGGTCGAGATGGCGGAGCTCGCCGACGACGCCGAGCGCGATGCCGCCGTGCGCCGCTACGGCCGGCTGGAGGAGCGCTTCGGCGGGCTCGGTGGCTACGCGGCCGAGGCCGAGGCGGCCCGGATCTGCTCGTCGCTCGGCCTGCCCGACACCGCTCTGAGCCAGCAGCTCGGGACGCTGTCCGGCGGTCAGCGCCGCCGTATCGAGCTGGCCCGCATCCTGTTCGCCGGGGCCGGCGACTCCGACGCGACGCTGCTGCTGGACGAGCCGACCAACCACCTTGACGCCGACTCGATCGGCTGGCTGCGGGAGTACCTGCGCTCCCACAGCGGCGGCCTGATCGTCGTCAGCCACGACGTCGACCTGCTCGACCGGGTGGTCAACAAGGTCTTCCACCTCGACGCCAACCGGGCCGTCCTCGACGTCTACAACGTCAACTGGAAGACCTATCTCAAGCAGCGCGACACCGACGAGCGCCGGCGCCGGCGCGAGCGGGCCAACGCCGAGAAGAAGATCGACGCGCTGCGCTCGCAGGCCGACAAGATGCGGGCCAAGGCGACGAAGGCCCGGGCCGCCCACCAGATGGACCGGCGGGCCGAGCGCCTGGCCGCCGGCCTGGCCGAAAGCCGGGTGGCTGACCGGGTGGCCAAGCTGCGCTTCCCCGAGCCGGCGCCGTGCGGGCGGACGCCGCTGACGGCCGAGGGCCTGTCGAAGTCCTACGGCTCGCTCGAGGTCTTCACCAGCGTCGACCTGGCCATCGACCGGGGGGCTCGGGTCGTCGTGCTCGGCCTCAACGGCGCCGGCAAGACGACGCTGCTGCGGATCCTGGGCGGCGTCGAGCTGCCCGACACCGGCGAGGTCCAGCCGGGACACGGCCTGCGGATCGGCTACTACGCGCAGGAGCACGAGACCCTGGACACCGCCCGCTCGGTGCTGGACAACATGCGCTCAGCCGCGCCGGGCACGTCCGACGTCGAGCTGCGCCGCATCCTGGGCGCCTTCCTGTTCAGCGGCGAGACGGTCGACCAGCCGGCCGGGACGCTCTCGGGCGGTGAGAAGACCCGGCTGGCCCTGGCCGGGCTGGTCTGCTCGTCGGCCAACGTCCTGCTGCTCGACGAACCGACGAACAACCTCGACCCGGCATCGCGGGACGAGATCCTCAGCGCGCTGTCCACCTACCGCGGCGCGGTCGTCCTGGTCACCCACGACCCGGGCGCGGTCGAGGCACTCAACCCGGACAAGGTGCTCATGCTGCCCGACGGCGTCGAGGACCACTGGTCGCCGGAACTGCTCGAGCTCATCGCGCTGGCCTGACCGCGCTGGCCTGACCGCGCCGGTCTGAGGGCGCCGGTCTGAGGGCGCCGGCCCCGGACGGACATGTCCGACCCGGATGGGAGACTGCCGGCAGGGTGCCAGCGCCGCTGGAGCGTGTGGGCGCCGGATCGAGAGGAGCGGCGGCGGCGTGAGCGCGGGTGGCGGGACGAAGGCGGTGCTGGCGGCGCTGGCGTCGAACCTGGGGATCGCGGTGTCGAAGTTCGTCGCGTTCCTGGTGACCGGCTCGTCGTCGATGCTGGCCGAGTCGATCCACTCGGTGGCCGACTCGGGCAACCAGGGGCTGCTACTGCTCGGGCAGCGGGCCTCGGTCCGCCCGCCGGACGCCGACCACCCGTTCGGCCACGGCCGCTCCCGTTACATCGCCGGCTTCCTGGTCGGGATCGTGCTGTTCAGCGTGGGTGGCCTGTTCTCCGTCTACGAGGGCGTCGAGAAGATCCGCCACCCCCACCATCTCGACTCGCCGATCGTCGCGTTCGTCGTGCTCGGCGTGGCGATCGTGCTGGAGGGGCTGTCGCTGCGGACCGCCCTGCGGGAGTCGGCCCACAGCCGGGGCGACGTGCCCCTGTGGACGTTCATCCGGGACGTGCGGGCGCCGGAGTTACCCGTCGTCCTGCTGGAGGACTTCGCGGCCCTGATCGGGCTGGTGTTCGCGGTGGTCGGCGTCAGCCTGGCCGAGATCACCGACGAACCGCGCTGGGACGGCATCGCCACGCTCGCGATCGGTCTGCTCCTGCTCGCGGTGGCGATCGTGGTGGCCATCGAGACCTACTCGATGCTGGTCGGGGAGGCGGCCACCCCGGGCACCGTCACGGCCATCCGGGACGCGATCACCGGAGCGGCGGACATCACCGGCGTCCTTGACCTGCGCACGCTCCACCTGGGCCCGGACGAGCTGCTCGTCGCGGCCAAGATCAGCGTGACCGGGGACCTGACCGTCGCCGGCGTCGCCGACGCGATCAACGGGGCCGAGGCGCGCCTGCGAGCCGCCGTCCCGCAGGCCCGGCGGGTCTACCTGGAGCCCGATATCCCGCGTCTCCCGGTCGCCTGACGAGAGGGATTCCTCGGGCCGACCTGATCGGCCCGCACCGGCCGATCGGGCCGGCCCGCCGGCCTGGCGTCCGGTCCCGCCGGCCTGGCGTCCGGTCCCGTCGGCCTGGCGGTCAGTCCCGTCGACCTGGCGGTCAGGCCGAGGCTGTAAACACGGCCACCGCCAGGGCGGTCACGGCGCCCACCGCGACCAGCGCCACCGGCGGGTCGCCGGCGGCCGTCGTGTCGCCGGGCCCGGGCGGCCGGGGAACCGGGGCCAGCGCGGCCGCGGCCAGCCACGGGTAGGCCGGCAGCCAGGCGCGCGCCGTGTCCGGCCCGGCCAGCCCGAACAGCACCGTGAACGCGACGATGGGGACGGCTCCGACCAGGAACGGCCAGCCCGGGGTCATCCGGATCCGCCGGGCCGACCGGATGAAGATCGGGCCGCCCGCGACGAGCAGGACCGCGACCGCGATCACCAGCCGCACCAGCCAGCGGCCGGCGTCCTCGCCCCCCAGCCGGCTCGCGGCCTGGGCGTGCTGGGCCACCCGCAGCCCGTCCGGCCAGCTGAAACCGGCCAGCCGGGCCAGGATGAGTGGGACCAGCAGCGACAGGCCGGTGATCATGTTGAGCAGCGGTCGCCGGCGGACGAAATAGGTCGCGGCGACCGCGACGCCGAGCCAGGCCGTGCCATAGCTGACCAACGTCGTGGCGCCGAGCACCAGCCCGGCGCCGACCGCCCAGCCCGGCCGCCGCCCGGGCTCCGAGCCGACGACGCCGAGCGTCACCGCCGCCGCGGTCAGCGCGGCTGCGACGCCGTCGACGCAGCCCGCGCTCCACAGCGACCACGGAGCGAGCGCCAGCACGGGAACCAGGCGGCGGGCCGCCGTCTCGTGGCACAGGGAACGGACCGCGATCGCCGCCAGCGGCACGACCGCGGCGCCCACGGCCGTCACCACCAGCCCGAGCGCGCCCACCGTGCGTGCCCCGGCCCGGTTGAGCAGCCACAGCAGCAGCGTCGCCCCGGGCGGATGGGTTCGGGTCGGGTAGCTGAGGCGGGACGCGTGCGCGGTGAAGTGCCCGGTGAACCCGGCCGGGTCCGCGCTCACCGCCGTCAGGTCGCTGAACGGTGTGCCGGCCGCTCCGTGTACGCCGAGGCGGCCACCGAGGTAGTCCGGCGGGCCGCCGGACAGCGCCCCGGCCAGCCCATGACCGCCGGCATAGGCGAGCGTAAGCGTCCACACGACGGCCGTCAGGTAGCCGCCGGCCAGCAGTACCGGCCAGCGGGGCAGCGCCAGCAGGTCCCGGCCCGGCCGGGAGCGCCCGGCCACGATCGCCAGCACCGCCACCGACACGGCGGCCAGGGCGGCGGCGGTGGTGCCGCCGATCACCGCGTCGAACGGCGAGCGCGGCAGCCGCCAGGTCGGCCCGAAGGGCGGCGGGGACCCGTCTATGGCCGAACCGAAGTCGGTCAGCAGGCCGATGGCCAGCACCGCCAGAGCGAGCAGGCCCACCCACACCGATACCTCGAGGGCGGCGGTGAACCCGGACGACGCCGGGCGGGCCCGTGCCGCGGCATCCGGGGCGCCCTGGGCGGTCCCGCGCTCCCGGCCGTCACCGCCCGGCGGATCTGGCGCGGCCGGCGGGTCTGGCGCGGCCAGCGGGTCGGCCGGGCCGGGCGGCTGGGCCGGGTCCGGCGGGTCGAGGCGAGGAGTCTGGAGGGGCGGACCGTCGGCGGCCTCGGCCAGGCCGGGCGCACGCTGACCCGCCCCGCGCGGCGTCGCGCTCGGCCCGGACATCACTCCAGCACCGTAACGAGACCCCCGGACCGGGGTCGGAGCCGACCGCGGCCCGGGCGCGGAGCGAGCCGCGCGCGCCGCGCTCAGCGATCTGTAACGATAGCATGTAGCAGCAGAGCGATTACTCAGTGATAAGGTTCAGCTGGTTGCGACGATGTTCTTCGCGACGCGCCGACGCTCGTGTTAGGCGTGGGCCGGCATGATTAGGGACACTGCATGGTGTTGACGTTGACTGGCGCCGCGGCCCGCGGGGGCGCGGGGGCGCGGCCAGGCAGGCGCCATGCCCTGCGCCACGGCCGTCGTGGCGTCGGGGCGGAGCGGAACGTGGACGCGGCCGGGGGCCACTTGTGGGCGCTGGATGAGATCCGTGTGATGGATCACATGCGCCACAAGTGGCGCGTTCTCGGAAGCTGAGTGAAGATCGGTTCGCAGATCATCGAACACGGAGGGGGCCACATTGGCCGAGCTCAGGAAGGGAACCCGCATCACCGGCGCGGAGCGCGACAAGCTCGCCGCGGAGCTTCGGAAGAAGTACGAAGCTGGGCAGAGCATCCGCCTCCTCGCCGAGTCGTCGGGCCGTTCGTACGGTTTTGTCCACAGGATCCTGTCGGAGTCGGGTACGACTCTGCGGGGTCGAGGCGGCGCGACCCGAGGTAGCAAGAAAAAGACCGCCTGATCAGGTCGTCGCCGGCCGCCGCGCAGGCGGCGGCCGGTACCCGGCTGGTCGTCTCCGGCCCGCTCGCCGTTCTCGCGGTCCACGCGGTGCCGGGCGAAGGGGTCGACGACGGTCCGCTCCGGTCCGCCGAGCTGATCCATCTCGAGCAGTCGCTCACGGGCGATGTCCGCGTGGTCATCGTCCGGGTCATGGGGCCGGCGCTGGCCGGTGGCATTCCACCGGCCGGGGCCGATGCCTCGCCACCCGGCTCCGAGGCCGGGGCACCCGCGGATCATGTGAATTCCTGCGCCTCTGGCGTATTGCCGCGCCCGGCCCAAGCCGGGCCGCCGGACGGCGCCCGAGTGGACTTTCCGCGCCGGGCTGACCTGCTCAGCGTCGCCGTCCTCACCGGAGCCGTCCCGCCGCCATGGATGGACCTGGCACTGTTGTGTGACCTCCGGTTCGCGCCCAGCGATGCCCGGCTCCGCCTCGGCCGCCCTGGCCGGCTGCCCAGGCTGGGCGCGAGCGCCGCCCTCGTCCGCATCCTCGGCTACTCCCGCGCGCTCGAGGTACTGCTCACCGGCGAGGAAATGAACGCCGATCGGGCGTATGCGCTCGGCCTGCTCACCTGGACCGGGCCGCCCGACGGCCTGGACGCGCGGGTGGCCGCCGTCGCCGAGGCCGCGCTGGCCTGGCCCCGCGACGCGCTGGCCGAACTGAAGGCCCTGCTCGGCGGCTCGGTCGCCGCCGCGGCCGGGCCCGCCGAACCCGGCCGACCCCTCGGGACGGCCCTGGACCGTGCCCTCGCCGTCGCCCGCCAGGCCGAGAGCGACGCCGAGGCCCGCCTGCGCGACCCGAACTGAGGCCACCCCCGACCGAGGCCGTCCGGACTGACCGCCGGCCCCCATCCCGAGAAACGGACCGCCGGCGTCGCCGAGGTGTGCTCGCGGCGAACGCGGAATGCCCGTTCCAGGCCATTGCTTACAGTGTTACAAGTCCCGGCCGTCACGCGGCCGGCGACAGGTGGTGGAGGGTGAGCGCGGCCTGGCGGAGGCGGGGAGATGGCGATGCAGAACTGGACGACCATGCGGGGCTTCCAGCGCGACCGCTCGGTCGTGCACACCAAGCTCCGCCCGGGCACCCTGCCGCGGATCGCCCGCTTCGCCCGTCCCTACCGGGGCATGCTCGCGATGCTGCTGGCCCTCATCGTCCTCGACGCCGGCCAGGGCGCGATCACCCCGCTGATCCTCAAGGCGATCATCGATGACGGCGTGCTCAAACACGACGTGGCCAAGGTGGAGTGGCTGGCCGGCCTGGTCGCCGGGCTCGCCCTGATCGACGCCCTGCTCGGGCTGGCCGAGCGCTGGTACTCGGCCCGCATCGGCGAGGGCCTGATCTACGACATGCGAGCCCAGGTCTTCGACCACGTCCAGCGCCAGCCGCTGGCCTTCTTCACCCGGACCCAGACCGGCGCGCTGATCTCCCGGCTCAACAACGACGTCCTCGGGGCCCAGTCGGCCTTCACCAACACCCTGTCCTCGGTCGCCTCCAACCTGGTGACCGTCGGCTTCGTCATCACCGCGATGACCGTCCTGTCGTGGAAGATCACTCTGGTCTCGCTCGTGCTGCTGCCGGTCTTCGTGATCCCGGCCCGCCAGCTCGCGCCCCGCCTGGCCGGCCTGGCCCGCGAGTCCTACGGGCTCAACGCCGAGATGAACAGCACGATGACCGAGCGGTTCAACGTGGCCGGGGCGATGCTGGCCAAGCTGTACGGCCGGCCCGAGGACGAACGGGCGGTGTTCGAGGCCCGGGCCGGGCGGGTCCGCGACATCGGGGTCACCCAGTCGATGTACGGGCGGATCTTCTTCACCTCGCTCACGCTCGTCGCGTCGCTTGCCACCGCGATCGTCTACGGCGTCGGCGGGGCGATGGCCGCGAACGGGACGCTGGCCATCGGCACGATCGTCGCGCTGACCGCCTACCTGGGCCGCCTCTACGGACCGCTCACCCAGCTGTCCAACGTCCACGTGGACGTCATGACCGCGCTTGTCTCGTTCGAGCGGGTCTTCGAGGTCCTCGACCTGCGCCCGGCCATCGCCGACGCGCCGGGGGCCACCGCCCTGCCGGCCGGCGCCGCGACCGTCGAGTTCGACCACGTCGGCTTCCGCTACCCGGCGGCCAGCGAGGTGTCGCTGGCCTCGCTGGAGTCGGTCGCCGTCCTCGACACCCGGGTGCCCGAACCGGTGCTGACCGACGTGTCGTTCCAGGTCGGGGCGGGGGAGATGGTCGCGCTGGTCGGACCGTCCGGCGCCGGCAAGACCACGGTGAGCCAGCTGGTGTCCCGGATGTACGACGCGCGCTCGGGCGCCGTGCGGGTCGGCGGCCACGACGTCCGCGAGGTCACCCTGGCCTCGCTGCGCGACGCCGTCGGCGTCGTCACCCAGGACGCGCACATGTTCCACGACACGATCCGGGCCAACCTGGCCTTCGCCCGGCCGGACGCCGACGACGAGGCCATGTGGGCGGCGCTGGAGGCGGCGCAGATCGCCGAGCTGGTCCGCTCGCTTCCCGACGGCCTGGACACGGTCGTCGGCGAGCGCGGCTACCGTCTGTCGGGCGGTGAGAAACAGCGGTTGGCCATCGCCCGGCTCCTGCTCAAGGAGCCGTCGATCGTCGTCCTCGACGAGGCCACGGCCCATCTGGACAGCGAGTCGGAGCTGGCCGTCCAGCGGGCGCTGGCCCAGGCCCTGGCCGGCCGGACGTCGCTGGTCATCGCCCACCGGCTGTCCACCGTCCGGGACGCCGACCGCATCGTCGTGCTGGCGGGCGGCCAGGTCGTCGAGACCGGGCGACACAGCGAGCTGCTGGCCCGCGACGGCCTGTACGCGGAGCTGTACCGGACGCAGTTCGCCGACCAGGCGGAGGCCGAGGGCACGCCCGGCTCTCCCCCCGATCCCGGCCCCGGTCCGGAGGCCGGCCTGGGCGCGGCCTCCGGCCCGCGCGAGGACGTGCCCGAGCGCGTCGCCTGAGCGGCCGCCGTTGACCTGGGGCGGGCTACTCGCTGAGCGGCCGCGGCTACTCGCCCGGCTCGGCGGAGACCGACAGACGGTCCGTGAGCGCCGCGCCCGAGTCGGCGTCCTCGGTGGGCACGGCGATGTCGACATCACCGGAGGGTTGCCGGTGAATGGCCAGCTCGGCCTGGGAACTCGTCACGGGACGCGACCTCCGCTTCGTACGCGGCGCCCCGGCTGGCCCGAAGGTGGGGGGGGCCGGTCCGGACGACGGTGCGGGACGCCGGTGGCCCGGAGGGGCCGGCGAGCAAAACCGTACGCCGGCCGGGGGCGCGGCGCAGCCGAACGCGCGGCCGACAGGCGAAGGTCCCGGCCGATGGCGTCCGTTCGGCCGGGACCTGCCAGCGGCTCGGGCACTGAACGGGCCGCGCCCGGCTCCCCGCCCCGGTGGACCGTTCGAGCCTGCGCGGCCCCCCGCCGGTGCCGCCGGGACCGGACCGGGCGGCGGGATGTCCAAACGGTTCGCCGTTGTCCGAATACACCCACGCCACGCCGAGGTGAAAACCAGGGGTGTCGTCACACGGGGCCGGATCGTTTTCTAGTCTCTTCTCGTGTCTCGTCGCGCCAAGATTGTGTGCACCCTCGGCCCCGCCACGAGTTCGCCGGAGATGATCCGGGCGCTCGTCGACGCGGGGATGGACATTGCCCGTCTCAACTTCTCCCACGGCACGCACGAACAGCATGCCGACACGTATATGCGTCTACGCAAGGCGGCGGAGGAGGCCGACCGCAGCATCGGCATTCTGGCCGACCTGCAGGGCCCCAAGATCAGGCTCGGCACCTTCGCCGCCGGGTCGGTGACGCTCGTGCCGGGCGCCGCCTTCACCATCACCACCGACGACGTCGACGGGGACGTCGACCGGGTCGGCACGACCTACAAGGGCCTGGTCGGCGACGTGTCGGCCGGCGACCGGATCCTGGTTGACGACGGCCGCCTCGTCCTCGACGTGGTCGAGGTGACCGGCACCGACGTCACGACCTCGGTGGTCGTCGGCGGCCCGGTCAGCGACCACAAGGGGATGAACATCCCCGGGGCGGCCCTGACCGTCCCCGCCCTGAGCGAGAAGGACTCCGACGACCTGCGCTTCGCCCTGGAGCTGGGCGTCGACCTGGTCGCGCTGTCGTTCGTGCGGACCGCCGCCGACGTCGAGGGCGTCCGGACGATCATGGACCAGGCCGGCTACCGCGTCCCCGTCCTGGCCAAGATCGAGAAGCCGCAGGCCGTCGACCACCTCGAGGAGATCGTCGAGGCCTTCGACGGGATCATGGTCGCCCGGGGTGACCTGGGCGTCGAGCTGCCGCTCCAGCTCGTCCCGCTGGTCCAGAAGCGGGCCGTGAGCTGGGCCCGCGAGCGGGCCAAGCCGGTGATCGTGGCCACCCAGGTCCTGGAGTCGATGGTCCACGCGCCCCGGCCGACCCGGGCCGAGGCCAGCGACTGCGCCAACGCCGTCCTCGACGGCGCGGACGCGATCATGCTGTCGGCCGAGACCAGCGTCGGGGAGTACCCGATCGAGGCGGTCGCGACGATGGCCCGGATCATCGAGACGGCCGAGGTCGACCTCAACCGACTGCCACCGCTGCGGACCCGCCCGCGCACCCTGGGCGGCGCGCTGTCCGAGGCCGCGGCCGAGGTCGGGGCGGCGATGGGCGCCCGCTACCTGGTCGCCTTCACCCAGAGCGGCGACACCGCCCGGCGCCTGGCCCGTTACCGCAGCCCGATCCCGCTGCTGGCCTTCACGCCGATTGAGGCCGTCCGCCACCAGTTGGCCTTGGTGTGGGGGGTGCAGAGCATCCTCGTCCCGTTCGCCAACTCGACCGACGAGATGGTCCGCCAGGTCGACAGCGCGCTGCTGGCGAGCGGGCTGTGCCAGCCGGGCGAGATCGTCGTGGTGACGGCCGGAACCCCGCCCCGGGTGATCGGGATGACCAACACCATGCGGGTACACCGCATCGGCGAGGTGGTCTGACCGGTTCGGCTACGCCCGGTTGTCGGTCAGCCGACTGCCGCGAAACCGACAGTCCGAAACACCAGGCTGAATTCATCGCGATCGTCGAGTCTGGCGTCAGCGACATTTCGTCGATGTCGACGCATGGTCAACGACCGTGGTGACGGTCGCATGATGATGTGCAACGTTAATGTGTTTTGTAACGATCGCGCGGAGTTGACCTGAACGGAGATCGGCCTGAGCGCCATTCGCGGCGATCTCGGGCCGGCGTCGGCCCCAGCGGGCTTTGCGCTCGGAGCACGGGCCGACGGCCGACGGCCGGCGGCTGGGCGGTGAGGGCCCAGGCCGCTGGGCGCCCCCCGCCCAGACGGCTGGGGCACGAGCCCCAGACGCTGACGCAACGGGCGCCCGGCACCGGGACCGATCGCGGCGCCGCTATCCTGCCGTCTCTGGCGCCGACGCTTCGGCGACGGACCGTGTCTGGCTCAACGGCAGCAAAGGTGGGCTCGTGATCGACCGATCGTCGGCGCGAACGTCGTCGAAGCCCAGCTCACCAGCCGGACCCGCCGCTGGGGGAGCCGACCCGACCCCCGACCCCGCCGACACCGAGGCCGACACCGAGGCCGAGCCCGCCAGCGCCGGACGCGCGGGCGCGGCGGCCCGCGCCGCGGCCGGCGCCGAGTCGTCCGCTCAGTCGTCCGCCGGCACAGGCGCCGCGCCACCGGTCAGCGCTGAGGGCGGCGTTGGTCCCACGTCCGACAGCGCCCGGAAGGCCACAACCGGCGACCCGGGCACGGCCGACGGGGAGACGGCCGCCGAGGACGCGGGCGACGCGACCCCGGCCGCCGGCATCCCGCGCCCGCAGACCCCGCCGGCCGCACCTCGGGACGCTGACGGCGAGTCCGCGACCGGCACGGCGGAGACCGGTACGGCTGAGGCCGGCGAGTCAGGGAACCGCGAGTCCGGGAACCGCGAGGCTACGACCGGCGGTCCTGGGACCAGCGCGGCGGGGACCAGCAAGGTCGCGCCAGCTCGTTCGAGTGACGCCGACGAACCGCTCCCGCCGCTCCCGCGCCGCCGCCCGTCCCGACGGCCGGGCCCAGCCGGCCCTGGCTCCCGTTTCCCGGTCGCCGAGCCGCTCGGCCCCCGGGCGGCGGTCGCCCGGGGCGCGCCGTCGATCTTCGCTCCCGGACCGAAGGCCGCGGCTGGGCCGGCCGGCGACACCTACGCCGAGCAGCCGCGCTCGACGGCCAGCGGCGGGACCGACGGCTCTGGATGGTTCTCGCGCTCCTCCTCGCCCGCGTTCGCGAGCCCGCCCCTCGACGCCGCCGCCGACCCGAACACGCGCGAAGACTCAAACACGCGCGACGACCCGAACGCCCATGCCGACCCGAGGCCCCAGAGCGCTTCGCCCGGCCGCCGCGACGCGGACTCGACTTCCCGGGCCGCCGCTCCGCCGAGGCGGCCAGCCGATCACCCGTCCGCCAGCGACGCGGCCGCCGCGCCGAGTGCCCACGGCCGGGCGATCGAGCAGGACACGGTCGTGACCTCAAGGGCCGGCCTCGCCGCCCATCGCGCCGCCCGGTCCGGTTCGTCCACCGGCGGGACCCGGGAGCCGGACCGAGCGTCCGCGCCGTCGGCGCGCGATGCGCCGCGGTCTGTGCGCCGCGATCAGGCCGGTCCGGCCGGCGCCGACCCACCCGGCGGTGGCCAGAAGCCCGGCTCGGCCCGGACCCGGTCCGGCACGTCCACCGGGGCCCGCCAGCGCGAGCCGCGAGCCGCGTCCGCCGCGCCGGCGCCGGCCGCGCCGGCGCCGGCCGCGCCGGCGCCGTCCCCGCGAGGCGCGCCGTCCGGGTCGAGAAACCCGTCCGCGCCGGCAACGACCTCCGAACCGAGAACAACGTCCCCACCGAGAACAACGTCCCCACCGAGAACACCGGCGTCCCCGCGGCCGGCGCCGCGCCAGCCCGCCGCGTCCACTCCCGGGCCGGCTATCGCCCCGGGGACGGCGACGCGATCCACCCCCGCCGCGCCGCCGACCCAGGGGGCGCCGTCGACCCAGCCGCCGGCCGCCTCCGCCCGGCCGGTCAGCCCGGCGCGGCCACCGGGCCCGGCGCGGCCACCGGGCCCGGCCCGAGCCAACCTGCCGCCCTCCGCGACCGGGGGCTCCGCCCATTCTCCCGGTCGCTTCGGGCGGGTGGCCCGGCCGGCCACGGGCGCGTCCACCCGCCCGGCCACCGGGCTCCTCGGGATCGGCGGAGCGCTCAGCCTGATCGGTTCGGTCCTGCCGTGGAGCGAGCTGTCCAGCGGCGGCGAGCGCCGGGTCTTTTCCGGAGTGACGGTCGGTGACGGCCGGATCTGTCTGCTGATCGGCTTGGCCCTGATCGTCTGTGCCGCGCTCGTCGCCACCGGCCGGGCCGCGCCCGGCCCTGACCGCGCGACCGGGCCGGTGCCGGCGGCCGCGGCGGCGCTCGCGGCCGTCGTACTGCTGCTGACCGGCGCCGACTACGCCGCCGGTCCCGCGCCGCTGGCCTCGTTTCGCGGCCTCTCGGCCGGGCTGGTCCACCTCGAGCCCCGGGCCGGCCTGGCCGTGACGCTCCTCGGCGGTCTTCTGGCCGAGATCGGCGCGACCGCCCTGCTGTGGCGGGGCCGGCCCCCCCGTCCGAGCCCTCGTCCGGACCCCCAGCCGGCCCGCCCGGCCGCGTCCGGCGTGGAGCGCCGGCCTACCGGGTAGGCCACCTCAGGTCCGGTGGGAACGGTGCGACGGCGCGGACTCCGTGTCACGATGAGCCTGGCGACACCCAGCCAGTGGCTCGACGGCGCACGTGGGGCGATGCACGTTCCGGCGATGCACGTTCCGGCGATGCATGTTCCGGCGATGCGAGTCGGGCGGCCCGCGTCAGCCGGTTGGTCGGGGTGTCTCTGGTCGAAATCGGAGGGCGTGCGTGTCCCAGCGAGAGGACAGTCCGTGGGCCCGGCCCACGACTCCGGCGGTCGAGCGCCCGCCGGCCGGACCCGCTGGGCCGGCCGGGCCGGCGGCGGAGCCGTCGACACCCGCGCCCCCTGACCCGTCCCGGCCCGCTCGCCCCGTCGGCGACGCGCACCGGTCCGAACCGGACGACGGCCTCGATCCGGTCACCCGGCGTGAGGCCGAGCGCTGGCGTGAGCGCGCCCGGGCGACCGCCGATCCCCGCTGGGCCCGGCCGGAGCCGCGCTGCCTGCCCGGGGCCGGCCCCGGGCAGGCAGCGCCGGCGCCCCGCTCTGAGCCGTCGAGCCCGGCCCGGGCCGGGGCCCACCCGGAATGGACCGATCCCCTCGAGGACGACGCGCGTACCTTCCGCTGGGGCGCGGCCGCCCCGCCCGATGCGCCATCCGTCGCCGACGGCCGGGCCCGCCCGGACCCGAACGGGCCGCGCGCCCCGGCCGAGACCGTGCCGGGCGAGACTGCCCCGGCCGAGACTGCGCCGGGCGAGACTGTGCCGGGCGAGACTGTGCCGGTCGAAACGGCGGCCCGCGCGGCCCGCCGGGTCGCCGCCGCCCTGGCCGTCGTCGCCGGCGGCCTGGTGACCGTCATCGCCGCGTTTCTGACCTGGACGACGGTCGGCGTCCTGGACATCACGGAGTTCACCGTCCGGGGCACCGACGCCGACCAGGATGGCAACGCGACCTTCGCGCTGGGCGCGCTGGCCGCCCTGGCCGGCCTCTACGCGCTGCGCCGGCGGGCCAGCGCGCGGGTCTGGCTGGTCAGCGGGACGGCCGGCGCGATGGTCGTCCTGCTGGCCATCGTCGAGATCATCCGGGACGGCCGGGCCGACCTCGGCGGCGGGAGTTCCGGCGCTGGCCTGGCTCTGGACGTCTCCGTGACCGTCGGACCGGGGCTGTGGCTGACCCTGGCCGGCGGGCTGGCGGTGCTGCTGGCCACCGTCATCGGCGGCATCGCTCGGCCGGGGCGGTCGCGCTCGTCCGGGCGGCCCGGCCGGCCGGGGCATCCGGCCCGTCCAGGCGCGGACCGGGATGACGCATCGGCGACCCCCTCTCTGGGGTCGTGACGGTCCGGAGTCAGTCGTCGAGACTGTGCGTTGGCCGGAGGTCGCCGCATGCGGTTCGGCCCCGGAGCGGATCACTGGTCAGGTGTCCACGCGCCGGGGGTGTCGGGGGAGCCGCGGCGGCGATCACGGTCGATCGGCAGGTGGTGCGCGCCTCCACCGTGAGCGGGGGGTGGGTGGATGCACGCGCGACCGCCCCACCGGACCGAACCGGGTCCGGGGGCTGGTGAGGTTCGCCCGTGTCGGGGGGCTCGGGCGGTGCCGCGCCGCCCCGCGGGGCGGTCACCCCTGACCGTCTGACCCCTGCGAGGGCAGGTGACCGTCCTCCACCGCCCGCCGGTACAGGTCGACCTTGGTACCGGCCTCCCGCCCGACCCGGCGGTACTTGAACCGCACCCGGTCGATGTACTGCTTGGCCGTCTCGGTGCCGATCCCCATCCGCCGCGCGACTGTCTTCATCGGCAGGCCTTGGGCGTAGAGACGCAGCGCCTCGCGCTCCTTCTCCGAAAGCTCCGGCCGGTCGGGCGAGTCGTCGGTGTAGAGCAGGAAGGCCAGCTGCCGCGACACCCAGCCCCCGCCGGCGGCGGTCGCGCGGATGGCGCCGACCAGCTCGTCGATGCCCTCACGTTTCTGGACGTAGCCGGCCGCGCCGGCCTTCATCGCCTCACGGACGGTACGGGGCGCCGCGCTCACGCTGAACACGACGATCTTCGGGCCGGCCGCCGTGATCCGGTGGATGTTGCGGGCGACGTCGGTGTTCGGGCCGAGGTCCAGGTCGAGCAGGACGACGTCGACCGGCATCACCGGGTCGGCCAGCAGCGCCTCGACGGTCTGCGCGGTGAGGAGCAGGTCGATGTCGTCGATCGCGGCCAGCTGCCCGGCCAGCCCGTAGAGCACGATCGGATGGTCGTCCACGGCGGCGACCCGGATCGGCGGCGCCGCGGTGGGCTCGGACGGCTGGGACGGGGCAGGTCGGCTGGCCGGCCCGGGTGAGGCGGGCGGCCCGGGTGAGGCGGGCGGCACGGACGAGCGGCTGGCGGGTTGCGCCGGCGAAGACTGCGAACGGTCAGGGTCCACAAACCCGCTATTTCAGCAGATCCACATCCGTTGTTGAAATCGAGTCGTCGCCCTCGGCATTATGCCTGCTCAGCGAACCCGCGCGGCGGACTGTGCAGGTTGGTCTCCCCGATCGCGCTCCAGCGCGTCGGCGAGCCGGTCCACGTCCGCGGCCACCGTGTAGAGATGGGGGCTGACCCGCAGCAACGGCCCGTCCAGCGCCCGCGGCGCCCGCACCGTCTCGATCGCCGTGGTGAGCACGGCCTGCTCGCGGGCCAGGCGGCGGACCACGGTCGCCGGGTCGACGCCGGGCGGTGGGCGCAGCGTCACGATCGCGCCCGGTGTGTCCAGCGGCTCGACCGTCCGCCAGCCGGCCACCCCGTCCAGGCGGGCGCGGGCGAGCCGGCCGATGGCGGTGATCGCCGCGAACGCGGTCCCCGCCGGCAGGCCGTCGGCCAGTTCCCGTGCCTCGGCCAGGGCACGGGCGAGGCCGACCCGGCTGGCCGGCGAGGACTCGCCGATCCCGATACGATGCACGCCCGGCGCCGGGCGCGGAGCGGACCAGGCCCGCACCCCCCGCACCCCCCGCGCCCGGCCCGGGCCACCCGGCTGGCCGGCCCCGCCCGCCCCGCTCGCCCCGCCCCCACCCGCGGCGTCGGCGGCGGCGTCGGCCCAGGTGGCGGTGTACAGGTTGGGCGCCTCGAGCCGGAGACGGTCGGCCACCTCCGGCCGGGCGGCCGCGAAGCCGACCCCGCGCGGGCCGCACAGCCACTTGCGCGATGTCCCGACCCAGGCCGAGGCGGCGATCGCCGAGCAGTCGACGTGGCCGAGTGACTGGGCCACGTCGAGGACGAGGTCGGTGCCGGCCGAGGCCGCCAGCGCGGCCAGCTCCGCCGCCGGCTGCGGGAGGCCGCTGTGGCTGGCGATCTGCGGGAAGGTGACGAATGCCAGCGCGTCCAGGCCGATACGCGCGCCGTCGGCGTGGGCCACGCCGTGGCGCTCGAGCGCGTCGAGATCGATCCGGCCCAGCGGGTCGGTCGGCAGGTCGACGAGGGTCGCCCGGGCCCGCTCGGCCGCGGCGGCCAGCGCCATCGCGTTCGACCCGTACTCGCCGGGGATCACCCCGACCAGCGCTCCCGGCACCAGCGGCCAGGCCGCCACCAGCGCGGCGAACGCGGCCGTCGCGGAGTGGTGCGGGACGACGTCGTCCGGCCCGAGCGCCCCGGGCGCCCCGGGCGCCCCGGTCAGCAGCTCGGCGAGCGCGGCCCGGCCCGCGCGCAGCGCCGCCTGGGCCTCCGCCTCCGCCACGTAGCCGCCCCGCTCGCTCTCGGCGGCCAGGTGGCCGGCGACGGCGGCGATGACCGAGCGGCTCATCCGGCCGCACGCGGCGGTGTCCAGGTGGGTCAGCGCGGCCGGCGGGCGGGCGTCGCGCCAGCGCTCGGCCAGCCGTCGGGTGTCCGCGGCGGTCGGAATTTCATCCTTGTCACGAATACCGGGCGGTTGGGTTTCCTTCGTGAGAGTGTCGTCGCCGGCGGGGGAATATGCGTGTCCGGAAGGTTCGTTTCCGTGCACGCGTCCGTGGTGGGTGCCGGGGCGATCGGCGCCGTCGAGGGGGAGGGGAGCGGCCATGCCGCCAGCGTGACACCTGTCCCCGGGGCAGCCCGGGGTTTCGCGCGTCAGCTGTCTTGATCCCGCGGTGTGTGTACAGAACAGAGGACGATCATGAATACGACGAGGTGCGCTCGGCTGACCGCCCTCGGGTCCGCGCTGACCGTCGCGGACGCGGCGCTGCCCGAGCCGGGCGAGGGCGAGGTCCTGGTCACCCTCGACCGGGCGAGCGTCAACCCGCTGGACGTCTACGCGATCGACGGATCGGTCGGCGACCCGGAGCGGTTGCCCCGCACCATTGGCGTCGAGGGGACGGGGCTGCTCGAGGGCCGTCGTGTCGTCGTCCATGGCTCAGGGCTCGGCCTGGTCCGGGACGGGACGTTCGCCGCGGCCGCGGTCGTCCCGGCCGAGGCGGCCGTCGAGATCCCGGACGGCGTGCCGCCCGAGGCGGCGGCCGGCCTGGCCGTGGCCGGGGTGACGGCCTGGCGGGTGACGCGGGAGCTGGCCCGGGTCGACCCGCTCGACCGGGTCCTGGTGCTTGGCGCGGCCGGCGGGGTCGGCTGCCTCGTCACGCAGCTGGCCCGCTCGGCCGGCGCGGTGGTGTGGGCGCAGACCGGCAGCGCCGGCAAGCGGGACTTCCTGACCCGGCTCGGCGTGGACGAGGTCGTCGTGAGCGACGCGGCCGGCCTGGCCGGCGCCGTCGAGGCGCTCGCGCCGACGGTGGTGTTCGACCCGCTGGGCGGGGCGTTCACGGCGGCCGCGGCCAGCGCCCTGCAGCCGCACGGGCGGATCGTCCTCTACGGCGCGTCGGCCGGCGAGCAGGCCACGATCGCCGTCCGCCCCTTCTACCGCAACGGCCTGCGGATGCTGGGCTACGGCGGCATCCGGGAGTCAGCCGCCCGGTTGGCCGAGGGCGTTGCCAGCGTCGCGGCCGAGGTCGCGGCCGGCCACCTGACGATCCCGGTGGCGGAGGTCCTGCCGCTGGAGCGGGTCGCCGACGCCGTCGAGGCTGTGCGGGCGCGCAAGGTCGTGGGGAAGGTCGTCCTGGACGTCTCCGGGTGACGCGCCGCGCCGCGCCGGGCCGGCCCGGCGCCGGCGCGGAGGCCGCGCGGGGCCTGCGCGGGGATGGCCGCGGGGCCCGGTACGGCCTCGCGCGGGGCCGGCGACGATCGCCCGTGGCTGTCCCCGATACTTGAGCTGGCCGCCCGGTGGACCGGGCGGCTTCGGCGGTCGGTTGAGGGGTTGAGCAGGTCGTGGGACGTCGGGTCGCGGTCATCGGCGGGGGCATTCTCGGGCTCGCGGTGGCGCGCCGGGTGACGCAGGTCGAGCCGGGGGCGACGGTGACCGTGTTCGAGAAGGAAGCCGGCATCGCCCGCCACCAGACCGGCCGCAACAGCGGCGTCGTCCACGCGGGCCTGTACTACAAGCCGGGCTCGCTCAAGGCGACGCTGTGCCGGCGTGGGGTCGCGCTGCTCAAGGAGTTCGCGACTGAGCACAAGATCCGCTACGAGGAGTGCGGCAAGGTCGTGGTGGCGGTCGACGACTCCGAGCTCGGCCGCCTCGACGACATCGCCTCCCGGGCCGTCGCCAACGGCGTGCCGGACACCCGGATGCTCACCCCGGCCGAGCTGCGCACGATCGAGCCGCACGCGTTCGGCGTGGCCGCGCTGCACTCGCCGACCACCGGGATCATCGACTACCCGGGTGTCGCAGCCGCCCTGCGCGACGAGGTGCTCGCGGCCGGGGGCACGGTCCGTACCGGCGCCGAGGTCGTCGCGGTCGACGAGCGCCAGGACGGCGTCCACCTGCGGCTGCGGGTGCGCGGCCAGGTGCCGGTCGTGCCCAACGGCAACCACGCCGGGCCGGTGGCGACGGCAGGCCCGGGCGGCGTCATCGAGGTCACCGAGCCGGTCGGCCCGTTCGACCTGTTGCTGTCCTGCGCTGGCCTGCAGTCCGACCTGGTTGCCGCGCTGACCGACGAGGACCCCTCGCCCCGGATCGTGCCGTTCCGCGGCGACTACTGGCTGCTGCGCCCCGAGCGGCGGGAGCTGGTGCGCGGGCTGATCTACCCGGTGCCCGACCCGCGCTACCCCTTCCTGGGCATCCACCTGACCAAGCGGGTCGACGGCGAGATCCTGGTCGGGCCGAACGCGGTGCTGGCCACGGCCCGCGAGGGCTACACCGTCGGCACGCTGGCCCGCGACGACCTGCGCTCCACGCTGGCCTGGCCGGGCTTCCGCAGGATGGCCCGCCAGCACTGGAAGACCGGGGCCAGGGAGATCCTGCACACGGTGAGCAAGCGGGCGTTCGTGGCCGAGGCCCGCCGCTACGTCCCGGCGCTCGCCGCCGGTGACGTGGTGCGTGGGCCGGCCGGGGTGCGGGCCCAGGCCGTGGCCCGGGACGGCTCGCTGGTCGACGACTTCGTGCTCGCCTCCCGCGGCCGGGTCGTCCACGTCCGCAACGCCCCGTCGCCCGGCGCGACCGCTTCCCTCGCGATCGCCGAGTACATCGTCAACCAGGTCGTCCCCACCGCCGCCTGACTCCCGGGAGACCCGCCGCTACCGGCGGCCGGCGTACCGATTCCGCGAGCGGGTCAAGGCGGACCTGGGCGCGCTGCTGCCATACCACCGGACGTCGTCCGACGAGTCGGAACGCCGCATCGTCGCCCACCTGCGCGAGTACGGGACGATCTCGAACCAGACCGTGCAGAACCTGCTGCTGGTCGGCGGCCAGCGGGCCAGCGGGCCAGCGGGCCAGCGTGATCCTGCGCGCGCTGGCCGCCCGCCAGGTCATCCAGCGGGCGGCCGGGACCCCGACGCGGGGGCCGAGCGTCCGTTACACGCCCGGCCCCGCGTTCCCGGTCGAGAAGCGGGGCCGCTGACCGGCGCTCAGCCGAAGAAGTGGCCCGGCGGGTAGGCCCGCTCGGTCCGGCTGCGCGGCATGCCCCGCAGCGCGTCGGTCAGCGTCCGGGCGCTGTTGACCAGCGGGACGTGGCTGAACGCCTGCGGGAAGTTGCCGGTCATCCGGCCCAGCCGGGGGTCGAACTCCTCGGCCAGCAGCCCGACGTCGTTGCGCAGTGACAGCAGCCGCTCGAACAGCTCCTTCGCCTCCTCGACCCGCCCGGCCAGCGCGTAGTTGTCGGCCAGCCAGAACGTGCAGGCCAGGAAGGCGCCCTCGCCGGCGGGCAGGCCGTCGACCGACCCGTCCTCGGCGGTGGTGTAGCGCAGGATGAACCCGTCGTCGGCCAGCTCCCGCTCGATCGTCGCGACCGTGCCGGCCACCCGGGGGTCGGTCGCGGGCAGGAAGCCGACCAGCGGCATGTAGAGCAGGGCCGCGTCCAGCTCCTTCGAGCCGTAGAACTGGGTGAACGTGCCCCGCTCGGCGTCGTAGCCGCGGGCGCAGACCTCCCGGTGGATGTCGTCACGCAGGGCCAGCCAGCGCTCGATCGGGCCCGGCAGCCCCGACTCGAGGATGCCCTTGACCGCCCGGTCGGCGGCCACCCAGGCCATGACCTTCGAGTGGACGAAGTGCCGGCGCGGCCCGCGAACCTCCCAGATGCCCTCGTCGGGCTTGCGCCATCCGGTCTCGAGGAACTCCATCAGCTTGGTCTGCAGCTGCCAGGAGTCGTCCCTGCCGGCCGACGACGTGGTTGCCCGGGCGACGTGCAGCGCGTCGAGGACCTCGCCGTAGACGTCGAGCTGGAACTGGTCGACGGCGCCGTTGCCGACCCGGACCGGCAGCGAGTTCTCATACCCGCGCAGCCAGGGCACCTCGTACTCGGTCAGTCGCCGCTCGCCGGCCACGCCGTACATGATCTGGACCCGGGACGGGTCGCCGGCCACCGCGCGCAGCAGCCACTCCCGCCACGCCGTCGCCTCGCTGGTGAACCCGGCGTCGAGCAGGGCGAGCAGGGTGATGGTCGCGTCGCGCAGCCAGCAGTAGCGGTAGTCCCAGTTGCGTACCCCGCCGATGGCCTCGGGCAGCGACGTGGTGACGGCGGCGACGATCCCACCGGTGGGAGCGTAGGTCAGCGCCTTCAGCGTGATCAGCGAACGGCGGACGGCGGACTGCCACTCGCCGTCGTAGGTGCAGCCGGCCATCCACTCCGACCACCACGACTCGACCAGGTCGATGGTCCGGCGCACGTCGACGGTGGGCGGGGTCGGGTGGTGCGAGGCCGACCAGGCCAGCGAGAACGGCACCGACTGGCCGGCCGAGACGGTGAACTCGGCGTAGGTGCCCATGTCGTGCCCCTCCATGGGGGCCGTCGTGCGCAGGGTGACCGCGTCGGGGCCGGCCACGGCCGAGATCGTGTGCTCGTCCAGGCGGCGGACCCAGGGGACCACCGAGCCGTAGTCGAAGCGGATGCGGGTCTCGCTGCGCATCCGCACCGTGCCCTGCAGGCCCTCGACCAGCCGCAGGACGAGGTGGGTGCCGTTGCGCGGGTACATCGCGTCGGTGATCCGGACGGTGCCGGTCTCGGTGGTCATGTCCGTCTCGAGGACCAGCGTGTCACCCCGGTAGCGGCGGGCCACCCCCACCACCTTCTCGACGGGGGCGATCCTCCAGTGGCCGTTGTCGTCCTCGCCGAGCAGCGCGGCGAAGCAGGCGGGGGCGTCGAAGCGGGGCAGGCACAGCCAGTCAATCGAGCCGTCGCGGCCGACCAGGGCGGCCGTGCGGGTATCGCCGATCAGTGCGTAGTCCTCGATGAGGGACGGCAACGGAACTCCAAGGCACGATGGAAATAGAGACTATGGGTAGTTTTAAACTTACTTAGAGTGACTAAAGGTGCACGCGGCCGGATCGGCGGTGAGCCGGCCGGGGGCGGCGTCGATATGTGGTTCGCGAGACCGACCAGCCTACGGACCCTGCCCGCGGACTAGGTTGGGGACACGCCCGGGACCATCGGAGCCGGACTGTCATCCGGGGGACAAGCTCGGTCATCCGGACGGGGCGAGCCCGGCGTGGGCGAGGATGACGTGGGCGAGGATGGGCCTGCCGGCGGCGGGAGCGGGCGGTACAGGAACACAACGAAGGCGACAGCGAACTAAGGCGGCAAGGAAAACCCGTGACCTCTCAGGATCTGACCGACCGGGGACGGTCGCGTAAGCGCGAACCGGTCGGGTCGCCGCTGACCCGGATGACGCGAGTGCTGACCGACCGGCGGCATCGCGCGGCGGTGGTGTTCGGCGCCCTCGCGATGATCGCGCTAATCGCCTTCGGTGTCTATGCCGTTGTCGCCGGCAAGCCACCCACGGTGGAGGGTGTGGTGTACTTCGTCCCCGATGCGACGCCCGCGCAGAAGGACGCCGTCCGCGCCGCCTGCCCGAGCGTCGGGACGGCGATCCAGGAACCGCCGGACCACAACAACCTGGCCAGCAGCCGCGCCTACCCGCTGCGTTACAACTTCACCCGGGCTACGACGGCGGACAAGGCCGCGATCTACCGCTGCGTCCAGCGCCAGCCCGGGGTCATGGCGCTCAGCGAGTACACCGACGGCCAGTAGCGCCTTCTCCCGGTTCCGGCTACCGGTTCGCCCGCTGCCGCTTGTCGGCCTCGAGACGCTCGGCCGGCGTCGGCTCACCCGCGCGCCGGGCCGCCCGGGCCTGCAGCAGTGAGACCACGATCGTCGTCATCACGACCAGGCCGGAGAAGATCAGGCTGCCGCCGCTCCATGGTGACGACGCCGGCAGGTCGGTCCGGACGATCCACACGATGCCGGCGGCCACCATCGCGACCCCGAACAGCAGCGAGAAGGCGGTCGAGACCCGGTTGGCCGCCGCCTGGTCGGACAGGTCGGCCGCCTTCCGCCGGGCCTGCTCGAACCGGCGCCGCGCCCACTCGTACTCCAGGCTGAGGATGAAGAAGCCCAGCGCGATGACGAGGAAGCCCGGTCCGGGCAGTGCGAGCAACACCCCACCCAGGCCCAGCACCGCGACGCCGATCGCGGTGACGACGACCCGCCGCGCCAGCCTCGCTCCTCCTTGTGCCCACACCGGTCCGCCCAGCCCCCTTCGTCCGCTTCGACCTTTCTGGCCAGCTCTTCCCTCTGGCCGTGACACTAACTCGTGGTTTGCTGGGAAGGCCGGGCCAGCTTTGCGACGGTGGGCCTTGTAGGCGGTCGGGCATCGTGACGGTCGGGCCTTGTGACGGTCGGGCCTTGTGACGGTGGGGCTGGAGCGGACCGGCGAGCGGGCGCGGGAGCGGAGGAGTGAGTGGACGTCGAGGAGACGGCGCTGCCGGGCATCGGGCTGCGCCACGACTTCCAGCTGCGTTCCGGCGCCCGCCTGGGAGTCGTGTCCCGCCGCGGCGGGAAGCGTGAGGTGATCGTCTACGACCCGGACGACCCCGACCGGGTCAGCCTGAGCCTCAAGCTCAGCGCCGAGGAGAGCGACGTGCTGGCCGAGCTGCTCGGCGCGCCGCGGATGGTGGAGAAACTCACCGCGGTGGCCGACGCCTTCGCCGGCCTGGTCGGCGAGCAGCTACCGATCCCGCCCGGCTCGCCGTATGCCGGCCGGCCGCTCGGCGACACCCGGGCCCGCACCCGCACCGGCGCATCGATCGTCGCCGTCGTCCGCCGCGGTGAGGTGTTCGCCTCGCCCCGCCCGGACTTCCTGTTCGCCGAGGGTGACGTCGTGGTCGTGGTCGGAACGCCGGAGAACACCGCCGAGGTGGCGGCGCTGCTCCGGGAGGGCTGACCGAACGCGTGCACCAGGCTTCCATCTTCGTCGAGCTCGGCCTCGTCCTGACCGTGCTCGGCTTCGCCGGCGGGTTAGCCGGCCGGCTGGGCATCTCACCGATCCCGCTCTACCTGGTGGCCGGGCTGGCCTTCGGCCAGGGCGGCATCCTGCCGCTGGGGGCGAGCGAGGAGTTCATCGAGATCGGCGCCGATCTCGGTGTCGTCCTGCTGCTGCTCAGCCTGGGCCTGGAGTACACGGCCGACGAGCTGATCGTCGGGCTGCGCCGCAACAGCCGGGCCGGCCTGGTCGACCTGGTCCTCAACGCGGCGCCCGGGGTGGTGGCCGGGCTGCTGCTGGGCTGGGGGCCGCTGGCGGCGACCGTGCTCGGCGGCGTGACCGCGGTGTCGTCGTCCGGGATCATCTCGAAGGTCCTGCGCGACCTCGGCCGCCTGGGCAACCGGGAGACGCCCGTCGTCCTGTCCGTCCTGGTCATCGAGGACCTGGCCATGGCCGTCTACCTGCCGGTCATCACCGCGCTGCTGGCCCATGAGACGTTCGGCCGGGCGTCGCTGTCGGTGTCGATCGCGCTGGCCGCGCTGGTCCTCGCGCTGGTGCTGGCGCTGCGGTTCTCCGGGGCGGTCAGCCGGCTGGTCGACGACCCGTCCACCGAGCGGGACGACGAGAACCTGCTGCTGCGGGTGCTCGGCCTCGCGCTGCTGGTCGCGGGCGGCGCGCGGATGATCCACGTCTCGGACGCGGTGGCCGCGTTCCTGGTCGGCATCGCCCTGTCCGGGCCGGTGGCCGAGGGCGCGCGGGAGGTGCTTTCGCCGCTGCGCGACCTGTTCGCCGCCGTGTTCTTCGTCTTCTTCGGGCTGCGGACCAACCCGAGCGCGATCCCGCCGGTGTTCCTGCCGGCCCTGGCCCTGGCTGTGGTCGGGGTGGCCACGAAGGTGGTGACGGGCTGGTGGGCGGCCCGGGCCTCCGGGCTGGCCACGATGGGACGGTTCCGGGCCGGGGCGGCGCTGGTCGCCCGGGGCGAGTTCTCGATCGTCATCGCCGGGCTCGCGGTGGCCGGCGGCATCGAACCGAGACTCGGGCCGTTCGCGGCCTGCTACGTGCTGCTGCTGGCCGTGCTCGGCCCGGTCGGGGCCCGGTTCGTCGAGCCGATCACCCGGGCCGGTCTGCGTGTCCGGGCGCGCCGGGGCGGTCCGCCTCGTCCGCCTCGTCCACCTTCTCCGCCCCGGCCCGAGCCGGTGGGCTGAGCCCGGCCGGGCCGCGGGGGGCCCGATTCCCGGCATTCCGGGGCGGGGCGTGGGTGTGCGCGGTCGCGGGCCGGCGCGGCCGAAGTTTGTCGAGGCGCGCTCGTTCCCGGCCCGGGCCGGCTTTGGCAGGATGCCAAGGGTGAGCGGACTCCTCGAAGGCAAGCGACTCCTCGTCACCGGTGTCCTGACGGACGCGTCCATCGCGTTCGCGGTCGCCCGCATCGCCCAGGAGCAGGGCGCGACGGTGGTGCTCTCCGGCTTCGGCCGGGCGCTGTCGCTCACCCGGCGCATCTCCCGGCGGCTGCCGACCGAGGCGCCGGTCGTCGAGCTCGACGTCACCAACGACGAACATCTGGAGGGCCTGTCCGAGGCCGTTCTCCAGCACACCGACGGCCTGGACGGGGTGCTGCACGCGATCGCGTTCGCTCCCGAGTCGGTGCTGGGCGGCAAGCCGTTCGTCGAGGCCGGCTGGGCCGAGGTGTCCACGGCCGTGCAGGTCTCGGCCTGGTCGCTGGCCGGGCTGACCCGGGCCTGCCTGCCGCTGTTCGGCGAGCGGGCCTCCGTCGTCGGGCTCGACTTCGACGCCTCCGTCGCCTGGCCGACGTATGACTGGATGGGCGTGGCCAAGGCCGGCCTGGAGTCGGCCACCCGCTACCTGGCCCGCGACCTGGGCCCCCGGGGTGTGCGGGTCAACCTGGTCTCGGCCGGGCCGCTGCGGACGATGGCCGCCAAGTCCATCCCCGGCTACGAGCGGTTCGAGGACACCTGGAACACGCGGGCCCCGCTGGGCTGGGATGTCGCCGACACCGGCCCGGCCGCCCAGGCCTGCGTCGCGCTGTTCTCCGACTGGTTCCCGGCCACGACCGGGGAGATCGTCCACGTCGACGGCGGGGCGCACGCCGTCGGCGGCTGATCGCCGCCATCCAGGGTCCGCAATCGTCATCGGTTCCGTTTCGCCCGGCTGGCGGCGGCCCTCCACACCAGCTCGGCGCCCTCTCGCCGGCTGCTCGTCTGGGATGGTCAGCGGCCCCGCGTCCCCAACTCCGGCAGGCGTGCCACACGTAGATCGTCAGGTGCGTCACGTACCATTCGGCAGATGCGCCATGATCTGCTCGGCAGATGCGTCACAAGGTGCTCGGCAGATGCGCCATACTGTGAGTAACGCCTGAGTCTCGATCTGTGTGGACATCGTTTGATGATCGATAGTCGGGGTGGTGGCCCGGTCGTAGGAGGACCTGTGGCGTCGCGCCAACTGACCCTTGAACTGTTCCCGCGGCACGCGGCCACGCTCGTGTCCGCCGCGCTCGCGGATACGCGGGTCGTCGTTGTGAACGGCGCCCGGCAGGTTGGCAAGAGCACGTTGGCCCAGCTCGCGGTGGACCGGGACGGCGGCGGGCGGGCCTACTATCTGGACGAGGAGCCGATGCGAGCGGCCGCCGCCGCCGACCCGGTTGGCTTCCTCAACCACGACGGCCTTCTGATGATCGACGAGATCCAGCGGGTACCGGACCTGGTCCTGGCGATCAAACGCGACGTCGACCGGGATCCACGCCCGGGCCGATTCCTCCTCACCGGATCCGCCCGCCTGTGGGGACTGCGCGGGATTCCCGACACCCTTCCCGGCCGGTCGGAGACGATCGAGCTCTGGCCACTCGCTCAGGGCGAGATCGAGGGCGGCCCGACGGCTTCCCCCGACGGCGGGCGCGGTTCTTCGAATCCTATATATCCGACCTGATCGCGCGTGATGTCCGCCAGATCGCAAAGGTCGAAGAAGGAAGCGAGCTGCGCCGGCTCGTCCAGGCGCTGGCGGCGAACATGAGCGGCCTGGTCGTACCCCGGAGGCTCAGTAACGACCTGGACGTCTCCGCCTCGACGGTTGCTCGGCACATCCAGGCGCTCGAGCTCGTCTATGTCGTACGGCGAATCCCGGCCTGGTCCAGCAACCTCACCACTCGCGCGGTAGCGCCTCCGAAGCTCCTCTTCGTCGATTCCGGGCTGGCCGCGCATCTGACCGGCATGACCTCGCGACGTGCATCGCATCCGACCGCGCCCGTCGGGCCTCTCCTGGAGAACTTCGTCCTTGGAGAGCTGGCCCGGCAGCTCACCTGGGCCGACGAACCCGTCTCCCTGTTTCACTATCGTGACCGCGATGGCCGTGAAGTCGACGCCGTCCTCGAGCGGGCGTCCGGTGAGATCGTCGGAATCGAAGTGAAAGCGGCCGAGACGGTACGCGCCGAGGATTTTCGCGGCCTACGCCATTTCGCCGACCGGGTGGGGGATCGTTTCCATGCCGGCTATGTCCTCTACGCCGGCGCCGAGGTGCTCCCCTTCGGCCCGCGAATGCGCGCAGCTCCCATCTCCGCGTTGTGGACGGCGCGGAATTCCGTACCTCACGCGAGCTGATCAGTACAGAACCGCCGCCGATGCCGACGCGGATGACGATCACTCTACCGGTTGCCCGCGCCGCGACCGGGCGGAGAACCGACGTGCGACCGGCGCGACACGCTCGGTTTAGGCTGACCGGGTGGATCCCGACATCACGAAGGTCGTCGCCGCGAGCGCGGCGCGGGCCCGCGCGGACGGCGTCCGCATCGTGGATATCGAGCATGTGCTGGACGTGCTGCTCGAGTGGCCGTCCGCCGCCCGTGACGTGTTGGCGCAGGCGGCCCTGACCCCGGCTCGGCTGGCCGAGATCCGGGCCGAGCGCGAAAACTGGGACGACGAGCTGGCGCCATCGGGCCCGGACGAGCCGGCCGAGTGCGACGCCGTGGCAACGCCGCGCGGGCGGGCGCGGGACACCACCCAGCCCGGCCCGAGCCTTTACCTCCTCCAGGGCTGGGTCGCCGGGTTCGCCGCCGGTGCGCCGGACGGGCGGGCGCGGGTGGCGGACTGGCTGCTCGGCCTGCTCTACCTGCAGACGGAGTACTCGGGCCGGATCCTGGCCCAGGTGGGAACCACGGCGGCCGAGCTGGTCGCCGCGCTGCGCGAACGGGGCGTCCGGGTGCCGGCCGTCGACCCGCCGCTCTACCAGCCGTGGGGGCCGCGCCGGCATCTCGACATCTCGGCGGCCCAGATGCGGGCGCTGCGCGCCCGGCTGGCCAGGGACGGCGTCCCGGCCGTCGGCTCCCGCTGGGAGTACGCCGCCTGGCCGGGCGAGGAGGACCGGTACCGCTTCTACGCCGAGGAGGGCGTCGACCTGCCCGCCCTGCTCGCCGCCGCCGACGGAGCAGGACCAGGAGAAGGAGAAGGAGAAGCCTGACGGCGACCGGTGAGATTCGGCTCCGGGCGGGGTCTGTACCTGTGACGGCCCTCGACCAGGAGCGTTCTCATGGCAGCGACCGCCCCGCCCACCGACCGCGACGCCTTCCTCCGTGACGCCGAGACCTACCGGCGCGAACTGCTGGCGCACTGCCACGCGATGGCCGGCTCGCTGGACGAGGCCGAGGACCTCGTCCAGGAGACCTACCTGCGGGCCTGGCGGTCGTGGGAGTCGTTCGAGGGACGCTCCTCGACCAGGACCTGGCTGCACCGGATCGCGACCAACGTCTGCCTGTCCGCCCTCCACGGCAACCGCCGCCGGGTCCTGCCCGCCGGCCTGGGCGCGCCGGGCGAGGACCCGGACGCGCCGATACCGTCCGAGAGCGGCGAGATCCGCTGGCTTGACCCGTTCCCGGACGCCTTCGGCGCCGGCGACCCGGCCGAGGTCGTCGCCGCCCGCTCGAGCCTGCGCCTGGCGCTGCTGGCCAGCCTCCAGCATCTGCCGCCCAGGCAGCGGGCGGTCCTGATCCTGCGCGAGGCGCTGGGCTATCGGGCGACCGAGATCGCCGAGATGCTTGATATGACCGTCGTCGCGGTCAAGAGCGCCCTCCAGCGAGCCCGGGCCCGGCTCGACGAGGTCGCCCCGGCCGAGGACCTGCTCGTCGAGCCGCGCTCGCCCCAGGCGAGGGCCGTCCTCGACCGCTACATCTCCGCGTTCGAGCGGGCCGACGTGGCGGCGATGACGGACCTGCTACGCGAGGACGCCATCCTTGAGGGCCTGCCGTCCACCACCTGGTTCCAGGGCAAGCGGGCGTGTCTGGCCCACCTGGCCACTCACGCACTGACCGAGGCGGGGCGCTACCGGCTGCTGCCAACGGTCGCCAGCGGGCAGCCGGCCGCTCTGGCCTACCGGTGGGACGACGCGGACGGGCGCTACCGGCCGTTCTCCGTCGTCGTGCTGGCCACCGACGGCCGCCACGTCGTCCGCGTCACCAACTTCACCGACCCCGGCCTGTTCGCCCGCTTCGGCTTCCCCGCCGACCCCGATCACCCGGTCGGGCCCGGCATCCCGACGCGGTAGCCGCCGATGCGGTAGCGGCCGACGAGAACGGCGGGTGAACGCACTGGCGGGGCCAGCACCCGGCCGGCCAGTTCGCGCTGGAACTCCTGGAAGGCGGGCAGGCCGGGCAGGACGCCGGCGCCGGCCCCGTCCGGCTCCTTTCCGTCATGACTGGCCTCGTCATGCCTGGCCCGTCATGCGTGACGACGTGCAGGAACAGGCCCTCCGCCGGGAGCAGAAGGGGGGCGTAGCACAGGCCGGCCGGACGGCGGGCCGCGAGCTCGCCGTACACCCCGGCCACCAGACGGGCGTTCTCGTCGATCGCGTCCGGGCGGGTCGTGTAGCGGATCACGTGAATGTCAGTCATGCCGATACAGACCGCCCGCCCCGCCGGAACGCACCGGTCGAGGTGGGCGTGAGCGCTTCCGATTCCTTTCCGCCGCCGGCGGAGTCCCTCTGCTGTGGGCCGCGGCGCCGCCGCGGCCGGACCGCGAAGGGAACCCGATGCCAACACGCTCCTCCTCGACGACCGGCGGATCGCCCGTCCTGTGGGTGGTGATCCTCGCCTCCATCGGCGCGTTCGTCACCTCGCTCGACGTAGTGGTCGTCTCGACCGCGCTGCCGTCGCTGCGCGCCCACCTGCACGCCGGCCTGTCCGACCTCGAGTGGACGATCAACGGCTACAACCTGGCCTTCGCCTGCGCGATGCTGACCGCCGCCGCGCTGGGCGACCGGTACGGCAAACGGTCGGTCTACGTCGCCGGCCTGGCGGTCTTCGTCGCCTCGTCGATCGCCTGCGCGCTGGCCGGCGACGCGAGCACGCTCATCGCCGCCCGAGTCGTGCAGGGTCTCGGCGCGGCCGCCGTGCTCCCGCTCTCCCTGAGCCTGGTCAGCGACGCCTTCCCGATCGAGCGGCGAGGCGCCGCGATCGGCATCTGGGGCGCCATCACCGGCCTCGGCGTCGCCGCCGGCCCGGTGCTCGGCGGAGTGATCATCCAGGGGCTCGACTGGCACTGGGTCTTCTGGATCAACGTCCCGGTGGGTCTGGTCACGATTGTGCTCTGCCTGCTGCGGGTGCCCGAGACCTACGGCGACCGGCCCGCGCTCGACCTGCCGGGGCTCGCCCTCGCCGCGGCGGCCCTGTTCGCGCTGACCTGGGCTCCGGCGCGGGCGCCGCGCGTCGGCTGGGCCGCCGGGGAGACGATCGGCGCGCTTGTCGCCGGCGCCGTCCTGCTGGCCGGCTTCCTGCTCTGGGAGCGGCGGGCCCGGGTCCCGATGATCCCGCTGTCCTACTTCCGCCGCAGGGGGTTCGCGACGGCCAACGCGGTCGCCTTCTTCCTGGCCGTCTCGCTGATCGGCTCACTGTTCATGATCTCCCAGATGTTCCAGACCGGGCTCGGTCACGACCCGCTCGGCGCGGGCGTCCGGATACTCGTGTGGAACGGGATGCCGTTGCTCGTCGCGCCGCTGGCCGGCACCCTGTCCGACCGGTTCGGCAACCGGCCGTTCATGCTGGGCGGCCTGCTCCTGCAGGGCGGCGGCCTGCTGTGGCTCGCGCTGGAGGCGAAGCCCGGCGTGGGCTACGGGTCGCTGGTCGCCCCGCTCGTGGTGGCCGGGATCGGGATCTCGATGGTGTTCCCGACGGTGGCGAACGCGGTGGTCGGTTCGGTGCCGATCACGGAGTCCGGGCTGGCCGCCGGCACGAACAACACGCTGCGCGAGGCGGGCGGCGTCTTCGGCGTGGCCGTGCTGGGAGCGGTGTTCGCCGCGCGGGGCGGCTACGGGTCGCCGGCGGCGTTCATGCGCGGGTTCCGCGACGCCGAGATCGTCGCCGCCGTCGTCGCGATCGTGGGCGCGCTGGTGGCCGCCCTGGCCCCGGGCCGGGAGCGGCCGGACGCCGCCCCGGACGCGCCGGCGGCCCGCGTCGGCGCCGCGGATGGCGCGATCGCGACCGACGCGGCGGTCTGAACCGGCGGCCAGGCCCGGCTCCGGCTCGGGCTCCCACCGCGGGATCAGGCGTTCGGGCTTTGGCCGCCAGCCCGATCACAACATCGGGAACGAGTGTGCGTCTCGTCCGGGCTTGGGTCGCCGGCTTCGCGGCCGGCGCCCTGGCCGTCGGTCGGGGTCAATTAGTTACTCGTCCTGATCGGCGATGATGTGGTGCTGACCCGAGGTGGCTGCCGCAACACTTTCTCACGTCGTCGGTGAAACGACGCCAAGCGTGGTTCGTGCCGGCCGGTCTGGTGAGATCTCCAGCTTCGACGACTCGCCGAAAAATCAGCGGTGCGTCGGACTCGGAATACCGTCGTCCGGATGTCGAGATCTCTTTCATTATCACTCGCTTGGGGTCGCTGATGAGACCGGTGTCACGGCCAAGATATCTACGCGGCAGGCGCCAGCCCGTGACGTAGGAGCTCAACGCGTCGGGGAACAGCAGGAGCCATGCCTCGATTTCGGCGACCGCGAGCACGTAGTGCCCGGAGGTGAACGCCGCCGTGACGGCCTCCGTAACTTGTTTGTGGATTGCGGTGCCAGTGGAGCCTTCGGGACCGTCCAGATCCTCGTGAATGAAGATGCAGGCCAGGTCTGCCTCTTCCCTGGCTGCGCGCGCCTTCGCTTTTGCGGCGATTGTGGCGACTCGTTTAGTGAGCCGATCGCCGGTGGCATGCCTGAGCCGGACGCTGTCGCTTATCTCAACGATTCGCCCCCGCATGTCTGGGCATAGCGCTTCGAGGACGACCCGGAGACTTGCGCGATCGTTGCTGTCCTCGCCCGCCACAACAACAACGGGTTTACGAGTGGCTCGACCGCGGGTTCCTCGGCTCACAGATCGCCGCCAAGGGCGCCGGAGAACCATAGCTCGCCCAAGGGTAGATTCTCACTGGCCTCGACGATCTCCAGCATCTGGCTGGTGGACAGAGCCGGGATCGCGGATGATCCATCATCCCTGCGCTCGCAGACGATGAGCTCTTCCGGCTTCAGTCGATCGGCGAATGCGGGAGAGTGCGTCGCAATGAGGAACTGGCTGTTCTCGCTGGCTTGACGGAGTCGCTCGACCAGCAGTTCCAACGCTTGGGGATGGAGGCCGTGGTCGATTTCCTCGACACATGTGAGCGCTGGCGGATCGGGGTCGTAGAGGAGCGCGAGCAGACCCAGTAGCCGAATTGTTCCATAGGACGCGTCCGCGAGCTGTGTCGCGGTCCGCATGCCGCGTTCATGCAGAACAAGAACTACCTCTCGCGCGGCGCCTGACGGATAGTCGAAATCGATGTCGTCCAGCTGGGGAAGTACCTCGATCGCGTCGTCCACCAGGCTGTCCCACAACTCCCCGTCTTGTTCCCGAAGTGCCAACAGGAAAGCGGACAGGTTCGAGGCGTCAGGTTCAAGAGTCTCGCGTGTGCCGCGTGGGAAGCGTGAGGGGCGGCGGGCCATGGCCACGCTCATGTCGAACACGCGGAATGCGGCAAGCCGTTCGGCCAGCGCGGCCACCTCGGCACCGCCCTCCTCGGGAGACAGTCGGGGAAGCGTCGACAGCCCGCTGCTCAACCGCCGAATGCCGAGGGTGCGCTCCGGAGACTCCTGACGATTGCTGTCGATTCCGACGATGGTGGCGCCTTCACCGCTGATGGAGATCCGGCGTCCTCGTCCTTGTGTTCGTTTGAACTGGAACGTCTCTCGCCGGGACAGTGACGTCCGAGTTTTGTACTTTCGGCGCTCGATTCGGAGATCGTATTGGTCTGGGGCTGTGGCGCTGCTGTAGGTGGACCAGGTGGCCCGTAGGCCTATCCGAATGGTCGACGGGTCGCGAAGGCCGCCATGGAAAACGACCTGATCGAAGCCGCCCCGCACATCGAGCGCCGGCTCCAGGTCGGTGTTGATCATGTCGGACAGGAAGCGAAAGACTTCCAGTAGGTTGCTTTTCCCCGCGCCGTTGGGCCCGACGAGTACGTTGAGAGATGTCAAAGGAAGGTTGATCCGCCGCAGACTACGGTAGTTCTCCACCTCCAGCGCAATCAACCCTCTATCCATTTCGTCCTTCCCGGTTGCTTTCGATGTGGGCGTATTAGGCGTCGCATTGTAGCGAAGTCTGCCGCCATCCCCAGCGGCCGCGTGGACGCAGATCACTCTACTGGCCGCCTCGCATCGCCGCTGTTGGCGACCCCCGGCTCCTCGTGATGCGGCGCGTGAACCGGATGCGCGCGGGGTGCCGGTGCGACGTGACTGGTCTGCCGGGATGTCGATGTGCGGGGGAGAGACGACAAATGATTTGGCTGATCTCAGCGGCAGGTGTCCGGGCGACGCCCTTTGCCTTCAGACGCGGAGGTTCGCCCCTTGCTCCCACAGCGGGGTCGGGCGTTCGGCCCGCAGCGTCGGCGCCACATCGGCGAAGAAGCGCTCCAGGTAGCCGCGGGTGGTGGCCAGGTCGGCCGTGTAGCTCGACAGGAACCCCTCGACCCCGACGCCGAAGAGCTGGTTGCCGAACAGCCCGTGCAGCTCCAGCAGCTTCTCGGTCACCTGCCCCGGCGAGCCGACGAGCGCGGAGCCGTCGAGGAAGTCCTCGAACGAGTCGAACGGGAACTGGGCGCGGGCGCCGTCCGGGAAGTGCGCCCGGACCGACGCCTCGAACGCCGGCCGGGCGATGGCCAGTGCGTCCTGGGACCGGTCGGTGATGATCGGCGAATGGACGCCCACGGCGATGACGGCCCGCTCGGCGTCGTGGCCGTGGGCGGCGAGGCGTTCCCGGTAGTGGTCGACCAGGCCGACGTAGTGCTCGACCCGGCGCAGCCCGTTGGCCGAGTACAGCGGGTCACCCCAGCGGGGCGGCCAGCTCGGTCGAGCGAGGGCTGGTCGCCGAGCCGTGCCAGACCAGCGGCGCCGGGCGCTGCAGCGGGTGCGGTTCGATCGTCGCGCCGGCCAGCGGCGGGCGGAAGCGCCCACTCCAGGTGACGTCGTCCTCGCGCCACAGCCGCCGCAGCAGCTCGTAGCCCTCCTCCAGCCGGTCCCAGAGCGCGTCCGGCTCGACCGAGAACACCGTCGGGGCGACCGGGGTCGCCGCCCTTGCCGATGATCAGGTCGAGCCGGCCGTCGCTGAGATGGTCGAGCGTGGCGTAGTCCTCGGCCGCCCGCACCGGATCGGTCAGGGACAGGACCGCGACGGTCGTCATCAGGCGGATCCGGGACGTCTTCGCGGCGATATGGGACAGGATGACCGCCGGGGAGGACGACAGCAGCGCCGGGTTGTGCCGCTCACCGACGCCGAAGGCGTCGTAGCCGACCCGCTCGGCCCACAGCGCGAGGTCGACGATCTCCCGGAAGCGCTCCCGCTGGCCGAGCGCCGGGCGGTCGAGCCCGGTGCTCTGCTTCGGGATGAGCGTGCTAGCGAGGAACTTCACGACGTCGCCGTCAGCGGGGGGCTCGGCGGCCGGTCAGCGCGCCGCCGCTGGGAGCGGCCCGACCGGAGCGGGCCCGACGGGGATGTCGCCGCGCAGCGTGACCCGGTGCATGATCCGTTGGAAGTCGCCGTAGTCGTGGTCGGCGTAGTGGGCGGTGCTCCGGTTGTCCCACAGCACCACGTCGCCGGCGCTCCAACGGTGGCGGACCATGTGCTCGGGCTTGGTCAGATGCGCGAAGAAGATGTCCAGCAGGCCCCGGCTCTCGGCGTCGCTCACCCCGACGATCCGGGTGGTGAAGCCAGGGTTGACGAACAGTGAGCGCGCGCCGGTCACCGGGTGCACGCGCACGACCGGGTGGCGGGCCGGGGCGAGGCGGCGCACCGGCTCGCCGTCCCAGCTGTTGCCCTCGCCGCCCCGGCGGACGGCCAGGTAGTCGCCGAACTCTCGGTTGCCGTCGTGCAGCGCCTCCAATGAGTCGGCCAGCGCGCGCAGCCCGGGGGAGAGCGAGTCGTACGCCTGCTCCAGGTCGACCCAGGTCGTGGAGCCGCCGAGCGCGGGCAGGCGGACGGCCCGCAGGATCGAGCCCATCGGCGGGCGGGCCATGAACGTCACGTCCGTGTGCCACTCGTCGGACGTCCCGCCGTCGCGGCTGTCCAGCTCGTAGATCTCCGGGTGGCGCTCGTCCGCCCCGGCGACGACCGGGTGGGACGGGGTGAGCTCGCCGAGCGCCCGGCCGAGCGCCACCTGGCTGTCGGGGTCGAGCTTCTGGCCCGGGACGAACAGGACCTTGTGGGTGACGAGCGCGTCGAGCAGCGACGGGGCGTCGCGCGCTGTGACGTTCCGTAGATCAAGGCCGTGGACGAGCGCGCCGATGCGGGGGGTGAGGCGCTCCACCGACCAGGTGGCCACGAATCGCCCTTCGCCCTGGGACTGCTGGGCGCTCGACGGGCGCTGGACGGTCTCGGTGCTGGTGGCCACGGGATCCTCCGGTCTGTTCTGGGCGGGCTGTCCCTGGACGCCCCCAACGTCACAGTTGACAGACAGTATTCCTATCGAGATGGTGTGAATCGTGAAAAGCGAGTTCGCGGGGACGCGCCGACGTCACGTGGACCTCGGCCGGGTGACCAGCATGATCTGTTGTCCGCCGGCGCGCTGAGCGCGCCGTAGCCCCGGCTCCCGCCCCTTCCGCACGCCCTCCCCCAGTTCTTCCGCGTCCCGTCCCGGGCACACGCGCCGGCGGCCGTCGCCGTCGTCGTCGCGGGCGGTCGCGACAATCCCGATCAGGAGAACGTTCCGTCATGCGCAGGACCACGTTGGGTCTTTCCCTCTGCCTCGCCGCCGCCGTCGCGGTGGCCGGATGCTCGTCGTCCGGCTCGTCCACGGCGTCCGCCGGCGCCTCGTCCGGCGGGGGCGGGTCCACCTCGGCCAGCGTGGGATCGATCGGGGTCGGTTACTTCCAGAGCGCCACCATCGGCCCCGAGGTCCTGGTGGCCGGCAACCCCGACCTCGCCGGCAAGATCAACGGGAAGATCAAGCTCACCCCGATCGACTCCGGCGTGGCCGGCCTGGCCGAGCTGCGCGGCGGCGCGTTCCCGTTCGTCTCCGGCGTCGGCAACCCGCCGGTGGTCGGCGCGATCGCCAACGACACCAAGCTCAAGGTCATCTACGCCGAGTACTTCGACGCCGCCCAGCTGATCGTCGGGCCGGATATCAAGACCAACGCCGACCTGGCCGGCAAGACCGTCGGTGACCTGCAGGGCTCGTCCGAGGACTTCGAGATCCGCGGCTGGCTGTCCAAGCAGGGCCTGACCGACAAGACCAAGGTCGCCGGCTTCCCGAGCGAGGCGGCGGTCGAGGCCGCGTTCAAGGCCCACCGCATCGACGCCGCCTACGTCGAGGTCGCCCAGGCCCTCGACCTGACCAAGAACAACAACGGGCGCACCGTCGTCACCGCCGAGCAGATCGCCAAGCTCGGCTTCCCGTCGCTCAACGTGCTGGCCGTGACCGACTCGTTCGCCGCCGCCCACCATGACACCGTCCAGCAGGTCGTCTGCCAGGTCATGCACGCCCAGGCGATCAGCGCCGGCCCCCAGGCCGACACCTACATCTCCACCGCCTCCAAGCTGGTCGGCTCCACCCCGGCCGAGGCCGTCGCCGCCACGAAGATCATCCCGTGGGTGCCGGCGACGGAGGAGCTGAGCTGGTTCCACTCCGAGGGCGGCACCCCGGCCGACGGCCAGATCGCCAAGGCCTACGCCCTGACCGGCCAGTTCCTCAAGGACCAGGGCCGGGTCACCACCGTCCCGACCATCGACCAGATCACCTCCCACCTCGACGCCAGCTACGTCGAGCAGGCCCTGAAGGACAACTGCGCGGCATGAGTGCCATCAAGCGGACGGACGTGACCGAGCCGTCGGACGTGATCGAGCCGTCGACGACCGACGGGCCCAGGCCCAGGCCCGGGCCCTGGCCCGGGTCCCCGGGCCGGCCGGCGGTGGAGATCATCGGTGTCCGCAAGCAGTTCGCGGGGCGGTCCCGGCGCTCGCCGGGCCGCCCCGCCTTGGACGGGTTCGACCTGACCGTCGCCCCCGGCGAGTTCCTGTGCCTGCTCGGCCCGTCCGGCTGCGGCAAGTCCACCCTGCTGAACATGCTGGCCGGCTTCTCGCTCCCGGACGGCGGCCAGGTCCTCACCGACGGCCGGCCGGTGACCGGCCCCGGGCCGGACCGGGGCGTGCTGTTCCAGACGCCGACGTTGTTCCCCTGGCTGACCACGCTGGGCAACGTCCTCTACGGCCCGCGGGCCCGGCACGAGCTGGACGCCGGCGTCCGGGAGCGGGCCTTGGCCCTGCTCCAGACCGTCGGACTGGCCGACTCCCGCGACGCCTACCCGCACGAACTGTCCGGCGGCATGCGCCACCGGGCCGCGTTCGCCCGCGTCCTGGTCAACCGGCCGCGGCTGCTGCTCATGGACGAGCCGTTCGGCGCGCTGGACGCGATCACCCGGGTCGCGATGCAGCGTTTCCTGCTCGACCTGTGGCAGCGAGAGAAGATCACGATTGTCTTCGTCACCCACGACGTCGAGGAGGCGGCCCTGCTCGGCGACCGGGTCTGCGTGATGTCGGGCAGCCCGGGGCGGACCAGGGCCCTGATCGACGTCCCGTTGCCCCGCCCGCGCTCCGTCGCCGACACCGAGACTCTGGAGTTCGTCCAGCTCAAGCGTCAGATCCGCGAGGCGCTGGAAAGCGAGCCGGCAAATGAGCACTGACGTGTCCTCTCCCTCGGCTCCCCGGGACACCGTGGCCGTGGTCGTCGTGAAGGACGAGGCGTCGAGGCTGGCGGCCGCGGCGACGACCACGCTGGCCGGGCGCGGCGGGCGGACGTTCTCCTGGTCGCGCCTGCTCTTTGGCCTGCTCGGCCTGGTGCTGGCGGCCGCGGTATGGGAGCTGATCTCCCACCTCAAGGACGACCCGGTCATCCTGCCCACCGTCCAGAAGACGGTGAGCACGTTCGTCGACTACCTGAGCAGGCGCTACCCGGCCGCGCAGGGCAAGACGCTGTGGCAGCACGCGCTGGTCAGCGGCGCGCGCATCCTGGCCGGCTGGGGGGCCGGGGTCGTCATCGGCGTCGCCGTCGGCGGGATCATGGCCTCGGCCCGGCCGATCCGCCACATCCTCGACCCGCTGATCGAGATCACCCGGCCGCTGCCGCCGCTGGCTTTCATCCCGCTGTTCATCGTCTGGTTCGGCATCGGCGAGACGTCGAAGTTCCTGCTGATCCTCATCGGCGTCACGCCGATCATGACGATCGCGACGGTGACCGCGCTGGACGCGGTGCCGCCGGACCTGGTCCGGGCCAGCCGGGCGCTGGGCGCGTCGCCGCTGTGGTCGCTGCTCACGGTCCGGTTGCGGGCCGCCCTGCCGCCGATCATCACCGGGATGCGCCTGGCCATGGGCGGCGCCTGGACCAGCATCGTCGCCGTCGAGCTGATCGCGGCGACCAGCGGGCTGGGGTATGTCATCAACAACGCCGGGGTCAACCTCCAGACGCCGCTGGTGCTCAGCGGCATCCTGGCCATCTCGGTGCTGGGCATCGTCTTCGACGGGCTGCTGCGCCTGCTGCACCGCTTCGCGGACCCGTCCACCCGCTGACACCCCGATCGCAGACGGAAGGTCGCCGCAATGTCGCTGCACCTGCACTGGTACCTGCCTACAAACGGTGACGGCCGGGGGATCGTCAGCTCCGGCCGGGCCGGCGAGGGCGGGCTGGGGGACAAGGCCGCCGTCGACCGGGCGCCCGACATCGACTACCTGGCCCAGATCGCCCGCTCGGCCGAGCAGCTCGGCTTCGAGGCGATGCTGACGCCGACCGGGAGCTGGTGCGAGGACGCCTGGATCACCACCGCCGCGCTGAGCCAGGTCACCACCCGGCTGAAGTTCCTGGTCGCGTTCCGGCCCGGGTTCATCAGCCCGACCCTGGCCGCCCAGCAGGCGCAGACGTTCCAGCGGATCTCCGGTGGCCGGCTGTACCTGAACATCGTCACCGGCGGCGACCCGGCCGAGCAGCGCCGCTTCGGCGACCACCTCTCCCACGACGAGCGCTACGCCCGGACAGCCGAGTTCCTCCAGATCCTGCGGGGCGCGTGGAGCGGGACGCCGTTCGACTTCGCCGGGAAGCACTACCAGGTCGAGGGGGCGACTACCCTGCCCAGCCCGGCCGGCGGGCCGCCGCTGTTCTTCGGCGGCGCGAGCCCGGCGGCCGAGGATGTCGCCGCCCGCCACGTCGACGTCTACCTGGCCTGGGGCGAGACGCCGCCCCAGCTCGCGGAGCGGCTGAAGCGGATGCGGGAGAAGGCGGCCGCCGCCGGCAACGACCGGCTGCGCTTCGGGGTCCGGCTGCACGTCCTGGGCCGGGACACGGCCAAGGAGGCCTGGGCGGCGGCCGACGCGCTCATCGAGAACCTGAGCCCGGAGCGGATCGCGGCTGCCCAGGCCGACCTGGCCAAGATGGACTCGGTCGGGCAGAGCCGGATGCGGGCCCTGCACGGCGGCAGCCGGGACTCCCTCGAGATCTACCCGAACCTGTGGGCCGGCTACGGCCTGGTGCGCGGCGGCGCCGGGACGGCCGTCGTCGGCAGCCACGAGCAGGTCGCCGAGCGGCTGGAGGAGTACCACTCGCTCGGCATCGACCACGTGATCCTCTCCGGCCAGCCGCACCTGGAGGAGGCGTACTGGTTCGCCGAGGGCGCCGGCCGCCTGCTGCGCGCCCGCGGCATAGCGGAGCCCCTTGCCGCATAGCGGTTCTATCAACGGCGACGTCGTTGATCCGACGCGCATGAACGACGTCTGAAGATCCACGGCGACTGGCCGCGCGCCGAGGACCTGCCCCGCGCGGGGCAGCTCCTCGGCGGCCTACGGGCCGGTCGATGGGACGAGAGTGCCGGTTCTCGTTGCGGACCGGCGACCGCGCCTTCTACCCTCACGATGTAGTCGTATCGTTACGTTGAGGAGGTCGTGGACGGGTGAGCGCGCGGTCGGTCGGGCGCTTCGTCGCCGTCTGCTGCCTGCTCGCCGGTCTCGCGGTGATGCACATCCTGCCCGGGATGCGGGCCTGCCCCCTCACCATGCCGGCCGCCGCGGCAATGGGCGGCGGGACCGACTCGCTAATGATGCAACCAGCGCTCGCCCGAACCTCGATGAAGCCGGCGGCGACGCATCCAGCGCCGACGGTTCCGCTGGCCGTACCTCCGGCGGCGACCCGCCCGAAACGACCGGGAGAATGGGCGGAGCCCCCGGTCGCGGAGGGCGGCAGGTTGGCAAAGCCCGCCGCCCGCGGTGGCGGCGTCGGCCAGGGGTGGAGCGGCGCGATGACGATGTCCGGGTCGCTGTGTCTGGCGACCCCGCCGTCGCCGGGTCTGAGCGGCCTGCTCGCGCTACTGGCCGGCGGATCCCTGGCCCTCCTGGCCAGCGCCATGCCGGCCGCGGGCATCCAGCGTGTGCGTGGTCCGCGCCGACGTGGGCCGCCACGCTCCGGCGCGCTCCTTCTCTGTGATCTGTGCGTCTCCCGGACGTGACCCGGCGCGCCAGCGCCGCCACACGTCCGCATCGCGCCCCGTCGCGCGCCCGCACAGAGAGATCATGAACTTCATGCTGTCCACATGCCACCGGCCCCGCCGGGCCGCCCGGCTCGCGCTGGCCGCCGGCCTGGCCGGCGCCGCGCTGCTCACCGCCGCGGCCTGCGGCTCGTCCGCCGACTCCGACCAGCCGATGACCGGTATGTCGCACCCCGGAGCACATCCGACCGCATCGGCCGGGCCGATGGGTTCGGGGATGCCCGGGATGGGCGACATGCCCACCGGAGACGGGCTGGGTGCCACGGCGTCCGGGCTGACCTTCGCCCCGTCCCCGTCCACGACAACGCCCCTGGTCGGCCAGCCGGCGACCTTCCGCTTCCAGATCCGCGACACCGACGGCGCGCCGGTCACCGCGTTCGAGCCCGACCAGACCAAGCTCATGCACTTCTACCTGATCCGGTCTGACCTCACCGGCTTCCAGCACGTCCATCCGACGATGGCCGCCGACGGGACCTGGACGGCGAACCTCGCTACGGCTCCCGCCGGCTCGTATCGGGCCTATGCCTCGTTCATCACCCAAATCTCAGGCCGGGACACGCCGCTCGTGCTCAGCCGGCCGATCACCGTTCCCGGCCCGGCGGCGCCGGCTGTGCCCCTGCCCGCGCCGTCGCGCGTGACCACCGTCGACGGCTACACCCTCACCGTCGCCGCGGGAACCCGGCTGATGGGCGGCATGACGCATCCGCTCACCCTCGCCGTCAGCCGAAATGGCACCCCCGTGAACGATCTGGAGCCCTACCTGGACACCTACGCCCACCTGACCGCCTTCCACGAAGGCGACCTGAGCTTCGCCCACCTGCATCCTCTCGGCGCGGTCCAGGGCGACCATGGCGGGCCGACTCTGTCGTTCGAGGCGATGCTGCCCCACTCGGGTCGGTGGCGGCTGTTCGTCCAGTTCCAGACGGCCGGCGTGCTCCACACCGCCGCGCTCACCCTCGCCGTGAGCTGACGGCGCGCTTGGACGGTGGCGGTCCCGCCGCGCGCGGCGGGACCGCCACCGGTCAGCCGACCTTGGCCAGACCGGTCGGCCCGTGCCGGCCGCGCAACACCTCCAGCCGGCGCTCGCGCCACGGCGCCTCGTCGTGGCGGTTCGCGACAAGTTCGGGCAGCACCGCCGCCGGCTCGGTTCCCCGGGCCGGGAGCGTGGCCGGGTTGTCGGTCGTCCGTGGCATACTGTGATCCGTTCCCGCCGCAACCGCCGGGCTCCCCCGGGGCCCAGACGCATTTCCCACACATCCAGTGGGAAAGAGGATATGCTGACGTCGTCGGCGCGGGGGGCTGGGCTTCTCAGGCCCGGTCGTCCCCGCCGCCGGCGCCAACGCCAACTGAACAGCACCACCAGGTCAAGAGCGCCAGCGTCAAGTCCCGGCTTGCTGGCCGGCAACCCTCCTTCCGCGGCGGGGTGCCCCGGGATCCAGACCCGGCCCCGCCGTCCCGGCGGGGCAAGCGCGGACCCTTCGCGGGTCCACGGACCCGAGGAGTTGCCGCCATGGTGTGCCCACCTTCCGCGACGACCGTGTCGCCGCCAGTCATCCACCGTCCGGTCGCCGAACCGGGGCCGGGACGCGGGGCGCTGCCGCGGGCCACCTGGGACTACCGGCGGGGCGCCTGTACGGCGCGCTGAGCGTCATTCCACCGGCGTTCCCGGAGAGCGCCGGTATGCGAGCGGCGTAGTCGACGCCGATTCCTCACATTTTTTCATCAATAGTTCTGCCGGCGTCGCCCGGCCAATCCGGCGACGTGCCGTCTGTCACCTGACAATGAAACGAGGTCTGTAATGTCCCGCCGGCTGTTCACCTCCGAATCCGTCACCGAAGGCCATCCCGACAAGATCGCCGACCAGATCAGCGACTCGCTGCTGGACGCCTTCCTGGCCGCCGACCCGCGCTCCCGGGTGGCGGTCGAGACGCTGCTCACCACCGGCCAGGTGCACGTGGCCGGGGAGGTGACGACCGACGCCTACGTCGAGGTCCCGTCCATCGTTCGGGCGAAGATCCTCGACATCGGCTACGACTCGTCGGCCAAGGGCTTCGACGGCTCGACCTGCGGCGTTCTGGTCTCGATCGGCTCGCAGTCGCCCGACATCGCGCAGGGCGTCGACCAGGCCTACGAGGCCCGCCTCGAGGGCGCCGAGGACGCGCTGGCCCAGCAGGGCGCCGGCGACCAGGGGCTCATGTTCGGCTACGCGACCGACGAGACGTCCGCGCTGCTGCCGTTGCCGATCACGCTGGCCCACCGGCTGGCCAGCCGCCTGGCCGACGTCCGCCGTGACCAGACGGTCGCCTACCTGCGCCCCGACGGCAAGACCCAGGTGACGATCGAGTACGACGGCGACCGCCCCGTCCGCCTCGACACGGTCGTCGTGTCCAGCCAGCACGCCGCCGACATCGACCTGGCCGCCACGCTCGCCCCCGACATCCGCGAGCACGTGGTCGAGCCGGAGCTCAAGCGGCTGGCCGAGGAGGGCCTCGACCTCGAGGTCGACGGCTACCGCCTGCTGGTCAACCCGACCGGGCGCTTCGAGGTCGGCGGCCCGCAGGGTGACGCCGGCCTGACCGGCCGGAAGATCATCGTCGACACCTACGGCGGCTACGCCCGCCACGGCGGCGGCGCGTTCTCCGGCAAGGACCCGTCCAAGGTCGACCGCTCGGCCGCTTACGCCCTGCGCTGGGTGGCCAAGAACGTCGTCGCCGCCGGGCTGGCCCGCCGGGTCGAGTTCCAGGTCGCCTACGCCATCGGCAAGGCCGAGCCGGTCGGCCTGTTCGTCGAGACGTTCGGCACCGAGCAGGTCGCGCCGGACGCCATCGTCCGGGCCGTCGGCGAGGTCTTCGACCTCCGCCCGGCCGCGATCATCCGCGACCTCGACCTGCTGCGGCCCATCTACGCCCGCACCGCTGCCTACGGCCACTTCGGCCGTGACCTGCCCGAGTTCACCTGGGAGAGCACCGACCGCGCCGACGCCCTGCGCGCCGCCGCCTCCTGATCCCGGCCCGTCCGGCCCGCGCTGGGGTCCGCCGCGCCGCGGCGGACCCCAGCGATCCCCACCTCGCCCGAGTTCTCGTGGTGATCGACGAGTTCTACGAACTGTTCCGGCAGGACGACCGGGTCGCCCACGCCACGGCCGAATACTCCGGGCTCCTTGGACGGGCGAGACGTCCTCGTCCAGGAGAGAACGGGCTCGCGCCCCTCGGTCGTTGGGGTAGACCAGAGCGTCCGCAAGGACGGAGGCACCCACTACGATCATCCGCGGTCGTCTGTTCCTGGATCAGATCTCAGCAGATCCTCGAGGCGTTGGGCACGGGCCGCGGCCAGTACGTCGGCAGCATCAGGCGCATCCGCCGCCGCGCCACCGCCCGCGGCGAGCCTCGCTTCCGCGTCAGCAAGGATCTGCCGGTTCCGGGCGAACCGTGACTGGCGGGTGAGCACACTCAGCAGAAATGCCTGCAGCGACTGGCCGTTCCGGCGAGCTTCCTGCCCGAGCGCGTCCCGTACGTCTTCCGGCACATCTCGTACCGTGATCGCCACCGTCATGCATGCATGATGCCTGCAAAATGCAGCTAGGTCGATCGCGAAGGTCAGGAAGCTGCCGCGCCCGCGCCGAGCTCGCCGGCGGGGTCGGCCGGGTCCGCCGGGTCCGCCGGTTGGGCCGCGCCGTCCGCCCCGCGCCGCCCGAGGATCGCCGCGAAGGTCTCATCGAACCGCTTCGCCACGATGGACGGAGAGAAGTGGGCCTCGAAGCGCTCCCGGGCTCGGTCGCGACCGTCCGCGGCCCAGTACGGCTCGTGCAGCATCTCGTCCACCGCCGCCGTCAGACCCGCGACCGACGTGGGTTCGGTGATCAGTCCGCTCACCCCGTGCTCCGGGATCTCGCTCAGCCCACCCCGGGCCGCCACGACGACGGGTGTGCCCTGAGCCAGGCTCTCCACGGCAACCCGGCCGAACGGCTCCGGCCACAGCGAGGGCACGATCGTCATCCTGGCCCGGGCCAGCCGAGCCAGGACCGCCTGGTGCGGGCTGGGCGGACACACCTCGATCCCCGCTCCGGACCGCGCGGCCACGGTCGCCCGCAGCGAGCCGCCTCCTATGACGGTCATCCGATCGCCCGGCCGGCGCGACCGACGGAACGCCTCCATTGCCTCGAGCACCCCCTTCTCGGGCTCGAAACGGCCGGCGAACACGACGTCGTCCGCCGCCGTCCCCGGAGCGGGTACGGGCAGCACCGTGTTCGGGCGGACGAAGATTCGCCCGGCCGGGACGCCAAGCTCGCGTAGGAAGACACCGACGTGGCCGGAGACGGGAGCGAAGTAGGTGGTCGGAGCGCGCAGGTAGCGCCGGGTGACGGCTTGCGAGGCCAGCGCGACCGCCGACTCGGCGACGCCGCCGCGATAGCAGCGCCGGGTTAGCGCCAGCGGCCGGGCGGCCGGGCTCAGGCATGTCTCGCATGGGCCGCCGTCGCGGAAGAGCGTTCCCGCGATGCAGGCCAGGCGGTAGTTCCGCACGGCGATCAGGGTCGGTACGCCGGCGTCGGCGGCCGCGCGCAGCACGCTGCCCGACAGCCCGGGGAACAGGTTGTTCACCAGCACGATGTCGGGCGCCGCCGCGGCGATGGCCTGGCTGACGTCGTCGGCGCGGGCGCTGTTCCAGACGGCGTTGGCGGCCCGGCGGACCGGGCCCTGCCGGTCGAGATCCCGGTTGGACGCCGTCAGCGTGACCACCCGGTGCCCGGACGCGCGCAGCAGCGCGACGTCAGTCGTGAACGAGACATCCTCGCCGCCTTGCTGGCGGTAGTAGCTGTGGACGGCGAGGATGCTCAGCGCCGGGCCGTGGCTGAGGACGCGGCCTTTGACCCTCGGGCGCTCGTCACGTTCAGTCATCCGCCGCAGGCTAGCGGATAGCTACGCGCGGTTACAACTTAACTACATCCTGTCTCCGGAGTCGGGTACTAAGGCCTTCCCATACGGGTCCGAAGTGACCGCCGCGAACGCCCAACAGCACTTGTGCGGCCGTCCCCCGGAGAGGTGCCGCGATCGCGGCCGGGCTGGACGGCGGGATGGGGCCTCAGCGGCCGCGCCCCCGGCTCAGCACCGCGTCGAGAGCGGCCCAGTGCTCCTCCGACAGCCACAGGCTGGTGAAGGTCGCCAGCGCCTCCGCCGGCGGCAGCGCGCCGGTGACCAGCCGCTTCACCTCCCGGGCCGGGCGGCTGGCCAGCGCGCGGGCACTCGCCCGCCAGCCGGCGGCGAACTCCGCCCGGGGCAGGACCTCGTCGATGAGGCCGAGCTGGGCCGCCTCGGCCGCGCCGAGCATCCGCCCCGTCCCGGCGATCAGCAGGGCCCGGCCCGGCCCGACGAGTCGGGCCAGCCGCTCCCCGCCGCCCCAGGCCGGCATCAGCCCGAGCGTCGCCTGGTTGAAGGCGATCCGGATGTCGTCGGCCGCGATCCGGATGTCGGCCGCGACCGCCAGCTCGGCACCACCGCCGATCGCGTGCCCGTTGAGCGCGGCGATCACCGGGGTCGGGAAGGCGGCCAGCCGGTCGCAGACCGACCGCATCCGCTCGGTGACGGCGGCGACCTCCTCCTCGGTCCGGATCGCGTGCAGCTCCTTCAGGTCACCGCCCGACACGAAGGCGCGATCGCCCGCCCCCGTCAGCACCAGCGCGTCGGCGCCGGCCGCCGCGTCGACCGCCTTGTCCAGCTCGGCCATGGCGGCGAGCGAGAGCGCGTTGCGGCTCTCCGGCCGGTTGACGGTGATGACGGCCAGGCCGTCGGCCAGCTCGAGGTCGATCAACGCTCGCTCCACAGGTGGGGGAACAGGGACGGGAGTACACAGGCGGGAAGGGGGGGTCAGCGGTTGCGGGGAAGCCCAGGTCGACGGTGGTCGGCGTCGCGTCCGGCCAGCGGGACGTGATCACCTTGGGGCGGCGTAGAACTTGGGGCGGGTGTAGAAGCGGAGCGCTTCCGCCGCTCCAGCGTAGGAGCTGGCCCGGCGGCCCGCGCGCGGTTGCGCGCGAGGTCTCAGGCGGCTGATCAGAGCGTCCACTCGGCCGTCTCGGGGATCGGGAAGCCCATCGGTGCTCCGGGCTCGGCACCGCGGCGGCGGATCCGCCCCTCGTCGGCCCACCGGATGTCCGGGTGGCCGTCGGCGCGCAGGCGCTCGAGCTCAGCCAGCTGCGGCCCGGTGGGCAGCAGCTCGTAGATGTCGGCGATGAGCAGTTCGGCGGACTGTGCCGGCGCCGAGTAGCGGATCGGTGTGCGCACCTGGCGGACGAACCGGGCGTAGGCGTAGGGAAACACGTCGCGATCCAGGATGCCGGGGGCGATGAGCTCCTCGTGGAACTCCCGCCAGGCGTCCGACTCCCGGCCTAGGCGGCTGTCATACCAGCGGAGGAACTCGGGCAGCCGCTTACCCGGAAGTCGGATGCGCAGGTCGTCGCGGCTGCTGTGGTCGATCGGGATGAGGGTGTCGTCCAGCGCGCCGATCGACTGGAGATAAGCCCGCCCGTCCGGGAGCGCCTTGAACACCCCGCCGACGGGCTGGAAATGGTCGCGGCGCCGGTTGCTGCGAACCAGGAGATACTCGCCGTCGACCTTGATGCGGTACAGGTATGACGCGGAGATCCGCACCCGCTCGCCGCCGATGCGCGCCGAGCGCAGCCAGAACACGAACCGCGGCGTCTCCTCGGCAATTCCCTCGACCAGCGGGATGACGAGGCCGACGAGGAAACCCGAGATGATGGTTCCCCATACGCTGCTCAGGCCGATGAACGGTAGGGCCACGACGCCCGCGACGAACGCGGCGGCATACAGGGCGAGTCGGCTCACGCGGGACCTTCGGGGCAGAGAACGGGTTGCCGGCGGCTGACCAGGATGCCACAGCCGCCGGTACCGCCGTCCCGGCCGGCGGCCGTCGACGAACGAACGGACCGGCTCAGCCGCCGCCGACGCCGATCAGCGTCCCGATGAGGAACGAGGCGGTCGCGGCCAGTCCGCCCACCGCCAGCTGCCGCAGCGCCCCCCGGCGCGGCGAGTTGCCGGACAGCAGGCTCAGGCCACCGCCGACGACGGCCAGCGCGATCGCCGCGCCGATCACGGCCACCGTCGTCGCCGCGACCCCCGAGCCGACGAGGAAGGGCAGCACGACGACCAGCGCTCCGGCCGTGAACGACAGCGCGCTGGAGCCGGCCGCCGTCCAGGGCGAGCCCAGCTCGTCCGGGTCCAGGCCGAGCTCCTCCTTGGCCAGGGTGTCCAGGGCCGTGTCCGGGTTCGCCAGGATCGAGCGGGCGGTCTCCTCAGCCTTCTCCTTGGACAGGCCCTTGACCTGGTAGAGCAGCGCCAGCTCGCGCTCCTCACCTTCGGGGAACTCCGCCAGCTCGCGGCGCTCCAGCTCGATCTCGGCCTCGTACATCTCCCGCTGGCTGGCCACCGAGACGAACTCGCCGGCGCCCATCGAGAACGCTCCGGCCAGCAGGCCCGCCACCCCGGCCAGCAGGACGTTGTGCGCCGACGAACCCGACCCGACGAACCCGAGCACCAGCGACGTGTTCGACACCAGCCCGTCGTTGACGCCGAACACGGCCGCCCGCAGCGCCCCTGACCGGTCGCCGCGGTGCCAGTTCTCCCCGGCGCCGATCCCTCCCTTGCTGACCCGCCGCAGCGACATCCCGGCCAGCATCCGCGCGTGGTCGCGTTCGTCGATGCGCATACCGGGCGCGGCCGCGAGCTCGGCGTCGTAGCGGCCGGCGCTGGCCCACTCGCCCCGCTCGAGCGCGGGGAGCACGGCGTCGGGGGAGAAGCGCCGGGCCAGCCACAGCACGAGCTTCTGGCGCGGGCCGGCCGGGGGGCGGCGCCGGCCGGGAGGCCGTTCGCCCATGCTGCGCAGCCGGTCGACCCAGTACGCGGCGTGGTCGTCCTCGACGTCGGCGAGCTGGCGCAGCACGGCCTTCTGCTCGTCGTCGCCGAGCTCGGCCAGGTCCCGGTAGAGGGCGGCCGAGCGGCGCTCGGACTCCAGGTACTCGCGGTAGCGCTCGACCATCTCGCGGTCTGCGGACTGGCCGCCACCGGACCCGCCCGCGCGCCGCCGCCCGCCGGAGCGGGGGATGTTCAGGGTGGGCGGCTGGACGGGACGCGGGCCGCCGGGCCCCCAGTCCGCGAGCGGCCCGTCCTCGTCCGGGCGGGCGCCGTCCGACCGGTTCGCGTCCGGGCTGGTGGTGGCCAGGCCAGTGATGATCGGGCTGGTGGCGTCCGGCCGGGCGCTGATCGGGCTGGCGCCGTCCCGGCCCTTGCTCAGGGGACTGTCGCCTGACCCGCGCTCAACTGCCGCGCGGGGCGCCGGAGCAGCCGAGGCCACTGGCGTCGCTGGAGCCGCCGCGGCCGCCGGAGCCGGCCCGGTACCCGCCGGCGGCATGACCGCCGGCGGGGTGTTCGCCCACGGAAGGCTCGTTGGCTGGGACGGCGGCGCCGAGAAGGCGGTCGTCGACATCGGGCCGGACAGCGGGTAGGTCACCGGCACCGCGCCGGTCCCGGGATCCAGCCCGGGGTCGGGCGCCAGCCGGGGGTCGGGCGCCAGCCGGGGGTCCGGCGCCAGCCGGGGGTCGGGGAGCGGCCCCGGACCGGTCGGCGCGCCGAGCGCCCCCGGCCCGCCCGCCACGCCCGGCACGAACCGGGGGGCCGGCGCCAACGGGTCGGCGGCGTACTGGCCAGCGGCCGGCTGGACCGGGGCGTACGGGTTCTCGACCAGGGGATCCGCGGTGAACGCCGTCGGGACGTACGGGCCGGAGTCGGCGGGCCATCCCACCGGGAGGACCTGCTCACCGCTGACCGTGATCGGCCCGCTCGGCGTCTCGATGGTGCGGATCTCGTCGCTGATCGGATCCACCGGCCATTGGGGCCAGCTCGCCGTCAGCCATCTCTGGTCGTCATTGAGCGTCACCGATGGAACCGCCCTCATGTATGTCGGGGGCTCCCGCCCGCGTCCGGAGCCCGACCTAGCCCGCCCGAGGCGGATATTACGGACATCAAGGGCGGCCCGGAAGAACATCATTGATCTCCCTCGGGCGAGGGCCGTCCCACCAGGGATTCGGACCTTCAGGCATCCCCCGATGGTGATTACCCACTGGTGCCGGCCCTGGTCGAGGGGCGCGCGACCCGGTCATGCGGCGAGGCCGACCACCGAGGCCGACCGTCAAGGGCCGCCGACGGTGGCCCTGCGCGGATTCCGACCCAGGTAACCGAAAGTGACTCGGCGGAGATCGTCGACGTGTTTCACTCAATGCCTCTCCCACCGACGCCGACGCTGGCGGCGGGAGCCGTCCATCCACCCGGGCCGACGCCGTCCCCGCAGTGAAAGGCCTGGTCGGAGCCGCTGTGACCACCACCGGGAGTCCCGTCGCCGTCCCGTTGAGCCGAGCGCCGTCCCCGTACCCAGCCGCGACCGACGTCGCGGGCCCGCCCGCCCCGACCCCGCCGGCGGCCGCGGTGCTCGCGCTCGGCTCGGCCGCGCCGGCCGCGCGCATCGACCAGACCGACGTCTTCGACGGTTTCTACGCCCAGCTCTACCGGGATGTTCCCGACGCGCGGCGGCTGTTCGTCGAGGCCACCCGGGTCCGCCGCCGCTTCTTCACGTGGGACCCGCGGGTCGACTTGGCCGCCGGCTTCCCGGCGCTCGGCGCCCGGGTCGACGCCTGGGAGCGGGAGACCCTGGCGCTGGGCCGGCGCTCGCTGGCCGCGGTGCTCGACGGCGTCGACCCGGCCCGGGTCGGGACGTTCATCATGGTCAGCACGACCGGATACGCCTGCCCCGGGCCGCAGGCCGCGCTGGCCCAGCAGCTGGGCCTGCGCCCCGAGACGCGCCGGACCTTCATCGGCCATATGGGCTGCTATGCCGCGCTGACCGGGCTGCGGACGGCCCTCGACGCGATCGCGGCCCGTCCGGGCGAGCTCGTCCTGCTCTGCTGCGTCGAGCTGACCTCTCTACACGTCCGGGGCGAGGCCAGCGCCGAGCAGGCGATCGTCCACGGCCTGTTCGGCGACGCCTGCGCGGCGATGCTGCTCGGCGCGGCGGCCGGCTCCGTGACCCCGGCCACGGCCGGGCCCGCGACCGCCACAGCGCCGGTGCCGGGCGCCCCGGCCGTGCTCTCCACGCTGGCCCGGACCTTCCCCGGCACCGCCGAGGCGATGACGATCCGGGTGCGCGAGGACGGCTTCCGGCTGCGCCTGTCGCCCGAGATCCCCTCGATGCTCGCCGCGACCACGCCGGCGTTCCTCACCGACCTGCTCGCCCCGCGCGGTCTGGACGCCGCCGACGTCCGGCACTGGGCGATCCACCCCGGCGGGCCGCGCATCGTCGACAAGGTCGGTGACGCCCTCGGCCTGAGCGCCGAGCAGCGGGCGGCGTCGCTCGGCGTCCTGGCCGACTACGGCAACTGCTCGTCCGCGACCGTGTTGCTGGTCCTGGAGCGGGTCCTGCGCGAGAGCCGGCCCGCCCCGGGCGAATACGGGGTGATGATCGCGTTCGGGCCGGGCCTGACCACCGAGGCCGCGCTCCTGCGGTTCTGACCACGGGGCCGGCCCGTCCCGGCTAACCCGCCGGCAGGCGTTCGCGCAGCTGGCGGCCGACCGTCCCGAGCGCGCGGGCGGCGGTCAGTTCCTGGCCGGGCTCGGTGCCGCCGGAGAGGTTGACGCCGTCCACGCCCGGCAGCGCCGCCGTCGCGAGGGCGAGCTCGATGGTGGCGGCGATGCCGGCCGCCGCGGGGTCGTCGGCACCCAGGATCGCCGCCAGATGCCCGGGCGGCAGCCGGTCGGCCGCGAACGAGGCGACGACGGCGGCGGTCGCCGCGTCGGTCACCACCGGCACGCAGGCCAGCACCAGCCCGGCGAAGCCGGCCGCGCGCAAGGCCGCGACAGCCGCGCCGACCGGCCCCGGCCCGCCGCAGTGGTCGACGAACACGACGTCCGCCCCGGCCCGGGCCTTGGCCAGCAGCCGGGGCAGGCGGGTCGGGCGAGGCCGCGCGGTGGGCGCGTGGGCGACCGAGCAGAGCATCCCCCGGCCGGCGGCCAGCGCGACGAGCTCGAGGCTGTCCAGGTCGAACACGCCGGGGGAGTCCGGGCGGTGGCCGAGCGCCTGGTGGTCGCCGGTCACGCAGTGGACGGCCACGGCCCCGGCATCGGCGCAGGCGGCCAGCTCACCGTCCAGCGCGACCCGGTTGCGGTCCCGGCAGTTGATCCCGACCCAGGCGCCCACCCCCGCCTCGGCCATCAGCCGGGCCCGGTACGAGGGCGGGAACTGGACCCGGGCCCCGCCGTGGTCGCCGAGCAGGCAGGCGTCGACGACGCCGGAAAGCTCCGCCGCGCTCGCCCGTAACCCCGCGCCCGAGCAAGGCGGAGCCGGCAGATCGGCCACGATCAACGCCCGGCGCCCGGCCGCCGAACGCGCGGCGGCGGCCGCCGGGTTCAGGGGCGCGCCCGTGGGCGGGGGCTCGGGCAGCCGGCCCGGCCGCCACCCGTCCGCGAGCACCGGCAGGAACGCGCAGGGCCCGAACCCGGGGACCTCACACGCGCCCACGCCGTGCCGCTCTTCGGTGTTCCCGGCGGCGCCGTCGCGGTCGCCGTCGCGGTCGTCGCCGTCGCCGTCGCCGTCGAGGACACCGGCGCAGGGTCCGTAGCGCATCCGCTTGGGGCAGGCCGCCGCCGCGGCCGCCCAGCCCTCGCCGGCGGTCTGGTGGGCGGGCAGGCCACTGTTCATCCGGCTGATGCTGCCCTACGCGCGTCCGGCGGTCCTGGTCAGCCCGGCGGCCCGGCCGCTCGCGAAACTCATCTTTTAACGAGCTGAAACCCGTTTCAGCCTGAAATACAGCATGATGTTGATGTGGTGAACACTCAGCCGGCGCCGCGGGCGTGACGCGCACATGACCGTGAGTCGCCGATGATGAGGCGGGACGCGTCATGACCTGGCTGCGCTCGGCCCGGACGGCCGACGGCGCCCGTGTCGACGTCGAGCTGGCCGGCGGCCGGGTGGCGCAGGTCGTCCCGGCGGGCTCCAGCTCGGCGGGCTCCGTGTCGTCCAGCTCCGGCCAGGACACCCAGGACGGCCAGGACACCCAGGACGGCCAGGACACCCAGGACACCCAGGACGGCCAGGACACCCAGGACGCCGAGCCGGACCTGGACCTGACCGGACATGTCCTGCTGCCGTCCTTCGTCGAGCCGCACGCGCACCTGGACAAGGCGCTGACCGTCTCCCGGGCCGCCAACCCGACCGGCGACCTGCTCGGCGCGATCACGGCGATGCGGGCCATCCAGACCGAGCTGACCGCCGCCGACTACGCGGCCCGGGCGAACGCGGCCCTGCGCACCTATCTCGCCCACGGGACGACCGCCGTGCGCACCCACGTCGACGTCGGCGCCGAGGCCGGGATGGTCGCTTTGGCGGCGCTGGTCGAGGTCCGGGAGGCCTGGCGCGGGCTGGTCGACCTCCAGCTCGTCGCGCTCGTCTCCCACCCGCTGGCCGGGGCGGCCGGAGCCGACCTGCGCCGGGCCCTGCGCGAGGGCGCCGACGTCGCCGGCGGCTGCCCGTTCCTCGACGAGGAGCCGGCGAAGGGCGTCGCGATCTGCCTGGACGCGGCGGGCGAGGCCGGGGTGCCCCTCGACCTGCACACCGACGAGACACTCGATCCCGCGGTGCTCACCCTGGACGTCCTGGCCGACCTGGTTGCCCGCACCGGCTTCGAGTACGGCGCGACGGCCAGCCACTGCGTGAGCCTGGCCGCCCAGCCGCCCTCGATCCAGCTCCGGTTGGCCGACCGGGTCGCCGCCGCCGGCATCGCGGTCGTCGCGCTGCCGCAGACCAACCTCTACCTGCAGGGGCGGGACCATCCGGTCGCGCCACCCCGGGGCCTGACCGCCGTCGGCCCGCTGCGCGCGGCCGGAGCGACCGTGGCCGCCGGCGGCGACAACCTGCGCGACCCGTTCAACCCGGTCGGGCGGGCCGACCCGTGCGAGACGGCCGCGCTGATGGTCGCCTGCGGCCACCTCGACGGGCCGGCCGCCCTGGACACGGTCACCGCCGCGCCCCGCCGGGCGCTCGGCCTGCCGCCCGTCGGCCTCGTCGTCGGCGCGCCGGCCGACCTCGTCGCGTTACCGGCCGCTGACGCCCTGGAGGCGCTGGCGGCCGCGCCAGCCGCTCGCACGGTATGGCGTGCTGGCCGCATCGCGGCGCGCACTACCGTTACGTCCGAGATTGCGGCGCCTCGCCCCGTGCCGCCCGCTTCGATCAGCTCCGTTACGGCACCGACATCGACGGCATCCGCCGGTACCGCCCGTCCCGCCCGGCCCGACCGGCCCGAACGCCGACCCTTCCAGGAGGTCGACTCGTGACCGCCGCAACCTCACCCAGCGTGCCTCTGCAGGCGCGATCCGCGCCGGAAACCGCCAAGGCGGGCGCGGTCAAAGCCCCGCCTCGGGCGACTCCGGCCAGCCCGCCCGCCCTGCGCTTCGCCGGCGTCGCCAAACGCTTCAAGGACGGGACGGTCGCGCTCACCGGGGTCGACCTGACCGTCCACCGCGGCGAGTTCGTCTCGATCGTCGGCCCGTCCGGCTGCGGCAAGAGCACGCTGCTGCGGATCGCCAGCGGGCTGGACGCGGTCAGCGAGGGCGCGGCGGAGGTGTCCTCCCGCTCGGTCGGCTACGTCTTCCAGGACGCGACGCTGCTGGCCTGGCGCTCGGTGAAGGACAACGTCGGCCTGTTCGCCGAGCTGGAGAAGGTCGACAAGGCGACCCGGGCCCGCCGCGTGGCCGAGGCGATCGAGCTGGTCGGCCTGACCGGCTTCGAGAAGCACCTGCCGCACGAGCTGTCCGGCGGTATGCGGATGCGGACCTCGCTGGCGCGCTCGCTCGTGCTCGACCCGGACCTGTTCCTGTTCGACGAGCCGTTTGGCGCCTTGGACGAGATCACCCGGGAGCGGCTCAACGAGGAGCTGCTCCGGCTGTTCGCCCTCTCCGGCTTCGCCGGGCTGTTCGTGACCCACTCGGTGGCCGAGGCCGTGTTCCTCTCCACCCGGGTCGTGGTGATGAGCGGCCGGCCGGGACGGGTGCTGGCCGACATCCCCGTCCCCTTCGACTACCCGCGGGTGCCCGACCTGCGCTACACCCCGGAGTTCGGCGCACTGTGCGGCGAGGTCTCCCACCACCTGCGGAACGCCGGATGAGCCGGGCCGACACCGCTGCGACCGGCGCCCCGGGCGCCGGCACCGTCGAGCGCGCCGACAAGGAGACGCCCCCGATGAGCGGCACCGCCACCGACGCAGCCGTGGCCGAGCCCGGCGTGGCCGAGCCCGGCGTGACGACGGCGGCTGTGACGACGGCGGCGCCCGCCGCCGACCCGGGCCTGGCCGCGCCGGCGCCGGCGCCGACCGGGAGCCGAGCCCGTCCGGACGGCCGGTTCGCGAACATCGCCCGCGTCACGTTCCCGCCGGTCGTGGTCTTCGCCGTCGTGATCGGCCTGTGGTACGCGGTCACCGAGCTCGTCCTGAACAAGCAGCAGCGCTTCATGCTGCCGGCGCCGGACAAGGTCCTGTCCGTCGGCTTCTTCGACGGCAAGAACTTCCGGACGATGATGAGCGCGTTGCAGCGGACGACCGAGGTCTCGCTGATGGGGATCGCTATCGCGATCGTCCTCGGGGTGGCCCTGGCCATCGTGATGTCGCAGGCCAAGTGGATCGAGCGCTCGTTCTACCCGTGGGTCGTGGTCGTGCAGGTCGTCCCGATCCTGGCCCTGACCCCGATGCTCGCCTTCTTCTTCGGCTTCGCGCTGACCAGCCGGGTTATCGTCTGTGTGCTCATTTCGTTCTCGCCGATCGTGTTCAACACGCTCATGGGCCTCCAGTCGGCGGCCCGGGCCGAGCACGAGCTGTTCACCCTGCACCACGCCGGCCGGCTGACGCGACTGTGGAAGCTCCAGCTGCCGGCCTCGTTGCCGGCGATGTTCACCGGTTTCCGGATCGCGGCCGGCCTGTCGGTCATCGGCGCGATCGTCGGCGAGACGTTCTTCAAGCAGGGCCCCCCGGGCCTGGGCACCAACATGTCCGTGTTCGAATCGCTGCTCGAGGGAGAGCGGCTGTGGGCGACGGTCGTGGTGGCCAGCCTGCTCGGCGTGGTCGTCTTCGTCTTCTTCGGCTGGCTGGGGCGGCGCGTGGTCGGGCGCTGGTACCAGCCGGACAAGGGGTAGCGCCGGCACGGGCCGGCATCACCGACTCCCAGGACAACGGGTTGAGCGCGGGTCTTGCCTCGGCGGTCCTGGGTTTGCAAGGGGGAACTGTCAGCGTCAACGCTGGCTCGCCGATGGGTACCGGCGGGCCGTCATACGGAGGAAACTTTCTTGATCACATCTCGAGGCGGCGCGGTGAAGGCCGCGGCCGCCGCGGCGGCCGGTGCCGCGCTGCTCCTGGTCAGCGCCTGCGGCAGCAGCGGCTCGTCGGGTGGCGGCACCACCTCGGCGTCGGCGTCGCTGGCGCCGGCGACAGCCGCGACCGACCTGAAGGCGGCCGGCTGCCCGGCGACGATCGTGCTCCAGACCGACTGGAACCCGGAGGCCGAGCACGGCGGCCAGTACCAGCTCGTCGGGCCGAACCCGACGATCGACACCAAGGCCAAGACGGTCACCGGTGAGCTCGTCGCCCACGGCAACGTCGACACCGGCGTAAAGATCCAGCTTCGCGCGGGTGGCCCGGCCATCGGGTACCAGACGGTGACCTCGCAGCTCTACAAGGACTCCTCGATCACCCTCGGCTACCTTGAGTCGGACGAGACGGTCGCGCTGTCCAAGACCCAGCCGACCGTCATGGTCATGGCCGGGCTGGAGAAGAGCCCGCAGATCATCCAGTGGTCGCCCGACGCCTACCCGGGCTTCAAGACCATCGCCGACATCGGCAAGACCAACACCAAGGTCCTGTACTACCAGGGCTCGTTCTACATGGACTACCTGACCGGCTCGGGCATCCTGAAGAAGTCGCAGGTCGACGGCAGCTATGACGGCACGCCGACGAACTTCGTCGCCTCCGGCGGCAAGGACGCCGTGCAGGGCTTCGCCACCGCCGAGCCCTACATCTGGTCGCACGAGGTCCGCTCCTGGGACAAGCCGCTCAAGTACCAGCTCATCGCGGACGCCGGCTTCGACTTCTACCAGCAGGCCATCGGCGTCCGGCAGGACAAGCTGGCCAGCCTCACGCCGTGCCTGACCAAGCTCGTCCCGATCATGCAGCAGGCGGTCGTCGACTACGTCAACAACCCGGCGCCGGCCGTGAAGCTGATCCTCGACCTGGTCGGCAAGTACAACAACGGCTGGGTCTACTCCCAGGGCACCGCTGACTACGCCGCCGCCACGATGAAGTCGCTCGGCATCATCGGCAACGGCACCGACAGCACGCTCGGCAACTTCGACGACGCCCGGACCACCAAGCTCATCGGGCAGATGGGCCCGATCGTCGCCGCCCAGAACAAGCCGATCAAACCCGGGCTGACTGCCGCTGACCTGGAGACCAACAAGTTCATCGACCCCAAGATCGGGCTGACGTCCTAGCCCGCGCTCGGCGCTGAGCCCTCCGGCGCCGGCCGCGGGCAGACGCCCGCGTCCGGCGCCGGCCGCCGGCGACCGCCACCGGACCCCCGGCCCCGGGCGCCGGTCCTCCCGACTCCCGCGACTCCCGCGACCGGATGGGTTGATCAGCATGTCCGACTCGACTCTCGCGAAGACGCTCGCTGGCAGCCGCGGCCGGACGCTGCCGGGCTACCCCCGGGCCGAGCTGCCCGCGCCCACGCCCCTGCCGGCGGCCACCGTCGAGGCGCTGGCCGCCGACCTCGCCGACCTGCTCGGCCCGGCCGCGGTGCTGCGCGACGACGGCAGCCGGCTGACCGCGTCCACCGACTGGGCCCACATGAGCCCGGTCCTGCAACCCCTGCTGCCCGGCGGGGTGGCCGACGTCGTCGCCCGGCCGGCCGACGCGGCCGGAATCGCCGCCGCCGTCGGCGCGGCCCACCGCCACCGGGTGCCGGTCACCGTGCGCGGGCAGGGCACCGGCAACTACGGCCAGGGCATCCCGCTGTACGGCGGCGTCGTCATCGACACCAGCCTGGCCACCCGGATCCTCGAGGTGACCGACGGCTGGATCACCGCCGAGGCCGGCGCGTCGTTCGTGATGCTGGAGAAGGCGGCTCGCGCCACCGGCCAGGAGCTGGCCATCCTGCCCTCCACGGTCGGCAGCACCGTCGGCGGCTTCATCGCCGGCGGCTCCGGTGGCACCGGCTCGATCGCCAACGGCGCGATCTGGGACGGCTACCTGCGCTCGTTGACCGTCGTGCCCTGCACCGACGACGCCACGCCGGTCGAGGTCGGCTACCCGGACAACACGGCGATGGCCCATGCCTTCGGCGTGTCCGGGGTGATCTCGGCGGCCACCGTCGCGCTGCGCCCGGCCCGGGACTGGACCGGGCTGTTCTCCTCGTTCGCGACGCTTGATGGCGCGCTCGCGGCCGGCGAGGAGCTGTTCGCCCTGGCGCCGACGCCCCGGCTGGTCTCCTTGGATGAGGCCGGGATCGTCGCGACCTACCGCCCGCTGGACCCGGCGCTGCCCGTCGACCGGGTGAGTGTGCGCGGGATCATCACCGCCGACTCGGTCGCGGCGGCGTCCGCCGTTGTCGAGCGCCACGGCGGCCGGGTCGACGCGGTCCGGCCGAAGGGCCCAGCGCTGATCGCGTCGATGTCGTACAACCACACCACGCACCGGGTCCGCAAGCTGCGCCCGGAGCTGACGCATCTGCAGTGCATGGGGCCGGGGCTGACCCGGCGGCGGGCCGAGGTCGCCGCCGCCGTCCCCGAGTCGCTGATCCACCTCGAGGGCTTCCGGATGGCCGACGGCGGCCACGACTGGGTCAGCATGCTGTTCCTGCGCTACGACGGCCCCGACGTCCTCTACCGCCAGATGGCGGAGCTGGCCGCCGTCGAGGTCTACGTCGACGACCCGCACACCTGGGTCCTGCACCACGGCCGGCTCGACCTCATCCGGGCCGCCGCCGCGCGCTTCGACCCCGACGGCCTGCTCAACCCGGGCAAGCTCCCCGCGGCGGCCTGACCGCTTACGGTGGGCTGGCCGACGGGAACTCAGCCGCCAGACGGCGGCGACGGAACTGCGTTCGAGCTGACGGCTGGTCAGCCGTGGTTGGTCAACGCTCTCGCCCATGAGATGGTGAGCCGGATGCGGGTGCCGGTCACGCAACCGATCACGGCCGATCATGTGGAGATCGCGAAGGAGAGGCTCATCCGGGCACGGGAGACGCATCTGGACTCCCTCGTCGACAAGCTCCGCGAACCGCGCGTCCGCCGGGTCATGGAGGTGGTCCTGGCCGGTGGCGAGACCGTACTCAGCCCGTTCGCGGACGACCTTCTCTACGTCCGCGACCTGGGCCTGATAGCCCAGGACTCACCCGCGCGGGTCGCCAACCCGATCTACCGAGAGATCATTCCGCGGGTCCTCACCGACACGATGCTCGATCTCGTGAGCGGTTTCCCCAGTCCACACTCGTTCGTCCGGCGCGACGGGCGGTTCGACGTGACCGCGCTGCTCACGCGCTTCGCGGAGTTCTGGCGGAACAACGAGGAGATCCTGACCGCGCCCGAACCGTACCGTGAGTCGACTCCCCATCTCACGCTCATGGGATATCTCGACCGTGCCGTCAACGGTGATGGTGTCGTCGACCGTGAGTACGGTGTCGGCCGGGGCTGGGTCGATCTGCTCCTGCGCTGGTTCTACCCGGGTCCCGATGGAGCGCGCGCCGTGCAGCGCGAGGCCTTCGAGCTCAAGACCCGCCGCCCGGGCGACGCTGATCCGGTCCCGGGTGGCCTGAGCCAGCTCGACGCCTATCTGGACCGCCTGGGCCTGCCCACCGGCTACCTGGTCGTGTTCGATCAGCGTCCCGGCGCCGCCGAGGACGTCGATGAGCCGCTTACCAACGCGACCAGCCCGGCCGGCCGATCGGTCACCGTGGCCCGAATCTGAGGCCTGCCGGCGAGGGCTGCCGGCGAGGGCTGGCATTGTTCTCAGGTCTGGCGCGGCTCGGCGTACGACGAAAGCAGCAGGGCGTAGGCCTCGGTCGCGGCCGGGAACAGGGGGAAGAAGCGGACCGGCGCGACCGACTCGATCTCCAGCAGGAGCAGGTGGCCGTCAGCCGGGGCGCGCAGGAAGTCGAGGCGGACCGAGGCCGGCGCCTCGTCGAGCGTCGCCGCGTAGGCGCGGTAGGCGGCCATGATCTGCTCGCGGTCGGTCGGGCTCAGGGCGGTCGCCGGGCGCGGGTTCGGGTGGAAGCCCTCGGCCCGGCCCGAGCGCAGGATCGCGTCCTTGACGATGGCGTGGGAGAACTCGCCGCCGATGACGACGGCGCCGATCTCGCCGAGCGTGTCGATGGTGGCGATGTAGGGCTGGACGCAGGCGTCGGAGCCGGCGGCGGCCAGGTCGGTGACGTGCCGCTCGACGTCGGCTGGCGCACGCAGCCGGCGCGCGTCCAGCGCTCCGCCCGAGGCGACCGGCTTGACGACGAACGTCGGCGGGTCCTCGCCGCCGATCTCCCGTCGGGTCGCCGCCAGCTCGTCGAGCGCGCCAGGCGGCAGCCGGCCGCCGCTCGTCCGCACGGTCGGGACGACCGGCACCGCCGGCGCCAATGCCAGCAGGTAGTCCTTGCTCATCCCGCGCCGGATCACGTCATACGGGTTGGCCAGCCGGGGCCCGGCGGCGCGGACGCCGTCCAGCCAGCGGGCGAACGCCGGAAGCTGCCGCCACATGCTCCAGGGCGACTGGAGCACGACGACGTCGAACGCGGCCCAGTCGACGGCCGCGGGTCCGTCCCAGCTGACCGTGCGGGTGCGGTGGCCGAGTCCGGCCAGCCGGGCCGCCAGCAGGGGCGTGTCCCGATCAGCCCAGTCCGCTCCCGGGAACGCCTCCGACGTGACCAGCGCGAACACCGCCATTGCCCAATCCTCGCATCTTATGCGGCCTACTTGAGGACGTTGACGGCGTGAGCCAGGACGAGTGCGACCAGGCTCAGTGCGACCACGGACTGGAGCATCATCAGCAGCTTGGCCCAGCGGGTCAGCGGCATCGTGTCGGTCGGGCTGAAGGCGACCGTGTTCGTGAACGAGACGTAGAGGTAGTCGGCGAAGCGCGGCTCCCAGGCCGGGTCGGCGGTGGACGGGTCGCTCATCTGCGGGAACAGAAAATCCGGGTAGACGGTGCGGGCGGCGGCCCGCGCGAACGGGCCGCCTCGGTCCAGCTCCCAGTACCACAACGCGAAGGCGATGATGTTCGTCAGGTAGACGGCGCCGCCGGTCGCGAGCAGCACGGCCGGGTCGTCGGTGGCGGTGCCGTGGACCAGCCGGTAGGCCAGCAGGCCGGCGCTGACCCCGTTGGCGGCGGTGACGGCGGCGACCAGCGCCAGGCTCGCGACCCGGGCTGCCCGGACCTCGCGGGTGAGCCGGACCGGGTTGAGGATGATCAGGCCGACCAGCAGGGCGATCTCCAGGCCCGGCAGCAGCCAGCGCGGCGTGAGCGCGAGCTTGGACGGCAGCAGCCACTGGAGGACGATCGCGACGACGACCGCCACCGCCACCGGCCAGCGCCGTTCGCCCGGGGTCGGGCGCAGCCACGCCGGCAGCAGGTGAGCGGGCAGGTCGCCGAGTTCGTCGACGGCCACGCCCAGCGCGCGGGCCAGCCACCGGCGCCGCATCGGCGGCAGCCGGTCCAACGCTCCGGTATCGGCTGCTCCGTGGTCGGACGGCTCGCCTGGTTCGCCGCTCAGGTCGCCGGGTCGAAGAGATCCTCGGCGGCCGTGACGGTCAGCGCGCGGCGTAGCCAGATCTCGAGCTGCTCCGGCTCGGAGCAGGCGAGAACCCGCGCGCGCATCTCGTCCGGCACCGACAGACCTCGCAGCTGGAGCACCGAGAGGATGGATTTCGCTTCGCCTCGGGCCTCGCCCTTCTCCTCCCCGCGGGCTTCCGCCTCGGCGGCGAGCCGGCGGAATGTCTCGCTGCGAAACTGGTCGGCGGTGATGGTCATGAACTCCTCCCAACGGACCCGGGCCGCCTCCGGCAGCCCGGCGAGCACAACGTCATAGTACGAAAGCGCCTTCTGGCCGCCCAGCGAGCGCAGAGCCGCCGCCAGCGCGCGTCCGCGCGATAGGTGCTCGGGACCATGACCCGGATATCGGTTGTCTCGGAGCGGGCATGATCGTAGGCCGGCATCTTCACGTCGAAGACGGTCGCCAGCAACCAGGCCACCAGACCTGGCTCCATCGCGGTCAGGGCCAGGGGTGATTCATGTTCGGCGGATGGCATAGATCGACCGTACTTATGGGCGCTGGAGTCGGCGTCGGAATATGCCAAGATTGGCATGTAATAAAAGGTGGGTATCAGTTTAAGAAGATAGCAGGAAATCCCTGGCGGTTCAGGGTGAAACCTGTGCGGTGGTGTCAGCGGGCGGCGAGGACCGCGGCGGCCGTGTTACGGCCGGACGCGCCCCACACGCCGGCGCCGGGGAAGGTGCCGGCGCCGGTGAGGTACAGGCCGGGCACGGGGGAGCGGTAGCGGGACAGCTCCCGGTGGCGGCCGAGCAGCGCGTCGACGACACCGCCGGGGAACGACGGAGCGTAGCCGCGGGCCAGCGAGAACTCGCGCTCGTAGTCCGGCGGGGTCACCACCCGCCAGTCGCGGACCGAGGCCACGACCTTGTCGGTGTTCGTGGCCGGTAGCCGGCGCAGCCAGCCGAACGGCTCGTCCGAGCCGTCCCAGCCCCCGCGCAGCTCGTACGGCGTCCAGAGCACCTCCAGGCTGAGCAGGTGGGCGTGCTCGCTCGGCCGCATCGACGGGTCCAGCACCGACGGGACGTTCAACAGGTACATCGGCGGGTCGCTGACCAGCCCCCCGGCCCGGGCGGCGACCGCCGCCGCCTGCTGCTCAAGGGTCGGGCTGACCACGACGGTCGCCACGCTCCGGGCCGCGGCCGCCAGGACGTCGTCGCCGAGCGCCTCGACGGCAGGGAAGGACGGGAGCACGCCGATCACCGCGTCGAGCTTGGACTCGTAGCCGTCGCCGCGTGGCCGGGCCGCCGCCCGCGCCCGGGACGAGGCCGCCGCCGGCACGCCGTCGAGCCAGTCGACCAGCACGGTGCGCGGGTCGAGCGAGCTGATCACCGTCGTCGCCGTGACCGCCCGTCCGTCGGCCAGCCGGACCCCGCGCACCCGGTCGGCCTGGACGTCCAGCCCGGACACCCGCGCGCCGGTGACGATCGTCCCGCCCGACGCCCGCAGCCGGGCGGCCAGAGCGTCCGGCAGCGCCCCGCTCCCGCCGGCGGGCCGGCCGACGCCGACGAGGTGCCGGACCGCGAGCCCGATCGCCATCAGCCCCGTGCCGGGCGCGTCCGGGCCGTTCCCGGTCACCGCCGGGCCGATCGTCGCCGCCGCCGCGATGACGTGGTCGGGCAGGCCGAACGAGCCGAGCACCTGCCGCAGCGACCGGCGCGACCAACGCAGGATCGTCGCGCCGCCCCGGCCGCCCCGACGGCCCGCCGCCGCGGCGATCGAGCGGGTCCCGACCCGGGCCCGCTGCGCGGCCAGGACGAGCCGCGCCGCCGGCAGCGCCGCCGCCAGGTAGCGCCGGTAGGCCGCCGCCCAGGCCGGGTCGACCTGGCCGAGCCCGTCCACCGTCCGCTCGGTCGAGCGCCACTGGACGAACGCCGGCTCGCCGGCCCAGCCGACGCCGATCATCATCGGGTCGACGTCCAGGTAGCGCAGGCCGACGCCGGCCAGGTCCAGTTCCTCGAGGACACCCGACGCAAGAATCATGGTGTGGTCGCAGTTGCAGATGTTCACCCGGGCGCCGATCGCTGAGACGGTGGACGCGCAGCCGCCGACGGTTTCGCGGGCCTCCAGCACCACGACGGAACGCCCGGCCCGGGCCAGGTAGGCGGCGCAGGCCAGGCCGTTGTGGCCGCCGCCGACCACAATGACGTCGGCCTGGTCGGGCAACTCCGTCTCCGGGACGACCGTCACGGCCGGGCGCCGGGGTCAAAGCGGGCGATCTCGGCCAGCGACGCCCCGGCGGCGCGGACCATCCCTTCGTACAGTGTTTTCCCGTGCTCGGCGGTGGCACCGGTCGGGTCGCCGATCGTCCCGTCGGTGCCGAAGTCGTCCGACAGCCAGCCGAACGACACCGCCCCGCCGAAGCGGACCCGCTCGAAGCCGGTCAGCGCGTCCGGCACCGAGCGCTGGGCGAGCTCGAGCCGGACCAGGTCGGGCCGCAGGTGCAGCACGACGGACGTCTCCTCGTGCCCGGAGTGGATGCCCATCCCGAGTTCGCTTGCCGGTGACGTCCCGCCGTGGTCAGCGGGCAGGGACGGGTGCATGACGAACGTCCGCAGCCCGTGGGCCAGCCGGACGTCCCTGCTCGCGACCTGCAACAGCGCGCTGTTGCCGCCGTGGCCGTTGAGGAAGACCAGGCGGCGGGCCGGGGTGGTGGCCACGCAGCGGGCGATGTCGTCGATGACCGCCAGCAGCGTCGTCGCCGACAGCCACATCGTCCCGGCCGACCAGGCGTGCTCGTTCGACTTCGAATAGGCCAGCGGCGGCAGCAGCAGCAGGTCGAGGTCGTCGCCGAAGGCGGCGAAAGCGTCGCGGGCCAGCGTCTCGGCCACGATCAGGTCGGTGGAGAACGGCAGGTGGGGGCCGTGCTGTTCGATCGAGCCGATCGGCAGGACCGCGACCGTGCCGGGGGACAGCCCGGCGACGTCCGGGCCGCGCAGGTCGGTGAGCAGGTGGCTAGCCACGGTCGGCTCCGATGCTCGCCGCGGGCGGCGCCGCTGCCGGCGTCCGGGTCTCGGCCGGCTCAGCCATCTCGGCCGGCTCAGCCATCTCAGCCATCTCGGCCATCTCGGCCGTCTCGGCCATCTCAGCCATCTCGGCCGTCTCGGCCGCCTCGGCCGCCTCGGCCGGTGCGCCGAGGCCGGCGAGCAGTGGCATGACGTCCTGGCTGAACCGAGTCATCTGCTCCCTCATCCGCGTGAACGAGTCCCCGGGCATCCCCGGGAAGATCACCAGGTCGGTCAGGCCGAGCAGGGCGTCGACGCCGGCGATCCGCTCGGCGACCTCGGCCGCCGTCCCCACCGCCCACGGCCCCTGGGCCATCGAGTCCTCCAGTGTCGGGACGAAGTCGGGCCCGGCGGGACGGCCGTCCGGCCCCAGGTAACCCTTGCCCCAGCCGTAGGGGGCGAGGAAGCGCCAGAACTCGTCATGCCCGGGCCGGACCCCGGCCACCGCCTCGGCGTGGCTGTCACCCAGGCCGACGTTGAGGACCAGCATCCGTTTCTCGCCCCGGGCCAGCTCACGGCCGTGAGCGCCCCGGTAGGTCTCGGCGAACGCGGCCCACTCGCCGGCCAGCCGGCCGTGCTCCTTCAGCCAGAACACCCCGCCCAGCCCCCGGGCCGGCACGGCGGCCAGCGTCGGCGGGCTGGTGATCGCCTGCCACGTCTCGTACGGGTAGGCCGGGCGCGGGATGAGCGTCAGGTCGGCCACCTCGCCGCCCCGGTCGGGGATGCCCGGCGGCGGCAGGCGGAAGTGCTTCCCGGCGTAGCGGAAGCGCTCGCGGCCGAGCGCGAGTTCGAGGATGTCCAGACTTTCCTCGGTGACCTCGCGGTTGAGCCGGTCGGCCTCGGCCGCCGACGGGTTGTCGTACGAGCCGACCGAGAGCTGGCCCCGGGTCAGCGGCAGCATCTCCCGGGGGACGGTCCCCCGGCCGACGCCGAGGATCGCCCGCCCGCCGGAGAGGTTGTGCAGCAGCGCGAAGTCCTCGGCCAGGCGCAGCGGGTGCCACTGCCCGAGGACGTTGAACATCGTCCCGATCCGCAGCCGGCTCGTGTGGGCGGCCAGGAACGCGGAGAACATCAGGCCGTTGGGGACGACCTCGTAACCCTCGTGCTGGAAGTGGTGCTCGGTGAGCCAGAAGCTGTCGTAGCCGAGGGTCTCGGCCAACTGGCCGCAGGCCAGCAGCTCCCGGTGGGCGTGCAGGACGGCGTCCTGGCCGTAGCGGCGCTCGAGCGGCGGCGTCCCGCCCGCGCCCGCGTCCGGCATCTCGACCCCGCCGAAGTGGAACACTCCGATCCGCACCGCCGCGCTCGCCTCCCTCTACCGGGACGATCCGTCGTCCGCTCGTCCGCTCGTCCGCTCGTCCGCTCGTCCGCTCGTCCGCTCGTCCGCTCGTCTGGCCGCCGGGTGGCTCGGCCATCGTTCCGGCCGGCCGATGTTCGTCCCGTCAACATTGAGCATGAGCGGTCCCGGTCACGCCGGTGTCTTGGCGGGATTTCGGAGCGGAAACGTCTGGGGCCGGCCGGCACCAGACGGCGCGCCGTCCTCCCGGCCGCCGACTTCGCGATTCGCCTGTCGCGCCGGGAAAAGCTCCCTACGCTCATCCTGACGCCCGGGGTACGGCCCGGCGTCTGGTGCGCGCGACGCTGACCATCGACCACGCGGGGGTTGAGGACATGGCCAGAGCTTGGACACGGCGATTCGCGGGGGGCGGTATCGCGCTGGTGGTCGGCGCGGCGGTGTTGGTCTTCGGCGGGTCTCCCGCGTCGGCCGACGGCCTGTGCCCCCAGTCGTTGGCCGGCTGGCGGGTCGTTCCGCCTGAGGACGGCCAGTATCCGCCGCCGTACTACCCTCAGGCGGCCGACGGGCGGCTGGACACCGGCGCGCAGATCATCACCTACAGCCGCCCGGTCGGCGGCGACCTTGAGTTACTCATCCAGTTCCGCGACACCCGGGCGAACGGCAAGCGCGGCCTGTTCGGCCAGGTTGGCACGGCGGCCAACACGTCCAACCTCGGCGCGACCGGGACGATCGGCGCGGCGCCGGGCGGCGCCTGGTGCTCGAGCGTCACCCGGGGCGACTTCATCTGGAGCTCGCTGTCCTACCAGGTGGGCGGCGTCGAGTACGGGGCCGAGGTCTCGGCGCACGTCACGCTGGTTCCCGCCCGCTGAGGGCCGTCCCGAGCCGGCCCCGGCGCTACCATAGGGGCCGGCGCGCGGGGCGCCGCCAGTCCGCGGACAGGGCCGAGCCCACCCGACGATCAACGAGGCACGGCACGGCCGCACATCCGCCTCCTTTCAGCCCGGCGCAGCGGACCGCGGGCGGTGAAAGGAGGTCGCTGTGGCGACCGTCCGCCTCCCTGACAACCCCAGTCTCACCCAGCTGCGGAAGCTGGCCAAGGACATCCGTGACCTGGCCCGGGCCGGCGACGAGGGCGTACTGGCGCTGGTCGGCGAGCACCACCCGGACGGCGCCGGGCCGGTGCCGCTGGCCGGGGCGCAGCTCGTCGTCGCCCGTCATCACGGCTTCCCGTCGTGGGCCGCGCTCAAGCGGCACGTCAAGACGATCGAGCACTACCGCCGCTTCCCGGACCAGGTCAACGAGACGGGCGCCGCCGGCGACGGCGGCCCGAGCGACATCGTCGGCGAGTTCCTTCTGCTGGCCTGCCTGCGCTACGGCGGGGACGACGTCCCCGCCCGCTGGGAGCGGGCTCGCCGGATGGCCGCCGAGCATCCCGCCGCCATCCGCGCCTCGGTCCACGCGGCCGCGGCGGCGGCCGACCCCGACGCGCTGGCCACGCTGCTGGCCGACGCGCCGGGCTCGGCGGCGGAGCCCGGCGGCCCCTACCGCTGGGAACCGCTGCTCTACCTGGCCTACGCCCGCCACGACCCGACCGTCACCGAGGCGGCGACGCTGGAGACGGCCCGCCTGCTGCTCGCCGCCGGCGCCGACCCGAACGCCGGCTACCTGTGGCACGGGCTGATCCCGCCGTTCACCGCCGTGACCGGCGCGCTCGGCGGCGGCGAAGGCGCCGCGCCGCCGCACCCCCACGGGTACGCCCTGGCCCGGGCGCTGCTGGCCGCCGGCGCCGACGCCAACGACGGCCAGACCCTCTACAACCGGCAGTTCACCCCGGACGACAGCCACCTGGAACTCCTGCTCGCCCACGGTCTCGGCCAGGGCGACGGCGGCCCGTGGCGGGCCCGCCTCGGCGACAGGCAGGACTCGCCCGACCAGCTCGTCCGGGGCCAGCTGTGGTGGGCCGTCACCCACGACATGGCCGCCCGGGTCCGCCTGCTCGCGGCCCACGGCGCCGACATCGCGACGCCGTTCGCGGCGCCGGCCAGCCGCGGCCCGTCCTGGCGGGTTTCGTACGGGAAGACGCCGGCGGAGCTCGCGGCGCTGTGCGGCTGCCCGGCGGCGCTGGGCGCGCTGCTCGCGGCGGGCGCCCCACACCCGGAGCTCACCGGCGCGGACGCGCTGATCGCCGCCGTCCTGGCCGGGGACGCGCCGGCCGTCGAGGAACTGCGCCCGCATGCGGCCGAGGCCCGCCGGCGCCGGCCCGGGCTGGCCGTGTGGGCCGCCAGCCGGCGCACCTGGCCGGCGATGCCGGTCCTGGCCGAGCTCGGCTTCGACCTGAACGCGCTGGCCCGCTCCGACGTCCCGATGGAGCAGCGCTGGGAGAGCGCCCTGCACTGCGCGGCCGGTGAGGGGGAGGTGGACGGCGTCCGGCTCCTGCTGGAGCTCGGCGCCGACCCGAACGTCCACGACGCCCGGTTCGACGCGACCCCGCTGGGCTGGGCCGAACACTTCGGCCAGGAGGCGACCGCCGCGCTGCTGCGCCCCGTAGCCGCCGTCTGACCTGGGCAGACCCGCTTGCCCCGACCGAAACCACAGGGCGAGGATGGCCGTCGGGTTGAGCCGCCGATCGCCTGGCCGATTTTCCGTCAGCAGTCGCCAGACGCTCGGAAAAATGGCGGTTGCGCCGGTCTTACCGCTGAGCGAGGGCGGTGAGGCGTGCGTAGCCGAGGATGTGCGTGGACATCGTGAACGCCGCTATCGCCGGCGTGCTGGTGGCCGGGAGGTCCAGGCTCGGGGTGTCCAGCGCGTAGACGGTGAACTGGTAGTGATGCGGGATGTCGCCGGTGGGTGGGCACGGCCCGATGTAGTCGGCCGCGCCGGCGTCGTTGGTGCCGGTGACCGCGCCGACCGGAGGCGTTGCGCCCAGCGCCGTGTCGGTGGCCGGGATGTCCCAGACCTGCCAGTGCCAGAATCCCGATCCGGTCGGCGCATCCGGGTCGAACAGCGTGACCGCGTAGCTCCGGGTCCCGGCCGGTGCTCTGGACCAGTCCAGCCGGATGGGCTGGTTTGTGCCCGTGCAGCCCAGGCCGTTCGCCCAGCCGCTGGCCGGGAGCGTGCCGCCGTCGCGCACGTCCGGACTGCCCACCGAGAAGCGGACCGCCCCGGTCGGGATGTTCCGGCGGACGCTGGTGTAGCCGAAGGCCGCCTTGTGCGTGGTACTCGGCCCGGCGGTCGCCGTGCTCGCCGTTCCCGCGGCGGCCAGCACCGCGAGGGCTATCGCGGTCCCGGCGCGAGCAATTCTCTTCATGAACGCCTCCCGGAGGGTGATGGGAGCTTCACCGTGCCGGCGTGGGCCGGGCGCGGGAAGGCCGCGCGCATGCTGGCATTCGCGCTACCACCCTCATCGCTGGAATCTGGCGGACGCGGGCAGGATCGTGAATACGTGACGCACACCCCGGCCGCCCGCCGGCCGGAGCTGGCCCGGTTTCTCCGCGCACGCCGCGCCCGGCTACGTCCGGCGGACGTGGGCCTGCCGGCCGAGGGTCGTCGCCGCACGGCCGGGCTGTGCCGACAGGAGGTCGCGCAGCTGGCGGCGGTCAGCGTCGACTGGTACATCCGGCTGGAGCAGGGGAACGTCGGTATGCCGAGCGCCGCGGTGCTGGACGCGCTGGCCCGGGCTCTGCTCCTGTCGCCGGCGGAGCGCCGCCACCTGTATCTGATCGGCCGGGGGGAGACACCCATCGAGGCGACCGTTCCCGCTCCGGTCAGCCGGGCGCTTCGGACGCTGCTCGATGGGATGCCGCTGATACCCGGCTATATTGTCGACTTCCGTTTCGACGTTCTGGCCCACAACGCGGCCAGTGCCGCGGTGTTCGGGGAGGCATTCGGCACCGGTGACTTGGCCAACATCGCCATCCAGATGTTTCTGGTGCCGAGAATCCGGGAGACGCAGCTCGAGTGGACCCGGGTCGCGCGTGACCTCGTCGGGAATCTACGGGCCGATCAGGCGCGTCACCCCGACGACGCGCGCCTGCGCGCGGTCGTCGCGCGTCTGCGTCACCACAGCGCCGAATTCACCGCCTGGTGGGACGACCACTCCGTGAAAGAGCGCGCCAGCGGCGTCAAACGGATCCGCCACCCGGTGGCCGGCGAGATGACCCTCGCCTACGACACGCTGGCCGTTCTCGACGGCTCGGCGCAACGCCTAGTCGCCGTCACCCCGGTCGACGCGCCGACCGAGCAGATGCTACGCGGCCTGGTAGCCGACCGTGCCCGATCCCTGACCGAACGCCGCGCCGCCGGCTAGTCGGTCACCAGCCGGTCACCGGTTCCTACGACACGGTGGTCGAGCAGGAGCCGGATGGCTCGTGTCGCGGTGTGATTTCGCGAAGAATTTCCTTCAGTGTAGGCCCGGTCCAGCGATTTCCCGTGAGCTCGGCCTGGACGTTCATTACGGCCGAGCGATCCTGAACGGAGCAATAGTTTCTACCCGTATACCGAGCGGAGCGATAAGGGCCGCTTTCCCGCGACAGTTCAACGATGTTTCCTGTACCATAGGTGTCCACTAGTCTGTGGAAGGAATCAGCGTTTTGTTTGGTAGCCATTCGGACCAATGAGGCCGCTATGAGCACGACGTCCCCGACCTTGTCCTGGACTGTGATCTGCGCGCGGTAGAGATCACTGCACTGGTGGTCGCGGAAGAACGTGCGGACCTGCCCATAGGAGTGATCCGCGCAATGGGCTCCATCGTGCTCAAGGTTTCCATTTGCGTTGAGTCCACGTGTTGCCAGCCGTTCCTCGAAGGATCGCAGGCCGTCCGTGCTGATCTCGATTTCCGTACACTTTTGTGATGCGCCGCACTGGCCGGTCCTGTCCGATGATCCGGACGGGCGAACTATCGAAATTCCGCCATTGGTCGAGAAAGTCAGGGCGCCGATACCACCGAGGGTGATCGTCAATGTGATCGCGAGAGTCACACCCCGGGAGAAGCCTTGTCCCGGCGGGCTCCCTCGCCAGTGGCCCCGAACCTGGACCCCATTTCGCCGCCGATATGGCCGAACCCATGTCGTACGGGGCAAGGATGATCCTTTCGTTTCGTTGATGAGGTTGCCGGCCAGTGGCCAGATCGCGTGTTTTCGGTAATGCGCTAGGTTTTCGGTAATGCGCTAGGGGTGGGTAGCAGATCCTGGATCAGGGGATCTGTAAGTGGGCTCAGCTGGTGAGGATGCTGGCAGTCAGGCCGCCGAGTGCAATCGTGGCTAGTGCGGAAATTCCATAGATGCTCAGTGCGTTTCGGAAGGTGACGTGGGCTGGTGCGCCAGGCAGAGGGGGAACGGCGTTGTTGGCCGAAGTTCGTCGCCGAACTACCCGGATCATGGTCTGCGGCGGAGACAGCGTGTGTCGAGGATCAAGGACGGCTATCAGATCTCGCCTTTTCTTCTCTCGATGGTTCCTGCATCCACTGACCGCTCCCGTTACGAGCGCCTCGCATATCCGATGGTCGGCCGGCCAGGAGCGGTATGACTTGCAGATTGTCGGCCATGACCGCAGGCGAACGACTAGCAAGGCGATTAGATACATGGGCGCGAAAAACCATCCCACAAGGATGGCGAGCAGTGTGGTTGGCAGGATGCCGCCGATGCAATAGATTGTTATTCGCGTCCGTTTTTGGTCGCGTGTGAGCCGAGTCATCTGCTCCCCGTATTTCGATTCCAGTACATTCTGAAACCGCGCTGAGGTGCGCAAGGCTGAATGGGGAGTGGCACTGATCTCCCCGTTTCAACTGTCCCGCGAATCCGGGTCGTGTCCGACCGCTTGTCGATGATCCCGGGCAGCGTCTCAATCGCTCCTCAAATGATAACCATGGCGCGTATGGATTCTGGCCGGCTCAACGACCGATCCACAACGGATGTGCAGGAAATTCCCTGGTCAGGGGGTTGTCGAGCCTTGGAGCGATAGTGAAGGTGTCGGCTACATGACAGAGTGGGCGGAGGGGTTCTCGAGAAAACGGTGGCCCGATGTGGATCGCTCTGGCTCTGGCTCTGGATCATGATCTGTGCGACGTTGCGTGATGATAGGAGCACTGATTGCAGCAGGTCGAGTCTTAGTTGCGCTGGACGACGACGAGGCGGACCGGGTCGGGGCCGGCCGAGCGCCAGCGGTGGGGGAGGCCGCCGGCGTAGTAGACGCTGTCGCCGGCCTCGATCGTCCGGCGGACGCCGTCGATCTCGATCTCGACGCGGCCGGTGACGACGTAGACGAACTCCTCGCCATCGTGGCAGTAGTGCTCGGCGAAACTGGCCGGGGCGCCGCGGTACTCGACCGGCAGCATCCCGCGCTCGCCGCGGACCAGGGTGCGGACGGTGCCGCCGGGGGAGGCGACCGAGAGCGCGTCGGCGTCGTGGCGGACGACGCTGACCGCGCCGTCAGCCGAAGCCGAAGCTCCGGCCGTTGCCGCCGCGGCGGCGGCCGGTGGGCTGTCGGGCGGCGAGGCGTCGGCCTGGACGAAGGCGTCGGTTCCCAGCGTCTCGGCGGCGGCCATCAGCGCCTGCGCGGTGGTGTCGAGGGCGGCGGCGATCGCGCTCAGGGAGCGCATGCTCGGCCGGGTCAGGCCGCGTTCGAGCTGGCTGAGGAACGGGTGGCTCAGGCCGGCGGCCGTCGCGACCTCGACGAGCGTGCGGCCCAGCGCGTGCCGGCGGGCCCGGACCGCCGCGCCGAGGCGGGTGTCGACGTCGCGAGCGGCGTCGGGACGCCGACCGCGTGGCGGCCGGCCCGTCACCGGTCGGCCTGGCTGTCCAGAACGTTGGCCGCCGCGAGCAGCGCGCGGTCGGCACCGGGCGGCCCGACCAGCGCCAGCCCGAGCGGCGGCCGGGCCGCGGTCGGAACGGCGACGGTCGGCACGACGACGCTGGGCAGGCCGCAGGCGCTGGCGATGACGGTGGAGCGCAGGGTCGCGCCCCGCCAGGCGTCCCGTTCGGGTTCGGGCGCCGACCGCGTGGGCCCGGGGCCGCCGGCGGCCGGCAGGGCGAGCCAGGTGTCGTCCCCAAGCCCGGCCACCACCATGGCCCGCAGCTCGGCGATCGTGCCCCGGGCGGACACCTCGCAGTCCGGGTTGACGGCCGCGCCGGCGCGGAAGCGGGCCTGGACCTCCGGCCCGAGCGCGCCGGGGTGGGACGTGATCCACTCACCCCGCAGCCCCCAGGCCTCGGCCGCCTGCACCGTCCGGAACGCGGCCAGCAGAGCGGTCAGCGAGTCGGGCGGCAGCACCGCGCCGGGTTCGACCCGTGCTCCCAGCGCGGACACCATGCCCGGCGTCAACCCGTCCCCCAGGAGCAGCCGCGACGGGCGGTCCACCGGCCCGGCCGGCAGCAGGACCGAACCGACCGCCCGCAGCGTCGTCGCGTCGCGGGCCAGCCAGCCGACGGTGTCGAACGACGGCGCCAGCGCGATCACGCCGGCCAGCGAGACCGCGCCGTGGGTCGGACGCAGCCCGAACAGCCCGCAGACGGACGCCGGTACCCGGATGGAGCCGGCCGTGTCCGTCCCGAGCCCGATCTCGGCGGCACCGGCGGCGACGGCTGAAGCGGGCCCGCTGGTCGAGCCGCCGCTGACCCGGTCGGGCGCGGCCGGGTTCGGCGGCGTCCCGTAGTGCGCGTTGACCCCGGACAGGGAGAAGGCCAGCTCATCGGTCTGGGCGATGCCGGCGACCGACGCGCCGGCCGCGCGCAGCGCCGCCAGCGTCGGCGCGTCGGACGGTTCGACGGGGGCCTCGGCCAGCCAGGTCGGGTTGCCGCCCCCGGCCGGGAAGCCGCCCACGGCGAACAGGTCCTTGACGGCGACGCGCAGCCCGCGCAGGACGCCGTCGCCGGTCGGTGGCAGCAGCGGCGAGCCGTGTTCCCGCCAGACCGAACGGTCGGTCACGGCGTGGTCATCGGCGAGACGCACGCCGCGATCACCCGCCAGCCGCCGTCGTCGCCGCCACGGGCCCAGACCTGCGTCTGCGTGCTTAGCCCGACGACGCTCCCGTCGGGCCCGAGCCGCTCGTTGACCGAGACCGTCACGACCGTCTCGCCCGGGCTGGCCACGACGTGCAGGTCACGCAGCCGGCGCGGGCCGGGAGAAGGCCGACGGGCCCGGAACGCGGCCAGCGCTGACGGCCCGATGACCGGCCCGTCCGGGTCGACCCGGACGACGTCCGGCTCGGCCGAGAACGCGGCGCCCTGCCCGGCGACGTCGCCCGCCATCAGCGCCGTCTCGTAGCCGTCGAACGCCTCGGGCAGGCCGGGGAAGCCGCCCAGCGGGTCGGGTTCCCGCGTCACGCGGCGCCCCCCGCGACCGGGACGGGCCGCAGGATGGTGAAGTCGGCGAAGTCGTGGCGCAACGCCGGGCGTCCCAGCAGGTCGGCGCCGACGCGGCCGGTCGACGTGCCGTCGGCGACGGCGGCGAAGGCGTCCGCCGCCCGGTCCAGGAACGCCGGCTCCACCCGGTAGCGCAGGGTGTGCGCGGGGTGGATCATCCGCAGCGAACCGGCCAGCCGACCCGCCAGCGCGGCCAGGGTGGTCGCGAACACCTCAAGCTCGGTGTCTGGCGTGTGGGCCCAGAAGTCGCCGGTGATCAGCGTGTCGCCGGCGAACAGCAGGCCCTCGGTCTCGTCGAACAGGCACAGCGAGTCGGGGGAGTGGCCCGGGGTGTGCAGGACGGTCAGCGCCCGCCCGCCCAGGTCGATCCGCTCGCCGTGGGCCAAGGCCCGGGGCACCGGCCCGGCCGGGACGGTCCAGCCGTCGGCGTCGGGCGGCAGCGGACGGGGGGCGGTCGTCGCCGTGAACAGGTGGAAGAAGCGCTCGTCGTCGGCCCGCCCCCGCTCGTAGGCGGCCACCTGAGACCGGGCCACCGCCAGGTAGGCGACCAGCCGTTCGGCCGGGACGGCGGCGGTCAGCGCGGGCGCGGCCAGCGGGTGCGCGGCGACGTCATCGAAGCGCCAGTTGCCGCCGCGGTGGTCGTCGTGGCCGTGGCTGTTGACTACCAGGATGGGCTTGTCGGTGAGCGCCTCGGCCGCGGCCCGGACGTCGGCCAGGCCCAGGCCGGTGTCGACCAGGACGGCCCGCTCGTCCCCCTCGACCAGGTAGTTGTTGACGTGGCCCGGCTCGCCGACCAGCCAGGTCCGGGGGGCCAGCGCCTCGGCCGCGAACCAGTCGGGAAGCGTCACGCGGTGCCCCCCGCGCCGGACGCGAGCCCGGCCAGGACGGCCCGGTCCTCGCCATCGGTGTAGGCCAGCGGTCCGCGCCGGACCATCGCGGCGAACCCGTCGTCCGGCGAGATGATCGTGATCGCGTAGAGCCGGCCCGGTCCGGTGTTGGCGATGTGGTGCAGCGATCCGGCCGGCAGCACAAGCGTCCCGCCCGCCGCGACCGGGGCGCGGTTGCCGTCGCAGATCGCGACCCCCCGCCCGCGCAGGAAGACGAACAGCTCGGTCGAGACGGGATGGCTGTTCGGCGGCTGCGCCCCGCCGGCGTCCCACGCCTCCAGCAGCACGGTGACCGGCGGCGACACCTCCGGCCCGGCCAGCACCCCGAGCCGGACGGTGTCGCCGGCCGAGATGTGCCGCATCTCCAGCGCGTCCGGCGCGATCACGACGGGCAGCATCAGACGTCCCCGCCCCGGGCCGCGACCGAGCCGACCGACGTGCCGGCGGTCAGCCCGTCGAGGAGCGCCCTCGACGTGGCCACGAACCCGAAGCACTGGGCCACGTTGTAGAGCGTCGCCTCTCGGCAGAACTCCGGGGACGTCGTGGCCGAGCAGTCCGCCAGCAGAACGGCGTCGTAGCCGAGGCAGGCGGCGTCGGTCAGCGTGGCCAGCACGCACTGGTCCATGTTCACCCCGGCGAACAGCAGCGTCGTGACGGCCAGGTTGCGCAGCACCGAGTCCAGCGGCGTGTCGAAGAAGCCGCTCATCCGGTACTTGTCGACGCGGATGTCGCCCGGCTCGACGACCAGTTCGTCCACGACCGCCGCCGACCAGCTACCGGCCTCGAGCGTCGGGCTGCCGCCCGGCCGGACCGGCGCGCCCAGCCCGGCGCTGAGGCCGTCCGGGTTGTAGACATGGACGACGCCGGCCGGCAAATTGGCCTGGTCGGGACGGTTTCCCCAGTTCAGCCAGATGACCGGGGTGCCGGCCGCGCGCAGCGCCGGCAGCAGCGCCCGCAGCGGCTCGATCGGCGCCCGGGCCGGAGCGACGTCGACGCCGATCGAGGCCAGCCAGCCGTCGGGATGGCAGAAGTCGTTCTGCATGTCGACGACCACGAGCGCGGTGCGGGCAGCGTCCAGGGTGACCGGAGCAGGCCGGGCCGCCGGCAGCGTGACCGGTACCGGTGCCAGCTCCGGCCGGCGCAGGTCGACGCGGCCGCCCGACACCCCCCACGAGCTGCGCGGCGGACCGAGGCGGATGTTGGACACACGAACATTCTCGCGGCCAGCCGTTTCGCGGCGGTCACTTCGCTGTTGCGCGCGCGGCCGTCCGGAGCGCCGGCTCCGGGCGGCATGCGACGGTGGCCAGCGTGACGCTCCTGAACAGCGGACTTCTGCGCAGCGGGTCGGGCCCGATCGACGGCGAGACGTACCTGCCGGCCCGGCCGGACGAGGTCAGCTGGGGCCTGCTGCCCAACGCGACCAGCCGGCCCGTCATGACAGTGCCGTCCGGCGGGACCGTCACCATCGACACGATCAGCCACGAGGGGCTGCTGGCCGACCAGGGCAGCGACCCCCGGGCCTTCTTCGCCGCCGCCGGGATCGCCGCCGCCGACCTGCTCGACGACGTCCTCGCGCTGGCCGACTCGGGGGCCCGCCACCGTCCGGACGCCGCCGGCCCGCACGTCGTGACCGGCCCGGTCGCCGTCCCCGGAGCCCGGCCGGGTGACGTACTGGAGGTCGAGGTCCTGGGCCTGCGCCGCCGGGCCCACTACGGGGTGATCAGCAATCGGCACGGCCGGGGCGCGCTGCCCGGTGAGCTGCCGGCCCCGCCGCCGGACCTCCCGCCCGGCGCGCCCGTCCCGCCGGTGTCGCTGGTCGCGACGACCGACGGCGAGCGCGGCGTCTTGCCGGTCGGCGACGGGAGGTCGCTCACGTTCCCGCTCAGCCCGTTCCTCGGGATCATGGGCGTGGCGCCGGCCACCGACGCCGACGTCAACTCCATCCCGCCCGGGCGCCACGGCGGCAACCTGGACGTCAACCTGCTCGGTGCCGGGGCCCGGCTGTTCCTGCCGGTCCAGGTCGGCGAGGCGATGTTCTACACGGGCGACCCGCACTTCGCCCAGGGCGACGGCGAGGTCGCGCTGACCGCGTTCGAGGCGCCGCTGCGGGCGACGCTGCGCCTGACCGTCCACCGCGACGACGGCATCCGCCGGCTGGCCAAGGCGCTGACGTCACCCTGGGCCGAGGCCGCCGGCTCCTACGTCATAACCGGCCTCGATGAGGACCTGCGTGAGGCGATGCGAGCGGCGACCCGCAACGCGATCGCCTTCCTGCGCGAACGGTACGCGCTGCCGCCGGCGGTCGCCCTGGCCTACCTGAGCGCGGCGGCCGACTTCGAGGTCAGCCAGGTCGTCGACCAGACCGTCGGCATCCACTGCCAGATCCGCCAGTCCGACCTCACCGGCCTGGCCGCCTGAAGCACCCGGGTGGAGCGACTGGATCGGTCTCGTGATGCCCAATAGGGCGGCTAGGCTTTAGGGCACATCCGGGTCTCGAGGAGGGTCTCCAGCAGGTCGGCCTCGATGGCGGCCGCGGCCGGGCCGGCCAGCGCGCCCGGCGTCCGGGGGAGGTCGATGGTGACCTCGCGGACCACTGTCGCCGGCCGGGGCGAAAAGACATAGACGCGGTCGGAGAGCCCGACGGCCTCGCGGACGTCGTGGGTGACCAGCAGGACCGTCCAGCCGAACCGGTCGCGCTGCTCGGCCAGGAAGCGCTGCATCTGGGCCCGGGTCAGGGCGTCCAGCGCGCCGAACGGCTCGTCCAGGAGCAGCACCGAGCGCTCCTGGGCGATGGTGCGCAGCAGCGCCGCCCGTTGTCGCATCCCGCCGGAGAGCTGGGCCGGGTAGGAGCGTTCGAACCCGGCCAGGCCGAACGGCTCCAGCAGCGGCGCGACGCGGGCCCGGGCCTCGGCCCGCTTCACCCCGCGCGTCTCGAGGCCGAGCGTGACGTTGTCGATCAGGCGCCGCCAGGGCAACAGGCCATCCCGCTGCGGCATGTAGGCGAAGTGGTCCCGCCGCCCGGCCAGCGGCGCCCCGTCGACGAGCACCTCGCCGCGCGAGGGCGCGACGGCCCCGGTGAGGACGGAGAACGTCGTCGACTTGCCGCTGCCGCTCGGGCCGAGGATCGAGACGAACTCGCCGTCGTCCACGTGCAGCGAGACGTCGCGGATCGCCTCCAGCGACCCGAACGAGACGCCGAGGTCGCGGACGGCGAGGCGGGGGACCCGGGGGAGGGCGGTCACGGCTCGGCGCCGACGGCTTCGGCGCGGCCCTGGCCCCGGCCGGCCCGCCGCGACGGCAGCGCGATCCACTCGATCACGTAGGTGAGCCCGAACAGGACCAGCGTCATCGCCGCGCTGACCGCCACCGCCGCCAGCACGAGGTCGGTCCGGAACGAGTTCTTCTGGGTCTGCATGTAGATGCCCAGCCCCGACGTCGCGCCCGCGTACTCGGCGAAGATCGCCGCGACGACGGCGTAGGTGATCGCGATCCGCAGCCCGGCGAAGAAGTACGGCAGCGCGGAGGGCAGCCGCACGACCCGGAACACCCGGGCCCGCCCGGCGCCCATCGTCCGCAGCAGCGTCTCGGAGTCAGGGTCGGCGGAGGCGTACCCCTCGACCAGCGCCACCGTGATCGGGAAGAACGTCACGAGCGCGACGACGAACACCTTCGGCAGCAGCCCGAAGCCGAACCACAGCACGACCAGCGGCGCGATCGCGCTCAGCGGCAGCGTCTGGGAGACCACCAGCAGCGGCATCACCGCCCGCCGCGCCAACCGGGAGGCGTCGATGAGCACCGACAGCGCGAAGCCGACGACCAGCGAGCAGCCGAACCCGGTCAGCGTCGCGCGCAGCGTCGGCAGCAGGTTGTGCCAGAGGTCGCGGCGGTGGTCGTAGCCCTGCGAGGCGACCCGGGACAGGCTGGGCAGGACGTCCGCGCCCGGGCCGCCGTGGGTCGCGTAGAGCTGCCAGACCAGCGCGAGGGCGGCGACGACCGCCAGCGGCGGCAGCGCGGCGAGCACGAGAGAGCGCCACCGCCCGGCGGCCGGCGAGGCCGGCGGGCCGGTGTCAGGGTCGGGCACGTCCAGGCCTACCTTCGTACGACCAGCGTGTCTCGCCCGACCCTGCCGGGCCGGCGGGCTCGGGCGGGCCGGCGGGCTCGGGCGGGTTTGCCCGGGCGCCGGGCGCCGCGCGTGGCTCGCGCAGGACGACGTCGGCCCGGTTCCAGGTGCGCTCCCGGGCGAGCAGCTCCGTCTCCTGGGCGGCCCAGGTGTCCCAGAACGGGATGTAGGTGTCGCCGTCGCGGGCCAGCGCTCGTTCCCGCCGGACGTCCGCTGGGACCTCCAGCCAGACCAGCAGGCTCAGGTAGTCCGCCGCGGCCCGGGCCCCGCAGCCGACACCCTCCACGACCAGCAGGTTCCCCGGCGACAGCGCGGCCGGCGTGCCCCAGTCCCCGGCCACCCAGTCGTAGCGCGGCACGAGCACCCGCTCACTCGCCGCCAGCGGGGCCAGCACGTGGCTGACCAGCCGCTCGACACCGGCCGCTAGGCCGTCCCACCCGCCGTAGAGGTCCTCCAGGTTGACGACGGGTGCCCCCAGATCCGCGCCGAGCCGGCCGGCGAGCGTTGTCTTGCCCGCCCCCGACCGCCCGTCGATGCCGACGACCGTCGTGCGCCCGGCCAGCGGTGCCGCGGCGCGGGCCGCCGCCGACAGGCGGGCTACCACGGCGCCTTCGCTCAGGACCGGCCCGCCGATCATCGGGACCGCCGAGACCGTCGGGCCGGCGGCCGGGCTCAATGCCGGTCCGCGGGCAGGTAGGCGTCGGTGTAGTACGCCGACCAGTCCGGCCGGGCCGCCAGCTTCTTGCCGGAACCGTCGACGAGCAGGCCGTGGTCGAACAGGAAGTCGCCGTAGCGCGCCCAGATGGTCGGGTTCTGGGTGCCGACCTGGCCGGACGCGTCGCGCAGGAAGCCGCCGGCCACCAGCGCGGCCTCGCTGTCGTGGACGAGGCGCGGGTTGCTGAACACGCCGGGGTTACGCGCGACGACGATGTCCGCGGCCTCGTCGGGATGGGCCGCCGCGTAGGCGTAGCCCTCGCTGGCCGCGGCCAGGAACCGGCGGGCGGCGTCCGCGTGGGCGCCCAGGAACGCCCGGCTGGTCGCGATCAGGGTCGAGTACTGGTCGGGGAAGCCGTAGTCGGTCGGCGCGAACAGCTTCAGCGGCTTGCCGGCGAGCTTGGCCTCGACCGCCTCCCACGTCGAGGCGGTGATGCTGAAGTCGGCCTTGCCGGTGTAGAGGGCGTCATAGGCGGACGTGTTGAGCGTGACGTCCTTGAACGTCCCCCGCCCGCCCGCGTGCTGGATCACGTAGCGCAGCTCGGGCTGCTCGTCCGGGGTGCCGAAGCCGGCGTAGGTCTTCCCGTCGAGGTCACGGGGAGTGGCGATGTCCGCCCGGTTGGCCCGTACGCCGATCGCGTAGATGCCCCTCTGGTCGGGCGCGAACACGCTGACCACGTCCTGCCCGGCGGCCTGGGCATAGGCCACGCCGGCCTGGTAGGAGAACCCGAAGTCGGCCTGGCGGTGCGAGATCAGCGTCTCGGGCGCGGTCGTCGCGTACGGGACTTTCTTCAACGTCACACCGTGGGCGGCGAAGTAGCCCTTCGCTTCGGCCACGTAGATGCCGGTGTAGTTGGTGTTCGGCGTCCAGTCCAGGGCGAGCGTCACCGTGGTCCGGCCCGGGCCGCCGCCCGGGCCACCCGGGCCGCCTGAGCCGCCGGGGCCGCCGGCGGACGAGCCGCACGCCGCCGCGGTGAGCAGCACCAACGCCCCGGCGAGCGCGGTGGCGGCCCGGCGGGCGCGGCGGGCGTGGCCAGCGCGGCCACCCGCCCGAAGCGACCGGGACAGTGGGCGGAGCCCCCGGTCGCGGAGGGCGGCAGCGCGGCGCCGGGTGAGGCGAGAAGTCATCGATGGTCCCCCGGGAGCACGAACAGTTCCGGTCGCCACCGTATGTGACGGATGGTCCTAGGACCGCCGTTCGCCGTGGTCGGAGTCGGCGAACTGCCTGTGCGTGACCGGCCTCGTACAGTCATCGCCCGACGTCCTTGCCCGTTTCTTCCCCGTCCCAAGCGCGACAGTGCTCTCTTTTCCGTTCGGCGGACCCCTACATACAGGGTGTACGTACACGCTGTATGCTCCAGTCGAGCACCTGTTTTCTGATCATCTCTCATGTGTCGGGGAAGCAGACGGAAGGGGGCTCGGCCGTGGCGGTCGAGTGGCGATACCAGCTCCGCATTGGGACCTACCTGGCGAAGCAGAAGCTCCTTCGCCGTAAGCATTTCCCGCTCGTTCTCGAGCTTGAGCCGCTGTTCGCCTGCAACCTGTCGTGCACGGGGTGCGGGAAGATCCAGCACCCGGCGTCCGTGCTCAAGCAGCGGATGAGCGTCGACGACGCGCTCGCCGCCGTCGAGGAGTGCGGCGCCCCGGTGGTCGCGATTGCCGGCGGCGAGCCGCTCATGCACCCGCAGATCCACGACATCGTCAACGCGCTGGTCAAGCGCAAGAAGTTCGTGATCCTCTGCTCGAACGGGCTGCTGCTGCGCAAGAAGCTGAAGAACTTCACGCCGTCGCCGTACTTCACGTTCGTCCTCCACGTCGACGGTCTGCGCGACCGGCACGACGCGGTCGTCGAGAAGAAGGGCACCTTCGACGAATGCGTCGAGGCGTTCCACGCGGCGAAGGCGGCCGGTTTCCGGGTCGGCACCAACTCGACGTTCTTCAACAACGACAGCCCGCAGGACGTCATCGACATCATCTCGTACCTCAACGACGACCTGAAGGTCGACCAGATCCAGCTCTCGCCCGGCTACGCCTACGAGAAGGCGCCGGACCAGGAGCACTTCCTCGGCGTCCAGGAGACCCGGGCGATGTTCTCGAAGGTCTTCGCCGAGGGCCGGCGGGAGAAGTGGCGCCTCAACCACTCGCCGATCTTCCTCGACTTCCTCGAGGGCAAGAAGGAGCTCGACTGCACCGCCTGGGGCATCCCGAGCTACTCGCTGTTCGGCTGGCAGAAGCCCTGCTACCTGATGAGCGACGGCTACGTCTCGTCCTACAAGGAACTGGTCGAGACGACCGACTGGGACAAGTACGGCCGCGGCAAGGACCCGCGCTGCGCCAACTGCATGGCGCACTGCGGCTACGAGACCTCGGCCGTGCTGGCGACGATGGGCTCGCTCAAGGAGTCGATCCGCGCCTCCCGCAGCGGTGCCTGACCGGCTGGCCCGCTGACTGTCTGATCGACCGGCGGCACCTCGGACCTCGTCCGGGGCGCCGCCGGTCGGTTTGCGGGGCCGTCCGGTTTGCGGGGCCGCGCGGGTTGCGGGGCCGCGCGGGTTGAGGGGTCGGGGCGGTCGCGCGCGAGGTGGTCATCCCCTACGGAGTCGCGGCGCCGCCCCGGGCCAGCCCACGCAGCATCCGGTCGAGGACGACGCCGATCTCGGCCCGGGCCGCGTCCGGGTCGGGCGCCCGGGCGATGTAGATGCTCGCCTCGGACAGCAGGGCCGCGACCATCCTGGTCAGCGGGCCGACCGGCACCGCCTCGATGCTCTGTTCGGTCACGGCGCGCTCCAGCCACGCCGACAGCAACCGGTAGCCGGTCCGCTCGACCAGGGCGTCCCAGGCGTCGTTGCCGAGCACGGCCGGCCCGTCGATCAGGACGATCCGCTGGAAGTCGGTGTCCGCGGTCGAGAGGTCCAGCAGGGACTGGAAGCCGGTGCGCAGCTGGGTCCAGGCGTCGGCCGGGTCCTCGGCGTCGCGGGCCAGCTCCCCCTCGACGAGCTGCGCGGCGACCTCGATCGCGACCTGCTCCATCACCGTCCGGAACAGTTCGGCCTTGTCGCGGAAGTGGTGGTAGAGCGCGCCCCGGGTCACCCGTGCATCCGCGACGATCTCCTCAGTGCCGGTAGCCGCATAGCCACGCTCCGCGAATCGCCGTCGAGCGGCGTCGATCAGGGCCTGGCGGGTATCGGGCGTCGGCTCGACGCGTCGGCTTCGGCTTCTGGGCACATAGTGATTATGGTGCAACGCGGGCGGCACAAGCCGCCGGAGCTGGCGGCCGGTCCGCCGCGCGACCCCGCCGGCCGGCGGGGCGCCGGCGACGCGCTAGGTCAGACCGGGTGAGCTCGCTGTCACCGGCCGCTGGGCATGCCCGGGTCGCGCGGCGTTCCCAGCCGGTGCGTGGCGCTCGCCGCCGGTGAGGGTGGCCGGCGCAGCGCGATGGCGATCGCCATGCTGGTGAAGACCTCGACGGCGGCGAGCCAGCCGGCCAGGACGTCCTCACCCAGCGCGACCAGCAGGATTATCACCAGGGTGACCGAGCCGAGATACCCGGCCACCGCGACCCGGCGCAACCACGGGCCGCCGGGCCTGGCTTTCTCCGGCCGGTCGTTCGCGAGCCGACTCGCCTCGGGCGCGCTCGCCGCGGGCCCGCGCTCCTCGGGCGCGCTCCGCCCGGGTCCGCTCTCCACGGGTCGGCTCTCCTCCGGCCGGGCCGCCGTCGGCAGCTCCGCCTCGTCGGGGTCCATCGGCGTCTCCTACCGTCCGCCCGCATCGACTGACCGTGCTCATCCGACTCGACGGTACGCGGCCGCCAGCGCCGTCCGCCGCCCGGGCGAACGGGACGTTGTGCGCGTTCGCCCCGTCAGGCTGGGCAAGGACCTGGCGAGGCCGGGAGAATCGGCCCGGGTGGGATCCGCCCCGGTCAGCGGACGTCGGAGGACGAAGTGAGCAAAGGCGCGAAGCTCGCCTACAAGCCGGTGAGCATGGTGGGCGGCGTGCTCGCCGGAGCGGTGGCGGGAGCCGTGGTCAGGCGGCTGTGGGCGATGGTCTCGGACTCCGACGAGGAGGCACCGGCCGCGCTCGGCGAGGACAGCGACTTCTGGGAGGTCGTGCTGGCCGCGGCGCTGCAGGGTGCCGTGTTCGCCGCGACCAAGACGGCCGTCGACCGGGCCGGGGCCATCGGGTTCCGCCGGCTGACCGGCGCCTGGCCGGGAGACTGACGCGGTGACGCCTGGCCGCCAGTATACCCCTAGGGGGTATACTGGCGGTTGGCGCCGACGCCGCGCTCGGCGAGCACGCTCACCAGGGAGGTCCCCACCATGACCGAGAAGACCTACACGACCGAGAAGACCTACACGACCGAGAAGACCTACACGATCGCCGGGATGACCTGCTCTCACTGCGTCGAGTCGGTGCGCTCGGAGGTCGGGCGGCTCGACGGCGTCGCCGCGGTGGACGTCGACCTGGCCAGCGGCCGTCTCACCGTGGGCGGGGACCGGATCAGCGACGACGAGGTGCGGGCGGCTGTCGACGAGGCCGGCTACACCCTCGCCGATGCCTGAGCTGGCCGCCCCGGCGGCCGGGTCGGCCGAAGCGGCCGAGCTGCTTGACGCGGGCGGGGCGCCGGCTCCCGAGGCCGGGCTTGAGCTCGCGGTCGGCGGCATGACCTGCGCGTCCTGCGCGGCCCGGGTCACCCGGAAGCTGAACCGGCTCGACGGCGTCACCGCCACGGTCAACTACGCGACCGAGACCGCGAGCGTCCACTACGACCCGCGGTTGCTCGGGCCGTCCGAGCTGATCGCCACGGTCGAGGCGACCGGCTACCGGGCCGCCCTGTCCACCCCGGCCGCGCCCGGCGCGCAGGAATCACCGGAGCCGGAACGGAGCCCCGAGGACGCCGAGCTGGCCGACCGGTCCCGCCGGCTCGCGGTCGGCGTCGTGCTCACCGTCCCGTTGCTTGTCCTAAGCATGATCCCGGCGGCCCGCTTCGACGGCTGGCGCTGGGTCGCGCTCGCGCTGGCGACCCCGGTCGTCGCCTGGGCCGGTCTGCCGTTCCACCGGGTGGCGTTCGCCCAGGCCCGCCACGGCGCGGCGACGATGGACACGCTCATCAGCCTCGGGGCGCTCACCGCCTACGGCTGGTCGCTCTACGAGCTGGCCGTCGGCGGCGGCGAGACCTACCTCGAGGTTCCGGCCGTCGTCATCGTGTTCCTGCTGGCCGGGCGGACGCTGGAGGCGCGGGCCCGGCGCCGCTCGGGCGCGGCGCTGCGGGCGCTGCTGGAGTTGGCGGCCACCGACGTCGCCGTGCTGCGCGGGGACGTCGAGCGGCGTGTCCCGATCGGGGAGCTGCTGCCCGGCGAGCGTTTCGTCGTCCGGCCCGGGGAGAAGATCGCGACCGACGGCGTCGTCGTCGACGGCACGTCCGCCGTCGACGAGAGCCTGCTGACCGGGGAGCCGGTGCCGGCCGAGGTCGGGCCGGGCGACGTGGTCACCGGCGGCACGCTGAACGCCGGTGGCCGGCTTCTCGTGCGGGCCACGCGGGTCGGCGCGCAGACCCGGCTCGCCCAGATCACCCGGCTGGTCGTGGCCGCCCAGTCCGGCCAGGCGCCCGCGCAGCGCCTGGCCGACCGGGTCTCGGCCGTGTTCGTGCCGGCGGTCATCGTCGCGGCCGGCCTCACCCTGGCCCTCAGCCTGGCCGCCGGGGTCTCCGCCGGAGCGGCCGTGGCCGCCGCCGTCGCCGTGCTGATCATCGCCTGTCCGTGCGCGCTCGGCCTGGCCACCCCGACCGCGCTGCTGGTCGGGACAGGCCGGGGAGCGCAGCTCGGCCTGCTCATCCGCGGGCCCGAGGTGCTGGAGTCCTCCCGCCGGGTCAGCGTGATCGTCCTGGACAAGACCGGGACGGTCACGACGGGACGGATGCGGCTGCTGGCCGTCCGACCGGCCCCGGGCGTCGACGCGGACGAACTGCTGCGCCAGGCCGGGGCGCTGGAGGCGGCCAGCGAGCACCCAATCGCCGCGGCGATCGCCGCCGCGGCCCGTGACCGGCTCGGCCCGCTACCGTCCGTCGGCTCCTTCATCGCGACGGCCGGCTTCGGCGTGACCGGCACCGTCCCCGGCTCCGCCGCCGACAGCGGCTCCGTCGAGGTGACCGTCGGCCGGCCGACGTTCCTCGCCGAGCACGGGCTGGCGCCGGACGACGAGGTCACCCGGGCCGTCGAGGCGGCCGCCGCCACCGGCCGGACCGTGGTCGCCGCCGGCTGGGACGGCCGGGTCCAGGGCGTGTTCGAGCTGGCCGACACCGCCCGCCCCACCAGCGCCCACGCCCTCGCCCGCCTACGCCGTCTCGGCATCCGCCCGCTGCTGGTCACCGGCGACAACCGGGCCGCCGCGCTGGCGGTGGCCGAGGCAGTCGGCATCCCGGCCGCCGACGTGACGGCCGAGGTGAGTCCCGAAGGGAAGATCGCCGCGGTGCGGGCGCTGCAGGCCGCCGGCGAGGTGGTGGCGATGGCCGGCGACGGCGTGAACGACGCCGCCGCGCTGGCCGCCGCCGACCTCGGGCTCGCGATGGGCGGCGGCAGCGACGTCGCCCTGGAGGCGTCCGACATCACCCTCGTCCACGCCGACCTGGCCGGGGTGCCCGACGCGATCGACCTGTCGCGCCGGACGCTGCGCACGATTCGGGGAAACCTGGTCTGGGCCTTCGGCTACAACGTCGTCGGCATCCCGGTCGCGGCGGCCGGCCTGCTCTCCCCGATGATCGCGGGGGCGGCGATGGCGGCCAGCTCGCTGTTCGTCGTCAGCAACTCGCTGCGGCTGCGTCGCTTCCAGCCGGCGGGTCGCGCGGCACGCAGCTGAGGAAGTCCAGCCGGACGACCGCCGGGTCGTCGGCAACGACGATCACGGGGTAGCGGTCGCCGCGGGCCCACCCGGTCGGCAGCAGGAACAGCCGCCCGTTCGAGCGGATGAGCAGGTGAAGGCCGGTGTAGCGGTACCGGAAGATCGCCGAGCGCCCGTCGATCGGGGGCGAGGCGACGCCGGGTCCCCTGACCTGCAACCGCTGGGTGCTGTAGAGGACGACGCCCCGGTCGAACGGCAGGTTGTGGGCGATGGTCCGGGCCGTCCGGGTGCCCCGGTTGTCGGCGAACAGGGTCGTGGCCCAGAACACCGCGATCAGCAGCAGGCCGCCGATCATCACCCGACGGGCGACGACGGCGCGTCGTCCGAACAGCGGCGGCTTCGGGGCCGGGGCCTCGTCGCCCGCCGGCGGCGAACCCGAGCCGTCCTGGGCCTGCCCGTCCTGGGCCTGACGGCTAGCCCGCATCCGCGCTCGCAGGACGTCCGGGACCACGAAGGCGTACTCGCAGACCAGCGCGCCGACGCCAAGCGCGACGGCGGAACGCGGCGCGGAGCGGGTGACGAGGTAGTGGCCGTCCAGCCGCGCCAGCCCGACAGCCAGCAGCAGGGCGCTCGCCGCGGCGAGCGCCGCCGTGACGCCGGCGACGAGCCGCCGGGGGTGACGGCGGGCCGGTGGCAGGCCGGTCGCCGCCACGAGCCCGACGTGCGCGACGACCGCGACCAGCCCGGCGAACAGGGCGCTGGCCACCGGCAGGAACATGACCCCGGCCGCCCGGGTCAGATACTGCTGGACCGAGAAGTCCACCATGCTGGCGTCGACGCCGAAATACCCGAAGACCGCGCGTTCCCGCACGGTCGCGAAATAGTAGAGCAGGCCGGTGAGGAACGCCGGTGGCGTGATCAGTGCGCCGAGTATCTCCAGCCGGCTCGCGAGCCGGCCGAGGCCGTTCTCCTCACCGCCGCTCTCGCTCACGAGGCACCGGCCGGATGCGGCGCCGGATCGGGATCGGGGCTGCTCGTCGGCGTGTCGGGGCCCGTCGGGCAGGCTGGGTCCGGCGGCAGGCAGGAGGCGCCCTGGTTCGGCCGCGGCCCGCCGGGGCCGGTGGTCGGACAGCCGGTGTCGGCACTCCCGGCCGTACAGACCGGAGTGTCCGGCGGGCTGCTCGCGGGCGGGCCGGTGCAGAGTCCTGGAACCTCGGCGTCGTTGCATTCCGGCGTGGGACCGGTGCTCGTGTGCCCAGGCCCGCAGACGTTGCCGGTCCCGGCCGGGCAGCCGGTTGTCGGCCCCGCCTCCGTCTCGCACACGCCAGGCACCTCGTCGGCGCAGGCTGGCGTGCTGGCCGGGACCGGGCACACGCCGGGGATCTCGGCGTCACAGCGCGGCTGCGCGCCGGGACCGGAACAGACGCCGGGAACCTTCCTGGTGCACCGGAGGCGTAACGGCCCGCCCGCGCCGGGGACCGGTGGCTGGGGATCCCCGCCGATCGTCAGGGTCGTCGACCCGCCGCCGGCCGGCGCCCCGCCCGAGTCCGACTGGCCAGCCGCGCTGACCTGGCCACCCTCACCGACCAGGCCGTCCGAGTCGCCGCCAGCCGATCCTCCGCAGGCCGCCAGGGCGTAGACGGCGACGAAAGCCAGTACGGCAAAGAGTGAAATCGAGTAGACGCTTATGCGCGACAGTCGCCCCACGCAAATCCCCCGTCGTTCTGCGCGAACTCGGCCCGAAGGCCGTCGGAAACCAGGCGCGAAAAGCCTCGCGTCATTCCGACGGTCGCGATTCTAGTACGCCGCGGCCCGTGGGTGTCGGTCGGGCCCGACCAGGTTTCAACGTTCTACGCTGCTCGGCCGTTCCACGCCGCTCGTCGTCAGCAATGCGCCGCGGCCGCGGCGCTTCCTGCCCGGGGTGGGCGCGGCACGCAGCTGAGGAAGTCCAGCCGGACGACGGCCGGGTCGTCCGGCAGGACGATCACGGCGGAGTCGCCTCCGTGCCGCCAGCCGCGTGGCAGCAGGAACAGCCGCCCGTTCGAGCGGGCGAGCAGGTGGAGACCGGTGTAGCGGAACCGGTAGAGCGTCGGGTCGCGGCCGAGCGCCGTCTGAGAGACCCCGCGGCCGGTGATCTGGAGGCGCTGGGCGCTGTAGACGACGGCGCCGCGCTCGAACGGCAGGTTGCGCACGATCGTCCGGGCGGCGGTGGTCCCGTGCGCGTTCGCGACGACGGTGGTGGCCCAGAAGACGGCGACGAGCAGCAGCGCGCCGACCAGCAGCCGCCGGACGGCGATCAGCCGGCGGCCGAGCAGCGCCGGCCCGCGCGGCTGGACCGGCTGGTACGCCTGGACCGGCTGGTACGCCTGGACCGGCTGGTACGCCTGGACCGGCTGGCACGGCTGGCCGGGTCGCGGGGCGAGTGGGTCGACCAGCCGCGGGCTCGGCGGGGCCGGCCGGGCCGGTGGCCGGGCGCGGGCGCGGGCGCGGAGGTGGCCCGGCGCGAGGAACGCGTACTCGGCCAGGAACGCGCCCGCGCTCAGCGCGGCCGCCGCCAGCAGCGCGGTGCGCGGCTGGATCCGCGCCCGGGCCAGCTGACTAAGGCCGCCGGCCAGCAGGAGGGCGGCCGTGACGGCCAGAACGGCGGTGACGGTGGCGACCACACGCCGGTGGTGCCGGCGCGCGACGGGCGTCTCGGCCGCGGCGAGCAGGCCGACGTGCGCCACGAGCGCCGCCAGACCGGCGACGACGACGCAGGCGAGGAGCGGGGAAACGACCCCGACGCCCCGGACCAGATAGTCCTGGACCGAGAACTCCACCATGGAGCCACTGACGTCGAAATAGCCGAACAGCGCGTTTTCTCGGACCTTGGCGAAATAGTAGAGCAGGCCAGTCAGGAGAGACGTCGGCGCCACCAGGACGCCGACGACCTCGAGCGTGCGCGCGAGGCGACCGGCCCCGCCCGCCTCGCTCACCGCGTCCGGCCTCGGCCGGGAACCGGCTCGCGACGGGCCGCTCGCGGAAGGCACCGCGACTGTGGCTCTGGTTCGCGACGATCTTCTCTTGCGCCGGCTCCCGATGTAGCCTCCGGATGCCGCCGCGGTTCCCCTGCGCATTTCCAGTCCCGTGTGTAGTTCCAGTCCCGTGTGCCGGGCCGCGCCGACTCGGTCCGGCCCGTGCCAGGAGGATCGGGCATCGCCTGCCTGGCGTCGGTATTTTCCTGTGGCCTGTCGGAGCGGCCGCTGGATCACGGCGGCCCGGCGCCAGCACCTGTGGGCCCGGGCCGCCGCCGTCGGCCTCCCTGTGCCGCCGCCAGGTCGGTGTGCCGCCGCGGCGGGCCCGGTCGGTATCGGCGACCCCGCTGGTTCTCGCTGGCCGCGCCAGGATCCGGCGTTACGGTTGACACAGCCCGAACCGGGCACCTAGCCTTCTATTTTACGTGAGCGTAAGAAAAAGGCCGTCGGCGTATTTCTGGCCGTTGCGGGCGTCGTGTTGCCAGACTGAACCGCCGCGAAGTGAGAGGTGCAGTGGTGGGTTGTGAGACTGGTACCGACGATGAATACGGGCTACGCTCCAAGGTTGCCATAGTCTCAGGCGCCGGCGGTCCGGTCGGACAGCCCGGTGAAGGAGTGACCAACGGCCGCGCGGCCGCGATCCTCCTCGCCCGGGCGGGCGCGAAGGTGTGCGTGGTGGGGCGAACGGCCGATCGTGCGCAGTACACGGTGGACATCATTGAAAAAGAGGGAGGTGAGGCGTTCGCCCACGTCGCGGACGTGAGTCAGGAAGCTGACTGCCGAGGCGCCGTCGACGCGACGGTGGAACGGTACGGCCGGCTGGACTGCCTGGACAACAACGTCGGTCGCGGCGTGCCGGGCGACGTTACCGAAATCAGCCTCGCCGCTTGGCGGGAAGCGTTTGCTATCAACCTCGACAGCATGATGCTGATGTGCAAGTACGCGATTCCCGCGATGATCGCGAGCGGCGGCGGAGGCAGCATAGTCAATGTCGGCTCCCTCCGTAGCATCCGTCCGCAGCGGTCGACGGCCTACACCGTCAGCAAGGGGGCCACCATAGCGCTCACCAAGACGCTCGCGGTCGATCACGGGCCGCGGGGCATTCGGGTCAACAGCATCATCCTCGGACCGGTCTTCACGCCCACGGTCGCGGCGGCCGTGTCGGAGAAGCGCGAGCTGCGGGTCGGCGCGAGTGTGCTGAAGCGTGAGGGCTCAGGGTGGGATACTGGCCATCTTGTTCGTTTTCTGCTGTCGGAGCAGGCGAAGTGGCTCACCGGGCAGAGCATCATCCTCGACGGCGGCGCCTCGCTCATCGGTCCGTCGCGCTAGCCACGGGGCCTCGCTTCAGCCCGCGTGGGAACAGTACCTCGCCGTCGTCGAATCGCGTGGACGGCCCTCGCGCTCACGGTATGTCGACGTGCACGACGGGCACGGTACGTATGTGACCGCCAGTGAGAGCCCGCTGCTGACCAAGGAGGTGATCAAAGCAAACGTGCTGGTCGGTGAGCCCGATGAGATCGCCGAGCGACTCAAGGATATTGCCGCGTCCGGGTCACGGATTACATTCTGAGAATCGGGTTGGTGAACTCGCGGGAGCAGATGGAACGGTTCACGCGGAACGTACAAGGCAGAGTGTGACCGCCGGAACGGCTCGGTCCTGTCGACCGCGGGTCACGGCCGCGGGGCCCGACCCCGCCGAACCACCGCCCCGCGGAAACCCGGAGATCAGATGCCCCGTGGAGGCCTGACCCGCGACGAGGTGCTCGAGCATTCCGCGACGGGCAGCGCCGCGGCGCCAGGAGACGGTCTGCCACGATGAGTCGAGGCTGGCGACGGCGACCGCCGGCCCTGGCGCGGGCGGCGCGAGGCGGAGCGGGGGCGGCATGACGGCACGGAGCGCGGCGACCGGCGGCCGGCCGCCGCGCCGGTTCGGCAGCGACAACCAGGCCGGGACGCACCCAGCTGTGCTGGCCGCGCTTACCGCCGCGAACGCCGACCACGCCGACGGCTACGGCGCCGACCCGGCCACCGCCGAGCTGGCCGACGTGATCGCCCGCCACTTCGGCCCGGGCGCACTCGGCGTCCCGGTGTTCTCCGGGACCGGCGCCAACCTCGTCGCCCTGGGCGCGCTGACCGACCGCTGGCGCCCGATCCTGTGCGCCTCCTCCGCCCACATCGCCACGGCCGAGGGCGGCGGGCCCGAGCAGGTCACCGGGGCCAAGCTCATCGGGCTATCGACGGCCGACGGCAAACTCACCCCGGCCGCGATCGCCGCCGCGCTGGCCGAGCCGCCCAGCGTCCACCGGAGCCCACCCGGCGTCGTCTCACTGACCCAGCCGACCGAGCTCGGGACCGTCTACACGCCCGCCGAGCTGGCCGCCGTCGTCGCAGTCGCGCACGAGGGCGGTGCCCGCGTCCACCTCGACGGCGCGCGGCTGGCGAACGCCGCCGTCGGCCTCGGTACGGGGCTGGCCGCGGCCAGCCTGGACGCGGACGTCGACGTCGTCGTGCTGGGTGGGACGAAGAACGGGCTGGCGTTCGGCGAGGTGCTGGTCACCCGCGACCCGGGGATCGCCGCGAGCCTGGTCCGGGCCCGCAAGGGGCTTGGCCAGCTCGGCTCCAAGCTGCGATTCCTGTCCGCGCAGCTTGTCGCCCTGTACGGCGGGGACCTGTGGTCGACGCTGGCCGCGACCGCCAACGAGCGGGCCCGCGCGCTCGCCGCCGGCCTGGCCGCCCTCCCCGGCGTCACGGTGCTCCAGCCGATCGAGGCCAATCTGGTGCTGGCCCGGGTGCCGTCGCCGGCCGCCGCCGAGCTGCTGCGCGAGCGCTACGCCGTCCAGCTCGTCGGCGACGCCCACCGCCTGGTCTGTTCCTGGGACACGACGACCGCCGACGTCGACGCCCTGCTGGCCGAGCTCGCCGCGACCGCTTAGGAGGACCTGGCCGTCGGCTATCCGACGCGGTCCCGGCGGGGCCTGGCGCGGGCGCCGTCTCGCTTTACCCGCGGCGGTCGGGGCCAGGCCGGCGTCCTGGCCCGGAGTAACAGCGCCACCGTGAATTCCGCGGAGCGCGACTGGGACCGGGCCACGTACACAGCCGCTGTTTCCGCGAAATTGGGCTGGCTTACTCACCTGTCACATGCAATTCGGACCCTGCTTTGCCGCCACGGCTGGTGGGCTACCATGCGATCACGGACCGGTCGGAAAACATCCGGCCATCGGTGAGACGTCCGGTTGGTATTCTGCTACTGCCATGTCTTGCCGAAGCGCGGCAAGGCCGATACGGGGGCAGTGTGATCATGACTACGCGTGTGGCCGGAACAGGGTGCTTCCCTGCGCGGCCTCGGCGTCGGGTGGGGCGGGCGCGGGCGGCTCTCGCCCTCGTCCTCGCGGGAATAATGATTCCGCTGGTGGGCTGCGGGCACCGGGCCGCGCCGCACGGCCAGAGCGCGTCGGGTTTCGAGGTCTCGTACGCGGCCGGCGCGGCCTGGCTGCGCGGGATTGATCCGACCGAGGTCGACGACCAGGTGCGGGACTGGACGCGGACCGCGTTGGCGGCCCGGCTGAACCTGGATACCCAGTCCTTTCTTCGCGCGTCCTATGACACGGTTCCGGTGCGCGACCCCGGGTTCGCGGATCTCTCGACCCAGCAGACGGGCCCGGGGCGGCTGCTCGTGGGCTCCGACGGCGTGGTGCATGTCCTGGTGCCGGCCGGTGACGCCCATGAGGCGCGGACCGTCGGCCAGCTGCTCGACCAGTACCGGACCGATCATGGATCGGATCCGTCCCGGGTCGTGGTCTACCACTACCGGATCCGGCCCGACGTGGACACGGTCGACGTCACCGCCGACCCCGCGCGGCCGACGGCGGAGGTCCGGGCCGCCTATGGCTATGTGCGGATACGGATCGACAGCCTGAGTGGCCTGGTCGACTTCCTGTCGAAGACACAGGACCTCTCGGAAATCTCGACGGACGGGTCGAAGACCTGGGCGGGCGGCTGGCACTGGCCAGATGTGCCGTCGGTGCCGCTGGATGCCGCGGATGTGTCGGCGATCCAGGGCGGGTACCCGGTGGCTTCCGGCAGCCAGGCGCCGGGGTTCTCGCTCGACCCCCAGACTCCGCGACGGTCGGACGAGACGCCGGCGAGCTTGCGCACGGTGATTCCGGGCCTGGCTCCCGCCCTCGCGGCCGCCATTCTCAACGATGCCTGGGCCGGTACCGGTTTCCAGTCAGAGGATGATCTCAAACGGGCCGTGGAGAAAGCGCTCTTCGACGGCGAACCGGCCGGCCCGGGTCTTCCCGCGGACCGCGCGCAGCTGTGGGCGGTACTCAGCCTGGTCGAGAACCACCCGCTCTACAGCCAGGCACGATACGAGGGCGACCTGGCCCATACCAGTGTCGGGATGACCCTCTTCTACACCGACTACGTCGCCAAGAACTGGGTGATCGGCGCCGGCGACGGTGTACCGACGGCGGCGGTGGGTGGATTCAGCCCGGACACCGGCGCGGTGACGCCGTGGAGCGAGTGCCCGGACAACCCGGAAGAAGAGAGCGGGCGGCTGTGGTTCGGGCAGAACGACTCGGCGTTCGCCCAGTCCGGCGACCGGTTCGAGATCGGCGCCCAGGCGACCAGGCTGTTCGCCCGGTCGAACGGCTCGGATGGCGCCGAGGTCGAGCCCAGTTTCGCGTTCGGGCGCGGCCTGCGCTTCTGGGACCAGCATTACCAGGCGATCGCGGACTATGAACCGCAGTACGCGCGGCTCGATCAGATCATGCGATGGAGCGGCGCGCTGGAATGGCTCACCAACAACGGGGGAAAACTCCCCACCGAGCCGGACGCCGACGTGCACCACCAGGGTCTGACTTTCCGGGACTGGTATGCGCGGAACACCCAGTTGCGGGAGCGTTCCCCGATACCGTTCGTCGCGCCACCCGGGGCGACTGACGAGGCAGTGATTCCCCGGCCGACGAAGACGTTCACGGACTGTGGATTCCTTTCGGTCGAGGGCGGCGTGTCGCTGGGCGACCTGACCGAGCGGGTCGGTAACGAGCACTACCAGGCCAACCTGCCGGCGCAGTGGAGTCGAGCCGGCCTTTTCGACAGTGCGTCGCACGTCGAGGCGGCCACCGGGGACGGCGTCATCACCCAGCTCGCCGTGGACGACTCGGGGAAGATCTCCGAGCAGGTCAAGCGCACGATCTCCACCGCCGGAGACCACTCGGAGGTGACGGTCAGCGCGTCCGGCCGCGCGGTGATCCCGTTCCGGAAGGTGAAGGTCTGGCGTTCCCCGACAGCCGATCGCACGCTGAGCACGACCGGCTCCGCTGGGCACGGGGAGGTCTCACAGCAGGTCAGTTACCAGGGACAGGAGCTCGGCACACTCAATGCCCGCGCCAGCGCCGACATCGTGACGATCCAGTGGCGGCGGGGCGTGGTCGACCGGGCTCTGCTCACGCTCCAGTCGTTGCAGGACCGGCTGGCCAGAAGTCCCGGCGCCGGCCTCGACTCCGTGGCGGACGGACCGCTCGTCACCTACCGTGACGCCACTGGCGAGGTGCTGGCGAAGGTGGGCGGCCCCGGCGACCCCTGGCTGGGAGCCGCCGGAACGGCGCCGCCCGGTGACGGACTGGCGTTCCGCGTGGGCGGCCCGGCCCCCGGCTCCGGCAAGCCGGCCTATACCGAGGCATCCTTCGTCGCGCTCGCGGCGGCGGACCGGTCCCATCCGTGGTGGGACGTGGCACCGGCGACGGCTGACCACGCGGCCCAGGGCGGGCACGCCTCACAGCCGCCTATTGGCAGCCCGGCGGTGCGGGTCAGCACGCCGGACGGCAAGAGCACGACGCTGTTCGTCGTCGGCGACCACGTCCGCGTGCGCGAAGACGACCCGATCCTCGGCCCGGACGGCTCGGCCGAGGGAACGGCGCTCCTAGCGCACTACCCACAGGTCGCCGCGGCCGTGAAAGCGGCGGCCCTGGCCCACGACGGCTACCGGCGGGGGGTGGTGCTGGGTGACGACGACGGCGTCGCCCTGGCCGGCGAGGACGGGATCATCCTCGTACCGTCCGACCATCCCTGGGCGGAACGGGTCGTGCGGGCGGCCGAGGCCGACCCCGCCTACGCACCGCCGCTGATCCAGGTCGTCGGCGACCACGTGGAGCACGTCGACGTCGGCGGGCTGACGCCGGTGCCCGGGTCTAGGCGGCACGGAGTCCCGCTCGAGGACGTTCTCGCCCAGGCCGACACCCCGGTGATCTACATGCACGACAGCTTGCGGTCGACGCTGAACCTGCGGGCCGGACTGATCATCCCAGACCCGCTGCCGCGCGGTATGCGGGTGCGAGTGAACGTCGTCCTTGTCCAAGCCCTCCACCCGGCGCATGACCCGAGCGCGGCGGCGCAGCCCGACCAGAGGGTCTTCAACCAGGCCAAGTGGTCGAAGTTCCCCACCAACCGCGCCAGCGTGGTGAACCGGCCCGGTCCCACATCGACCCCGACGCCGGCCCTCGCCCCGCCGCTGGGAGGGGACGCGACCACGTCTGGCCGGGCGGTGCCGGGCCAGCGGGTGTCGCTGTTCGTCTGCCCAGCCGACGGCCCGTTCGCGTCCGCCTGTGACGTCTGACCGTGACCCGGGACGGCGAACCCGGCACGGCGAACCCGCGTCGGTGAGACCGTGACCGTGAACCCGTTGGCTCGACCCACCGTCGTCGAGCCGGGCACACCGCTGGCCGCGGCGCTGGCCGAGGCCGAGGCAGCCCGGGCCCAGGCGAACGCGGGACAGGTGGACGCCGCCTTCCGGGCGGCCGTCGAGGCGGCGGCCCCGGGAGGCGAGCGCGACGACCTCTGGTTGCTGCTTGCCGCCGACCACGTCGCCGCGCTGCGGGCCCTCGGGTCGCTGGCCCTGGCCCTGCGGCGCTGCGACCACTACCTGACGGAGGCGGCGCCCGCCGGCGCGGGCCGGCTTGTGCTCTGGCTGGAGCGGGCGGAGCTGCGCCTGGCGGTCGGCGACGCCCAGGGCGCGGGCGTCGACGCGCGGGCCGTCCGCGCCGCTGTCCGGGACAGGGCCGCTGTCCGGGACAGGGCCGCTGTCCGGGACAGGGCCGCCGTCCGGGGCGGGACCGCGGTCGAGGCTGGGGAGGACGAGCTCCCCGACGGCGACCGCGGCCGGCTCCTGCGTGTCGAGGCTTTGGCCGCCGCCGACGAGGGCGACCTCGCGACGGCCGAGCGTCTCCTCGACGCGGCGGCGGAGGCGTTCGGGACGGCTGGCGACGATGCCGGCACCGCGGTCATCGACCGGGACCGCGCTCTGCTCGCCGTCCGCGAAGGCCTTGCGCCCTATGTCACCGACGTTGTCGCGGCCGCGTGGCCGGAGACGGTCGCGGGCCGGTTCCGCCTCGCGTTGGCGCTCAGGCGCCAGCTGCGCTACGAGGAGGCGGCCCAGGTGATGCTGGACGTCGTGGCCAACCCGGATCTCGATCTGGCACTGCGGCTGCCAGCGCTGTCCGAGATGGCCGCGTTGCTTCTGGCGCTGCGGTCCGACCGGGCGGCCCAGGCCCTGCGCCCGGCGCTGGACGACGCCACCGCGCACTGGCCGGACCCGGTCGCGGCGGCATCGTGGGTCGCCGATCTGCTCAGCGCCGGAGGCGACCCGCCCGCCGGGCCAGGATTCGCCCGGGCGGTGCGCCGGGTCCAGCGGCTGACCGTCGAAGGCCGGCTCGACGAGGCGGAGCTCGAACTGGCCGAACTGGCCGAACTGGCCGTGCCACCGCCCTTGGCCCAGGACCGTGCTGTGTGGTGCCTGGCCGCCGGGGAGCTCAGCCTGGCCCGTCACCAGCGGGACAGGCAGCCCCGCCTTCTCCAGGAAGCGGTCGAGCACCTGGGCCAGGCCGTCGAGCACGCCTCTCCGGCCTTCCTGACCGAGGTCAGGATCCGGGCCCTGCGCCTGCTCGGCGAAGCGCGTTCCTGGCAGCTCGACCACGGTGAGGCGGTGGCCCTGTGGGCGCAGGCCCACCGCCTGGAAGAAGCGGTCGCCAGCCGGCAGATCAGTGACGCCGTGCGGGTCACCATGCTGCGGGCCGTGGCCGACGAGCACGACGAGCGCGTCCGGCTCGCCGCCCGGGCGACCGCCGAGGACGAGCAGGGCGCCGCCGCGGTGCCCGCGCTCGTCGTCGCGATGGAGGCGGCCCGGGGGGCGGCGATCCTCGGCCGGATACTGCCCGAGCCCGGCCTGACCCGCGACCTTCCGCCGCCGGGAGACCACGACCGCGCCTGGCGGTGGATCCGGGCGACCGCGGACCGCCTGCCTCGCGCCCAGGTGGTCTGGATGCTGCACGCGACCCCGCACCAGGTGCACCACGCCGTCATCGGGCGAGACCTCCTCCACCATGCCGCGATCGGCTGCCCGCGCGACGAACTCGGCGCGCTCGTCGACGAACTCATGGCGTCGTGGCACGAGGACGTCCTGGAATCCCCCGCCGGGCGGGCCGCCTTCAGCGCGTCGACCCGCCGGATCGCTACCCGCATCGGTATCGGCGACGTGCTCCGGCACCTGCCGGATCACGTCCGCCGGATCGCGATCGTCGCGGGCGGAGTCCTGGCCGACGTCCCGTTCGCGGCCCTGCCCGTCCCCGGCCGGCGCCGGCCGCTCGGGCTGCTGTTCGCGCTTTCCGACCTTCCCTGCCTGTCCGCGCGGCGCCCGCTGCAACGGCGGTCCGCCCGCCACCGCGGCGACCACCACCTCCTGGTGAGCCCGCCGGCGGACGGCATCGCGCGGGCGAGGGCCAGCCGCGGCGCTGACGTCCTCGAGGGTCCCCAGGCCACCCCGGGCGCGCTGCGTGACCTGTGCCGACCGCGCCAGCACACGCGGGACCGCCGCACCTATCACCAGATACGCGTTGACTGCCACGGTCAGTACGACGCCGACGACCCGGCGCGGCACTGGCTCCAGCTCGCCCCCGCTGGGCCGGCGGGCCGGCTCCACCCCGAGGACCTGCGGGCCATGGACCTCGGCGGCTGCGGAACCCTGATCCTGGGCGCCTGCGAGTCGGGCATGGCGACGCGGGTCGGGCGCGACGAACGGGTCGGCTTCGTCCGAGCCGGCATACAGGCCGGCGCCGCGTCCGTGCTCGCCGCGCGCTGGGTGACGCAGGATGCGGTCGCCGCGTCCGTGCTCGACCGTTTCCAGCGCGATACCCGTCGCCTGCCGCGCGACCTGGCGCTGCAACGGGCTCTGCGCGCCGTCTACGACGGAGCTCCCGGGGCTCCACTCGAGCTGCCCGACTTCGCCCATCCCGCACGCTGGGCGTGCTGGACGCTGTACGGGGACCCCGGCTGGCAGACTGGCGCGGGGAAGATCCGCCGGTTCTTCCGGCGCGGCCCAGGAAAGCGAGGGTGAGGTGCCGGACCACGCGCGGGCAACCGCGCCGACGGTGTTCCTGTCGTTTTCCGGAACAGATCGGGGGGTGGCCGAGAAACTGGCGGACGATCTGCGTGAGTACGGCATCGACGCGCGCCTCGACCGCCAGGTGGAACCCGGCTCCAACTGGGTGCTGTGGATCAATGACGCTCTCACCCAGTCGGACTACTACGTGCTGCTGTGGTCCGCGGCGACGCGCGATCGACCCTGGGTGGACGAGGAGTGGAGTAACGCTCTGATTCGCCAGCTCTCGGGGCGGCGGTCCTTCCTGTTCATCATCCGCCTCGACGACAGCCCACTGCCGGTGATGCTGGCCGCCCGGCAGTGCCTGGACGCCGCCCACCGCCCCTGGGGGGAGGTCGTGAGCGATCTCGTCTCGGCCTGGGGGCGGGGCACGGCCACCGGCGCGCCGGCCCTGCCCGCGCCGCGGGTTACGACCGGCCAGGCCATCGCCCCCACAGTGCTCATCACTGTACGAAACCGGGCGCTGTCGTTCGCGATCGTTCTCGCCGTGCCCGAGACCGTCGTCGCCGCGGATCTGATCGGGCTTGTCCGTGCCCGCCTCGACCTGCCCGACGAGCAGGTGGGGTTCGGGGGCCGCGTAGGCGTCCGCTTCCGGTACCAGCTCGTCGTCGACGGCGGACCGCTGCCCGCCACCAGCGCGGACGCGCTGCGCTTGACGGACGGCTGCGTGGTGGAGCTTGAGGTGTCGGTGGAGCCCTTCGGCCCCGATGGCGCTCTCGCCCGCCCCACCGGCTACCGAGGGCCGGGCGGAATTTCGCCGGCGGCGGTACGGCACCTGGTCAGGACCGCGTTCCGTCACCTGATTCCATAATCCGTTCAGGGGCCCAGTCCGTTCAGGAGCCCAGCCCGTTCGGTGGGCAGTCCGTTCGGTACGCCGCGTGGATGGTCTCGCCTAGGATGTATGGGTATGGGTGAGGCCTCGGCGGAGCCGCACTGGGTCGCCTGGCATCGGTACTACGACGATCCCAACTCGGCGCTGCCGCGCCGGCTGGCGTTCGTCCAGCGCCGGCTGCGCGACGCGCTCGACGCCGCGCCGTCGGGCGAGATCCGCCTGCTCAGCATGTGCGCCGGCCAAGGCCGCGACGTCCTCGGCGTGCTACCCGACCACCCGCGTCGGGATGACGTGCGGGCCCGGCTGGTCGAGCTGGAGCCGACGCTCGCCGCCGACGCCGAGCGGGCGGCCCGCGCCGCCGGGCTGGACGGCGTCGAGGTGGTCCGGGCCGACGCCGGCACCACCGACGCCTACGCGAGCCTCGCCCCGGTCGCCGTCGCCCTGGTCTGCGGCGTGTTCGGGAACATCACCGACGACGACATCCGCCGCACCGCCGAGGAACTGCCCGGCCTGTGCGCACCCGGCGCCACCGTCATCTGGACCCGACACCGCCGCGAGCCCGACCGCACCCCGGCCGTCCGGTCGTACTTCACCGAAGGAGGCTTCACCGAGGTCGCCTTCGACGTCGAGGACGGCCACACGATGTCGGTCGGCACCTACCGGCTTACCGGCGAGGCCCGGCCCTACCAGCCGGGCGTCCGGATGTTCACGTTCGTAGGCGACGGCGGCCAGAGCGGCCTGCGAGGCTAAGGGCAGACGGCCGCCCGCCGCTGCATCCGGCCTCCCATCCTGGCCGTCGGGGTAGCGTGCCGGCATGCGTCTGGGCATCGCCCACCATCTCGGCTGGGCCGTGGCCGTCACGGCGACGACTGACCATCGGGTCGCGGACCGGCGGCGCATCGAGCTGGTCGAACCCGGCGTGGCGACCGCGCCCATCCACCACGAGGGCAAGGGGTTGGATGACGCCGCCGCGGCCGAACTGGTCGCGCGGGTGCGGGCCTCGGCGACGCGGGCGACGTCAGCCGCGCTGGACGACCTGGCCGCGGCCGTGCCGGAACCGATGGTCTCGCTGTCGCTGCGCGCCTGGCCGGCGGACTTCCCCACCGATCTCGCGACCCTGCGCCGGGTGCCGTACGAGGCCCGGGCCGACTCCGTCATGTACCGGCAGGTCCTGGCCGAGCTGGCCCGGGATCGCGGCTGGGACGTGCTCTTCTACGACGCGAACGACGTGGAGGCGAAGGCGGCCGGCCTGCTGGGCGAGCGGGCCGACGAGATCCTGGTCGGGCCGCGGGCGACTCTCGGCCCGCCCTGGACGAAGGACCACCGCATCGCGCTCGCCGCGACCGTCCTCGCTGGCTGATGCCCGCGCGCGGGGGACGCGTGCGGCCGAGGCGGTCAGGACAAAGCGGTGGCCGGCTGGGTGGCGGCGGCGAGCAGCGCCGTCAGCGCCGTCGCGATCTGAGCCCTGATCGCCGGGTCGGTGACGAGGCCGTCCGGGCCGACGGCCGCCCGCGGCAGCGGGATCCGGATGCAGGCGTCCTCGACGATCAGTGCCCCGGTAAAGGTCAGGACGGCCCGCAGCGACTCGTGCGTCCGCGCCGCGCCGGCCGGGCCGTTGCCCGAGCAGTTGACCCAGGCCGTCGGCTTGTCGCAGATCTCGACGCCGCCGACCGTCCAGTCGAGCAGGTTCTTGAACGAGCCCGGCAGGCCGCCGGCGTACTCCGGCGTGCAGATCAGCACCGCGTCGGCCGCGGCGAGAGCGGCCCGCAGCTCGACGACCGGGACGGGCAGCGGCTCGTGGTCGTCGTCCGGGTTGAAGTGCGGCAACCCCGCCAGACCCGCGTACCGGACGGCCGACGAACCCCCAGGCAGCAGGGCTTCGGCGGTGCGCAGCAGCGCCTCGTTGGTCGAGCCGGCGCGCAGACTGCCACACAGCATGAGAACCTGGGCCACGATCCGACGCTACCCGTCGGCCGGGCCGCCGGGCGCCGTCGTACCGCCGACACCGGCCGGGGTGGCGGGCGCCGTCGGCGCGCCGGCCAGCACGTTCTCGACCTTCGTCCGGACCCGGACGACCAGCGGCGGCCGCTGCGCCTCCCGCTCGGCGGCGCGGTCGGCCTTGCGTGAGCCCGCCGGGTAGAACCAGTGGTCCCAGGGCGAGTTCGGCCGGGCCAGCCGGACGCTGCCGATCAGCGCCAGCGGGACGAGGAACACCCCGAGCAGCGCCATCCCGTACTTGCCCTTGAGCAGGGAGATCACCACGAACAGCAGGCTGACCGCCGCGATGGTCATCACCTCGACCCGCACCGCCCACTCGTAGTGGCGCACGTCGTTGACGCCGAGCGGCGAGAAGCCGAGCAACACGCACCCCATCACCCCGGCCGCCAGCAGCACCGCGTTCACCGACGCCCGCCCGGCCTGGGCCCAGTAGACGTCACTCAGGTGCAGGATCAGCGCGAACTCGTCCAGGACCAGCGCCGCGCCGATTCCGAACACGATCCCGGCCGCGCCCCGCCAGGCCCCGCCGGGCGCGCCCAGGGCGATCAGCCCGCCGACGACGACGAGCACCGTGCCGGGCACGACGTGGTGGACGTGCATCCCACCGGCCGAGACGTTGCCGAACGGCCCCCGCCCGGCCCGGATCAGCCGCACGATCGTCCGGGTGACCAGGAACGTCACGATGAACGCGACCAGGCACAGCAGCAGCGGCGCCTTGCCCGGCTCGACGATGTCCCGATGCCACCAGCCGCCCCCGCCCACCCGACGAGCGTGCCACCGTAGGCACCGGCCGGGAACTCCGCCGCCGGCTACCTCCGCCTTGGCCCGGCTTCGTCGAGGTCGGCCGCCACCATCGCGCGGATCGCCGCCGCCGGCGGCGCGCAGCGGACGGCGTAGGCGAACACGATCAGGCTGAAGACGGTGACGACCGCTAGGTCGGCCCAGAACGGGATGACCCCACGGCCGCGGTACTGGCCGAGCCAGGAGATCAGCCCCAGCCCGCCGAGCCACGGCGGGACCCACCGCCCGGCCCGCCAGGCCAGCGTCGCCCGGTGACCGGAGAGCCGGCCGCTCCCGTAGTTCAGCAGCAGAGTGACGACGAACAGGCCGATCCCGACCCCCAGCGCCAGCAGCAGCTTCTGGTTGGTCCGCCAGCCGGCCCAGTAGACGATCAGGTTGGCCGCGACGAACCCGGCCGGGGCCAGGACGCCGGCGGCCGGCAGCCGGTAGGGCCGGGGCCGGCGCGGGTCGGCCCGGCGCAGCACGATCAGCGAGACGGGCGCGAACGCGTACATCACGAACGTCGCCGAGCTGATCAGCGAGACCAGGTTCTGCCAGCTCGGGAAGGGCAGGAACATCAGCAGCCCGACCACGAAGGCCAGGACGACCGAGACGACCGGGGTGCCCCGCCGGTCGAGCCGGTCCAGCCCGCCGGGCAGGTAGTGGGTGCGCCCCAGCGAGTAGGACAGCCGCGAGGACGTCCCCAGGTAGACCAGCGCGGTACCGCCGGGGGAGATCACCGCGTCGATGTAGAGCAGCGTCGCCAGCCAGCCCAGCCCCAGGTTCGTGGCCAGCGTCGCGTACGGTCCGTAGTCGCCGGGGCCGACCGGGTGCAGCCAGCCGTGGGCGATCTGGGCCGGGTCGAGCGAGCCGATGAACGCCAGCTCCAGCAGCAGGTAGAGCGTCGTACCGATCAGGGTGGCCATGATGATGGCCCTGGCCAGGTGGCGGCGCGGGTCGCGGGCCTCGCCGCCGAGCTGGACGGCCTGCTCGAAGCCCTGCAGCGCGAACACGACGCCGGCCGGCAGCGCGGCGAAGACGCCCTTCACGCCGTAGGGGGCGAACCCGCCCCCGGCGTGGAAGTTCCCCGGCCGGAAGGCGACCGTGATCAGGGCCCCCACGGTGAGCACCGGGATGAGGACCTTCCAGACGACGGTGACCGCGTTCGTCTCGGCCAGCCAGCGCACGCCGAGCAGGTTGACGATCGTGAACAGCAGCAGCGCGGCGACGCCGACGGCCAGGCCGACGCCGGTCAGCGTCCCGTCCGGGTGGACCAGACCGTGGACCTTGTTGTTGAGGTACGACAGGGCCGCCTCGACCTCGATCGGCGCCAGCGCGACCGCCTGCAGCCAGGCCGCCCAACCGGCGACGAACCCGGCCGCCGGGCCGAACGCCAGGTGGGTGAACCGGGCCGTCCCGCCGGCCACCGGGTAGGCCGCGCCCAGCTCGGCGTGGACGAGCGCGAGCACGGTGACCAGGACGCCAGCCAGCATCCAGGACACGATCGACGCCGGGCCGGCCGCCTGCGCGGCGGTGAGCGCGCCCAGCAGCCAGCCCGAGCCGATGATCGACCCGAGGGAGACGAACGTCAGCCCGACCAGACCGATGTGCCGGCGCAGCGCGGGGGCCTGCGCTGCCGGGGCGGCGCTCGGGCGGGGGCCGGTCCGCTCCTCCACCGTCATCGCCCACCTCCGACCCGTGCCTACACGAGCGCGCTCCGTGTTCGTCTCGGTGAAGGGTAGGCGCCGTCGGGCGACCGCGCAGGTCCGGGTTTCGCCGCCGCCTACGCCGGTGATGTCGGCTTTCGGCCCGCCACCGGGGCGGAAAGGGGCGGGCGGCGGCGAGCGGCTGGTGGACGGCGCGGCTGGTGGACGGTGTAGCTGGTGGACGGCGCGGCTGGTGGACGGCGACGTGGCCTGCCCGTGCCTGAGCGTCAGGCCGGCTCGGGCCGGCCGATCCGGACGTCGACCCCGGGGGAGTAGTGGACCAGCGGCGGGTCCGAGGGCCGGGGCAGACCGGCCGCCGCGACCAGGCCGTCGTCGAGCTCGCGCACCCTCGCGCGGCGCAGCGGCCACGGTGCGTGCTCGGCCCGGGCCGAGCGGTGGCGGGCTGGTCGGCGACGGGAGCCGGTCACGCTGAACAGGCGCCAGCGGGCGGTGAGGAAGTGGTCAAGGTCGCCCAGCTCGCCCGGGTCGAACGCCGGTCCGATCTCGATGCCGACCCGGCTGGGCACGCGGGCGCGCCCGTGCCGGCGGCAGGTGTAGGTGACGGTGTCGCCCCGATCGGCCAGCGTCATCGAGGACCAGAAGTACGGCAGCCGGTAGGTCGTGCGCGCGGTCACGACCGCGCCCAGGCGGGCCGCGTCCAGGGAGAAGAACCAGATCCCGGACCGGCCGGCCGCGTCCTGGACGTAGGTGCGGACGTTCGTCTCGGCGAAGTCGGTCAGGTAGCCGGCCCCGCGCCCGCCCGCGCTGGCCACCCGCATGAAGAACGGGACGAGCCCGACCCAGGCGGTCCCGTCGAACGTCTCCACCGTCAGCCCCGGCGGCAGTTGCGCCTGGACGGCCTCCGGCGCGAAGCGCCAGTGCAGGAACGTCAGCCGCTCCCACCGCTGCGTCATGATCGGCCGTTCCACGGCAAACGGGCACTCAGGGGCAAAACCCACGTACTTAGGGTACGGTCTCGCGTGCCACGAGGCTGACGACGTCACCCAGCTCATGTCGCTCGGCGTACGCGCGCCGTTGCCGCGCGGCCCCGTTCCCGCGCGTGAGGACGGTGTCGAGAAGCTCGGTGACCGCGTCGAGGTCGCCGACCTCGGCCAGCGCCGGGCGCAGGTGCTCGAGGAGTCGGTCGACGAGCACCCGGGCCGGAACGAGCTCCGTGGTGGAGACGTCGAGCAGCTGTCCGGACAGCCCGTGACGCGCGGCTCGCCAGGACGCCGCCCGCAGCTGCTCCGGGCGGGCGGCGAGCACCGGCCGGCCCGCGCGCCACTCCCGGGCCGCCGTCGTGACCAGCGCCCGGGCCAGCGCCGCGATCAGCACCGCGTCGTCGACCGACAGGCACACGTCGGCCACTCGCAGCTCCAGGGTCGGGTAGCGCCGGGAGAGCCGGACGTCGAAGTAGATCATGCCCTCGTCGAGTGCGGCGCCACTGCCCACGAGATCGGCCACGACCTGGTCGTAGGCGGCGGGCGAGCCGAACGGGCCGGTCGGGCCGGCGGTCGGCCAGCGCTGCCAGACCTGGGTGCGGTAGCTGTCGTACCCGGTGTCCTCGCCGTGCCAGAACGGCGAGTTGGCGCTCAGCGCGACCAGCGGTGCCAGGTAGGGCCGCAGCCTGTCGAGCGCGCCGACGGCCTCGTCCGGCGAGTCGATGCCGACATGGACGTGGCAGCCGCAGGTCAGCTGCTCGCGGGCGGTCAGGCCGAACTCGGCGTGCATCCGCCGGTAGCGGCCCTTCGGGGTGGGGGTCGGATCGGTCGGGGCCGGGCTGGTCGCCGCCGCGGCGAGCAGCACGCCCTCGGCCCGGGCGGCCTCGGCGGCCGCCCGGCGCAGCGCGACCAGCGAGGAGCGCAGCCCCTCCAGTGAGGTGTGCGGCGCGGAGCCCGTCTCGACCTGCTCCCGGTTCAGCTCGGCGTCGACCTCCCCGTCGAGGCCCGCGGCCAGCTCCAAACCGCCGTCCGGGCCGAGGACACGCGGCGCGGCGGCGACGGCGGTGAGCCGGCGCGGGTCGACCAGCAGGAACTCCTCCTCGACACCCATCGACCTGACCTCGCTCGGTCGGGCCTCCGCCGGCTGGAACGGACTGGAGGGCTTGGACGGACTGGAGGGCTTGGACGGCCCGGACGGCCTGGACGGTCCGGCCTGGTCGTCGCGCTCCGATCGGGGCGAAAAGGCGGTCGTCACTTCGCCGCTGTTACCCCGTCCGGCGACGATTTAACGCCGAAGGACCGAGATGGCCGCCCGGGGGCGGGAGGGTTGGAAGAGGGTTTGAAGCGGCCGTACCGGGCAGAACGGGCCGCGACCGGACGATCGAACGACGGGAAGGGAAGAAGATGGGTATCCTCAATCGGTTCAAGCATGACGCCCGTCGCGGCACGCGGAAGACCGAGGGGACGTTCCGTCGCTGGCAGAGCCGCCGGCGCGCGCGGACGGCGCACCCGAACCGCAATCCTCGTTACTGATCACCCGGGTGGGCCGCCGCGTCTGAGCACGGCGGCCCGGTTCGCGGGCGGGGCGCGGCGCACGTCGCGCCCCGCCCGTCGAAACGATCTCGCCTCGCCGAACGATCATCGTCAGCGGAACGACCTCATCGTCCCCGGGCCGGTGCCCCCCGCCGGCCCGGGGTCTCGCTGTTCACGACCGCCCGCGGGCGGCCCCGGTGACGCGGTTTTCGAGCGCCGGGGCGCCCGGGCGCCGTACAGTTTCGCGCACGCGGACGGGCCAGGCGCCGAACAGCGCCCGCGGACGGGAGTTCGGGTGATTCGCGTCGCGATAGTGGACGACCATCCGGTCGCGCGCCGGGGCCTGGGCAGCGTCGTCGCCTCCGCCCCCGGCTTCGCCGTGGTGCTGCTGACCGACTCCGCCGCCGCGGTCGACCCGGCCACGGTCGACGTCGTCCTGCACGACCTCTACCTCGGCCGGGGCGGCCCGGCGCTGGGCTCGATCAGCGAGCTGTCGGCCTGGACGAACGTGGCGACGACCGCGGCGGTGTCCCGCCCGGGCGACGTGCTGGCCGCGGTCCGGGCCGGCGCCCGGGCTCACCTGACCCGGGACACCCCCGACGAGGTGGTCGCCGCGACGGTCGCCGGGGTGGCGGCCGGCCGGTTCGTCGCCTCGCCCGAGCTGGCCGGGATCCTGCGCGGCGCGCTGCCGCTCGCCGCCGGTGAGGCCCACATGCTGGACCTGATCGCCGAGGGCCTGACCGGCGCGCGCCTCGAGGACGAGCTGGACGTCCCGCCGGGGACCGTGGAGGTCTACCTGGAGCGGATCCGGCGGTCCCTGCAGAACGCGATGCGGCCGCACGGCGACAGCGGATCAGACCGCGGCGGTTCCGGCCATGGCGAGGCCGAGCGCGGCGCGGTCGACCTCGCCGGCCGTGGTCCCGCCGAGCGGGGCATCGAGCGCACCGAACGGATCTGGCGCCCGCCCTGGCGCCAGTAGAGGTCTACCGGCGGAACGTGGCTCGGGTCGCGGCGGCGGTGGCGCTGAAACAGTTCCGCGGTCGGACGAATCGCCATTCGTTGACGGGGGGCCGCCCCGGCCGCGGGTTAGTCGACGTCGGCGATGATGGCGCGCAGGGCGGCGACGTGCGCGCTCAGCGCGGCTCGGCCCGATCGGGTGGCCGAGACCCAGGTGGTACGCCGTCCCAGGTGGTTTCCCTTCCGCGCCCGGACGTAGTCGACGTGGGTGAGCGCGGCGATGTGCTTGGACAGCACGGAGTCGCTGACATCGAGCTCGCCGCGCAGAGTGGAGAACTCGATCTCGGACACCGCGGCTAGCATGCTCATGATCTTGAGGCGGGCGGGGGCCTGGAGCTGGGCGTCGAGGCCGAGCATCACCTTTCCAGGACGAGCAGGACCAGCAGGGCGCCGGCCAGCGCGAACATCGCGGCGATCCACCACAGCGACTCGGCCGGGGTGTTGGCCCTGGGGTCGCTTCTGTATCGCCGTAGCCAGCGCCGCGAGCCGGCCACATAGCCGGCGCCGCCCGCCGCCGAGCACACGGCGCTCAGCCACCACTGGCCGGCAAAGCCCGCCCAGAGCGCGCCCGCCAGGCCGGCCCCGTAGGCCAGTGACGCCGCTGGCGCGGCACCAAGCACGACCCGGTTGACCAGCCCGCCGATCCAGACACCGTTGAGGCGGCGGAACCGGGCCAGCTGGGCGCCGGCCACGGCCGCGAACAGCAGGGCCCCGGCCGCCAGCGCGGCCCAGGACGCCGCGGTGTGGATGATCGGGCCGACCGCGGCGGTGAGGATCTGGACCGCGACCGCCAGGCCGATGGATACGGAGAACCAGGGCGGGAGCTGGAGGCCGGCGGCCAGGCGTGCTCGTGACCGCAGGGCCTCGTCCAGCGCCGCCGAGGCGTCCGCGGGGTTGGGAACATGATTACTTTCCATATTGGAAAGTCTGGGGCTTACTTTCCAAGATTGCAAGTTGACTCGCGTCAGCCGCCGCCCGCTCGCGACCCGACGGGCGTCGACGTCCTCGGCCACGACGTCCTCGGCCACGAGATCCTCGGCCACGAGGTCCTCGGGTCTGGCGTCCTCGGGTCTGGTGTCTTCGGGTCTGGTGTCTTCGGGTCTGAGGCCCTCGGGCACATACGGTGGATCCGCAACCGACCTCGGAGGAGACGCCTTGACCCGACCCGGCTCCCAGGGCCAGACCGTTGCCGATCTGCTCGCCGGCTACGCCCCGCGCACGGCGACCGAGGCGGCCGACCTCGAGCGCGTCCGGGCGCTGGCCACCGTCGCCGACCCGTGGACGCGGGCGGCGCCGCTGCACCTCACCGGCTCGGCCGTGGTCGTCGACCCGGTCGCCGGCCGGGTCCTGCTGCGCTGGCACGAGCGGTACGGCCGCTGGCTGCAGGTCGGCGGGCACGGCGACCCGGGGGAGCGCGACCCGCTGGCCGTCGCGCTGCGGGAGGGCGCCGAGGAGACCGGCCTGGTCGACCTGGTGCCCTGGCCGGACGGCCGGCCGGTGCACGTCGTGATCGTCGACGTCCCGGCCAGCGCCCGCGAGCCGGCGCACCAGCACGCCGACCTGCGGTTCGTGCTCGCCACCGTGACCCCGGAGGCCGTCCGCCCGGAGAAGCCCCAGGCCGAGCTTCGCTGGCTCACGCCCGCCGAGGCGGTCGAGCTGTCGGGTTCGGACAACCTGGCCGAGACGCTGCGCCGGATCGCCCCGCTGCTCGGCGCCAGCCTCAAGTAGCGGCCAGGCTCGCACAGGACGGCATCCGCCGGCCGCCTCGCCCCGCCCCCTGGCCGGCGGCCTCCCGCCCCCTGGCCGGCGGCCCCGCCGCCCCGCCGCCCCCGCGGCCCTGTCGTGAGCTCTCAGCTGTGGGTGGACGCGCCGCGCGGAGCCGGCACCGTCCCGGCCGTCCCGACCGGGGTGACCAGGCCGTTCTCGACGACTGCCCGCAGCGACAACGTCCGGTAGCCGACCGAGTCGAACAGGACGGTGAACCGGTCGCCGTCGTTGGTGACGACCTGCCCGACGCCCCAGACGCCGTGGCGGACCAGCCGGCCCGCCGGGAAGGGGCCGTCGTCCGGCGCCGGCCCGGCCCCGGCACTCGTCCCCCCGGCCCCCGGCCCGGCCGACGTGGGCGAGGCCGTCGAACCGGCCCGGCCCGGGCCTTCGGGCCGGGCCGCGGCGACCTGGCAGACGTCGCAGTTGCCGCAGTCGGTCTGGGCGGCCGCGTCGGCCTCGCCGAAGTAGGCCAGCAGGAACCGGCGCCGGCAGGTCCGCGCCTCGGCGTAGCCGCGGATCATGTCGACCCGGGACTGCTCGACTCGACGCCGGTCCTCGGCCCGGGCCAGCGCGCGCTCGACGGCGACGTCGGGCGGCGGCGCGTCGTCCGGCCGTGCCAGCGCGCCGCTGTCAGTCCGGCGCACCGCGCCGGCCCACTCCAGCAGGTCGAGCAGGCGGGTCAGCGCGGTCGGGCCGAGACCGGCCTCGGCGGCCAGCTCGGCCGCGGCGACCGGCTGCTCGGCGTGCGACATCAGGACGGCCACCCGCCGCAGCGCGTCGGTCTTCGGCGGCCCGGCGACGAAGAAGCGGCGCAGCCCCAGGTCCTCCGGCCGGAAGAACAGGCAGGCCCGGGCCGGCTCGCCGTCCCGCCCGCCCCGGCCGATCTCCTGGTAGTAGGAGTCGAGCGAGTCGGCGACGTCCGCGTGGGCGACGAAGCGCACGTTCGGCTTGTCGATGCCCATCCCGAACGCGGTGGTGGCCACGACGACGTCGCACTCGTCGGTCCGGAACGCCTGCTCGACCTCGCGGCGCCGGGCCGCCGAGAGGCCCGCGTGGTAGGGCTGGGCGGCCAGGCCCAGCTCGGCCAACTCGGCCGCGATCTGCTCGGTGGCCTTGCGGGTCGCGGCGTAGACGATGCCCGGCTTGACCTCGCCCGCCGCGTACTCGATCAGCGCGGCGCGCTTCTCCCGGTCGTCGGTGAACGTCCGCACGGCCAGGTTGATGTTCGGCCGGTCGAAGCCCTGGACGATCTCGGCGGGCTCGCGCAGCCGCAGCCGCTCGGCGATCTCACGGCGGACCGGCGGCGCGGCTGTCGCGGTCAGCGCCACGACCACCGGGTGGCCCAGGTCGTCGATGACCTCGCCCAGACGCAGGTAGTCGGGCCGGAAGTCGTGGCCCCAGGACGAGATGCAGTGCGCCTCGTCCACGACGATCATCGCGGGGGCGGCCGCGCGCAGCAGTTCGCGGATACTCGGCTTGGCCAGTTGCTCCGGAGCCAGGAAGAGGAACTCGCCCCGGCCGTGGTGGATCGCGCCGAACGCGGCGTCGATCTCCGCGCGGGTCTGCTGGGAGTTCGCTGCCATCGCCCGGCCGGCGGCTGTCTCGCCGCCCGTCTCACCGCTCTGGTCGTCGCCGGCGAGGCGGGTGAAGCGCTCGGTGAGCGAGCGCACCTGGTCGCGCTGCAGCGCGATCAGCGGCGAGACGACCACGACCGGCCCGTCGAGCAACAGGCCGGCCAACTGGTAGACGGCGGACTTGCCCGCGCCGGTCGGCAGTACGCACAGCGTGTCGCGGCCGGAGACCGCCGCCCGCATCGCCGCCCGCTGGCCGGGTCGGAGCGCGTCGAAGCCGAAAACGGACTCGGCGAGCGCGTCGATCAGGGCGTCGAGCTCGAGCGAGGCCATCTCCGCCGCCTCGTCCGCCTCGTCTGCCCCGTCCGCGTCGCCGCGCGGCGACGCGCCGCCCGGCGCCTGGTCGGCGGCGGCCGCCGCCGACCAGGCGCCGGGCGAGAGCGGCGGATCGGTGGCGGTCGCGTCAGCGGGCGTGTCAGCGGGCGTGTCAGCGGGCGTGTCGGCGGGCGCGGCCAGGGTCGCGGCGCCGCCCGAAACGCTGTTCCCGCTCCCGGGAACAGCGCTGCCACCAGCGGAAACAGGGTCGGTGTCGACGGAGCCGCCCGGGGGAGCGGCGTCGGGCGCCGACGCGAGCGGCACGGTGTTCCCACGACTGCCGCCCCCACGGCGGCGCCACCGGTCCAGCCATCCGGCCAGAGCTGTACGCATAGCTCCCACTCTGTCCCCGCGACCGCGCGCTCAATCATCGGGGCTGGCGATCGTGGGACTTTAGTCCCGGCGGTCGCGGCGCGGCGTAGGGTGCTGGCGGCCGACAGCCACGCTGGTTCCCGGGAGGTCGACGATGAGACGAGCAGACGGTCGCGGGGCGGCTCCCGACGCGGCTCCCGGGGTGGTTCCCGATGCGGCGGGCGGGCTCCGGTGAGCGGCGACTACCCGGGGTCGCTGGTGCCGGTCGGCCACGTCGCGCCGGTGCCCCGGCGCATCCGGGCCTACCTGGCCGGCGCTCTCGTCCTCGACACCCAGCACGCGCGCTACCTGTGGGAGAACCCGAACTACCCTGCCTTCCACATCCCCCGCGACGACGTGGCCGACGGCATGCTCGTCCCGGAGGGGACGAGCAGCCAGGGCCCGGCCGGCACCAGCGAAGCCCACGGCCTGCGCCTCGGCGAGCTCCACCGGCCGGGCGCGGCGGCGGTGGTGACGGTCCCGGCCCGCCCGGAGCTCGCCGGCACCGTCCGCTTCACCTGGGACGCGCTCGACGCCTGGTTTGAGGAGGACGAGCAGGTCTTCGTCCACCCGCGCAGCCCGTATGCGCGGGTGGACGCGCTGCGCTCCGGCCGGAGCGTCCGGGTCGAGCGGGACGGTCTGGTGCTGGCCGAGTCGTCCGCGCCGGTGCTCGTGTTCGAGACCGGCCTGCCGACCCGGTACTACCTGAGCCGGGTCGACGTCGACTGGACCCGGCTCGAGGCGAGTCCGACCGTCACCGCCTGCCCGTACAAGGGCGTGACCAGCGGGTACTGGTCGGCGCGGGTCAGCGGCCGGGTCGTGCGCGACCTGGCCTGGGCCTACGACTTCCCGACGGTGGCGCTGGCCCCGATCGCCGGGCTGGTCGCCTTCTACAACGAGCGGGTCGACCTCGTCGTCGACGGCGTGGCGCTGCCCCGCCCGAAGACGCGGCTCTGACGCTCCGGCCGGCGACCAGAGCGGCGACGGGCCTGTCTACCTGGGCGAACACCGGCGCGAAAATTCGTTGGGCGTCGGGGCGGCGATGGGTTTTCGCCAGGCCCTTGCGTCGGCTGATCGATGACCTACGATGGTCACATGTTCGAATTCGCGGATGGTGGCGGCGGGGAGCCGGCGGTGATATCCGCTGCCCGTGAGGCGCTGGCCGCGATGGCCGCCGCCCACGATTCCGCCCTGTTCGCGCTGCGTGCCGGCGAGGAATCCA